>TARA_R110001599_G_scaffold353880_1_pt1 | contig 133547 bp, 126 predicted proteins | sample TARA_R110001599 | Tara Oceans TARA_R110001599 (sample SAMEA4398360) | marine metagenome | biome: Polar Biome; feature: [MES] marine water layer (ENVO:01000295) within the mesopelagic zone...; material: water (ENVO:00002006), including particulate matter (ENVO:01000060) such... | reverse complement strand
ATGCATGGGTTAATAATAGGCAGTTACACAGATTTAATTACAGTCTCCATGACAAACGTGCCTCTATGAGTGAGCGGTACTGCCCCCAACGCTCTATGACTTGTTGGGCTCATTCGTCATCACCCAGAAGTGCCTCGAAGGCTTCTTCAAACTCCTCTTTGGCCTTGCCATGCTTCTCCTGCATAACGCCTACGAACTCCTCTCGCTTACCCGAGATTCCATCCATGTCGTCATCGGTAATTTTTCCCCATTGTTGCTGAATTTTTCCTTTCAGCTGCTGCCATTTATCGTCTGCAATATCTCTATTCATTGTTTCATCCAAAATAGTAATGGTTAATAGGTGCAATTAATCTGCGTTTCGGATTGTCGCCTACGCTTCTGCCAAGCTGACCATGATGATCTTCGCTTCTGTGGTGCGGCGACAATCGTCAGCGGCTATAGGAGCAAAAGAGGTACCAACTATGTGTGGTGCGTGGAGAAATCATCTAGCCACAGGTATTTACTCGGTACGTGGCCATAGCTGTGAATCCGAACCTTTTGGTAGTGGGCATGAAACCCTTCGTAACCATGTAAAATCTTCAGGTTGCTTGTAAAAACCGCCAAAGATCCAGGTTCGCCTTTGCAAATGTCTGAGGTTTCAAGGGCAGATGATACAGATTCGCCGCGAGTTTGCCGCTGACCGGGCTTGGTAAAACCGCCACCTTTTACGACAAACCGCACTGGCATGATACTTGCTCAGGTTATACGTGTGGTCAGCATAATAGACCGCTTCGTTTCACATCTGACAGCGAAAACACACATGTTGAGGAAATACATTATGAAAATATCCCTAGCACTTATTGCAGCTGGTGCCCTGGTAGGCTCAATGGCCATGGCTTCCGAGAAAACCATAGCAGGAGAGGCTGAATACGCCGATGTGAGTGCCCCACTAGCCGCGATGGCCGTCGACGACATCGAAGGATTGATCGTTAATGGTGCAGGTGGCCAGAAGTTGGGTGATGTTGATGAGGTAGTTATTGATAGAAATCACCAGAAGATGGTGGTCATTGGCCTGAATGACAGTACCCGCGAAGTTGTGGTGCCCTTAAGCCGTTTTCATCTGACTGGCAAAGGCAAGATACTGTCTTCAGATTTGACGATGGCAGATCTTGCCGGTGCACCTGATTATGACCCGGGTGATATGACAAGCGCCGACGAGTAATCCCCGCGGCCAAATCCCGGGCCGCGTCTTTGGCCTCTCCTGTTCGCAGGGGGGGCTTTTTTTGTAGTAGCAATCTGAAAACAGGTACCCGAGCTGTCTGCCCTTGCCTGGCCCCTTGGCGGGAAAAAGAGACTTCAGTTGAACAGAACTTGCGCACCAATTAATCCCAGAGTAGGAATGTTCCTCAGTCAAAGGGTTGCGCAGCAGAGGGATAGTCGCTGTGGCTGGATGAAGGGTGGGCAATTCAATTCTTTGAATTGGTAAATCTTGCCGTCACACCATGTCAGCATTTCAAACGGGTTGCTCCTCTAGCCACAACCCCTCGCCGACTGGACACTTTACACAATGGACTCAGGCCCGCCGTAGCATACTCTGGGCCGTATGTAGCGACGCTTTACCGTTGTTGGCACGAATTTCGCTAGGTCTTCATTGATAGGGTGAGATTCATCATCGAGAGCACATTCATAGTAGACCGCATATCGCGGGCTGGAGGAAACAATGAAGACTAAAACATTGATTACTTTCGCGGCTACATCGCTTTTTATGGGTGCGGCTATGTCCGCATTAGCTACCGACATACGAGTATTCCGATTATGAAGCTGACACACTGTATACAATCTGTGATTCGCGGTAATGCTGATCTGATTGAAGTGCAAAAAGCCAGGCAGTTGAGTGGGTGGTTGGCAGGATTTGGCGCTGTTTTGCTCACTATCTCGGTGTCTGGATTGATGTTGTATTAGTATTTGCGATGTGCAACCGGGTGCTCACTGGCACAAGTTACGTTTTATCGGTAACAAAGCGTGCTGCGCTGGAGCTGATAGCGGACAACTGCTTTCGTAATTCAGCCGCTCTATCTTTCTATACGCTATTTTCCATTGCCCCGGTGATTTTTCTTGCGGTGTACGTCGCGGGATTAATGGCCTCGGACGTAAACTTCCAGCAACAGATTAGCGATCAGTTTTCACAGTTGGTCGGTTACCAGGCCGCACAGGGTATCGGAGTGCTATTGGATACTATAGAGACCGAAGACCAGAATAGATTCCAGCTTACAGTCGGAATTACTGTACTGATATTTTCCGCGACCAATATTTTCATCCAGATCCAGAGTTCCTTTAACGATATCTATAAAGTTAGGTCACGAAGTGGTACGGGCTTTGTGAAACAGGTTCTAGACAGAGTGATTTCTCTGGGGATCGTCTTGAGTCTTGGATTTCTGTTGATTATCTCACTGGTGCTGGATTCCCTGGTACTGATTTTTCATCAGTACGTATTTTCCATACTTAACGATGCCGCGGTGATCGTGGTTCAGCTCACACAGTTGTTCGTTCTAGCAGCGCTAGTTGTTGCCGTTATATATGGCCTGTTTCATTTCCTGCCGGATGTTTATCTGCCTAAAAAATACAAGGTTCGCGGGAGTGTTGTCGTTGCATCAATGCTGCTGCTCGGCAAGTATGGGATCAGCTTTTATATCGCCAGCAGTAATCTCAGCGAACTTGGCGGTGCTTCGGCTTCCGTAATTTTGCTAATGCTGTGGGTGTACTATACATCTATCATATTATTCTTTGGTGCAGAAGTTATTCGGGCGATGGCCGATATTGATGGTGTTACTTTGCAACCCAGACGCTATGCCACCGGTATTCAAACGATTGAAGTAGCGGACGCAAGCCTCAACAAGTAACGCAAGGTCGACGGTCCGGAAACATTAGCAGCAGTGTTCGAGTGCTTCGATAGGAGTCAACACTCCATTCATATGGAAGCCCTCACTCTGGCAGATGATAAAGTTTGCGGAGAAATTGGCAGCCGGCAAAGAGCCCCTACTGAAGTTAGGTTCAGTAAGGGCTGGTTCTGCAGTTGCGATTCAGTACCTTTTACCACGAGAGGTAGCAGGGTTGAGGGTTTTAGTCGGTTGCGTCCTCGATGCCACGCTTCGCATCGCTGACGGCTTCGTCTACCTCTTCGCCGGCTTCCTCCATAGCTCCGTCCTTGTCACAGCCGGTTAAGCCGGTGATCGCAAGCGTGCCCAGCAAAAAAGCAAGGACAAATTGTTTCAAGTTAATTTCCATAATCTAGTCTCCTGTAAACTGCTAAAAAAAACGAACCTTGTGCTAGCGGCTCGCCGTCAATTCGGCCCCTTCTGCACCTTACCCATACTGTGCGCTAGCGAATTGATTTTCGCAACTCTGGCTTGACCATTCTTTGCGTGCTTTACTTCGGTCGCTCAGGCCTCCCTTTCGGCTGACTATACTAATCCATTCAATTGAAAGCGGTTCTGATCAATCTCTACATCATGGCTACAGTGCTTAGCGCAAACATGAAGACACATCTTCAACGAAATGGAAATTCCCTTGCTTGGGTATACCGTTGTAGCAGGCGCAATGAATAAATCGAAAGTAATTATCGCGCCAAATTCTTGAGCGCGTCAGGCGCGGGGCGGTGTCCAAAGATCGCCGGAAACCATATAGACATTCCATTCTAAGATCTAAATCTGCGAGGGGGTGGGGTCGATGACGGACACTGTGCATATGATCCACGGTATATTTATGAGGCATTGGAAAGAATTACCGGAATATTTTGTAGAAATGAGGCCTGTTTGGCACGAAGTGTGCTGCTATTCCAACACTCAATCTCATTCCCAAGTCGGGAGGCAATAGTGAAGAACACCTCAAGGAATATATCTTTGATCGGAACCGTGACAGTCGCCGGGTTTGTGGCCAGGGGCGCACAGGTGAATCGATCCGCACCCACAAATTGTTATCAGGGGCAGAGCCTTAGCCTGGGGCATAGCCACAGGTGCGGCTGCTTATGCCACTCGCTCTATTGTGCGTCGCGGTCTTAGCGGAGATTGAACGTGACCTATCGTTCAATGTCTGAGGCGGACAAGCGTCGGAGCACGGTCGTACACTTAAAGCGGTTGGCCCACGGGCTTGATAGCTCGATTAGGCTGCCGGGAGGGTTTAGAATCGGTCTGGACGCGATTCTTGGTGTAGTTCCGTTTTTAGGCGATGTCATCGGCTCCCTGCTCTCGACCTACATTGTAGTGCAGGCGGCGCGCCTGGGTGCGACGACCCCTATGCTTGTCCGGATGATGCTAAATGTGGGTGTCGAGTCCACAATTGGTATAGTGCCAGCTGTTGGCGATCTATTTGACATGGCCTGGAAAGCGAATAATCGAAACGTTCTTCTGTTGGAGCAACACATGCCAGATCTGACATCAGCCGAACCAGCGCGGCGTCGACTTGGTATTGCCACCGTTTGCCTGATAATTGCATTTGTCATGCTACTGGTCATACTGCTATTTCTGAGTATCAAAGCGCTGCTCTATTTACTTGGCATACTCACAAGTTAAGTAGTATATGAAGTTCTTCATGTTACTACAGACTTTCATTTGCGAGAGTTATGTCTACCTGGAGGTGTTTTCCAATCGCACCCCTTTGATATGAATAGGAAGGCAGCAACAGCTGCAATCGTTGACTGTGGAGTCTGTTACCGCGAACGACCCGGGGATTATCAGAAGGAAGATCCGTTACAACCCGGTGCCGCACTGCCAGAGCGGGTTTCTACGTCATCGTTCTCGCCGACTTCGATCCTGTTAATCTGAAACCCTGACAAGTCTCGTCAAATTCGATTTGCGGCCATTCGATTTCCAGAGTCTGCCACGGGGTTTTCAGCTCTAGACAACATATCGTTCCCTCCGACACGTCAAGAACGCAGCGATTAGTCGTGCCTAGGCACTGCCCGTGTATTCCGAAAACTGGCCAAGCTCGAAGTGTCTGTGCTTGAATCGTGCTCATATTGCTCCCTTGGATGTTTGAATTTACTTCGACCAAACTGCGACAGTGCATGGCACTTTGGTCCCTCGGAGCGTCGGCCGGTCGCAGAAAATCTCAACGCCAAGTTCAACGCTGTACGCACCCCCGCTTTTCCAGTTTTTATGGTGTCCGAAGATGAAAACTATCGACTGAAAAGCGCTTTTTTTGTTGCTACCCAGTTCATGCAGGTAGCGTGCCAGCCATCGTCACTGAAATCTCCAAGTGAGTGTCCTGTTGGAATATTTGCTGGCTATAACAAGGTGATTGTTATTGATAACCACCGCCAGCAGGTGCACCTGCATGAACACCACTTTTATGGGACGATCGACTCTAGAGTAGAACACTCCGTAGCAAGCGCCCCATTTATATGCTGGCGCGAATGGAAAGCGACATTCTTGTAAGAATTGCGAAGCAGATTGTAATAATTGGACCGCCGAGCGTTAACTGGGGTGTTCCTCTCGGCACTGCCCAAGCAGGTATAACACGATGCGGGGAAGCCGGGGCGTGACTGCAAGAGGCGTTCAATGGGCAACAGGCCGACAAGCAGGCTTGAGGCGATGGCTATGGGAGCGGCGGTACCACCGTCGTCGACGGCTGACACGGAATCATCTCATGCCCAGGATGTAGCGTTGTTCTGCTGTGTGCGCAGGCAACCTGCGGGCTCCCCGGCAGTGACTTCCCCCATATTCCGGATGCTTAAAGCCAATATTCCACGCTCCAGCTGAAAAATTCCCTGACGCGATCGGTGATAGAGCGCTGCTCCCACTCTTCCAGTTTTATCGGGCGACCGCGCTCGATGTCCTGCTCAAACTGGGCCTCCATTTGCCGCCCAAAGGCCGTACCCAGTACCACCGCATTAACCTCGTCATTGTGTATAAAACTGCGGTAGTCCAGATTGCTGGAGCCCACAGTTGACCAGATGCCGTCGATTACCGCGGTCTTTGCATGTAGAACCGAAGAGGTGTTCTCATAGATTTTAACGCCGGCACGCAGTAACTCCCCATAGCGGGATCTGGAGGCATGAAGCACGAGCTGGGAGTCACTGACTCCCGGTACCACAATCCGCACATCAACGCCTCTTTGCGCCGCTGCCTTCAACGTGGTCATGAAGGCATCATCCGGGGCGAAGTAGGCTTGCGTAATCCAGATATTCGTTACAGCGATATCCATGGCATCAAGGTAGGCACGATAGATGGCAGATTCCTGGTCATTCCCGCCCTCCGACTGCAACACTGCTACAAGATCATTGCCGGCGCGGGCGATGGGTACGTCAACATGCGGCATATTCTCGGGCTTGCCGCCTTGCCAATGCCACTGTTGCATAAAGATTTGCCGGAATCCGTCGATCGCTGGACCGTAAATGGCAATATGGGTATCACGCCAACCGTAGTCGAGGCTTGCCCTGGAAGGAGAATGGCTTGAGCCGCTGCTGTATGTCCGCGACAAATTAATCCCGCCCGTAAATGCCACAGCATCATCGACGACCAGTATTTTTCGATGGTCTCTGGTATTGGCATCCAGCGGGTTGCCACCATCCAGTGGGTTGATGGCGTGATACTCGATGCTCTTGACTCCGGCTTCTTCCATCCTCTCGAAAAAACCGTCACCGCTGCTCAGGCTGCCGATACTGTCGTAGATCAGACGAACGTCAATTCCCTGGCGGGCTTTCTCCATGAGACGCGCGGCGAACTGCTGACCCGCCTCGTCATCTGCGAAAATGTATGTTTCCAGATAGATACTGTGCTGGGCCTGCTCTATCGCCTGAAACATCTCGCGAAATGTGGCGGGGCCGTCTATCAGCAGTTCTACGCGACTCTCTTTGTACAGTGGTGAACGACTCAATTCACCGATGCTGGAGAGCAGGCTGTCAAACTGATCGGGGTTGGGTGCCTCCCTGGCCACATCCGCCACGGTCTGTCTCGCTTCATGCCAACCTGTCGGTCCCTGGTCACCGGACACCTCCGGCGTAATCAACACGCTGGTTGGTGCCTGCCGCTGGGGAGAAGTGCATGCAACAGCCATCGATAGCAATATCCCCAGGCTGAGGAGATTCTTTTGCAAAGGCATTACCGCCTGGCGATCATCCAGATAGCGTGAACAATACCGGGTCTAGAGCCCAGTAAGGTAAGCAGGATGGAGAGAATGACGCGTAGAATATCCATTTCTTGTCCTTTTCATCTGGGTTTGTGGTGATCATAACGGCTTTCCGGCTGGGAACCCCATTACTTTACTCGAGTCATTATCCGGTGCCTGTCTTTTAGTCCGCTGAAACTGTGCCACATTTGGCATTGAATTTGCTTTAGTATCGCCTCAGCCAGATTGACTGCTGGTTCGATTTCACTCAGAGGATTTTGGTAATGACTTCTCTAGACCAGGTGAGTAAAGAGAGTGTTCAAGAGGGAGGGAGCCCAGCAGAGAGACCAGGTGGACTAAAAAGTCGGCAGTTTGGCAAAATCCCTCGGGTACTGAACTGGTTGCTGGCTTTAGCGGTTTTATACACTCTCTACTTCGCCAAATCCCTTCTTATGCCCATTGTGGTAGCGCTGCTGTTTTCACTGTTGCTCAGCCCACTGGTTTCCCTGTTCAAGCGTTTTCGAATTCCCCGATCTCTATCGGCTGTGCTATTGATCGCGATGCTCGGCGGGCCATTTATAGTCTTGAGTATTGAATTGGCTGAGCCGGTAAAAAAGTGGATGGAACGAGTGCCGGAACTTTCAGCCGAACTGACTGAGCACCTGGACGACTTCGGCGAGAAACTCGATCCCCGGCCAGAAGTGAAAGCGAATGGCGCCGCTTCCGAGGGTTCAGGTTTTAGCCTGTTAAGCTGGCTTCGAGGCGATGAGGAGCCAGAAGTGGCGCCGCCCGTTGAAACCGCGGGAGACAGCGCCCTGGTAGAAGGTGTTAAAAAGGGCGGTGTCGAGGTTCTCATTTCTCTGCTCGCTGCTACCCCGTCCATAATTGCTCAGCTTGCGGTTTGGCTAATACTGGTCCTGTTCCTGCTTATATTTGGACCCGAGTTATATCGCAATGGTATAGAGCTGCTTCCGCAGGTGCGTGACAAGCGCCGTGCGACCGTGTTGATAGGCCGGGTTCGACAAGAGCTATCGCGCTACATTCTTACGGTAAGCCTCATCAATGCGGGTCTTGGTGTTGTTACCGGGTCAACTCTCTGGCTAATGGGCGTGAATGACGCGTTGCTGTGGGGAGTCCTGGTCTGCCTGCTGAACTTTGCCCCCTATGTGGGCCCGATAGTCGCGCTTTGTATGCTTGGTATGGCGGGGGTTGTGCAGTATGGACTCGAGCCGGCATCGTTTCTTCCTGCTCTAACCTATTTTTCGATCAACCTGATCGAGGCCCAGTTTGTCACCCCCACAGTTCTGGGCCGGCACATGCGGCTCAATCCGCTGATTCTGATTCTCTGGTTACTGGTATGGGGCTGGCTGTGGGGCCCCGTTGGAGTCTTGATTGCCGTACCGCTGTTGGTCTGTCTCAAATTGATGGCCGCACAGCTGAACATCCTCGCTTTCTGGGTGCAGTTGGTTGAAACCCGGGGTTGACCCGGGGTCATCTACCAGCAAGCATTCTTTCGCTGAACGGACTACACTACCCGGGAAAGCTTGGGCCGCCTGGTCTGAGCCTTTCATTTACTGTCGTGCCTGTTTTCGACTCCGATCTCATCAAGCAGGGTATCTGGAGTATTCGCACGATTCACAAAAAACAACAGGTACAGGGAATATATATGTCAATATTAAAGGCTTTGCCGGTGATCATTCTGACACTGTTCATGATCTCCGCCTGCCAGGAAAAGGGTCCTATGGAGAAAGCCGGGGAGTCAATGGATGAGGCGGTCAAGGACGCGGGGAATGCTGTAGAGGACGCGTGTGAAGACGCCAAGAAAAACATGGGCGCTGCCGATACCGATTGCTAGTCCAGGCTGGAGCGACATTCTGGTGGTCGTTTCGCCAGTCTTGCCGTGAACGCCAGTAACTCGCCATCAATGGATCATTTTTTGACCAGCTTGGGAGCGCTTGAGATTTTGCAGGCACACCTTCCCCAACCCCCATTATTTGTCAGCGTGCCAGGGCCGCACTCCTTGGGGGGTTAGGAGGAGTTCAAACGGAACGCAACAGTGCGGAACAGATCCTGGTGTGGGCAGGCACTACTTATCAGGATTCGAATGCGGCGGGTATTGCGTATGCCAACGGCATCGATTTTCTAGATTGTCTGCGCCCAACTCGAGTTTGGGGCTGGCATTCGGCGGTGTAACTGCACCCGCCATTGTCTTCGTTCCGTGGTGTTAACCTGCGCTGGCCGAACGGTCTACGGCAATGTCTAATTCTTCCTCGTAATCCTTGAGCCTGTTGTACAATGTTTTTAAGCTGATACCGAGTTCCTCAGCGGTGCTCTTTTTGTCGCCCTGATTGCGTTCAAGCGAGGCGAGAATGAGCTTTTTCTCTGCGTTGGCTAGAGTTGCACCGTGCGCTATAGTAGTTTTGTCGCCACTCGCGGTCGCTTGCAAGTCTTCAGTGCTCAAGTTTCGTCCGCTCTCTGGTAGTGCATCACTATCGATAACGGATTCAGCCATAATGTACGCTCGCTCAACGTAATTTTTGAGTTCCCGAACGTTACCGGGCCAGCTTCTCTCCTTAATGGCCTCCAAAGCCCCCTCGGTAAATTGAATGTCGGTCTCGTGTTTCTCATTCAGGCTATTGAGAAAAAACTGAGATAGCCCACATATGTCGCCCTCTCGCTGGCGCAATGGCGGTACGCGTATGGGAAATTGTGCCAAACGGTAATAGAGATCTTCTCTCAACTTGCCGTCCTCCACGGCCTGTTCTGGTGACCTATTGGTCGCTGAGATAAAGCGCACATCAATTTCAATGCTGCCTTCTGCTCCCAGACGCTGCAGAGTCTTGTTTTCAAGAACACGCAAAAGCTTGGCCTGTAAGCCAATGTCCATCTCGGTTATTTCGTCGAGGAACAGGGTGCCACCGTGGGCTTGCTCAAAGAAGCCGCGGTGGCGACTGTGCGCTCCGCTGAAACTTCCCTTCTCATGACCAAACAGCTCGCTTTCTGCCAAATTCTCTGCGACTGCAGCGCAGTTGAAGGCAATGAACGGGCCCTCGGATCGCGCAGACAACTTGTGGGTTGTCTGCGCTACAAGATCCTTTCCGGTACCGCTTTCTCCCACTATCATCAGGCTTGCGTCGGTATGGGCGACCTTACGTATTGACCGATAAAGCTTCCGCATGCTCCGTGAACTACCGCGCAACAGGCCGTACTGATCAACAGCACAGTCGTGGCCATCATTCTCCGCGGGCTGGCTGGGTTCGGCCTCGTCGGCAATGTCCTGGAGAATGCCGGCTATCATTTCGGGACTGAAGGGTTTACAAAAGAAATAACTGGCACCTAATTTTATGGCTTTGTCAGCCAGCGCAGGATCGTCATGGCTACTCATCACCAGAGACTCTACGGCGCTAAGCGACCCATCCTCCAGCAGCGTCAAGCCGCCCCCGTCCTCGCCAATATTGAGATCGACAAAGGCCACCACAACGTGGCTATCTGCCAGAGCGATTCGTGCTTCCGCTACAGTAGAAACACGTTGGATACTAAAACCGAGTGCGCCGCACGCACTTTCAAGTGCGATGGCGTGGTCTTGGTCCTGGTCCAAAATCAGGCAGCGCTTCGACAAGGTTAATTCCTTTTCCGGGTAAAACTTCATGAGCGGGGAAATATACCAGCTGGCGGCAAGTCTACAACCAACTATGGGGTGGAGTTTTTCACCTTGAATTCAATAAAGTACTCCACGCAGGTATATGTGTCCACTTCGACTATTCTTGCTAGTTATAAAGGAAAGGTTTGTAATCAGAGTAGCGCTGTCCAGCAACGGTAGTCATGCCTTTAAGTCTCGAGTTGGTGGGATATCGACGCCTTCAGCCGGCAATATCAACTTGCGTCAACGAGCGCGTCAGCAGTTGTAGGCGGGAGGCACCGATACTGCGGAGAAATTAGCGCAGGGGGGGAGTTCTCTATGCCGACTCCAAATTTTATGTGGCCAGAAATCAAGCGTAAGAGCATCCAGGCTAAAATTCCGGTAAGTGCGACGATACAGATATTTAGAAGTATTTGCTTACGCCCAAAAACAGTACGCTCAAATCCGGCCCTCAATGGGCCGCCAATAACTCACACTACCTCGCCACTTCCCTACTGCACACCTTCAAGAAAGCGCAGTAAGGCCCGATTGGTTTCCTCCGGGGCTTCCTGCTGAACCCAGTGGCCCACTCCCGGAATTAAGGTCGAGCCGCGAAAGTCATCACAACCGACACCCGGATCGGCATACCCATCAGCACCCGGCACATAGTCGCGTACGGCATCTAACTCTCCCCCGATAAAACATACCGGCATGGAAAGATGGCGGTCTCGATAGCGAGAAAAATCGGTGTAATCCATCTCCAGCGCCCGGTACCGATTCAGCGGCCCCCTGAAACCGCCACTCGCGAAGGCGTCGATATAAACCTGCAAATCCTGTTCTGAGAGCCAGTCCGGAAACGGTTTCGGGTCAAGCAGGTGATCCAATAGGCCATTATCCAGGGATTGGGGCTTCAGCCAGTCATCTGCTTGAGAGTTACCTGAAAGAGCGTGGTAAATTTTACGCAGAGTCACAGCGATATCCTTTTCCATCTCCCGCTCTGGCACCACAGGTTGTTGAAAGTAATTGATATAGAAGAATCGATCTTCATAGATCAGTTTCATCATGGCCAGTAGCGAGTTTTCACTCCAGGGCGTGAAAGGAACGCTAAGTCCGGCAAGCCCCTTGATCGCATCGGGGTATAGCAAAGCCGTGTTGTAGATGATGGGGGCTCCCCAGTCGTGGCCAAATAGTATGACGGGGTTTGGGTCCAGCGCTTGTGCCACAGCGGCAACATCACCGGCCAACTGGCTCAGTGTATAAGCTTCAATGGCAGCGGGTTTAGCGCTTTGTCCATAACCGCGAACATCCATGGCCGCGACCCGGTAGCCTCGGTCTGCAAAATACCTCATCTGGTGACGCCATGAGTACCAGAGCTCTGGCCAGCCATGAACACACAGAATCAGCGGTGCATCCTCCTCACCCTCAATCTTGACGCTAATTTCAATCCCTTCGCTGCCGCCGCTGACCACAAGACTCTTCATCAATATTCCTCTACTGTTCTATACTGCAGATAGTATAAACTGTCAGGCTATTCCCTTCCTACATTCAAACGACGGAGTCGAATATGAATCAGCAGCAGAAACAACTGGAAACCGGCGATCTGGGCAGGGTTTTTGACCTGCAACTTGAGCACCAATGGCATGTCAAACGGTTGGGCGCGCAGGAACGAATTGCCACATTGCAGCGGCTCAAATCAGCCATTCAGGCGCGTGAAGCTGAAATCAAGCAAGCTCTGCACGCCGACTTGCGCAAGAACGATACATCCGCCGGTCTGGAATTATCCATGACCTATACGGATATCGATGATGCAGTTGAAAATCTCACCGAGTGGATGCAGCCTGTCAAAGTTGAAACCTGTGAACTGTTCGCTGGAGCGAAAGCGTGGCTTTCCTACGAAGCACGCGGCATCGTTCTGCTCTTCGGGCCGTGGAACTTTCCATTCAGCCTGATTTTTGAGCCACTGGTGCCGATTATCGCCGCCGGCAACTGCGCCATCGTGAAGCCCAATGAAATGGCACCGGAAACCAGCAAGATCACCGCGCAAATTATCCGCGAGGTCTTTGATCCAGCCGAGGTCGCAGTGTTCGAAGGTGGCATAGAGTTAGCAAACCAGTTACTTGAGCTACCGGTAAACCACATATTCTTCACCGGCAGCCCCGCAGTGGGCAAGATCGTGATGGGCGCCGCCGCGAAACATTTGGCCTCGGTAACACTGGAGCTCGGTGGCAAGAACCCCGTGATCGTTGATCGCACAGCCGACATAGCGGACGCCGCTACAAAAATTGCCGCAGTACGTAATATGAATAGCGGCCAGGTCTGCCTGTGCCCGGAGGAGATCTGGGTGGCCGAGGAACAGAAAGATGAATTCCTGGCAGTCGCCGAGGCGACCTATCGGGAAATGTTTTACAACGATGGAAAACTGGATACCGAAGAGCAGGGCAAAATTGTAGACCTGCGCAATTTCGAAAGGGTTAAAGGCTATATTGATGACGCCAGGGAACGGGGCGCCACGGTGGTCTGCGGCGGCGAGACAGATGAAGCGGGCCTTTCAATACACCCCACCCTGCTCACCGATGTGCCCGCTCAGTCCCGTATACGCTCGGAGGAAACCTTTGGCCCCATACTCTCGGTGTACACCTACAAACACATTGATGAGGTGGTATCGGCGATCCAGAAGCAGCCCAAACCTCTCGCACTGTACCTGTTCACCCAGAGCGAGGAGTTTGTTCAGGACATGCTGCAGCGCACCTCCTCTGGCGGCGTTACGGTAAACAATTGCGTTATGCACGCGCTTGAACATCACCTGCCATTCGGCGGTGTTAACAACAGTGGGATAGGCCGCTACCACGGTATACATGGGTTCAAGGAGCTGTCGCACGAGCGCGCGGTATTGTCCTTGTAGCGAGCTCCCTCGCCTTTCCTGCGCCACGTACCGGGCGCAACCACCACTGTAATGTTCGAAGCCAGCCTGTTCAGGCTGGCGACAAGGTTGTTTATGCGCGGCCCGTTAATCGTAATGGTACTGCTATCGGGGCTCACCTTGGGTCCTCGAACAGAGGCCGAACCCGATCAGGTTACTCTTGAAGAAGTGGTGGTCCGGGCTCAGCTGCGCAAGCAGGCGCTGGAGGATGTACCCCTGTCGATCACGGTACTGGACAGTACCTTTCTGAAGCAGTTCCGAATGGAGCGTATTGAGAGCATGGTGGCAGCCACCCCGGGACTCAGCGGCTGGGAACAGGGTGTCAGCACACCAATTTTCGCTATTCGCGGCATCAGCTCAAACAGTTTCGGGGTGGGCGGTGAAGGCAGTCTGGGGGTATTTGTAGACGAAACCTACCGCGGCAGAATCAATAGCACATCGCTTACATTGATTGATGTGGACCAGGTAGAAGTTCTCAAAGGCCCGCAGGGCACACTGTTCGGGCGTAATGCCTCAGCGGGCGCCATCCTGGTGCGCCACAAACTTCCCGATGATATCCCGGCCCTGGAAGTGACGGTGGAAGCCGGAGACAACGACTCCCGGGGTGCCCGGGCTACCGCTAACCTGCCATTGTCTGACGCGTGGTCACTGCGCTTTTCGGCCTTTCACTTTGAAAATGACGGGTACATAGAAAACATCTGGTTGGGCCGAGACGTGGGCGATAGCAATACCAACGGCGGGCAACTGGCCCTGCGTTTCGATGCAGATACAATGGAAACCCTTTTTCGCTTGAGCTCGCAAAAAACCACCACCAATGGGCTTGGTTATGAAACTCTTGTGCCGGCACTGGCCGCAGCGGGAGGAGTGAAGCCGGATCCTTTTGACGGGGTGATGGCCATCGATACTCACACTTATGACAATGTCAAAAGTAATGACGCCTCACTACAAATCAACTGGCAACTTTCGCAACAGCTCCAGCTTACCTCGATCACCGCATGGCACTACAATGATAGTCCCAATCTTTTTGATGTCGATGGCAGTGCCATTTTTCTTACCACGGCAGGTTTCACAACCCGCAAGGACGAAACGCTGAGCCAGGAATTTCGGCTACAGGGTAACAGCGGACAACTTGACTGGGTCACCGGCGCCATCGTATTTGATGAGGATATTGATGCCACCATCGAGCTGGGCTACAGCGATACCAACCAGCTTTCAGGTCTGGGACTGTGCGCCCCAACGCTGGAGCCGGTTCTGGGGGTATGCCAGGACAGTGTTCTCGAAAAATCCGACCAGCGGGGAGACTATTTGAGTGCCGGAGTTTTTGCCGACGTCAGTTGGTTGTTATCCACTGATCTAACCGTGGGCGCCGGTTTGCGCTACAGCTACGATGATAAAAACTTCAAATACAATGCGCCACCCGTGACCAGCGTGATAACCCGCTTGAACACCACCCCGGTCAATCCCTCGGGTAATGTCCTGGGATATTCCAGCGATGGTTGGGAACATGTTGACGAAAGCTGGGATGACTGGCAGCCGCGCTTCTATCTGAACTGGCAGTTCAGCCCCAATCACAATGCCTTTGCGAATCTGGCCAAAGGGTATAAGGCCGGTGGTTTTGAGCCCTCGTCGACGCAGTCCCTGTCAGTCTTTGATCCGGAACAGGTGTGGAATCTGGACCTGGGAATTCGGGGCGAGACGCTACAGCGGCGCCTGAGCTACCAGCTCGCTGCCTTTGTTTACGACTACCAGGATTATCAGGTCCAGATTATTGCCGACGGCATTGCCCGCACAGGCAACGCCAACGGCGTGGACGGCCACGGCCTCGAACTGGAGCTGGCATATACCCCGTATCCAGGTTTGACGGTGGGACTCAATGGCAGTTGGCTATACGCGGAGTTCAAAGATTACACGACAGACGAAGGCAATTTCGGTGGCAATAGACCCATTCTTGCACCCGAGTACAGCGCCGGCGCCACGGTGAACTGGCGCTCTGACGACTACGCCTGGGGAGCGCTGGGAGCTAACCTGTTGTCCAGTTACCAGAGTGAGGTCTTTTTCACTGTCCAGAATAGCCACGATGCTCGCCAGGGCAGTTTTTATCTGCAGGACGCAAAGGTAAGTTACTTCACCCCGTCAGACGCCTGGCAGCTGGATATCTTTGTGCGCAACCTACTGAACGAGAAGTACCGCATCTTTGAGCAGGATGTCGGCGCGGGGCCCGTGTCTCGTCGTGGCGATCCGCGTTACTGGGGTGTGGCGGCCACGGCCCGATTCCAGTAGTAAAGAGCAGCGCTACACAGTTTTTATTTCAAAACAACCAGGATTTCAGCAAGCGAGTCACCCGGGGCATAACCAGATAGGTCATGAGTGTCACCTGCAGAAAAACAGCCAGTATGACTTTAAAGAAATAGGGCCAATCCGCCACCAGCGGGGACAATATCACGTTAAGTAAAAGGACCAGAACAGACACCACAACAAACAGAACCAATGCCATTTTATGAGGTGACGGCTGTGAGGTTGGCAATTCCGGCAAGCTGAACCAGAACTCAAGCCCGGTACCTCGCTTAACACTGCCCTCCCCCTCGACGATGCCATCCAGGCGCGCCAGCCAGTTTGCACGCGCCTGTGATGCTTCCCAGTCCTGTTGATGCTGGTGGGTGTCGAATCGAAAGATTGTCACATAGTCCCGCGATGCGGCAGTAGGTCGTATTACGTTAACCCCCATATGGCCCGGGAAGTTTAAGGCTTCCGCAGTAATACCTTTCACCCACTGTTCGTAATCGGCCTCGCGCCCGGGTTTCACACGGCGGGCGACGGAAACCGTTACCGAATCGGCATGTGTCTGTTGTGAGCTGACGCCCGACGTATCATTCATTGTCAGTTAGTTTGTTCTGATAAAAGAGTCGGGGTAAGCGGCCTGCCAGCTCGGCCTTTCGACCAGTGCTGCATACCATTGTTGCAAGCGCGGAAACGCTGCGGTCACACCGGCTCCATAGGCTTCCGCCACGCCAAAACGCGCTGCCAGGGCGCAGTCTGCCGCAGTAAAGCATGCGCCAAAAAAAAGCGCTTCACCCAGCTCCTGCTCCAGTCGGACCTGACAGTCTCGCCACTTCCGTTGACTGGCCTGAATAATGCCTTGATCCCATTCAGGCTCAGGTTTCGAGCGCCGCTCGAAGACCAGCTCACGCAGGCAACTGCCCACAATCTTGTCCGAGTAGGCATGCAGTAATCGAATCCTGGCCTGCTCGGCCGCATCACCGGGAAATAGCGAGCCCGGTGAATAACGTCCAGCCAGATACTCAAGAATCACCGCAGATTCCCAGATAACTGTATCGCCATCAACCAGGACAGGTACGGTTCCCGTCGGGCTCAGGCGAGCCAGTTCAGGGTGCTTTTCACCCAACCGGGTTGCCACCGCCTCATATTCCAGATCCAGCTCAGCCAGGGCCAGGCGCACTTTCCAGCAGAACGGGCAATCCGTGCGTTCATACAGTGTAATCATATCTTGTCCAGATACATCTCGACTTTCTTCCAGGCCTCCTCACCCCTCCCCTGCAAATCGGCCAACAACGCCTCCGGGTAAGTGTCTTCCAGGTATTCACAGATAATACTCGACTCAATAATGGGCCGCCGCTCATGCACCAGCGTCGGTACCACACCCAGCGGGTTGAGCTTGAGATACTCAGGCTGCAGGTTTTCCTTGTCGGGAAGGCTGACCTGGTGCTTGGTCCAATCCAGACCTTTCTCGGCCAAAACAATGCGCACTTTTTGCGCACAGTGGGACATCGGGTGTGTATAAAGTTCCAGCATTCTGCTTACTCCAGGCTTGCTATAACCTGCTCACACGCAGGTCTCTTAAAAAATCCTTAACGTACTGAATTCGGTCACTGCCCCAGAACAATTCATCACCAATCTGGAAACTGGGCACGCCGATCAGACCCAGTTCCTGAGCTTCCTCCCAGTTCTTGTCCAGTTGTGACAGTTTGGCTTCATCGTTGAAGGCAGCCTGCAATTCCGCCGCCTCCAGTCCCACTTTTTCGCCAACCTCGAGCAACACCTGTTCATCACCGATATCCAGGCCACCGGCCCATTCGGCACGCATTACCTCGACAATCCAGGGCCGCAGCAAATTTCGCTCCTCGGCCAACAATGACGCTGCAGCCGCTTTAGTCGGCTCAGTAGTCAGCGGCGGCGGAGTCATCGGAATACCCATTTTTGCGGTAATACGTCGTACGTCCTGCCGCGTAAGTGGCACCTTGACCTTGGCTCGTTCAGGTGAGGAGCGACCGGACCACCCTCCCAATGGACGCCAGATCAGATTTGTATGGAATTCATCAAATATCGCAAACAGCGTTTTCGAAGCGATATAGCAATAAGGACTTCGAAAATTAAAAAACAACTTAACATCAACTGGTTCACACATAGCTTCACCACTAAAAAAAAGCCAACACCCGACCGCGATGGCCCGGTGCTGGCAATCGCTCCGGATCTTTACCGACCTTTCGCCCGCATATTCTGTACCGAAAACAACTTGATCGGATTCAGTTCAGCATCCACCTGGCCTTTGAACTGGCCCGTGGTGCAGTGTCCCGCCTGTACATCGAGCATGGAAAAGGCATCATCAATGGCCACGCCACTACCCTTATTTTTCTCCATATGATGATCGGGGTGAGCCTGTCCGATTAACCATGACTTCCACAGGTCGCCCTTGCGATCGTAAATCAGGGTTCTAGGCAGAGTGAAGGTCTGGGCATCCACATAGTGCACTCGCTTACTGATCGGATGATTGTCATCGATAGGATCAGATTCAAGCTCATATACCTTGCGAAGCTGCCAGGTAATATTTGGGAAGCAGCCACCCTTGCCACCGAAATCTATAAACTGATACCCATCACTTTCTTCAAAGTCCGTGGCCAATGGCATATCATTGTGATTGAAGAAAGGCAGTAGCAGGTTCTTGGTGCCCTTATAGGTCCAGTTCATGTCAGAAATTCGACCATTGTAACCTTCGAAATCCTCGATCATAAGATCTGCACCCAGAAACGCATCTGTTATCTGGCCGGACGAAAGGCGACGGACCCGGCGCTGGAAGCCCAGGTACAGCCAGGTATCGTCCTGCTTCAGATCGTCCTCGGCGCGGTAGATCAACAGCTGGGTATTTTTTACGTCGAATGGCTCCAGTACCTGTACATAGATAGCCCTGAATATCTCTGAGGGATTGTCGGCAAATTCGGGTACCGGATCTTGTATTACGCGGTGCATGAAGTTCAGAAAATGGAAGTTAAACTTAAGCGTCCGCTCGATTTTGCCAGACTCCAGGTCGCGGTACCTCCAGTAGAACGGATAGATCGCGGCGCTGTCGCCCCAGTTGTAGCCATACTTGTAGTTCCAGGCCAGCTTTTCACCAGCACGAGGATCATTTAGATCGGGCTCTTGCGGGAAGGGCCTGCCAGCAACAAAGCCGTTGATCTCACCCAGCTCTTCACCCAGAGAAACCTGCGCCGCTCCTTTGCGGGTAGCCTCTACATAGTTGGGATGCAGATCATACGAGGTGGTTTCACCCACTGTCATTTCCCACCAACCATTCTTGATCTGCTCATAGGTTGCGGCGTCCAGAATGCTCTTGAATTGGTCAACATTGGTCGCGTTTATTGTCATTCCTACAGTCAACCCTTCAAAGGCGGGAACTGAGTCCTTGTAGGGATAGAAAGATGTTTCCACATCTTCAGGGTTGCCCGCATAGGCGACCCCAGCAGTTACAGCTGTCGCCAGGGCGACGCTTGCAATTCTTCGTTTTAACATATCTCGTACTCCTGATTATTCTAAAAACTAGAAACGGTAGCGTACTGTGAGCTGAATTTCGTCTTCCTGACTGGCACTGGCCAGCGGCCCTGCACGGAAGCGCCCCAGAGGCTCAATTCCACCTAATCCCAGAGACCCCGGCTGCGTCTGGCCCGGCGAGGCAGTGAATGGAGGGAACGGGTTACAGGTACGACAATCATCGAACTTCTGGTCCTCCATACCATCACCAAATTTGATGCTGGCCCCAAATATTACGCGCCAGTTGTCATTGACCAGCCAGTCTACCGAGGGTGCGAATGTACCGGCCTTCGCCTGGTGATCCCAGGCAGTAATGATCTGCGGGCTGATGGTGTCGGACTTGTACCAACCTTTGATCAGCAATGTCGCCGTGTAATTGTCCTCCCAGTTCGGGATACCAACGTTGCCCAGCGGCCCCCTCTCCAGTTCGTGATCGAGCATGTGCTCGCCGAACACCTGAGCAGAAATCAGGAAGGCGCGGGTTTTGTTAAGAAACGGGATAAACGTACTGCGGTCTACCCCCAGCACCCAGCGGAACATATCGGATTCGGAATACAATTTCGGGTCCAGCGTATTAGAGAACTCTTCGCCGGTTGTATAAGTCGCCTCAACCCGAAAGACTGTTGAGATTGCATCGATATCAAAGTCCAACGAACCACCAAACAAGTCCACTTCCGGATACTCAATATCAAAGGCAATAAGATAATCCCATGTTCCAACTTCGCCGGTAAACGGGTTCATCGCCTCTATACCACCATGCAATGAAGGTAACTGCTGGAAATAGTGATAGTAGTTCAGAGAGAAGCCCACGGAGTTATAGACACCCTCCAGTTTGATGCCTCCCTGGGTATTCCCCAATTCCCAGTCAGGCGTATTGGCCTGGCGAATACCGATAACGCCCGGACCGAAATCAGCTGCAACCAGGCCGGGGTCGTCAGGGTCTGGCAATGGTGCACCTGCAGCAATTAGTGCCTGGGCCGGTACAAAGTTTGATACGGTACAACCATTTTCCCAGCAGTTATTCATACCACGAAAGAAGGAGCTGGCATCCAGAATTGAGTAGGGCATTCCACCCTGCCCGAGATTGCTCGGACTGAACTTGTCAAAGTTCCACACCAGTTGCACGTTGAGGTCGTCAAAGATACCCGTAGCGCCCATGCGATACTCTGCGGTGGCGATCCACTCGGGAATGCGGATATCCTCCAACTCGTCATAGATATTCTGACGCGAGTAATCCACCGGGTTGATGATATCCAGCACGCGGAACAGATCGGTACGACCCCAAACCACTTGCTGCTTGCCGACCCTCAGGAACAGTTCAGACCTACTTCCAAATGGAATACTGCCTTCAACGTACAGCTCGCGGATATAGTCGTGGTTATCGTTAAACTCCGGAAAACGCAGATCATTGAGGCTGTTGTTCATGTATATATCTTTCAATCCACAGCCGCGATTATCCTTGTCACAGGGCTGTACCGGCACACCAATGGTGACACCACCATCCGGGCTGTGGAAATCTTCACCGAGCACGTGCAGGCCATGGTTTGGATTTGTCGCCAAATCAAAGCCAAATCCTGGGCCGACGCCGGCTCCGAGAATCGATTGTCCCCAGGGCGAATCTCCGTTGCCCCCATAAATTATCTCAGCGTTGGTACTGTTGAAGTTCTGGAATTTGCGCGAACCCCCGGCGTCGTCGCCATACTGGCCGTCGTTGAGGTCATACACACCTTCATAAGTCGCACGCAAAGTACCAGAGACGCGAAAATTAGTCAGACCAAAGTTATCGCCAAAATCTTTGCTGAACTCGAACTGGCCGGTATTGCGGAATTTGGACAAACCCGGTCCGTCGCGGTAATAGCTCGCATTCTCCACAAAACCTGCAGTATCCCATTCGTCATCCTGGGCGGAAGCAATGAGTGGGTAAAAGCCGGCAAGTAATGTCGCCGCTCCCATTACACTTAATGTTCTACTTATCTTTATCATGGGTTTTCCCCTCTTGGGTTACTTACAACAATCCAAACTACTTTTTATTAAAATTACTCTCAAATCGGGCCGCCTACTCCAGGCACTATCGCCTGGCGACATAGGTCTTTCACTGCATATTCAGCTCACAATAAACTTCGGTTTGAACCTCACAACCCAGGCCGGCACCAGGTTGACCGCCGCCCAGGCATTCAGTATCAGCATTACAACCAACAGCAGCGCAGCATCCGCCTGGAATCGGAGATCGGAGACGAAGGCCCACATCACAATCCCGCCAATCAGCGCAGTAGCAGTAAAACCTATAGCCTTTCCTGTAGTCGCGATGGCGGTACGAATACCTAGCTGAAGGTCACCACCAGAGCTTGAAGTGACCTCTTTGATGCGATCCATCATATAAATGGAATAATCAATTCCCACACCGATGCCAACGGCAATAATTGGAACGGTGTTCACGTCGATACCGATACCCACGACTCCCATATAAGCGTAAGTGGCAACCGTGCAAAACGTCATAACAAGCAACATCAGCCAGCCCGCGTGCAGCGAGGAATAGAACACTGTGACAAACAAAAAGATAAGTACCATGGCTGCCGGGATAATGACTATGTTGCTTTGAAAGGCTGATTCATTAATTGCCGCGGTGACCCCTATAGGCCCCCCTGCGAGGCGCAACTCCAGACCCTCTACCTGATTCGCAGGATCATCTATCCACTGCTTTGCCATATAGATGGCTCGACGCAGCGTCTCACCCTGATGATCCTTGTAGAAAAACACCAGATTGGCCGACTGTTCGTCTGTGTCGATAAATTCCTTGAGAGCGCCCGGGATGGGGCTTGAAGCCATAAAAGCAAACATCAGGCCGCCAACATAACTCGCCTCATCGGGGATAACCGCCCAGCGTGGATCATCGTTGTGAAGAATCTGGTTTACCTGCTTTACCAGATCCGGAATACCCTTGCTGCCTCCCATATCGGGGTCCTGCAGCATATGTATCTGGAAATCCTGCAACGCGTGCAAGACTTCTGGCCGCTTGATACCACCTGGCTCACTGGTTGTGGCCACCACATACATCTCTTCTGAACCGGGGAAATTCAGATTGATGCTCTTTGAGGACACGTTGTAATCGTGATCGGGGTAGAGAATGGGAGAGCCGGGCTCCGACTCACCCACCTGAACCTTAGAACTCAGCAGGCCGCCGCCGATATAAACGAGCAGGGCGAAAATCAGTATCGCCAGTGAACCGCTACGGCCAGAGACAAATTTCGCCGTCATATCGAATACGCCGCCGCCCTGCTTCATCTGCTTTTCGCTGAGTTGACTCAAGGGCAGCATGGAAAGAATAAGTGGCACGGTCATCAGCACCGTGATAACAACACTGCCTGCCCAGATAGATGCGTATATACCCAGTTTTACATTAATAGGTGAAGACCCGAGTGATATCAGCAGCAGGCCAATGGCGTCCGAGACAATACCCAGGGTGCCAGGGCGGAACAGCGACTCAAACGTTCGGCGCGCCGCATCGTGATTATCCTTGGCGTTCGGGATCTCCATATAGTATCGCTCTACCAACTGGATGCCATGCGACATCGCCCGGGCAGAAATCAGGAAAGGGATAACCAGGGTGAGCGGATCGAGGTTGTAACCGAGCAGCGAAACAATACCCAGGCCCCAGGTGGCGGAAACCAATACTCCCACCATCGGAAGGACAATGCCGTAGCCCCGGGTGCGAAAATAGGCAAGCAGAAGCGCCAGCAAAATAGCCAGGGTTAGAAAGAATATCTGGAATATCTGGCCCAGGTAGCTGTACACCCAGCCCATCAGCACAGGCTGGCCTGTGGCGTAAATTTGTATCCCGGGCGCAGACTCGGACGCTCTCAGCTCCTGCACCGTATTCTTAAGGTCCCCCAGCTGCCGAAAGATCGCCGCGTAATCTAGCTGCCCCTCGACAAAAGTCGCTTTTATCATCGCGGACTTCAGGTCGGGAGAAACCAGCAGGCCATAGACGGTCGGATTGGCCATAACATCCAGCTTAAGCTGAGCTAACTGCTCGTCTGAAAGATCGGGATGCAGAGGATCGTAATATGCCTAGGAATTCATATTCCCCAACTCAGTCATCCATGTCTTACGCACCGTGCGATGAGTCAAGCTGCGTACAAGGTTGTGGTTCACCCCCGGTAAGGAGTCCACTCCCTGGGTCAATCGGTGAATGCGAGCGAGGGTATCTGTGTTGAAAATATCACCCTCACTCACCGACACCGACAGAACCACGTTATTGGCGCCACCAAAGGTGTCCTTCACATCATTGTGAAGCTGGATGTAGGGGTGTTCCTGCGGTAGCAGGTCGCCAAAGTTGGAATACATTTGCAGATAGGGGATACGGCTGGCAAAAAATGCGGTTATCAGCAAAATTACAGCGAGAAATGTCTTCGGATGATAGAAGACAACCCGCTCCAATTTGCCAAAAAAAGCACTTACCAAACCTTCCTTTTTCACTATCGCTTACCTGTATTGTTAAATTATCAAGAGTCGGTGTGATCAGCCGGGACAACGGCGAGGGTACCGCCACCCCCGGCAACCAATAATGACCCATCCGACAGCACTGCCAGACCGCGGATATACGTGAGCACCTCGGGCGCATCCGCCATTTTCTGCCAGCGACCGTGGGAGAATTCAACGAGTTTGGCGCTGCCACCGGAAGCGTAGATGCCATGGCTACCTGCCTGGATGTTGTAGATTGGCGAGGCGTTCAGGGTTTCCTGGCGTTGCCAGCTCATGCCGCCGTCTTCGGTTTGCCATATCACGCCATCAAGGCCGCCTATCCAACCCGTGGTGGCATCGAGAAAATCCGCCGCCATCGGATAAAATTCATTGGGTAAGGACTCCATTGCTGACCAGTTCTCACCACCGTCTGTGGTAGACAAGACAGTGCCGAACTCCCCTACTGCATAGCCATTGAGCTCGTCTACAAATTTGACAGAGGTAAATTGCAGGTCTTCACTCAGGCTGAACTCCTGCCACTCCTGAGACTGCAGATCACGTGAATAAAGCGTACTAAAACTAGCGGATACCCAAAGACGATTCCCCGGCGCGCACTCGATAGCAAGCGTATTCTCGAGTGTATCGATAGTAGAGGAAACCCACTGGCTGCCTGCAGCGGGAAGCTGCCAAACGCGATGCTGGCTATCCAGCGCAAAGAAGTCGCCGTTGTCGCAGGCTGTCACATCGATGAGCGAAGGCCGTCCGGACAATTCGTAGCGCTCCCAGTTGACACCTTTATCATCAGACACCAGGGCTGCACCCACGGAACTTACCACGACCACACGATTACCGGCCTCAGCGACAGCCTGAAACATGTCGTAGCGCCGCACTGTCTTGGCTCCTTCAGCCACTACCTGATCGAGATTAAGTGGCGCCTCACATCCCGCCAGCACCAGCGGCAACAGAAGCAATCCGAGGCGGCCTATCCAAGCGCTTACTGAAAAGTGCAATTTACTGTTGAGCAGGTTCATTATCGTATTTTTCATCTCGGTTCCCACTTGCCGGTCGGCGCTGTAAGCCGGCTAGACAAACCTCATGTTGATAGATCCCATGTCGTGGTAACGCACGGTGATAGAATCACCAGCCGCCACGGCCACTGCAGCCGTTACGCCCCCGGTCATGATGAACGTACCCGCAGGGATCTCCTCGCCGCGTTCGCCGAGCATATTGGCCAGCATAGCGACGCTTTCCGCCGGATTTCCCAGCACTGCCGCCCCGGTACTCAACTCCACGATTTCACCGTTCTTCTCCATCACAACGCCCGCCGTGCTCAGATCCATATGATCGACTGGCAAGCAGCGGCCACCGGTTACAAAACGCGACGAGGAGCTGTTGTCGGCGATGACACTCTTGATGTCGAACTTGAAATCGCGATAGCGGGAGTCGATGATTTCCACTGCCGGAAGCACAAAGTCAGTCGCCGCATATACATCACCTACGTGAATCCCGGGGCCTTTCAGCGGAGCCTTGGTAACGAAGGCTATTTCAGCTTCTACTTTGGGGTGAATCAATTTCGAAGTATCAATTGCAGCCCCATTCGGGCAGCTGAAATAATCAGCCAAAAAACCATAGCAGGGTTGTTCCACGCCCATCTGCGCCATTTTTGCCCAGGATGTCAGGCCCATTTTCATGCCGACAATCTTGTGGCCTCGAGCGACTTTCCGGCGCCGAATTTCCCACTGGATATTAAAAGCATCCTCGTAATCCATGTCGGGATAATCGTCGGTAATTTTGGTGACGTCGTAAGCCTGCAGCTCTGCGTTCTCCAGGTGCTCAGCCAGCTGGGCTGTGACTTCGGGTGAAAGTGTGCTCATGATCTTTCTTACCTCTGATTCAGATTTTGATGCAGACGTTCTGCAATTCTGTATAAAACTCCAGCGAGTGCTCACCGCCTTCACGGCCCATACCCGACTCCTTGGCACCGCCGAATGCCGTGCGCAAGTCGCGCAGGAACCAACTATTAACCCAGCAAATTCCGCACTCGATTTGCGGGGCAACACGCAGCGCGCGCGACATGTTCTCAGTCCAGAGCGTGGCCGCGAGACCGTAGGGCGTATCATTGGCCAGGGCGATCACCTCGTCCTCGGTGTCAAAGGGACGAATATGACAACAGGGACCAAAGATCTCCTCATTGATCACACGGGCGTCGTCTTTCAACCCTGTCCAAATTGTGGGCTGCACCCAGGCTCCGCCTGCCAGTTCAGCCGGCATTTTGGGAATGCCGCCACCCAATACCACTGTGGCGCCTTCCGCTACGGCCAACTCATAATAGGAAAGCACTTTTCGCTGGTGCTCTGCAGAAACCAGCGGACCCATATCAGTCGCCTTGTCTTCCGGTAGCCCCAGGGTAAAATTCGCCGCCTCAGTGGCGAGGCGGGAAACGAACTCTTCAAAAATCGGCCGTTCCACATAGACCCGCTCGGTACCCAGACACACCTGCCCGCAGTTGGAAAAAACTGAACGCAGAGTGCCTTCTATCGCCTTATCCATGTCGCAATCTGCAAAAACCAATGCCGGGTTTTTCCCGCCGCATTCCATGGAAACATCGCGCAGACCCTTTGCCGCAGCCTGCGTAATAATTTCACCTGTACGAGTTTCCCCTGTAAACGTAATTGCATCGACCCCAGGGTGCTCGGTTAGAAATGCGCCTGCAGAGTTCGGCCCGAAGCCATTCACCACATTGAACACACCAGGTGGCACACCCACCTCATTCATCACCTCTCCCAGCAGGGACGTGGTCGTGGGTGTTTCTTCAGAAGGCTTCACCACCACGGTGTTGCCACAGGCGAGGGCTGGCCCAACTTTCCAGGTCATCAGCAGCAGGGGGAGATTCCAGGGGCTAACCACCGCGATCACGCCCTTGGGCTTGCGCAGCGCAATATTGAATGCACCGTTACCGTCCGGAGTGGGCATCTGAAAGGCTTCGGTCGCAAAATTCTTTACAGCGTCGGCGAAAACCCGGAAGTTTGCCGCGCCACGTGGAATATCAATATGACTGGCAATATTGTAGGGCTTGCCAGTATCGGCACACTCGGCAGCGAGGAACTCGTCAAAGCGACGATCAATGCCGTCGGCAACCGCATGCAGCAGAGCGCCACGTTCCTCATCGCTCATGCTGCCCCAGGGCCCCTTGAGCGCATCGCGAGCCGCTTGAACTGCCGCGTTCACATCCTCTTGGGCTGCCTCGTGCACCGTGCCAATCAACGCGCCCGTACACGGGTCTATATTGTCGAAGGTACTGCCGCTTGAGGAGTTGCAGTACTCACCGTTAATAAAGTTTTTTACTTCTTTCATTGGCACTTCTTCTGTTTGTTGAGTCGGAAAAATATCAGGTCACTACACCCATGAAATTCTCGTTGAGTACGCGATCATGGTAGAAAATAGCTTTGCCGATCATGTCGGCATCCCAGGTCACCACCGGATGGTCCGGGTAGGTGTAATCGCCGCCACAGAAAACTTCCGTGCGGTTACCAGAGGGGTCAAAGAAATAGATGGTCTGGCCGTGGGTGAGGCCGTGACGGGTAGGCCCGAGGTCCAGTGGCATATCGTGCATGGAAATGAGATCCGCCGCACGCAACACGTCCTGCCAGCTTTCAAGGAAAAACGAGGCGTGGTGAAACTTACCTTTTTCGGGGTACCGCACAAAAGCCACATCGTGGGCCTTCATAGAGAGACTCATAAAGGCCGCCTCTAGTGAACCGCTGTCCTTGTCTACGACCTGCTCAGACATCTGGAAGCCCAGCACTTTTTCCAGCAGGTCGGCAGTGCCATCGATGTCGTCACCGTACAGCAGGCAATGATCGAAGCGTGTGGCCCTCATGCCCTTTAGCCCCTCCGGCCAGGCCTCCGGATTCTTCTCATGGATACCCCATTTACCGGGTTGGTCTTTTTCTGCGTAAAGCTCGAAGTAATGACCGGTCGGCAAGGCGAAACGCACCCGCTCGCCACAGCCCTCCAACTCTCCCGCAGGGATAGTTTCAACTTCACAGCCGTAGGCAATCAGATCCTGCTTGCGTTGCTCCAGGGTATCCACCGAGGTAACTTTGAAGCCCATAAAGTCCATTCCCGGCTCGTCGGCTTCTCGCAGTACGACCGAGAACGAATCAATTTCGGTCCAGCCCTTGAAATACGCCCGGTTCTGGCTATCGCGATTAACTTCTATCAACCCCAGCCGGTCCCTGTAGTGCACGATCGCTTCATCCAGGTCCAACACCCGAATCTGGACGTGCCCTGGACGCATTACACCTTTTCTCATTGCTATCTACTCCTACCGATGTCTCCGGGTGGCCGGATTTATTAAATTATGGTTTATCGATATTTCGACATTTCAACGATAGTGTATGCATACGTGATTCACAAGTTTTTATCGATATTTTTAGTTTATATATAATTTAATATTAATATCGATAAAGAATAAGGGTTAATAAAAGCTACCCAAACCCAATACGCTATTTGTACTCGTAGCCCGGTGATAACGTCCAATACCTTTGTGTCAGTTAGCTGATACGGGAAAAGTATCAACCTCCCCCGGCTTTACGCGTTATCAGTTTTGTCATCTCCGACCGGAGCGAGGCGCCCACAGAATGATGGCCTACGATTTCGCAGGCCAATCCGTCGGCTTCGAGTTAGTGCAGTTCCTGTACGTCAGGAACCTTGAAGGCGGGACACCCGTTCCTGTTTCCCGGGGAAATTCCCCGGGTGGGAGCCCACGGCTGTTCGTTCAATCATAGGCTGTATTCGCGCTGCACTCGACGGGTCAGCCCGAGTCCGCTGCTATTTTCTGCCGGGCCTCAATCTCTTGAGAGCGCTTGACGCTGGCCGGTGTACCTGCGATGCACCAATCTTCAGGTGGAACAGACCAACACACCCCGCGGATATGCTTGCGCTCCACCCGCAATACGTCTTCGATCAAATCCGTAACCCCCTGCATGAGACGCTCTTTCTGCTCCGCCGGTCGGCCCCGAAGCAAAATGGCTTCGAAAAACGGTGCCTGCGGCCCCCCCTGCGAAACTAACTTGCCACCCACCGCCATTGCACCTGCGTCAAAAAGATTGAGTAATACCCGCACCCGTTCCACCGGGCTATCCAGTGCGCTCGCATAGAGCGCGCTGGCACCTATAAGCAGCCGGTCAAGCTGGGCCTGATCATAGGCGTCGCGCTGCAGGTTAATTGTAAGAATTGGCATGCTGTGACCTCCCGGTATAGTGTGGTTGGTGCATCACGGCAGCCCCCTGCGCCGACCGGCATCCATGAACAAAGTGCTGCCAGCAAGCGAGTCTGCCTGCGGCGCCAGCAACATTTCAACTGCCCAGGCGACATCGCCCACGTCGGTAAATGCGCCGATGGCAGATTCCCCGCGCATGGTATCCAGCACCTGATCGACGCTGCTGCCTTCACTCTGGGCGCGGGATTCCGCGACGCGGCGCAGCCTGGCGGTATCAGCCGGCCCCGGCGCGATAAGATGGGCCGTGACGCCCTGATCGCCATAGGCCCAGGAATATTGCCGCACCACATTAGCCAGCGCCGCGTTGGCTACACCGGCGGTGGCGGCGTAAGCGGTAGGCTCAAAACCATAGTGCCCACCTATTGCAATCAACCTGGACCCTCGACGCAGCCAGGGGTTCACCGCCCGGACCACCCGTACAAAGCCGCCGACCTTGATATTCACCGCGCTGGTAATCGCTTCAGTCGGCGCCGCCAGAATACCACCCGCTGTCGTCACCCCCGGGCCGTGAACTACGGCGGCTACTTCAAGCTCCATATGGGCGGAAATTGCCTCTATCGCGCTGTCAGAGCTGATATCTGCGCCACAAGTGGTGATATCGGCGTCCTCGACTTCAGCCCTGACCGTGTCGCACAGATCATTCAATGCCGCCTCAGATCGCGCCACCGCGATCACCCGGTAACCCTTCTGCGCAAGGCGCGAGGTAATCACCCGGCCCATTTCACCGGTGGCGCCAACAACGACTACTGCCAGTTTATTTTCCATAATCTCTCCGTTTATGCCGCTGCTCAGGTGTATACCCCAAGGAAGCTTTCCGGCACGTGCAGCGATTGCGAAAACGCCGCTTCGGAAAGTTTGTCCACCGTCCAGGTTAAAGTGGGGTGATCCGGATACCAGGTGTAACCTTCGCAAAATACTTCATTGCGATTACCCGAAGGATCAAAAAAATACACCGTTTTAACGCGAGTAATACCATGGCGGTCAATCATCTCCACGGGTATCTCGTATTTTCCGATCAGGTCTGTTGCATGCACATGATCCTGTATGGAATCCAGCCTGAAAGACACATGGTGGAGCAGCCCCGGTTCCGGACCCTTCGCGAAGGCTATGTCGTGGGCTCTGCTGGAACAACTGAGAAACATCAGCAGTGGCTGCTCGTCCTCATCCAACAATTGTTCGGACAAGCCGAACCCAAAGACTTCGGTGAACAAGCTGGTATTTTGCTCGATATTCGGGCCGGCAATCAGGCAGTGATCCAACCCGTTGATGCGGAACCCCCGCACGACCCCCTCATCGGGAAGAACGCCAGGGTTGGTGGTGCCCAGGGTATTCCCAACATATTCCTTTTCCGCATACAGGTGCATCTCATGCCCGGTAGGCAGTTTAAACTTCAACCGACGACCGGATTTCGGGTACACACCAGCAGGTACCTGATCGACATCGATACCACATTCGACAAGTGTGGCCATAAGCTCATCCAGCGTCTCTTCGCTGTAGACCCTGAAGGCAAAATGGTCCAGGCCAGCTGAGTCAGATTCCCTCAGGACAACACTGTGGTGATCTTTTTCATCCCAGGCTTTGTAGTACACCAGACCCTGGTCATCCACCAACATTTCGCGCAGCCCCATCCGGTCGCCGTAGTGGACTTTCGCCTCGTTCAGATCGGTAACCCGAATCTGCACCTCACCCAGTCGCAGTACACCTTTCATAGACATGACACACTCCCTTTTATGGTTATAAAATCAAATCGTGTTGACTACTACACCCTACCAGACGGCCGCATATTCACGGACACCGCATGCCAGCTAGTCGGCAACCGCGACATTAATGCCTCGTGCTTTTGCCATTGTCAGTGCCGTATCCTCTATCATATCCTCCTGGCCACCAATCATTTTCCGTTGCCCCAGTTCGACCAGGATGTCCCGGGTAGCAATGCCATACTTGCTGCCGATGCGGTTGGCGTGTAACAAGAAAGTTGAGTACACACCAGCATAGCCCATGGTGAGAGATGAGCGGTCTACCCGCACGACATGCTCCATCATCGGCAAGATGATGTCCTCGGCCATATCCATCAGTTTGAACAGGTCGCAACCGGTTTCGATACCCATGCGATCGCACACTGCGACAAACACCTCGGAAGGGGTGTTACCGGCGCCGGCACCGAGGCCGCCGACAGAAGCATCGATCCGGGATGCTCCCGCTTCAATTGCCGCTATCGAATTCGCTATCGCCATACCCATGTTATTGTGACCGTGAAAGCCAAGCTCTGTTTTCTCTAGGAGATTCTCACGCAGGAGGGCAACCACGCTCTTCACATCGCCAGGCAACATGTAACCAGCTGAATCAGTGACATAAACCGTGTTCGCGCCGTAGGACTCCATCTTCCTTGCTTCGGCCAGCAGGCCCTCGGCAGTATTCAGATGCGCCATCATGAGAAAGCCGGAGGTATCCATCCCGAGTTCGCGGGCAACATTGACCATTTCCTCAGTGGAAATCTGTTCGCGTTTAGCATGCATGCCATCGCGTAAACACATGTCGTGCAATAGTACTTTTCGACCCTTTAAGCTTTGCTCGCTCATCGGGCCTCTCCCGACGAAACTGATCGAAAGACAGTACTTTCCGCCCTGCGCATGAGTGAGCCTTCAGCAATCATTTCCGCTGTGCGACATGCCGCGGCTGTCATAATATCGAGATTGCCTGCGTAGCTCGGCAAATAGTCACCCCGGCCTGCTACCTCCATGAACACCGCCACCTTGTTACCCTCGAATACCGGACCATTGACCAGTTTGTACCCCGGTACGTAACGCTGAACCTCTGCGATCATGGACATGACAGATTCCGTAATGCTGCTCTGGTCGGGCAGCTGATCGGTCAGGCAATAAATAATATTGCGCATGATCATCGGCGGGGCCGCAGGGTTGATCACCGCCAGTGCCTTGCCACGGCGGGCACCTCCCACCTCGCAAATGGCGTTGGAAGTCGTATAGGTGAATTCGTCGAGATTAGCGCGGGTGCCGGGGCCAATGGAGAGCGAAGCGAGGCTGGCGATTATTTCGGCGTAATCCACCGCCTGGATGCGACTCACCGCATGCACTATCGGAATAGTGGCCTGCCCCGCACAGGAGATCATGTTGACGTTCATTGTCTGCCCGAGAGCTCGAAGATTGACGGGGGCACACACAGCGGACCGATTGCGGCGGGAGTCAGGTCGATCATATACACCCCCTGCTCGTTTACTTTTCTGGAATTCTCGGCGTGGGCATACGCAGAGGTCGCGTCGAAGGCTATCTGGACGCCATCCTCACCCAGCTGCGGCAGCACCGCATCGATTCCCTCGTGGGTAGTTTTCAAACCCATTTTGCGGGCAATCGCGAGGCCCTCTGACTTTGGGTCAATACCCACCATCCAGACGGGGTCAAGAATGTCACTTCGCTGCAGCTTGAACAGTAAATCGGTACCAATATTGCCGGAGCCTATAAGGGCACAGGGGATTTTAGTCATTGCCAGGAACCCCGTCCTCTTTGCCACTTTTGCGTTCTGCCATAGTCACACCACCAACAGAGAAATCGTGGGGGCCAAGCTCATGAATCATGATGCGGACCGATTCCGGTTTCGCATCGAGTACCTGGCAAACAGCTTCACATACTCTGCGCGCCAGCTCCTGCTTTTGCGCAGCGGTACGATTTTCCATCATATTCATCTGGATGATCGGCATAGATATTGTCCCCTATGAATTAACAACTCGTATAATTTGATACGAATATGGTGCAGTCCTGTGGAGAAATTCATTACAAACTCGGGGAGCAAGCCGCAACACCCTGAGTCTCCAGAGTATCTTTGTACTGCGGGACGAACAGTTCAGTCCAATACCTTTCAGCGGGAGTCCTGATACACTTAAGGTATCAGTTGTTGACCTTGGTTATATGCAAGGATATCGAACCCATGCGAGTCGACCCCCAGCTTATTGAACAAGATCCTACCAGGGACTTTCCGAAGTGCAGCTAACCGCTATTGAACTGAGACACCTCCGTTACTTCATCGCTGTAGCTGATGCGGGCACCTTTAGAGGGGCGGCATTACAGCTACACGTATCGCAACCGCCTCTTACCAGGCAGATCCAGCAACTGGAAGGTGTACTGGAAGTTAAACTATTCGAACGGAAGTCTCGCGGCATCGAGCTCACCGCCCCAGGCGAAGTGCTGTATGAGGAAGCAAACAATATCCTGGCTCTGGTCGACCAGGCTGCGCTGCGAACCAAACAGGCCGGGGAAGGCCAGCTGGGCCGACTGGACGTCGGGATATTCGGCTCGGCAATTTACGGCGCCGTGCCCACCATCATTCGCGAATTTCGCGCCACTCACCCGAAAGTCGAAATAATCCTGCACAACCTGGACAGACCCGGCCAGATCAAAGCTTTGAGAGAGCGGCGACTGACCGCAGGATTGAATCGCTTTTTTGGCGACGAGCCCGGACTCTCATGGGAGAAGGTTCACAGCGAAAGAATGAACCTGGCGGTCTACCTCGATCACCCGTTCGCCGGTAAGTCCAGCATTACCCCGTCGGAGATAGGCCATGAGCCACTGATCCTCTATCCCAGAAAAGTGCGCCCCAGCTTTATAGATTATGTGCAAAAAATGTTTCATGAATGTGGCATCACGCCGAATATCGCCCACGAGGTAGACGATGTGACAACCGCAATTGCACTGGTCTCCAGCGGCATGGGGCTCAGCCTCGTGACCCAGTCCGCTAGCAACCTCAGGCTCCCGAACGTTGGCTATATACCCCTGGAACACAACGCCAATGGAGAATTCGACCTGGATATCATCTACCGATCTGATGATGCGTCCCCACTTCTCCAGACGTTTCTGGAAACGGTGCGGGCACTACGAAGCGAGATCATACCTGACCCCGTCTAAACCGACCTGAGGAGGTACATCTGACGTACAGTCAGAGGAGGACGCACTGTTCGCCACCTTCCCGGCATCCAGCGATGTGAATTTTTTCGCGGGCCAAAGCCTACCCTTCGCGGGCGGATGGGTAACCTGAAGCGCCGCCTGGTAATAACCTTATAAAAAATATATATATACGCTAATTTGGGTTTAGGCTAAACCTTGATAGATTATCGATATTTTTAGCGCTATGCTTAGCCGCAAGCTGAAAATCAAACTTTTTGGCAGAGCACCGCAAGCAGAGTAGACGATATGGAATCAAAAACGCTGACAGACCAGGCCTACCGGCGCCTGCGGGAAGATATCATTCACGGGAAATACCCGCCGGGCAGTAAATTACGCATTGAATTCCTGAAGCAGACCTACGAAGTAGGCGCCACCCCATTGCGCGAGGCACTTTACCAGCTGAGCGCGGACGGGTTCGTACAGGTACAGGGCCAGCGCGGCTTCCGGGTAGCGGATATGTCACTGGAGGAACTGGAAGACATCACCAATTTACGGGTAGTGTTGGAAGGCATGGCATTGACCGAAAGTACCGGGAACAGTAACGACGAGTGGGAGTCCCGGGTTGTCGCCGCCTTTCATCACCTGACCAAGGCAGAGAGCCAGGACTCTCCGGATATCCAGGAATGGGAAACCCGCAATCGGGAGTTTCACCTGGCACTGGTTTCCTGTTGCGACTCCGTCTGGCTGATGCGCTTCCACGAGATCCTCTATGACCAGCACAAGCGCTACCGCAATATCGCCAGGATAGATCGCTCCAGCCGGCGCAACGTTCACGAGGAGCACACCGCTATCTTTAACGCAGCCCTGGCCAAGGATACCAAGGCGCTTTGTGCAGCCAATGAACAACACATTCGCCGCACGGCCGAAATCACCGGACAAATTCTCTCGGAAAAACCGGACGAGTGACAAGCTGCTTACTGTAATCTCAGGGGCAGCATGGCATCGGTCGGGTAGCAAGCCAGTTTCTGCTCTTTGGGCTGCGCGGCTCTGAACGCGCGCTCACGGGCATTGTTACGCCTGGCGTTGATTCAGCAGTACAAGCATGCCCGCCGCTACCAGTGAACCCAGCGCCATCACGAATGCCACGGCGGTCAGGCCCTGGCCTTCCTCGAACAGGACGCCCGCGATAATGGGGCCGAGCACTGCCCCGCCCCGCCCAACACCAATCACAAAACCGGTTCCCCCGGCGCGTACATTGGTGGGAAACGACTGAGCAAAGATAGCGTACAGGCCGACTACCGCACCGTTGGTGAAAAAACCGGCGCAGGCAGCCACCAGCGCGAGCTGCGTTAGACTCGCCTGCCCCAGGCCAAAGATATTGACTAACACCGTTGAAGCAAGCATCGCGACGATCACCAACGCGCGCACATTAAAGTGCTGGGTCAACGCGCTGAGAAGAAGAGCCCCCGCAAGTCCGCCCACATTCGCCCATACCAGCACGCTACCGGCGTAGGCGGCGGTATATCCCATGTCGACCACAATTTTAGGTATCCATTTCAGGATGAAATAGAAGGTCATGATGTGCGCGAGGTAGGCAAGAGTGAGCAGCACCGTAGTCTTTGCAAGCGCGGGTGTGAACAACTCCAACCACCCGGGTTGTTGAGGTGCAGCGCGCGATACAGGTAATGCAGTAACTGCACTGAGCCCCATACGTTTCAATGTTTTGTTTACGCGTACCAGGGCGCCAGGCGGCTGCCGGTGCGACAACCACGTGACGGATTCCGGCAGGAAATACCAGACCAACGGCAGCACCAGTATCGTAACGGATGCACCAAATTCAAACACCGCGCGCCAGTCGAACTTTGCGAGCAGCACGGAGGAAATGGCACCGCCCAGGATGACACCCAACGGGTACCCCGCCGCCATCAGGGAAACACAGGCCGCCCGGCGTCTGGTGTTCGCAAACTCAGCCGCCATCGCGTTAACTGACGCCAACATCCCCCCGATGCCGAGACCTGTGATGAAGCGGATGACCGAAAGAGAGATCACACTATCTGCCCGTGCAGCCAGATACATACCCACCGCCATGATGACGATGCAAAACAGTATGGTGGGGCGCCGGCCAATTCGATCGGCGAGCCGCCCCAGCAACACCGAGCCCAAAGCCATACCAGCCAGTTCCATCGACAGCACAATACCCAGTGTTGCGCGATTAATACCCCACTCGTCTGTGATGCCAGGAGCCGCAAAACTGATGGCCAACACGTCAAATCCGTCGAGAGCAATCAATACCACGCAGAGCGCGATAACGACATACTGCAGGGCGCCCATCGGCGAGGATTCGATGACTTCCTGTGGGCTCTTACTCAACGCAGCTCTGCCATTGCCTGGTGTGATTGGTATAGTTTATACCACAGCACCGAACCACTGGCACGATACCCCACAACACTCCGGGAAAGACTGCAGGAAAAACAATAAGCGGCCAGCATTAAACAGGTATCGACCGCGACTTTGATTACTCGTAAACTCGAATCAACGTAACGCTACACAAGCCACTCACAAGGAGATTTCATGTTAACGCTGCACTTTGCACCCAATTCCAGGGCGGGACGTATTGTCTGGTTACTCGAAGAGTTGGGGCTGCCCTACAACATCAATAAAATGGCTTTTCATCCGCAGGAGCTGAAATCCGATGAACATCGCGCCCGCCACCCTCTGGGGCGGGTCCCGGTGCTGGATGATGGCGACGTCAGTCTATTTGAGTCGGGCGCTATCATTGAATACATTCTGGAGCGGCATAAAAATGGCGGCTTGAAACCATCGGTGGACTCACCGGAATTCCCCGACTACCTGCAGTGGTTCCACTATTGCGAAGGTATGGTAATGCCATCGGTTAACATCATTGTCGTCAATACGGTGCTCCTGCCGCCGGAACGCCGCGATGACAAGGCATTGGCGCAGGCCAAGCGTTTATTGGCCAAGACCCTGGCACCGGTAGATGCGGCACTTTCAGGTAAAGATTACTTAACAGGCAATTTTTCTGCTGCTGACGTTATGCTTGGGCACGCCTGTTTTATGAGCGATCAACTGGGTTGTGTTAGTGAGGAAATGGCAAACCTGAAGGCCTATGTGGCCAGGATTGCGGCGCGCCCGCATTTCAAGACCGCTATTGAAATGCATTAGGGCAAAGCCGACGGGACATTTCTTCGACTGCATTGCGTAACTGCGATCAGGCCGCTTTTACTCACCCGAGTTTTCTAAAACGTCATCGATTGGGGGAGGCTACAGGTTTTGGCAGTGTGGCATCGCGCTCCTGGGGCCCCGGGAACGATCTCCAGGACCTGGTACGGTGACTTCAGCGTATAAAGTCAATACAGACACGCGACCATGCTCTTTGTCGAGCATACAGCTATTTAAACCAGTTGGTTTATAATACTTTCTCGCAAATTCTGCGGACAATGAATCCCCTATTCTTTCTTTTTACCTAACATTTAACGCTTTAGACAACCTCTCTGCTCCCTTATTTTTGATAATGCGAACATATTTCAATCAATTATCGCCGCGGCATAGTCATTGTTTATATCATATGGTATAAACACATTTTTGCGGCATCACTACCCTCATATGCAGGCGATAGTGGAGGCTCGCCTTCAAAATCGCGGCAATGAGCACACTACCAAACCACCAGGAGAAAATTATGTCACTTACCGAACAGCTAGCCACTCAGAAAGCGCAAAGCCTTGCCAGCTTTCCAGAAGATGTTAAAAATCGCCTGCTGGGCGACCTCGATGATCTTGGACAATCCGGCATGGTTGATCGCGCACCGAAAGAAGGCGATCAACTTAAAGACTTCGTTTTGATCAACCACCTCGGCGAGGAGCGGAACCTGGCGTCCCTCAGAGCAAAAGGGCCGGTAGTCATTACCTTCTACCGTGGTGGCTGGTGCCCCTATTGCAATCTCGAACTGCGTGCATACCAGGCCGTTCTAGAGGAAATACAGGCCACTGGTGCCACTCTTGTGGCAATCACACCGGAACTACCAGATGCTTCCCTGTCAACGAAACAGAAAAATGAACTCACTTTCGAAGTTTTGACAGACACTAACGCGGACTACGCCCGTTCACTGGGTCTTGTTTTCACTTTGCCAGAAGCCACCCGCCCTATATACGAGAAATTCGGCATTGCAGTTGAAGAACACAACGGCAAAGGGCAATTTGATTTCCCGCTCGCGGCCACCTTTATTGTTGACGTTGATGGCACAGTGATCAGCAGCTACGTGAACGTAGACTACACCCTGCGACAAGACCCGAAAGATGTTATTGAAAAACTGAAAGCACACAAAGGGTAGGTTCTGAAAGCCGCCCTGAAACGTGTCATTCGATGAAGCGTGGACTAGCACTGCTCTGGTCCACGAAAACACGGAGCATTGACCCTCATTGGGCGGCTGTCTATACCATCTGGTATATTGCTCTCTGTGCACTCAAATAAGCTACTAGCCATAGGGTGCAGTCAGCATGATCACTTTTTGTATCACACGGTATAAACATGCTATAAATTGCCAATGTAGTTAGATGAGAGCCGAAAAATATGCCCTGGGAAAAATCCTTTGATGAAGACGTTGCTCTGGATAAAGCCATGCAGGTGTTTTGGAGTAAGGGTTTTGACTCCGCATCGATAGCCGACCTCATTGAGCACACAGGAATCAACCGAGGCAGCCTCTACAACGCCTTTGGTGGCAAGCACTCGCTGTTTGTAAAGGCACTGCTGAAGTATGACCGGGAGAATCGACAGGCCACCCTGGCACGGCTTGAAGCCCTGGACGATCCAAAGCGGGCCGTAGGTGAATTTTTCGATAACATCGTCACCAGCACCCTGGTGGATAACGAACGCAAGGGATGCTTTTTGTTCAATACCGTCCTGGACAGTGGCACTCACGATGCGCAGGTCAATGAAATTGTCGCCAACGGCTTGCGGGAAATTGAAGGCTTCTTCAGGCGCAGCATCGAAGTGGGACAGGCGCGCGGCGATATGCCCCAGGATATCGACCCGGAATCGAAAGCCAAGACACTGCTGGCGCTTGCCCTCGCAATTCGTGTGCTCGGCCGCGGCCCGTACACCGCGACCGCTCTTCAGACGATTGCCGATGAAGCCAAGCAGCTGATAGCCTGAAGTCCAACACCAACGCTTAAAGGTAAACCTCATGACTAAACCCGTGTGTCTCATTATCGGCGCAGGAGCCGGGATTGGCGGAAATGTCGCCAAGAAGTTTGCACTTGAGGGCTATCATGCGCATTTATGCCGTCGCAGCGATGAAGCAGGCCTGAATCGCCTGGTTGAGCAAATAAATGTGGCCGGTGGCTCGGCTACGGGCCAGCTACTCAACGCGATCGAAGACGGCGCCATTGAAACTCTGGTAGCCGAGGTTGAAGACAATATCGGTCAGATCGACGTGGTCCTCTATAACCTTGGCGCGCAGATAGGAGATCACTCCCTGGCGGATACATCCGCCAAAGTGTTTGAAAGAGGCTGGCGGATGGGAACATTCGGTCTGTACCGCCTCGCCTTTGCACTCACTCCCCGAATGGAGGCACGCGGCCACGGTACGATACTCGTGACATCGGCCACGTCAGCAATGCGGGGCAACAAAGGGCAGCATTCTCACGCAGCCGCGATGGGTGGCCGACGCATGCTGTGCCAGACGCTTAATGCAGAGTTCGCACCCAAGGGAATTCATGTTGCTCATATTGTCGTGGACGGTTCCGTTGATGCGCCCGACACACTCGGCAAGATGCTTGGGGAAGAACTATTTCAGGAACTCCGGGAGACCAAAGGTGGTGCACATGACGGGCTGATGCTACCGGAGAAGATTGCAGAGACCTACTTTCACGTGGCAAAGCAGCACCGCTCTGTATGGACCCATGAGTTGGACCTCAGGGCATATTCCGATACGGCCTGGTGGAACCATGGCTGAAGCTGTATCAAAGTCACTACGGCCTCACTGGCCGGCGGGGACATAAGCACCGCATCAAGCATCGACCACTCACACAGGGAGCAGAAGACATGACCGACATTGCCATCGTAGTTGGAGTAAGCGCCACCAATGGATTGGGGGCTGCTATTGCCCGGAGATTTTCTGCCGCCGGTATGCACGCTGTAGTTGCAGGGCGCAGGGCGCAACGACTGACCGCTGTTGTCGAAGACATTAAGGCCCGAGGAGGTGAAGCCTCACTTTGCGTTAGTGACGCAACCGACGCCTCAGCCCTGGAGAAACTGATGGCCAACGCCAACAGCCTGGGCACTGTAAAAGCGGTTATTTTCAACGTCGGTAACAACCAGCCGATGGCGTTTGAGGATCTGACGGAGCAAACGTTCGAAACTTTCTGGCGTACATGCACACTGGCCGGATTTCTAACGGCCAAGGCGGCATTACCGACTTTACTGCTTAACGGTGGTTCCCTGCTTTTTACCGGCGCCTCCGCCTCAATGCGCGGCCGACCGGGCTTCGCACACTTCGGTGCGGCAAAAGCCGGGTTGCGCAATTTGGCCCAGGCGCTGGCAAAGGACTATGGTCCCAAGGGCGTACACGTCGGCCACGTTGTGGTCGATGGCGTCATAAACGGTGAAATGATACGAACACGCTTTGGTGACTACCTGGATCAACTCGGCGAAGACGGCTCTCTTGAGCCTGAAGCGATAGCAGAGGCTTTCTGGTTCATGCACACCCAACCAAGGAATACCTGGACATTTGAGCTGGATGTACGTCCTTTCAAGGAAACCTGGTAGTTGTCCCCAGAGAAGCTCAAGGACTCACAACAACCGGCGCTAGGCTGAATGATATCTTCCTGCGCGGTCTCCAGTACCGGTAACACCCAAAAGCCTATGGTAGGAACAGCTTTCTCCATATAATACGGATGAGAGGGGTTCTACTCGATTACTTTTGTAACATTTCCCGTGCGCTACTCAAGAAATTCTCCTTCTCTTCTTCACTATCTCCCAGCAATAACTTGTCGAGACTATAGGGAATAGCAACTCCAGCCATCATGCCGGGCTGCTGATCCATCTGCGCCATCCAGCGCTGCAGATGATCCAGGCCTGACGTGGGGACCCCGGACCATGTGTGCGTGCGTACCCAGCACCAGTTTGCGATGTCAGCGATGGAGTAATCACCAGCCAACCAGGTGCTGTCGGATAATCGCGTATTCAATACTTCGAATAGACGACGGCATTCGTTTTGATAGCGATCAATAGCCGGTTGGATCTTCTCTGGAAAGTATCGATAAAACACATTGGCTTGACCCATCATCGGGCCAATACCGCCCATTTGAAACATCAACCATTGGATTACCAGTGCACGGCCTTTCTGGTCGACGGGTAACAGTTTTCCGGTTTTCTCTGCCAGATAAATCATAATCGCCCCTGACTCAAACAAGCTGAAGTCACCGTTGGAGCGATCGACTATTGCGGGTATACGGCCATTCGGGTTGAGTGCCAGAAATGCGGGATCTTTCTGCTCATTCTTACCAAGATCAATCGCATGCACGGTGTACTCCAACCCAAGGGCTTCCAACGTACAGGATACTTTATGGCCGTTGGGCGTTGCTGCGGTGTATAGATCAATCATATTCGTGACTCTCCGTAATTGTTTGAATTCATTGTATGTTGTTAAAAAGAAAAAACAGCAGATAGGACTCTACCACTGCTGGCACTGATGCGGTGACCACTACGTCGTAATCAGCCTCATTGCCATTACTCGAGTTCATGGAATATCTCGCACGATAGTATCTTCAGACATCAGAAATGGGTTTCCCTCATAGTGGGACTGAACATTTCTGATCCATCCGTCAATAGACAGGATTCCACCCGGGCACGACTGGAGCCCAAAAAAGCTCTGCTTGACCAGGCTATCGACACCGCACTGGAGCCGATCAGGGCGGTTGAACTGCCCGCCCGACAAAAACGGAACAAGTAAACCGACACTTCCCAATTGTGAAATCCTGCCCGCTACTGCTATTCTTCCGACAGGGTTTCAGGTCGTACATCTTCAACAAGTAAGGGTGACATATGATGGGATATATAAGGAATACTGGCGCAGACAAAACCTGCGGACAGACAAGGCGCACCCTACTGGCCCTGGGCCGTCTCGTCTGCGGACCGGCACTACTCGCCATGGCGATGAACCCTGCCCTGGCGCAAACTGCCCCGGATAGACTCAAGGCCATACCGACCCCTGACCAGCTCCCCTCCTCCCTGGGCACACTGGAGTTCACAGACGGCGCGCCCAGCGCGGAAACGGCCGCCAGGGCTTACGATTACCTCGACCGAATGCATGCCGTCGAGTCCTTCGTGAACGCGTACCGCGGCGCATCAACCATGTCCATTTTCAAGGGTATGAAGGAAGCGGGCATCCCCAACAACACCGCCCTCATTTTCTCCGATCTGATGGACTCGAAGTCGCTCTTTCTGACAGCCAATGCAGATGTCATCTACTTCTGGGTAAACCTGGAGTTCACGGAGGGGCCACTGGTGATCGAAACCCCGCCACAGTCCCTGGGTGTCATCGACGATATGTGGTTCCGCTGGGTGACCGACTTCGGTTTCCCGGGACCGGACCGCGGCGAGGGCGGGAAATATCTGCTGGTGCCACCGGGATACAAGGGGGAGCTGCCCACATACGGCTACATCGTACGCAAAGTTCGCACAAACCGCGCGATGGTTCTGGGGCGCTCATTTCTGGCGAATGAAGATCCCAAGCCCACCGTCGAGCTGATCAGGAAGACACTCAAGATCTACCCCTACCTGCCCGGCGGGCTAGGCACCAGCATCGCCTCTGCGCTGGAGGGCAAGGCGACCCTGGCACGTTCGAAAGACAACAAGCTCGACTGGGCATTCCTGCGGCCCGAGCCTCCAGCCACGTTCATCGAGGGCACCGGCAAGGTCATCAACACGATACCACCCAGCGATTTCAGCTATTACGAGTTGCTCAATGAGCTCGTCCAGCAGGAGCCAACCGATGCTCTCGACCCCGAGATCATGGGCTCACTCGCTGCGATCGGTATAGCAAAAGGGAAGCCCTTCAAACCCGACGCGCGCATGAAGGACATCCTGATCGATGCCGCGGCCATCGGCACAGCCGTGAGCAGAACACTGAACTGGCGGCCACGGGATTCTGAGGGCTTCTACTACTACCCCGACTCCGCGTGGATGAACATGCTCTTCGTTGGCGGCTATGATTTTGACGCACCACCCCCCGAGGTCAGCGCCGACGGGACGATCACGGTTAATCCGACCACCGGCGCGCGCAAGCTGAACGCACGCACCGCGATGTTCTACTACGCCACAGGTATTACACCGGCGATGATCATGCGTCTGACAGGGATCGGCTCACAATACCTCGGCGCCTTCTTCGATTCGAACGGTGACTACTTTGACGGCGGCAAGACCTACAAGGTGACCTTGCCCAAAGGCATCCCCGAGGAGAAGTTCTGGTCGATTACCGCCTATGACAACCAGACCCGCTCTATGCTGGCGACACCGCAGCTTTATCCCCGCGCGGGGAGTCAGAACTATCCAGGCCCCGCCGCTGTTACCAGCCGCGACGGTTCGACAACCGTTTTCTTCGGCCCGGAAAAGCCCGCCGACGCGGCGGCCGGGAACTGGATACAGACAACTCCAGGCAAGGGCTGGAACATGCTCCTGCGCCTGTACAGCCCGCTGGAGCCTTTCTTTACCAAGACCTGGCGGCCGAGTGAAGTCGAACCGGTGAAATAACGCCGTGAGGAAGGCTGTCGCTTTTTTCGCGAACCGTGTGGAGAAAGCGACAACGGCATAATCTAGTGCCTTTGCAAACAGTCCGTTCCTGAACTAGTGTTTATAATAAGTGGCTACAATCGATCCGGGTGCCCATCTGGCGCGTAACAATGCCAACCTCTCCAGACTAATTAACATAATAAGCAGGAGCTCAGTACATGTTCGTAAGAATAAAGCACTTTTTGACTAATAGACGTGCAACAGCGCGTATTGGGCGGATACTCGGGCTACCCCTGCTATTCAGCCTCTTTGCGGCCAGCCTCGCCCAGGCTCAGGACAAGCCCAATATTCTCGTCCTGTGGGGCGACGATATCGGCTGGTTCAATACCAGCGCTTACAACCGCGGCATGATGGGATACCGAACCCCCAATATCGATAGTATTGCGTCCGAGGGTGCCATTTTTACCGACTGGTATGGGGGCCAAAGCTGTACTGCAGGACGCTCCGCCTTTATCACTGGTCAGAGTCCGTTTCGCACAGGCCTGCTGAAAGTTGGCCTGCCAGGCGCAAAGGAAGGTATATCTGAAAAGGATCCCACGCTGGCAGGGCTGCTGAAGAATCATGGCTACATGACGGCGCAGTATGGCAAGAACCACCTGGGCGACCTGGACATACATCTGCCCACCAACCACGGTTTCGATGAGTTCTTCGGCAACTTGTATCACCTCAACGCCGAGGAAGAGCCCGAAAGCCCGGACTATCCCAAGGGCGCTGCTTTCGCCAAGAAATTCGGCCCTCGCGGTGTCATCAAGTCAAACGCGGACGGCAAAATCGAGGACACAGGGCCGCTGTCCAGAAAACGTATGGAAACAGTGGATGAGGAAGTGACTGCTGGCGCTATCAATTTCATGGAGCGAGCGGTGAAGGCGAACAAGCCTTTCTTCCTCTGGTGGAACTCTAGCCGCATGCATGTCAACACTCACCTGAAGCCGGAATCCGAAGGGGTTACCGGGCTTGGGATATATGCAGATGGCATGGCCGAGCACGACAAGCACGTCGGTGAGCTGCTGGCGAAAGTCGATGCGCTTGGTATCGAAGACAACACTATTATCATGTACTCAACCGACAATGGCGCTGAGATGTTTACCTGGCCGGACGGCGGCATGTCGCCCTTCCGCAACGAAAAGAACACCAACTGGGAAGGCGGGTATCGGGTTCCTACCATGATCAAGTGGCCCGGTGTGATCAAGCCAGGAACCGTCTATAACGACGTGTTCTCGCACGAAGACATGCTGCCCACCTTGATGGCGGCGGCCGGAGAACCGGACATTAAGGAAAAACTGCTCAAAGGGCACCGCGCGATTGGTCGCAATTACAAGGTTCACCTGGACGGCTACAACATGATGCCCTACTTCAACGGTGACGTTAAAGAGGGGCCACGCCAGGAGTTCTTCTACTGGACTGATGACGGTCAGCTTGCGAATCTGCGCTATGGCCGCTGGAAGATGGTTTTCATGGAGCAGCGGGCACACGGCTTCAACGTATGGCAGGACCCCATGGTCGTACTGCGCTTACCGAAACTGTTCGACCTGCGCGGCGACCCGTTTGAGCGGGCCGATGTAGAGGCCTCTCCCTATGACATGTGGCGTTTCGACCGCGCTTACCTGATTTTGCCGGCGGTAGGCTACGTTGCACAGCACCTGGAGACCTACAAGGAGTTCCCACCGCGCCAGGAGGCGGGTAGCTTTAACCTCAACAAGGTTCTGGAAATGTTGCAGAAGAACTCGCCCAGCAATTGATCCCGTATCGTTTACTACTGGAGTACCGGGCGGAACCAGCGCCCGGTTGATTCAAGCCAGGTTTGCAGCGTCCTGAACCTGAGTATCACTTACTCTACAATGAATATTTCCACGCCCCGGTAGCTTGTTCACACACTGAAAACACCTCTCGAATTCCGACGAAGTTGGGCTGAGTAGCCAACATCGCCGGGCGCTCGGGGGAACAGTTATCGGGGTATCACATCGGAAGACAGGGTATAGTTCAGTGCTGAAGCAGCGGGCTGGTCATCCTGTATTACAACTCTCCCGCGCAAAACGGACCAATATTCAGTGGAGCAATAGATGAGTCTCAGCACAGCGAAGCACATCCAGATCAATGGCATAGTTGCGCCCGGGTTTGAGTCAATCCGGCAACTATACGAGCACCAGATGAACACGATGGCGGAGCAGAACACCCAGCTCTGCGTGTACTATCGTGGCGAAAAGGTGGTGGATTTGTGGGCGTCGGCAATCGGTGACAGCAATTTTTCAGCGGACTCACTGGTCAACGTCTTCAGCAGTGGGAAAAGCCTTGAGGCTATTGCTATTGCCTCACTCGTGAGCAAAGGCTTGCTGAGCTACGATGCCAGGATTACGCAATATTGGCCAGAATTTGGTGCCAATGGCAAAGACGGGCTGACCGTTGCCGACCTCATGAGGCACGAAGCGGGGCTTGCCAATTTTGATACGTCGCTCGATATGGAAGATCTATTTACAGCGAATATCAAAAAAAATGCTGTGGGCCGCATTATTGAAGGACATGCGTCACGCTTTGGCACTAGTGGCGGAAAACGGGAATATCACGCCCTCACCCGGGGTTGGATCGTCAATGAGGTTTTTCGGAGGGTAGATCCTGCGGGCCGCACCATCGGCGAATTTCTGCGCGAGGACATCAGTCAGCCACTGAACGTCGACGCCGTGGTAGGTGTCAATGATCAGGAATTGGAGCGAGTCTCCAAAGTTCGTGCGTTGGGTTTCGGTTATCAGCTCCTGCAGAGCCTCAAGCCCCGGTTTCTCGGCAGGCGCATCGTACACAACATTTTCCAGATCCTGGGCAAACTCATGCGGGTTATGCCGTCCTTGATCAAGGGAAGAAAGGCTGGAATCCCACCCCCTTTCGTGGGGATGGGCATTATGGGGTTCTTCAATAATGCGGGCTTTGACAGAGGCGAGACGCCTTCAGCCAATGCCAAGTGTTCCGCCAGGGGCCTGGCGAAGATAGCGGCCATGATGTCGGCCGGCGGTCGATCGGAGGGCACCGAATATTTGAGCGACCAAGCCTGGAAGGCCATGCATGAGAACCCCGTGAAAGCCGATATGGGCGCGCTACTAACCACGCGCTTTACTCAGGGCGGCGTGGACAGTTTCACAGCCTGCACACCGGACAGCACCCCGGCTGAACGTGCCTTCAATGAGGGCAGAGAAGGCTTCTTCGGGTGGATGGGGCTAGGCGGCTCCATTTTTCAGTGGCATCCCGAGCTGGATATTGGCTTTGGGTTCGTACCCACGTCGCTGCATGTGCTCGATTTTCTCAATGAACGGGGAAAAATGTATCAGGCAGAAACCTTGAATTGCATAGCGAAGATGAGTGCGCCGCAGTCTGCCTGAATCTTTACCGGTCTTCGCAGGCATGAGGGAAATCGGCAACAACGTCGATAGCCCTGGCATTCCTCAGAACGACAATCCAACTGAAACAGATTCAGGACGAAGTCATTGAAGCGGTATTGACCGATGGCAATATTTAGCCTATCTTTCAGTCAACGATCACTACTAATAAAAGGAGATATTAAAAATGCCACTCGACCCCCATACAGAAGGCCTGCTGAAAGCACTCCAGGAGCAGGGACTCAAGTCCTTTGAACAGTTGAGCGTTGAAGAAGCGCGCGGGGCCGTCGAAACCTTCGTCGGGCTTCAAGCCGAGCCACAAGAGGTCAAGCAGGTCATCGAGCAATCGGTCGAAAGCGAAGGCGGGCCGCTACAGGTGCGTGTCTATGTGCCCGATGTGGCGGGACCACTGCCAGTACTGGTGTACTACCATGGCGGCGGCTGGGTTGGCGGCAGTCTCGCGGTGGCCGACGAGCCCTGCCGTGCGCTGGCCAATCGCAATGGCGCAATCGTAGTGGCGGCGACCTACCGCCTGTCGCCAGAAGCGAAATTTCCCGCTGCAACAAACGACGTTTACGCTGTTCTTTGCTGGGCCAGCGCACATGCTGCGGAATTTGGCGGTGACCCCGCGCGCCTCGGTGTGATCGGCGACAGCGCCGGCGGCAATCTCGCAGCTGTCGCTGCGCTGATGGCGCGCGACCGCGGTACCCCAGCCGTCAAAGCCCAAATCCTCACCTACCCGGTAATCCAACGTCATGGTAACTTCGCGTCACGGGAGGAGAACCGCGAGGGTTATCTGCTCACCACCGCGGGGATTGCCTGGTTCTGGGAACAATACCTGGCGCGGGATGAAGACGCGAGTAATCCGCTTGCCTCGCCGATCATGGCGGAAAGCCTGGCGGGGCTGCCACCCGCGCTGGTCATGACCGCAGAGTTCGACCCGATCCGGGATGAGGGTGAAAGCTACGGCCACGCCCTGGAGAAAGCGGGCGTTCCCGTCACCATGAAGCGTTTTGACGGCCTGATTCACGGCGTCTACTGGATGTCCGGCGTGGTGCCTCGCAGTGCCGAGTTGCACGAGACGATCGCGGACTTCGTGAGCCGGCACCTCAGCTGAGCTGGGGTGACCGGGGGTCACCCTCCATCCGCCCGGGGTACTGTCGAGTCCGGTAAAAGCGTCTTAAATGTGTTTGAACACCGCGTGTTTTGGTCTGCCTGATTTGTTGCTGTTGTTATAAAATCTTTCGACAAAAAGGTGCTTTTCAAAACACCGCCCTCGCATCAATGTCGTTACACAGCTATCCACCATTGAAGGTGGGCCACAAACATAGGTGTTGTACCCTTCGAATTTCCCCTCGAAGTGGCGATAGGCCAGTTCCTGGAGACTACCCCACCGGTTGTCTCCAGAGGGTGGCGAGTTATCGCCATTGACCGCCAACAGCAGGGTAACGTTGGTGCGCTCCCGAGCGTATTGTTCAAATAAGTCCCGATAGTAAATGTCTTGCTCACTTTGCGCCCCGTAGATGAGTGTTATGGGGCGCGGGTCATTGCTTTCAACAAGTTCCATTACCATGGATTTGACACCGGACAAGCCAGAACCGCCGGCGAGAAAAATCATTGGCTCAGGCAGCGATTTTCTAATATAGAACTGTCCATAGGGGCCGCTAACGCTTAAAACATCGCCCACCTGTAACGTATTGTGTAAATAATGGGTAGCTTCGCCCTCCTCCACCAGGGACACGTTTAATTCAATAACGTTATTCGAAGACGGGGGACTCGCGATTGAGAATGCTCTGGGGGCGCCGCCCAGTCCAGGGACAGATAGATTAATGTATTGCCCCGCCTGGAAATCCAGGCCATCGCCCCCCACCGCGAGGAAAATGGATTTAATTTGGGGAGCGAGGTCCTGGATACTGGTCACCACGGCCTCAAAGTCGCCGACTCTATGCCGCTCAGCATCGGGTTCGTTTTCAATATCCGCTTCGATTATCAGGTCGGCAAGGGGCATCGCACAACAGGCCAGAACCCTGCCCTCGCCTCGCTCGCTATCCAGCAAGGCGAACTCGGAGGCCTGTCCAATATCCACCTCACCCTCTACCACCACAATTTTGCAAGTGGAACATACGCCCTGCGAGCAGGCGTGGGGCAGGTACACACCGGACTTCAGGGCTGCGTCCAAAATGGTCTGCCCCGCTTCCACGTCAAAAGTATCGCCCGATGGCTCCACCTTTACCTGGTAGGTCATTTCACCGCTCCCGTGGATTTTGCCATGTGCCAACTGTGCCTTCTTCGGTGTTATCGCCACATAACTCAAACCACCCTTCAATACGGTCCACGAAAACTGACCAATTCGCCCGCGAAGTTTTCAAATGGGTAACTCCCGCTAGAGACACACATTAAGCAGCAAATTTCACGCCAACATTTTATTAGCGAAATTACCCAATGCATTGGAAGGCGAGATTATGCTGTGCGCCCTGAGATTTATGATTAGATAAAACCGAAGCTGAATATGCAGGTATTTTATCGTTGGCCAGCAAAAATATTTGCTGATATAGTAAAAATCATAATAATTTGCACGTGATACTTAAAGACCGTATGCAAAAGAAACAGACCGCCATAGAGTTTCCAAACGCCTCAGATTTAGCCCGGCATGTACACTTCAGCCCGGAACAGGGCAAAATCTGGCTTGATGAACAGCGCTGTGTCCTGCAAACAATCCCGGCCCTGTCCAGTTCACGGCACGAGATTATTCAATCGATAGGGACCGAAAGAGCCCGGGGCCTGTACATGCGCGCCGGGTACAGGAATGGCAAAGTGGATGCCGAGCTTGCTCGCAAGTCCAGACCCGGTGCAAGCATCAAGGACTTATTCCTTGCCGGACCGCAATTGCACATGCTGCGCGGCATGGTCCAGGTAGAACCCCTGGTGCTCGAACTGGATCCCGCGCGGGGGCATTTCCTGATGGAGCATATCTGGATTGACTCCTACGAGGTCGATATTTCCCTGGCGGAAAAGGGTGTGCTTGACTGGCCGGTGTGCTGGAATCTGCTCGGTTACGCCTGCGGCTTTGGCTCCAACATCATGGGCTTCGATATTTTATTTAAGGAAGTTTCGTGCCGCGGCCAGGGCGACAATGAATGTCGCATCATAGGCAAGTCTCTGGCGGAGTGGGACAACGCTGAAGACTATCAAATTTTTTCCCGTTCGGATTCCTTGCTGGATACCCTTTATAGCGTACAAGCACAGGTTGCACTGGGCGTATCCGGCGAAGATGATGAAGGCATATTTTCCACGCTTGTGGGCGAATCGAGAGTCTTCAAAACGACCTGCAGCCTGGCTAACAAGGTGGCCTCCTCTAAAGCCTCTGTCTTACTAACGGGTGAAACTGGGGTAGGCAAGGAGATGATCGCGAAGGGAATTCACCTGCACAGTGAGCGATCCGACCAGGCATTTGTCGCGATTAATTGTGCCGCCATCCCACAGGAACTACTGGAAGCAGAGCTATTCGGTGTCGAGAAAGGCGCTTACACGGGGGCAACCCATTCCCGGCAGGGCCGTTTCGAGCGCGCCGATAAGGGCACCATTTTTCTTGATGAAGTGGTCGAGCTGTCCGCGCGCGCCCAGGCAAGCCTGCTTCGGGTATTGCAGGAACATGAATTCGAACCTGTCGGCGGCACAAAAACTCGCCGTGTAGATGTGCGCATAATCGCCGCCACTAATGAGAACCTGGAAGATGCGGTAAAATCGCGGAAGTTTAGAGCAGACCTCTACTACCGCCTCAACGTCTTTCCACTGCATATTCCCCCCCTGCGCGAGCGACTCGACGACATCCCCCTATTGGTCAGTTTTTTTGTTAAAAAGTATGAGTCTCTCTATACGAAAAAGACGCTGGGCCTCTCTGATAGAGCCATAAATCAGCTCTTACATCACCAGTGGCCCGGCAATATACGCGAACTCGAAAACGCCGTTGAACGTGGCGTGATATTGACAGAGGAGAATCAGCGCATAACGCTTGATTCCGTACTGCCGGGCGCGGGTGAGGAAAATGCCATCCAGGTCGACACCGATATTGCCGGATTGGCGCAAGCCAGTACCGACCCGATAAAGAATAGGGAGCCCGACTCCTGGGCCGACACCATATTCAGTCAATCTATCTCTATGGACGATGTGGAGTCGGTGTTGGTACAAAAAGCCATGACACTTGCCGGGGATAACGTGTCAAAGGCAGCCCGGCTTTTAGGCCTTTCCCGGCCTGCCTTCGCCTACCGTCTCGCCAAGCTGCAAGCCCCAAGTGCCAATTAGGAAATCGCCGTGATGAGCAATAACCCTGAACTAGCCAACCGCATCCAGACAGGAGCCTTTACCACAAATTATCACGATGTGGGCAGTGGCGACCCGGTGTTCCTCATTCACGGTTCCGGCCCCGGCGTCACCGCCTGGGCAAACTGGCGGTTGGTCATTCCAGCACTGGCGGAACAGCACCGGGTGATCGCTCCGGATATGGCCGGCTTTGGCTATACCGAGCGCGTCAACGGCTATGAATACACGATGGAGAACTGGGTCCAGCATGCCATTGACCTGATGGATGCGCTGGATATCAAAAAAACCCACCTGGTAGGCAATTCATTTGGCGGGGCCCTCGCCATTGCACTGGCAATTCGATACCCCCAGCGAGTAGAGCGGCTGATTCTTATGGGCGCAGCAGGGGTTCCCTTTGAGCTGACCCGGGGGCTGGATGAGGTCTGGGGCTATGAGCCCTCGGTTGCGAATATGAGAAACATGATGGATCTGTTTGCCTATGACCGCAGCCTGGTAACTGACGAACTGGCACAACTACGCTATGAAGCCAGCATTCAGCCGGGCTTTCAGGAAACCTTCAGCCAAATGTTTCCCGCGCCGCGACAGCGCAGTGTCGACGCCCTGGCCAGTGACCTGCAAGATATAAAGAACATCCCTCATGAAACACTGATTCTTCACGGGCGTGAAGATATCGTGGTGCCGCCCATTACATCAACAACCCTGTTTGACCTCATTCCGAACGCCCAACTCCACATGTTTGGATGCTGCGGGCACTGGACGCAGATTGAGCACAACGCCCGCTTTATTCGTCTGGTAAAAGATTTTCTTGCTGAAGCGCAGTAGAGACCAGACATCTGGCGATTGGAGAGCCCTGCGCTCGAACTGACCGGGAGGGCGAAGACCGGGGCTTTATCATTTGATTAAAAAAAAACAAACCTTACTCTTTTAGACATAGCCACACCTTGAGAAAACGCTAATCATTTCGCAACACATTAATACCTTCATCGCTTCCCAACCCCAGCCGGTCTTTACAGAGTAGTCGCTGTACGCCTATAGGAAAAACACCCTATCCAATTGTTTTTTATAGAAATAATAATGCTTTTTTTTGCCCTACCCCATGACCGTTGTGCCCTTTTACCAGCGCAAAAACTCCCCTGGGTTCAGGTCACCACATAACAGCAAACAGGCTCTGGCACAGATATTGCTATCTATACAGTGATATGTCTAAAAATATAAAACTTCATGCCGGAATAGAAGGTCAGCGATATGTGCGTGTGACCAAAGTGTTACATGACAAATACGTGGAATTTGAGTTTGCGATTGGCGACCCAACCATCAACGTTGAACTGGTTTTACCTTTCGAACACTTCAGGAAATTCTGCGAGGACAACGACGCGCAGCATATAACAGCCGAACAGGAAGCTGCCGTTGATTACGACAAATTGAAATGGCGATTTGGTGTGCCGGGTTTCAGTGACGACAAGGCCAACTAGCATCATCTTACAGGAGCAAATATGAGTATTGAAATTTCAGCGAAGGCAATCACTCCCATACGCCTGTCCTATGGCAACCTGGAGGAGCGCTTTGGCAACAAAAGGCCCGCCTCGCGTTACCAGGAGGCGGTTTACGATGTGCAGCCCACTGCAAATTTCCAGTACCGGCCGCTGTGGGATAAAAACCATGAAATTTACGATACAGGCCGAACCGCTATCGTCATGGAGGACTGGTACAGCTTCGCCGACCCTCGCCAGTATTACTACGGTACCTATACCATCGCGCGCGCCAAACAACAGGAAGTAGCCGAGCATAATTACGCTTTTGTTGACAAGCGCGACCTGCTGGACGAATTGCCTGATGATATCAAACAGGCAGTACGCGACATACTGGTTCCGTTGCGCCACGTCGAGTGGGCTGCAAACATGAATAACTGCCAGATAGACTGCATGGGCTATGGCACCACAATTTGCTCGGTAGCCATGTTCAACGCCATGGATCACCTGGGTATGGCCCAGTACATTTCGCGCATCGGCCTGCTTATCGATGGCAACGAAGTCACCGCCCTGGACGCTGCGAAAAAAGACTGGATGGATGCACCCGAATGGCAAGGACTACGGCACGCCATAGAAGACATGTTCGTGTTGGAAGACTGGTTCGAATTGATGGTGGCACAAAACTTCGTACTTGACGGTCTGATTTTCCCTTTGCTGTGGGACAGGTTCGAGAGAAAGCTGTCGCAAAATGGCGGGGGCACGATCGCAATGCTGACAGAATTCATGTCCGAGTGGTACAGCGAGACCGTGCGTTGGACCAATGCCCTGGCCAAAGTTACTGCGCAGGAATCGGAAGCGAATCAACAGTTGCTATCTAGTTGGCTGGACAAGTGGACTAACCGATTGTCAGAGGCCCTGGAACCTGTGGCAGAAAAAGCCTTCGGCACAGAGGGCGCAGCAGAATTAGCGGAAGTGAAACAGGAATTGCTTGCCAGGTTTGGTAAGCAGGGCTTAACAGTTTAGCGGGGCGGAAACTATGTCGGGTAAAAAAAATACAGCATTCTTAATTTTTCAGGACAACGAAGACGCACGCCCCATTATTGAGGCTGTGGAGCAAGATAATCCGGGCGTCAATATTCAGTATCAACCTGGCATGGTGCGTCTGGAGCGAGCCGGCAGCCTCATTGTGAAACGTGAGACCGTTGAAGAACTCATAGGGCGCGAGTGGGATGTGCAGGAAATGCACCTGGTTCTTATTTCACTGGCGGGCAATGTTGATGAAGACGATGACAAATTTGAGCTGAGCTGGGGCTAACACATAATAATTGCATTGAAGAGGATATTGTAATGGCGGCTAAAAAGTTAAATTTACGTAAGCGATATGAACTGCTCACCCGCGGTATGGGCTGGGATACAACTTACCAGAAAATGGATGATGTATTCCCCTATGACTCATTTGAAGGCATCAAGATTACTGACTGGGACAAGTGGGAAGACCCTTTCCGTCTGACCATGGACGCCTACTGGAAATTCCAGGCAGAAAAGGAGAAGAAACTCTACGCAATTATCGATAGCTTCGCCCAGAATAATGGCCAGACCAACCTGGTGGACGCCAGCTACCTCAGTGCGATAAAACTGTTTATTACCGGCGTTACCCCTCTCGAGTATGGCGCTCACCAGGGCTTTGCGTTTCTGGGCCGGCATTTCAGGGGAGAAGGCGCCCGGGTCGCCTGCCAGATGCAGGCCATTGATGAACTACGCCATGCCCAAACCCAAATCCACACCATCAGTCACTACAACAAGCACTTTACGGGACTTCACGACCCCTTCTACCAGTTTGACCGGGTCTGGTACTTGTCGGTGCCCAAGTCATTCATAGAAGATGCGCAATCTTCGGGCCCCTTCGAGTTCATTACTTCCATTTCGTTTGCCTTCGAATATGTGTTGACCAATATGTTGTTTGTACCCTTTATGTCCGGTGCTGCCTACAACGGGGATATGGCCACCACGACCTTCGGTTTCTCCGCCCAGTCCGATGAATCACGGCATATGACGCTGGGGCTGGAAATTATCAAGTTCATGCTGGAGCAACACGAGGATAACCTGCCAATCATCCAACGCTGGATAGACAAGCACTTCTGGCGTGCCTACCGCTTGTTGGCACTGGTCTCTGCTATGCAGGACTATATGTTGACCAACAGCCCAATGTCCTGGAAAGAAGCCTGGGAAATATATTTTGTCGAAAATGGTGGTGCGCTGTTTGAAGACCTTGGCCGCTATGGCCTGAAAATGCCCAAGCATCACGAGTTGGCCACCGCCGAGGCTGATCACCTGAGCCACCAGGTATGGTCAGTATTTTGCGCGCTAGGTAGCGCGACCGGGTTCCACACATTCGAGCCTTCCGACGAAAAAATGGACTGGCTATCGGAAAAATATCCGGACACCTTCGATAAATACTACCGGCCGCGGTTCGAACATTGGAAGAAACAGAAAAAAGAAGGCACCTTCAAGTATATGGAAAGCCTGCCACAGCTTTGCCAGGTGTGCCAAATCCCCATGGTGTTTACAGAGGTCCAGACTGATCCTATGCAACTGAGCTTCCGCAGTACCGAGTTCAAAGGCGACAAATACAATTTCTGTTCTGACGGCTGTAAAGATATTTTTGAACACGAACCGGAAAAATACACACAGGCCTGGCTGCCAGTTCATCAGATTTTTCAGGGTAATTGTGGTGGCGCCACTATTCCGGAAGTCCGCGAGTGGTACAAATTCGCGCCCGAAGACGGCAGTGACTATTTTGACTCTCAGGATTACCGGCGCTGGCAGGAATGGCACGGCAAGGATGAACCGGCCAAAACCGGCTCTAATGACTGAGAGTTTGCCATATATTTAATAGGTAGGAGTGAACAGTGGCTATTATTGCAAAAGATGGATACGTCGATATTGTTCGGGACAAGGTCGAAAATTTTCACGGTAATCAGGTGGTTTACGTGAGCTGGGACGATCACTTATTATTCTGTGCCGCCCAGGCCTTCCCGCTGCCCCCTCAAATGCCATTTCAGGCATTGGTATCTGACGTAATGTCGTCAGTATTTAATTGGCACGACGACTTTGAGAAAGTGAACTGGTCGCAGGTGCTGTGGAACCTCGACGGAGAAGCGTTTGAGCCTGATATGGCAAAGTCTTTGGCAGAAAACGGTGTGGCGCATAAATCGCTAATACGATTCAAGACCCCCGGACTGACGGGCATTAATGGCACGAGAATATAGCCATGAGTTTTGAAGTCACCATAGAACCGTTGGGCGTCACCATAGAAGTGGAAGAAGACCAGACCATACTGGATGCGGCGCTGCGCCAGGGAGTGTATTTACCGCATGCCTGTGGCCACGGACTTTGCGGTACGTGCAAAGTAGACGTTCTCGAAGGAGACGTTGAAATTGGCGACGATGCATCGCCATTTGCTCTGCTGGATTTTGAGCGTGACGAGGGAAAATGCCTGACCTGCTGCAGTAAACCAATGAGCGACCTGGTTATTGAAGCAGATGTCGAGGAAGAACCCGACGCGCAGAATCTCCCGGTGCAGGATTATATTGGCACGGTCGTCAAACTGGAGAAATTGACACCTAGAATTCTGGGGGTTTTTCTCGAAATCGACGGCGATGGTCTGGAGTTTCAATCGGGGCAATATGCCAACCTGCATCTCCCCGGACTCGATACTCCCAGGCCATTCTCCATGGCACAGTCACCTAATGAGAGAAATGTCATTGAATTTGACATCGCCCTCATTGAAGGTGGCGAAGGCACTACCTGGATACACGAAAACCTTAAGGTGGGAGATGAACTTACGTTTTCCGCGCCCTATGGTCATTTTTTCATCCGGATATCCGACACCCGCCCGCTACTGTTTTTTGCCGGCGGCTCGGGCCTATCGAGCCCGAAATCCATGATTCTGGATTTACTGGAGCGTGGCGATAACCGGGAAATTGTCTTATTCCAGGGCGCGAGAAACCTCAAAGAGCTCTACTACAGAGACATGTTTTTGCAGCTAGAGCGTCAGCACGAGAACTTTACTTACGTTCCCGGCTTGTCCGGGCCCGATATAGAGAAAGACTGGGATGGTGCTACCGGTTTTGTGCACGATGTTGCGATCGAGCATTTCTCAGGTAAATTTGAAGGTTACAGGGCCTATATGTGTGGACCTCCGCCGATGATCGATGCCTGTATTACCGCACTTATGCGCGGCCGAGTCTTTGAAAAAGATATGTTTATGGAGAGATTTCTAACGGCGGCGGATGGCGCATCAGAAAAGACAAAAAGTCCCTTGTTCAAAAATATCTAGGGGTCTCGATGCCGCACACGATCACCATTGCCGACACGGAAGAGACTTTCCACTGCAAGGAAACACAACACCTTCTAGCCGCGATGTTGCAACTGGGCAAAAAGGGCATCCCCGTAGGTTGCAGGGGTGGAGGCTGCGGTGTTTGCAAAATTGAAATTTTGCATGGCACATACGAATGCAAAAAAATGAGCCGAGGACGGGTTACAGAACAGGAAGAACAGTCCGGTACGGTATTGGCTTGCAGAGTGTTCCCCCGCTCGGATATACGTTTAAAAGTAGTGGGCTATCTTAATAAGACTCTGGTAACAACGATATCGCCATGAAAGACATTCAAATGGACATAGGCTCAACCCGCCTTGACCCCAAAAAATATCCTTGATACCCTTTCACTAAACAATGGAACTACCGGATGACTAACAATAATAATGTCACTGATCAGACCACAAACGATTTCGACGCTATCGTCGTCGGCGCCGGTTTTGCCGGCCTTTACATGCTGCACCTGCTGCGTGACAAGCTGGGGTTGTACGCTACCGCGATTGAGGCTGGCGATGGCGTGGGCGGCACCTGGTACTGGAACCGATATCCCGGGGCACGCTGCGATATTCCCAGCATGGATTATTCCTATTCCTTCTCGGATGAGCTGCAGCAGGAATGGGAGTGGAGCGAAAAATATGCGTCACAGCCCGAAATCCTCGCCTATCTCGAATTTGTCGCCAATAAATTCGATCTCAGCAAGGACATTCGCTTCAGCACCCGGGTGACTCGCGCCGATTACCACGAGGCCGACAGCCGCTGGCATGTATCAACCGATAATGGCAAGGTCCTCACAGCTCGCTTTCTGATCTCCGGCGTCGGTGCCCTCTCCACTGCTGCAGCGCCGGATATCAAGGGCATCGATCGTTTCCAGGGCACGTCTATTTTTACCAGCAGTTGGCCCCGGGAAGGTGTTGATTTCGCTGGTAAGCGCGTTGGCATCATCGGCACCGGCGCGACAGCCGTGCAGGTGATTCCCATCGTCGCAGAGAAGGCCGCTCACCTTACAGTTTTCCAGCGCACCCCGCCGTTCGCCGCACCGCTGCACAACCGTCCCCTTGGCCAGGAAGAGCAAAACGAAATTAAAGCCCGCTATAAACAAGTCCGGGAAGACTCGTGGAATGCCTTTGCCGGAGTTCCGTTCTACCATGTCCGTCCATCCGCAACTGCCGATTCACCGGAACAGCGCCAGGAACATTACGAAAACCGCTGGAATGAAGGTGGTTTTAGTCTGTGGCTGGGCAGTTACGGCGACCTGCTGATGGACAAGGCGGCCAACGATACCGCTGGCGCCTTCGTGCGCGAAAAGATCCGCGAGCAGGTCAAGGACCCCGCGGTAGCCGAGAAACTGGTTCCGGCACCGGAATTGAACTACGGCACCAAGCGCCAGCCTTGCGAAACCGGCTACTACGAAACCTATAATCGTGACGATGTCACCCTGGTCGATCTCAAGGTGGACCCGATAAAAGAAGTCACCCCGGACGGGGTTCGCACAAAATCAGAGGAGCATGAACTCGATGTGATTATCTACGCCACCGGGTTTGATGCTTTTACCGGTTCGCTCTACAAGATGAATATCCACGGCCGCGAGGGCAAGAGGTTGCAGGATCATTGGTCCGCGGGGCCCCGCACCAATCTCGGACTGATGACAGCCGGCTTCCCCAACTTCTTTACCGTCACCGGGCCACTCAGCCCCTCCGTATTGTTCAATATGCCACTGAGCATCGAACAGCACTGCGAATGGATTGCTGGCTGTATAGGTCATCTCCGGGAACACCACCTCGATACTATCGAAACCACGCAGGAATCAGAGGATAAGTGGATTACCCACGTCAAGGAGGTCGCCGACGCTACCCTGCTGCCCTCCGCAGAATCCTGGTATCTCGGAGCCAACATCAAAGGCAAACCACGGGTGTTTATGGTCTACCTGGGCGGTGGCAAGCGCTACAAGGAGATCTGTGAAGACGTAGTGACCAGTGGCTATGAAGGCTTCAGGCTGACGAAAACGAGTCAAACATAAGCGCAGTGATCTGCGGCAAGCGTATTGCCAGCTTGAATTTTTCCGCTCGATTAACCAGAGTGATTTACGCCAAAGCAGCCACTGAATTGCTACAATATAACCGTCGCTGCCATCAGGGCAGCCTGGCTTACACACCACGTGTTGGCGTTTCCCGGCGAGGCAATGACTGACGATGACCTGGAACAGTTTTCATCCTATTTTGGCCACTTCGGAGATGACCCGTTTATCGAACCCATTCCAGGGAGAGAGCACATTATTGCTGTGGAGCGCCAGAGCGACGAAAAGGCACCTCTGTTCGCAGACCAACATAAAGCCCTGCGGGTTATGCCCGCTTATTGCATAGAACAACTATCGCCGACAGGGGTTGAATCCTTTCGTCGCCTGACACTAATAAGCGGTGCCCACTCGCCAATACCAATAAGCGAATATCTGGAGAGATCATGACAGAAAAAACCTTCAACCTGGGCGCTATTCTCTATCCCGGCTTTGAAATGCTGGACCTGTTTGGCCCGCTGGAAATGTTTTCATTGCTCGGCCCTGAAAAGGTTCGTATTCATATGGTGGCAGAACACAAAGGACCGGTCATCGCGGCGATGGGAATGGATATTGAAAACGGCCCGAAAGTGCTGGCCGAGTATGACTTCACCGATGCACCACAGCTGGATATCCTGCTACTACCCGGCGGCTTCGGCACAATACCGGCGCTGGAGAATGCGTCTTTGCTGTCCTTTCTGGCAGAGCGGGCAAAACAGGCGCAGATCACAGCGTCGGTATGTACAGGGTCTGCACTACTGGCAAAAGCAGGTGTGCTGGACGGCCACCGTGCCACCAGCAACAAGCAACTGTTCGCCCTCGCTGTCGCGCAATGTGACAAAGTAGAGTGGATTGAGCGGGCTCGCTGGGTGGACGACGGGCCGGTGGTGACCTCTTCAGGTGTCTCAGCGGGTACGGACATGAGCCTGGCGATCATCCAGCGATTGTTCGGTGAGGAGGCAGCCCTGACTGCCATGACATCCGCCGAATATAGCTGGCACAGAGACGCGGACACTGACCCTTTTCATTCCGAGCTGAACAGCCTGGCGGCATTGGTCGCGCTGGATTGAGTCGCTACAATCTCCTCACCCACTAATATTTACGCTGCGAGGCGGCAACTCCGGTCTGGCATAGGCCATGCGTTTTACTGGCAGCGCCTCATGCCATTCCGGTGTCAACCTGGTGGCGTCAAACTCAGAAACCTGCTGCGGATACCTGGCGGCCTCAGAAAACGAGTAGTTTGATTCGCCCTCTTCCGCCCGGGCAACAGTCACCATGCAGCAAAACAACCACTGCCGCCAGGGCCGCGTATGAACGCGATGAGCAGGAATTGGTCTTAATACGTTCAATCAATGTGTCTAGATCAGACGACCAGATAGCGGATGAAAATTTTTCGGGCATCGCTGGTTGCGGCCCTGCCCTGGAGAATTTCCGCGCCGGATGTGTGCTCGTTCAAGGATTGCCAAGTCGTTCGAAGTTGAACCTTGGATAACTGCCCAGTTGGTAGCTTATCCGGTAGCGTTCACCCCCCGCCAATGGTGCCAGCTCCTGGCATTTTTGTGGCAGTGTAATCTCTGATTCATAGTCCTGTAGGAGATACGGCCCAAATACGGTAATCCGCGTGAACAGCGCCGCGTCAAACCTGGCCATGTCCTTTATCGGCGGTATTTTTACCACTGTGAGGTCCAGTTCAAGCGTGTTGCTGTGACTGTTTTTTTGTACAGTGCGCAGCTGCTCGGATACTTGCGATGGAGACAGGGTAAAAATCGTTTCTATCGGGAACCGCCGCGCTTCCATTTCGGCTAAGTTCGGGTCCACCCGCGGTGATTTTCCGTATATTGTGCTTTCATCATCCAGATCCGCCAGGCATAAGGAGATCTCTATACGCTGTGGAATGAAAATGCCCCTGGGGCCAAGTTGCGGTGCGAGATTGGCCGTGACGGCAAATTGCGGTTCCTGTTCCAGGGATTTCTGCATGGTTTCGGCGATTATCAGGTGCAGATTCACATCGTGTTGATAGTGACATGCGTCGCCCTGAATGGTGTAGAAGTCATTGCCGGCTAACCCGTAATGGGTCATTAGCAAATTAACGCTTTCCAGCGAGCGTTGGTGAATATCCAGCAGGTGTATTCTAAGATCACCGGGCGAGAACTTGCAGAGCAGCGGCAGCAGGAGCGTGGCGAAAGGGCCGCAGCCAGCGTACAAAATATCCAGTTGGGTGTCAGGAAAGCGTACCCTTAAGGTTTCTATCGCAGCGTAGATACCGCGGATAAACACCGCGCTGCGCTGGTAGTCCAATACACAATGCGCTGCCGCCTGCGGGTTTATCGCCACTCCTGTCTCCAACAGGGTATCACCCGCCCAGGCGTCAAAACTGCGGTTGGACTGTATACCACTGGCGTCACTACACTGCTTTAAAAATGCATCGAGCGCCTGTTGTAAGGCACTGGATGAGCTGCTTTCGTCCAGAATGGTATCGGTAATGTCATTGATATTCATAGCGAAAGATACGTATAACCCAGAGTAGCGGGCGCCAGATATACCACCGGCAGTGATATTAGTACATTTCCCACAGCCGTATGGCGTATCCACTGTCTGTGGGTAAATTGAACTGCTGTTTACGCGCCATGATAGTGATAGCATTTGCGCGCGAATTTTCCGAACACGGCGCCCCACGCGGCGGCACATGGATATAAAGTGATCTTGGGGTACACGTCATACGTATTTCCTATGCTATTCATAAAAACACTCAGCACAGGGAGAGAGATGATGTTTGGATTTTTCAGAAGGTCGCCATTGAAACAATGGAAAAAGGAACATGAATCGTTGGTTTCCAAAGCGTTTCATGCTCAGAGAAACGGCAATATTCGTCTTTATTCGGTGCTCACGGCTCAGGCCGAAACGCTTCGCGAAAAAATTGAGGGAAATGAGGAAGATGGTTCCAAACACGCGTAACGAGTATCGGGAGTACCGACACTTCTTGTCTGCGACAACACACCTGAGCAACAGCGAGCAATGACCTTTGAGAGCAGCACCAACTCGCGCCTGGCACAACTTCAGCGGATAGAGTCCAGTAAACTGTTTCGTGGAGCTGTAATTTTCATCATTGTGCTGTCCGCATTGGCAATAGGCGCGAAGACCTATGATCTCCCACCGCTTCTGGAGCAAAGTCTTATGGTGCTGGACAAGGGCGTGACCTTGTTCTTTCTTGCCGAAATCCTGCTGCGCTTTGCGGTATGTGCCAATAAGAAACGCTTCTTTTTCGATGGCTGGAATATATTCGACACCATTGTGGTTATAGGGAGCCTGATCCCCATTGATGGCTCCGAAGCCGTGCTTCTCGGCAGACTGCTGCGGGTTTTCCGGGTGTTGCGGTTGGTCTCAGTCATACCGGAACTTCGGTTTCTGATTGACTCACTGTTCAAGGCAATGCCTCGCATGGGCTACATCGCCCTGCTGATGTTCATCATTTTCTACATTTATGCGGCCATGGGTTCGCTGTTCTTCGCGGCCATTGACGAGGTGCTATGGGGAGATGTCGCTGTTTCCATGCTCACTCTATTCAGGGTGGCTACCTTTGAAGACTGGACCGACATTATGTACGCCACCATGGCAGTGTACCCGCTGAGCTGGATTTACTACCTCACATTCATTTTCCTCACAGCTTTTGTATTTCTGAACATGATGATTGGATCGATACTGGAGGTCATGGGGGAGGAGAAAAACCTCCGCCAGACAAAGGAGGCACACGATGAGCGGGAGCGGATGTCGCTGCAGTTGTCAGCGGTTCAACAGCAACTCGCGGAGCTGACGGCATTAGTGAAAGAACGTGCCTCTCTGCCCTGACCCCAACCCTGAATCTCTCTGACAGACTTACCCGTATACAGTATGCTATCAGGGGAGAATGCAATTTTTTGCATAGCTAGAAAAACGCTAAGAAAGCGCAAACCCCTTCCTTGCCGCTACTGGACCCTTCGCTGGGAACCGCCTGAGACATTACCGGTTTTACCGAGAAAAGAAACTACATCCCCCCTCAAGTCTTCTATTTTAGTGGCACTTCCCCTTGGACATCCCATCAAAGAACGATATCTACGCAAAATATCACGTTCAATTTGCCAATATTTGCGCCAGTGTGATTTTGAAACCAAAAGATACGTATTCCCCACAAAATGGTGATAATGTTCCATTACAGCAAGTTTATTACAGAGGAACATTCATGCTCAAAATATCTGCTCCGGCCAAGGGCTTTAGCCAGGCCGGAAAGTACACACGCTCACCGGGCCAATTGATCAGAATCGCCGCCTGCTCGATTTTTGCAGTAAGTTTTTTTGTACTAGCAGCATGCTCAGATAACAATTCCTCATCGCCACCACCACCACCGCCACCCCCACCACCGCCACCGCCTGTCGAGGACCCTCGGGCTATTTACGAAACTGATCTGGCCGAGTTGAATAATGGCGCCTGCGAGCCGGGGCAAGCCTATTCCCAGGAACCGCTTCTTGAACCGACGATAATCGGGGCATACGAGGGTGAGATTGAAACCGAATTGGTGGTACGCATTCGTGAACGCTGTGTGCCAGTATGGGTTACCGATCATTGGGAGATGCAAACGCTTAATTTGCGCACGTATGGCTTCCCAAGAGACCCCAGCATCCCAATTACCGAAGCCGATGCGGACGACCCCAATAGCCCGAATATCGCCTGGAGCGCACCGGGACCCACCTTCTTGCTGACTCCAGCAACGAAGCCAGGCGCATCCGACGGCACCGGATTCAAGATGAGGTTGTACAACCGCATGCCGTACGACGAGAGCCCGCTCGCATGCGATGCCTTTTTTAAGTGTAATACTTCGGGCGATAATGCCGGCATAAACCCGGAGACTGGCGAGTGCTACGTCGAACCCGACCCCGATAACGGTGGTGTTCCCCCGTTTACGCCTAGCCAAATCGTCAACGGCGTCGTGGTAGAGCCGCCGAATTGCTTCCACGGCAACAATTCGACCAACTTTCACTTCCATGGCTTTCATGTTTCCCCGCAGCTGGGGCAGGACTTCGTGGGCATTGAATTGCGCCCGCCATTACCCCAAGGCGTAGAGCCCTCTGAGCTGCCGACGCACAGCTCACACGGAGAAAATGGTGTGGTTCAATATGGGCATTCCGACTATGACGTTGATCCGCTACGTTATACGCAAGCCCCTGGCACCCACTGGTATCATGCCCACAAACACGGCTCGACAGCCCTTCAGGTGCTCAACGGGCTCGCCGGCACCTTCCAGGTTCGTGGCGAGTTCGACGCGAAACTTGACAAGCACTTTGAGACCGAAGGGGGCGGGCCGCTAAAAGACCGACTACTGGTCATTCAGCAGATTCAGGAAAAACAACCCGGTCTGGGAGGCGCTGATCAAACCAACGCGATGCTCATCAATGGTCAGGCCAACCCAATTATCACCATGAAAAAGGGCGAAATTCAGCGCTGGCGTTTTTTGGGAGCGACCATGCAATCCGCCGCTGCGCTGCAAATCGGCTTCCCCGATGTGGAAGGCAAGGAGAGCCCCTCTCTCCGGCAGATTGCGATGGACGGCGTGCAGTTTTCGCCTAAAAACTACGACTGCCAACCCTTTTTGAACAACCCCGATTGCAGTGAAGTCCCCGACGAGAGCACCTTCGACGAGCTAACCTCGTTTAATCTGTCCCCGGGGAATCGCATCGACATCCTGATTCGGGCCCCGCTTGAGGCCGGGTCCCACTGCATGGTGTATGACATTACGACGGTATTGAATAAGAATGCGCAAGCAAAGGCTGACGCTATCCACAAGCTCAGAGCCGAAGCTGTGGAAGGTACTTGCGGGGATATTGGTACCCTCGGGCCGCTCTTCACTCTGCGGGTCGAGGAGGATGAAGAACAAATTATGTTCTATCCCGAGGGCGACGACTACCCTGAAATGGCCAGCTATCTCACCGACATTCCGCCGGTGACCGACCCAGCTCTCATGAACGACATTTACTACCAGATGGTGGGTCAGGGTGGGGGAAATACCACGCAATTCTGGATCAATCAGGCAAAGTATAACCCCGACTGCGCTAATGAGACCCTCACCCTGGACAGACCGGAGGAGTGGACATTATGGAACAATAATTCTGCGGTTGCCCATCCGTTCCACATCCACCAGAATCCGTTTCAGCTCCTGAGCATGTCCAACCGTACGCCAAATGAGTTCACATACCCTGTTTGGAGAGACACACTGCCCATCCCGCAGGCATCGGCCAGCGGCATAGAGCCCAATTCGGACCCTAATGATGAAGCAGCCCCCTGGGGCCACGCCAAGCTCCGATATGTCGCGAAAGAATTCACGGGTTTGTTCGTGAACCATTGCCACATCCTGGGTCACGAGGACCGGGGAATGATGCAAAACACCCAGTCTGCCTGTGCCGATGGGAATTGGGGCACGACAGCCCCGGTGGCTACCGGCGCGCAGTGTGACGAGCAGGGCTTCTGCCCCAGCGATTGCGCTTCGGGCCAGGCCATACCAGCAACACCGGCATGCGCCGCGCCGCCACCGCAAATGAGCGACTGGCCAACGGCTTATGGCTATCCTGAGTAACAGGCGCTTATCGAAGCGATGTTAGCGCCTTAAAGGGCGCTAACATCAACCCGACACCCCGAATCAATCAATCCCGTAAATACGCGCCGCTGTGCCATAGAACATGGCATCTTTTTCGTCGTCCGAAAATCCAGCCGCAATTTTCTTGAAGCCGTTGTAGAGTACGTGATGTGAAATGGATAGCTTGTCAACGGGGAAATTACTCGCAAACATACACCGATCGGGCCCGAAACATTCGATGACATGGTCAAAATAGCGACCTTGCGCTTTGACAAATTCGTCTGAGCTCGGCGCCGTGCCCCGCTTGTCCCACCCAAAGCCATTGTCGGGCATGGAGAGACCACCAAGTTTCGCAACGACATTATCACATCGAGAAATCTCCTCGATATCGAGCTTCCACTGTTGAAAGATCTCTTCACGTTTTGTTGCGTAAGCACCCACACCCAGCGGTGAACCAAAATGATCCAGAATAATCTGGGTAGAGGGTACTGCCCGCGCCAGCGTCAGAAACTCCTGATTCTGATGATGATAGTGCCATGCATCAAAACTCAGACCGCGATTGCTCAGTTCCTTCATGCCCCTGCGGAATGCAGGCAAGCTATATAACCCCTCTGGTGCCTGGGCCGGGAGCAGCAGCGCCTCCGGACTCGGGTCGCGCGCGGCAGCCAACCGAATACCGCGGAACCGTCCTTTGCCCAATTCGATGTGCTGGTCCAGCACCTCACCCACAGCGCTGCCCAATGTGAGATCTGCCCTCGAAACTATTGCGGCGATTACGGCTTCGCCTTTTGTACCTTCCTCCGAGAGCGCGGCTTGTTCGACCACATATTCGGTCTCGCCGAGACATTTTAAGTGCTCGGGACCATCCGTTCGATACTCGGCACCACAGTCTACGAACACTGTTTTCTCAATGTTGTGACCTGACCCCGTATCTCGCCAAAGATCCTCTACCTGATACACTATTCCAGTACGCCACAAGTGGTGGTGCGTATCGATAATGCGGCGGTCAGGATCAATAATTTCTTCCTGTACTGAAGCCAGCCAATGCTCGCTTTTCAGTTCAATGCTCATGGTAATTCCTTGTAGTGGATGAACAGTTCTGCTTGATGGGACGCGGGTGGGCGATTAAAGCGCGCACTGTGCAGCAAGGCCACTTATGTCCACACCACGTCTGATCTGGTTCAGGTAATTGCGGTCATGGCCGGGCGTTAAATAAGCAAGCGAGATGCCTGTCTCCGGATCTGCCCAGGCCAACTGACCACCAGCCCCATTGTGGCCAAACGATTGTGCCGAATTTGTATCACCGAACCCTCGGATCCCTCTGCCTTTGTCACCACAAAGCATGATGCCAAGATCTCGATTGGCCGATTGCCTGGATAACATATCAGTGAGTTTTCCGGTGCGAATCTCCCGCGCGTTCATACGGGTTTCCAAGCTCCATACTTCCACCCCATCAAGGCCTCCCAGTAGCAGCGCCTGATAAAACAATGCGAGGTCTGATGCGTTGGCAAAACCTCCCGCACCTGGGACACCCACTCTGCGCACCTCCGGGCGATTGAATGCGAGCAATATTTTTTCATTAATTTCACTTGCCATAGGAATGGGCATACGCGACATAACGTAGTCCTTGGGTGCACCGGCCTTGCCGTAGTGTTCTACCGGTAGCACTCGGTAGTTCTCATCATCAGGCAAACCCACAAAGATAGAATCGAGACCCAGCGGTTCAAGCACTCGTTTGCGAACATATTCGGTGTAAGTAAGCTCGCTACGGCGCTCTATAATCTCCGCTATTACCCACATCGACGATGTGGGATGGTATTCATATCTGGTACCTGGCTCCCAATTCAAGCGCCATTGTGCAAAGCGCGCCAGTGTCTCTTTTTTTGAGTTCCATTGTAGCGGCGCAAATGGCGCATGTGGAAAACCAGAAGTGTGAGTAAACAATTGCTGTACCGTAATATGCCCCTTACCCTGGTGACCGAACTCCGGAATAATATCGGCAACAACTTCATCCTCGGCGAGTTTCTTTTCCTGAAATAACAGCCACGCAGCCGCATAAACTACGCCCTTGGTGGCAGAAAAAAGACAGGTAAGAGAATTATTTTTCGCGGTACCGTAGCTTTGTGAAACAGCAAGTTTGCCATTGCGCGCCAAAGCTACTTGCGCCGCAGGAATAAAACCCTCCTCTACATCGTGCTGCACCCGGCTCAAAAGTGCATGGACTTTTTCTGCATCCAACCCGAGTTCCAATAGTGTTGCAGTACAAACCGGCACCTACTGCCTCCTGATTATAGTTTTTGTATGTCACTAATCTGCCAGTACTCGTCTTTTAGCAGCCGTTTGTATAGCTTTCCCGTTGGATGGCGCGGTAGTTCCTGGTGGAAATCTATTGTGCGTGGACATTTGATCGCCGAAAGGCGTTGCCGGCAGAATTCGAGTAGCTCTGCCTCCATGGGTAAGCCGGCCAGGTGCACGTCTTTTAACTGTACAGCCGCCTTAACCTCTTCGCCGTATTCCGCATTGGGTATTCCGAATACGGCCACGTCCATAACTTTGTCATGCATAATCAGCACGTTCTCTGCTTCCTGCGGATAAATATTTACACCGCCGGATATGATCATGAAATCTTTGCGGTCAGTGAGGTATAAGTATCCCTCTTCATCAACGTAGCCTACATCGCCAAGTGTGCTCCAGCCACGCGGATGCCTCGCCTTGATAGTCTTTTTCTTGTCATTGTGGTACTCGAACTCGCTGCCGCCCCCGAAATAGACTATGCCGCGCTTACCAGTGGGAAGCTCGTTACCCGCGTCATCACAGATACGTATTTCGCAACCGAGCGGGCGTCCCACAGAACCTTTGTGGCGTAGCCATTCTGCGCTATTAAGCTGGACGAAACCGTTGGCTTCACTTCCAGCGTAATACTCATAGATAATCTCACCCCACCAATCAATCATCCGCTCCTTGATCGGAATCGGGCATGGGGCCGCGCCGTGAACAACGCATCGCAGGGAGCTCATATCGTATCGCTCGCGTACTTCTTCCGAAAGCTTCAGCATGCGCACAAACATCGTCGGAACCCACTGACTGTGGGTTATACGAAAACGTTCAATACACTCTAGCGCAAACTCCGCCTCGAAGTTTTCCATAATCACCACAGTGATTCCATGACGAAGAGAGGTCATTGAAAAGCCAAGTGGCGCTGAGTGATACAAAGGCGCCGGGGACAGAAAGATGGACTCTGGAGTCGCCCCATACAGGGCTGTCATTACTGCGAACTGTTCATCCTCGCCATAAGCCCTATCTGACAGGGGTCGCTTGATACCCTTCGGAAAACCCGTGGTTCCCGACGAATAAGGCATCAGGGCTCCCTCGCACTGATCAGCAATAGGAACTTCGGGCATTTGTGCCACCGCGTGTTCGAAACTCATAAACCCATCCATGACATCGCCTAGCATTAAATAATTGCTAACCTTGGGCGTTATTTTCAATAACGGTCGAACAACTTCCTTTACAGCTGATGAAGTAATGAAGACTCGCGCTTCGCAATTGTTGACGATGTAGGCGACTTCTTCATTCTGAAGCCGCCAGCTCACAGGTGTGTAATACAGACCCGCTCGCTGCGCCGCCCAACATATTTGCAAGAATCCAGGGTGATTCTCCAGCATTATCGCGATGTGGTCACCGCGCTGTAGCCCGAGGCTTCTAAAGAGATGTGCGCCTTGATTCGCACGCGCCTCCAACTCTCCGAAAGTGACGACTTCACGGCTAGCCGCCATGATATACGCGGGTTTGTCCGGTGTTAGCTCAGCCACTTTACCTGGGTGCACTGTCTTTTCTCTCTAGCTGTTTCGGCATTTCTTTAAACTCTATCCATGACTGTAAACGCAAACTTTTCTGACATCGCGTCCCTTGCTGCTTGCATATGCCGCACATAGCTTCGAAAAGTACCGTTGTAGTTACCGTCTTGGCGGCGGTTGGATTCGCCCTCGAAATTGTAATACCCGGGAGTACAATCCTGATTCCAGCTTGTCTTTCCTCGAGATTTTATAACCTCTTGCACCCAATTCTCTTCAGCCACCTCCGTAGGATCGATAGTTCGAAAGTTATTCTCTCGCATGTAGTTGATGCATTCCGCTATATGGTCTCCCTGAGTCTGTAACATCTCTGTCAGATTGAATTGATAGCTTGCTTGGTACCCCCCCATGATGAATAGATTGGGGTAGCCATGAGTGTGTATGCCGAACAGGGTGCGAATTCCGTCTGCGTACTTATCGTTTAGGTCTACACCCTCTTTACCTACAATCCGGTTATAAGTGCCGGTCTTCTGAACTTCGAAGCCTGTAGCGTAAATAAGTAAATCAAGCTTGTAATTCACACCGCCAAAACATGGCCCGTCTGGATTTATCTGCGTAATACCCTCGCCATGTGTATCGACTAAATGGACGTTGGGAAGATTAAACGTAGGCAAATAGTCGTTGTGGAAGCAAGGCCGCTTGCACATAAACATATACCAGGGTTTAAGCGATTCTGCTGTAGTCTTGTCTTTAACAATATCGTCTATGCGCTGATGTATTCCCATCATATAGTCGATATTGGCTTGTTCCTGTGCCTGGATTTTGTCTTCTCGAGACAACGATTGCATTCTTGCTTGCTGCTTTTCCCATTGCTCGTCATTGATCGCCTCAGCATACGGAGCAGTTTGGTCCACGGTCATTCGCTGCACCAACGGTAGTTCTGACAAGGCGATCGCTTCTTCGCGCCGGCTGGCCTGCCACCCCGGGCCGAGAGAACGAGCCCAGTTTGGGTCAGTAGGCCCGTCTTCACGAATATCGATAGATGACGGGGTGCGCTGATACACAAACAATTCTTTCGCAGCCTTGGCTAATTCTGGCACCACCTGCACGGCACTGGCTCCTGTCCCAACTATTCCTATGGATTTGTCGTGCAATTTCTCCAGATTTTTTCCGGTATAGTTATAGTCCCAACGGGAAGTATGGAAAGAATGGCCTGAGAATGTTTCCATACCGGAAATCTTGGATAGCTTGGGTTGAGACAGGGTGCCGTTTGCGCAGATAACGAACTGTGCGCGCATGTGATCACCTCGATCCGTATGTATATTCCACATTCTTTCTTCTTCGTTCCAAACCGTTGCTGTAACGGTTGTGTTGAAAACAGCTATATCGTAGAGGTCGTACTTCTTTGCAATGGCCTGGCAATGGCTGAAAATTTCCTGACCGCGAGAGTATTGATTGACCGGCACGTAATCCATTTCATCCAGAAGTGGCAGGTAGTCGTAAGAGACAACGTCACAAGCTACTCCGGGGTATCGATTCCAATACCAGGTACCCCCGACGTCTGACCCTCGTTCGACTATCCGGATACTTTCGACCCCTTTTTCACGCAAACGGGCTGAAGTTAACAGGGCGGAGAACCCGCCGCCTATGAACAGTACTTCAACACTGTCCGTTATCGGGTCGCGCGATTTCACCTCATCAGAAAATGGATCTATTACGTACTTCTCGAGATCACCGTCAAAATCTGACAAAAATTGCGCCCTGCCCTGGGGCCGTTGCGAGAGACGTATATCGCGCTCTTCGCCAAATTTTCGCTTTATCTCATCGTAATAGGATTGTGAATTTACTGGCTTTCGCATGATTTTCCCTTAACTATGAACGCGAATCATTAGTCTATGTATTCAGGTCGGCGGCTCACCTGACAGCTCACAAAAGCAGTTCCCTGCGGCGACGCAGCGTTCCAAAAACTGATCCGCTCATAGGATATTTTTGAATCGCCATGCTGTTTCTTATCAAACCAGCATTCAGCTTACAGGGTAGATTGAGAAAGGCGTGTGGCTGCTGGTTGCTCTCCTCTCAGTGTTGGCTCAGAGTACGAGCCAGAGAAAGAGTCAACAAGGGCATTTCCCCGCAGTTTATACGGGACAAATTCGCTCAGGTAGAGAGGAAATCCTTTCTGAAGGCAGATGGATTTACGCCAAAAACGCGCTGAAAAGCCCGCCGAAAACTACGAGCGTCGGCGTACTTCATTTTCTCTGCAATCATCTCTATCGGTTCACCAGAGGCAATTAGCGTACTGACGGACTCGCGGAATACATGGTCTCTGAGCTCGCGGAAGGAGGTTCTCTCCAAGGCCAGAGTGCGGCGCAAGGTCGCCACACTTATCCCTGCAGAAACCGCAATCATGTCCTGGCTCGTCATACCAGAGCGCAGAGCATTTACGACATACGTTTGCAGACGCGGTGTCGAGAAACCGCTCTTGCGTTTCTCAAGAATATTCAAAAATATCTGATATATCTCAGAGCGCCAGTCGGCAAGGCTTCTGTTCGTTGTTGGGAGCTTTGCGACGCTCTTGGACAAAACAATATCCACGCCTTCTCCCTCGAACTGCACTGAACAATCTGGTGCCGCCAAATGATGTATCACCCCGGATGGCCGGCAATTGGCAGTTCGAAATCGGATGACCGGAAATTTCGTATCGGCTAACCATTGGAAAGTGCAATAGAATGGGATGCAAGCCAATTCCAGAAAAATCTGGCGGGCATCCAGCGAACCGTTCTTAAATGTCATACAGTAATGCATTTCATCGAGACGAAACTTCAATTCCGAATGCACATCCGGCCAAAGAATGTTAGCTGCACCAGCAAAGGCACTCATCGCCTCGCCTAAAGTAGGCTCCTGCATCGCGCGGGCGACCATCAGTTGAGTGCTACCGGGGGCCACCGGACGAGTACTCAGGCCAAGAAACTCATCGCCTACCTGATGACCAACGGAAGACAATACAGTCCAGACCATGCCTGAGTCGACATAGTCGTCGCTTACCGAAAAAGATGAAGAGGGCGCGCCCGAACGCTCAAGCAAATCTGGAAAATGGTCTACGCCGTAACTGGACTTCTCCATGAGCGCCCGCAGATCTTGCATTGATATCTGTGCAATCGGGTTGTTGGTTTCCGCAATCATTACCTTCCCCAAGCTCCGTGTAGCGTCCGCTCCTGGCACCCCTTTGGCCGGGCCCGGAAATGTCATTTACTACAACTGACATACATATTGCTCTTGGCTCGTTCAACGTCAAATTCTGTCATCCGCTGAACCACGAACTCACCAGAGCTTACATACTGTACTGCATATTTTTGAAACAGGAAATGACTTTGACACGGTCGCTGATTCGCATAAGCAAAGATGCTGAACCGACAGGGGGAGCACTCAGGGGCAACTTACTCAACGCCATCGCGTTCGTACTTTTCGCGTATGGGATGAGTACCGCCTCAATACGTTTATCGGAGCTGGCTTCAGATCTCCACTACCAGCCTTGACGACTGATTTACACTGCTTCACTCTGGTGTCTGAGCCGCACGCGCCGCATACCTGATAACCAACGATCATAGTTATTGGCTTTACGCTGAAAATACGTTTCCACTTCTGGGTGTGGAAGCACGAGGAAGCGCCCATCGGCCATAGCCTCGATACACAGATCAGCCACAACCTCGGGCTCCAGAATGCCATCACCGCCAGACTGAGCAATATCCACCTTGAAATTGGGATCTTTCATGTACTTTAGTACATTAGTACGGACCGCTTGTGGGCATAGAACCGAAACGCCTATACCTTGATCTACATAATTAATCGCAAGCCACTCAGCCAAGGCCACCGCGGCGTGTTTTGACACCGCGTAGGCTCCCGAGTCAAATACCGACAAGAGACCCGCGGCCGAGGCGGTGCTCAGCAAGTAGCCACTGCCACGTGAGACCATACCTGGAATCACTGCTCGCGCCGCTGCCAGATGCGACCATGTGTGCACACTCATCATTTGCTGCCATTCTGCGGTCGGCAATTCGAGTCCACCCGGTCGCCCATATCCGGCATTTGACACAAACACATCAATGCCGCCGTGGATTTTCTCTATCTGTGCAACCAAACGCTCAAGTGCAGGTTCATCGGCAACATCAAGTTGCTCTGAATATGCTTGAGAACCAATTGATTTTGCAGTTTCTGCGGCGTCGTCACCGCTGAGATCCACACAGATAACGACGCGGGCTCCGTTGGCCGCGAACCTCTGCGCCAGAGCGCGACCTATTCCGGAGCCAGCGCCAGTGATGATGGTTACTTTGTCGTTGATTTCCATTATCTTTCCCACTCCATCTTATGATGTTATTGCGAAACAACAACACCAGGAGATGTCCCTGTGTGCTGGCCACTGCGGAACGTGACTTGCCCGTTAACCAGGATCAGGTCATAGCCACCAGCTTTCGCTTGTTTGCGCCAATCTCCATCGGGCAAATCGAACGCGTGCTTGTATGACGATGTATCAGAATAGAGCCGACCCAGGTCGTATACCAAAAGATCTGCTGCCATACCTTCCTGGATGGTGCCCCGATCCTTGATTCCAAAAACACTCATTGGCAAACCACTCATTTTGTGATGTGCTTCTTCCAGGCTCACAATTTGGTTATCCCGCACGAGGTTGACAAGAAAGTCCGTACCCCAATGTCCGCCGCAAAATATTTTCAGATGGGCACCACCATCTGAACCGCCGGGAATCACATACTCATGAGTAAACATCTCATGCAATATGGCGGGGTCTGTTGCTGTAGCATTGGGCGACCTGAAGATAGCAGCACCTTTAGAGCTGAGGAGTATTTCCGCGAACAAATCAATCGTTTCCAGCCCGCTTTCTTTTGCAGCTTTACCTAATATCTGGCCCTCAAGCGTTTTATGATCTTCACTCTCTCCCACAGAAATAACGACAAATTTGTCCAGGTCTCCACCAACAATGATAAACTTTTGTGGATCGTACGCCTCTCGAAGGCGCGCACGATAGTTGTCGTCTCTCAGCAATGCCAGACTCTTATCGCTGGAGCCTGCATAAGTGAGCTCCCTGAATGTCTCATCGGAGTCAAACAGTGTCAGGGTATTCAACGATATCTCTGTCCAGGTACGATGACAGAAGGAGGCGGCCCACATATCCAATCCCTCCTCTCGTGCTGAATCAAGCCACGCCAGGCCCGACTTGTGTATCGGGAAATTGTCGTGAGTTGCAATGACATTATGAAATACAGGTCGGCCGGTCTCGCGCGCGAGTCGTGCAGACACCTCAACAGTTTCATCCTGACCCGCAAGGCCAGATAGACATTGGATGATGCCGTTCCCGCGCTCTGTCAGTACTGACGCAATTTCGCACAACTGGTCTACATCCATTACATCACACGGCATCGGGCTTCCATCGAAGTCCAAATGCACATTATTTGTTCCAAGATAGGAACAGGAGAACCCAATCGCTCCAGCATCCATGGCCTCATTGAGCAAACACTTTATTTCAGCTAGTTCAGTGCTATTCGCTGGACGACTTTTTGCATCATCGATTCCCATGACATAAATCATCAGGGCGTTTAACGGTACATAAGTCATTGCGTTCACTGCTTTTTTTGTTCGGCGCAGCGATTGAAGAAATTCGGGGAACGACTGCCAGTCCCAGGGCAGGCTTGCTCTCTGGTGAGCCACGGGAATCTGTTCTACATTTTCCATCATGACCATGTAGCGATCCTGGTGTTCAGTGCGACACGGTGCAAAACCAAAACCACAGTTAGCCATGACTACCGACGTGACCCCATTTTGCCCACCATCGGCACAGGTCGAATCCCTGAATATCTGCGCGTCGTAGTGGGTATGGTGATCTACTGTGCCCGGCGCTACTATCAATCCGGCTGCATCCACTATTTCGTCCGCACTTTCTGTGATATCCCCTATATCAGCAATTCTTCCTGCTTTAATGCCAATATCTGCTTGAAAGCGTGGCGCTCCCGTTCCGTCAATAATAGTGCCGCCTTTTATCAATAAGTCATAAGTCGCCATGGACACTTTTCACTCCTACAGTAATGGGTTCATATTGCTTAAGCCGTATCGTATCGATCTAGAAGCTATAGCGAAGGCTCGCTCCGTACATCCTGGGTTCGCCCCGGAAGGCGGTCCAGCTTCCCTCCTGCAGCGGTGACTTGAATTGGATGGTGCTATATTCCTCTTCAAAAATATTCTTCCCCCACAGCGCCAACTCCCACTTGTCGTCACTGGTACGAACACCCAGTCTCGCGTTGACCACGGTGAATGCATCCACGTTCGCCGCATTGGCAAGACTCGTTTCAATATTTTGCTCGCCCATATAGGAAGCGTTCACAACACCGAAGCCGGTGAAGCTACCGATGGGAATTTCGTAGGAGATTGCGCCTGTGGCAGCCCACTCTGGCGCGAAAGGGAGACGCTTTCCTGCCAGTGTTTCACCTTCATTATTCAGCGCCGCATGCTCGTCAAACTCGGTATTGCTCCAGGTAACACCCCCATCAATCAACAAGCCCGTCAGGGGCATCCAGCTCAGGGCGAGCTCGACACCGTGGGAATTCACCTTGGCGGCGTTCGTGGTGGCAAAATTAATACCGTCAAATACGTTTATCTGGTAGTCCTTGAACTCGTTGTAGAAAATATCTGTATTGATTTCCAGCGTCTTATCAGGGGAGGCCCATTTTAGCCCGGCCTCATAAGCGTCCACCGTTTCGGGATCAAATTCGAACCCAGTGATGGCAGCATCCCGATCGAGGTTGAACCCACCTGCCTTGTAGCCACGTGAATAGCCCACGTAAACATTACCAATATCGAGGTTTCTAACCAGTTTTATCGTGCCGGAAGGCTCGTCTTCACCACGGCTTTCATGCAGATCTGGCACTGGACAGTAAGGGATAAAAGGCACTACCGCACAGTGAATGGTGTCATTGGTAATAATCGCAGTAGCATCCTTTTGGTCATTGGACCAGCGGAAGCCCAACACCAGATCGTAGTGCTCATTCAACTCGACAATATTGTGGGTAAATAATGCCCAACCCTTACCCTTCTGCTTGAAATAGCGCGACGTGTCGCCTGCCCCCTCAGGAAACAGAGCCGACGGAAGCCCGGTAAGCATGGCAAAATACGTTCCGAAATCGGCACCGTAGGTTACCTGCCAGTCAACGTCTATTTCGTCAGTGTAATAGTAGGCCCCGGCGAGCCAGTCAACACGGCCCCATACCCCGTTAAGTCTCAACTCCTGGCTCATAAAATGGTTGTTCTGACTCCAATCAATGCCCTGCACGAGATCGACATTGGATGTGTCCGGGTCCTGGTTGGTATACGCATCAGCGTCCCTGTAGGCTCCTATCCAGGTAAGATTTAAATCCTCTTCTATAGCCCAGTTGGTCTCCACCGAGATTCCCCACTCATCCAGCTGGTCTTCGCTGTCGAAGGTCTGTTGCGCTTTATACGCAAAGGGATCTGCCCTGACGATACCGCCAAGTGCCTCGATGGCCGGGGCGGTTGGCCCCAGTGAGACATAATTGCTGGAGCAGCAGGTCTCGTCCTTATGCTGATAGTCCACAATCAAGCGCACATCGACATCCTCGTTCGGCCTCCACAGCAACTGGCCCTTGGCCGTCGCCCTGTCCCTGTCATACATTTGCCTCGAAGGTACCAGCCAGTCAGATACGTAGCCATCACGTTTGTTGTAGCTGCCGGCGACTCTGAAAGCCAGGGTGTCATCTACAATGGGACCGGTAAGTCCGCCCGAGACTACGTATCCATCGTAATTCTCCACGGTAGCCTCGCCATAGCCGCCCAACTCGAACTCGGGCTTGCGCGTGTAAATTCCGATAGTGCCAGCCGACGTGTTGCGACCAAACAGTGTGCCCTGTGGACCCCGCAGTATTTCCACAGACGCGATATCCAGCAGATCTCCAACCGCTAACCCGCTGCGACTACGGTAGACATTGTCGACGAAGATGCCCACAGACGGCTCAAGCCCCGGATTGCTACCCGTCGTGCCTACCCCACGAATCCTTACTTCGGTGCCGGATAGTTCAGAAGGGCCAGTAGTGATAAGAAGACTGGAGGAGACCGAGGAAAGGTCCTGTACATCGCTTATTCCCCGGTTTTGTAATTGCGTGCCGGTGAAAGCGCTTATCGCCAGCGGCACTTCGCTTATGGTTTGCGCGCGACGCGTGGCGGTAACCACAATTTCTTCCAGAATTGCTACCTCGTCTGCCGCGTGTAGTACGCAGGGGGCTACACTCCCAGCCATAGCGGTAAGCAGTGCCGTCAGGGAATTGCATTTGCGTTTCTTCATCATGATCTGCCACCTATCTGAACATTATTATTAAAGCACCCCCGCAGAAATATTCCGCTGGGTGGCGCTGGATCTGGCTATTTTCCAGGCACAAAGAGCTGCTCGAAGAATGCGTCCGCTTTGGGGTTCGGTATTCTTCCGTTTTTCCTTTCGATGCTCAGACTACGAGCCAGCATGCGCGTCAACAAGGGCCTTTTGCCGCAATTTGTACGGGACAGTTTCGCTCAACCGCACGGACTCGCCGCAAAGTGGCATCAAAATTTGACCCACCATCGGCGCAGAATATAGACGTATCAATGAAGGGTTAATCTGTCAGGCTCTAAATCGGGTGGGTCAAGCCCGTTCCGGCGCGGTCCACCCATGAGTAAGACACAAAAAGGCCGACGGGGAGTCGGCTTCCGAGTAATCGATGTAAATGTACCGTTGCGCGCAGGGCGTGATTTGAATGTGTGCCCGCAGGATTTTCGTCACGACTGAAAAATATTATTATTTATAAATCAATTGCTTAGAGAAAGACTGCCGTCCAATCTCCGCATTCAACCCGTATGCCAATTTACCGATTATATTGAACCGAAATCTTACCACAGTTCAGGGGGTGGGCCAGCCCCCGTCAAGGCGCTAAACCAGCCCTCTTGGCAGATAATGTTCACCATTATGACCGCATGAGTCCTATGCGCCCTACCCGTCTGGTATGCCATAATTTTGCTACTATTCAGATTTACCTGGGCGAATATTTATGAATGAATCAGCCGCAAGGCATCACCTTCGCCGAGAGGTATTGGTCGGCGGAATATCGAATACTGTCTTCAATGGCCTGCTGGCCTGGTTGCTGCTCAAAAGCGGCCCCGCTCTGGCCTGGGGCGGGGAACACAGTTTCGTGGTCGATGTCTTCGCCACCGCATTGTTACTGCCCCTGATCGTCGCGCTAATCGTCATCCCGCTACAACGCAGTAAGCTCAACAAGGGCGCGCTACACGCTATCAGCCTGGGACCGGCTTCTACTGTCCAATCTATCGCCAACCAGTTTCCCGCAGGCACAATCAAGAGCGCGCTGCTGTTCGGCTTGTTTGGCATGTGTGTGATCGCACCACTCACCCTACTGGGTTTTTATCTGGTGGGCGTGGAGGAAATTTCACCCACAACTTACGCTATCTTCAAGGGTGTGTGGGCGGGAGCGATGGCTGCCTTACTGGTCATTCCAATGGTGCTGATAGCACTGAGGAAACCGCAGTAACAACTCACCGGCTCTACTAACCAAGGGATCTATTCGTGGCATTACATGAAAAGAAAGTAGGCATCGTCACCGGCGCCGGCCAGGGTATTGGTTGTGCAATTGCAATGTCTTACGCCCGGGAAGGTGCACAGGTAATCGTCGCGGATTTTAACAAGGAGATGGGCTGCGAAACTGTGCGCCTGATTGAAGCCCAGCCTGAATCGTCCGCGGTACGTGCTATTTCAGGGTAATCCTGAATACCGCCCAGCCCCGTCATTAATGTAAAACGCATTGATTATTCCCTATTTAGAACCCTCCCAGAATAGGGCAACTGGCTTTTTTCATACAGTGAACCATTGCCTACCCACTTCCTCCCGCCACAGCACGAACTTCGCCTCCACTCGATAAGCATCACCCAGGCGCTGCCAATCCTCTACGGGCGAAGTACGATCGGAGATGATCGGTACCCGTCGCTCCTCCACTCCCAGTGTGGAAAATTTGGTGAAACCGGTGAGCTCCACCATACGCACCAGCCCTTGCATTGGCGGGTGTGTTCAGCCGTTTTGGCTCTATCGAGTTCACCCTTTGAGGCCAGACCTTTTTGCGCCAGTGGTTGCAATCGCTATAGCTCCGCTGCCTGAGCTCCGCTGCCTGAAGGTCCCAGCAATACCGTGAACTCGCCACTATAGAGGTCCAGGTCTACCCCAGGTCTACCCCGCGCAGGGAATGCACCTCGCCCATCTGGTACACCTTGGTAAGGCCGTGGACGTGAAATACTACCCCCGCACGCAATGGTCTATATGAATTGATATCCCACCTGGCTAACCACACGGTGTTAAGATTATATTGTCTTGGACGCCTTGCGCACTAACAGGGCAGGCACAGAACCAGAACAAAAACACCAGGCCATCACTGTCGAAAGCGCCAGGTTTTCATTGATCTGACACATAGTTTCCGAAGCCAATTATGTTCAATCCGGAATCCACAAACTATTCGTAGTGTGTGATTCAGTGGTACCGCGCCGTCCACGACAAAAAAGGCATCGCCTATTCTTTCAACTCCTGTGTTATTGCAATCATCACGTCCTCCAATGACTGAGTGAATACGGGCATGCTGGCCTTGACAGTATTTTCATCACTTTCCATGCCTGCCTTTGCAAGTACAGCGCAAAAGTTCGCTACTTTCATCGCCCCCACTGCCAGGGATGAAGATTGTAGACTATGGGCCAGGCCACCCAACAAGGTCAGGTTTTGTGTCTGTAATGTCTTGTTTATTTCAGCTTTTGCAGTCACAACAGAGTGATAGTACGCCTCCAGAAATTCCCTGATTAGTTCCGGTTCATCACCAATATGACTCACCAGCACGTCGACATCCAATATGGGTAATGAAGAGTCGGCTTCATTTTTAAGCGTCCATTGTCCCAGTTTTTCTTTCAAGGTTTCCATCGCAACAGGTTTTGACAAGTAATCATCCATGCCGGCTTCCATACAACGTTTTGCCTCCCCTTTGGTCGCATTGGCCGTAAATGCCAGGATAGGTATATGTATACCTTTCTTCTCGTCTTTGCGGATCGTTTGGGTTAACTCATAGCCATCCAGCAACGGCATATGTATATCGGTCAACAGTATTGAATAATTTCCCTCCCGATATTTCATCAGAGCTTCCTGGCCATCGCTGGCAATGTCATAGGCATAGTTTAAATGTTCAAGCTGGGTTCTTATGACTTTCTGATTGATCTCGTTATCTTCCGCTACCAGCACCAGCCTTCCTTGAGCAGCAGCCTGCTCCCGATCCAGAACTGGCATATTGTCCAAGGTAATATTGTCAGATGCCAACTCTTCGTCCCAGATGGCATTGTCACCAGCAATGACCGCAAGGACGAAATGAAAAGTCGTGTTGATGTAAGGGTTATCATCCACCAGGGTCATAATATCACTGACAACAGTGACAATACCGGTCAGCAGAGGCCTGATGACTATCATATTTTCGAGGTGCACTAGCACTTTTTTCTGCAACAGGATCTGATAATCATCAATGCTAATGGCATCATCTACTGCAATAAAAATGGATTTACCCTTTCCATCAACAATGGATTCTTGTTGTTTAAGAATATCCTCAGGTTTATCCAGTAAACTGACATTAGCACCTGCTTGCTGCAACAGCGGTAGCCAGTCATTGCCCATGTCGGAGTCGAGTGCATACAGGTAACAGGTAACCCCCTTGAGTTGTTGTTCATATTCGGGCTTACCGGGCTTTTCTGCAGCTTCTATGGGTATACGAACCGTAAACGTGCTGCCAATATTCAGTTCGCTTTCCACCGTCAGCGTGCCCTCCATGAGCTCCACCAGACGATTGCATATGGGCATGCCGAGGCCTGTGCCGCCAAAGCGTCGTGTCGTCGATGAATCTGCCTGGGAGAAAGGGTCAAAAATAGTATTCAAGGTCGTTTCAGTCATACCGATGCCATTATCCCGCACTCTAATGACACACCGCCCAGATGAATCCGCCTCCAACTTTACATGCACGATTCCTGGTTTATCATTGTGTCCTGAAAACTTGATAGCGTTATTCACCAGGTTGATCAATATCTGTCTGATCCTCACCGAGTCCGAAAAGATGGTTGTTGGCAGGCAAGGTGAAAGATAAAAATGCAATTTCACATTACCTTTCTGTGCAATGGGTACCATGCTTTTGCAGATGGATTCAATCAGGGAGGACAGCACTACCAGTTCGTTTTCGAGTTCGATTTTATCGGCCTCGATCTTGGAGAAATCCAGGATGTCGTCAATTACTGACAACAGACTGTAGGCAGAGTCTTTTATGGTTTCAGCGAATTCCAGTTGCTTGGGGCGCAGACTGCTTTGACGCAGGATATCAATGATGCCGATGATGCCATTCATAGGGGTACGGATTTCATGGCTCATTGTTGCCAGAAAGGAAGACTTGGCCAGGTTCGCCGCCTCGCAGCCAGCTTGGCTTCCTCCAGTTCTAAAGTACGTTCTTCCACTCTGAGTGCCAGTTGACCACGTTCTTTTTCAATGATTTCATTGGCCCTGGACAATTCTGTTTTTGAACGCATCTGTTCGCTGACATCACGTACAGAAACCATAATTTGTAATCCATTGTCTGATTCCAGCGGACGCAAACTGATATCTGCAGGAAACGAACTGCCATCCTTGCATTGTGCTAAAAGGCTTTGATTAATGTCCAAACTCGGCATCGCTGTCTCAACTATCAATCCTTCTTTTTGCTTCACATAATGGTCTAGTTGCAATTCCGGAATTATTTTTTCCAGGTGCTGACCGATTAATTCTTCACGACCAAAGACAAACAGCTGTTCCGCCTGAAAATTAGCCAATTGGATAATGCTGTTCATATCCGTCATGATTATTGCGTCCGGCGCAAGCTCAAAAAGGTTATAGAAGCGCTTTTCACTCGAACGAAGTGATTCCTCGGCCCGACTGCGTTCAGCTGATTCCAGCGCAAGAACACACATGTCGGCGATAGATCTGGCAAAATCCTCTTCCTCTGATGACCAAATCCGCACAGGCCCCGTATGTTCATGACATATCACACCGACAACTTTCCCGGTTTTACGAATTGGCACATCTATCATTGAAGATATGCTCAGGGGAAATAGATAATCCTTTTTAAGTTCATTGGTGCGCGGATCATTTTGAGCATCGCTTACCAACATTACATCAGCCTGCTCCAGCTCTTTAAAATAGCGAGGGAAATTCTCCGCTCTAATTGTGGATTTGTTACTGTAATCATATTTTTTTTCGGAATACAAACCATGGCAAATCAGCTCTGTTTCGTCATTGTCAAAAAGCCATATGCTTACTCGATCAATTTTTAGAACCTGGGCATCTTTTTCCACTATTTCAGCAAAAGCAGATTCCAGGTTGGAGAAATTGGTTTTTGCCAGATCGGATAATATTTTTTGTTTATGCAGACGATGCTCGTTGTTCTCTATAAGTTCCTGCTCGGCCTTTTTTTGCTGGGTAATATCGTGCATCGCCACAACTGCGCCAATTCTTTGTCCATTTGAATCCTTCAGCAGATCCCCATTTGCAATAACCATGCGCGGTTTCTTATCCTTGGCGACAATAGTTAGCTGGAAATCTCTTACAACCTTACCTTCATATGCCTGTATCAACGGAATCCTTTCAGCAGAAAGTGGGGTAACTCCATCCGCTTCGAACAAATTGTATTTTTCGGCCCATTCTGTTGGATCAACCTGGCTGATATCGGCACCATGCCAAAGCCGCGCCGATTTATTAAATAACATAAGACGGCCTTCAGCATCGCAAGCCACCACTCCTTCATAAAGATTTTCCAGCAGTTGACTTACCAGTTTCTGCTGGCTGTGTAGTTCGCGTTCTTTTTCCCGCCGTATTGAAACTTCGGCTTCCAGTGCGTTATTCGCCAGCTTTAATTGCCCGGCGCTTGGCAGAAGTTTTAACACCGGAATAATTCGCCAGATAACAATTGCCGTTGCCACCGAGGCTAGTGCGGTAGACAATTTCAAAAATCCCTGTTCAATATAGTCCGGGTTCCATACCACCCAAACACCAAATAAGTGGGTAAACCCGCATAGCAGGATAAACGCGGCAAACATATAAAGAAGTCTTTTGTCGACTAGATCAGGCCTATGCCTGGTAACAAGAACAAGCGCAACAGGAATACTGAAATAGGCCAACGCTATCAGCCCATCAGATACCACATGCAGACCCAGTATGTCTGGACGCCAGACATAACACATACCATGGGGCATAAAACCGGAAGTATTAAACAATTTGAAAGCCTCCTCGCTCAAACGTGTCACTCATAAATAAAACTGCTTAAAACTGTCTTCGATTTCTCGTTAGATACAGGAAAAGGAGAGATATTTATTGACAAATTAACTCGCTGCTTTTGAATGTCGATATTGCCTGGATTTTATTGCCATTTTTCTTTTTCAGGGACAATTTATAAATGCTATTCAACACTCTTATACGAACATATTGAACACGCTGGATCATTTATCGTCCGGAAAAAGTTCTAAGCTGGGTAATCACGATGGTATTTTCAAGGCTCTATCAAAAATTATTATGCGTTAAAGCGACATATATGACTTTTCACAGAAAAAGACAACCTAGCCTAGTATTGTTAGCTGCAATATCTTATTCCCTAGAATACTCTGTTTAGCTATGAATATGTGTTATTTTGGCTGTTAAAAAAAAACCAGACATAGCGTTTTGTCAAGTTAACCCCTTGAGCGCCGAATTAGATACAGCAGAGTCTGATCCTCTCTGGGCTGACGGTGATATCTCACTCAGCGGACAGCAGCCAGCGCGTTCCTACCGCCCAACACAACCAATGGAGGCCGGCGCCACCAAAATGTCTGTAATTGCACCTGAGAAAGATACCGGGTTTCCGGAATTCGTGGCCTTAATGGCCCTGCTTATGTCACTGGTAGCACTGACTATAGATACCATGCTGCCAGCGTTGGTGACGATAGGCACGGAACTCGGCGTCAGCGACCCCAATCACAACCAATATATTATCTCGGTGTTTTTCTTCGGTCTCGCCCTCGGACAGCTGCTGTACGGCCCCCTCTCCGACAGCATAGGACGCAAGCCCTCGGTCTATATCGGCGTGGCTATTTTCATGCTCGGCTGCGTGATGTCGCTAACGGCGGACAGCTTCAGCATGATGCTTTTTGGTCGCTTACTGCAGGGATTTGGTGCCGCCAGCCCGCGCATCATTTCCATCGCCCTGATCAGGGATCGGTACGAAGGGCGCAGGATGGCACAGGTAATGTCCTACGCCATGGCGCTGTTTATTCTGGTACCGGTAATTGCCCCCGCCCTCGGGCAGGTCATCATCAGCCTGTTCCATTGGCGTGCTATTTTTGTCCTATTCCTGCTGTTGTCGTGCAGCGCTGCGCTCTGGCTCGGGATCCGTCAGCCGGAGACATTGCCGGCGGCACAACGCATCCCCCTGACCGCCGCCCGTGTGCTGCGAGCCATTGCTGAAGTCTTCGCCATTCGCAGTACACTGGGCTACGCGTTGACCGGTGGTTTTGTTGCCGGCCTGTTTCTGGCTTTTCTCAGCACGTCTCCTCAGATACTCCAGGTACAGTATGGGCTGGGCGGCCAATTTCCCCTGTTCTTTGCCATCATTGCCTTGTCGATCGGCCTGGCGTCGTTGCTTAACGGCCGTCTAGTCATGCGGCTGGGCATGCAGCTACTTTCTCGCTGGGCGCTTTGGGCACTCCTGGGGGGAACCCTAATGTACAGCGTGCCGGCCTATCTCTATGCTGGCCAGCCACCCCTGTGGAGTCTTATGAGCTACCTGCAGGTTGCGCTATTCTGTGTGGGCATACTTTTCGGCAACCTGAATGCACTGGCGATGCAGCCGCTCGGTCACCTGGCTGGTGTTGGCGCCGCAGTTGTGGGGTCATTGGGCACACTTACTTCCCTGCCTCTTGGCATTCTCATAGGCCATTATTATGACGGCACTGTGCTGCCGCTACTGGCGGGCATTGGCGGCTGTGCATTAGCCGCGATAGTGGTGTTTACCTGGACCGAACGGACTGCGCGTTCCACCTACTGAGATACCTACTGTTGCGGTTTGACTTTGAACACGCCCACTTCAACCGAGCTGACCATCACCGTCTGTCCAGCAGTTACTGAATCGACGCCGGCATCTCTGGCGAGTTCGACTTTCCAGTGAATGCCCGAATAATTTGTGGCGCCAGGTTTGTTCGAGGCGATATCATTTTCGAGAACAAACTCATAACCGATCAAGTCGCTGCTATTGTCTTTCTCTACCGCACGGCCGCCCTGTAACTTTTTAAGAGGCTTCCACAACAGTATGGTTATGATACCTGAACTGATACCCGTGCAGGAAATACCCGCGATCCAGGTTTCCGGGAGTATGCCGAGACTCATTATCGCCCCTGTGGTCAGGGCTCCCAGGCCGCCAAACAAAAACACACCGGTGGAAAAACCTGTGACAACCTCTATCGCCAGCAAGGCAAAGCCAATAAGCAGCCATAATTCCGCCTGGTGACTGACGATGTATTCAACAACCATCTCGATATCCCTTGTTAGCTATTTTTACTGCTGACCATCTGCTTCCAGACTGGTACTTTTATCGCGGTTTAAAGTACTGATAATGGTCATCGCTTCGGCGACCACACTAGCCGCACCGCTGCTGCTCTCAGGCAACAACACCACGGTAGAATCCTTCGCAATCGCGCGTTTCGCCGCTATCGCATCTTCCGCAAGATTCAGTTGGATCGCTTTCTGACCACCTTCAGTGTTGGCTACCTGGCCGACAGTATCAAGCGCCTTCGCCTGGGCGTCGGCAACAGCGATGATCGCCTGTGCCTCGCCTTCCGCTCGTAAAATCTGCTCAGCCTTGTCCGCCTCGGCAGCCAACACCTGCGCCTGTTTAGCCCCTTCTGCAACATTGATTGCTGACTGACGGTTGCCCTCAGACTCCAGAATCGTGGCCCGTTTTTCACGCTCAGCTTTCATCTGGCGTTCCATTGCATCCAGGATGGTGCGCGGTGGCTCGATATCTTTGATCTCATAACGCATCACCTGCACACCCCAGGGTTCCGAGGCAACGTTGATGGCGTGAACAATATTTGTATTCAGGCTCTCGCGTTCTTCAAATGTCTTATCCAGATCGATCTTGCCAATCTCACTGCGCATTGTGGTCTGCGCCAACTGTGTAACGGCGTACACATAATTGTCTACCCCATAAGATGCCTTGTAAGCGTCCAACAGCTTCAGATACAAGACGCCATCGACTACCAGCGAGATATTGTCTTTAGTGATCGCCGCCTGGCTGGGCACATCGTAGGCATGCTCTTTTAGCGACTGGTTATAAGATACTTTATCGATGAAAGGAACAAGCATATTCAGGCCGGCGACCATCGTCTTGTTGTACTTGCCGAACCGCTCGACAACGAACGCCCTGTTTTGCGGTACAAACTTGACCGAAGACTTGACCAGGACAATGATCAATACAGCCAACCCCGTCCAAAAGTTCAAAATTATTCCCAGCAGTTCTTCCACAGCCACAATATATTCCTTTTAACCAGTATTAACGGGGCAGAGTATCAGAGGAGTCAACTATTCGGTACTAAATGCTTTTGCCAACTTAACTTCACGAAATGGGTAGAACCGGAAAATGAAAGCCTACACGCGCCACCCAATAGCTTCACTACATATCGGTCACGACCTTTACGGGCTCATCGCCATGACGGGTTCGGTCGTTGTGGCGTCCTGGCATAACCTGTAAAGGATATGGCCTGTATAGACCCAACCGCTCAGCACTTAGTTCCTCGACGGCATATTCATGGACAATATCGACTTAAACCCCTGTTGACAAAAAGACGGGGTGTATGTCAAAGCACAACCTGAAGACCAAGCTCCAGTACTCGTTCCTCGGGCAAATGGTAGTATGCCGTGGCCCGGGCAGCATTTCGTGCCATCCACAGATAGTTCCGTTCCTGCAACGAAGCGAGGCCCTTCAAATCTGCCCCTGGGATCAGCGTTTCCCGACTGAGCATGTAGATTACAGATTCTGTATCAATTGAAAGTCCTACGTGTTCGCCGAGTTTCAGTGCTATCGGGATGTTCGGTGGTTGCGAAAAGCCGTAAAGCACCCTGAGACGCACCAGCCCCTGACCGATATCCTCGAAATCCAGGCGCTCCACTGCGGGCACATGAGGCCGGTCGGCTGTGGCCACGTGGAGGAGGATAATACGTTCATGAAGAACATGGGTGCAGGCAAGATGATGCACCAGCGCAGCTGGCATCATCGTCCCGTCCTGCCCAGTTAAAACGACAGCCGTGCCGGGAATGCGGTGAGGTGGATTGTTTTCTATGTCTTCCACAAACGCCTGCCGACTGATTGAGCGCTCTGCCAAACGCGCGGACAGCATGGCCCGACCGACACGCCAGTTCCACATGGCAAAAAATATCACGCCGGCAATAACCAGTGCATACCACCCTCCTTCCGGGATCTTCGCCAGATTCGCCCCGAGAAAAGCGCTGTCAATCACCAGAAATAACGCGCCAGAACTCACGGCAACCACAGGATGCCAACCGAAACGATGTGCTACTGCGACGGCCAGGATAGTGGTCACCACCATATCCATCGACACAGCTACCCCATAAGCGGAGGCCAGCGCATCGGAACTGCCAAAGCCAACCACCAATCCCACACACGCGAGCATTAGCAGCCAATTGACCAACGGTAGATAGATCTGCCCGGACTCATCTGGCTGGGTAAAAATCACTCGCATACGAGGCAGTTGACCCAACTGAATCGCCTGACGTGTGAGGGAGAAGGTGGCGCTTATAACCGCCTGAGACGCAACAATCGTCGCGACAGTCGCCAATACCACCAATGGCATCAGAGCCCATTCGGGCGCCAGTTGGAAAAACGGGGCCTGGATTGCTTCAGGGTGCTTGGTTAACAGGGCACCCTGCCCCAGGTAATTCAATACCAGCGCAGGGAATACGAGCATGAACCAGGCTCGCCGAATAGGTGCCACACCGAAATGCCCCAAGTCTGCATACAAAGCCTCACCCCCCGTCACAACAAGGAAAACGGCCCCCAAAGTAAGAAAGCCATTCATACCGTTGTTGGCAAAGAATATCACTGCGTAAACGGGGTTGAAGGCCGTCAGAATGGTTGGGTCCAGAAGAATACCGCGCACGCCCAGCAGAGCCAGAACCACAAACCAAACCAGCATTATCGGCCCGAACAACCGGCCAATCCGGCCGCTACCATGGCGCTGAACGCTGAACAGGACAATGAGAATAACAACAGTAATTGGCACCGTGTAGACAGCCAATCCGGGGGCAGCCACGTGCAAGCCCTCCACAGCACTTAACACCGAAATAGCCGGTGTGATAGTACCGTCACCGTATAGTAGGCAGGCACCAAACAATCCAAGCAGCATTAACCAGTATCGTGGTTGGTTGGGCTTGCTATTCCATGGATTCAGCAGCGCAACCAGGGCGATAATTCCTCCTTCACCCTGATTATCAGCGCGCAGAATATAGATCAAATATTTGACTGATATCACCAGCACCAGCGCCCATAGAATAAGCGACATCACACCCAGCAAGTCGGGCCGGTCCAGCGGCGTAGAGTCTACTCCCCCAAAGCTCTCACGCAATGCGTAGAGCGGACTTGTACCAATATCCCCAAATACTACACCCAATGCGGCTACTACAGCCGCCCGGGAAGCTGGCGGTGATAACTCATCTGGTAACACTTTTTTCTCGAGCATAGGCATAATACTACTCTATCTGAGGAGAGCTATGCTGGAAGCATTCAATGCATCATACTGTGAAAGAACTTGCCGCCAAATTTCTACAAACGGGCTATGACGATCTCTCCGAACGGGAAAAACGCGTAGTTAACCGCATGGCAAAGCGGATTGTCATTTCCGAGAATGTGAACGAACAGTTCCACGACAAGCTAACCTTTGGCCAGCACCTGGCCGATCGGGTCGCGGATTTTGGTGGTTCCTGTAAATTCATTATCATTTTTGCCGCCACGTTGTGTGCCTGGGTGCTGCTGAACACATTAGCGCTGCCCCACCGCGACATCTTTGATCCCTACCCTTTCATATTTCTCAATCTGACATGCAGGAACTGGGGCAGTTGATTAGTCAGCAAAGCGAACAATTACAGCGCTTACAACTACGTATTGAAGAATCTACATCTTCGGTCGGCAAGTGAATAGTGTCCATGCCCACCAACGTGCCTTCTATATCAGCACCGAAACGAAACCCGATAGTCGCAATTCATTCTCGCTATTGCTACCGATTTTTTAATAATGCCACAGGATCAGTTTGCGCTAAAAACGATGATTAAGCTGTAAACTGACAATATTGACCGACGAATTATAATAGCCCGTCAACCGATCATCGGTAGCACCCAGACGATTAATGCTGGCATCTTTTATAAAGAGATGGGTATAGCCCATATCAACACTGTACTGCGAGCCCACCTGGTAGCTGGCACCAACAGATAGCCAGGTTCGGTCCGCATCAGGGAGCCTGGCTGAACGCAGCGCTGCATTGGGTGTAGGTGATTCATCAAAGGCAGTGCCAGTGCGAAGGGTCCACCGTTCATTCGCCTGGTATTGTACACCCAACGCATAGCGCCAGGCCGCGTTGAACCCCAGGGCTTCAACGCCGGTTGGCGTCAATGGGTTTTCAAATTGAATGACAACGGCTTGTATATCCGCCCAATCTGTCCAGGTAATGTCACCGGCCACGCCCCATTGCGGAGTGAACTGATGGTATACACCGAAAGCCACCGAATCGGGCAGAGTCACATCTGCTCGAATATTCGAGTTTGTGAACATTGCGGCGAGGTCCCCCGCCAACGGTTCCGGTAAGGCATCTAATCCACCCAGTGTGGATGGCGTGGTAAATTTTGCATTTCCTTTGAGATGATGCTCGATTTCCGAACGCCAGTGGAGGCTGACCCTGGTGGAATCGGAGGCCCACATAAGGCCAATATTTGCCCCTGGGCTTACATCGTTGCCCGAGTTGCGAACGAAGCCATCAAATGCACCCTGCCCCGGCAATGCGCCATTGGGACACACTGCGAGTATCTGGGCCGCACAGATGGTCGCAAAATCCAGCGCGTTGGTGAGTTTGACGTCTAAATAGTCAAGACTGACCCCGACCGCGATTGACCATTGACGGTCGATCCGCCAGGCGATACTGGGGTTCACGTTTACCGTCTTCAAGGCCGACTCGACTGCCTGATATCGCCCGACCCAGTCGTGATTATACTCACTGACCAACCCGAAGGGGGCATTAATGGCAAGCCCGAATGAGAATTCGTCATTCAGTGCTCGAACGACATACAGGTTCGGCACCACGCCATGGCGCGCACCGTTGTTGTGTTTTTCGCTCGCGGGCAACAGGGGCAGGTTGCCAAACGGCGTCTCTTGCACCGAACCACGATCGCTATACTTGAAAGAGGGAGCGATGTAGCTGCCTGACACCTGCAACTGGTCGTCCAGCCTGACGATAGCGGCCGGGTTGAACCACGTCGCACTGGCATCCCAGGCGATGGCACCACCTCCGGCAAATGCCATGCCCTGGCCGCTGGCACTGTTCTCAATAATGGCGAACGCTGCAGCAGATGCCTTGTCATGCACACCCACGAGCATGGCAACCAGCGTGGGCAGGACCAGCTTCACGAATGGGCGCATACACTAACCTCTCAGCTTTTATCCGACCCCAGGGCAAATGTAATCAAGACAAAAGGCTTCAGCCACACCACCCAGCGCTCGCGAAATCCATGCCAGGTACTGTACAGCGAAAGTCCGCCGGCAATAATCATCAACCAGGCAACAAACAGGGCGAGCGTTACCGACACAAGCTGAAGTAGCGCAATATCAATGACCCCCAACAATATCAAGACAACGCTCGTTATTATGACAAGTCTGCGGGACCGACCGTCCATCGATATAGTAAGTGGGTTGGGCATGGAATAAACCTTTGTCGCATCCAGCAAGTACGACTTGAGAGTAGACCATCCGGGTGTCAATGTCGCGCTGGAAGACTCCGCGGTTATGCTCAAGGTATGGGTGTGGGCAGGGTAACCACTACACTTCGCCTGGCCGAGCCCGGCCGCCATGTTCTCCCAGCTTTCAACCCTGTCCCTGGCAGTATCCGGCATGTTCGGCCTCCTGGACGTTTCGTTTACACGCATAAATAATTATCATATGATATTTTTTTATCAAACGATAATATTTGATTCGAAGAGTGCCGTCACATGACCCCACAAAGAACCGCAACCTACGCCGACAGTGTACTGGACCAGAAAAAGGACATTCCTGCTATTTACGGTAATGTCGATTTCTCCATCCTGCCGGAACGTTACGTCAGCGATGTGGATATCAGCCCAGACAAGCCATCGCGGTTCAAGCATTATGCTCTTAGCGCGCTGTCTGATCCGGCGCGTGTGGAAAAAATTCGCAACTACACCATGACGGGTGACCGGGTGGCCGATGCCTATGCCGCGCTGATTCCACAGTACGGATTCCGCACACTGATCACCCTGTTGGATGAGGCCTGTGACAAAGGTATCGAGGCCGTCTCCAACGCCCCGGCAGAATTGGTGACGTTTATTCGCGCAATGGAGGCGACACCGGTCTGGGTGGACATGGAACTGGTTGAGGAAGGTGCCCGGCAGGAGCGCATCCCCATGGCCACCATTTCGCCCTTTGCGATACGCGGAGCATTCATTGCGACCTTTATGAACAAGTACACGGCCCTGCCGATGACCATGACCGGCACCCTGTCGGAGTCCAAATCCGCAAGACGCGTATTTGAAACGGCCAGCTTTTTTACCGCAACGGCCATGCCCGGTGCGCTCAAGCGCTTTGGCAAAGGGTTTAAGGCGGCGGCCAAGGTGCGTCTGATGCATTCCATGGTCCGATACAACATCATGCGCACCGGAAAGTGGGATGTGGCCACCTATGGCATTCCCATCCCACAAGTGGATCAAATGCCGGCGGGGATGATCGGTATCTTCCTGCTCTCTTTCAAACTGCTGGCCAAGGGTCGCACCAGTTTCACCCCAGCGGAACGGGCGCGGGTGGAACTGTCACGTTATCGCTGCTTCCTGCTGGGCCTGCCGCAGGACCTGCTGGGTGAAACGCCACAGGAGATTGTTGATCTGATGATGGCCCGCACGCTGTCCTTGAAAGAAGCGTTTGACGAGAACAGCTGCGGGGAACTGGTGCGCGGTACCATGGACGCTGAGCTGTTCACTGACCCATCTGTAGGGGGGCGTATGCAGCGCTGGATGGAACACGGGTTTTCAAAATACTTTTTCATCCGCAATTTCTGCGAGGGCAAGACTACCCGGGCAAGCGAGTTGGGCATTCGCTATGGCGTTGAAGACAGGCTGGCAACAGCGGTGACCCTATCGGCGATTCTGGTCAGCTCGACCTTCTACAGACTCGGCATGCATATTCCCCGCCTAGACACATTGCTGGACAGACAACTGATCAAGCGTCTCGCAAAACTTCTGGACAGCTACGGTCACGCCGATTTCATCACCGATGCTACGCAATACAAGCTGGCATCGCGGGATTAGGCCGAACGAAGACTTCCCCATGCCAGCAAAAAACCGCTACAAACAAGCACAATGGCGCTCCGATTCGGGCTATTCAAAAAGCGCGGAAACGCGCAAGGCGATTCTGCGCGCTGCCATCGAAGCCTTTGGCAAGACAGGCTACGGTGCCACCACCACGCGCCAGATTGCCGCGGCCGCCGGTGTGAATCAGCCTGCCATCAACTATTATTTCGGGGGCAAGGACGGCTTGTACAAAGCTTGCACAGACGAAATTCTTGCCAATTTTGTCGGTCCACTGGCTGAGGTAGCGCAGCAGGCATTAGCCGCTGCGGAGGCCGGCCTGGATCGCAAGGGCGCAGCCCGGCAGTTACAGGAGCTGTTGTCGGCACTGGCGGATGTGATGATCCGGTCGGAACAAGTGTCCGAAGCTGCGGGCTTCGTCGGCCGCGAAATGCGCGAACCCGGTCTTGCCTACCAGGCCCTGTACCAGAACCTATGGGCACCGGGTATCGAGCTGGCCGCGCGCCTGATTGCCACCGTCAAGGGGCGGCCAGATACGGATGCAGCAGACAGAGTCGATGCCATCATGATGATTTCCGGTATTGCCGCCTTCGTACCGGGGCAATCGGTATCCATGCGGATCATGGGCTGGCAGGAGGCAGGAGATGCAGGGAAGGCGCTAGTGCTGACGAGACTGTCCGCACAAATTGACGGCTGGATGTCATCGCCAAAATAACGCGCGCAAGAAGGTGGGCTTCTCCTATGTGAGGGTACACGGCCTAGAGCATACTTTCGGGCGCTGGCAATCCGCAATGAGATGACCGTCGATGACATCGCAAACCCACTGTTCCCCTACCTCACCATGGTGGAGGGATTGAAGCTATGCACGCAGACACTCAGGAGGGATGTTACGGAACTACCCTGTTGTGCGGGGTAGCCGCCGTGAGGGCATTTAGTTTTGCAGCAGAAAATCCACGAGTTGTTGCAAGTTTTCCACGACATAATCAGGGCGAGTAGCAAGCGGATAAAGAGCGGTTCCGGGGCGATGGACGAAGGCCGTTTGCAATCCGACTGCCTTGGCGCCTGCCAAATCCCAGGCGTGGGCGGCGACCAAAAGCGCCTCTTCAGGCTGAATCCCAAGTTGATCCAGTACCCAGCGGTAAGTCCGAGGATCAGGCTTGTAGGCGCGTATGTCTTCAACACTGAACCGCTTTTCTATAAACGCCGTCAAACCAGCGTACTCGAACTGCGCCGCAACACCCGCGTTGGAAGAATTCGTCAGGCTCACCACCTGGAACCCTGCGGTGGATAGCGCTTTCAAGGCGGGCACCACGTCCGGGTGGGCCGGCAGTTTGGTAATGGTGCTGGCAATCGCCTGCCGCGCAGACTCCGGCTCAAGTTCGATACCCCGACTGTTCGCTACCATCAATAGCGCGGCCGTGCCGATTTGCCCAAAATCGTCATATTCACCCGTCAATGTCTCAACAAGGGAGTAGTGCAACATCGTTGAAAACCAGAGTGACACGATTTCGTCGCTGCCATCGAGTGACTGCGCCACAGCGGCCCGTAACGGGGCGAGATCCAGCAACGTTTCATTGACGTCAAATATAATGACTTTGGGTGTTGGCATGGCCGTAGCCTCCGATGCAAAAGTAAAAGTGGATGTTGTGCTGCCGCAAGCGATGAGCAGTGTGAATACCCGGGTCAGCCAATATCGTTTTGCCCAACTCCCCAAAAAACATTCCTGCATAGTTTTCCCAATAAGCGCACTACGTGATTAGCTGCTTGGCTTCATCGGCAATCGTCTGCAGCGCCGATCCGTTATACGGGCCACGACCGAGCACGCGAATGGCCAACGACAGTGCCAGCATGGTTTTGGCTGTCGATTCCGAATTGATGTCATTTGGAATAGCGCCACGCGCCTGGCCTACTTCAATACAACGACGAAAGAAGCTCTCCAGTTCCCGTAGGCCATTGTCTACAATGCTATTCACTTTCGCATCGTGCCTGGTGCTGTCCAGTACGGTATTGAACAGAAAGCACCCCTTCTTTTGCGTATCAGCCACGGTATTTGCAACCATGGCGTCAAAAAATTCGTGGATGGCCCCAATGGGATTGTCCATTGCCTCCAGACGGGCGAGTGTCGCGTGGCGATTGTCCCGGTCGTACTTCAGTAATGCTCTGACGAACAGGGGCTGCTTGCCACCGAAGGCGTTATAGAGGCTCCCCCGGTTAATGCCGGTTCCCTCGATAAGGTCGGCAATGGAAGCGGAATCAAAGCCTTTACTCCAGAACACGTGCATGGCTTTTTCCAGAGCAATTTCTTCATCAAATGATTTTCCCCGGGCCATACCTGTTTCACCTCGCGATTAGATATAGTGATCTGTATAGCATATATAGACCATTCGGTACAATACATAATGGATCAAGAAATTCTGTTTCTTAAAGAGTATTTCGCCATTTATTAGTACTTATGACTAGGCGATCTCCTGATATTCAAAAACAGTATAGGAACATATTTGACCGATCGGTCTACATAGAGCTAATCTATACCGATGGATCTAAATGGCCACTCGCTACAGCGTTACGATCACCACTGCACTGCTCGAGTACGCCGACGAGGGCTCAGCATTTCAGACCGGCACAGCCAGATACGGACACTCCTGCCTTCATTATGGAAAACCAAATGACACACTCCACAGTTCGACTGCAGCGCGACAAAATCGATCAGAGCAGCACTACAGGCGTCTTGAACTACCTGCAAGAGTCCACTGCACCATCGCTGTATCGAAATGGCAAGGTGCTGATGCGCAGGGATGCTAACGGTGACGATGGTGACATGCAGGGCGTCATTCCCAGCAGCACGAAGATGCGCATTTTGAATGCGCGCGACCTGGGCACGGATAAGCGCCCTACCCTTTCCCACAGTGGCTTCGAATTGCTGGAGCGACCAAACAACATCCGTAATCTGGATTTTTTCGATCAGCAGCAAGTTGTTGGCGACTACTATTCGTCCTGCTCACACATTATTGAAGCGGCGACTGGTGGGCGCGCCTATGCATTTGACCACAACGTGCGCTCAGTGCAGGGAAAGTCCAGCCAAAAGACAATACTGGGTGGGCAGGCCGTACAGGCTCCGCTGCATTTTGTGCACGGCGACTACACCCTGACCAGCGCCCCACAACGATTGCGGGATCTCACAAACCCGCCCGGAAGCAACGACACGTTACGCAGTGCGCTGGCGAATAATGAGTCGTTGCTGTTGCATGAGGAGGTCGAGAAAGCCCTGTCGGACGGTGGCCGCTTCGCGATCATCAACCTCTGGCGCAACATCTCTGCCGAGCCGGTTGCCACGCACCCGCTTGCTTTATGCGACAGCCAAAGTGTCAATCCCGAAGACCTCGTTGTGTTCGAAATCCACTACCAGGATCGTATCGGGGAGAACTATTTCGCCAGACACGCAAACGGCCACCAATGGTTTTACTACCCACAAATGACCACCGATGAAGCTCTGCTGATTAAGCAATGGGATTCCGCGGGATCGATGGCCAGATCAAGAGGCAAGCAGGGGGACGCCGGTGATCCCCATGCACCGAGCACGTTCAGCTTTCATAGTGCATTCGATGATGCGAGCGCGCCACCTGATGCTCCGGATCGCAGCAGCATTGAAGTGCGCTGCATCGTTATCTACGACTGAACAAGCCCGGCCACACAGTATTCACCGCAAATCCGGCGCCTCCGGTCAGTGGCGGTTTGACATAGCAGCGCGGTACTGACCGCCGCGAAACAATTGGAACAGATGATATGACTACCCGATCGAGAAACCACATTTACATAGGAGCCCTTACGGGTGCCGCACTTGTTGTCGCTATAGCGGTGGTAGCCGTCGCCCAAAATGCAATGACCAACACCGAGACGAAGAGCGCCGCCGCGCCGGGCCCCAAAACAGTGACAGTAACTCCCCCACAGCTCAAACGCATCATTGAATGGGACGAATACACCGGCCGGTTCACCGCCATAGACGACGTTGAAATTCGTGCGCGCGTATCTGGCTACCTAACCGAGATTGCCTTTACCGATGGCAAAATTGTCCAGGCAGGTGACCTCCTGTTTCGCATCGATTCACGCCCTTTCGCGGCGGAGCTTGCTGTCGCCAATGCCACACTTGCACACGCGGATGCAGCCTATCGCTACGCCAAACCGGAGGCCGAGCGCGGCAAGCAGCTGGTGAGCCAGCGCGCCCTTAGCCAGGAGGAAGGGGATCGCCGTGAGCGCGAGGTGCAACAAGCCGAAGCCGACCGCGCCGCCGCCAGGGCAAGCGTCGTGCAGGCGGAGCTAAATCTGGAATTTACCGAGGTACGCGCGCCGGTGACAGGCCGCGCATCCGATAACTTCGTGAGCATCGGAAATTTAATCGTCGGTGGCGCCGCCAATGGCACGCTGCTAACCACAGTGGTATCCATCGACCCAATATTTTTTGAGTTCACTGCCAGCGAAGCCGATTACCTGAAATACCGTCGTCTCGCGCAGGAGGGAAGCCGGCAGAGCGGGCGAGACACGCATCACCCTGTACGCGTAAAACTAATGGACGAGAACAGCTTTGAACATCACGGCTACCTCACTTTCGTGGACAATCAACTGGATCAGTCCACCGGCACCATGCGCGGTCGCGCAACGCTGGCAAACACGGACGGCATTTTTGCCCCTGGCATGTTTGGCCGGCTACAACTGCTGGGCTCCGGCGAGTACGAGGCCCTGTTGATTTCTGACACTGCGGTGCAGACAGATCAGGCTGAGAAATTTGTCTGGGTGGCGACACCAGACAACACCGCAGAACGGCGGCCCGTCACCTTGGGTCCGCTGGTTGACGGCTTACGCGTTGTGCGCAAGGGACTGGACAAGCACGACAGCATCATCATCGCCGGAACGCAGTTTATTCGCGACCACACGCCGATCATTCCGCGGCCTGCTGAATCACAGGCCAAGCTCACACTCCGCTGATCCACGCGCCAACAAGGAACCACCGCATGCGTTTCGCTCACTTCTTTATCAGCAGGCCAATCTTCGCCAGCGTCATCTGGATTCTGGTGGTGCTGGTGGGAGTCATCGCCTACCAGAGTCTTCCCGTCAGCCAATATCCGGAAATTGCGCCGCCGACCATACAGGTAAGTGCCACCTACCCCGGTGCGTCTGCCGAGACGATCAGTGACACGGTTGCCGCCACCATTGAGGAGGAGATCAATGGCGTCGAAGGGATGCTTTACATCAGCTCCCAATCGACTGCTGCCGGCACCATGAGCATCACTATCACTTTCGAACCCGGCACCGATCTTGATATCGCGCAGGTACTGGTGCAAAACCGTGTTGCTCTGGCCGAACCGCGCCTACCAGAACCGGTCCGACGCCTGGGTATATCGACAGTAAAATCCAATCCCGACGCGCTGATGGTGGTTCACATGTACTCACCCGATGCCAGTCGCGACCAGCTCTACATTTCCAACTACGTGCGGCTGCAAATGCGCGATCGGCTGCAGCGCTTGCGCGGTGTTGGACAAATCCAGGCGTTTGGATTTCGAGAGTACTCCATGCGCGTGTGGATTGATCCCGAGCGCGCGGCCATTCTGGACCTAACCGGCTCTGATATTGTCGCCGCCCTGCGCAGTAATAATGTGGAGGTAACAAGCGGTGTACTTGATGCACCACCCACTCGGGATCAAGGTGCATTTGAAGTCAGCGTGCAAACCCAGGGCCGCTTTACCGATCCGGCGGAGTTCGAGTCAATCGTCGTCAAAACTGGAGACGATGGCCGTCAGGTGCGTTTGCGCGATGTCGCACGCGTCGAGCTGGGCTCACGCGACTACAACACCAGCGCCAAACTGGACAAACTCCCAGCGGTCGCTTTGCTGATCAACCAGCAACCCGGCTCCAATGCACTGGAAACCGCTGACCGTCTCCTTGCGACAGTCAACGAAATGTCGGAGGATTTTCCGACCGGACTGGCCTTCAAGGTCATCTACAATCCCACGGAATTTGTCGCAGAATCCATTGCCGCAGTAGAGAAAACGATATTCGAGGCGGTCATCCTGGTCGCATTAGTCGTCTTTATCTTTTTGCAAAGCGTACGCGCTTCTCTGATTCCAATTCTGGCAATACCCATATCCCTGATAGGCACCTTTGCAGTGATGCAGATGTTTGGCTTCTCACTCAACAATCTGTCGCTGTTCGGACTGGTGTTAGCTATCGGCATCGTCGTGGATGACGCCATTGTGGTGGTGGAAAACGTGGAGCGTAAAATCCATGACGGACTCACGCCCACCCAGGCCGCCCACGCCACTATGGACGAGGTGGGCGGCGCCTTGATCTCGATTGCGCTGGTACTGCTTGCTGTCTTTATTCCCACCGCATTCCTGGAGGGTATTTCGGGCGAATTCTACCGCCAGTTTGCCATTACCATCGCCTCTGCCACCCTGATATCAGCACTGGTGTCCCTCACCCTGTCTCCGGCTCTCTCCGCTCTCCTGCTCAAACCCCACACGGTGGCTGATAACCCCAGGGGCTTGTCGCGCATATTCGGCAAACTATTTTATCGTTTTAATGCGGGCTTTGAGTCCACCGCGCAAGGCTACGCAAGCCTGGTACGTAAACTAACGCGTTTGTCACTGTTGGTATTGTTGGTCTACGCCGGGCTGTTGGCACTGACTGGCGCGCAGTTCACGCAGATCGCACGTGGCTTCGTGCCAGCGGTGGACCAGAACTACCTGATCACCGTCATACAACTTCCGCCGGGGGCCTCACTTTCCCGCACCGAGGAAGTACTGGATCGCGTTCTCGCAGACGGTCTCGCATACGAGCATATCGAACACGCCGCTGCCTTTGCAGGATTCAATGGTGCGACACGCACCTCCTCCTCCAATGCGGCTACAGTTTTTTTCCTACTCTCCGACATCGGAGCGCGGGTAAGCCAGGGCGTCGATCAGGTACGTATTTTGAGCGACCTCAGACAGACATTCGGGGCCTATCTGGACGCCCAGATCAAGGTTATACCACCGCCGCCCATACGCGGTGTTGGCAATGCCGGCGGCTTCAAGGGCTACATCCAGGATCGCGCCGGGCTGGGCTACGACCGGCTGGCAGCACAGGCCGTTGGCCTGGCCTCAGCCACCAGTGCGTCGCAGCCGGTGACCGAAGCATTCACCACGTTCAACACCAAGACCCCACAACTGTATACAGACATCGACCGGGTCAAGGCAGAGCAACTCGGTGTCAATGTGGAGGACATATTTGGGACACTCGAAGTCTATCTGGGCTCGGCCTATGTCAACGATTTCAGTGCATTTGGCCGGACGTTTCGCGTGACGGCACAGGCGGAGGACAAGTACCGAAAATCAGCGGCGGATATCGCGCACCTGCGCACCCGTAACAAGGATGGAAAAATGGTACCCATAGGCTCAGTGGCCACCTTTGCCGACATCACCGGACCCAATCGCGTTGCTCGCTACAACCTCTACCCTGCCGCCGCGATACAGGGAGACATCACCAGTGGCTACTCAACCGGGGATGCCCTCAATGAGATTGAACTAGTCGCTGAGCGCGAACTGCCGCCGGGTATGCACTTTGAATGGACTGAGCTTGCCTTGCAGGAACGACTGGCCTCGGGTACCGCGGTCATCGCGTTTTCCCTGGCCGTTGTTTTCGTATTTTTGTTGCTGGCTGCTCAGTACGAAAGCTTGACACTACCTCTGGCGGTCATCCTGATCGTCCCAATGTCGCTATTTGCCTCGCTGATAGGCGTGATGGCCCGCGGGCTCGACATGAACATCCTGGTGCAAATTGGTTTTGTGGTGTTGATCGGTCTCGCAGCCAAAAACGCTATTTTAATTGTGGAATTTGCACGCCAGGCGGAGGATCGCGGCCTGTCCCGCGTAGATGCCGCGGTAGAGGCAGCCAAACTTCGACTGCGTCCGATTGTGATGACGTCATTCGCGTTTATTCTTGGGGTGTTACCGCTGATGCTGGCCAGTGGCGCCGGCTATGAAATGCGTCAGTCATTGGGTACCGCGGTTTTTTCCGGCATGCTGGGCGTGACATTTTTCGGCTTGCTGTTTACACCCGTGTTTTATGTGGTCACGCGTGCGTTGAGTGCGCGCTTGACTGGCGGCCATATCGTCAAAGTACGTGAGAGTGACAACGAATATTCAAAACCCACAAATGAGGTGAAAGTTTAATGAAAGAATCAGGGCAGTATACGCCCCCGGCAGTCTGGACATGGGATAGCGAAAGCGGCGGAAAATTCGCCAGCATCAACCGGCCAGTGGCCGGTGCAACACATGAAAAGAAACTTCCCGTTGGCAAGCACCCGTTACAGCTGTATTCGTTCGCGACACCCAACGGCGTAAAAATCACTATACTTCTGGAAGAGCTGTTGGCATTGGGCAAGACTGCAGCAGAGTATGACGCGTGGTTGATCGATATCGGTGAAGGCGATCAATTTGGCAGCGACTTTACCGAGATTAACCCGAATTCCAAGATCCCGGCATTACTTGATAACAGCAGTACCCCGCCGATTCGGGTATTTGAATCCGGTGCGATCCTGGTTTATCTGGCGGAAAAATTCGATGCCTTTCTTCCGAGCGAACCAGGCGCGAGAGCGGAATGCCTTTCGTGGCTGTTCTGGCAGATCGGCAGCGCGCCGTTTCTTGGCGGGGGATTTGGCCACTTCTATGCCTATGCCCCGGAGAAACTGGAGTATCCCATTAACCGCTATGCCATGGAGGTGAAGCGACAACTGGATGTACTGGACCGCAACCTCGCCTCGCGCCCCTATCTGTGCGGAGACGTATACACGATTGCGGACATGGCGAATTATGCCTGGTACGGCGTGCTAGTAGAGGGAAAACTCTACGACGCCGCTGAGTTTCTGGACGTAAAGAGCTACACTAATATTGTGCGCTGGGCTCAGGAGATCCGAGAGCGGCCGGCGGTACAACGTGGGCGGCGGGTAAATCGCACCTGGGGCGACGAAGCACTTCAACTTCCCGAGCGGCACGATGCCAGCGACCTGGACTGAGTGGAATGCTGGTGACAGCACCCGATCCAGACACACAGTCAGTTACAGCCTGAATTTTCTGTAAGTCATATCGCAAGCGCTGCGTCCCCTGTTCAATGAAGAAACATCCGTGGATCGCTTTCAATAAATGTGCCAATGCAGACTTGGATGAGGGAGCGTTCGTCGCGTTTCAAATTTATCGACAGTTCGACAAAAACCAGCCCTCCTTCGGGTCGAGTTCTCTGTGAAGGCCGTATTTCGGGTTCCTATAATCGGTGCCAACATAGAATTTTATCGCTGCCACTGCGCTAAACTGGCAAGGAAGACCTCACCTTGCATCCGCAAAACGGGGTAGGTAGTTTCCTGCGTTACTGGATTCTAGTAAATGCGTCACTTCAGACCAATTTTGATGCAACGGTCAGTCATGAACGAGTCCATATTCGAACCATGGGGTAGAGCCCATTCGGTGGATGAGAATATGGACGTGAAAGCGTAAGTCTCTGAAAAATATGGCGCGCCAGTGTGCCGGACCACTGGCACGATTCGCATGCTGGAAGACACGCTCGAAGCTCTCGCCGATATCAAGGCCGGTAGAGTTGTGGATGGAGTTGATGTGATCGATTGGCTGGACTCCTGGGGTACGGACAACGAGAAAACGCCTCCCGCATTATGAAATTGCTGTTCACCCGGGTCTGGCAAATTGACTCGTTCATGCCGATGAAATCGGCCACCTGGTCTCAGGCTATGACTCTGTTTCACTCACCAAATGCACTGATCCTAAGATCACGATAATGCTGAGCGCAGACCAGGAGCCCGCCAAGATTAAGCGGATTTGAAACCGGAGCATGCACGGCGACAAATCGCTGGGTTTGCTTGACCGATTTGAACGTATGCATACCTCGCTCCCTGACACGGGTAGCTTCTTGGGATTGCTCCGCTCGATTATTCGCATGCCGATCCGTGACATGAACCGCCTCAAAACTCTCCTCGCGACGAACCACAGGATAACTCCGCAGTTTATCGGTCAGGATCTTCCTGGGCTCACTGCCATGGCTCCGCAATAGACGCCTGAAGAACCGTTTCGCAGCTGCACCATCGCGCCTAGCCCGCAGATACACATCAACTACTTCACCATCTTGATCCACAGCTCGCCACAGATAGCGATAGTAGAGCCAGACTGCGTAACTGATGATATAGGGCGCGAAGCGGTGACGTTTGTAAGTATTCATCCACCAATACTATCAATTTCAGGCTGTTAAGTTGGCAATACCCCGGTGACTGTTATGCGATCGGAACATCTGGCCATGCCGACGAACTGACTGAGCTGGACCAAATCGACCACGTCCTCGATTGAAACAATTGACTGAACGCTCGTGGGCTATACTGATAGACACTACTATCGGAATTATAAAATATGCTAATTCGTATCTACCGCTATCTTCCCGAACAAGACAACGCGCCACGAATGCAGGACTACAAATACGATCTGCAGGTGGGCGAAGACATGATGGTGCTCGATTTACTTGAGAACCTGAAAGCCCAGGACCCGACACTGACCTATAGACGGAGCTGTCGCGAGGGCGTTTTCGGGTCCGACGGTATGAACATTAACGGCAGCAACTGCCTGGCTTGTATCACCAGTGTGTCAACCCTGCTCAAAGGGGGATATCTCCCGTCCGGTCAGACAGTCCGGCCCTGGCATGGCGATGCCGATATCGTAATTCGCCCGCTTCCCGGTCTGCCGGTAATCCGCGACCTGGTCGTCGATATGGAAGCTTTCTACCAGCAGTACCGACGGATCAAACCCTATCTCATTAATGACAAACCCGCTCCCGCCATCGAACGACTGCAATCACCGGAAGACAGGGCCAAGCTGGACGGACTGTATGAATGCATTCAGTGTGCGTGCTGTTCAACACAGTGTCCTTCCTGGTGGTGGAATCCGGATAAATTCGTCGGCCCCGCCGGATTATTGAACGCCTACAGGTTTATGGTGGACTCTCGCGACACGGCTCTGGAGGCACGTCTGGCAGCACTCGACGATCCCTTCAGCGTGTTTCGCTGCAAAACTATTTTGAACTGCATAGCTTTCTGCCCGAAAAAGCTCAAGCCGCGTGCGGCTATCGGAAAGATAGAAAAATTGCTGCTGACACGAGGCACCTGAAGGCAGGTACTGCTATGAGATTCATCACCGATATCGGCAGCTAATTTAGTGCACTCGCCAATTCAGTGACCTGATTCGCCCCGCTGGAGTAGATACCCAGGCTCATTGAAGGTACTAAACATGTGTTTGTTAAGGGAGTTATCGTGTGAGACATCCGAAAAGCATTCGCTGTAAAAGGGTTTACGAATCACCAGCCAGAAATGATGGTTACCGCGTCCTGGTAGACAGAATCTGGCCTCGTGGCATCAAAAAATCTGATCTCGCGCCGGACGAATGGTGCAAGGAGTTGGCGCCGTCTGTGGAACTGCGTCAATGGTTCGCTCACGACCCGCAGCGCTGGGCAGCCTTTTATCAGAAATTTCACAATGAACTGGGAGAACAGGAGAACGCCATTCGCCAGCTTATGGACAATTGCGGGAGCCAACCTCTGACCCTGCTGTACGCGGCGCGCGACACGGAGCACAACAACGCGGTAGCCCTGAAGATGTTCCTGGATAAATACAACCAATCAGCGTGAAACATAAAACGGTATGTGCACATCGGCTTTTTTTCCCGGCAGCTTGCTCTGATCTGTGATAATGGACACCAAGTGAAGTAATCGAAGTATGCCTCTGGAGAGGCTGTAAAGTTGCCGTTACCCGGCGCGTAGTTGCGCGTCGAGATGATCCACCACCTCGGCCCAGTCTGCATCCTCGCTGATTGCTTCCCGGATAAATTGCGCCTGCCCAACATTCCAGAAGGCGGCATTTTCCAGGGAAATTTCTGGAGGAAGGTGGTTTTTTTGCATGAAATGCTCTATAGCAGCTTCACTGCTGGGTAGTCCCAGCTGAGCGAAAAGTGCGGCCATGGTATGGTTTGATGTATCCATCTGGAAGGTTCCCATTTCAGACTATAAGTACAGTATAGACCCAGCCGCCTCGATGCATCTTCTAATGCTGCGGCCAAACTAGCGTATTCAAGCAGTCGGCACCGGCTTTCAGGGTTCCGAAAAAAACGCGACCCCGGTCATGGGCCGTCATTTTTTAGTTTCTCCACGTGCTTTCTCACCAGACTCAGATATCGTGGGGTATGACCAATATCCTCAAATATCGGGTCACCCTCCTCATCCCTACTGATGACCACATCCCCCTCAACGTAGGGAAAACTGGACACTACCTCGTCCAGCGCAACTGACAATAATTCGCTTATCATCCGTTCTCGGGTGCGATGCGGAAACATTTCCGCCAGCGCTTCTATCTTGGCCACGCTGTCGAGGGGCAGATGCACCCGATAAGCCTCGGGCGCCATTTCCCCGGCAACCTCCGAGTCCCAGATTCTAATCAGATCAACTATTTTCATTGGGTTGCTCCATTTTCCAATGTCGGTGAGGCCGAGGCATCCAGCTTACCTGGCCTCAATTACTCAATAGCATAGACTGAAAACACCTACTACCAGCTACTACGCCGTTGCCGTAGCACTAGAATAACCGGTCTTGAATTGAAAGCCACAAGCTTTAACCGTCCGTTCGCAACCCAGTTGGTACGATGACGATGGTCCCATGGTGGTCCCAAAATTATCTCAGTACTGGGAGTGGCGCCTCAATTTCTGGAGCAATGGTAAACCAGGATCTTCTCGCAGAATTGTGGGTTCTGGCAAATTAACTCGTTCATGCCGATGAAATGGGCCACCTGGTCTGAGGCTACTACCCTGCTCCACTCACCGAATGCACTGATCCTAAGATCACGATAATGCTGAGCGCCGACCAGGTGCCTGCCAGCTCGCTCCCTGACACGGGTAGCCTCTTGGGATTGCTCCGCTCGATTATTCGCATACCGATCCGTGACATGAACCGTCTCAGGAATCTCCTCGCGACGGGCCACAGGATAACTCCGCAGTTTATCGGTCACGATCTTTCTTGGCTCACTGCCATAGCTCCGCAATAGACGCTTGAAGAACCATTTCGCAGCTGCACCATCGCGCCTAGCCTGCAGATACACATCAACTACTTCACCATCTTGATCCAAAGCCCGTCACAGATAGTGCTGCTTGCCGTTGATCTTCACGAAGACTTCGTCGATGACGACACCGTTGGGAAGCTGGATGTGTAAACGCAACGCCGCTGGAAGATTGGTTGCCACTGCCGGATAGGATACCAGCAACCAGCAATATAGAATCGGGTTTTATCATCTCGGCAATAGCTCGAGATGGTGGGGGAATCTTTCCTGCAGTTCGGACGATTGATCCGAAACTCGCTGGCGATCGCGAAAACCCAATCCGAACCTCGGACGACTATTACAAGGATAATGAATTAATCAATAATCTATCTCCCTATCAGAATCATCCACCTTCACGCCGGCGACTGATAGTGAGCGTCGTCACTACGATAACGGGTGCTACTCTGGCCCTTGTCCTTATAGTCCTGCCTGCCGAACATGGTATTGACCTCACTGGCATCGGTAGCGCTCTCGGCCTGACGGAGATAAGCACGCCACCATCCAAGCTGCTCATCAACGAAGTAGTGGCAGGCAATGAGAACTATCGGGCCGTTCAAGTGCCGGCGTTCGGAGAGCCAACACCGCTCCCCAACCCTTCAGTTTTTCAGGAGAAAGCTGTCCCTCCACGATCCGAATTACGGACTATCAAAATGGATCCTGGCGCAAAAACGGAGATCAAAACTGTCTTACGCGAAGGACAGATGCTGCTCTTCAATTGGACCATTAACAATGGAGAAGTTTACTCAGACTTTCACGGCCACGAACCGGACGGAGGCGCAGAATACTGGGTTCGATATAAGGAGCAACAATCCGGCTCCGGAGGTAGCGGTTCTCTCGTTGCACCTTTTAGCGGAGAGCACGGTTGGTTCTGGCTAAACTACAATAAGTTCCCGGTTGTTATCACCCTTAATATCAAAGGCTATTACGAAGACATAATCGACTATGGCCACCTGTGAGCTCAAGATGTCGTTTTGGGGAGGGTCAAAGCTACGCCATTGTACTTTTCTCTCGATATTTGAGTTCGGCATTACCACTCTAAAATTGGTCGGCCTAATTGCTCTAATGCTATTTACTAGCACCGCGTGGGCACACAATGTTGCAGATCAGGATGCCGCATTCCTGGAGCGTCTAAGCGGAGTCAAGCTCATACCCCTCATGTACCTCGGCGCCAAACATATGGTGACAGGCTACGATCACCTGCTTTTCCTAGCCGGTGTTATCTTCTTTATGCATCAGTTCAGGGACGTGTTCCTGTACGCTACGCTTTTTGCCGTGGGGCACAGCACTACACTCATGATGGGTGTGCTGGCGGGGATACGCGCAGATGCCCATATCGTGGATGCAGTTATCGGACTCTCCGTGGTTTACAAAGCCTTTGAGAACATTGGCGGCTTTGCCCGCATGCGGGTGGGCATTGACACCCGCCTGGCAGTTGCTCTGTTCGGACTAGCTCACGGGTTCGGCCTGTCCACTAAGCTCCAAGACCTGTCTCTTTCGCAGAACGGCCTGGTCGCCAACATGCTGGCATTCAATGTTGGAGTGGAGTTTGGTCAGTTTGCAGCGCTCGCCCTGATGCTCATTGTTTTTACATCCTGGCGAGCTAGCGGAATGTTCTATGGTACTGCCTACGCTGCCAACATCCTCATCATGACGGCTGGCTTTATCTTATTCGGGCACCAGGTAACAGAATACCTTGAGTCCTAGTATGAGAGCCCTGGGCGTATGAGACCGATGTCAGAAATTACATTATTTAGCCAGCGGCTACAAAAGGGGTTCAACCGCTCATGCTCATGCAATCAAAATCAATCGCTACTTTGCTAGCCACTGCAGCCCTCGCTACAAAACCAGGCTTAGCGTTGTCCCAAAACAACACCCAGTTAGAGGAAGTTAGGGTATTCGGCCGCGGCACCGATCTAGTAGGTGCCGCCGCTTCCGCGAGCCAGGGGTCCGTCGCTGGTTCGGATCTATTAGTTAGACCGATGCTGAAAGTGGCTGAACTTTTGGAGTCAATGCCCGGCATGGTGGCAGTTCAGCACTCCGGTAGTGGCAAGGCCAATCAGTACTTTCTACGTGGATTCAACCTTGATCATGGAACGGACTACACTACCTATGTCGATGGTACCCCGTGGAATCTGCGATCGCATGGTCACGGCCAAGGATACCTGGACGTGAACGGATTGATACCGGAAACCGTCGAAAGAATCAGTTTCCGAAAGGGGCCATACTATGCGGATCTCGGTGATTTCTCACTTGCTGGTGCTTCATCCATCAATACCATAGACCGGCTGGATGAAAACTTCATTTCGGCAGAAATCGGAGACTACGGCTGGCAACGGTTTGTCGGCGGCGCCAGTTTCGATCTGAGTGGAGGCATGCTAACCCTGGTCGGTGAATCTAAAACCTATGACGGCCCATGGGCACTCGAAGAAGGCCTGGAACACTTTTCGTTCTGGAGCAAATACTTACTCGATACAAGTTTTGGCAGAATGGCCTTCTCATTGTCCGGCTATTCTAGCGACTGGCATCCGACTGAACAGATTCCCGAAAGGGTCATTAATTCAACCATTTGCGAGGACGAGTTTTGTTCTCTGGACGATAGCGCCAGCGGAAGTACCAATCGCCTAATTGCGACTTTTGCCGTTACAGGAAACGACTGGGATGCCTCCGTCTACGGTCAATATTACGATTGGAGTATGGATTCTAACCCAACCTACGACGCACAAATTCATCAGTTTGATGAGCGCATTACCTTCGGTGCACTAGGAGAGAAGGCGCTTCTAGATAGCAGTACATTTGAGTTGAATTTGGGTGCAGAGGCTCGCCACGATGATATCCGACCGGTAGGTGTCTCGGACTATAACGAGGGTGAATTCGTAGCAGAGAATGGCGACAACAACATCATCGAGACCTCACTTGGAGCCTACACCGAACTTATCTGGCACGCCTCCAGTAATGTGCGGCTAATGGCGGGTATGCGCGCTGACTATTTCGATTTTCATGTGACTGCAAACAATGTCTACAGTATCAAAGGAGATGCATCAGAGAGTCAGATTTTTCCGAAGTTCGGTGCCGCATACACTGTTAACAACATAGCCGAATTCTACGGCAATTGGGGCAAAGGATTTCATTCCAATGACGCCAGGGGTGTGGTGAACCCGAACTCCGCTGTGCCCGGCCTGTCCGAAGGAACCGGTTATGAATTCGGTTCGCGCTTTACGCTTGGAGATTTCAAAGTCACCTCAGCGTATTGGTGGCTGGATCAGGATAGTGAACTCATATTTGTGGGCGACTCTAATTCAGTCGAACCAAAGGGCGGCTCTAAACGAGAGGGCTATGAGCTAACAATGTTCTGGCAACCGCTGGATTGGATGGGTATCGATGCAGTATACACGGATAGCAAAGCCCGCTACACCGATCCTGCGGACGGCATTTATATTGAGCAGGCGATAGAAAAAGCGGCCCAGTTGGGTATCGCAGCCACCTTCGAGCGATGGGAAGCCAGTGCTCGATTGCGATATTTAGGACCCTATGCCATGACTGCTGACAATTCAGAGCGAGCTGGCGATCTAACGACCCTAAGCTTGAGAGGAGCGTATCACTGGACGTCGCTGACATTGTATGCTGAAGTAATCAATGCGTTCAATGAGAAAGGCAAAGACATAAGCTACTACTACGAGGCCTATATCGAAGGTTTTGACCCCCCGGGTTTAACCTCGGAGGAGATTGATTGTGGCGAAACGAATTGCACTATGAGCCGTGTGACCGAACCCCGATCCTTTAGGATAGGCCTTCGTTTCAATTTCTAGCACCAATCCACTATCACCGAACTTCCGCGTTTGGCATTACTGTCACAGGTTCTAAGGGCATATTGTTGCGGGTTCTACATGAACAAAAAATACCATACTGTTCGATGGAATTTATTCTTCACTAGGAATCGTAATGGCGCTTGCAACACTCAAGGTTGCCGCGCTCGTGACACGGCCAGACGATGAACAGTTCCATTTTGGGAATACGGTCATAGATCCCACCCTCAACTTATTCAAATCTCTAATGATAATAATCATCTGCTTATTTGCCTTATTCGAGGCACTATAGATATTGTTGAAAGGTGGCAATCCAGCGAAATACGACCTGGCAATAATACACGGTTTCAACAAGTGGAGATCCGCTAGTCAGATTGGCCCGCTCTGGCGCTTCATCGGCGAGGGAGTCGTCTACGCAGCTATTGCAAACCACACTCTTCGGCTATCAAGCAGTACCTTCGACGTTAACACCATTCGAACTCCGCTACTTTTTTCTCATTTTCTGAGGTCGAGAAGCAATACTGGCTATTTATCCTCAAGCCCGAATGATGTTTTTGTTAATACCCGCCGAGTTGCCACTTGTTAGGGAGAATTAGACCCGTATCCAAAACGTACTCGTCCCAGTGATTTATCATTGCCTCTAATTTTTCCGGATATTTATCGGAAAGATCAGTCAACTCGATCGGGTCGGCTGCCAGGTTATAGAGCTGCCAAGAATCTGCTTTAATGCCTGCTATTCTGGGCTCCAGCGATTTATGAAAAGGTTCATAAACAATCTTCCAGTCTCCTTGGCGAATGGCACGTTTACCGAAGAGCTCCCAGCCGAAGACATAATCATCTGCATGTACGTGTTCTGACTCACCCCGCATGAAAGGCAACATGGAGAGGCCCTTCATCGCAACCACTTCCCTGCCCCGGTAGCTGGAACCGGGATGTGCTATCCCCGCCAGCTCCAGCAGGGTTGGCATGACGTCCATCACGTGTAGCATGGTGTCCTTCCGCTTGCCCGCCGATTCTATACCCTTTGGATAGTGAGCAAAGGCAGGCACGCGAATACCACCTTGGGTGGTAAACCCCTTATACATTCTTGATGGAGTGTTGCCAGCTTGACCCCAATTCCGTCCATACCAGACATAGGAATTGGCGTTACCGATGTTATCTATACTGTTATCACAGCATTCAGCAAGATATTCCCTAAACCCAGGCCACTCCGCCCCACCTAGAAAATCATGAGACTCCGGCCCGTTATCCGATAGAAAAAATATGAAGGTATTGTCGTATTCGTCAATAGCCTTTAAATGATCCACGATCCTGCCAATATAAATGTCCAGGTCGTCCAACATGGCGGCATATACCTCCATGATCCTGGTCTGGTAACGCTGTTCATCTACACTGAGACTGTCCCAGCCAGGCTCATCGGAGAAACGGGGGAAAGGGTTCAATTTTGAATCCACCAGCCCTTTGTCCTTCAACGCTTGTAAACGCTGATTTTTCAAGGACTCGTAACCTTCATCGTAAACACCGTGGTACTTGGCAATGGAATCCCTGGGTGCCTGCAGCGGCCAGTGAGGAGCAGTGTAGGCCAAGTAAGCAAAAAACGGCTTACCATCACCATGATTGGCGTCGATATACTCGATCATACGTTCGCTATAGAAACGCGTGCTGTAAAAGCTATCGGGCAGAGACTCCAGCTGTTTGCCATCTTCACTATAGATGGCCTTATTGGGTCCTGATAGCGGAAGCATATTGGAAAAAGCGCCTGCACCACCCTGGGCCATGATGAAAGATTTGTCAAAGCCCCGTGCTGATGGGCCAGTCTCTTGCGTCAACCCAAGATGCCACTTGCCTGTCATATACGTGTGGTAACCGGCATCCTGAAACACCTCAGGTAATGCCGCTACGCGGAAATTGAGATAGCCTTCATGGCCCGGCTTACCTTTCTGATTATCTGTAACCGCGTCGGCCATGTTTCCCAAGCCAGCAATGTGATTGTCAGTCCCGGACAACAACATGGCCCGGGTCGGCGAACAGGTGGGGGCAACATGAAAGTTGTCCAAGATCATGCCCTGCTGCATCAATGAATCAAGATTGGGAGTGCGTATTTCACTGCCGTTGATACTAAGATCGTTATAGCCCATATCGTCCACTACAATGAGCAGGATATTGGGGCGTTTGTCCACCGGCTCACTGGCGGCGGTCACCTGAACACCTGTCTTACCGCCTACAGCCGTCTCAGATTTATGAGCTTGATTTTCCCCTTCAAGCCGGGAACAAGCACTCAAAAAAAGAATGGCCAGGGTGAAACAGTAGAACTTTAGTCCTAAATTTCCCATCGTATTGGCGACTCCAAATTTTTCTTATGCATAATGCCAAATATCTATATGAACAAGTAATCACACTCAGTTCAAACGTGGTCAGTGAGTACGATCGTTCTTTATAAAATAAGTCAGTTGCCGGTCGATGGTGCTTCTCGAAAATATCTTAGTGTTTTTTACTTTAGGTTCTCAAGATAATCTATAACGGATGCTCGTATCGTTGGATCTGAAATTCCACTAAAAGTCATCATATTACCAGGGACTTTCGATGCGCCATTCTCCAGATATTCATCGAGTTCCTGACGTGTCCAAATAATATTCGAGCCTTTCATCGCCGCTGAATAACTGAAGTTTTCTAATGCACCAGCTCTACGACCCAGAATTCCACGCAAATTGGGACCCATCGCGCTGGCGCCATCATTTGACGACGGATGACACGCAGCACAGATGGCAAATTGCGGAGGAGGACTAATTTCACTATCCTGGGATTTTCTATCCTCAAATATTGGCACGACACTACTCCCGCTTGGGGAACTCGTCTCTATACTGGCAATCTGAGACAGTATCCGGGCACGTTCGACACTCGCCTGCGACACAGGGTCGCGGCGGTAGCGCGAGAGTTCGTCTGCTGTGTACGGTCTGAATCCAACCGGCAAGTGATCTGCATCAAATGTGGAAACTATCCAGTTAAGCAATTCGGCACGGTCGCTGTCGGCTAACAGGGACTGTGATGTGCCTGGAACTCGCCCCAAATAAGCTCTACCCTCTGGTATTGCCAGAAACCGAGATACTGAATAACGAAATGCAGGAACATAACCGGGCTGCCCAGACCCATCTGCCATATGACACCCCTCACAATGCAAGAGATAGTTCTTCGCAGGACCTAATAGCGATTCAGCGTTAGCACAGACATCTACAATCGAGCACCAGACGGCAATAATGACGAGCAATCTGCGCTGCAGTAATGCCCGGTAAGAAATTGTCATTGTGCATCACTCAAGATTCGAGAACCGACATCAGCCTCGAGACCGTGCAATGGTATGTGCTAGATACACCTCCGTAACACCAGGTAATAGTATTTGAACGCTGCGGGAGATATCGCGGCGTGTCTCCTTCATTGCGTGAACAGAAGGCCGACTGGCATTGAGACTTGCCGCAACAATCGTTATAGGACACAACATAGGACTTACCATCACGAGGATTCCTGCATGTACCGATCCAAGAGATCGGTGAAGGCTCGGTACCTGGAGGACATTTGCTCGATGTCCCGCCACAGCCACTGCATAGCCAACCATCAGTCGCACAGTACGCCCAGTAATCACATTGAGCAGGGTCGTCCCAAGAGGGAATGCCTGAATCGCTATCTGTATTCGATGCATTACCAAAGTTCTTGCGGAAACCCGCTTCTGGCTTTGTTTCTTCTGCCCGCCCATTCCTTACCACAGGCAGCAGGGGAATAGCGCCAGTACCGACCATAACCACTCCAAGTTTAACAATGAAAGAACGGCGCGATGTATGAGAAGCGACCTTCCGGGCCGAGGACTCAAACAACTTATCAAACAGACTTTTATAATTCATATATCCCTCATAGAATCGTTTCAGAACGCTGACTTATCTTGGCTTCAACGATCACGCTTAGTTTCCTTTGGCCTAAGTTTCTACCAGCTGCGTGCTCCCATCGGGATACAAGTACTCCTGGATCGATGCAACTCCAAGACGTTTTGCCTCAAACAGGCTCTCGATATGTTCGCGGCTGTTCGTAAGTCCCTGCGCGAGCATTATTCCGTTTTCATCTAACAAGACTGCAAAGGGCAACTTGCCCACCTGATAAACTAGTCCCAGTTCCATCGAAACCACATAAGGAAAGTTTTCGAGGCCTTTCTGCCGACGAAATACGCGATGATCTGCCGCGTTTCCATCACTGGCAAAAATGACCCGCAGCCACTTGGCCTCTTGCTTAGCGATAGCCTTGACTGCCGGAATCAGGACTGCACACACCGGGCAATCCGGGGCAACAAACATAATCAGCGTGCTGCGACCAGAGCTGTCTAATCCACCAAGCGCTATGTCGTCACCGTCGAGTGACTGAATGCTCAATGCAGGCACATGCTCACCAGCGCTAATTCCCTGACTTATGGTCAGTGCACCTGCTGGTGCGATCCGCTGATGAAGCACGCCAATTTGCCTTACAGCCGCGTACAACACTAAAGACATCCCCAGGAGCAGAACCCATTGCAGGATCAGGATAATGTTTAGCATCTATTCATTTTACCTCGTGATTAGTGAGCTCTACTTGAGTCAACAGCAGGTCTGAAGTTAAATAAAGAAAGCCAGCAGTGAGTACGGTTACGCAAATGGATAGTATATCCATCGCCCCAAGTTCGCGAGATACAACCGGTAAAGCTAATGGAAAAGCGAGCAGCGCAAGACCAATGTTGCGGACAACAAGTGCGTAACTCACCGGGCGCCTTGCCCCTCCCCATGTGCAACCGCAATCAAGCAAAATGTTACCGCGCACCAGATTAATCAGCATTCCACTTCCGTATGTAAGCAATAAGACAATGATAATTCCAGCCGTCATTGCGCCATGCAATGGCCAAATGCACATTCCAACTATGAAAGCTTCGGCAGTGATAACTACCACTGCAATCATATTAACAAGTGAAGTGGATACGGAGACTGACCCCATGAAATATTTTCCGAGAGTCACTTTGAACGCCGACCAATTAGTAACTTTGTGCAGTGCCGCACTACCAAACAACAAGGCAAAGCCAAAACGGATCGTGACGACATAAGTGGGATCAAGATGCATCGCTAACCCCCTAATCGACCGGTTGAATGATCATGGGATGCACGGCTATACCAATATCTCTTAGTGGGTTGCCAGACGCTTCATCGTAGACTGTCACTATTCCTTGAAAGAGTGCTGCGCCGTATATAACTGGTGAAGCGTCCTGGCTAACCGCAAGGGAACCTGTGGGATACTTGAGCTGAATGCGCGACAAACGACTCTTTTGGTCCAAATCAAAGACCCATAACTCAGAAGCGTCCTCGCGATGAAAGTCAGTCCCCCCACCTTTCGGCTCCAAATCAGAGCTATGCATCAGTACATACAGACGCCGTTTATCATGGTGAACCGCTACCGGCTGGGTTGCCGGGCCGGGCACCCAATGTAACCCTTTCTCTAACTCGCTAATGGACCAACTCGCAGGAAATATAAGGTTTTCTCCTGACACGTCAACTTCATAGATCCGGCCGTAGTATGATGGAAAATACCACACATTCCCTGATCGCACTCCAGAACCATGGATAGGGTCTTTATCTGGGTCGAAGAACGTCGCACTGCGCTGCCTGGATATTTCCTTTCCATCGTCTCCGATCGTTACGGCCAAGGCACCGCCATTTCCACACAATGTAAAAAAGCGTCGAGGGCCTGCAGCCATGACATGAGCGCACCCGGAAGTCTCAATTTCACCGACATACTTATTCGTTTGTGTATCTACTACCCCAATTGATGACGCTGGGGTAAAAAATTGCATAAAAAGGAAGCGGTCGTCATCGCTGATCGCCGACAGGTTTGGATCCTGCAGGCCATGTATACCTTTCGATGGAACGATCACTTCACGCAATGGCTCGAGGGTTCGCTTATCGTAGGTCGTGACAACATCTGTGCGTTCCCCACGAAACCCTCTGGACATATACATGGCAAAGTTATAAATTTTATCGCCGGAATGCGGCAGGTCAAGCTTGTTACCCTCCCAGCCGGTATCGATCATGCCGAGAAGATCGCCGGTATCTGCATCATAGAGAACAGACCTGGCATAGGCCCCACCCTGAAAATCAGCTACCCATACCCAGTGGGCGCCACTCGGTTTGTCAGGAAGTGCGATTACACCAAGAGATTCCGGCATTTCGGGCAGGTCCGCCAGTACAGAACCGCTCCAACACCCAACGGTAATCAACACAAGCCAGCGCGCAATTCTAACGATTGAACGACCTACATTTAATTCATGATGTACAGCTAAGTCGTGATGCACCGTCGTCCTCTCTATCTGCTCGATATACAGGGATATTCACATACTAGTAGCCAAGGATTTGTCCGTTTTCGGCAATTCAATCAAGACAATAGTCCAATACTGAGCGAACACCTCAAAAGTCAAAATCAGTCATGAATCGCCCCGGGTATTCCGGAGACCCTTTTGTTTGAGTCAGGCCGCCATGGCTGAGTCTTCCAGTTGGCGATAATACGCCATTTCCAACTCCGCCGGCGGGATGTTGCCGATCGGCTCCATAAGCCGGCGTTTGTTGAACCTGTCGACCCACTCCAGGTCGCTACGTAGGTGATGTCAGCCACCCAGAGTTGGTTGGGACGAATGGCTACGAACTGGCGCTGTATCAGGACAGCCGGGCGCTCAGCCGCCGTATCGCTGATCGTCGTCCGGCATGATCGGCCCCGTCTCGCCCCCTCAATGCCCAGACGCTGCATCAGGTGCTCCACGGTGCAACGGGCCTCTTCGATGTCCTCCCGATTCATCTGGCGCCAGATCTTACGCGCACCGTACACCTGGAAGTTTTCCTCCCAGACCCGCTGAATATCAAACGAGAGCTGAGCATCGCGCTTTGCCCTGACGGGCAAGCGCTCTGGATCAGCTTGCCGGGCCTTGTGCTCGTAGAAGGTTGACGGGGCGATCTGCAACTGTGCACAGATCGGCTCGACCCCGTAGTCGGCCCTGTGGTCATCGATAAACGAGACCATCACTTCGGTCGGCGCAACGCGGTTGCCGGCCACTCCGCCTGGGCAAAATAAGCAGAAGCCTTGCGCAGGATCTCGTTGGCCCGCTTGAGCGCTCGATTCTCCCGCTCCAACGCCTTGAGTTGATCACGGTCCGAACTGGTCATACCACCCCGAGTCCCTTGATCACGCTCTGCGCGGCGTACTCATTTGCGCGAACGTTTTGCCAGATTCGGCAATCTAGTCAGCGCGAGACACTCAACGTGAAGCCGCCACGTTTCAATGCTTGCGCGATAGAACAAAAACCGATAAAAGGCCTGGAAAACATCCGACTCCCAAACTAGTCCTTCGCTGAAGCATGAGAGAACACGTAGATTGATACCGCCTTGATTTCTTCAGGTTTTAGTTTATCGTCGAACGCTGGCATCATACTGTGTCGGCCTTTTGTAATGGACTCGCGAATAGAATCTCGATCGGAACCATAACGGTAAAGATCTTTTTTCGTAAGGTTAGTGGTTCCGAAAACCACTGATCCGCGACCATCCCGCCCGTGGCAATCGACACAATTCCCCTTGGTATTATCTGCGAACAGATTCTCGGCGCGATGAGCCTTGACTGTATCATGCTCCTGACCACTTAGTTGCAAAACCAGTTCGACCATGTCGGAAATCTCAGCAGAGGAGAGGTACGCTTTGGTCCCAAATACTTCAATATCGGCTTTGCTGCGGTAATCCGGATCAAAGGCCAGCATGCTCGACTCTGCTGCGCGTGAGTTTGGGTGCCCTGATCTAACTCCGTAACGCACCGTCCATTCCACATCTGATGGCTGCTTGTTGCGGCCAACTGATGCAAGGTCATCGCCCGAGAATGTCCAGATGTCATCTGTCAAATCTGCAGTGTGCTGACCAGCGAGACCCTTGAGGTCGGAGCCATGACAGCTAGCACAATTACTATCATAGACGGTGGCCCCTAACTTCATCGCCTGGGCATGCATACGCATTGACTTTGCAATTATGTTTACCGGCACTACCGCCAATTCCTGCGGAGATGCCAGAAATTCCCCGTACTCCTCTTCACTGCCCCAGTAGACAAGTTCTGACTCTGAGGAAACAATATCTGCCGCCGCGACCGTAACAGTCGACGCTATAGCGATCCACAAGGAAAAGCTAATGATCAGTTCCAAGGGAGAAAAAAACCGTGTGGTCAAAATGCAAAAAATATTTCTTACAACTTCTTTTTGATTTATGATCGACATGCAGTTTCTCCTTATGTGACCCCGTTGCGTCTATATGGTCTGTATTGTCGTTCTATAGCAAAAACATCGTGTGAACAGAGCGTCCCAAATTTCTGCTTTTTGCAATAATGAGAACTGGTACTGTAGTGCGTAGTAACTCAATGTAGGTCACATCATTGTGAATCCAATCCATCGGCCAAAAAAGACAATTCCAGCCCAGAAAACTATAGAGATACCGCCAGCGAGACGGGCCCGTAGCGGAGGCGGAAATTGCAGATCCCACTCCTTAATACGACGGAAGATTCCCCAATGAAAGAAGGCCATATTCAGTCCGGCGAGTAAAATCAACGCCATCTTGAACTGAAACTGGGCATTTACGAGATATTCCGGGGCTCGGGAAATGAACATTAAGGAACCTGTAATCACTGCAAAAAAGAAGGCAGTCCAGGTTAGCGGCAATAGATCAGAGGAGTAGGCTGACACCCTAACTGGACCATCGGCCATTCCGAGTAATCTCAGATCAAGTAATATGATCGAACCAAAGACGGTTGATATCGCGACAACATGCAGCGCCTCAATCGTTGGGAATAGCCAGTCCCACACTAAGCCCGTACGAATCGCAGTTGCTAATGGAAGATCTTTGATCAATTCGGCGATTTCTATCAAGTTCACTCACGCTGCTCCCTTAAATGATTTGCGACTTTCTTGTGCCTTTGGTATCAAATCAGGCAGCAGCCCACTACAAATGGTAAAAATAGGTGTAGCCAATAAATCGTCCACAAAAAATGATTGCAATCCAGATCGAGATGAACAGCACAGCATAGATCACTGAAACAGCCGTCCTTGCCTCCGTGAAGCCCGGTTGTTCGTTGGCCCGCGAAAACTTGAATGAAAGCATATATGTCATTAGCAGAGCGAGCATTATCAAAGACATCTTGATCCAGAAGACCGGTGCGATTAACTGACGGAGCGGTTCCGCAAGCGTCTGTATAACACCTGTTATCAGCAGCGCTAGGAGCCCCCCGTATATCAATGTGGTATACCTGATGACCAGCGATGACAGCGTACGCTTATGAAAACCGACGCGCAGTAGTTTGATGCTAAGAATCAGTCCACTCACAAATACCATCGACACGGCAATGATATGAATCGACTGCGAAGTCGGAACTACCCAAAGTTGTTCACGCAGTATTTCGCTGACGCGTGTCGCCCTAATCCAGCCAGCGAAGGACAGAAGATTTTCTGACAAGTCTATGGACACTAGTCGAAATCCGGTGGCGTTAGGTCAAAGTTGTTCCCGTCATCTTTATTGTTAGCTGCGCAGCCAGTTTCAAAGGAAATCGGCACCTTTACAAACTCGTTGGGGTAGGTGTATGGCTCCTCAAATAACTCCGGATCGACTATGGTGGTTTCGAGTTTAACTACCGTGTCGCTCTCGACGGTGAATCGCTCCGTTACTCTTGTCTGAGGGGTCGAGTGAATAGGCGCAGAAATAAATATCTCTGCTTCCTTAGAAATAAAACGTGTTTCCACTACTAGGGTGTCACCTTCCCAATGTCCAATGGAGTATCCATTTGGCTGTGGATACAGGTTCTCTGGAAACTTGCGACCGTCAGTCCAGATACGGCGAAACGTTCCTTCCTGAAACATAAGCGAAACACGCCCAGGTGTTAGAAGAAATTCGAACTGTATTGGATGCTCCATCAGACCAGGCATTCCGGGGGTGATGCAGTTCGGCAAATTTCCATAAGTGCCCTCTATTGAGTTAAAAGGGCGAGTTGCAAAGTCATCCCGAATCTTACGATACTTGGGAGTCAGCGGAATGCCTTTTCCGTCCCCACCCGCGCAGCAGGCCAGATATGCTCGCGTAGTTTGATCCTCGATCATTACCCAACTTCCCTCGCTCATCAGACGCTTTTTCGCCTTATCTGACTGTGCAGCGGCATTAGGCGCTGTCATCACTGACAGAAATATCGTCAATAATAACAACCTTAGACGTGGGTCACTAAATCTCCGCGCTAGTTTTTGTGTCATTGCAATCACCTTTAGTCTCGCATTCCAGTCGCTCAGATAGTGGGTAAACACTTCGCAAAAAATTTCTCGTCTCCTTGCGCGCTGACCGTCTCACCCTTCGATAACTTGACATGCCGCATCGAACCACCCTTTCGGCCGTCGCTTAGGGGATTAAACCAAACCGTTATCTCCTCGCCCTTTTTTACAAATTCCTGGCTCCACCCGTATTGTGCTAAAGTTGCTGGGTCAGCTCCTACTAAACCCCATAAGTTTTGTGTCCCATCAGAGTCTTCTGACTCAATCCAAAGCCATATGTGTGGGTATACAAACTCAAATTTCTTAACAACACCTTCAACATAGGGACATTGTTTGTCATCGAACATGCCAAAAGAATGATGTGCGTCGGCGGATGGGGAAAGTAATACCGATCCCACGAAAACATTTGCTAATAAAATAGGGTAAGCTGTCTTGTAGAAATTGGGCATATAGTACCTCCTTGGGTTTCACGACCACCTCGATATATTCGGGGTTGCTTTAAAACGTGTAACTAATTTCGACACCATACTCGCGTGGACGACCACGATGCATATAATCCATGTTCAAGAATTCCTGTAAGCTAAGTTTGTAAGTGCCGTACTTCTCGTCAGTAATATTCTTGATCCAAGCCGATATTCTTACAGGCACGGCTGCAGTCTCGAAACTTAGCTGAGCATCATGGAGAACGTAGCCGCCTTGACTGATTCTGTTGGTGTTAAACGCATCGAAATATGTTTTTGAGGTATAACTGGAGTTTGTATGCAGGGAGAGATCGCCCAGAGAATTACTCGCAATACGCCAGTCGATGCCACCACTGATTGTCCACTCTGGGGAAATAAGTAGTGTGTTACCATTGAGATCTACACCCTTAAGACTAGCATCCTCATACTCTGCCTTTGTATACCCAACACCTGCATGAAGTTCTAGTTCGGCTACTGGCCTGGCAATCAACTCTAATTCGCCACCATATACCCAGGATTTTTTTGCGTTAGTGAAAATCTGACCCAAAGTATCTTGAATGTCGGTATATTGTTGATTCCTGTACTCATAATAGAATAGAGCGGCATTTGTGCGAACCGTATTGTTCTCCGACTCGTTCTTGAAACCAGTCTCTAACGCATACACATCCTCTGGTTTCGCGTAAGTGATTTCTTGCGCGCCAAACTGTATCTGCCCGGGAAACGCTCCACCACGAAAACCGTTACTCACACTCGCGTAGATCATCGTGAGATCATTCATCTGGTACTCAATGCCCAGTTTTCCACTGACGTTGCTCTCGTCTGCATTGTCGATCGGGGGCTCAGTGAAAATTGGTTCAACATCTAGGTACTCTACGCCCGTCGCCACATCCAAGAATCCCAGGTTTGCACGATAGTATGGCAACTTAATCTTATCCTTCGTATACCGGATACCCGCGGTGAGGGAAACCTTCTCATTCAGTTCCCAGTTTCCCTGAGCATACGCTGCATAAGTATCTCTATCCTGGCGCATCTCATTCGAATATATGCACCCAGTGAAAAAGTCGTCGAAGCAGCTGTATTCTTCAGACGCAAATGAATAGAAGAAGCGGCTGTCAAATGTACTTTCTACTTTATCTGTGTAGAAAAATGCTCCTATCAGCCAGTTGAATGAGCCTGCACTATTTGACGCGAGCCGCAAGTCTTGAGTCCATGCCTTGGCATCGCTGTCTTGGATAATCCGCAAAAGGTCATAGGGAGAACCGTCATCGTCAGCATCCGTAAACCACTTACCGTCATCGTAGGACGTGACCGATGCCAAAGAGAGATTGTCCGATACATCCCACCTCACATTGAGTGACCCACTCCTATTACGAATATCCTGGCTTCCGGGGTGATCAGACTCAGAATCTGCATAGGAAAGTCCCTCACGGTTGTAGCCAGTAAACGCGATACCACCTGGAGCGATATTGTTAGCATACACATCGTAACCTTTCGGTGCGGACTTTGAGCTTGTAGCCCTTAGTACAACATCAAGTGTTTCACTCGGAGTCCATCGGAGACTAACCCGTCCGGCCCAATCGTCAATTGATGACTGATCGTCTTGATCTGGATACTTGTTATCCACAACGCCGTCTACACGGGTCGACGTAAACGCAACCCGCGCGCCAAATACGTCGTCAACCAGCGGAATATTGACTGCGCCAGAAACTTCCCGACGATCATAATTTCCATACCCTCCAGTAATGTAACCTGATACTCCCTCACCTGGATCTGCGGTTTTTGTGTGAAAGTTTATAGCTCCGCCAGTTGTATTTTTTCCGTAGAGCGTACCTTGCGGGCCACGCAGCACTTCAACACGCTCTACATCGAATACCTGGAGCGAGGTAAAAGCGGGCAAGCCCTTGTAAACCTCATCGACATAAAGCGCTATGGGGCTAGACTGAGTTGCGCTGTATTCAAGAGCCGACACACCACGAATTGAAAACATAGGAATAGAGTTGCCATTAGGCGCAATCACCTGAAGATTCGGCACCTGGCTAGATATATCGAAGATGTTCATAATTTTTTGATTTTCAATCTGTTCGGCACTTACCGTTGATATAGAGATGGGAACTTCCTGAACATTTTCCGATCTCCTCTCTGCCGTGACTATTATCTCTTCAAGTGCTGGCGACAAGCCTGCTTGCGATAGAGCAGATTGCGCGGAAAGCACGAAGATTATGAGTGCCTTCGCGTGCTTGTGGATCCGGATTTTATCCATGTCTTCATAAGTATACTGACTAGTTATTGTCATGACTTTCTACTCCTATATAGCTAAGGTACGGCCTGCGAGTTTATGTTTTCATGCTGACTTAAAGACTGCTATCCAAAAGCGGCAAACATATGATGTCATGCCGTAAATACATCTATAAGTTTTCAAATGAATAACGCTTTCGCGAAAGCACTTCTAGGTTGACGATGCCTTTCTCCCGGTTCTCCCATTTTCATATCCAAAAAGAGAACATACTTTCCTGTTAATGAATAGGTTGAGTAAACTAAGTGTTACGACCAGCTGTAGGATTTAGGGCATCATCGGATCCTTTCCATTTATGGTCAGTCGGGATTTTTTGGGGCTGACATTACCCCAAGTTGTTGCTTCATTCCCAGCTCATTAAACTCCATCCAGTCTTTAGTAATCTGCTCATCAACGAGTTGATAAATACCCAGACCCTGGACCTCCATCTGATGACCTGTAGCTGTCATTCCCATCAACGGGCCGGTATTGGTTCCTTTTGTAATAAAGCGAACAGAAACCTTATCCCCTTCCGCGAGTACATCCTCTACGACAAATTGAAGATCAGGAAATGCTTGGTGATATAGTGCATTCTCTAGCTTTAACCCCTCACGGTCATGTGGGCCTCCGGGCCCACCCTGATGGTGCAAAACAAAATCTGGCGATAATAGCTCGTCGACGATTGAGTAATTTTTTTATTAGAAGCTTCATCGAGAAACCTGCGAACTACTTCCTTAGCTACCGCCTCCTTCGCTTCACGGTCGTTCGAGGCGACTGGAACCGTCACTGTACCGCCCTCAATAAGCGTATTATCAATTACTTACGAGCCCACTGTACCGAAGGCCTTGACCACCCGCGCCCCGGGATTCCATTCCTGGATTGCTTCTGCTCCCGACTTATCCATCATTACTTCTGGATACCCGTCGTCCCCTTGTCTAACCGGAGCTGATATGTCGATAACAATTTTGCCATCTAGACTACCGAGACTCTGGGCAACGGTTTCCATTTGCGGCCAGGCTATAGCGATCACAACTATGTGGGCTTGTTGCGATGCCTCCATCGACGGTACGGCGGACGCTAGATGACCAGTAGACTCGACCAGGGCCTTCACATCCTCACTTTCCGGATTCCGGGAACCATAGACGACCCTATAACCTAGTTTCGCAAATCGCACACCCAACGACCCACCCATATCCCAGTGCCGATAACTGCAATTACTGATAAATTTGTCACAATGTCTACCTATTAAAGGGCTCCCTATTAGCTACCCGATGGTAGGCTAACAGCCTGTTATGTTTTATCCGGTAGTGGCAAGTGATACGGTGTTGCCGGAAAAGATGGACTTGTCTAAACAAAATAGGAATCAAACCTATTGCTATGGACTATCCAGAAAGTTGGCAGGCGCTAAGAGCTGCAACACTGGCACGGTATGTAGGCACCACAGGCCAGAATTCCACGCTTCATCAGACCAGAATTCGCACTATGTGGCCACCGCTTCGCGAAGGCATTAGCGCCGCTAGTACATCAGTCTCTGGATTTGAGACCATGATCAAGCTCCCCTCACTCGGTCAATAACGGCCAGTGCATCAGAGGGAGCAATATTGGCGCGCCACGCAACATGCTGGTCCGGTCGCACCAGAACCATGGCCCGCTCATAAATCCTGGCGGCGTTCTGGTCACGTATATCGACTAGTTCTAAAGGAACCTTACGCGTATCAGCAGCCTCCGTTAGGGCACTAGCGTCAACATCCGCGAAGCGAAGTAACGTAAATCCTCGGCCAAAGAGATCAAATATAGCTCGGCCATCTTCCAAAAATACGTGAGGCGCTCGAACTCCCGGCCACGTACTAGGAATATATCTTAGAACATCCCATTCTGGCTCATCAGACTCATAACAAATTATTGGAGATTTATAGTAGCGATAACCCAGTTCGATACCTAACGACTCATTTTCAGCATTACCTAGTTCAAGTATCAAACGCCCATAGCGCTGTCGCGCCTTCATTCCATCGTCGCTATCCTCGTGCATGACGGGATCATATGCCCGTGCTAGCTCATTCCGCACGATGTTGTTTTCCTCGGCGGTTCTGCAGTTAAGCAGCGCGACGGGGCGGCGTTCTGCCTCAATACTCTGAAGTAACAGCTCGCCTCCCCAACCTTCAAGTACGGCGGCATATTTCCAGGCGAGATCACCAGCATCACCAATGCCTGTGTTCATTCCGTAACCACCCGTAGGGATGAACTGGTGAACAGCGTCACCTGCCATCCAGATCCGATCGCGCCCGTAACCATCCGCAACCACCAGATGAGGACGCCAGAGGTTGGCCTGCAATATCTCCAGCGGGAACTCGCAGCCCAGAGATTCATATACTAGCGCCACGGGATCAATCGAATCGACATCAACGGATCTACGCACTGGCACGTGAAGAGTCCACGTATCCAGATCGTTTTGCGCAACCAAAGTGCCACCAACAGGTGACTGGTAGTGCCAGGCGATCCCATACTTCTGCAACAGCTCATGAAACTCAGACTTAAAGTGAACCATATAGACACGGGCAACATTGTGTTTACCGCCCCATTTAAAGCTCAACTGGTCACGAGTCACGCTACCCGCTCCGTCACAACCGGCGAGCAGTTGGCAACTAATTTCCTCCTCTATACCGGTGGATACCTCGCGGATGATGGCGGAGACACCATTTTCGTGCTGGCAGCAAGATGTCAGCTCCCATCCGAATCGAATGTCGGCAAGACTTGACTCTTTAAGCATTCGGGCCAACTCGGGTTCTAGAACCACCTGGCTCAGGCGCATCTGAGGTTCCAGTGGCTGTGAGCCGTCATTGCATTCCTGAATGTGCACACTGGCTGCGTGGAAATCTGGATAGTGAAACCTCGCAAGTTCCCACTCGTTCAGCCGTGTGATCCAAACAACGTCCATGCCATTCTCGCGTGGTACAGCCACATCGCGGAGTTGATCCGCAAAACCCAGGCGCCGGAAGTACTCCATACTACGGCAATTTGTGACGTCCAATTTCGGATGATGTGTCGTGGTCGGGTTTCGTTCGACTAGTAGCACCCGAATACCTCGTGCCTGTAAATCTAGAGCAACTGCGAGACCAACAGGGCCACCACCAGCAACCAATACTGGAATTTCAATAGACATATGCCAGTCTCCCCAGCGGTATTCTCAAGAATTTCTTTCTGATCATCGAAGCGTCTCTTCTGCTATTTTATCTCGTCCAGTAAAGCTATATACGGGAAAGTACCCAAACCAGCTCACTGACTACGTTGCCCAATATTCACGAGCTACAAAATGGTGTTTGTTGGGCAGCCATCAAATAATGGAATTGTCACGAAAACTCTGAATTTCATCTGCTGAAAAACCGATCTCACCCATGATTTCATTCGTATGCTCACCCAATGTAGGGGGGCGCTGTCGAATTGAGCCTGGTGAATCTGAAAGTGCGACAGCCACTTTGGCAACCGGTGCCTTTCTTGGAAGACCCGGATAATCAACTGGCTGCATGAAACCAACTGCCTGGACATGAGGATCGTCGAGAGTCTGCTGGGGACTCAGAACAGGAGCTGCTGGTATCATTGCCTTGCCCAATATATCAACCACTTCTGCTGAGCTTCGTCCGCCACACCAGCTGCTCATACGCTCCGAAATTACCTTGCTGTTCTTAGCCCTCGACACATCATCCTTAAAACGTGGATCCGTGAGCCAGTGATCTTCACCCATTAATTTGGCCCATCTTTGATATAGCGGTTGACCGAGAGCCATGGCCATCACCCAGCCGTCACGAGTTTTGAAGATATCACCAGGGGCTCCGTAATTACTCCGATTACCACAGGGCTGTCTGTAGGGTTTTTTATCCTTACCCAGCACACTTTGCTCTATCAATAATGCGTTGCTCATCGTCAGCGCAGTACCCAATAAAGTGCCCTCGACTACTTGACCACGACCGGTACTTTCCCTCCCTAGCAATGCCAGGGCTGTCCCATATGCGCAATGCAAAGCCGTACCAAAATCCACCCATGGTGTATAGTGCCGAAAAGGACGTTCGCCTTCTCCCTCTGCGGTCATATACGCAGTACCACACATGACTTGGCCTACCGCATCAAAACCGACACGGTCACTGTATGGTCCGCCATCCCCATAGGCTGTGACCCGGGTAAGAATAATATCCGGCTTCACCGCCTTGAGGCTCTCATAATCAATCTGCATTGCAGCCAAGGTTTTAGTGGGTAGGTTTGCCACTACCACATCCGTTGTCGCGACAAGCCGTTTGATGATTTCGCCAGCCTCAGGCTTGAGGGGATTAAGAGTCATCCCGCGCTTGTTACGATTAACCTGCATGTAGGCCGCTCCACATTCTTCGAACTCGTTCATGGGCAGCTGAAAGCGATCTTCGCTTCCTTCGCGTTTCTCAATACGAATTACGTCTGCCCCAAATTCTGCTAGCAGTGCAGCGCAGTAAGGGCCCGCGATATAGCGACCGAAATCCAGAACCCGAACACCTGCAAGAATATCCTTCATACTTTCTCCAACCATTTTACTTTTTTAGCCTGTATGAAAACCTGTCCGTTGGATATCAACAAACGGTATTTCCCTGTTACTGATAGTCACAAAGCACTGACAAAGTCAGGCTATAACCTCGGCCTCGAGGCATGCCTCTATCACTCCTAGTCCACCTATTTCGCACCGCACGGTATCGCCTGCTTTTAGAAATTGTCTAGGCTTCATGGCAACCCCCACTCCGTTCGGCGTGCCAGTGAAAATAAGATCGCCGGGTTCGAGAGTCATCGCCGAGGACAAATGGGCGATTTGCTGCCAGATATTAAAAACCAGGTGTCTGGTGTTTGACTTTTGCCGGAGTTCGCCGTTTACATGGCAAGTAATGTCCAGCATATGTGGGTCTTCCACCTCATCAAAAGTTGTAATCCAGGGACCGATTGGTGCATGTGTGTCAAAGGATTTACCTAGGGACCACTGCGGTGTCCGGAGCTGCCAGGCTCGTTCGGTGACATCATTTCCTACACAGTAACCAAATACGTAATCAGCTGCGCTTTCTGGCGATATATGTTTAGCACGCTTACCGATAACCACGACCAACTCGGCCTCATAGTCGACCTTTGGGGCACCTGACGTGATCATGATTGGATCAAATGGACCATTGATTGAGGTTTGCGCCTTGGTAAACCACAATTGATCGCTGGGTACTTCGATCCCGGACTCGGCGCAATGGTCAGCATAGTTAAGCCCTATTGCAAATATCTTGCCGGGACGTTGAATTGGCGCGCAAAGTTTTACACTGTCTAGCGGGATACGGGGGCCACTATTAAGCACTGCTTCCATCTTAGTACGACACTCTGACCACTGCTCTATCAGACTAAACATTGGCCCGTGAAATCCCGTATCAACAACTGAGTCTTCCACCACCAAGCCCGTTTTGACACCGTCATGCATGTAACGTACAAGTTTCATTGCTTACCTCTGCTAGTGTCTCTCGACGAAGGCCGCGGTAGCCCCCACTCCGTACCAATGAACTCCGACAGTGATGCTTTGTTAGTCGGCTCTTCTACTGTAAGCAGATCGCCGTCTGTCCAATGCTCGAATTCGTTACCCCATGGGTCTCGCCAATAGTCGAAAACCTGGTTACCTACAACGTGGCGGCCGACACCCCAGACATGCGTTCGATCCCTACTCTTTAAGTGCGTGTGGCCGAGCATGAGGTCATCAAGGTTTGCCACCTCGAACGCCGCATGAAAAAATCGTGGCCCTTTAGGAAGTTGTCGAAGGACTAGGGTGTGATGATCAACCGGCTTGCTACCAAGGTCACAACGCAGGAATGCACCGATACGCTCGCCGGAGTTATCGTCAACCTCGTCCGAGCTGATAAATCCGAAGCGATCCTTGTACCACTCTTCGGATCTACGAAAATCAGTGACACCAAGACCGCAGTGGCCAATGCGTTGAATATGGGAAGGGCCCGGCTTTAAAGGAGTGTGCCGGCCAATCCTGGACGACAGTTCTACCGTGTTGGTCGCTCTATCGCCAAACCCTACCTCTGTAGATCTTCGCTTCTGTTCCGCAACAACCTCTACAACAAACCCATCGGGGTCGATGAGGCGAACAACATGGCCACCGCCCACTGCAAAATTCTGCTCGATTGGCAGCTGCTCAAAGGAGGCTAGCAACTGCAATTCGTCAATACCGCTAGCCCGAAGTCCCAAGCCGATGAATCGCGGTTCGCCGAGCTCGGTAACATGATGAAAAGGCCCACCATCGCGTCCACGCGCATAGAGTCTACCATCGGAATATTCCTCACACACGAACCCAAAATCTTCAAGGAAGCCGCGCATATCGAAAATATTTGGTGCAGAAAACCGTACGTAAGCTATATCTTCGACTCTAATTACACTCATATTTTTCTACTCCACTCCGTTCACAGACACATACTCAACTAAAAGCGCTCTCCGTTTGCACTCACTAACTGAAGTCAACCGTTGACAGCGAAAAGGCCACCGTCCACGGGCAGGACTTGCCCGGTGATATGCTTACCAGCCGCTGAACTGAGCAGGACTGAAGCACCCTTTAAATCTTCATCGTCACCTAGCCTTCGCAGGGGAATCCGTTGCGTAAGGTTTTCAGTACCCAAAAAATCAATTGTGCCGCGCGTCATTTTGCTGGGGAACAACCCCGGGGCAAGTGCATTGACGGTGATACCGAACTCACCCCACTCTCCCGCCAAAGCTCGAGTTAGATTGATTACTGCGGCCTTGCTTGTGTTGTACGCAACTGTTTCTTGGCCAGGAGTACCGCCCGACAATCCAGCACCGGAGGCCATCATAAGGATTCGACCAAAACGCGCAGGGATCATATGGTGTTTCGCAATGTATTGACTAAACAGAAATACACTACGCACATTCAGATTCATTACTTTGTCCCACGCAGAAAGTGGGTAGTCCTCCGCGGGCGCTCCCCAGGTTGCTCCGGCGTTGTTGACAAGAATACTGATAGAGCCAACCGCGTCAGCAGCGTTATCGCAGATCCGCACGATCTCGTCTGTGTCGGCAGCGTCGCCAGCGACCCAGTGAGCGTCAATACCGCGGTCGCGGAGAAGTTCAACTGATTTTTCAAGATCTGTCTTTTTGCGAGACGTCAACACTACAGTGGCCCCCACCTCACCAAGCGCCTCTGCGACCTGTAAACCCAGGCCTCTTGAGCCACCTGTTATAAGTGCATTTTGACCGCTCAGGTCAAATAACTCGTGAACATGTCTACTCATGAAAAAACCATTCCTCCTGCATTTCCAGGCAAACCCGGTTTCGACTTTCAACAACGCCAAGCCAAGCTTCTATTTTAGGAAGTTCGTATTCGAAAAAATAGCGGTTAGCCTGCAACTTTCCACGAAGGTAGTCGGGTTTTTCGGCCGCAGTACACTCTTCCCGCTTGCGGCTTGCGATCACCGCGACATCTAGCCAAACCCATGCGATAACAACGTGGCCAAATGCCTGCAAATACAGAGTAGCGTTAGCCAAGGCCTCTTCTGGATTGTCTGTTTCCCATGCACCGACTGTCGCTTCCCGTACTCGGGTATACGCTGACTGTAGCGCCGCAGCGAATACACGCAGATCAGGTTGCGCCGCGGCCAACTTCGCAGTGGCGGAAATCCTATGCTCGAGAAGGTCAAGAGCTGCGCCATCATGCTGGCGAACTTTCCTCCCAAGTAGATCCAGCGCTTGTATACCGTGGGTTCCCTCGTGAATCATGTTCAGACGATTGTCTCTCCAATACTGCTCCACAGGAAAATCTAGTGTATAGCCATATCCACCATGCACCTGGATCGCAAGATTGTTGGCTTCCAGACACCATTCGCTGGGCCAGCTCTTAGCAATCGGGGTTAAAATTTCAAGAAGTGCGCTCGCCTCTAACGAATCTGCCTTAGGTCCGCTTCTAAACTCGTCGACAAGACGCGCACAAAACAGTTCGAGAGCGAGGCCCCCCTCCACGTATGCCTTCTGTGTAAGCAGCATACGACGTACGTCTGCATGCTGGATAATGCGGGCAGGTGTTTGAGACGCATCCTTTCCTTCTGGACCAATTGGTCTGCCTTGTCGTCTATTCTGAGCGTAGTTGAGGCTCGCTTCATAGCCGGCAAAACCAATCGCAACAGCGCCCATGCCCACGGCAATACGTGCCTCGTTCATCATGTGGAACATACATTGCAAGCCTTGACCAGGAACGCCGACAAGATAGCCGATAGCTCCGGCGGCACTGTTCACTGGATAGCGCCCTTCGCCAAAGTTAAGCAGTGCATTGGGCAATCCTCTCATACCCAATTTGTGATTAAGTCCTGCCAGCGCAACGTCGTTACGCTCACCGGTTAGCTGAGCATCGGCGCCAACCATTTTCTTGGGTACGACAAAAAGCGAAATGCTTTTTGTGCCCGGAACGAGCCTACCATCAGAATCTGGTATTTTGGCAAGAACCAAGTGAATGATATTTTCGGCGAGCTCATGATCACCGCCGCTAATCCACATCTTGTTACCAAACAGCCGATAACGATGACCAAGCGGATCATCGGCATAACCCTCGCCATCAGGTAGAGCCCGAGTTGCGATATCTGAAATACTGGAACCGGCCTGCGGCTCAGAAAGGCACATCGTACCAAACCAGTGACCCGCGAACTCACGACTGGCAAACACATTCTTCTGGTTTTCGCTTCCGTATTTCATCAGAAGATTTGCATTTGCTGTGGTAAGCATACCGCCACCACCAAGCCCCGCTCCTGCTTTCATAAAGAAAGCGTTTGCTGCCAATTCAACTACACACGGGAGCTGCATACCACCCAACTCATAGTCCTGCGCTGCCGCTAACATTCCAGATTCTACATAGGATCGGGCCGCATCATACGCACACTGCGGCAGGATCACGGTCTCATCTTCGTAGCGCGGCTCCTCAGTATCTACTTGCCGATTAAACGGTGCGAAGCGCTCTTCGGCGATACGTTCACAAGTATCGAGCACCGCGCCAAAGGTTTCGCGCGAATGATCTGTATACCTTGATCGTAAGCAAAGTGATTCCACTCCGAGCCAGTCGTATAGAAGAAAATTGATTGTGTCGCGCATAAAATTTGTAATCCTGAATTGCTTACCAATAAGCTTCTAGATGTTTACGCATGCCTTCATTAGTCAACAAATCACCACTACGAACATGATCAAAATCGAAGTCCCCTATTACAACATCTGTCAGAAAAAGTGACCCTTTTTGGCGCACCTACGGTTAACCTCAAACACGATTAGAATAGATCCATAACTACTCAGCATTTGTCCGGAACCGGCAAGCAGTTTAAGAATGTGACTTGCCGCTTCCGGATAGATACTCTCTACCCAGAGTCTTATCGTTGACGAACAGAGCGCAACGTCTCTGAAGCTGGTTTAGAGATTCTGAGCAGCAAAAGACGACTAGCCTTTCTCGACAACTCGTAGAGCTTACCGATTCTTCATCAACATTTGGAATCGCGAAGCTCTCCAAGTAAAGCGAATCTTGACGGAATGCTTTAGAAATGGAAGTAGCTGCTTAAACTTAAGACGCTCCAGTATCCAATGTATAGAATTCTATGGACGATAATCAGATACTTATTTCAGATACCGCGCAGAAATTTTTTATGAAGGATTCTACTCCGAAGCTGCTCGCTAATTATCCTGGCGGTACTGAGAGACATGCTTACATTACTGGTGGTCGGGGCGCCAGAACGAGCTAGCTTGGCACTGCTCCCGGCACATACGGCTCACTGCCGCTTATCGACCAATATCGCGGGAGATTTCAGCGATGATTTATTTTGGGATACTGTGCTATCAAAACACTGTGTGGCGCCCTTGCATGAAGTGACGTGGTCTAATGGATCTGCACAACCCAGTTAAGGGATAATAC
>TARA_R110001599_G_scaffold315669_1_pt1 | contig 134276 bp, 125 predicted proteins | sample TARA_R110001599 | Tara Oceans TARA_R110001599 (sample SAMEA4398360) | marine metagenome | biome: Polar Biome; feature: [MES] marine water layer (ENVO:01000295) within the mesopelagic zone...; material: water (ENVO:00002006), including particulate matter (ENVO:01000060) such... | reverse complement strand
GAAAAGCTTCGCTTTGCTATCCGTGAAGGTGGACGTACCGTCGGCTCAGGCATCGTGACAAGCATCACCGAGTAGTAGAAATGCATGGGGCGCGCCGCCAAATCGGCGCGTCCTGCAAAACCTGCGGCATCAACCGCAACCAAAACGGAAATAGGACTGATTACCTGGGCATGTCCCTTCAGTCTTGAAACTAAGGATAAGTCGAATGAACGGCCAGAATATCCGTATCCGCCTCAAGGCGTTTGATCATCGGATTCTCGATGCCTCCACGCGTGAAATCGTGTCGACGGCCAAGCGCACCGGTGCAAGTGTGCGAGGACCTATTCCGCTTCCGACGCGGATCGAGAAATTTACGGTAAACAGGTCGCCGCACATCGACAAGAAGAGCCGTGAACAGTTCGAGATTCGTACGCACAAGCGTCTTCTCGATATTGTTGACCCAACACCACAGACAGTCGATGCGCTGATGAAGCTCGATCTTGCTGCCGGTGTGGATGTAGAAATCAAGCTTTAACGAGCGGTCTCTGGGGCTGGTTGCGATAATCCGTTACGGAATTTTGCACGATATCAGACCCAATTTACGACAAGGACGAACCAATGCGTTCAGGTGTTATAGCACAGAAAGTGGGAATGACCCGCGTCTACAACGACGCTGGTGAGCATGTTCCGGTGACAGTACTGCGTCTCCAGAATTGTCAGGTCATTGCCCAGCGTACAGAAGATAAAAACGGTTACACTGCGGTTCAGTTGGGTGTTGGCATTGCCAAGGCCAAGAACACAACGAAGCCAATGCGTGGACATTTTGCAGATGCAAATGTGGAGCCAAAGGCGAAACTCGCTGAGTTCCGTGTTACGGCTGACAATATGCTCGATGTCGGTTCGGAGATCATTCCGGGTCATTTCGTGGCCGGTCAGCGTGTAGACGTGACAGGAACATCGGTCGGTAAGGGTTTTGCCGGCGCGATGAAGCGGCATAACTTTAGAGGCCTGCGTGCAACACATGGTGTTTCGGTATCTCACCGTTCGCATGGTTCTACCGGTCAGTGTCAGGATCCTGGCAAGGTCTTCAAGGGTAAGAGAATGGCTGGTCATATGGGTAGTACCCGTATCACGACCCAGAACCTTGAAATCGTGACAACGGACGATGATCGTGGATTGATCCTGGTAAAGGGTGCAGTACCTGGTTCCAAGGGTTCCTGGATCACTGTCAAGGATGCGATCAAGGTTTCCGTTCCTGAAAATGCGCCAAAGCCTGCTGGTTTGCGCGCTTCAGAGGCCGCTGCTGGTGCGCCGGCTGAACACGTCGGTGAGGGAGCCGAATAATGGATCTTAAGGTAACAACCCTCGAAGGTAAGGACGCAGGCAAGGTATCGCTGTCTGACAGTGTGTTCGGTCTTGAGCCGCGTGATGATATCCTTCAGCGTATGGTTCGCTGGCAGCTTGCTCGCAAGCGCCAGGGTACGCATAAAACCAAGGGCCGGTCGGAAATTTCCAGAACCGGCGCCAAGATGTTCCGCCAGAAGGGCACAGGTCGCGCGCGTCACTCGTCTGCACGTGCACCTCAGTTCCGCGGTGGTGGTAAGGCTCATGGACCGGTTGTGCGCAGTCATGAACACGACTTGCCTAAAAAGGTCAGAGCTTTGGCATTGCGTCATGCGCTTTCGTCCAAGCTGCGCGATGACAGCCTGATCATTATTGATGACCTTGCTTCCAAGGAAGCAAAGACAAAGATGCTGACCGGTTCGCTGGATAAGTTGGGACTGTCCAATGCTTTGTTCATTGGTGGTGCTGAACTGGACAACAATTTCAAGCTCGCTGCGCAGAACATTCCCAATGTGGATGTCTTGCCGGTTCAGGGCATTAATGTTTACGACATCCTGCGCCGCGGAAAGCTTGTTCTTTCCAAAGCTGCTGTCGAAGCTCTTGAGGAGCGGTTCAAATGACGGATCTTCGCCACTACGATGTAATCACCTCACCGGTGATCACTGAAAAAGCAACGCTGGTTTCTGAACAGAACAAGGTTGTTTTCAATGTCGCCAAGACAGCGTCCAAGCCTGAAATCAAAGCGGCAGTTGAAGCTTTGTTCGGGGTGAAGGTGAAAGCTGTCAATACCCTGGTTCGCAAGGGTAAAGTGAAACGTTTTCGTGGCACTATTGGTAAGCAGAATGACGTTAAAAAGGCGATTGTAACACTTGTTGACGGTGAATCCGTTGACGTGACAACCGGTCTTTAACGGCTAGTTCAGAGGAAAGAAGAAGACAGATGGCATTGAAATCTTTCAATCCGACGACACCAAGCCAGCGTCAACTGGTGATTGTTGATCGTTCGGGCCTTTACAAAGGCAAGCCCGTCAAGGCTTTGACGGAAGGCTTGTCTTCCAAGGGCGGTCGCAACAATACCGGCAGAATGACCATGCGTCACCAGGGTGGCGGTCACAAGCGCACCTATCGCATGGTTGACTTCAAGCGTCGCAAATATGACGTGCAGGGTACAGTCGAGCGTCTGGAGTATGATCCAAACCGCACGGCGTTTATTGCGCTGGTCAAATATGACGACAACGAATTGGCTTATATTCTGGCGCCACAGCGCCTCTCTGCGGGTGACAAGGTCATCTCGTCGCGAACGGCTGTTGACGTGAAGCCTGGCAATACAATGCCATTGGAAGCCATGCCGGTTGGCACGATTGTCCATAATGTTGAAATGAAGCCTGGCAAGGGTGGTCAGATTGCCCGCTCAGCCGGCACTTATGTTCAGCTGGTTGGTCGTGATCAGGGAATGGCAATTCTTCGGTTGAATTCCGGTGAGCAGCGTCTGGTGTCAGGCACTTGCCTTGCAACGGTTGGCGCAGTATCCAACCCGGACAATTCAAACCGCAATGATGGTAAAGCAGGTCGGTCACGCTGGCTTGGTAAACGTCCAAGTGTTCGTGGTGTTGTCATGAACCCTGTCGATCACCCACACGGTGGTGGCGAAGGTCGTACATCTGGTGGACGTCATCCGGTAACCCCATGGGGCAAGCCGACCAAAGGTAAGCGTACGCGTTCAAATAAATCGACGGATCAGTTCATTATGCGCTCCCGTCATCAGCGTAAGAAATAAGAGAGGAAGTCTCAAGTGGCTCGTTCAGTATGGAAAGGTCCGTTTGTTGACGGCTATCTTCTCAAGAAAGCTGAGAAGGTGCGTGAAAGCGGCCGTAACGAAGTGATTAAAACGTGGAGCCGTCGTTCTACGATTTTGCCTCAGTTCGTCGGTATGACTTTCGGCGTCTATAACGGAAACAAACATATTCCCGTCAACGTGTCGGAAGACATGGTTGGTCAGAAATTGGGTGAATTTTCCCCGACCCGGACCTATTACGGCCACGGCGCGGATAAGAAAGCGAAGAGGAAGTAGCAATGGGCAAGGCCAAGGCCGAGCGCAGGCTCAAGGATAACGAGGCAAGAGCAGTTGCCCGTACACTCCGTGTCAGCCCGCAGAAGCTCAATCTCGTAGCCGCAATGATCCGTGGCAAAAAAGTAGAGAGCGCATTGGCGGATCTGACGTTTTCGCGCAAGCGTATTTCGGAGACAGTCAAGAAGACGCTGGAATCCGCAATCGCCAATGCCGAGAACAATCATGATCTCGACGTCGACACTTTGATTGTTGCTGAAGCCTACGTTGGCAAGTCGGTAGTGATGAAGCGTTTTCGTGCCCGCGGTCGCGGTCGCGCTTCGCGGATTGAAAAGCCGTTCTCTCATCTGACAATTGTCGTGCGTGAAGTCACGGAAACAGAGGAGGCCGCGTAATGGGTCAGAAGATTAATCCAATCAGTCTGCGTCTCGGCATCAATCGCACCTGGGATTCACGCTGGTACGCTGAAAAAGGCGAATATGGTAATCTGCTTCAGGAAGACCTGAAGATTCGCGAATACCTGCTCAAGGAATTGAAGCAGGCTGCGATTTCCAAGGTTGTCATCGAGCGTCCGCACAAGAAGTGTCGCGTATCCATTCATTCTGCGCGTCCTGGCCTGATCATTGGCAAAAAGGGCGCGGATATTGAAAAGTTGCGTCAGAAGCTGTCGCGTATGACCAATTCGGAAACGCACCTCAATATTGTTGAAGTGCGCAAGCCGGAAGTTGATGCGACCCTCGTGGCTCAGTCCATTGCCCAGCAGCTGGAGCGCCGTGTGGCGTTCAGACGCGCCATGAAGCGCGCAGTTCAGTCGGCGATGCGTTTGGGTGCTGAAGGTATTCGTATCACCTGTGGTGGTCGTTTGGGCGGTGCCGAAATCGCACGTACGGAATGGTATCGCGAAGGTCGCGTGCCGCTTCACACATTGCGTGCAGATATCGATTATGGCGTCGCTGACGCTCATACTGCCTACGGCGTATGCGGCATCAAGGTCTGGATCTTCAAGGGCGAAATTCTTGAACATGATCCAATGGCTTCCGAGCGCCGTGCTACGGAAAGTGACAACAAGGGCAGCAGTAACCGCCGCCGCGAAAACGCGTAGTAATCCGCGCGGCAAGTCAGTTCGGAGAATAGTATAATGTTGCAGCCAAAGCGCACAAAGTACCGCAAGCAGCACAAAGGACGTATCAAAGGTGTTGCACCTGGTGGTACTGCGCTGACTTTCGGCGCATTCGGTCTGAAAGCACAGGAGCCTGATCGGGTGAATGCCCGTCAGATCGAGGCAGCTCGCCGTGCGATCACCCGTCATATGAAACGCGCCGGTCGCGTGTGGATCCGCATCTTCCCAGATGTTCCGGTCACATCGAAGCCGACGGAAGTTCGTATGGGTAAGGGGAAGGGATCTGTTGATTATTGGGCATGTAAGGTCAAACCTGGCCGTATCATGTTTGAAATTGACGGCGTCAATGAAGAAACAGCGCGCGAAGCATTGCGTCTCGGAGCTGCCAAGCTTTCGGTCAAGACGCGTTTCGTTCAACGTATTGCAGAGTAGGAAGACAACCATGAAAGCCGTAGATATTCGTGCCATGAGCGTTGACCTGCTCGGCGATGAACTTGCCAAATTGAAGAAAGAGCAGTTTAACCTGCGCTTTCAGAAGGCAACCGGACAGCTTGAAAAGACATCACGCGTCAAGGAAGTTCGTCGTGACATTGCACGCGTCAAGACAATAGCCCGCCAGAAGGCGGCAGAAGCCAAGGCCTAAGGACCAAAAAAATGCCAAAACGCATTCTGCAGGGCACCGTCGTCAGCGACAAAAGTGACAAGACTATTGTTGTCAAAGTCGAGCGCCGATTTGCCCATCCAATGTTAAGGAAGACTGTGCGCCGTTCGAAGAACTACAAAGCGCATGACGAGTTAAATCAAAAGAAGACCGGCGATTCAGTTTCCATTCAGGAATGTGCGCCGATCTCCAAAGACAAGTGCTGGACGGTTGTTACCGAATAGGCTTATAGCAATCTGTAAACGAAATAAAACCGCCGGGGCCTACAACAGGAGCCTCGGTTTAGCTTAAAAAGGCGGTCTGACATGATTCAGATGCAAACAAACCTCGACGTTGCCGACAATTCCGGTGCCCGTCGTGTCATGTGCATCAAGGTGCTGGGCGGCTCGAAGCGGAAATATGCTTCCGTTGGGGACATTATCGTCGTCTCCATCAAGGAAGCCATTCCGCGCGGCCGTGTTAAAAAGGGTGACGTCATGAAGGCGGTGGTCGTACGTACGGCCAAAGATATTCGCCGGGCTGATGGCAGTGTCATTCGTTTTGACAACAATGCAGCAGTTCTGATCGACAATAAGAAAGATCCGATCGGCACCCGTATTTTCGGACCGGTTCCACGCGAACTTCGCGCCAAGAACCATATGAAGATTATTTCGCTGGCGCCGGAAGTTCTGTAAGGAGAATACGATGCAGAAAATCCGTAAAGGCGACAGTGTCGTTGTACTCACCGGTAAGGACAAGGGTCGTACTGGTGAAGTCATTCAGGTAATGCCAAAAGAGAACCGGGCCCTGGTCCGCGGGATCAATCTGGTCAAGCGCCATCAGCGTCAGACCCAGACCGAGCAGGCTGGCATTATCAACAAGGAAGCGTCAGTGCACATTTCAAACCTGGCTATCGCCGATTCAGACGGCAAGCCGACCCGCGTGGGTATCAAGGTCAATGAAGATGGCACAAAAGTACGCATTGCAAAGCGCTCAGGAGACCTGATCAATGGCTGAGGCAAAATACGAGCCACGGCTCAAGACAGAATACGGCGAGCGCATTCGCACGGCTATGCAGGAGAAGTTCTCCTACAGCAATGTCATGCAGATCCCGCGTGTTGACAAGATTGTACTCAATATGGGTGTTGGCGAATCCACAGCGGATTCAAAGAAACCTGCGATAGCGGCAGCAGACCTGGCAGCAATTGCCGGCCAGAAGCCGATTATCACACGTGCAAGCAAGTCAATTGCCGGTTTCAAGGTTCGTGAAGGTATGCCGATTGGTGCAAAGGTGACTTTGCGCGGCGTACGCATGTATGAATTCATGGATCGACTGGTCAATATCGCATTGCCACGGGTTCGTGACTTTCGCGGGTTGAACCCCAAAAGCTTCGATGGACAGGGCAATTTTGCCATGGGCATCAAAGAACACATTGTGTTCCCTGAGATCAATTACGATAAAGTTGATCAGATGTGGGGCATGGATATCATCGTTTGTACGACTGCGAAATCGGACGACGAAGCGCGGGCTCTGCTTGCAGAGTTCAACTTCCCGTTTCGGCAGTAACGGCAAGCGTAAAGAGGATATTTGGCATGGCTAAGGTTAGCGCAGTCGAAAAGAATAAACGTCGTCGCCGCACTGTAGCGCAGGATGCACCAAAGCGTGCTGCACTCAAGGCTATCATCATGAATCAGGATGCGCCGATCGAGGAGCGTTTCAAAGCAACGCTCAAACTCGCTGAGTTGCCTCGTGACGGATCAAAGACACGTATTCGCAATCGTTGCGAATTGTCAGGTCGCCCACGTGCATATTATCGCAAAATGAGAATGTCCCGTATCGCGCTGCGTGAACTTGGTTCACACGGCAAGATACCGGGCATCGTCAAGTCCAGCTGGTAAGGAGACGGGTATATGGCAATGACTGATCCGCTGGGCGATATGCTCACCCGAATCCGTAATGCAACGGGCCGCCGCAAGTCGAGTGTTTCCACTCCGGCTTCCAGGCTTCGCGCACGTGTTCTCGATGTTCTTCAGTCTGAAGGATATATTCGGGGATATTCCGAAGTCAATTTTGATAACGGCAAGGCCGAGATCAATATTGAACTGAAATATTTTGAAGGCGCGCCCGTTATCAGAGAGATATCACGCGTATCAAAACCGGGCCGCCGGGTTTATGTCTCGGTCAAGTCCATTCCGCAGGTCGCGAACGGCCTCGGCATATCTATCCTTTCGACTCCGAAGGGTGTGATGGCCGATCATGAGGCGCGCGAACAGAATGTTGGTGGAGAGGTTCTTTGTCAGATCTTCTGATCTGGCAGAACCTCCATAACGGTCAGACAGGTTTGAACAATGTCTCGTATCGGTAAAAAGCCCGTTTCAGTTCCCGCAGGCGTCACTGCTTCGGTTGAGGGACAGAAGGTCACTGCAAAGGGACCAAAGGGTGAGTTGCATTACGTCGTCAATGACGAAGTGCTGGTGAAAATGGAAGAAAACGAATTGGTCGTCACTCCTGTCGATCAGTCGAAAGACGCACGTTCCAAGTGGGGCATGAGCCGTACCATGATCGAAAACATCCTTAGTGGTGTTGCCAACGGTTTTGAACGCCGTCTGGAGATCAATGGTGTTGGTTATCGTGCAACAATGCAGGGCAGTAACCTGCAGCTTGCACTTGGCTACAGCCATGACGTGGTTTATGAGGCACCTGAAGGCATTACGCTTGCTTGTCCGCGACCGACAGAGATTGTCATCACGGGCATCGACAAGCAGCGTGTTGGACAGGTTGCGTCAGAAATTCGTAGTTTCCGCAAACCTGAGCCTTACAAGGGCAAAGGTGTGAAATATGCCGAAGAGCGGGTTGTCCGCAAAGAAGGCAAGAAGAAGTAAGGACCACGCAATGGCTAGCAGGAAAGAAGTACTTGTGCATCGTGCAGCGCGTGTTCGCCGACAGCTCAAGTCAGTCGCAAACGGTCGTCCGCGTTTGTCGGTTCACCGTTCGTCAAAGAACATATATGCACAGATAATCGATGACGTTGCCGGCAATACCCTGGCAGCAGCATCGACGCTGGATGCCGATCTGCGTAAAGCGCTGGCAACCGGTGCGAACATTGATGCGGCTGCAGCAGTTGGGAAACTGGTTGCTGAACGCGCATCAAAGGCCGGGGTCAAGGAAGTTGTCTTTGATCGCGGAGCGTTTATCTTTCACGGCCGTATCAAGGCGCTGGCTGATGCTGCGCGCGAAAACGGCTTAACCTTTTAATCAATCTGCCTGTTGCACCCGTAAAAGAAAAAAGGAAAAGGACAATGGCAAGAGAATCACGCCGCGATAATCGCGGTAGAGATGATGAGCGTGACAGCGAATTTGTCGACAAGCTCGTCCATATCAACCGCGTTGCCAAGGTTGTTAAAGGTGGCCGCCGTTTCGGTTTCGCCGCTTTGGTTGTTGTTGGTGACCAGAAGGGTCGCGTTGGTTTTGGCCACGGTAAGGCTCGCGAAGTGCCAGAAGCAATTCGCAAGGCAACCGAAGCTGCAAAACGCGGAATGATCTTCGTACCGCTTCGCTCCGGTCGTACATTGCACCATGATGTGCATGGCCGTCATGGCGCCGGCAAGGTTTTGCTGCGTTCCGCCAAGGCTGGTACCGGAATCATTGCTGGTGGCCCGATGCGTGCTGTATTCGAGACACTCGGCATGCAGGACGTTGTTGCTAAATCAACAGGTTCTTCCAACCCGTACAACATGGTTCGTGCAACTTTTGATGCGCTTCAGCACCAGATGCACCCCAAGGATATTGCCGCGCAACGTGGAATGAAATACTCCACACTCCAGGCGCGTCGCTCATCCATTGTTGGCAGCGAAGAATAGGAAACGGTACGTTATGGCTGACAAGAAAACAGGCAAGACAGTTACCGTCGAACAGATTGGTAGCCCCATTCGCCGCCCGGCAGATCAGCGTCAGACGCTGGTTGGCCTGGGACTGAATAAAATGCACCGCCAGCGCACTCTGGAAGATACACCATCTGTGCGCGGCATGATCCGCAAGGTGAGTCACCTCGTGCGCGTCGTTGACGAAGCCTGAGGGGAGTAAACATCATGAAACTGAATGATATTCGCGACAATGAAGGTGCGTCCAAGGACCGCAAGAGAGTCGGCCGGGGCATTGGTTCCGGTACCGGTAAAACTGGTGGTCGTGGCGTCAAGGGTCAGAAATCCCGCTCGGGTGTAGCGATCAACGGTTTTGAGGGCGGTCAGATGCCTATCTACCGTCGTCTTCCCAAGCGTGGGTTCAACAACATTTTCTCCAAGGACTTCAACATCGTCTCCGTTGGCCGCATCCAGGTGGCCATCGATGCGAAAAAGCTTGATGCCAAAAAGGCCATCGATGTTGCTGCTTTGGTTGAAGCAGGCGTTGTGCGTCGCCCCAAGGACGGGGTTCGTATCCTGTCCGATGGTGAATTGACGTCAAAGCTGACATTGGAAGTTGCCGGTGCCTCGAAATCGGCGATTGAAAAAGTTGAAAAAGCCGGCGGCACGCTCAAGCTGACCGGTGCTGCGGCAGTCGCATCCGAAGCTTCTGAATAAATTGTGGCCTGTTGTGATTTGCAACAGGCTACATTCTTCCCATATGGATAACACGTTACTGTGGTCCCGAAAGGGAGTGAATGACGGGAGCGGCTTTACCCAAAGCAACAGATTGTGTTTTAAAGACGCTTTTTGAACAGCAATTGTGACTGATTCCGGGTTGGTGTTTTCATCGACATGATACCCAGGTAACAAGTCTCGCGGAGATTCGTATGGCATCTGCAGCCGAACAACTCGCATCAAATTTGAACTTTTCTGCCTTTTCAAAGGCCGAAGATCTGAAAAAGCGCATCTGGTTTACCCTGGGTGCGCTTTTGGTCTATCGGCTAGGCACCTATATTCCTCTCCCGGGTCTGAACCCGGAAGCATTTGCTCAGGCATTCCAACAGCAAAGTGGTGGTATCCTTGGGCTGTTCAACATGTTTGCCGGCGGTGCTGTCGAGCGTATGGCGATCTTCGCACTGGGCATCATGCCCTACATCTCTGCATCCATTATCATGCAGTTGATGACTTCGGTTGTTCCCACGCTGGAGCAATTGAAAAAGGATGGCGAACAGGGTCGCAAGGTCATCAACCAGTATACCCGCTACGGCACGGTGCTTTTGGGGACCATGCAAGCCTACGGTATTTCCGTCGGGCTGGAGTCCGGCAATGGTATCGTTGCAGATCCCGGCTGGTTTTTCCGTATCTCGACAGTTGTAACGCTGGTCGGCGGCACAATGTTCCTGATGTGGCTTGGTGAACAGATCACCGCACGCGGTATCGGTAACGGTATTTCCCTGATCATCTTCTCGGGTATTGTGGCAGCTTTGCCGAGCGCCGTTGCCGGGACCTTGGAACTCGGACGGACCGGTGCACTTTCGACCGGCTTGATCATCCTGGTGATTGTTATTGCCATTTCGGTCATTGCCTTCATCGTCTTTGTGGAACGGGCGCAACGCCGTCTGCTCATACAATATCCCAAACGACAGGTCGGTAACCGGATGTTCCAGGGCGATGCTTCGCATCTGCCACTCAAGCTCAATACAGCTGGTGTTATCCCGCCGATTTTCGCATCTTCCCTGTTGCTGCTGCCTGCCACTTTGGCCGGGTTTTCGTCAACCACCAACCTGCCGCCCTGGGCGACCACTGTTCTGGCCACACTTGGCCATGGCCAGCCGCTCTATATGGTCTTCTACGCTTCGATGATTGCTTTCTTTGCATTCTTCTATACCGCCGTGGTGTTCAATCCGAAGGATACAGCTGACAATCTGAAGAGCCATGGAGGTTTCATTCCCGGCATTCGGCCAGGTGATCGAACAGCCGAATATATAGACTATGTGTTGACACGCATTACCGTCATCGGTGCGCTATACCTTGTCTTTGTGTGTCTGTTGCCTGAGGTGTTGATTGCTCAGACGGGAATACCCTTCTATTTGGGCGGTACCTCTTTGTTGATTGTCGTCAGTGTTACACTGGACACGGTTGCACAGATCCAGGGTCACCTGATTGCGCAGCAATATGAAGGACTGATCAAGAAGTCCAAACTTCGGGGAGGAAAGAGGGGCCGATGAGATTGATTCTGCTTGGACCACCGGGCGCGGGGAAGGGGACTCAGGCGCATCGTCTGGTCGAAAAATATGGCATTCCCCAGCTTTCAACCGGAGACATGCTGCGCTCTGCAGTCGCAGCCGGTACTGAGGTTGGCCAGCGCGCCAAGGCTGTGATGGATGCCGGCAAGCTGGTGTCTGATGACATTGTCAACGCGATTGTCTCCGAGCGGCTTGATCAGCCGGACTGTCAGCGTGGTTTCATACTGGATGGGTATCCGCGTACACTGGTACAGGCCGATGCAGTCAATGCTATGCTGGCGTCCAAGGATATGGCGCTGTCCGGTGTGATTGAGATTCGGGTTGATGATGACATATTGGCAAGTCGTATTGGCGGGCGTTATACCTGTGCAAAATGCGGAGCCGGTTATCATGATGAGAATCTCAAACCGGCTGTAGAAGGCGTCTGTGATAATTGCGGTTCAACAGAATTTTCCAGGCGGCCTGATGACAAGCCTGAAACGGTTCTCACCAGGTTGCAGGCCTACTACAAGGAAACGTCTCCTTTGCTGGGGTATTACCACGCAAAGGGATTGCTGAGACCCGTCGATGGAATGGCCGATATTGATGAGGTAACGGCCCAGATTGAGGAAATTCTTGCATCCTTGTAAGATTTTGCGTCGGTTTTTGCGAAAATCACGCAATCCTTCGGAATTTAAGGCATTGGACTGTTGACGTTTGTGCATCGAGTCCGATAGAAACCGCCCAATTCGAGATAGTCGAGGGATTGGCGCGGTTTTCGAAAGAGAGAGCCGGGGCGATCGTTTTTACGTGCCTCGTTTAAAGTTAACATGCGGCTTAGACGCTGCGCAATGAAGCAGCCAAGCCGATTTGGTTTGACAGTCAAGGAGAACAGACGTGGCCCGTATCGCTGGCGTCAATATTCCAACGAACAAGCGCGTTATTATAGCGCTTCAGTACATTCACGGAATCGGTGCAACCTTCGCCAAGGAAATCATCGAAAAAGCTGGTATCGCACCTGAGCGCCGTGTCAATGAACTCGCTGATTCTGAAGTCATCAGAATCCGTGAAGCCATTGACCGCGACTATCAGGTCGAAGGTGACCTGCGCCGCGAAACATCGATGAACATCAAGCGTCTTATGGATCTTGGTTGCTATCGTGGTTTGCGTCATCGCCGGAACCTGCCAGTTCGTGGTCAGCGCACGCATACAAATGCGCGCACCCGTAAGGGACCTGCAAGAGCAATCGCAGGTAAGAAGAAATAAGCAGCCGGTAACTCCGGTCTGGGTCGGCTCCTTGCAAAAGAGGCCGGCCTTTTGCGTATGAATGGATTGGGCAGCAATGCCTCGTCCGGTGGAGCCGCTGGGATTACGGCGGTGTAGAGATCATTGAAAGGGTCAAAATGGCAAAAGAAGCCGCACGCGTTCGTCGCCGCGAACGTAAGAATATTTCGTCGGGCGTAGCCCACGTCAAGTCAACATTCAACAACACCATGATCACCGTCACGGATGCACAGGGAAATACGATTGCCTGGTCTTCTGCTGGTGCCAAGGGTTTCAAGGGCTCACGCAAGTCCACACCGTTTGCCGCTCAGATTGCAGCGGAAGACTGTGCAAAGAAGGCCCAGGAACATGGTATGAAATCGCTTGAAGTTGAAGTTTGCGGACCGGGTTCCGGTCGTGAATCAGCTTTGCGTGCACTTCAGGCTTCCGGTTTCACCATCACCTCCATTCGTGATGTGACTCCAATCCCGCATAACGGATGCCGCCCGCGCAAGAAGCGTCGCGTCTAATCTGCGTTTTAACAACCGAAGAGCGCCTGTGCGCTCCTCTTGGTTATCCAGCTCTGTTGTCACGATTGGATGGTGGCAAGGAACGGAAGGTAAAGCAATATGATCCAGAAAAACTGGCAAGAACTTATCAAGCCAAACAAGATCGAGTTCTCGGCATCAGGACGCACCAAGGCAACCCTGGTTGCAGAGCCACTTGAGCGTGGTTTTGGTCTGACACTTGGCAATGCATTGCGGCGCGTGCTGCTTTCATCGCTGCGTGGCGCAGCGGTTACGGCTGTACAGATCGACGGTGTGCTGCATGAGTTTTCATCAATCCCCGGTGTTCGCGAAGACGTGACTGATATTGTTCTCAATATCAAGGAAATCGCCATCGGCATGGAAGGCGACGAGCCCAAGCGCATGGTTGTGCGCAAGCAGGGTCCTGGAGCCGTTCTCGCCGGTGACATTCAGACGGTTGGCGATATCGAGATTCTCAATCCCGATCATGTCATCTGCACACTCGATGAGGGTGCGGAAATCCGCATGGAGTTCACCGTTCAAAACGGTAAGGGCTATGTGCCGGCAGACCGGAACAGGGCGGAAGATGCGCCTATCGGCCTGATACCGGTTGATAGTCTCTATTCTCCTGTCAAGAAGGTCTCCTACAAGGTTGAGAACACCCGTGAGGGACAGGTTCTCGATTATGACCGTCTGAGAATGACGCTCGAAACGGATGGGTCTGTTACCGGCGAAGATGCAATCGCATTTGCTGCCCGTATTCTTCAGGATCAGCTTGGCGTGTTCATCAACTTTGACGAGCCGCAGAAGGAAGTTGAAGAGGTTCAGGCAACTGAACTTGCATTCAATCCTGCGCTTTTGAAGAAGGTCGACGAACTCGAACTTTCAGTTCGTTCTGCAAACTGCTTGAAAAACGACAACATCGTGTATATTGGCGATCTGATCCAGAAGACAGAAGCTGAGATGCTGCGGACACCGAACTTTGGCCGCAAGTCGCTGAACGAGATCAAGGAAGTACTGGCATCCATGGGCCTCCATTTGGGAATGGAAGTACCTGCATGGCCACCGGAAAACATCGAAGATCTGGCCAAGCGCTACGAGGATCAATATTAACCGAACCCCGCGGGCATTTAGCCCCGCACTGAAGGAGAAGGCTCATGCGCCATCGTATGTCAGGCCGCAAGCTGAACCGGACATCCAGTCATCGTAAGGCAATGTTTGCCAATATGGCTGCGTCACTGATTCAGCACGAACAGATTATCACGACCTTGCCCAAGGCCAAGGAAATACGTCCAATCGTTGAAAAGCTTGTCACACTTGGCAAGCGTGGCGATTTGCATGCCCGCAGGCAGGCAATTTCCAAAATTCGCGATGTTGAAATGGTTGCAAAACTGTTTGATGCGATTGCGACACGTTATGCGGACCGTCATGGCGGTTATATCCGCATCATGAAAGCCGGCTATCGCAAGGGTGACAATGCACCGCTCGCTGTTGTCGAATTCGTCGACCGCGATGTCGATGCAAGGGGTGCCAAAGACCGCGCCCGTCTCGAAGCAGAAGCCAATGAAGAAAGTGAAGCAGCGTAAGAACTGCGACACGTGTGATCAAGAGGCCGGGCATTGCCCGGCCTTTTTCGTATGGGCTATTCTACAGTCTGCATTCACTGTCTGCTATCTGGGGGTGCGACAATCGGCCTGAGCCTGTGGTAAGACGTCAGCACGCGAACCAGCTTGATCCTGACAAAAAAACAACTGGCAGAGTGAATCAATGAAAGCAAGACAGGCTCTATGCCATACCCAGACCCTTTTTGAATGACAGGACATTGCCTATCTATGCAATACCAGAGGGTCCCAAGTGTCAGGGGCTTTGGTATAACACTGTCGATTCGCAGGAGGGTACTATATGCGCAGTTTCAGAATGGCCGGTATCGTGGCCATTGCCCTTGTCATCTCGGGTTCGATTTGGTCTGCAACCCAGTCGCAGGAATTGCCGGGTGTTGACAAGCTTCGCGGCGTCGTCGCCGAGATACTTGGAAAAGATCCCAAGCAGGCAGAACAACAGGCTCAAGACCGTCTGACACCGCCATCTCAAGCTGTTTTGCAATATTCCTTTGCGCCATTGGTCAAAAGTGCAGCCCCTGCTGTCGTCAATGTCTATGCCGAGCGCATGGTACGCCAGCAGTCACCCTTTGGCGGCGATCCGTTTTTCGAACGGTTTTTCGGCCAGCAAATGCCCGGCCGCACCCGCAAGCAATCGGCTCTGGGGTCCGGTGTCATTGTCCATTCTTCCGGCATCATTGTAACCAACAATCATGTCATTGATGGTGCGGATGAGATCAAGGTGGCCCTTGCAGACGGCCGTGAGTTTCCCAGCCGTCTTTTGTTGAAGGATGAGCGGGTCGATCTGGCCATCTTGAAGATCGACGACAGCGATGCCTTTGCGTCGCTCGGCTACAGTGATTCGGATCGGCTGGAAGTTGGTGACCTCGTATTGGCCATCGGCAATCCCTTCGGCGTTGGCCAGACAGTGACAAGCGGCATCGTGTCAGCACTGGCGCGCAACGGCGTCGGCGTCTCTGATTTCGGGTTCTTCATTCAGACCGATGCGGCCATTAATCCGGGCAATTCCGGTGGTGCGCTGCTGGATATGAACGGTCGTCTTGTCGGCATCAATACAGCGATTTTCTCGCGATCGGGTGGCTCCAACGGTATCGGCTTTGCCATTCCGGCAAATATGGTCCGCGCCGTCGTCGATGCAGCCATGAATGGTGACGACGCGTTTCGCCGTCCCTATATCGGCGCAACGTTTTCAACAGTCACATCGGACATGGCAGAAGCCCTGGGGCTGGACCGGGCTGCCGGCGCCATCGTGACTGCTGTCGTTGATGGTGGTCCATCAGACAAAGGTGGCCTGAAGGTCGGTGATCTGGTCCTCAGCCTCAATGGGCTGACGGTTGATCATCCGGATGCCCTGGGCTACCGGCTGGCAACAACTGGTGTGGGCAATATTGCCGAACTGGAAGTCATCTCCCGCAAAAAAATCCGCAAGGTCGCCATCAAACTGGCACCACCGCGCCAAAGGTCACCGGATATGGAAGCCCGGATTACCGGGAGAAACCCTTTTTCCGGTGCGTTGCTGGCAGACCTGGATCCGAAACTGGCGGAAGAATTGCACATTCAAAGCAATGCAAAGGGCGTGATTGTGCTGGATGTGGAGCGTGGTTCCTATGCGTCCCGTTATGGAATTCGTCCGCGCGATATTGTGTTGGAGATCAATGGCCATCAGATAAAACGCGCCAGGGATGTGGTCGAAATCGTCAAAGGCAACCCGCGCGCATGGCGCTTTGAACTGGACCGCAACGGGAATCGCTTACGGCAGATGGTGCGATAGTGAGCGACCTCTTCGCCAGCGTAGCGGATGAAGCCGCGCTCAAGGCGCGGCCTTTGGCCGACCGTCTGCGTCCCAAATCATTGGTTGAGGTCAGTGGCCAGGAGCATCTGACCGGTGCCAACGGCATTCTCAGTCGGATGATTGCGTCAGGGACCTTGGGGTCAATGGTCTTCTGGGGACCGCCCGGAACGGGAAAGACCACCGTTGCGCGCTTGCTTGCCGGGGAAACCGATCTTGCATTCGAGCAGATATCGGCCATCTTTTCCGGTGTTGCCGATCTCAAGAGGGTGTTTGAAACAGCCCGTGCACGGCGCATGTCAGGAAAACAAACCCTGTTGTTCGTGGACGAGATCCATCGTTTCAATCGCGCCCAACAGGACAGCTTCCTGCCTGTCATGGAAGATGGGACGGTCATACTGGTTGGAGCGACAACGGAAAATCCGTCCTTTGAATTGAATGCGGCGCTTTTGTCCCGCGCCCGGGTGCTGACGTTCAAATCCCATGATGAGGAAAGTCTGGCGCAATTGTTGAGCCGCGCAGAAGAAACCGAAAACAGAACCCTGCCGCTTGACGCAGATGCGCGCCAAAGCCTTTACAGGATGGCAGACGGGGACGGACGGGCCATCCTGACGCTTGCGGAGGAGATCTGGCGATCTGCACGTGCCGATGAGGTCTTTGACGCTGAGGGCCTCCAGCAGATCGTACAGAGGCGTGCGCCCGTCTATGACAAGGGGCAGGACGGTCACTACAATCTGATATCTGCGCTGCACAAGGCCGTGAGGGGATCAGACCCGGACGCTGCCCTCTATTATCTGTGCCGCATGTTCGATGCCGGCGAGGACCCGCTTTATATCGGCCGTCGTCTGGTGCGTATGGCCTCGGAAGAAGTCGGCCTGGCCGATCCACAGGCTTTGGTGATCGCCAATGCGGCCAAGGATGCCTATGATTACCTCGGTTCGCCCGAAGGGGAACTGGCATTGGCACAGGCCTGTGTCTACGTCGCCTTGGCGCCGAAATCCAACGCCATCTACACGGCCTTCAAGAGTGCCATGAATGCCGCCAGAACGCACGGTTCCTTGCTGCCACCCAAACACATACTGAACGCGCCCACCAGCCTTATGAAGACGGAAGGCTACGGTGGCGGCTATCAATATGACCATGATGCACCGGACGCCTTTTCCGGGCAGGACTATTTTCCGGAAAAAATGGGCCGTCAGACGTTCTATTCCCCGCAAGAGCGCGGATTTGAACGGGAACTGAAAAAGCGACTGGAATATTGGGCAAAACTGAGAGCGGAGAGGCAGGCAGGTGGTGGCAGGTGAAGAACAACCCATAGCAGTCCTCGGAGCAGGCGCCATCGGATGTTATGTCGGCGGAATGCTGCAAGCCGGCATAACACCCGATGGCGCCAAGGTTCGTTTCATTGCCCGCGAACGCGTCGTAGGCGACCTGTCGGAACACGGGTTGCGGCTCAGCCGTTTTGATGGGCCGGACGTTCGTGTTGCGCCGCAAGATATTGCCATATCGACAGATCCGGCCACTGTGGCCGGCTGTCAGCGCATCCTGGTCTGTGTGAAATCGCAGGATACGCAAGCGGCAGCTGCACAGATTGCCAGACATATTTCGCCCGGATGCATGGTCATCTCATTGCAAAACGGTGTCGATAACGCCCGTGTTTTATCCGATGTTCTCGGCGTGGAGAACGTCTGTGCGGGCATGGTGCCATTCAACGTGGTTGGTTCCGGCGGCGGGCAATATCACAGGGGCACCGGGGGCAGATTGCTGATGGCCGATAATCCGCGCACCAGAATGTTTGCAGCCGCGCTGACATCCTGTGGCATCGATGCCGGCGTGCATTACGACATGCAGGCTGTCCTATGGGGCAAATTGCTCCTGAACCTCAACAACGCGCTCAATGTCCTGTCTGATGTGCCGCTTGTGCAACAGCTTTCGGATCGCGCCTACCGGCTGGTGCTTGCTGCAATGATGAAGGAAGCGCTTGTAGCGATGCAAAAATCCGGTATCCGGCCCGCTGCGATAGAAAACGTTCGACCGTCGGTTGTTCCACATATATTGCGTCTGCCGAACTGGCTGTTTGCACGGGTTGCCCGCGCGATGTTGTCGATGGACGCAAAAGCCCGCTCGTCCATGTGGGATGATCTGCAGAAACATCGAAAACCCGAGATTGACTATCTCAACGGTGCCGTCGTGCGTCTGGCACAAAATGCAGGCACGGATGCGCCCATCAACCGTTCGATTGTTGCCCTTGTTGAAGAAGCTTTCAGCAAGGGGCAATCACCGCAACTCAGCGGCGGGCAATTGCGGGAAAAACTGCAGAGGATGCGGTAAAATCGGTTCTGTTTGCCCGGTGGGCGCATGCAAATTGCAAAATATGCGTTTATTTCTTTTCTGGACCGGCAAAACCGACTAAACGCTTGTTTCATGGCACATATATTATATGTCGCGCTGGGTGGCGCCATTGGCGCATCAATGCGTTACCTTGTAAGCATGGCAATGCTGAGATTGTTCGGCTCGAATATTCCCTGGGGAACATTCACCGTGAATGTTCTGGGATCCTTTGCGATGGGCGTACTGGTGGAAGTGCTGACGCGCCGTCTTGGAGGATCACAGGAACTGCGTCTGCTTATCGCGACCGGGTTCCTTGGAGGCTTCACGACGTTCTCCGCTTTTTCTCTGGATGTCGTTTTTCTGTGGGAGCGGGGGTCGGGTATGGCCGCATCGGTCTATGCAATTTCGAGTGTCGTCCTGTCGATCGCTGCGCTGTTTGCCGGTTTGGCGCTTTGCAGAGCCTGGGCTTGACAGCAACTGTAGAATTGGAAGTTTTTAAATGGCAGGCGTAGAACAACGCAAAGTGGATGAAGACGAGACTGGCATGCGGCTGGACCGGTGGTTCAAATCGCATTACCCGGGGCTGGCCTTTGGCAAATTGCAAAAATTGCTGCGTTCCGGTCAGATCCGGGTGGACGGCGGCCGGGTAAAATCGGACACGCGGGTTCAGCCCGGGCAGGTGATCCGCATTCCGCCGATGGGGACCGATGAAAAGGATGCCGAGGCGGATCCGGAAAAGCGCCATCGTGGCCAAAGCGCTGACGGTGAGATGCTGTCAAAGATGCTGATCTACGAGGATCCGAAAGTCTTTGTGTTCAACAAACCCAGCGGCCTTGCTGTGCAGGGTGGCTCCGGCTTGTCGCGCCACGTGGACCAGATGCTGGAATCCTGGCGCAACAGGAAGGGTGAAAAACCCAGGCTTGTCCATCGCCTCGACCGCGATACATCCGGCGTGCTTGTGGTTGCGCGCACCCGTGGTGCGGCGCAGGCGCTGACCAAGGCGTTTCGTGAACGCGATACCAAGAAAATCTACTGGGCTCTGGTAAAGGGCGTTCCGGCAAGGCCGGAGGGGCGAATCTCCACATGGCTGGTCAAGGAAGCGACGGAAGATGGAGACCGCATGCGCGTTTGCGCCCACGGCGTGAAGGGAGCGGATCATGCCGTTTCCAATTTCCGGATCATCGAGCGTGCCGGGCAGGACCTTTCCTGGCTGGAGCTGGAGCCCTATACGGGCAGGACGCATCAGTTGCGCGTTCACGCCGCCTATATGGACTGTCCCATTTTAGGTGATTCAAAATATTTTGAGGAAGACCACAACTGGGATTTCCCCGGCGGTATGCAAAAACGCCTGCATCTGCATGCGCGCAGTATTTCCATTCCCCATCCCGATGGCGGATCAAGAATTGAGGTCACAGCGCCGATGCCACAGCATATGGTCCAAAGCTGGAACCTGATCGGTTTCGACAGGGAATTGCAGGAATGAAACTGGTTCTGTTTGACTGCGATGGCACACTCATCGACAGCGCAGCGGTCATACATGCCTGTATGGAACTGGCCTTCCTGGAGGCAGGCCATGCGGCCCCGGATATCGACCGGACAAAATCCACGATCGGCCTGACGCTCGATATCGCCATAGCGCAACTGCTGGAAAGGCAGGTCGACGAACACATCCATCATCTGGTTGATCGATACAAGCATCACAGTCTGACAATGCGGTCTGGCAGTCAGACCCATGAACCTTTTTACGACGGTATCTGGGATGTTCTGGATGTGCTTCGCACGCAAGACGAAATCCTGCTGGGTGTGGTAACCGGAAAATCACGACGCGGCCTGGATAATCTGCTGGCAAAACATGCGCTTGAACCGTCGTTCATCACCACCCGTACCGCCGATGAGTGCCCGTCGAAGCCCAATCCGGCCATGGTGCTGGAGTGCTGCAGTGAAACCGGCGTCGATCCGGCTGCGACAATTGTAATTGGTGACGCGATCTACGATATGCAGATGGCAAGGTCAGCTGGTGCAACAGCAATTGGCGTCAATTGGGGCTACAGCAATGAACAGGCATTGCGCAATGCCGGAGCACATGATGTTGCGCAAAGACCGCAAGACCTGCTGCAATGGATAAAGTCGTCGGAAAGGCAAGCATATGCGTGAAATTCTCTCAGATGTCAGCGAGATGCTCAGTGACACTGACCCGGTGCGCCGGGCGCAGATAAAGGCCAAGCGGCCGCTTCCCAAACGGTTTTACAAGAGTGCCGGCGTTGCGCCTCTGGAGGACGGTTTCGCCGTGCAACTGGATGGAAAGACCGTTCGCACACCGGCAAAAATGCTTCTGAAGTTGCCAACCGAGCAACTGGCTCTGTTGGTCAGTGACGAATGGAATGCGCAAAAGGAGAATATCAATCCTGTCGAAATGCCGATCACCCGTCTGGTGAACACTGCGATCGACGGAATTGCCATGGATCCGCAGGCTGTCATTGAGGACATTTTACGCTTTGCCGGCACCGATCTGCTGTGTTATCGCGCCGATAGTCCCAAGGAGCTTGTTGAACGTCAGAATGAAGCCTGGGATCCGCTGATCGATTGGGCCCACGCCAGCCTCAGCGCCCGTTTCAATCTGGCCGAAGGTGTGATCCATGTGGAGCAGCCAAAGGAAACAATCCACGCCCTTGGCATCCACATTACAGCATTCAACAGCCCCATTGCCCTGGCCAGCCTCCACACATTCACCACGTTGACCGGCTCGGCATTGCTATCGATTGCCATAGCCAAAGAGGAATTGACGGCGCAGGAAGCCTGGCAGGCGGCGCATGTTGATGAGGACTGGAATATGGAACAATGGGGCGAAGACGCAGAGACCAAGGCGCGCCGCGCTTTCCGCTGGGGCGAGATGCTGGCAGCCGACAGAGCGCTCAAAGCGCTTTGACAGGAACAATCCGGCGGTTACAGAAAACCGCCTTCTCAGATGGCTGAGCCGTTAAGTTTCGACAGGCGAACACCTGTGATCCTGAAGGCGCCGTCGGCCTGTTTTTCAAGCACATAGACGGCCCGCCAGTCCTTGCCCATGGGGCCGGTGATCAGCAATTCCTGAGCGATTGTGTTGCCATCGGTACCCAAAACACCACGGCCAAAGGCATAATTGCCAGGCCGATAGACCGGCCCATAATTGCGTTTGACCATTTCGACAAAAAACCTGGGGTCCGGGTAGGCGGCCTTGATCCCCGGTGCGGCAAAGGAATAGGCCGTTTCAATGTCATCGTTCAAAAAGGCACTGATCTGTTTTTCAATGATGTTTCGTGCGGTGGATAGTCCATCCTGCGCCATTGCGGCGGTGGCAATCAGCAGGCTGGCGATAAGGGCTGTCAAAACGCTGCGCATGGTCTCATCCTCACTTCCATGAAGAAAAAGATAGGGCGCAGTGCACCGATTGGGAAGGCCCTTGGTTATTGCGTCAAGTTGAAGCCCATGATTCACGAAAGCAGCTTGAACGTACCCGTGGACGTGGCGATGAGGGTTCCATCATCCTTTGCCAGTTGTGCATCGACAAAGATCAACTTGCGGCCGCCTCCGGTTTTTTTGGCGGTTGCGATCACCCGTCCGGATCGCACGCCCGACAGATAGTTGACAGTCATCGACACCGTGGCAACCGCCGGAAGCGTTTCGCCATCGACAGACAGGCTGGCCGTATAGCCGGACGCAGCGTCCAGCAAAGTGGCCATAAGGCCGCCGTGCAGACTGTCCGTGCGGTTGAGATGTCGCTCATCGAGATCGAGGACGGCGCGCGCGCTGCCTTTGTCGATCTCGATGGCATAGCCTATGAGCGTTTGCGCGCCCGTATGGTTCTGAACCAGTTTCATGACACAGGGACGACCGCACTGTCTTTCCGGCAAATGCTTTGCCCCATCAGGCAGCCTGTCGTGACAGGCTGACATAACGGGCCGTATGGTAATCCACATCGCCGAACTGATGATCAATCATCACCAGACGTTTGGCGAAATGCGCCAGCCCGTATTCCCAGGTCATGGCAATGCCACCATGCATCTGGATGGCTTCCTCAGCCACAAGCCGACCGATCCGCCCGGCCAGAACCTTGGCAGACGAAACGGCTTTTTCCCGCTCCACCCGGTCAAGGTCAAGCCGTCCTGCCGCATTGATGACCGCTGAACGGGCCTGTTCAATCTCTGTCAGAACGGTTGCCATGCGATGCTGCAGTGCCTGGAACTTGCCGATGGCAACGCCGAACTGTTTGCGCGTCTGCAAATATTCAATCGTCATGTCGCGGCAGACTTCCATCAGGCCGATGGCCTCCGAGGTCAGCGCCACATTGGCCCGGGCCGTCGCCATCTCGATCGCAGGATAGGCTTTGCCGGAATCACCCAGCAATGTTTCTGCACCCAGCCGTACGTTGTTCAGGGAGACCTCACAGGCATGCAGCCCATCTATTGTCGGGTAACCTCTGATTTCCAGTCCCTCGGTCGTGGCGGGCAACAGGAAGGCTGACAGACCGTCTTCATCCCATGTGTTGCCGGAAACGCGTGCCGTGACAATCAGGCTGTCTGCGCTGTCGCCATTGAGCACGACTGCCTTGCTGCCATTGACAATCCAGCCCTCGCCATCCGGCACGGCACTGGTCTCCACGTGGGAGAGGTCGTAATGGCTGGTGGGTTCGCCGTGGGCCAGTGCAACCGTATGTGTTCCTGCGATGATATCGGCAATCAGCGCCTTCTGACTGTCATTGCCAAGCCTGGAGAGCATTGTGCCGCCCAGAATACCGCTGGCAACAAAAGGTTCGACAACAAGACCGCGACCCAGTTCCTCGAACAGGATGGCAATATCAAAACCAGCGCCGCCAAACCCGCCATCCTCTTCTGAAAAGAGCGCGCCGATCAGGCCCAGTTCGGCAAATTGCGCCCAAACATCGCGCGAAAAACCCTCAGCGCTGGCTGCGACCGTGTTGCGCTCTTCCAGTCCATAATTGTCGGCGATGAATCGTGCGACCATATCCTTGAGCATGATCCGGTCTTCAGTATGTTTAAAATCCATGGGTGCCTCAAAGTCCCATCATCATTTTGGTGATGATGCTGCGTTGAATTTCGTTTGAACCACCGTAGATGGTGATTTTGCGGTTGTTGAAATATTCCTGGCTGACTGGCGCCGCGTAATCAGGACCGATCGGCTCTTCATTGTAACCGGTCTCAAGCGCCTCGGAAACGAACGGCATGGCATAGGGACCAAGAGCACGCCGCGTCAGATCATTGAGCGCCTGGCGTATTTCCGTGCCCTTGATTTTCAGCATGGAACTCATCGGACCGGCATTGGCCACGCTGTCGGGCGACGAAAGCAGCCGCAGATTGGTGGTCGACATGGCGTCGAGATCCATTTCGATCTGTGCCAATCTGGCGGCAAATATGGGATCCTCGATCAAAGGGCGGCCGCGAATTTTCTGGTTTTCCGCAATATATTTCAGATGGGCCAGCGAGACCTTATTGGCACCCACATTGGCAATATTGGTGCGCTCGTGGGTCAGAAGATATTTGGCATAGGTCCAGCCCTTGTTTTCTTCGCCAACTAGATTTTCCACCGGCACACGAACGTCGTCAAAAAACACCTCGTTGACTTCGCGTGAACCCTCCAGCAGCACAATCGGGCGCACCGTGATACCGGGCGTCTTCATGTCGATCAGCAGAAAGGAGATGCCTTCCTGGCGTTTTCCTTCATTGGACGTGCGCACCAGACAGAATATCATGTTGGCGTATTGCCCGAGCGTCGTCCAGGTCTTCTGCCCATTGACCACATAGTGGTCCCCATCGCGTACGGCTTTTGTCTTGAGCGAAGCCAGATCAGAGCCGGCACCCGGTTCCGAGTAGCCCTGGCACCACCAGTCAGACCCATCCAGAATTCTTGGCAGATAGGTGCGTTTTTGTTCTTCGGAACCGTATTTTATGAGCACCGGCGCCAGCATTTTCAATCCGAAAGGCACTGTGCGTGGCGCACCGGCTGCGCAGGATTCATCATCGAATATCTGCTGCTGAACGGCGTTCCAACCGGTTCCGCCGTATTCAACCGGCCAGGATTCGGCAAGCCAGCCGCGTTTGTTCATGATCGCGTGCCAGCTTTCCATGTCTTCCTTGACCAGACGTTTGCCGGTCTTGACCTTCTCGGCAAGCGCGCTTGGCAGCTCTGCAGACAGAAATGCACGCACTTCGTCACGAAAGGCCAGTTCTTCTTCGGAATAATTGAGGTCCATTATCCGATCCTTTGATCAATAGATTTCAAACAGGCCGGCGGCACCCTGGCCACCACCGATACACATGGTCACGACGGCATATTTCACGCCGCGCCGCTTGGCTTCATACATGACATGGCCAACCTGGCGTGCACCCGTCATGCCATAGGGGTGGCCTATGGAAATCGAGCCGCCATTGACGTTCAGAATTTCATCGGGAATCCCCAGCTTGTCGCGGCAGTACAACACCTGGCTGGCGAATGCCTCGTTGAGTTCCCAGAGTCCGATGTCATCCATCTTCAATCCGGCCCGCTCGAGCAGGCGAGGGACGGCAAACACCGGTCCAATACCCATCTCATCGGGTTCGCAACCGGCCACCGCATAGCCTCTGAAGGCGCCGAGCGGTTCAATATTGTGTTTTGCCGCTTCGCCGGCTTCCATCAGCACACAGGCCGAAGCACCATCTGACAATTGCGATGCGTTGCCGGCGGTGATGAATTGGTCTGCCCCGCGAATGGGCTCAAGCTTCTGCAATCCTTCCAGCGTGGTCGTTGGACGGTTGCATTCGTCGGCGCTGAGCGTGACTTCCTTTTTCGATATCTCGCCGGTGTCGCGGTCCTTGACAGCCATGACAGTGGTAAAAGGTATGATCTCATCACTGTAGCGGCCTGCCTCCTGTGCTGCGGCTGTGCGCTGCTGAGAAGCCAGTGCGTATTCATCCTGGGCAAGGCGGCTGATTCCGTAGCGCGCTGCGACGATATCGGCTGTATCGATCATCGGCAGATAGATTTCAGGTTTGTTTTCAAGGATCCACGGGCTTGCCGCCATATGGGTATTGGCATGTCCCTGGGCCAGCGTAATGGATTCCAGACCGCCCGCCAACATGGCCGGAGACCCCTCGACGGTGATGGAATGGGAGGCCAAAGCAATGGCCTGGAGACCGGAGGAGCAGAACCTGTTGACAGTCAAACCCGCCGTGGTCACCGGGAGGCCGGCGCGGATGGCGATCTGTCGGGCAATATTGCCGCCGGTCGCCCCCTCAGGCAGGCCGCATCCGAAGATGGCGTCCTCGATCAGGTCGGGGTCAACGCCGGAACGTTCCACAGCGGCGCTGGCGGCAGCACCGCCAAATTCTGCACCATGGGTTATGTTCAAACTGCCTCGAAAGGCTTTGGCGATCGCGGTACGGGCGGTCGATACGATTACAGCTTCACGCATGGGGTCAATATCCTCTAGAAATTTGCTTTTTTGTTCAACGTGTCGAAGTTTTCGCCCCGGTCCACGAGATCGATGAGGAGTTGGGCCGGCTTCCAGAATTCCGGATCTTCGCTTTGGAAACTGCGAATATCGGCCAATATCGTGTCCAGCCCGACCATGTCTGCATATTTCAACGGTCCGCCGCGCCAGCGCGGGAAGCCGTATCCATAAAGCATGGTGATATCGACATCGAGCGGACGCAGTGCAATGCCTTCTTCAACAACGCGTGCACCTTCATTGATCATGGCGGCCATGTAACGCCGCATGATCTCTTCTTCATTGAGGGGCTTTGGCGTAATGCCCTTTTCGGCTCTGACCTGATCAATGATTTCCAGAACCTCAGGGTCAGGTTTGCCGATGCGGCTGCCGTTTTCATAGATGTAAAATCCACGACCGGTTTTTTGCCCGAAGCGGCCCAATTCTCCGATTCGGTCCATATAGTCGGACGCATAGCGCCCTTTCCAGCCTTCTGCACGTTTGCGTTTGCGGTTGGCCATGCCAATGTCGAGACCGGCCAGATCGCCCATCTGGTTGGGGCCCATGGGATAACCGAAATTCAGCACGGCCTTGTCAATGTCATAGGGGCTGGTGCCGTCTTCAACCTTAAAGGAGGCAAGCGACAGATAGCGTTCCAGGATACGGTTTCCGATAAACCCGTCACAAACGCCCGCCCGCACACCGACCTTCTTGAGCTTTTTCGCCAGAGCAAACCCTGTCGCGGCCACATCCGCATGGGTTTTGTCTGCAACCACGATTTCCAGCAGGCGCATGACATGGGCCGGTGAGAAAAAATGCAGCCCCAGAACATCCTGTGGTCGTTTTGTTGCCGAGGCAATTTCATTGATGTTGAGGTAGGACGTGTTGCTGGCCAGAACGGCACCGGCCTTGGCGTGTTGATCTATTTGTCGGAACAGGTCCTTCTTGACGTCCATGTTTTCAAATGCGGCTTCGATAACAATGTCTGCCGAAGCGATCGAAGCAATATCCGAACTGACCGTATAGAGCTTGTTTGCAAGATGGTCGCGATGCGCCTGGTCGAATTTGCCGCGCTTGACCCCGTCATCGAGAATACGTTCCACATTCTGACGCCCGCGCTGGGCGCTTTCCTCATCGCGCTCGACCATCGTCACCGGCATGCCGGCAAACAGCATGGAGACCGTGATTCCCGCTCCCATGGTTCCGCCGCCGATCACTGCGGCGCTGTCCAAAGGCCGTGCATGGCCGGTCTTGAGTTCCGGGACCTTGCCGACTTCACGATCAGCGAAGAACGCATGAATCATGGCTTCGCGTTGCGGCGTATTCAACAGCTCCATGAAATATTCACGTTCGCGATCCATGCCTTTCATGAACGGTAATTCGGTGGAGTCAATGATCGCTTCCAGGCAGGTCAGGGGAGCGATCTGCCCCTTGGCCTTCTTTTTGACAGCTGCACGCAGATCATCAAACAGCTTGGTATTGCCGCGAACGGCTTCAATTTTTTCATTCTGCTCACTGGTACGGCGCACTGGCAGATTTTCTGCCAGCACACGCCGGGCAAAGGCAATGCCGGCGGCCAACGGATCGTCGCCATCGTCAATGGCATCGACAATGCCGAGTTTCAACGCTTTTGGAGCAGAGACGTGTCGCCCGCTGGTGATAATGTCGGTCGCAGCTTCAATGCCGACCAGACGGGGCAGGCGCTGTGTGCCTCCGGAGCCTGGCAACAAACCCAAATGGACTTCCGGCAGTCCCACCCGAGCGGATTTGAGGGCCACGCGATAGTGACAGCAAAGGGCCGTTTCCAGGCCGCCGCCAAGCGCCGTGCCGTGTATGGCGCAGACAGTGGGCTTGTTCAGTGCTTCCAGCAGATTGGTGACTTCCGGAAGCGACGGCGGCTGTAGCGGTTTTCCAAATTCCTTGATATCCGCACCGGCGATGAATGTGCGTCCTGCACCCACGACGACAGCGACCTTGGCTGACGGATCATCGGCGAATGCTTTCGCAGCCTTGACCAGCCCCTCGCGCACGGCATGGCCGGCAGCGTTGACGGGTGGGTTATCAATCGTGATGACCGCGATGGCGCCGGCCTCATCAGGCAGGACTGCATAGGAAACGATTTCGTTCATTCAAATTCACCGAAAGCAGGTTGGGATGGGTTGGTTGGGTGGTTTGGCAATTATCAGGTTTCCGGCGCCCGATAAACAGGCGCCGGATGGATTTGATCAGTTCTACTGCTCGCCGACGACGACCCAGTTGCCGTCTTCGATATGGGAGATGATCACCGCATCACCACCCTGATGATCTTCAGCAGAATAGTTGGTGCGCACGCCTGTTATCGGATCAATGTAATCCAGGCTTTCCATCGCTGTGATGAAGTTCTCCGCAGTCAGGTCCTTGCCTGCCGCTTCCAATGCCATCACAAGACCTTCAGCCGCTGAACGGCCAAGCAAAGCGCCTGTTCCGGGGAATTCACCGAATTTGGCCTGATAATCATCTGTCCACTTTTTCACTACCGGATCAGACATCCGGGTGGTCAGATCGGGCCATCCGGCCGCCGCATAGAAACCCTCGGTCAGACCGCCGGGAACCTTTGCAATTGCGGTATGGAAAGAGGCCGAACCACCGACGAAATCCACATCATTCCAGCCGATTTTCTTTGCGGTGGCCAAAGCCGTGATGGTCTGGCGCACACCAAGCGCAACGGCGATGGTGTCACAGCCTTCATCTCTCAGCTTGGTCAATGAGCCGACAAAATCCTGCTCATCCGGCTTGTGGGTTGTTTCAGCCTTGTATTCGATGCCCAATTCAGCAGAGACGTCTTTTGCGCCTTCCTGAATCTCCTTGCCGAAATCCGAAGGAATATACATGGCGCAAATTGTTTTGGCGTCATTGTTTTCCTTCAGAAAGGTAATCCCGGCGCGGATCTGGTCATAGTAGGAAGAGAAACCGGCAAACTTGTAGGGCTCCAGCGGTTCGATCATCTGACGGGCTGCTGTCAGAGGTCCGATATTGGCAATCCCCTTGCGTTCAAGCAGCGGGAAACTGGCAATATTCATCGGTGTGCCAAGCGACAGGAGCATCACAAATACTTTGTCGGAATTGATCAATTTGTTGATGTTCTGCATGGCCTTTGGCATTTGGTAGCCATGGTCTTCAGCAATCAGCCGCAACTTGCGACCGTGCACACCGCCCTTTTCATTCACTTCGTCAAAAAGCTGATTGGCAGCGCCGATAGCCGGTGCGCCAAAGGCGGCGAAAATGCCTGACAGATCCTGATTGGATCCGATCAGAATTTCCGTGTCCGTGACGCCCTGTGTTTCCGCAAATGCCTGCGGCAGCATGGCCGCCGACAGAGCCATCGCGATAGCCGTCGATTTGATAATATTCTTCATTGGTAGTCTCCTCCTGGTGAAATGGGTAAAATCATCCATACATCGTGTCGATCAGCGCTTTATGTTTTTTCTCCACGAAGCTGCGCTTGAGCTTCATGGTGGCGGTCAACTCATCATCCTCTGCTGTCAAGAGAACATCAATGAGGCGAAATGCCTTTATCTGCTCGACCCGTGCGAATTCTTCGTTGACCTTTTCAACGACGCCTCCGATCAGTTCCTGGACCTCCGGCGTCGCGCACAGCGAAGCAAAGTCTCCAAATGGAACTCTGCGGTCCTGGGCAAATTTCTCGACGTTCTCCTGATCGATCATGATCAGGCAGGAAAGAAATTTCTTTTTGTCACCAATGACCACAGCATCGGAAATATAGGGAGAAAATTTCAGCTTGTTCTCGATTTCGGCCGGGGTGATGTTCTTTCCGCCAGCCGTAATGATGATGTCCTTGAGACGCCCGGTAATTTTCAGGTAGCCTTCATTGTCCAGAAAGCCCACATCGCCAGTCCTTAGCCAACCATCCGTTGTCATGGAATCTTCTGTCTGGGCGGGCTTGTTCCAATACCCCTCGAACACATTGGGTGCCTTGTACTGGATCTCGTTTCCATCGCCGATACGGACTTTGCCACCCGGGACAACACGCCCGACAGTGCCCACCTTGTTGTGGCCATACATGTTGAGCGAAATGATGCCGGATGTTTCACTCATTCCGTAACCCTCAAACAGATCAATGCCGATGGTCTGGTACCACAACAAAAGGTCGGGAGAGATCGGAGCCGCGCCGGTCGTGCCGCGACGCAATCGATCCATTCCGATCATCCGCCGTATATTCTTCAGCACAATTGCATCCCAGAAGCGATAACGCAGCGCGGTGTAAAGCGGTACCGGCTTTTCGTCACGCAGGCAGGATGCCCGGGCCGCCCCTGCCGCCAATGCCTGCTTGAAGGCAAACTGGCCGAACGGGGTTGCGTCCCCCATCATGATCGAAATTCTCGAATAAATTTTTTCCCAGACCCGCGGGACAGCCGTGAAAATATGCGGGCTGACTTCCTGGACATTGTCAAAAACCGTTTCGGGACTTTCCGCAAAATTGACCGTGGATTTGGAGGCTATCGGTGAAAGCACCGAAATGAATCGCTCCAGAATGTGACACAGCGGCAGAAAGCAGACCTGTTCATCGGTATCATAGGCCGGCAGTGTAATGGCGCCCACGGACAGGGAATACATGATGTTGCCCTGCGAAATCATGGCGCCTTTGGGTTGGCCCGTCGTCCCGGAGGTGTAGACAAGCAGGGCGATATCCGTCGGTTGGGATCTGGCTATCTCCTGCTCGAAAAGATCCGGGTTTTTCTTCAGATGGACCCGTCCGATATCGTAAAGTTCATCCAGAAACATGACCTGGTCATCGTGATAATCATGCAGGCCCTCACGGTCATAGACGATAACCTTTTTCAGGCATGTCATCTCATCGCGAACAGTCAGATATTTGTCGAGCTGCTCATCATTTTCTATAAACAGGAACTGACTGTTGGAATCCGTCACCAGATAGGAGAGCTGGCCTGCGGAATCCGTCGTGTAGACACCGGAGGAAATAGCGCCCATACATTGCACGGCCAGGTCGGTATAGACCCATTCCTTATTGTCTTCAGACAGGATGGAAACAACATCACCCCGTTGCAGACCCAGCGCTGCCAGCCCATTGGCAATCAGTCTGGTATGCTCATGGAAATCGTTCCAGGAATAGGACAACCAGATCCCATAGTCTTTTTCCCGGTGGGACGTGCGCTCACCCAGTTCCTTGCATCGTTGCAGAAACAATTTGGTGATCGTGTCACAGCCGTCGATATAAAAGGGACCGTTTTCCAGATCCTCATTCAGACTGATACCATTGACGAGCGTTTGCCGCGGAATGGTCTCCAGACTCCCCATGCTCATACCTCCCTAGACTGGCTCAGCGCCAAGTTTTGCGCTGTTTCCAGCGTCTTTGCCCGCGTTGCGTGTCCTGTTGTGCACCCAGATAAAACTCCTGGATGTCTTTGGATTCGCGCAGTTTTGCAGCTTCACCGCTCATCACGATACGTCCAAGTTCCATGACATATCCATAGTGGGCGACATCAAGCGCAACCTTTGCATTTTGTTCCACCAACATCATGGTGACATTTTGTTCTCTGTTCAGCCTGCGGATGATGCTGAAAATTTCCTTGACCAGCAAGGGGCTCAACCCAAGGCTTGGCTCATCCAGCAACATGATGCGCGGTTTTGCCATCAGGCCCCGGCCAATGGCGAGCATCTGCTGTTGTCCGCCCGAAAGGGTTCCGGCTTCCTGCGACCGGCGCTCCTTGAGGATGGGGAAATAGTCATAAACCAGTTCCATGTCGGCTGCGACACCGGCTTTGTCCGATCGGGTATAGGCGCCCATCTTGAGGTTGTCTTCGACGGTCAGAATCGGAAAGATTTCCCGCCCTTCGGGAACATGCACGATGCCCTTTTGAACGACCTTGTCGGGCGCCAAGCCCTGAATGAATTCACCGGATAGAGCAACCGTTCCCTTTTCCGGATCCATGACCCCGGAAATCGTTTTGAGCAATGTCGTCTTGCCCGCGCCATTGGCGCCAAGAACGGTGACGATCTGCCCCTCATTGACCTCGAGACTGACACCACGAATGGCCATGATCGGGCCGTAATAGCTTTCCAGGTTGTCGATTTTCAAAAGCGGCTGATTGTGTTCGTTGGTCATGCTGCCTCTCCGCTTTCGGTTCCGTCATCGGAACCCAGATAGGCCTCGATAACAGCAGGATCAGTCTGGACCTCCTGCGGCGTGCCGATTGACAGCATGCTGCCATCGGCCAGAGCCATGACGCGATCGGATACGGAACTGACCAGATGCATATCGTGCTCGACCATGAGAACGGTCACCCCCATCACCTTTTTGATGTCCTCGATCCAGAATGCCACGTCCTGCGTTTCCTCCACCGAAAGGCCGGATGCCGGTTCATCAAGCAGCAGCAATCTTGGCTTCACGGCCAATGCGCGTCCCATCTCCACGACTTTTCGAACGCCATAGGGCAGGCCTGCAATCAGTTTCTGGCGATAGGGCTGAAGGTCGAGGAAATCGATCACATGCTCTACGGCTTCCCGGTGAACGCGCTCCTGGGCGCGCACGAATGGCGTGAACAGCATATCTGTCAGGAAATTCGAACGGCAATGCGTATGGCGTCCGACTAGCAGGTTCTGCAATACAGAAGCCTGCTCGAACAATTCGATGTTCTGAAAGGTCCTGGCAATACCCAGCACCGGTACATCGTGCGGCTCGGCTCCCAGAATGCTCTTGCCTTCAAACAGGATATCACCTTCAGCGGGCGTATAGAGGCGGGATATCATGTTGAGTATCGTTGATTTTCCTGCGCCATTTGGCCCAACAAGCGCAAAGACTTCACCTTCTTCCACGCTGAATGACACGTCATTGACGGCAACCAGGCCACCAAAACGCAGGGTAACGTTTTTGAGTTCCAGCAGGCTCATCTTGTGCGCTCCGTTTTCAGGTAACTTTTCTGGCGGCGGAACATGTCCTTGCGGTAGAAGGGAAAGAGCTCGAAATAGGTGCGGATTTTCAGCCAGCGACCATAAATACCCATTGGTTCGAACAGGATGAAACCGATGAGGATGATACCGAACAATCCGCTTTCAAGACCTGGAATGGTCACCGAACCGGAGTCTGCAAAGACCGTCAATGCATCCCTTGTCAGTGATATGACCAAAGGCAGCATGACAAAAACGATCGCACCGAAAAAGGCCCCGTGTATTGTCCCGAGACCGCCAACCACAATGATCAGAAGCAATGTGATCGACATGATCAGGTTGAATGTCTCATTGGTGAATATCGTCGCAAAATGTCCCATCAACGCGCCACCAAGGCCCGTGATGAAACAGGACACGGCGAAGGCCACCATCTTTGTGCGCGCGACATTGATGCCCATCGCCTTTGCCGAGACCTCAGAGTCACGAACGGCGGCAAAGGACCTGCCAAGTGGAGAACGCAGCATGTTGCGATAAAGATAGACAATGACCAAGGTGATGCCCAGCACAAGCCAATAGAGCTCGACCGGATTGCCGTAGCGATTGAAAACAAAGCCGAATATCTCGATATCAGGCGCAAAGAGGCCTGAAACGCCGCCAGTGAGCGGCTCCATGATGACAATCAGATCTTCTGCAAGAACCGAGATCGCCAGGGTGGCGATGGCAAGATAAATACCGTGCAGCTTTGTTATCGGCATGGCAATCAACGCACCGGCAACACCTGCTGTCAGTCCCGCCAGCGGGAAAGAAAGCAGGAATGGCATGGAAAAATGCTCCTGATAAAGCACGTTGGAATAGGCGCCGACAGCCATGAAAGCCGCATGTCCGAGACTGGCCTGACCGGTTTGACCGACCAGCACCATCAGGCCCATGCCGCAAATGGCCCAGATCAGCACGAGCGTGGCCTCGCCAATCAGAAAGTCGCCGATCAGGAAGGGCAACAGGATGGCAAGAGCAAACAGCAGCAGATACCAGAAAGCCTGCGCTTTATGTTTGAACAGACGGATATCTGCGTCATATGAGGTTTTGAATACAATGCGCATGTTTGCCCCTCACACTTTCTTGGTCTGGATTTGTGACAATATGCCGTGCGGGCGAACCACAAGCATCACAACCAGAATCAGATAGGGGAAAATCTGTGAATAGCCAGCTGGCATGTAGCGTGCAGCGAAAGGCTCGACCAGACCGACAATGATGCCACCCAGCAATGCGCCGGGCAGGCTGCCAAACCCACCGATCACTGCCGCAGCAAAGGCTTTGATGCCGAGCAGGCCAGCGGTTGGATCAATGGAGCCTTTTGAGGCAAAAAGAATGCCTGCAATGGCTGCCACGACACCCGACAGCGCCCAGATCATCGAGTGAATGCGCTTGACCGGAATACCCATGTAATAGGCGGCAAGCTGGTTTTGCGATGACGCCTGCATACCGATGCCAAGTTTGGTTCGGGCAAAAAACACGTAGAGCAATGCCGTCAGCGCAACGGTGACAATGATCACCCAGACCTCGTCCATGCCGAGCACAAGCCCTCCAAAGCGCAATTCAAGTCCTGACAGCGGCGATTCCAGTGATTGTGGCTCGTGACCCCAGATGAGGCCGGCGATGAAGCGGATTACAAATCCCAGCGCGATGGTCAATATGACGACTGCCACCTGGGACTGGCCGAACATCCGCCGCAACACGATCATGTCGAGGAGGTAACCCAGAATGCCCATAATGCCGATAGCAAGGATGACCGAAAGCCAGAACGGCAGGCCCATGTGGTCGGCATTGGTAAAGCCCAGCGTGATGAATGCACCCAGCATCATGAAGTCGCCCTGGGCGAAATTCACGGCTTCGGTTGCCTTGTAGATAAGCACGAAGCCCAGAGCGATGAGTCCGTAGACGCATCCATTTGCCAGGCCACTTACGATCAATTGTAGTATGTCCACTCGGTTGGCCCTCCCAAGCCTTGAGCTTTTGCTCGTTCTCGTGGATGAACATGGTGAAATGAATCAACAGGTTCCCAATTCCTCTCCCGGTCGTATCAGGGTATCAGCATGACCTTTCCGGTTGTATTGCGCAACGCTTCTGCCAAATCATTCATCGCATCCTTCAGTCGGATGGTGTCCGACACTTCGGTTTGCCACTGACCTGAAACGAAACGGGCCTGTACTTCACCAATAATCCTGACCTGTTCATCCCTGGGGGTTGCCATGAACCACCGGGTTAACCAGAAACCCTCTATCTGTTTCTGCATGAAGATGAACTGGCCCATTTCCTGCAATTTTGGTGGTTGCGGATCAAGTTTTCCATAAACCACCCACCGCGCCTGATTGGGCATGGATGCAAAAATGTCGGCTGATAGCTGATTTGCAACCGCATCCAGCAGGATCCGCGGCTTTTCCTGTCGTATCACATCGCGCAATGTCTCTTTGAAATCCGCTGCGGTGCTGTTCAGAACGTATTTCGCGCCCAATTCGAGAAGATGCGCCGCCTGCTCATCCCTGCGGACAATGGCGATGGGCGCAATGTCATTGTCGCGTCCCAGGGCCGTCATCAGTTTGCACAGCTGGCTGTTGGCGGCCGTCATGATGAAACTGCCGCTTTTGGCGTTGCGCACGATGTCGAACATGGCCATGGCGGTGAGGGGGTTGACCACATGTCCCGCCGCGTCTTCATTGCGCATGTCGTCGCGCACCGGAATGCACACGGCTGCGGACGTCACTGCATATTCTGCCCATGCGCCCGAGCCGTCAGGTCCGACCGTGAACGCAACTCGTTTGCCGATCAGGGATTGTGCATGGTTGCCGGCGCCTGCGATGACGTCTCCAACGCCTTCAAACCCGGCAGCCGCACCTTTGACCCTTGGATGTCCGTATTCACCCTTGATGTAATGAAGATCAGATGGATTGATCGACGCCATGGCAACCTTGATCAGCACCTGACCATCAGCCAGTGACGGCAGGGCGATGGTCTTGCCTTCGAGATAGGGATCCATGCTTTCGAAGGCCAGTCCTTCGGACGTGCCTGAGTAGCCATCCTGCTTTTGCGTCAAGGCAAAGGTTTCTGTGGGGATCTGCACCATCATGCTCCTTCAGGTACCAGAACCAGTTTTCCGGTTGCTCCACGTCCAAGGACGCGCTCCAGAACGGCTGGTGCCTCAGACAGCGGGTAGCAACCTTCGATATGGGGTTTCACACGCCCGTCCAGATACCAGCCAATGAGCTCTTTCATGTTGCTGGCGTATTGACCGGGCTCACGTGCTGTAAAGGCACCCCAGAAAACGCCAACGACAGAAAATTCCTTGACCAGGGTGAGATTGACCGGAAGTTGCGGTATGCGTCCGGACGCAAAGCCGATGACCAGCAACCGTCCGCCACGCGCTATGGCGCGGCAGGCGGAATCAAAGGCATCACCTCCAACGGGGTCAAAAAGCACATCGACGCCTTTGCCCTCGGTCAATTTTTTCAAATCATCCTTCAAATTATCGTAGCCAATGCATTCATCGGCACCGCTGTCTTTCGCAACTTTCTGTTTCTCCGCAGTCGACGCCACTGCAATGACTTTTGCGCCCATTGCCTTGGCAATCTGTATGGCGCCAATGCCGGTGGACCCGGCGGCACCCAGCACGGCCACTGTTTCGCCCGGCTGAAGGTTGGCGCGCTGCTTCAATGCGTGGTGCGATGTGCCATAGGCGCACAGCAATGCGCAGGCGTCGGCGAAATCCATTTTTTCAGGCAAGGGAAAAACGGCCGCTGCCGGTGAGGATACCAGTTCCGAATAGGAACCCATCTGCATCAGCGCAGCAACCCGGTCTCCAGGCGCCAGCCCTGTCACATCAGGTCCGACGGATTCAATAATCCCGGCCACTTCCATGCCCGGTATAAAGGGGGTCGGCGGTTTCATCTGGTAGAGACCCTGGACCAACAGGCCGTCAGGATAATTGACGCCGATGGCCTTTGCACGAATGACAACCGCGTTGCCCTGTGCAACAGGATCCGCCACGTCCTTGTAGGCCAGCGATTTCAGCGGCCCGTATTCTTCACAGACAATGGCTTTCATGGTCAAACCCGCTCCTGTGTGTATTTGCGTAGTTCGTTGCGGGCAACCTGCCTGCGGTGGACGGCATCGGGACCGTCGGCAAGGCGCAGGGTGCGCAGGGAGGTCCAGGCACGGGCAAGCGGTGTATCCTGTGAAATGCCCTGGGCGCCAAACATCTGCACCGCCTCATCTGTGACCTTCAAGGCGACAAGCGGTGCCACGACCTTGATCTGACTGATCCACGGGGCCGCTGCCTTGGCGTCGCCCTGATCCATCATCCATGCAGCTTTCAGGCACAAAAGCCTGGCCATTTCTATGTCCATCCGGCATTGCGCAATGATGTCATAATTGGCGCCCAATTGTGCAAGGGGCTTGCCGAAGGCTTCGCGTCGCAGGGATCGTTGACACATCAGCTCAAGCGCATGTTCGGCCTGACCGATGGCGCGCATGCAGTGATGGATACGGCCAGGCCCAAGCCGGCCCTGTGAAACTTCAAAGCCGCGGCCTTCACCGAGGATCAGGTTTTCTGCGGGAACCCGCACATCCTTGAAGCGAATATGGAAATGTCCGTGGGGTGCATCATCATGCCCGTAAACCTGCATCGCACGCAGTTTTTCCACCCCGGGCGTGTCGGCAGGAACGAGAACCATTGAATGCCGTTGGTGTTTGGGGGTATTCTCATCGCCGGTTTTCACCATGACGATATAGATCTTGCAGCGCGGATCACCAGCGCCTGACGACCACCATTTTTCGCCATTGAGAACGTATTCGTCGCCCTCGCGTATGCACGACATTGAGATATTGGTGGCATCGGACGAAGCCACATCGGGTTCTGTCATCAGATAGGCGGAGCGAATTTCGCCGCTCAGCAAGGGCGTCAGCCAACGATCTTTCTGCTCCTCGGAGCAGTAACGTTCAAACACCTCCATATTGCCGGTATCCGGGGCGGAGCAATTGAAAACCTCGGGTCCCAGATGCGCCTTGCCCATTTCTTCGGCCAGGTAGGCATATTCAACCGTGGTCAATCCGTAGCCCTTGTCTGACCCGGTCAGCCAGAAGTTCCACAGACCGTTTTCACGCGCCTTTGCCTTGAGGCCCTCACGAATTTCCACCTGACGCGGCGTATATTCCCAGCGGTCTCCCTTGTCTACTTCGGCAAGGTATTCCTCTTCCAATGGCAATATATCATCACGGACCATGGTGCGGACGGCGTCGAGGAGCGGTTGCAGTTTTTCGGTAATACCCAAATTCATGTCAGACATCGGCGATCAATTCCTCTTTCAATCCAAGGCCACGCAAAGCAAAAACGGTGCATTGGCTGGCAATTCCATCAATGGTCTTTTCATCGACTCCGTGACTGGGCTGAAACCAGAAGAGAGGTGAATTCAAAGACATGAACATGAGATGCAAAGTGATGCTGGAGCTTTGATAATGCGCAATGCCTTCCAGTTTGGCCTGTTCCAGCACGTCACGAAATATGTTTGCATAATCGGTGCGCATTTTGTGCAATTCGACCAGCGCATCGCGTTGCTGCGGTGTTGTCGAGCCGCGCAGCAGGAGCTCCACGCCTTCCCATACACAGCGCTGATAGGGCTGCGTGCGGATCATCGCCAATGTATGTGTCTTGGTCATGGCGCGCAATTTCTCCACAATGCCGATCTTCTGTTCGGCTAGCGGAGCAATCGCATCGAAATTCATCTGCATGCCTTGCCGATAAACGGCGAAGAACAAATCAGCCTTGGACCTGTAGTGGTGGTAGATCCGCCCCTTTGTCGCACCCAGATTACGCGCAACATCATCAATGCTGGTGGCAGCATAGCCGCGATCCATGAAACACTGTGCCGCGGCATCGAGGATTTCCTCTTGCCCGTGACGTGCCGGATTCACTGTCGCCGAAACTGACATTCGCTGCATCGACCTCCCGCGTGCTGCACCAACTTCAATTTTAACATTGAAATGTCAGCGCCAGCAGTCTTCTTCCCGAAGCGAGAGGAACATACTACCGGGTATGTTGTCAATGGATCAAAGTGACAAAAGCAGGTGGGAACTTTGCGTTTTTGTTGGTTGTCCAGAGAGCAGTCTGACCGTGGTTTGGCGATACTTTATCAGCGCAGAACCGCTATTCGGCAACGGATGTGGGTTTTGCCCGATCGCGTCCGACGCTCATGTAGGTAAAGCCGTGCCGTGTTGGCTCCTTGCGTTTGTGAACATTGCGCAGGTCAATCATCAAAGGATAGGCCATCGCATCACGTAGGCGGTCAAGTTCGAGCGCCCGCAGGACATTCCATTCAGTCATGATCACAACAGCATGCGCGCCGATGACGGCCTCATAGGGGTCGTCGACCCAGACCACGTCGGGGTAATGCACGGAGGCCGCTTCCATTGCCTTTGGATCGAATGCGCGAACCTTCACACCATTTTTGATCAGCGTATCCAAAACCGGCAGTGCCGGAGATTCGCGAATGTCATCCGTATCCGGCTTGAACGCCACACCGAGGACAGCAACGGTTTTTCCTGTCGGATTGCCGATCGCGGCGAGCACACGGGCTGCCATGTCCAGTTTGCGATCTTCATTGACCTGAATTGTCGCCTCGACAAGCGCCTGGGGCGCATTGACGCTGCGGGCAAAAGCGGCGAGCGCACGTGTGTCCTTGGGGAAACAGGAGCCACCGAAGCCGGGGCCTGCACGCAAAAATTTGTCACCGATACGATCATCGAGCCCAATAATTTCCGAGACCTCGATGATGTTGCCATCAACCTTCTCGCAAAGATCGGCGATCTCGTTGATGAAGCTGATTTTCATCGCGAGAAATGCATTGGCTGCATATTTGCTCAGTTCGGCACCGACATTCGAGACAAAGGAAATGGGTGTTTCCTGCAGGCTCAACGGACGATAGAGTTGGGCTGTCACATTGCGTCCGCGCTCGTCATGGATACCAATGACAACACGGTCCGGGCGCATGAAATCCTGAATTGCGGACCCCTCGCGCAGAAATTCCGGATTACTGACGACGGAAAAATCGAGATTCGGGCGGAGCTTGCTGATCAGATCTCTGATTTTTTGTGAGGTTCCCGGTACAACCGTGCATTTGATGACGACAACCGCACCATCTTTCAGATGCGGTGCGATATCTTCGACAGCCTTGAAAACATAGGTCAAATCAACGTCTTCGCCATTGGCGGCGGAAGGTGTGCCGACGGCCAGAAAAACGACATTTGACTGAGGAACGCAGCGGGAGACATCACTTTCAAAGTGCAAGCGTCCCATATTGGCATTTGAACGTATCAATTGCTCAAGGCCCGGTTCGTAAATGGGACTGACATTGTTCTTCAGCAATGCAATTTTTTCTGGATTGTTATCCACACAGGTAACGTCAAACCCGAACTCCGAAAGGCATGCACCCGTTACAATACCGACATAGCCGGTCCCAATAATCGTTATGATCAAAACAGCCTCACGAAGTTAACCTGCTGGAAGAATGCACCAGTTTGACATTCGACAAATACCAGCGTTTTCAATTAGGGTCTGAGCGGGTATAAACACTTCACAAAAAAATGCCATACCACATTGTGTCAATCTGAACACCCAATACGGCGAGCTTTACAAAAATGGCAGTACAGATACAGGCCCCGATTATCGTGACCGGGGCAGCGGGCTTTATAGGCTTTCACGTTGCACGCCGACTTCTCGATCTGGGATACCAGGTCGTCGGCATCGACAATATGAACGCCTATTATGACGTCTCATTGAAAAAAGCCCGACTGGCGCAATTGACTGTCCGCAGCAATTTCACCTTTGAGCGGGCCGATCTGGCCGACAAAGATGCAATGGCAGCTATTTTCCAAGCGATCAAACCAACGCATGTCGTCAATCTGGCTGCACAGCCGGGTGTGCGCTATTCGCTGGAGAATCCGCACGCCTATATAGACAGCAATATAACCGGATTTTTGAATATCCTCGAAGGCTGTCGCAACCATGGCGTCGACCATCTGGTCTATGCCAGTTCGAGTTCGGTCTACGGCAATAGCCCCGATGTTCCCTATAGTACCGAACAGAACGTCGATAATCCCATCAGTCTTTATGCCGCCACCAAAAAATCCAACGAGTTGATGGCGCATGCCTATAGCCATATCTGGAACATGCCGGTGACAGGGCTTCGGTTTTTTACCGTTTACGGTCCCTGGGGGCGCCCGGACATGGCCGCCTATCTCTTTACCAAAGCCATTCGCAACGGTCAGCCGATCCGGGTTTTCAACAATGGCGCCCTGCGACGTGACTTTACCTATATCGATGATATTGCCGAGGGGGTCATCAAGGTCCTGCTTTCACCGCCCGTCAGAAAATCCGATTCGGACTCAGCCGATAAACAACAGCAAATCGCGCCACTCTACAGACTCTACAATATTGGCAATTCGGAACCTGTTGAATTGATGCGGATGATCGAAACCCTTGAGAATCTGCTGGGACAAAAAGCAATCAAGGAATTTTTGCCGATGCAGGCGGGTGATGTTTACGAGACCTACGCAGATACGGACTCGCTTGCGCGGGATTTTGATTTCAAGGTGCATACACCGTTGGAAGAAGGACTCGCAGCCTTCGTCGAATGGTATGATATGTATCATTCCATAGATGACTGATTTCAACCCGGGTGATTTACCCGATCTGTATCTGATACGTCACGGTCAGACGGACTGGAACCTGCACGGACGATTTCAGGGTGACAGCGATATTGCGCTGAATGACACGGGCAAAGCACAGGCAGAAGTGCTTTCACAAACCATGTTTGAACGTGTCGCTGCAGGACATCTGGCAACACACGAGCTTCAGATATTTGCATCGCCACTGCTGCGCGCTCGGCAAACAGCTGGGATCATAACGCAACGTTTGGCGCATCCACTCGGCGATATTGTCATCGAACCGCGCTTGAAGGAGTTATCCTTTGGCCGTTGGGAAGGTTTGACGACCTTGGAAGTCAAGAAGAATTTCCCCGATGAAAGGCGCAGGCGCAAAGCTGACCGCTGGAACTTCCATCCCCGGAATGGAGAGAGCTTTGCTGCGCGCGTTCCTTCCTTGCTGGCATTTCTTGAAAGCCTTCATGCACCGACAGTCATCGTGACCCATACGGGCATTATTCGGCTGTGCATGATTTTATTGGGTGCCCGTGACCGGGAAAAGGCGCTTGTCGAGGAGATTTCCCAAGATAAGATCTATCTTTGGTCAAAAGGGTCATTGGCAGCAGTGTAAAATACTGCAAGTATGTTCACATTGCTGTGAGTTGGGCGAATGGTAAAAAAAACAATATAGTGGCCTGATCGCTGAGTTCTAGGGGAAAATCTGTTCGATGAGTGAAAATGGTTCTGATATTCTGCGGGTTGAGGGCTTGCGGGTTGCAATCGGTGTAGGGGAACATCAATCGGACGTTGTCAAGGGCATCAGCTTTCGTATTCCAAAGGGCAAAACAGTTGCCCTGGTCGGTGAATCCGGTTCAGGAAAATCCATAATAGCTCAGACCATCATGGGGATTCTGCCTGACGTTGCCGAAATCACCGGTGGATCGATCAATTTTTATGACCCATTGAGCGGTGGAGAGCCTGTCGACATTGTGCAGCTGTCGCGGGATGCGCGCGCCATGCGGCAAATTCGTGGCGGTCGGATTTCCATCATTTTCCAGGAGCCGATGACATCGCTTTCCCCGGTGCACACGATTGGCAATCAGATTGATGAGGCGCTGGACCTGCATCGCGATGTCAGTCGCAAAGAGTGCCGGGAACTGACACAGCAAATGCTGGAACTCGTCGGCTTTCCTGACCCTGCGCGTGCCTATAACATGTATTCGATGGAGCTTTCCGGCGGGCTGCGCCAGCGTGCCATGATCGCCATGGCGCTTGTGTGCAATCCCGCGCTGTTGATTGCCGATGAGCCGACAACCGCGCTTGATGTAACGGTACAGGCCCAGGTTCTTGCGGTCTTGAAGGATGTTCAGAAGAAGCTGGGCATGTCTTTGCTGCTCATCACCCATGATCTGGGTGTTGTTGCCAATATGGCAGATGAGATTCTGGTGCTTTATCACGGCACCTTGATGGAGGCGGGCAATCTGGAGGATATTTTTCACCGGCCGCAACACCCCTACCTGAAAGCTCTTTTGGCCGCAGTCCCGAAGTTGGACATGCAGCCGGGCGAACGTTTGGTGTCCTTGCGCGAGGTGACCCAGCCGCTGCCTGCCGCCTTCAAGGAAAACGCCGAGCTTCGTCGCCATGAGCCCGGCGAAACGGTTCTTGATGTCAACAATCTGTCGATGAGTTTTGAATCCAAAAAGGGCAGCCGTCTTTTCAGTTCAAAGTCTGACCGGGTCATTGCCGTTGATAATGTCAGCTTTTCAGTTCGCCATGGCGAATGTTTCGGTCTGGTTGGTGAGAGTGGTTGCGGCAAGACAACATTGAGCAAAATCATCAGCCGTGCACTGACACCCACGGAGGGATCGATCTGCTTCAACGATGGCAAGAACGAAGTGGATCTGGCCAAGGTCCGGGGACGCGAGCTGTTCGATCTGCGTCGAAAAATTCAAATGGTTTTCCAGGATCCGTTCTCCTCATTGTCACCCCGTTCCACAGTGATGAATATTCTGTCGGAACCGCTGGAAATCCACGCCATCGGAAACGCCCAGTGGCGCAAGGAGCGTGCACGCGAATTGATGGATATGGTTGGTTTGTCGCAAACATTTCTCAATCGCTATCCGCACAGTTTTTCAGGTGGCCAGCGCCAACGCATTGGCATTGCCCGTGCTTTGGCGCTCGATCCTGATTTGTTGATCTGTGATGAACCGGTTTCGGCATTGGATGTTTCGGTTCAGGCACAAATTCTCAATTTGCTGATACGCCTGCAGAGCGAGCTGAACCTGACGACGATTTTCATCTCTCACAATCTTGCCGTGGTCAATTATGTGGCTGATCGCGTTGCCGTTATGCAGGCTGGACGCATCGTGGAAATTGCACCCGGAGAGGTTTTGTTTCGCGATCCGATTCATCCCTATACACAAAACCTGTTGCAATCCATTCCCACGATTGATTTGACGCATCAACTTGCGCTTGGCCAGACAAACATTCTGACGAGCAGATCGGACGAAAAATGGGACAGAAGATTTGTTCCTGAGGGTCCGGGTGCCGCTATGGAAATGTTGGAAATCGGCAAGGATCACCATGTTCTTGTTCGGCCGGGCAGCGATACGAAGAGGCTGGTAGCATGAACACGAAGAAACGCATCAGTGCATTTTTGTTTGGAGCGCTTGTCTATTCATTTTCCGCCGTTGCGGGCAATGCCATCGGGACGCTCAAGGAACCACCGGTCCTGGCGCCGCTGGTTGAATCGGGTGAACTTCCCCCCATGTCGGAACGTTTGCCGGATCAGCCATTGGTTCTGGATTTTGAAAAGAGCGGCAAAAGCATTGGCAACTATTGTTGCTCCATGCGGATGCTCCTGGGCAAGTCCAAGGATATCCGTATGATGACAGTTTACGGTTATGCGCGGCTTGTTGGATTCAATGAGAAATTTGAGCTCAAACCGGATATTCTGGAGAGCTTTGACGTCGAGGAAGGCCGGATTTTCACCCTGCGTTTGCGCAAGGGGCACAAATGGTCCGATGGACACCCATTTACGGCGGAGGATTTTCGCTATTATTGGGAGGATGTGGCCAATGATCAGGAGCTGACAGGCAAGGGCATACCGCAAATCCTGCTGTCGGACGGCGAACCACCCGTTTTCGAAGTTATCGATGACCAGACCATCCGCTACACCTGGAATACACCAAACCCGGCATTCACACTGGGCCTGGCTGGTCCTTCCCCCGCCTATATTTATCAGCCGTCTCATTATATGAAGCAGTTCCACAAGAACTATGTGGATCCCGTAAAACTGGCCAAAATGGTGGAGGACGGGAAGTACCGCAACTGGTCTGCGATGCATACGGTCAAAGGGCGGCAATACAGACAGGAAAATCCTGAACTTCCGACCCTGCAACCCTGGTTTAATACCACTGATGGTCCATCCAAACGGTATTCCTTTACCCGCAATCCCTATTATCACCGCGTCGACCCGAACGGCCAGCAATTGCCCTATCTTGATGAGGTTGTGTTGCTCATGGGGTCCACGGACATCGTCCCGACCAAATCCGGATCAGGTGAAAGCGATCTGCAGGCGCGTTATTTGAGCTTTGACGATTACACGTTTCTCAAGCAGGGCGAAAAGGACCAGAACTACAGGGTGCTGCTTTGGCGGAGCGGTGTTGCCTCGCAGATTTCACTTTATCCCAATATGAATGTCGCCGACCCGGTATGGCGCGAGGTGCTTCAGAACGTCCAGTTCAGGCGTGCGCTTTCCATGGGTCTCGATCGGCACGAGCTGAACGAGCAATTGTTTTTCGGCCTGGCGAAGGTAGGCGGCGACACCGTGCTCGACGTTTCTCCGCTCTTCAAGGAAAAATACGTCAAAAACTGGACCGAGCATGATGCACCCGCCGCCAACAACATGCTGGACGAAATGGGATTGCAGAAAAGAGACAGCTATGGAACCCGGTTGCTGCCGGACGGACGTCCCATGGAGATGATCGTCGAAAGCGCCGGTGAAAGCACCGAACAAACCGATGCTCTGGAGCTCATTCGATATCATTGGGGTGAGTTGGGCATCAAGGTTTTCACCCGGTCTTTGCAACGCGATATTCATCGTCGCCGGTTCCTGACCGGCCAGACAATGATGACCATATCAACGGGGATGAATATCGGTCTGGCAACGCCGGAATCAAACCCCGAAGAGCTGGCCCCGGTATCCTCCGCTCAGCCGAACTGGCCTGTTTGGGGGCAATATACGGAGACAGGCGGAAAAGCCGGGGAGGCACCAAGTTTGCCCTCCGCTCAACGCCTGCTGGAACTCTACCAGTCCTGGAGACAATCGACCAACAATGTCGAGCGTGAAGCGATCTGGTCTGAGATGCTCGAAATATACTCTGAAGAGGTTTTTTCAATCGGAGTTGCCCGCGAGGCAATCCAGCCTGTTGTTGTAAACAGAAAACTGCGTAACCTTCCGGAAACTGGAATATTTTCCTGGTCGCCATCGGCTTTTTTCGGCATTTACCGCCCGGACACATTCTGGTTTGAGGAATAGACTGCGACATGTTGAAATATATTTTCTATCGCTTTATGGCGATGATCCCCACGCTGGTGATCGCCAGCATGCTGATATTCGCCATCGTGGAATTGCCGCCGGGGGACTATTTCGAAAGTTACCTGGCAGAATTGCAGGCTTCGGGCGAAACGGTTGATCCGCAAAAAATAGAATACCTGCGGACGGAATATGGTTTCGATAAACCATTGTGGCAGCGCTATATTGGCTGGGCCACCGGCATGTTGCACGGCGATTTTGGTTATTCATTCGAATATGAGCGTCCGGTATCGGAACTGATCGGAAGCCGGTTGTTCCTGACCATGTTGCTTTCTTTCGTGACCATTATCTTCACTTGGCTGATTGCCTTTCCCATTGGCATCTATTCAGCCACGCACAAATATTCCTTTGGCGATTACACCTTTACATTTGCTGGCCTTCTGGGGCTTGCCATCCCCAATTTCCTGCTGGCGCTGGTGATGATGTATTTTGCCAAGGTCTGGTTCGGCACGTCGATCGGCGGACTGATGGACCCGATCTACATCAATGAACCCATGAGTTTGGCCAAATTCGGCTCGATCATGGAGCATATGGCCATTCCGGTGATTGTGATCGGGACATCCGGCACGGCAGCGATGATCCGGCGAATTCGGGCCAACCTGCTGGATGAATTGAAAAAACAATATGTGATAACGGCCCGGGCCAAGGGCGTGCCACCCATGAAGGCCGTACTGAAATACCCCTTCAGAATGTCGCTGAATTTCTTCATTGCCGACATTGGCAACATACTTCCTGCTGTTGTCTCCGGTGCTGAGGTCGTGGCGATTGTTCTTTCACTGGAAACAACGGGCCCCTTGTTGATTTCGGCGCTGCAAAGCCAGGATATGTATCTGGCCGGCTCGTTTCTCATGTTCCTTGCGCTTCTGACTGTCATCGGCGTTCTGATATCCGACATCGCTCTGGCGTTTCTTGATCCACGAATTCGCTTGCAGGGAAGGGCGCAAAAATGAGCAATACATCCCTTCCGGCGGCAGGCCAGCCGCTCGACCACTTTGTGTCGCCTGATCCCTTTGATCCAAGTGCAGCCGAACAGCTTACCCCGGCGCAGGAGAAGTATTATTTTGCTTCCCAGCGCCAGTTGATCTGGTGGAAATTCAAGAAACACAGATTGGCCTACTATTCCGGTCTCTTCCTGCTGTTTTGCTATATCGTGATTGCCTTTGCTGAATTCATCGCACCATATGATCTGGCACACAGACACATTGAAGATATATACGCGCCACCCCAGAGCGTTCACTTCTTCAAGGACGGCGACTATATCGGGCCGCATGTCTATGAACGTGTCAGAACGCTCAACATGGAAATTCTCAAACGGGAATATTCCGACAACAAGTCCGAGGTCTATCCGGTAAAATTCTTCTGCGAAGGTGATCCCTACAATATGTGGGGCTTGATACCGATGAAGACGCATCTGTTCTGTGCTGAAGGCGAGGGCAATCTCTTTCTTTTTGGCACAGACCGTTTGGGTCGCGATATGTTCTCGCGCATCATCTATGGCGCACGTATTTCACTGACGATTGGTCTGCTTGGTATCACCGTGAGTTTCATTCTCGGCATTACCATCGGTGGTCTGGCCGGCTACTATGGTGGTTGGGTCGATGTTGTGGTCCAGCGCATTATCGAAGTGCTGCAATCCATACCAAGCATTCCACTATGGATGGCGCTGGCTGCCATATTGCCGATAACCTGGAGCCCGATCCTTATCTACTTCGGGATCACGGTTATCCTCGGCCTGCTGGACTGGACCGGACTTGCACGCGCCGTGCGCTCGAAATTGCTGTCATTGCGTGAGGAAGACTATGTGCTGGCGGCTCAATTGATGGGAGCCAAACCAAAACGCATCATTCTGCGTCATCTGGTTCCCGGTTTCATGAGCCATCTGATCGCCTCGGCGACCATCACCATTCCAGCTATGATCCTCGGCGAAACGGCCTTGAGCTTTCTGGGTATTGGCCTGCGACCGCCGGTGACCAGTTGGGGTGTGTTGCTGAACGAAGCCCAGAACATCAACGTGGTTGTGCTCTATCCGTGGCTCATTCTACCGGTCGTGCCGGTGATACTGGTCATCTTGGCTTTCAACTTCATGGGTGACGGCCTGCGCGATGCGGCTGATCCGTACCACTAAGCGAGACCCGAAAAGTGGGTACCGGTTTTCGGATAAGTCGAGCTTCAGGAAAGAGCGAGACCCGAAGAGTGGGTACCGGTTTTCGGACAAATCGAGCTTCAGGAAAGAGCGAGACCCGAAAAGTGGGTGCTGGTTTTCGGATAAGTCGAGCTTGAGATTTCAAACGAAAACCGTGATTCAATGGGTGATTGAATTGCGGTTTTTTTTGAGGATTTCGTCAATGGTCGATTTGAAAAGTGCAGCCACCGCAGCGACGTCATGTTTGTCTTCAACATAGCGGCGTCCCTGTTTGCCCAGTTTCGCGCGCAGGATGGCATCGTCGACGAGGCGCCTTATGGCTGCGCCATAGGCCACCACATCATCCGGATCTGTCAGCAGGCCGCCCACATTGTTGGAGACGACCAAAGGAACGCCGGCGGTCTTCAGTGCTGCAACGGGCAGACCGCGGGCCTGGGCTTCGAGGTAGACCAGGCCAATGGCCTCGCCAATGCCGGGCCACACCAGAAGGTCGCACTGATCCATCAGGGCGAACATGTCCTCATGGGCAATACTGCCGGTCATCTTCAACCGGGCAGGTTCAATGAAATCCAGAAGACCGGTGATCGTTGCGCGTTCCGGCCCTTCGCCGACAACGACCAGGTTCCAGGCTTCTGATTGCATCGTTTTCAAAGCCTCTGCCAAGGCCTGGTAGCTGGCCATTTTTGCACCGGGGCGCATCATGCCAACGGCCAGCAGGACAGGCGCATCATTGTCAAAGAGAGGTTTCGGATCGGATGTTTTCAAGGGCTGAATGGAGAGATCCAGAAATGGTGGAATTCGCATGGCATTTCCCATGCCCGGAATGACCTCCTGCAAATACAGCCAGTCGGAATCCTTCAGGACAAAATTCATATTGGCCATCCGGACCGCCTGTTGAACCGCCGCGCGGCCATCAAGCCAGTCACTGGCGGTGCCTTGATGGGTACGACAGGCTTCGGCCGTAACATAGGGGATGCCGAAGGATTGCGAGAGCGCGGGGCCCAGCCAATCGGGAGACTTGCAGTAGGGATGATAGGTGAACCAGAGATCGGGTACGCGGCCAGGATCCTTTTTCCAGTCCTGCCTTATGCGCGCCTCCTCGGCGGCCACATCCGACCTGCGGCGATCATAGAGCGCTTTCTCCGGCCGTTTCTGATAGGAGATGATTTCGGATACCAGATCAACCGAATAGCCTGCCAGTTGCATGGCACGCATCATCAGCCGGGCGATTTCCCGGTCACCGGACGGTATCGGATGGTCCGGTGATTTCAGCGGTGCGTAAAAGGCAATTCTGGCTTGTGTCATGGGCGCTATTGAAACAGCTTCAGGTCGTCGCCGTCAAATGCACCTTGCAGAATATCGGCTGTGACAGTGGCGCCATTTGTCTGAATGGATGACCAGTCGGGCGATGGTTTTGCCATGATACGGTCTATTGCAGTGCGCACTGCAATGGCTGTCTTGGCCTCATGCGACAGCATTTCAACCAATCCACGGGCGGCCAGCAATTCGGCGCGGCGCAATTGTTCTGTCTCCTTGTCGTTCCATTGTGGAGCCACAATGGCACGACAGCCCGCTGCCATGATATCGGCGACCGTATTATATCCCGCCAGTGAAATCGAAAGTCGGGCCGTTGCCAGGACCAAATGCAGATCAGGAATAAATTCTCTGACCGCGATGCCGGGGCGGGAGAGTTGCTGCCTGTCTTTTTCGTCCATATAGGGGCCGGTCAGGATACACCAATGCGCATCATCCAGTGACGAACCGGCTTTTGCTTCCGCCGCTGCCAGAACCAATTCACGCCCCAACAGTCCGCCACCGGCAGACACGACCACGTCAAAATGTCTGTCTGCGATCGGCGTGCCCTTGTCGGCGTGCGTCCGGAGAGTCTGCGGCGTGACAATTTGCGGCGTGACAATGCCCGTATAATAAATTTTGCCGGATATCTCTTCGGTATAGGGGAATGTTTTGTCCAGACTGATGAGGTGCCTGTCGCCGTGGACAAGCACACCGTCAAAATAGCGATCAAGCAGATCGACCGTTTGCCGGTCCTTCGATGGTTTGTTGCCCTCTTGCAGAATGTCGCGAACCGAGGCGAAGATCTTCGGCCTCTTCTCCATGCTGACGGCGGCCTCCATGAAGGGGAGCAATTCAAAATGCATCTGGCGCCGACCGAACGGAAAGGCCTCCGTAGCAATGATGTCCGGTTCACTTTCGGCCAGGATCGCGAGAATACGCTCTCGTCGTTTTTGCCTGTATTCGTCGGTTGCGACGCTGCCGTCACCGGTAACCAGCTTGGAGAAATCACCCTTTGATGAAGTCAATGACGGCAGGAAATGAACCCGGGCGCCATGGTCATCAAAATTCGGCAGTTGCTCTCCGCCATAGATCAGTTCGACATCAAATCCCCGTTCGACCAGAACACGGACGATGCGCATGGTCCGGAAAACATGTCCGACACCCAAAAGGTGCTGAACATAATAAAGGATTTTGGGATGTCGTCTCATGGTGCCGCTTCCTGGCGAATGCGCTTTACACCAACCTCTTCAAACAGGGTAACGAGTTGTTCAATCTGCGAGAGATGATCGAACTGTTTCTCAACTTTTGTTGCGCCCTTTGCGCCCATGCGTGCCCGCAATGACGGAGTGGTGATCAGGGTCTCGATCGCGTTGGCAAGCGCCGCCGCATCATTGGGAGGTGTCAGCAGGCCATTCTCGCCGTCTTCGATCAACTCGACGATCCCTGAAATGGGAGAGGAAATGCAGGCCAGGCTCTGGCTCTGTGCTTCAACAAGCACATTGGGCAGCCCATCCCTGTCGCCGTCGTCGGCAATTCTGCACGGCAATACGAAAAAGTCACTGTCGCGATAGGTTTGCAGAACAAATTCCTGCGGCTTTGAACCGAGCATTTCCGCGCGGTCGGTCAGACCCAGTCTGGAGATCTGTTGGGCGAGTGGCTTTGACAGCTCACCGCCACCGATATGTGTCCATTTCCAATGGAGGCTCTGCGGCAACAGGGCAAGCGCATCGACAAGTGTGTCGAGTCCCTTTTTTTGAACCGCCCGGCCAACAGTCACAATGTGAACCGGATCATCTGGCCGGCTGCCATCGCGTGATGACGCAGGGCGCTCCATGCGCGGGAATCGGCTCAGATCCAGGCCATGATGCACCAGATGAACCGCATTGACCCGATCGGCAAGGGATTGCAGATGCTGATAACCGCTCCTGGTGCAGGTTACCGTCCAGGCTGCATCGTTGAGCTTTTCAGACAGTTCCCAGTCCGGCGACGTCCAGATATCCTTTGCATGTGCTGAACAGCTCCAGCCAATCGAATTGATCATATGGGCGTAGTAGGTCACCGATGCGGGCGTGTGAATAAAATGCGCATAAAGCCATTGAACATCGCGCGGCAATTCACGTGCCAGGACCAGTGATTGTCCAAACCGTCTGATTCTGTTGCGCGTAGGGTCGCGACGCAGATCGGCAAGAAATGTCCGCATGGCAAGCCTGAAGCCGGTTTTCTTGCGCGCCGCCCACCAGCCTTTCAGAACACGCAGGGGCTCCTCATGAAGATATTCCGGAAGATAGGTAACCGGCGCCTTGATTTCGGAGTGGATCGGATGGCGCGCCTTGTCGGTGGGTTTACGCAGCGCAAAAATATGAAGATCAAAACCCCGGCGCTCCAGTTCCAGCAATTCCTGGGCAATGAAGGTCTCTGAAAGTCTGGGATAGCCTTTCAGCACCACCACTATTGTGTGGGCTTTCAAAGTGCCGGCTCCACCTTGAGTGTTTCCTGTTGGCGCTCATCCAGAATGGAGCCGACCTGTCCGCAGATATATTCCAGGCCCGCCGCATCAAAGTCATGTTTTGCAGGTGGCAAATTTGAACTGTCAATGAGCTGTCTTATGGCATGGGCCATAGCATCGGGGTTGGCAGCATCGGCGCTTAAAATGACGTCGCAATAACCAAGCTCCTTGGCCCGGTTCGCCCGGATGAACTGTTCCATGCGGGGCATTTGTCTCGGCACGAACAAGACCGGTTTGTTGCGGGCGATGACTTCGCAAAAGGTATTATACCCGCACATGCCGATCACGGCTCTGGCATTTCTGATCAAGACTTCCGGCTCTGAATCAAAACCGATGACATGAATGCCGTCGATACCTGCGGCCCGCTGTTTGACCTGTTCAGCGTATGCACTGTCGGAATAGGGTCCAAGAAGCAGCACAGAGGGGCAGGGGATCTCTGATCCATTCTCATAGGCATTGAGCACTGCGTCCATCAGTGGATCACCATCTCCACCGCCTCCGGTGGTCACCAGCAGATAGTCCTTCGGCAAACCCATTGCCGGTGTCAGTTCAAATTCCAGGTTGGGTTGGTACAGAAAACCGGTGTACTGGCATTTTTCCAGAACCTGTTCAGACAGTCCCAACCCCTCCAGAGGCCTGTAGAACTGTTCAGATCCATAGATCCATATCTGATCGTAAAGATTGTCCAGAGCGCCGAAATAGCCCTTTTTCTGCCATTCCTTTTTCAGTTGCGTGGCTTCGTCGAGCACATCGCGCAATCCCAGCACCATTGTGGTGCCCGATGCCTTGAAATGTTTGATCGCAACAGAGAGTTCACCACCCAGACCCAGTGGTTCCTTGTCGGCGATGAAAATATCGGCGGGTTGAGATTGGGCCAGTGCGCCAATGGCTTGGGTGCGCGCTGCAATCGTCTCGGCGTAGGAAAGACCGCCTTCACCCGATTTATAGCGGCCATCCGGCAATTTTTCGACGGGCGGGATTTCGACATAATCGATACGCGGATGCGAGGCATATTCGCCTGACAGGCCTGATCCCGTAATGATGGTGACACGAATATCGCGATAGCAATCGACAAGCGCACTCGCGATTTTGCGATTGCGCCTGATATGTCCGAGACCAAAGGTATCATGGCCGTAGAGTATGAGATGTGCGGCTTGGTTCACAGGTTCCCACTTGCCATGATTTCAGGCATCGTTTTATGTCGATTGATAGAGAGAGGGGGGCACGCGCGCAGACATTCCAGAATCAAGCATCTCCGCAATTCCCTCATATTTGAACCTACGCGTTACAAATGGCTTAATTCCAGTGGGCTTTAAATAGTTCGTTGTCGGTCATATGTCACGGCCCTTTTGCTCTAATGTAAAGCGAGGGACCATCAGGCAACAGGTTCTCGGCAAAATTGACGTTGAATTTGACCATATGTGGCAATAGAGGCACTGTTTGAGGGCTCGGAAGCTTGTAGTGTCACCTGTAAACACAGCGAAAGTAAATACGCCCAAGGTCCAATCGATGAGGTTTGCATAGCTCGGGCCGGGCTTGTCGTCATTGAAACGCCGCTTTTTGATCAGGCATCCACCAACAGATCAATGAACGGGTGCTTGAACGAAGAAATTCAGTCCTTATTGTGCATATGCATCATTGGCAGTACCAACGCTGCCGGGCTATTGTATATGTTCATTCACAATGGGTTGGTCGTGTCACATGTTTAAGCGTGAAAGCGTAAGAGGTAGATGGCGTTGAAAAAGGAGCGGAAGCTGGACCTGATTTCCGAATTCGGCAAGCGGGAGATCGGGATTGTGCCCCGTTTGATCTGGACACTTGCCACGCACAAGAACATTGCTCGCAGCTATCGAAAGATCATCCGCAAAAAACTGGCAAGTCGATTTCCCGGACCCTTCGATATCGAAATTGAAGGTGTCCAGATTCGGGCCTACCCACTGGAGAATTATTGCGACAGAACCGCAGTTGGACGGGGGCACTTGCCGGAAATACCGGAGCGCGCGCTCATCAAGCCCTTGCTCAAACCGGGTATGATCTTTGTCGATGTGGGTGCAAACATCGGTACCTACAGCCTGTTCGTGGCCAGAAATTGCGGTGACAAGGCGCGCATTCTATCATTCGAGCCCCATCCCAGAACCTATGCAAAACTGTCTTTCAACAGCAAAACCAACGGGTTTTCGTCGATAGAGGCCATCAATCTGGGAGTCGGACAGGAAAAGTCCCGCATGCGTCTCTATTCAAATGGTGGCACGAACATTGGAACGGCAACGATTGTGCCGGATCCATCAAGCGCCAAGGTTTTTGTCGATATCAAGATCGTGCCTTTGGCCGATGCGTTGAAGAGCCGGCTGATCAATCATGTCGACCTTTTGAAAATTGACATTGAAGGTTTTGAAGACCGCGCGCTGCTGCCGCTCATGACGCCCGAAAACAAATCCCTATGGCCGAAGGCCGTGCTGATTGAGACCGTCTTGAAGGAGCACTGGCAAGAGGATTGTGTCGAGCACCTCAAGTCGCTCGGCTACACAATCGGCGGAAACACCGGTGAAAATGTCCTGTTGCTTCACCCTATGACGGAGAAGCTCGAATCCTGATTGATTTCACGGTTTCTCGAAAAGCTGCCAAGGGAAATATCCATTTCGAGATGATCGAGGTGAAATTGCAGGGGATCGCGATCATGATCGTGACCATTTTCGCACGCTTCAATGAGTGAGGCCATCATTTTCCCCGCAACGGGCGCGTTCTTGAACTGATTGCCGCTCGTTCCGATGGCCATGTAGAAGCCGTCGACATCACTACGGTCATAGATCGGCATCCAGTCATCGGTCACATCGTAGAGTGCTACAACGCCGCGTGTCTTTGATGGAATATGCAATCCGGGCAGTCTTTGGGCCATGCGCATGACGAGCACATTCCATTGCTCGGAAAAATCATCATTGTAGTTGTCGGGATCATCTACCCATTCTTTGCCGTCGCATTCCGGGTCCTCCGATCCAATGAGGATGTGATTGCCTATTTCGGGACGACAATAGGTGTGAATGTCGCTGTCGGAATAGACCATTCCGTCCTTTTCGAAATCCATGCCATCGGGTGCGGGCACATGGGCCACTTCATGCCGCAAGGCACGGGTCTTGATCTTCATACCGTCTTCAACACCGGCCATCCTGTTGATTTTGGCTGAGTGGGGGCCGGCGACATTGATCACCACCGGTGCACTGATCTGCCGCCCGTCGTTCAGCACGACACCGGTAATCCGGTTGTTGTTCTTTGTGATTTCGGCCACTTCGGCATTGAACAGGAATTCCGCGCCAAAATGCTCGGCGCCTCTTTGCGCATTATGTGCTGACAATTTGGGATCATTGACATATCCGCCATTGGGAAAGAAGACGGCCCCACCGACGCTCGGACCCGTTGCCTCGCCAAATCCCGCGTCTTCCGGCCGTTTGGCGGGTTCAAATTGTCGCGTATCCACATTGGGCAGACGCTGGCTGATGGCCTCAACCGGTACATCCTCATAGGGGCACCCGATACGATCCATCATTTCACAGACCCTGGACAGATCATTGTTGTGTTCAGTCTTGATCACGAGGCAGCCGGTGTTGTGATATTTGATCAGGCCCAATTCATCGGGAACACCGATATAGCCCTCCCAGTCACGCCAATAGTGCCAGCCTTCATAGGCGATGGCGCATGATTCCAGCGCCGAATAATAGGTCCGTATAATGGCGCAAGACCCCGAGGTCGACCCGTAACCGGCCTCTGGCAACTTGTCGATCGACAGTGTTTTCCAGCCCTTCTTCGCCAACTCGAAGGCAGTACAGGCGCCGATGACTCCTGCACCGATAATGATCGCGTCATAAGCTGGCTTGAGAGGCATGGGTTTCTCTTTTCTCAGTCGTTGGGTGTTGCCGGTTCAGGGTCAGTCCTGGTCAGCTTTTGCATATATCTAACATTCCGGCGGCAACTGTAAACCATGGCAAACTTCGTCTCGTGCAGATCAAAGGGTGAAATCCTTTGCGATTGCATGGTTGCGCGCAATGATCGCGTAATCGGCAAGTGTGGTTTGTGCAAAACCTGTCAGGAGCAAAGCATCCATTGTGTCCGTGTCCAATGCCGCCATGCCCTCGACCACGGCCATATGGATGCGGTCTGATGGCCAATCAGGTCGTTTGGCGCAAATCATTGGCAATCCGGGCGTCGGGGGCGTCGTGGCCAAAACCCGGAGGGACCGGGCGGCGTCTTCATGGCGCAGCGCCAATTTCCAGCTCACCGCATCAATGGCTGCAATGTCGGATTTGCCGGCGGCCACGTCACGGATTGAAGCACGATGCGAGCCGGTGCACCGGCTTTCGCTGAAGAAATGAGCGGCACTGCAAGAGCGACCGGATTGTGTCTTTCCGCGCAACATATAGGCGAGGGCTGCATAGCCAGACTGGGAATTGCGGCAATTGTACGCAAGGCGCTGCCCAGAAAGATCATCAATTCTATCTGCTGTGCTATCGTCTCTGACGACGATCACACTGAAGTAGGAACCGGCCCCGCAGGCAATGTCGTAGGCCGGTGTCCCGACCACTTCAACGCAAGGAGACAGGTCTCGCACCAGAGGCAGTCCGCATGTTTGTGAAAGCAGCAGCTGCTCATCGCACCACAGCAGTTCCTCCGGCATGGTGCGTGTCAGTCTTGGTGGCGCTGGAAATCCAAAGGCCCTCAGGCTTTCCGCAAGAGTGGACCAATAAACATCATGGGCGCTGAAAAGCTCAGGCCAGTCGTACATGGGGAGTGCGGCAATCGGACGTGCAGCACTCGTCCGGGGGTCATTGTGCGTCATGTCTTGGGACTTTGATCCGCAACAAGGCTTTCCGGGAAGGGCACCCGTTCCTTTCTGCGAAAGGCGAACTGTCGAAGGATCTCCGCATAATTGCGGTAATAATAGCCTTTGTTCATGGCAAGGAAACGATCGCGGTTACGTTGGTATAGCGAAGGCAATTGGTGCCAGGCAACAGCAGGGTAGGCGTGGTGAACAGCGTGCAAATTGTTGTTCAGAAACAAAAGGCTCAGCAGGCTCTTGTCCTCGATGATGACGGAGCGCCCGCGGGCATTTTCTTCGGCCTGATGCTCAAGATAGGTGCGCACCATCAGCAGTGACAGGCCACCATAGGATGCCAGCAAATAGGCCACCAGTGCCATGGGCGACCATTGTGCGATGATCACCACCAAAGGAACCAGCAGGGACAGATGGATTGCCCAGGCGCGCAGGACCATCCTGTCACCTTGCAACATGGCCCGACCGTCGGTGATCGCAGTGCGGACAAGCACGAAACCCGGACCCAGCAAGAGCCTTCCGGCAAGTGTATTGTTGACATCAAACAGGAATTTCAGAAGGCGTGGCAGGCGATGCCAGAAAGCCTGTTCGAGATACCAGCTTTCCGGATCATCAAAAGGGTCGCAGATCTGGGCATTCTGATGGTGTTTGAGATGGGAGTCCTTGAAGCGCAAATAGGGTATGAACAGGCCGATTGGAACAGAGGCCAAAGCGTCATTGAGAAAGGACCAGCGGAACGGATGTCCGTGCAGGCACTCATGTTGCAGTGAGGAGTGCAATGTAATGACCGGGATCAAAGCCAGGCAGGCGATAACAATCGAATAGCGAGACAGGCCAAAAACCAACAGCAACCACATTGCGTAACAGAATATAATCAGAGCGACAGTGCGCCACTCCAGATTGTTCTTTAAAATCATTCGATTGTCCCCTGTGTGCAGGATCGGAGTATCCCGCAACCGGGCTACGCTGGACAATGTGGGAATTCGCCAATAAAAGTGAGAATGCGTCAAATATAATGTGAGTTGTGATGGATAATGAAAAATAGTGACAAAACACAACAAAACAGAGTCGAGCACACCGACAAGCGCGACGTCGCGGAGGTCTTTCGTGATCGCATGGCGTTGTTGATCGCCAAGAAGGGGTTCAATCTCAGCCGATTCTCAAAGAGCATCGGTATAGACCGTTCTGCGTTGAGCCAGTTTCTGGCGCCTGATTCGACACGATTGCCGCGTGCCGAAACGCTGTGCGCCATTGCGCGCACCTACGGTGTTTCTCTGGACTGGTTGATGGGCTTGATTGCCAACGAGACCTTCGATGAAGAAACCGTTCCCATGATGGATGTCGAACGCGTCAACGACGTAACCGGCAGCCGCAAGATCGCCGAGTGGCACCGTGAAGCCATTGGATACAAGATACGCTATGCACCCAGTGCCTTGCCGGATCTGCTGCGCACCGAAGCTGTTCGCAATTTCGAATTCAATGCCCACAATTCCGATACGCAAATGGCCCGCGACCGGCAGGCAAAGGATCAACTGACCTATTCGCGCCGACCGGAATCGGACATTGAGGTTTGCATGCCCATTCAGCGTATGGAACAGTTTGCGCGGGGGCAGGGTATCTGGGAGGGGATTTCCGTTGATACCCGGCGACAGCAGCTTGATCACATGATTGAACTGATCGACGAATTATATCCGACCTTCAGGCTTTTTCTCTACGATGGCCGGGCAGCATATACAGCCCCCTACACACTTTTCGGACCTTTGCGCGCCGCGGTCTATCTGGGAAACATGTATCTCGTCGTCAATTCTGTCGAACATATCAGGGCTTTGACCAGCCATTTTGATCAATTGATACGTATTGCGGTCTACGGCCCGGATCGGGTTGCAGGGTTCATCGAGCAACAGATCAAGGAATTGCCTGCGCGTTAGGACTCAGGCGGTATCGTCGCAAAACCGCCTGAGCCGTCACTAAAATCCGCAAGTCAGCCTCTGGAAGCAGCTCTTGCACAGCTGACAGGCCAGACGTATCAAAAGTTGCTTTGAAGTCTATTGGACGATGACAATATCGGACGGACGGTTGCGGGGCGTTTCCGGCAGATCCAGGCGTGAACATGAAGCAAAGGCGGCCAGTTTGGCTGCCACCAGGATGTGGGTGGCCATTGATCTGAAAGGAGGCAAATATACTGATGCAGAATTGCCTGGTTTTATGTTGTATTCTCTACGGAATATTTGAAGCACAGACGGTTTGGTTAACCGAACATGACCATTAATGCGTTGACTTGCCGTGTTTTCCGGTGCCAGAAATGGGCTTTGGGCAGTTTAATTTAAGTCCATTTTCCAAAAAGTGATCCCAAACCCGGGATTGCGACAGGTCTTAATATCTATGCTGGATTTTTTACTTTACGGCATGTTTGCACTGGAAACCGCACGGGACCTGTCCGTCAATAAAATAGCTTTGCTCGAGCTGTTTCGCACACCACTGGCGATCAATGCAGGTATATTGGGAGCCTTCCTGGTTCCATTCGTGCCGCAGACACGGGTCCGCGATGCACTGACGTGCCTGAGCGTCATCTGTCTCATTGTCTTCGCCGGTATGATCTTCACTATACTGGTCATCCTGGCGTGCTGTCTCGTCTTTGCATTGTCGCGTCTTCTGGCGCAGTGGGCGCACAGACGCGGAGAGAAAACACTGCCGCTCGTCATGGCATGGCTGCTTGTCAACGCCCTTTATGCGCCTGTGTTCTTTGTCATATTGCCGCCCTTTCGTGGCCAAATGAGCTGGGGCGAGGTCGCGCTCTTCTGGGGCCCCGCATTTCTGGTTTTCAAGTCAATTCATTATATCCATGGGGCGTGCAAGGGGCACATTGCCCCCCATGAGCCCCGCGCATTCAGGCATTACATCCTCTACATGATCCATTTCGCATCCTTTCGGTTTGGACCCTTTCAGAAATTCCGTCAGTTCGATGATGAAGTGGAGACCTGCAAGCAACGGCTTAACTGGGAAAACCGTCTTCGGGGGCTGTTTCGTATCGGGCTGGGAGTTGCCAAATATCTCATCATTTTCCACTGGATAAACCGAAAATTCTTCTACCCGCAGGGCTATTTCGGTCCCTTTGCCGAAGGCCTTTTTGAAAACGCATCGACAGCAGATCCCGGTCACTTGTGGCTGATGCTCTACCTTTTCATGTTTCGGCTCATCCTGTTCATATCGGCCCTGAGTGACGGCGTGATCGGCATGAATATGCTGATGGGGATCAGGGTTCCTGAAAATTCCAATTGGCCAATAATTTCACGCGACATTCTGGAGTTTTGGCGCCGATGGCATGTTCAGGCCATGGCGTTTTTTCGTGATGAGGTTTTTTTCCCGGTCGGCGGATTGAGAAACAGGATACGCGGCTATTTCTGTGTCTTTGCCTATAGTGGCTTTTGGCACTTTCCCTCTGTTGCCGCTGTCATCCTGTTCCCGCTGATTCAAGTCGTAACCTTTGAGGGCACCATTGCGTGGATTCAGTTCTGGAAACGCCATGAGCGCGCAAATGATCAGTGGCATGTCATGCGCAGCAAATTGTATCTGCACCGCACCTACCTCTCACAGGCGCTGGGCATCCTGATCGTCTTTCACATCATGGCCCTGTCGGTCCTGCTGCTGCATGACCACAAATATGGCGGCACCACCATCTTGCCACGGATGTTCGGGTTCTGAGGATCAGCGCGTTGAGAAGCTGTCCATCGAGTCGACGCAATTGCAAAAGCCGGCGTTTCGCGGCAGATTTCGAGAGCAGGTGCTGGCATAGGAATGAAGATGGACGTGTCTTGTGCACGATGCACCGATCTTCGCCACTTTATGCAAACCAAATTTTCGGTATGGACCGGAAAATTTGGTGAGCCGACAGGGGTTCGAACCCTGGACCTACTGATTAAAAGTCAGTTGCTCTACCAGCTGAGCTATCGGCTCCCAGGGGGCGAAACGTCCCCGTAGAATTGCGCGGAACATATGCACGCGGTCCCCATGGGTCAACCGCAAAATGGTCTGCGACTCGTTCTTTTTCAATTTTCTTTTTTGCGCGCTAAAAGGTGACTGGTGCGTGAACGACAACTTGCCTATGACAAATGCAACTGCAACACGGAAAAGACCTTTGAACATCGCTGACATTTCTGTTTTTGCCGCCATACTGGCTGGTGGCTTATCCTTCCTCTCGCCATGCGTCTTGCCTCTGGTTCCACCCTACCTGTGCTATATGGCCGGTGTAAGCGTCGAGGAATTCCAGTCCGGCTTCAAAAGCGATGCCAAGGCACGCCGTCCCATCATGCTGGCTTCCTTCTTCTTCACCCTCGGTTTTGCCAGCGTCTTCATCGCAATGGGGGCGGGCGCGTCGACCATCGGTGGGGTGCTGCGTTCCCATATGGAACTGCTTTCACAGGCGGCGGGCATAGTCATCATTGTCATGGGACTCCATTTCATCGGGCTGTTCCGCATCGGCTTTCTCAATCGGGAAGCACGCTTCCAGGGCGGCGGTACGCCCGCAACGCTGACCGGCGCTTACATTATGGGACTGGCCTTCGCCTTTGGGTGGACACCCTGCATCGGTCCGGTTCTGGGTGCCATCCTTGGCGTCGCCGGCACACAGGATACAGTCGGGGCAGGGGCTTTGTTGCTTGCTGCCTACTCGCTTGGCCTCGCCATTCCATTCTGGATTGCTGCCGGATTTTCCGGCGTTTTCATGCGTTTTCTCACCCGTTTTCGCCGCCATCTCGGCCGCGTCGAGAAAATCATGGGTGTCCTGCTGGTGCTGACCGGCATTCTGTTCCTGACCGGTGGCATGCAGAGCATGGCATTCTGGCTGCTTGAAACATTCCCGGTGCTCTCGACAATCGGTTAGCCCCGCGCAAGATGCCATCTGGAGGTCACGTCAGGCGGTTGGTACGCGCACTTTTCGCATGCGCCCAACCGGGAAGGTGGCCAGCAAGACGCCTCCCAGAACCAGGGCGATCCCTGCAAAGTGGTAGGAATGGAGTTTTTCTCCGAGGAAAATCACGGCAAGAACAACGCCGTATACCGGTAGAAGATACATGAATATTCCGGATACGGATGCGCCCAGGTTTCTCAAGCCGAACTGAAATCCGGAAAATGCCAGCAGGGAGGAAAAGACCACAATGCCGGCGATTCCCTGCCAGGCCAATGCCGTCGTCGGCATTGTCGCGCCACGAACCAGATCAAATGCTGCAAATGGCAAGAGCAAAAACGACCCTGCGGCGCTGACAAGTCCGAACAGGGCGAGAATCGGCAGTTGGGAAATCCGTTCATCCCGGAACAAAATGGAGTATCCGGCCCAGGCGCATGCTGCAATCAGGAAACCAAGGTCTCCGATATTGAGCGATCCTGACAGAAGATGCGCAATGCGACCCTGAAAGAGAATCACGCCAACGCCGCAAAAGGCAACGACAATTCCAACCATCTCCCGCCAACGGATTTGTCGATGAAACAACAGGCGTTCAAGCAGGATGATGATCAGCGGCGATGTGGTGTAGATCATCGTGCCATTTGTGGCAGTCGTATATTGCAAGGAATAATAAACGCCGCCGCCCGATACCCACATGCCAAGAAACCCCAGAGCCAGGATTCTGACCGGGTGTTGCCTGACAAGTTGCAGGCATTGGGGCAGGGAGCGAATAACGAAGGGGGACAGAATCACGGCGCATAATGTCCAACGCAGAAATGCCAAAGTGAAGGGCGCGACCTCGGATATGGTGACGCGTCCAAAAACGACGTTTGTCGAAAACAACAACGGCGTGATCACCATCACCATATAGGCAATGGTCATATGCGGCTTGCGTGCGGATGAAGCGATTCCCGGAAAACTCATAGGGCATTCATAGAGCCGGGGGGCTTTTAGAAGAAGCAATATTTCTTTAGACGTCCTGTATTATAGATCAGTCTACAAAATGGAGAACGCAATGGCGCGCACATGTCTCGCAGTGGTGTTGGCTGCCGGGGAAAGTACCCGGATGAAATCATCGAAATCCAAGGTGCTGCATCCCGTTGGCAACCTTCCAATGATCACCCATGTCATCAGAGCTGCGCGTGACGCGGAAGTCGATGCTGTGGCAGTGGTTGTCGGGCGTGATGCCGATGCTGTGACTGCAGCGGCGGCAGATGCCGGATTGCCGGTGTCATCGTGGTTTCAAAAGGAACGGCTGGGCACGGCCCATGCTGTGCTTGCGGCGCGTGATGCCATTGCCGAGGGCTATGACGACGTCTTGGTCATTTTCGCTGATACACCACTGGTAACGCCAGCCGCCCTGTCACAGGCCCGTCAATCGCTGTCTGACGGCGCCGATGTCGCTGTAATCGGGTTTCATACGCAAACGCCGGACGGCTATGGCCGCCTGATCGAAAGCGATGGAGACTTGCTGGCAATCCGCGAGCACCGTGATGCCTACGAGAGCGAACTGGCCATCACATTCTGCAATGGCGGCCTGATGGCCGTGTCTGGTGCCAAAGCGTTGGAATTGCTCGATTCCGTTCAAAACAACAATGTGAAAAAAGAATATTATCTCACGGATATCGTTGAGATTGCCCGCAAGCGCGGTGGCCATGCGGTTGCGGTCGAGGCCAGCGCCGAGGAACTTATCGGTATCAACACCCGTGTCGAACTTGCCCAGATTGAAACCATATGGCAGTCCAGAAAGCGTCGGGAGATGATGCTTGCGGGCGTTTCCATGCAGGCACCCGAAACCGTATTTCTCAGCCATGACACTGTGATCGAGGCCGATGTCACAATCGAGCCGAATGTCATCATCGGTCCTGGTGTGACAATTCGCGAAGGTGCGACGATCCATGCCTTCAGTCATCTGGAAGGTGCAAGCGTTGATGCGGGGTGTTCCGTCGGACCCTTTGCCCGCTTGCGCCCGGGAGCTGAACTGCAATCAGGCTCCAAGGTTGGCAATTTCTGTGAAGTCAAAAATGCGGTGATCGGTCAGGGTGCCAAGGTCAACCATCTCAGCTACGTGGGTGATGCGCGTGTCGGTGCCCGCGCCAATCTGGGGGCGGGCACGATCACCTGCAATTATGATGGCGTCAACAAACACCATACGGATATCGGAGAAGGTGCATTTGTTGGCTCCAATTCGTCGCTTGTCGCACCGATTTCAATTGGGGATGAGGCCTATGTCGCTTCCGGCAGTGTCGTGACCAAAGACGTGCCGGCTCAGGCCTTGGCCTTTGGCCGTGCGAGACAGACAAACAAGGATGGTCTGGCACCCATGCTGCGTCGACGCAGCATGGAGGAAAAGAAGCGCCGGCAAAATTCGGGCCAATAGGGTTCAGAAGTTTTTGCGCCCTTCATAAAGGCAAATTTTGTTTTGTAACCGAAAGTGACACGCGTTTGATTGCGGCGCACCGTAAAACAGCTATCAAGTGGTGCAGCGCTTCGCGAATTGTATGAAACGGTTCTTCGACAGGTCTGCGTGAAAAACCAAGTTTTGAAATACATTGCCTTCCTTATAAAAAGGTGTTGAAATTCAGAGCTTTGAGGGGATTATTATGTGTGGAATTGTTGCAATTATAGGAAAGCACCGTGTTGCGCCATTGCTCGTCGACGCTCTGAAACGCCTGGAATACCGTGGTTATGATTCGGCAGGTGTTGCCACTTTGCAAAACGGTATGCTCGACCGTCGCAGGGCAGAAGGTAAACTGGTCAATCTGGAAAAAGTGCTTGCAGCAAATCCTTTGGGCGGCACGATCGGCATCGGTCACACGCGCTGGGCCACCCATGGCGCGCCCACAGAAAACAACGCGCACCCGCATTTTTGTGAAGGTGTCGCGGTTGTTCACAACGGCATCATCGAAAATTTTTCTGAAATACGCGACCAACTGACATCAGCGGGGGCACATTTTTCAACGGAAACCGATACGGAAGTCATCGCACAATTGCTGGCAAGCCTGCTGCGCAGCGGCAAAACGCCGAAAGAGGCCATGCAGGCCACTTTGTCGTCGCTCAAAGGCGCCTATGCCCTGGCTGTGCTTTTTGAGGGCGAAAACGAGCAGATCATGGGTGCTCGCAATGGTCCACCATTGGCCATAGGTCATGGTGATGGAGAGATGTTCATCGGCTCTGACGCCATCGCCTTGTCGCCCTTTACCGATGACATCACCTATCTCGAAGATGGAGATTGGGCCATCCTCCACCGCGACCATGTCGAGATTTTCAATGCGGATGGCAACACTGTGCAGCGTCCGCGCAGCAAGGCATCATCAGCCTATGCGCAGGTCGAAAAAGGCAATTACCGCCATTTCATGGAAAAGGAAATCTATGAACAGCCGGAAGTCATTTCGCATACATTGAGCCATTATATTGATTTTGCCACCGGCAAAGTGCGGGAGGTCTCCTCTCAACTGGATTTTACGGCCATCGACAGTTTGAAGATCGCAGCCTGCGGCTCAGCCTACCTGGCCGGCCAGTTCGGAAAGAACTGGCTGGAACGCTATGCACGGTTGCCGGTGGAAATCGATGTTGCATCCGAGTTCCGTTATCGTGAAATGCCGTTGCCCGGCAAACAGGCCGCGCTGTTTGTTTCGCAATCGGGTGAAACTGCCGATACGCTGGCGTCGCTGCGCTATTGCAAGAACAATGGTCTGAGGATCGGCTCTATTGTCAATGTGCGCGAATCAACCATCGCTCGCGAATCCGACGTGGTTTTTCCAACATTGGCCGGACCGGAGATCGGTGTTGCATCAACCAAGGCGCTGACATGCCAGATGTCGGTCTTTGCAGCCCTGGCCATCGGGGCTGGACGTGCCCGCGATACGCTCAGTGAAGCCGACGAAAAGGACATGGTTCGCTCCTTGTCGGAAGTTCCGCGTATCACCGGTTCCGTTCTGCATCAGATCCAGCCGCAGTTGGAGGTTCTTTCACGCGAACTCTCAAAGTTTCACAATGTTCTCTACCTGGGGCGTGGCAACAATTACACGCTGGCACTGGAAGGCGCGTTGAAGCTCAAGGAGATTTCCTACATCCATGCCGAGGCCTATGCGGCCGGTGAACTGAAGCACGGTCCCATTGCCCTGATTGACGAGAATATGCCAGTCATCGTCATAGCGCCGCATGATCGTCATTTTGAAAAAACCGTGTCGAATATGCAGGAGGTGGCCGCACGCGGTGGACGCATCATTTTCATAACCGACGAAAATGGCGCGCGCGCAAGCAATCTGGAAACGATGGCGACCATTGTCCTGCCAAATGTCGATGAGTTCATCATGCCTTTGATATTCATGTTGCCCATCCAATTGCTCGCCTACCATACAGCTGTCTTCATGGGGACAGACGTGGATCAGCCGCGCAATCTGGCGAAGTCAGTGACGGTTGAATAGGATCATATTGACTAAAAGTGATATATAGATGCTTGTTGCCAATACTTCTTGATCCTATATTGGGAGGCACAGGTTTCCACGATTACCCTCCGGACATGGCTTGCTGAATGTATGAAAAGAAAACACGTCTGTCAGCATCCACACGGGTCAGAAATTACTTTCTGACCGGGCTGATTATCTGTGCGCCTTTGGCGATCACTGCCTATCTCACCTGGTCATTCATCAAGTGGGTTGACGGATGGGTGAAACCCTATCTTCCGGCCATCTACAATCCGGACACCTATCTGCCCTTCAGCGTTCCCGGTTTTGGCCTGGTAACCGCATTGGTTGGGATCACGCTGGTTGGCTTTTTGACGGCCAACCTGATTGGTCGCACGATTCTTGCCTATGGGGAGTCGATCCTCAACCGCATGCCGCTCATTCGCGGTGTCTACAAAGGTCTCAAGCAGATTTTTCAGACAGTGCTGGCTGAAAAATCCAATTCCTTCAACAAGGCGGGTCTGATCGAATATCCCCGCAAGGGTATCTGGTCGATGGTTTTTCTGGCGACAGAAACCAAGGGAGAGGTAGATTCGCTGTTGCGCGAGGACGGAATGGATACATTGTCGGTGTTCCTGCCAACGACACCCAATCCAACATCCGGGTTTCTGCTGTTCGTCCCCCGGCAGGACGTGATCATTTTGGACATGTCGGTTGAAGAAGCTGCCAAATTGGTGATCTCAGCCGGTCTGGTTGCGCCGGAATACCAGCCAAAACTTGCCGAATTGGCGGATGAAGCGATGCAGGAAACGCAGGACGCAGCACAGTGACAGCCAGACATGCTCTAAAGGTTTGTCTGGAGCGTTCTTGATTCAGCGCTTTAACAGCTTGTTGAGCTTGCGTTTGGCTTGGGTCACAAGAGACATGCCCGCATTGTGCCGATGATCGCCTCGGCCATTGATGAGCAGTGGGTCAACATAGAGTTTTCCGCCTTTGTCTGTCAGACATCGGTGGAAAGCCACGTGTTCACAGATTTCAAAACCATCTTCATCGACGCCCACATAACGACAGTCTCCAAGCGCCTGCAACTTGTAAAGTCCCAGACCGCCAAACGCACTCTGGACCTCGATAAAACCTTCCTGTGGGTCGAGCTTGACGCGACGGCTGGCAACGAATTTCGCGATGGCGTCTTCCTTGGACATGCTTTCCGGGCGTTCACGCACCCGCTTCCAGCAATCATCCGGGCTCCAGTCGGGGTGTCGTAATGCCCAGACATCGTAATAGCGCTCACTTTGATTGGCAAAAACTGCCGTCCAGTCGGGATCTTCCGTATCGAGCAATTCCAGCAATCGGGACGCGTCAAAATACTCATTCACGGCATCCAGGTCCATGATGATCAAATGATCGAACTGGCCAAGACGTGTGTCTGAGAATATTTCATCTAGACACCGGTTGCGCAGCGCGGCAAGCCTCTCCGTACGAAGATGGATCTTGGTCTCCGGACTGTTGCTGATTGAACGCACGATTCCCCGTTGGTGTTGTGCATCAAAGGTGCTCAACAATGCGGCTGTGTCGTCAACCGAGTCGTTTTCCAGAAAAATATAGCCCCAATCCTGCAGGTTTTGCCCAAATTCAGCCATTGAACGGAGAATTGCCGGCAGCGCATGTCCACAATCGCGCGCAAGTCCTGCAAATACGACCCTCTTTGGTACTGTCACGATGGTTTATCTCCGGAAATGTAGCCAATTGTTGATGGGGTAGGCCAATTCAGCGACAAGCAGTCCTGTTAATTCGAAAAGCTTTCTACCCAGTCACCGTCCCTTGATTACTCAAACATCAGGCGACATTCAACCGCTTGCGGTGATGATAGGTCATGGCCAGCGCCATGCAATGTTTCAGCGGTTCAACCGGCATTGGCAGTGAGGCTGAAAAGGATAATTGTCTATTGCCGTCATAGTGGAAGGGGTCAGGATAAAGTTCTCTGAAAGTCGCGATCAGATTGGTCTGGCAGTGAAAAAATAGGGAACACTCCGGGGCGGTTTTATCGTTCCATCCCAGGCGTATCGGCGAACCGCTTTTGGGCCGCACCGTCTGGTAGCTGGGTTGTCCCCATTTCAACGATTCTTCCAGCTGACCGGCGTCTTTGGTCTCCAGTGCCGTTTGAAAGATGAGTTCACGCAGGGCCAACATCGACTCCCGCACACCATTTGGGCAATCGTCAAACAACAGGGCGACATCGCGGGAGTGGAACGGCGTCATCAATGCATCTTCCCATGGCAACGCAGGCATCCGGACCATGTCTGGGGGATTGCCTTGCTGAGGGTGTTCTCTGTTTTAATTGTCATGACTATTTGCTGTCCATGTGCCATACACCATTCCATTCCGGCGGTGGACCATCCTGCTTGATCATGGTCAACCGCTTCAGATAGGTGTCGCAGGCCGAATCGTTTTCCCTGGTCTGTTTGCACGCCTGAAAAGCGTTTTGAGCGTCTGTCCACGCGCCTTTGTGGAACATGGCCAGAGCGTCTTCAAACTGGTCCCTGTAGGCGAGCAGATCCCTGTCCAGCGCGGAAACCGCACCCAGGGGTTCGTAAACGGACACTGGCTCGGTTTTCCCGAAAACCAGCAGGTCGTCAATCTTTCGGAACTCGAATGCACCCGAGGCCATCTCGAATGTCTGCCTGCAAACAAGAATGGTCGTGCCATAGATTCTGTTGGCGCTTTCGAGCCGAGAGCCGAGGTTCACCGTGTCGCCGATAACGGTGTAGTTTTTCGATTTTTCCGATCCGATGGAACCGACGATAGCATCACCGGTTGCAATACCGATTCGCATATGAATATCGGGTAGATCACGGGCCAGACCTGTGAGGGCCGGGAGTTCCTGACGGAAGATTCTGACCAATGCGGCATCCTGCAGGGCAGCCCTGACAGCTAGCGTGGCCTGCTGGCCGTCATCGCAGAAGGGCGGTGTCCAGAATGCCATGATGGCATCGCCAATATATTTGTCGATCAGGCCCTGATGCTGCGTAACCGGCTCGGACATCATCGCCAGATAGTGGTTGACGAGGGTCACGACACCCTCTGGCGAGAACCGTTCCGAAATGCCGGTGAAATTGGCAAGGTCGGCAAAGAAAACCGAAACCACTTTCCTTTCGCCGCTCATCAGTTCCTTTCCTGTTTCCTCTATCAGAGCGGATACCACCCGTGGATCAACATATTGGCCGAATTTGACCTTGATCTGCTCTGATTTTCGCAACCCTTCAACCATACCATTGAAACTGCGGGTCAAGTCGCCAATCTCGTCCTTGGTCAAGGCCTTCAGTTCACCTGTCAGATTGCCGTTCTCCACCTCGTTGGTTCCGGCGATCAGACGTCGCAACGGCACAAGCATGGTCCTGATCACCAGGCCGGATGCCAGCAATGCCAGCAAACCGGAAGCGATGGTGAGCGCAACACTGACAAGCAGAGCTTGACGCTCGTGCTCCTCGGCCCGTCCTGAAGCACCAAGCATGTAATGCGCCAGTTTATCCTCTGTTGCGTCCAGTTGGCTGGCCAATTTTTCCTGTTCGGCTTCAATCAGGTCCTCCAACTGCGGGTGTTGAACTCTACCTTCTTTCAATGTCTGAACAAGAAGGCGCAATTGGTCGTTCAAACTGGACTGTTGCTGCTCAATCGCCTGGACCATCGGCAACAGGGCACTCAAGGTGTTTTGCCCGTTGATCGTCGCAGCGTTAGCGATGGCGCTTTCAACATCGGCCTCGGCACGCTTTAGCGAAGCATCAAGCCTGGTCTCCAATTCATCGTACGCTTTTTCATTGGTGGCAATTTCCTCAATCAAGGCAGCATGGTCACTTTCCAGCTCCGCAATCCTGTCGTCATTGTCAGCGGAAGGAACCAGATTGCTCGACGATGGAACGGCGGCAATGAGTTCGTCGCGTTTGACCTCAATCAGGCGTGCTTCGATGAGGTGCTTTTGGTGACGCTCCACATGGGTTTCCTGGAGCAGAACCTGAATGCCTATTTCACCGACTTGATCCGACAGCGGTATGAATATTTCCGCCAGATCAGTGGCCTCCCTGCTAACCAGATAGAGTTTGTAGGTGGAATAGAGAATGGTTGAACCCATCATCAGAAACACCAACATTGCTATGCCAAATATCTTGTGCGGTATTTTCATGGATTTTCGCGTCTCTGTTCCAGATTAGACAAATTACTGATTGTCGGATTGTCTCACGATAAGCTGACAGCCTTAATATACAGTACCGCCTGACAATAGGGCGTGCTTTGCACGTCCTGACATTCTATCCCGCACGCAACAGTCTGATGGTCTCATCACGGCGCCAGATATACAGCAGCAGCCGAAGCGCCTCACCGCGCGGGGTCGCCATATCCGCATCCATTTCCAGAACATAGCGCGCATCGTCCCGGGCGATCTCCAAAAGGTCACCATGGGCCGCCAGATCAACGAGCCTGAAACCTGGAACGCCCGATTGCCGTGTCCCGAGCAATTCGCCTTCGCCACGCAATTTCAGGTCTTCTTCGGCAATTCTGAAGCCGTCTTCCGTCTCCCGCATGATCGAAAGCCGTGCTTTGCCGACTATGCTCAATGGCCCCTTGTAGAGCAGGATGCAGCTAGACGCCTCCGTACCGCGCCCCACACGGCCGCGCAGCTGGTGCAATTGTGCCAATCCGAATCGCTCGGCATGTTCGATCACCATGATGGATGCATCGGGTACGTCCACGCCAACTTCGATCACCGTTGTTGCAACCAGAACCCGCGTCTTTCCGGATTTGAAATCCTGCATGGCAGCGTCCTTCTGCACACCATTCATGCGGCCATGGACAATACCGACCAATGCTCCGAATTCCTGCGTCAGAAATGCGTGACGTTGCTCGACCGACATCAGATCGGAGACCTCTGAATCCTCAACCAGTGGACAAATCCAGTAGGCTTTTTTGCCATTGGCAACCGCATCACGCAATCGCGTCACGATTTCATCCACCCGGTCGACATCCAGCGTCACCGTCTTGATAGGCAGGCGGCCCGCAGGTTTCTCAGTCAGTCGCGAGACGTCCATATCGCCAAAGGCCGACAGAACGAGTGTGCGCGGGATTGGGGTCGCGGTCATGACCAGCATGTGCGGCGCAGACCCTTTGGCTGTCAGCCGCAAGCGTTGATGCACGCCGAACCGATGCTGTTCGTCCACGACGGCAAGAAGCAGGTCATGATAATTAACGCTTTCCTGAAACAGGGCATGGGTGCCGATGATCATCTTTGTTTCACCGGACTCGATCCTTTGCAGGATTGCAGTGCGCTCCTTGCCCTTGGTGCGTCCGGTCAGAACGTCCACTGTAACTCCGGCTGCCTGGGCCAGAGGTTGGATGGTGGCAAAATGCTGTTGGGCTAAAATTTCGGTGGGTGCCATCAAGACGGCCTGGCCACCGGCTTCTGTGCAGGCCGCCATCGCAAACAGAGCAACAGCCGTTTTGCCCGATCCAACGTCGCCCTGCAGCAATCGCAGCATGCGTTCCGGACTCTCCATGTCGGTCAGGATTTCGGTGATGGCCTGCGTCTGGCTCGCCGTCAGTTGAAAGGGCAGCAGGGAAAGCAGTCTGGTTCTGATGGAGCCATCACCATGAACCGGTTTGCCCTGCAGCTTGCGAACGCGCTGGCGCACCAGCGCCAGCGACAATTGTCCAGCCAGCAACTCATCATAGGCCAGCCTGCGACGTGCCGGGGCATTTGGCGACATGTCATGCTCGTCACGCGGTGCATGCAGCGTTTGCACCGCGGCGGCGAAGGTCGGCAGTCCGTTGCGTTGAAGAAACGGTCCATCAAGCCATTCGGGCAATTCAGGCATGGCAGCCAAAGCTGCATCGATGGCGCGCTGCAGGAGTTTCGGCGATAGCCCTGCGGTCAGTGGATAGACCGGTTCTATCATCGGAAAATTTTCAATGTCTTCAGCCAGCGCCATGCGGTCCGGATGAACCATGGAAGCCCGCCCGTTGAACCAGTCCACCTTTCCGCTGACAAGAACCGTTTCGCCGACCGGCAGCGCATGTTCCAGCCAGCTCTTGCGGGCATGAAAGAAGGTGAGGGCGATTTCTCCCGTTTCATCGTAGGCAAACACCCGGTAAGGGGCATTGCTGCGCGCATTGGGCGATGGTTGATGGCGGTCCACGAAAAGTTTGAGTGTTACGATGGAATGTTCTGTGGCATGGGCAACACCGGGCTGGTTGCGCCGGTCGATCAGCCTGTGCGGCGCCATCAGCAGCAAGTCTATGGCTCTGGTGTCATCCGCATTTTCCCGCCCCAATGCGCGTGCAATCAGCGCGGCAATCTTCGGGCCGATGCCGGCAAAGGAGATTATGGGTACAAACAGAGGATCTAGAATACTGGGGCGCATTTAGTCCTCTTTCCTTTTGAACGCATGGCTGACAATTCCGTTTGGCTTCGTTATAGAAACGCATCACTTACAGGAATTATTCATGACCGGTACAAAGCGCACAAGTGCAGACCTCGACAAACGGTGCAAGCGTATTCTGTTTCGCTGCTGGCACAGGGGTATCCGGGAGATGGATCTGATCCTGGGTCAATTTGCCGATGAAAACATTGATGGTCTCAGCAACGAGGATCTGACATTTGTCGAATCACTGCTCGATGTTGACGATCGTGATTTGATCCAATGGGTTGTCGGGGAGGTGACCACGCCCGCGGAATATGACATTCCTCTGTTTGCGCGCATTTGTGCCTATCGCCAGAGCGAAGAGCAATGCTGAAAAACCTGCAGATAGAACAGGTCTTCAACGCCCGTGTGCCAACCACGCTGGCCAATGTGCCTACGGGTGCGCAGGCTCTTGTGCTGGCGGAAGCGGCGCGCAAGGGTAATTCTGTTGTTCATATTCTGTCGGATGGCCAGCATATGGGCGATCTGGCTCAAAATCTGGAATTTTTTGCCCCGGACATTCCGGTTCTCATTCTCCCGGGTTGGGATTGTCTGCCCTATGATCGCGTATCACCCAGCGCTGATACGGCTGCCCGCAGGCTTTCGACTCTGGGCGCTCTGATTGCCCATCAGAAAAATCCGCATGCCATCATTGTTCTTGCCTCCGTCAATGCGCTGATTCAGAAAATACCGCCCCGCAACGTGCTGGCCGGTCTCGGATTTCAGGCCCGTCCGGGCAATCATATGAAAATGGATGACATTGCCCAGCGCTTGTCAGTCAATGGTTTTGAGCGAGTACCAACGGTCCGTGAGGTTGGTGAATTTGCAATCCGCGGCGGCATTCTGGATGCCTTTGTGCCAGGATATGCCGAACCGGTTCGGCTCGACTTCTTCGGTGACACGCTGGAAAGCATTCGCAATTTCGATCCGGCAACGCAAAGAACGACCAAACAGGCGCGATCGCTTGAACTCAACCCGATGAGCGAAGTCTCCCTGAATGACGCGTTGATCAGCCGGTTTCGCAAGAATTATCTGTCATTGTTTGGAGCAGCAAAGCGCGACGATGCGCTCTATCAGGCAATCAGCGAGGGCCGGCGATTTGCCGGCATGGAACATTGGTTGCCGTTGTTTTACGAGAATCTGGAAACCGTCTTTGACTATCTGACGGGTTTTTCATTCTTTGCTGATCGCAACGTTGCCGAGGCTGCATCAGCGCGGCATATCCAGATACTTGATCATTTTCAGGCGCGCGCCTGTGCCGCCGATACGGCGTCAACCGCCCAAGCGACACCTTACAACCCGGTTCCGGTTGATCAATTGTACTTGCGGCCTGAAGAGTTTTCCAAGGCTCTGGACGACGTCAATACGGTCAGCATTTCGCCCTTCCTTGAGGAAGAGACCGGCGCGCGGCGGGTTATCAATCTGCGGGCAAGTGCCGGACCGCGCTGGGCCACGACAATCGAAGCGCCGACAGGAGAAGGCCAACGGGTCAACGTCTTTGACCAGGTTGTCAAACATATCGGTGTCAAACGGGCGGATGGAACAAAGATACTGGTCACGGCCTGGACGGAAGGGTCACTTGACCGGCTTTTGCAGGTGCTGGGTGAACACGGCCTGGAGAGGGTGCGCCGCATTCAATCCTTCTCGGAAATGGATGACCTGCAAAAGGGTGAGGCGGCTGCCGCCATCCTCAACCTCGAAACCGGTTTCGAGATCAAGAACACCGCCATCATTGGCGAACAGGATATTCTCGGAGATCGCCTGGTGCGACGCGGACGGCGCCGCAAGAAGGGTGCCGACTTCATCACCGAAGTTGCCGGTCTGGAAGAGGGCGACATCGTTGTGCATGCCGAGCATGGCATCGGCAAGTTTCTGGGGCTGCGCACAATCGAGGCGGCGGGCGCACCCCATGCCTGTCTTGAACTGCAATACGCCAATCAGGCAAAACTGTTCTTGCCGGTGGAAAACATCGAGCTGTTGTCTCGTTTCGGCTCCGATTCTTCGGCGGCCGTATTGGACAAATTGGGCGGTGTTGCCTGGCAGTCACGCAAGGCAAAGCTGAAAAAGCGGCTGCTGGATATGGCCGGAGCCTTGATCCGCATTGCAGCCGAGCGACTGACGCGAAAAGCTGCGCAACTGAATATTCCCGAAGGGCTTTATGACGAGTTTGCAGCACGCTTTCCCTATGATGAGACCGAAGACCAGATGAGCGCGATCGAAAGCGTCATTGGTGATCTGGGCAGCGGCGTGCCGATGGATCGGCTGATATGTGGCGATGTCGGTTTCGGCAAAACGGAAGTGGCTCTCAGAGCCGCCTTCGTCGCGGCCATGAACGGGGTTCAGGTGGCCGTGGTCGTGCCGACAACCCTGCTGGCGCGTCAACACTACAAAACATTCAACGAGCGGCTTCGCGGTTTCCCGGTCAAGATAAGGCAGGCTTCAAGGCTGGTCGGGGCCAAGGAACTTGCTCTCACCAAACAGGAGATTGCCGACGGCAAGGTCGATATCGTCATCGGCACCCATGCGCTGCTGGGCAAGGCCATCCATTTTTCTGATCTGGGGCTGTTGATCATCGATGAGGAACAGCATTTTGGCGTCAAGCACAAGGAGCGGCTGAAGGAATTGAAGTCGGACGTGCATGTCCTCACGCTGACAGCCACACCGATACCGCGAACGCTGCAATTGGCCATGACCGGTGTGCGGGATCTCTCCCTGATCACCACGGCGCCGCTGGATCGCATGGCTGTGCGTACATTCATTTCGCCCTTTGACCCGCTGGTGATCCGCGAAACCCTCTTGCGGGAGCATTTCCGTGGCGGACAGAGTTTCTATGTCTGTCCACGTGTTGCCGATCTGGAAGACGTACACGCCTTTCTGCAGTCGGATGTACCCGAACTCAAGGTGGCGGTCGCCCATGGGCAGATGCCTCCCGGACAGCTCGATGACATCATGAATGCCTTTTATGATGGTCAATACGATGTGCTTTTGTCCACCACCATCGTGGAATCAGGCCTCGATGTTCCAACGGCCAATACATTGATCGTCCATCGTGCCGACATGTTTGGTCTGGCACAGCTCTATCAGCTGCGCGGCCGCGTGGGCCGCTCCAAGGTGCGCGCCTTTGCGCTGCTGACGCTGCCCGTCAATCGCCTGCTGACTGCAACCGCCGACCGGCGCCTGAAAGTGCTCCAGTCACTGGATACGCTGGGCGCAGGCTTTCAGCTTGCCAGCCACGACCTGGATATTCGCGGCTCGGGCAATCTTTTGGGCGAGGAGCAGTCCGGCCATATCAGGGAAGTCGGGTTTGAGCTCTATCAGCATATGCTGGAAGAGGCTGTTGCTGAACTCAAGGGCGAGGAAGAGGTGATCGATACGGGTTGGTCACCGCAGATTGCGGTTGGCATTTCGGTCATGATTCCCGATGAATATGTTCCCGATCTGCATTTGCGGCTGAGCCTGTACCGCCGCCTTGGTGATTTGACCACGCCGGAAGAAATCGATGAATTCGGCGCCGAACTGATCGACCGGTTTGGCCCCATGCCGACCGAAGTGAAGCATCTCTTGAAAATCGTCTATGTGAAATCGCTTTGCCGTGCGGCCAATGTGGCCAAACTCGATGCTGGTCCGAAGGGGATCGTGGTTCAGTTCCGCAATGGCGAATTCCCCAACCCGGCAGGTCTGGTTGCCCACCTCAGCACGCAGGGCTCTCTGGCAAAAATTCGCCCCGATCAAAGCATCGTGTTCATTCGCAATTTGCCGGATCCGGAAAAACGGTTGGCTGGCTCGGCGGTGATCATGAGCCAGTTGGCGGAAATTGCTGCCGCGAGCTGACTTCGGTCTGAAACCCAGACATGCTCTGAAGGGCAAGCAGCGCTATAGTGCTGCTGCCTTCTCCTTTGCAACGTCACGAATGGCATTGGCCAGCACATCAGCCGGCTGGGCGCCCATGACGGCGTATTTGTTGTCGAGAATAAAACAGGGCACGCCGGTCACGCCCATATTGCGCGCCACTTCAATTTCCTGTTCCACCTCGGCGCGGTCGGCATCGCCCAGCAGCAGGCTCTCGGTGATTGCCCGGTCCATGCCTGCCTTTTCCGCAGCATCCAGCAGAATCGTGTTGTCGCCGATATTCTTGCCTTCGACAAAAAAGACCCTGAACAATATTTCCACCAGACGGTCCTGAACACCCGGCGGCTCCGATGCGGCCCAACGAATGACCCGGTGCGCATCCAAAGTATTGGGTGATACAGCTATCGCATTAAAATCAAAGGGGATATTCTCATTCTTGCCGGCTTCTTCAATGGCCGCATAGGCGCGCTTTGCGCCATCGGATCCACCGAATTTTTCCGAGAGATATTGTTTGCGATCCTTGCCTTCCTTCGGCAGGGTTGAATCCAGTTGATAGGGTCGCCACCGGATGTCGACTTCAAGCTCATCCGGAAGATTGCCAAGGGCCTCTTCAAGGCGCTTTTTTCCGATGTAGCACCAGGGGCACATGACATCGGAAACGATATCGACATTGACTGCGGTCACTGGGTTTCTCCCTTTGCTGCCTTGTCCCACCAGGTTGGCAGATGATAGCCATAGATGGGCGTTACATGCGGATGTTCAAGTCTTGATCGAAAGGCCACGCGTTGTCCCGGCAAATAGTAGAGCGGCACGACATAGTGACCGGAAATAAGCACCCGGTCAAAGGCCCGAACCGCCGCCACGAAATCATCTTCCGATCGGGCATCCAGCATGGCCTCGATCATGGCATCGATGGCCGGATCGGCAGCGCCTGCATAATTGAAGGTCCCTTGAACATCACGGGACTTGCTGCCCCACCGCCAAACCTGCTCCGCACCCGGTGACAAAGACGCCGTATACCTCTTGATGATCATATCATAATCATAAAGCTGGGTTCGGCTTTGATACTGGGAATCAAAAACGGTCTGGATGGACATATCAATGCCGAGTGCGGCAAGATTGCGCTGGTAGGCGAGGGCGATCTTTTCCTGACCGGCATTTCGCGTCATTACCTGAAAGGTCAAGGGCTCACCCTTGTCATTGAAAAGTGTGCCCTTGCTTATCCGGTAACCGGCCTGCTGCAGCAGTTTTAATGCGGCCCTTTGAACCAGGCGGTCGCGTCCGCTGCCATCAGTCCGGGTAGCGCGATAGGTGCCATCCATCACTGATTCTTCCACCGCGTCCGGAAACGGTTGCAAAAGCTGCTTTTCCAACGCGCTTGCCGGAACACCGATCGATGAGAGTTTGGAATGCTGGAAATAGCTTTCTGTGCGCCTGTAGGCATCATCATAAAGATTTCTATTGACCAGTTCGAAGTCAAACAACATTGCTAGCGCGCGGCGCACCCTGACGTCCTGAAACTTCTCCCGACGGGTGTTGAAAACAAATCCGTACATGCCTGCAGGCGTCTCGGCCTGGAATTCGGCTTTTATGATGTCGCCGTTTTCGACTGCAGGGAAATTGTAGGCGCGCGACCAACTGATCGGGTTGCCCTCTGGATTGACGTCATAGACGCCTTTCTTGAAGGCTTCGAATTGGGCACTGTCGGAAAGAAAATATTCAATCGATATTTCATCAAAATTGTCCTGGCCGCGTTTGACGGGAAGATCCTTCGCCCAATAGTTCTCGCGCCGTTCAAAGGTGATTTTCTCACCCGGTTTAACGGCGCTGACGCTGTAGGGGCCCGATGTGACCGCTGGTGTGAATGTCGTTTTGTCAAAGTCATCGGCATTGGTTGTGTGTGCCGCCAACACCGGGCTGAGACCCAATATCAGCGGAAACTCGCTTCCGGCATCTTCTGTCAAAGTGAAACGGACGCTCAATGGACCGGTCTTTTCCATTTTCGATACCCGGTCGAGCCGGTTGGAGAAGGGTGGGCGCCCCTTGTCGCGCAGCAGGTTGAATGTGAAAATGACATCATCCGCAGTGACTGCGACACCATCCGACCAGCGAGCAAGCGGATTGATATTGAACTGAATGAAAGATCGTTCTTCATCAATCTCGATTGTCTCGGCCAGCAGCCCGTAGAGGGTAAAGGGCTCGTCCGCTGAGCGTTGCATCAGGCTTTCATAGGTCAGCTTTCCAAACTCCGTGTCCCACATGCCCCGGGCCGTAGTGCGAATGCTTTTTATGATGAACGGATTGAGATTGTCGAAGGTGCCGACCACACCATAGGATATGCGGCCACCTTTGGGCGCATCGGGATTGACGTAGGGGAAATGGCTGAAGTCGGCAGCCAGTGCCGGTACGCCATGAGCGGCCAGGGCATGTTGTTGTTCTGCCGCGTTGCCAGGTGCCAACAGGCCTGCAAACAACATTATTGCGATGATCAATCGGGAATTGGGATGCATGGCGCCCTCTGGGTTGATTCTGACAAACGGTATCATGATCAAAGCGAATTCAATACGCTGTCCTTAACCGTATTCATTAGTGCTTTTGATCAAAAATGCAGAAAAAGTGGACCATTTGAAGGAACCTTTGTTCAAACAGGGTGACACGACGCAGGTTTGCGCTTAGACAATTCTACAAGCCTTGCAATGGCCTCAATTGCCGCTCAGGGAATAGACCATTGACCCGGACCGGGTGCTCAGGTCATCAGGCGGGGGCCATCGGATGAGAACTGAACGGGTTTGGGAAGCCAGACACAGCAATTCAACGCCACTTGGTGGCTGTGGCGGCCTCTGCGCTACACGTGTATGCGAGGCATGCAGCTAACCAGGTGATATATCGAGAGCCCAGGAGATAAGAGACGGATGACTTTCAGGATTTCAAATGTCGCGAAGATCGCAGTTGCAACTTTGTTTGCCGCTTCGGTGTCAGCTTCACTGACCGGCATGGCACATGCCCAAACCCCCACACAGGGTTGGTACAAGGTCTGCACTAAACAGGAAGACAATGATGTCTGTGTTGTACAGAACATTGTCACGGCTTCCACCGGACAATTGCTGACTGCCATTGGCCTGATCATTGTTGAAGGCAAGGTGAACAACAAGGTGCTGCAGGTTTCGGTTCCTTCTGCGCGGACAATTCCTCCAGGCGTCAACATGCAGATAGATGACGGCAAGGCGCAACGCGTACCCTACTCAGTCTGCATGCCTGATAAATGCGTGGCACAGGTTCCGCTGACCGATGCAATCGTTGATTCGTTCAAGCGCGGCGGTGAAGTCGTCTTTACCTCGATGAACTATCAGCGTGCTGCCAATCCCATCAAGATTTCTCTGAAGGGGTTCACGGACGCCTTCGATGGTGAGCCGGTCGCCCAGTCGGAACTGCAGGAACGCCAGCGCCTGTTGCAGGAAGAAATGCAGCGCAAGGCACAGTCTGCACGTGAAAAACTCGAGGCAGCACAGAAAAAAGCCAAAGAGACCAACTGACCACGAGACAGGCCAAGAATGCGAAAGGCGCGGGAAAACCCGCGCCTTTTATGTTTTGGCTTGAGTAGATGTTCGTTCAAAACTTCTGATCGTCTGGCGACCTAAAGCTAATGCCCTACGGGTTCGCGCAACCGGTATAGCCCTTCGTTAGGACCTTCAAAAATCTCTGAAATCTGCGGGTGTTGCACAGGCATGCCGCTTTCATCCGGTACCAGGTTCTGTTCTGATACATAGGCTATGTAATCCGTGTCGTCGTTTTCAGCGAACAAATGGTAGAACGGCTGTTCCTTGTGGGGCCGGACATCCTCGGGAATGGCATCATACCATTCATCGGTGTTGCTGAAGATCGGATCGACATCGAAGATCACACCACGAAACGGGAAAACGCGATGTTTCACCATTTGGCCGATTTGAAATTTTGCATTGCGTTGTTTGAGCATATCAATATGCCTCCTGAGCCTATTAATAGATGCAAGCCTATAACAAATTCAATATGTTTCATCCCAAAGCGCCAATAAAATGCCAGGCTGGATCTCTGTTTCGGCGTGCATTAACGACGGGGTCAGGGTACCTCTCCTTGAAAATCTGACTTTTCTCAGTGAACGTGATTGATATGACAGTGGACGTCGATGGCTGATATTGCAGCACTAATTCTCCCCTTGTTTGGCCTGATTTTTCTTGGCTATGTAACGGCCCGCATCGTTCGCCAACCGGCAGACTCCATGGGCTGGCTGAATATTTTTGTCATCTATCTTGCCCTGCCGGCACTGTTTTTCAAATTGTTGTCCAGAACCCCGGTCGAGGAACTGGCGCGTGCCGACTTCATCCTGGCAAGCCTGTTGTCCACCTATTCCATCTTTGCAATTGTCTTTGCCCTGTCCATCGTTATCCGCCGCGTGACCATAGCGGACGGCACAATCCATGGACTGGCGGCGGCCTATGGCAATATCGGCTATATGGGACCAAGCCTTGCCATTCTGGCCTTCGGTGAAAAGGCGGCCATACCGGTTGCGCTGATATTCTGCTTTGAAAACATCATGCATTTCACCATTGCCCCGCTGATGATGGCCATATCGGGCAGCGAAAAGCGCAACGCCCGTTCGCTGGCTATTCTGATTGTCCGGCGCATTGTCCTGCATCCTTTCATCATGGCCACTTTTGCCGGCATATTCGTTGCCTGGCTGCAGATTCCTGTTCCTGCGGCCCCCGCCCGTTTGATTGACTATCTCGCCCAGGCAGCAGCACCCTGCGCCCTTTTTGCCATGGGGGTGACCCTGGCCTTGCGCCCGCTCAAGCGCATTCCAATCGAATTGTCCTATATCGTGCCAGCCAAGCTGATTTTTCATCCGCTGCTGATGTATCTTGCCATGGGGCTTGTGGGTGATTTTGATCCGGTCTGGATCTATACGGCGGTCCTTTTGGCAGCACTGCCGACGGCGACAAATGTTTTCGTGCTGGCACAGCAATACGACGTTTGGGTGGAGCGCGCTTCGGCAACAGTGCTGGTGACAACGACGCTGTCAGTGGTAACGGTCAGCCTGCTTTTATATGCCATCACCAATGGCTGGTTGCCTGCCGATATCTGGAGCGGTTCATGAGAAAATGCCATGCACCATTCTACGGTTTGCGGTAGATCCGCCGCAGGCCTTCCAGACCGCTTCCCGGCTTCATGCCCTCGCGCATGGCAAAATTGCGCAGCGGCGCAAAGCCCGATAGCGCCGCCAATCCTGCTGAGCGGGCGAATTGGACCGGCAAAAAACCGTTCAGCAATGACCGGTTCAAAAGATCGACACTGGCTGTTCGCGACAGCACATCGCTCTGGCGGGCGCGATCATAACTGCGCACAGCCTCCAGGGCGTTTGCGGGGCCGCCGGCATCACCAAGTGCCTTGACCAGATCCGCCACATCACGCAATCCCAGATTCAGCCCCTGCGCGCCAATAGGCGGGAAGGCATGTCCGGCTTCGCCGACCAAGGCCATGCGGCCCTTTCCGAATGAACGGGCTATCATGCCCTTGAAGGGAAATGACTGAATTGTGCTTTCAATCTGCACTTTGCCCAGAATGGACTGCATCTGGTCTTCCACCTTGCGCGAAAGTGCCTCTGCCGTCATGTCCAGCGCAGCCTCTGCATCCGCTGGCGCCATGGCCCAGACCAGACTGGACCGGCGGCCGGGCATGGGAACCTGGGTGAAGGGTCCATGTTCCGTATGGAATTCATTTGAAGTGTCGTCGTGGGTGATCTCATGGGAGAAATTGAGCACGATTGCCGTCTGCGGATAGTTCCAGTCGCGCGCAGCAATACCGGCGCTGGAGCGAACAATCGAATTGCGTCCATCCGCACCAACGACGAGCGATGCGGATATTGTCGATCCATCAGCCAGCAACAAATCAACCTGCTCGGCATTTTCATTTATGTCTGCAACGTTTTGGTCCAGATGGACCAGCGCTGTTTTGGAATCAATCGCATTAAAGAGCGTCTCCAATAAGGGCGCATTGGGTATATTGTATCCGAATGCATCCAGATCGAGTTCGCCTGCATGAAATGTCACAGTCGGCGCGCGCAGGATTCGTGCGGTTCCGTCGATGATCCGCATGTGACGCAATGGTGCTGCAACATCAATGACATGCGGCCATACTTCAATGTCCTGAAGCAAGGCAATTGAGGGAAGCATCAGCGCGGTTGTGCGTGCGTCCGACCCGCTTGATCTGGGTCCGATCAGCACCGTGCGAAAACCCGAATTGACCGCTGCAAGCGCCACGCTGGCGCCCGCAAGTCCACCACCAACGACAGCGACGTCGAATTTCTGACCCATTGATTCCATCTCCGAATTTGCCATTGCGTCTAATCGCCGATCTCAAGGAACACCGCCTGTTGAGGTTTCGCGGCAGGCCGACAATACAATACTTGATGGATATATATAGGAAACTGCGGCGACCTTGCGAGGTTTCCCCAAGTCTGAATGTCGCAGCCCTTTATTTGAGCAGGACGACCAAAATTTGCGCACTGCAACATAAATGTCTTGTTGTATACATGGTTCAACCACGCATGGGGATGACAGATCGCAATCGGCCTGTAATTATAAGTCAAAATTTTGAAGCTCTTTATCGTCACAAGGTCTTTTGGTTGATGTTAACTGCGCCTAGGATCAAAATAGAAAGATCCGCGTCAAGCGGGGGAGGGTAATTTGACAGATCAGCAACCAGGGCATGGAAACTGCCTTTTGGAAGTGCGTGGACTGACCAAGGTCTTTGGCGAACTGCGCGCCAATGATGGCATCGATCTTGAAATAAAATCCAATGAAATCCATGCGCTGCTGGGGGAAAACGGCGCTGGAAAGTCCACTCTGGTCAAAATGCTGTTTGGCTCTCTGGAGCCGACTTCGGGACAGATATTCTGGAAAGACAAACCTGTCAGGATCACCAGTCCGGGCCAGGCGCGGGCGCTTGGCATTGGTATGGTGTTCCAGCATTTTTCATTGTTCGAGGCGTTGACCGTTGCAGAAAATATTGCATTGTCGATGGATCAGGATGTCAGCATAGAGGGCATCGCAGAACAGGCCGCCGTGCTGTCGCGTGAATATGGCCTGCCTCTCGATCCCCATGCGCATGTCGCCGATCTGTCCGTCGGGGAGCGCCAGCGCATCGAGATTGTGCGGACGCTTTTGCAAAATCCCGAATTGATCATACTTGATGAACCGACATCCGTGCTGACCCCGCAGGAGGCCGACAGGCTTTTCGAAACCCTGGCCAAAATTCGTGCCGAGGGTCGCTCTGTCCTTTATATCAGCCACCGCCTGGAAGAGGTGCAGCGCATTTGCGACCGCGCCACAGTGCTGCGCCACGGCAAATTGACCGGCGCCTGTGATCCACGGCTGGAAACGCCGGCATCTCTGGCACGCATGATGGTTGGCTCGGAGGTCAAATCCGTATCCAATGCCGGCGGCACCATTACCGACGAAATTCTCATTGAAACGCGAAATCTGTCAGCGCCGGCACGCACACCCTTTGCCGTTGCACTCAAGGATGTGAATCTGAAAGTGCGGCGCGGCGAGATCATCGGCATTGCCGGTGTCGCAGGAAACGGCCAGAGCGAGTTGTTTGATGTGCTGTCCGGCGAGGAGACCGTACCCGACGCAGACGATGTGCGGATCTGCGGCACCAGCGTGGGACGCATGGGCATATCAGAGCGGCGTCTGCTTGGGGCAGGTTTCGTTCCGGAGGAGCGGCATGGGCACGCGGCTGTTTCAGACATGACTTTGTCACAGAACATGGTTCTTGCCCGGCACCATTCTGATGCCGACGTCTTTTTGACGGGCGGTCCCTTGAAGATCATTCGCTACGATGCGGTTAAAAAGGCATCGGAACGCATTGTCAGGGAAATGGATGTGCGCATGTCGGGGGAAGACCCGGTTGCTTCGTCGCTGTCGGGCGGAAATTTGCAGAAATTCATCGTCGGCCGTGAGCTCGACCGTCAGCCTTCGGTGCTTATCGTCAACCAGCCAACCTGGGGTGTTGATGCAGGCGCTGCCAGTCGTATCAGGCAAGCCTTGATCGACCTTGCCGAAAGCGGCTCGGCCGTTGTTGTCATCAGCCAGGATCTCGATGAAATATTTGAAGTGGCAACCAGTATAGCGGTTCTCAACGAGGGCGCGCTGTCGGAAGCCGAACCGGCCTCGATGATGACCCTGGAGCGCATTGGCCTTCTGATGGGCGGTATCCACGGTGAAGATACAACGGTGGAGGCACAGCATGCGCATTGAGCTTGAGAAACGGCCGGCATATTCGGCGCTGTTTTCGATGCTTTCCCCCTTTATTGCCCTGGGGCTGACCATCATCGCCGGAGCCATATTGTTTACGGCGCTGGGCAAAAACCCGATTGATGCCCTCTACAGTTTTTTCATTGAACCGCTGACAGAGCTCTGGTCATTGCACGAACTGCTGATCAAGGCAGCGCCGCTGATCCTGATCGCGGTCGGACTTTCTGTCTGTTTTCGGTCCAACAACTGGAACATCGGCGCGGAAGGCCAGTTCATCATGGGGGGCGTCGTTGGTTCCATCGTTCCCATCTATTTTCACGAGTGGAACTCGTTTGTCGTCCTGCCGCTGATGCTGATCATGGGGATGATCGGCGGTGCCCTCTATGCCGGCATACCGGCGCTTTTGAAAACCCGATTCAACACCAACGAGATATTGTCCAGCCTGATGCTGGTCTATGTGGCGGAACTGTTTCTCGACTGGCTGGTGCGCGGTCCCTGGCGAAACCCGGAAGGGTTCAACTTTCCTGAAAGCCGCTCCTTCAATGACAGTGCCGTCCTGCCTGAATTGTTTCCTGCATCCGGCGGCGCAAATATGGGGATCATCTTTGCGCTCATTGCGACCCTTCTGACCTGGTTCATGATGCGTCACATGCTCAAGGGGTTCGAGGTATCCGTGCTCGGACAATCGGCCAGAGCCGGGCGCTTTGCCGGATTTTCCTCAACCAAGATGATCTTTTTTGCTTTCCTTTTCTCCGGAGCCCTGGCCGGGCTTGCGGGCATATCGGAAGTGTCCGGCGCCATTGGCCGACTGCAACCGGACATATCGCCTGCCTATGGGTTTACCGCCATTATCGTCGCCTTCCTTGGACGTCTCAATCCTCTGGGGATTTTTGCTGCTGGCATCATTCTGGCCCTGACCTATCTCGGCGGTGAAGCGGCGCAGATTTCAATCGGGCTGCCTGACAAGGTTGCGCGGGTCTTTCAGGGTTTTCTGCTGTTTTTCGTTCTGGCCTGCGACACACTGATTCATTACCGCGTGCGGTTGGTCACAGCCGTAAAGGCCCGTACTGAGGGAGAGGGCGCATCATGACGCTTGCAGAGGCAATTCTTCTGACAATCACCACGGCTGCAACACCATTGCTGCTGGCAGCCATAGGCGAACTGGTGGTCGAACGGTCCGGCGTGCTCAATCTGGGTGTTGAAGGCATGATCGTCATGGGGGCGGTGGTGGCCTTTGCAGCGGCACAGTTGACGGGGTCGGCCTATCTGGGTGCGCTTTTCGGCATGGCTGCCGGCTGCCTGTTTTCGCTGCTGTTCGCTTTTCTCACGTTGACGCTGGTAGCCAATCAGGTCGCCACCGGACTTGCGCTCACCATCCTTGGACTTGGATTGTCCGGCATGATCGGTGAAAGCTTTGTCGGCCAGCGCGGCGTGCAGCTTGACGAAATCGCCATTCCGGTCCTGTCGTCCATTCCCTTGATCGGCAACCTGCTGTTCAATCAGGATCTGATATTCTACATTTCGATCTTCTCGGTGTTTGGGGTCAGCTGGTTTCTTTTCAAAACCCGGCTGGGCCTGCAATTGAGGGCCATTGGCGATAGCCATGGCTCTGCCCATGCATTGGGGATTTCTGTTATCAAGACCCGTTATCTGGCCGTCATGTTCGGTGGCGCATGCGCTGGTCTGGCAGGCGCACAGCTTTCACTGGTCTATACGCCGCAATGGGTGGAAAACATGTCAGCCGGTCGCGGATGGATCGCACTTGCGCTGGTGGTCTTTGCCAGTTGGCGTCCGCTGCGGGTTTTGGCTGGTGCCTATCTGTTTGGTGCCGTAACCATTGGCCAATTGCACGCACAGGCGCTTGGTTTCGGGATACCCTCCCAGTTCCTGTCTGCGCTTCCCTATCTGGCAACGATCGTTGTTCTTGTTATCATTTCGCGTAACAGACGTCTGACCCTGATGAATACCCCGGCCTCACTGGGCCAATCCTTCGTACCGGATCGCTAAAGGCTATTCGATATCTAACCAAGAGGTAAAAACCATGAAAAAACTGATTCTGGCTCTTTCAACAGCTGCAATATTGAGTGTTGCATCCGGTGCGGCGCAGGCTGCCACCAAAGTATGCTTTTTGTATGTCGGCTCCAAGACTGATGGTGGCTGGACACAGGCCCATGATATCGGCCGCCAGGAACTTCAGAACCATTTTGGCGACAAGGTGGAGACCGTATTTCTGGAAAATGTACCAGAAGGTCCGGACGCTGAACGCGCCATTGAGCGTTTTGCCAGATCGGGTTGTGAACTGATCTTCACGACATCCTTTGGCTTCATGGAACCAACGCTCAAAGTTGCAAAGAAATTTCCCGATGTAAAATTCGAACATGCAACGGGCTACAAGGTAGCCGAGAATGTCACCAGCTACAATTCGCGTTTCTACGAAGGCCGCTACATTCAGGGCAAAATTGCCGGTATGATGTCGGAAGCCGGCGTTGCAGGCTATATCGGGTCTTTCCCGATCCCTGAAGTTGTCCAGGGCATCAATTCGTTTTTGCTGGGTGCACAATCGGTCAATCCCGATTTTGCCATCAAGGTCGTCTGGGTAAACTCCTGGTTTGATGCGGGCAAGGAAGCCGATGCGGCCAAGGCGCTGATCGACCAGGGCGTTGACATCATCACGCAGCATACAGATTCCACCGGCCCGATGCAGGTTGCTTCCGAACGCGGCATCAAGGCATTTGGCCAGGCATCGGACATGATCGAAGCCGGACCAAAAACCCAGTTGACGGCCATTGTTGACACCTGGGGCGCCTATTACATCAAACGCACACAGGCCTTGATGGATGGCACATGGACAACACAGTCCACCTGGGACGGTATCGTTGACGGCATCCTGCAGATGGCGCCCTATACGAATATGCCGGACGACGTGAAACAGGCGGCCATGGATACGGAAGCAAAGATCGTCAGTGGCGAACTCAAGCCATTCACCGGTCCCATTACAAAACAGGATGGCACGGAATGGCTTAAAGCTGGCGAAGTCGCTGACGACGGCACACTTCTGGGCCTGAACTTCTACATCAAAGGCGTCGACGACCAGTTGCCGCAATAAGCTGCCTATCAGCTGAAAACTCAAAAGGCGCCTTAACAGGCGCCTTTTTTGCATTGGAGTTGAAATCGGGGGAGGTGACGTCGGCAAGATTCATAGGCCCAAGGCCGTGGCGGTGGTCGCCTGTACCTGCCGGATCACATCATTGATCCATTATGCAATAGCCGGATCATCAGCCAGAACGACCCGGTTCTTCAAGGTCCCGATACCGTCGATTGTCGCCTCGACAAGATCGCCATTCTTCAGGAATTGGCCTCTGCCTGTGCCGACGCCGGCCGGGGTGCCTGTCAGGATAATGTCGCCGGGTTGCAGTGTCAGCGTCGCGCTGATTTCAGCGATCTGTTCGGCCAGGCTGAAGATCATGTCGGAAGTATTGGAATCCTGCATTGTCTCGCCGTTGACGCTCAGACCCAGGCGCATGTTCTGAGGGTCCGGCACCTGCGATGCAGGCAGCATCCATGGTCCCAATGGGCATGAGCCGTCGAAAACCTTGTGTCCCACCCAGTCGAATACGAAGGGCGATCCGTCGGCGGCATCGCTGCGCTTCAGCCGCCCGCGCGCCGACAGATCATTTGCCACTGTATAACCAGCAACATTGTCCAAGGCGTTGGATGGTGTGACCCGACGGGTGGTTCGGCCGATAACGGCCGCCAGTTCAACTTCCCAGTCGATATTCCAATCAAAATTGGCAATGGAAACATCCTGTCCGGGGGCCGCAACGCAGCCGATGCTTTTGAGAAAGAACCATGGACGCGCCTCGGGATTGCGCGACCAGTTCGAGACATCCACGCCTCTGGCCGCCAGCATTTCCATCAGGTGATCCTTGTAGTTGGCGCCCGCACAGATAATGCTTCGCGGCGCCAGCGGCGCCAGCAAATCGATGTCGCCTTCGAGGATCGCCTTGTGCGGTGGGTCCTCGGCTATCGCGGCGAGGCGGGGTTCCAGTTCAAACCACCGGTTCAGCACGGCCTGCACATCCGAAAGCCTTTCGTCGGCGAGAGCCAGTCCAATGTCTATATGATGGGTTGCGGTTGCGATCACGCCGCGTTCCTGCCCTGCAGATAAAATGCGGCCTAACTTGTATGTGTGCATCGCGTGGAAACTCCCTGTGCGCTGATATCAATAGTCATTATTACGGCGCGGGCCTTCCCAGAAGACGAGACGCATATGTGCGAAGCGAAGCAGTTTGCTGCTGGCAATACCAAGCATCGCCAGGATGGTGATGGCAGCAAACATCATCGGCACGTCGTAATTTGTCGACGAAACCTGAACAAGATAACCCAGGCCCGCTTTTGCCGAGACGAACTCAGCCACGATGGTGCCAATCAACGCCAGAACCACTGCGACTTCCAGACCGGCAAATACGGCGCTGGCGGCGGTCGGCAGTTTTACTTCGCTGAATATTCTCAGGCGCGAGGCCGACGATGCGCGATAAAGATCGATCAATTCCTTGTTGGCCGTATGCAACCCGGCCACCGTATTGACGAAAACCGGGAAGAACGTCATCAGGACGACCAGCACGATCTTTCCTTCCAGGCCGTATCCAAACCAGACGATCAGCAGTGGCGCGAGCGCCACTTTGGGTATCGACTGAAGCCCCACAAGATAGGGACGGATCAGCTTGTCGGCGATTGAGAATTCGGCCAGGAGGCTGCCGATCAGCAGTCCGACACCAGCCCCGATCAGGTAGCCTACACCAGCCGTGAAAACCGTAGTGAAAATATGCTTGAATATTGATCCGTCACTGATGACCTGCCACAGCGTCGTGCCAACGGCAAGCGGCGAGGGAACCAGATAATTCGGCACACCGGAAAACTGCACGAAAGCAGCCCACAACAGGATAAAAACGCCCAGCGATGCGGCAGATTTGGCGACGCGGATCATGGTTGTTGCCTCTTTTCCTTCGCCTGGAACAGGGCGCGCAGGTGATGACAATATTCGTTGAATGGCTGTGTCGACATCGTGTCGATTGTGCGCGGGAATGGCAGATCGATCGTCAGATCATCGACGACACGCCCGGGCCGCCCAGACAGGGTAACGACCCGGTTCGACAGGAAGACGGCTTCCGGGATGGAGTGGGTGATGAACACCACGGACCTGTTGGTGGCCATCCAGATCTGCTGCAACTCGGTGGTCATCGTCTCGCGCGACATGGCGTCGAGCGCGGCGAAAGGTTCATCCATCAGCAGCACACGCGGGTCATTGATCAGACCGCGCGCAATGCCGACCCTTTGTTGCATGCCGCCGGACAATTCGTATGGGTAGTGATTGGCAAATTCCTCCAACCCCACCAGTTCCAGAAGTTTAAGGGCACGCTCCCGGTCACTGGCTGTCGGTCGCTTCGAAGCACGCACCGGCATCAGAACATTCTGCAGGTTGGTCTGCCAGGCAAGCAGGGTCGGTTGCTGAAAGACGATGCCGATATCGCCGCGTGGGCCCTTGAGTTCGGCACCGTCGATCAACACCTTGCCTTTGGTCACGGGCAACAGGCCCGAGAGTATCTTCAGTATGGTCGATTTACCGCAGCCCGATGGTCCCAATACGGAGAGAAACTCGCCTTCCTTCAAATCCAGGGACAGGTCTGCAAGTGCTTCTACATTGCCCCGGCCTGACTTGTAGACGAGGCTGACGTCATCCATTCGTATGCTTGATTGCACACCATCTGGAGTGGGCAGGACATTGGGTTTCGAGGCTGCGGTCATCGTTACTTCCAGTTCTTGGCGCGCTGGATTACTTCATCCGTGTCGAAATCGTTGAAAGCATCGACGAAATCGTTTGTGTAGTATTTGGAGGCATCGGCCGGGGCTTCCTTGATGGTACCACCACTGGTCATTTCCTGCAGCAGCAGTTCCCAGTCCTTTTCACGGAAGGCGCCGAACTTTTGCTCGATATCGTCGGGGAACCACATCAGGCGGGACTGGCGTGTTTCAACAACCAGCTTTTGACGGCGCAGGTTTTCCACGTCATCGTTGCCGCTTGGCTTGAGGCCGGGACGCTGCTTCCAGAATGCCTTGACGCAACCTTCTGCATTCGCGTCGCAGGCAATGGTGCTTTTTGCCATGGCGCGTCCGATCCGTTCAACCAGATCAGGGTTCTCGGCGATTGTGTCCTTGTGGAACATGAAACCCTGGCTGGAATGATCGGTATATTCCGATGGCAGAGGAATGCGCTTGATCGGCACGCCGCTGGCTTCCAGCGCTGCATGCATCGTGTCAAAGAGATTGAGCACGTCAATGTCGCCTGCGCGCAGGGCACGGAACGCGCTGCCGCCAAGGCCCACGCCAAGGATGCTGACACTCTCGGGATCAACGCCGCTGGAGCGCAAAATAGCCTTGGTGATCGGGACGTTGCCGAAGGCCGGGCTGCCCACGCCGATCGTCTTGCCTGCAAGATCGGTGACTTCATTCACCGGTGAATCGGCCAGTGCGATCATTTCCCAGATGGAGCGCCGCATATAATTGTAGGCGAATTGCAGATCGAAAGTGATGCCCTGATTCTGCTCGGCGATAATCAGTGATTCGACAGCGATATAGCCGACATCAAGTCCGCCATTCTGCAATTGCTGCAGCAAGGGAAGCGATCCGGCATTGGATGATTCAATCTGCAGATTGATATTTTCTTCCTCGAAGAAGCCCAGTTCCTGTCCGAAGGCAATATGCGCCATGGAAACGCTGAGCTGCGATGGCCAGCCGAGCGTGACCTCATCAACCTTTTGCGCATGAGCCGTAACGGGCGCTATTGCCAGACAGGCAAGCGCTGCCACGACAGGGGCAGTTTTAGATAGTCTTCCAAACATGTTATTTTCCTCCCGGTTAAGTATCCTCTAAGCGATATTTTTTTGCTTTATCCTGCTCTTGCCGCACATCAGGTCGACCAGTTCTTCAGGCTTGGCAGGAACCATTTCGCCGCGCCAGAACACGTGCAGGTCAGGGCGCACGATCGTCAACGGTTTGGTGTAGACATCTGCAGCGGTCGCCTTGTCCAGGTCGACGAGCCTGATTGGCATGCCGCGCGCCTCGGCTGCGGCCAGCAGTGAGGCGACATCAGCGTCAGGGTCGGTTCGCACGATGCTGTAGCCCATGCCCAGCCGGTCGTAGAGTGGATCACCTTCAGGCATCCAGACGTGCGGCGCACGGCAACCCGGTACTGTGGACTGTACAAAATCATACATCGTGTAGGCGGGCGGTTCCTCGCCATCATAGGCTAGGATCGGCGAATTGTCGTAGAAGTAACCGAAATTCAACCCGCCGCAGCAGAATTGATTGACGTTGACGTCATAGAGGCTCTGTCCGATTTCCTTGCGAACCGCATCGCCTTCGGGGCCTGGCTGCTCGATTGCTTCGGGCAGATGGCCGCGCTGATCAAAACTTCTGGTCGCGATATCCATCGCATATTTTGATACCTGCTCGGTGATTGGCTGACGTTCCAGTTCATAGGCATCCAGCATGTCCGGGTCGCCCCATCCGGCAATCACGGCAGACAGCATCCAGGACAGGTTGGTCGCATCGGCAATTCCCGCGTTCATGCCGTATCCGGCCATGGGAATCCAAAGATGGGATGCGTCACCGCAGATGAAAACGCGGCGATCACGAAAACTGTCGGCAACCAGACGGCGTCCGATCCAGTCTTCATTGCTGATGATCTCGAACTTGAAATCGTCATCCAGACCAATGATGGTGCGAATAGCCCATTCCCGGTCGACCTCGTCGAAATCCTTTTCCCGGTAGAGGTAGTTGTGAATCAGCCATCGGTCTGCGCCATCGATCGATACGACGGTGCCGAAACGTCGGGGGTTGGCGGAAATATACATCCAGGCCGGATCCACCGAAGCCAGTTCGCGCAGTCCGGGCGCCATGATCTGTGTCGATTGCACCCGTTGCACCACGTCGGTGCCAAAGAATTTCGAGCCGATGGACTTGCGCACCGGCGAACGTCCGCCATCGCATCCAACCATGTAGCTGCCGGAAAATTCAAGGGTTTTGCCGGTGATCAGGTCTTCGGCTTCGACCCGCACACCACGATGATCCTGCGTATGTTTGACATAGGACGTGCGGTTGAACACGCGCACATTCTTCATACGGATGGCCTGTTCCATCAGGATGGATTCGACGAACAACTGGTTGGCGCGGTGCGGCGGTTCGGCCGTAGGCCACCAGCCGTCCGGACCGTCGATTTCCACGCCACGTTTGTCGGCGGAGGGGATATCCACCCGGCCAAGTTCATAGCCGGTCAAAGAGGTGCAAAACACCACATCCTGCGGGTAATCAGTGGGCAGCCCCACCTTGCGAATGCGCTCCGCAGCGCCCAGTCGGCGCAGGAATTCCATCGTGCGCGCCGAGACGTGATTGCATTTCGGACTGGGCGCTTCGCCAACCGTGCGGGTTTCCAGCACGACGACATCGACCCCGCGCATGGCCATGTCCATGGCAAGAACCAGCCCGACCGGCCCCGATCCAATGATGATTACATCTGCTGCGATAGGTTTGCTCATGTCATCACCGGTGAGAGTATGATTTTTCCAAGTTCGCCGCGATTTTCGACGATGCGATGGGCCTCAATGGCCTTTTCGAGCGGAAGCACCCGATCGATCAGCATTTTCAGCCCCTTGGTCGCGGCATATTCGAGACCAAGATTGACGTCTTCGGGCTTCTGCCCTGTGGCGCCTATGATTTGAAGCTGGCGAAGATACAGCTTCTGCATATCCAGATTGACCACCCCGCCACCGTGCGCGCCGGCTGATATCAGCCTGCCGAACCGTGCCATCGCGTCGATCGACGCGGAGAAAAGGTCGGGATTTCCCATATTGGCGAAAACAACGTTTGCTCCGGCACCGCCGGTAATCCGCATGACCTCTGCGGCAAGATCCTCGCTGCCGTAATCGAGACCGGCATCGGCACCCAGCTCCATTGCAGCTTCAACCCGCCTGGCTGATCCGCAGCCCGCGATAACGCGTGCGCCCAGCATTTTGGCGACCTGTATACCTGCCGCGCCCAATCCGCCTGCCGCGCCAAGCACCAGAACCCATTCACCCTCGGCAACCTTCGCGCGATCACGCAGCAGATGCAGGGCAGTGGGCACATGGCGGCTGACGACGGTCGCCCGCGCAAAATCCAGTGCATCCGGCACAATATAGGTGATGCTGGCCGGAACCTTGACGTATTCGGCATATCCGCCGGGCACATTGACGCCAAGCATCCGAGGTGGCTCATTGGCCTTTGCCATCGCGACCATTGGCGAGACGGCGACGCGGTCACCAACGGCCCGTGTCGTGACACCGGGTCCGATCTCGGCAATTTCGCCCGATGGATCGACACCCAGAATGTGCGGCAACGCGGGTTTGAGTGGGTAATTTCCCTCGCGCACGGAGATGTCGAGGGTCCGGTTGACCGAGACAGCATGAACCCGGATCAGGACTTCGCCATCACCCGGTACGGGGCGCGGTACATCGCTCCATTGCATGACTTCGGCTGGTCCGAACTTTGAAATGACGACAGCTTTCATCAATGTATCACTCATGGAATGCTGGTGGTGCCATGACGCCCCACGAATTGGCTGCCCGCTTGCTGCGCGGCCAGACCTTGGGCTTCTGGGGGAAATCTTCATGATAGGGCCGAGGATCAAAAGCCCCTAGGGATTCATCGGACATGCGGTCGAGATCGCAGAAAAGTTCGACGATATTGCCATCCGGGTCACGGTGGTAGGTGAAGATATTGTGGCCCATGCCGTGACGACCCGGCCCCCACAACAAAGGAATATCGCGCGCGCCCAAATCGTCACAGGCCCGGCCAATATGCGACCAGTCCTGCAATTCGAAGGCCACATGGAAAAGACCGCGCTTTTTCTCATCGGTCATGAAATTCATACTGTGATGATCGGCGTTGCAGCGCATGAAGACGAATGAATCTTCAAGCCAGTCTGACCAGCGGAAGCCCAGCACATCGGTAAAGAACTTTGCGTGTCTGGGAGCATCCTCCACGAAGAGGGCAACATGGCCGAGCTTGTTGGGGCGAATCCCTGGCGCCGTCTTGACCACCTCCTGCAACTCGGAACAGGTGTATAGGTAAAGCGGGTTGCCGTCGGGATCCTTGATCTCGACGACTTCATTGAGACCGGGCAGGAAATCTGTGCGGATACTTGCGGACACGCCATCGCCGCGCAAATCGGCGACAACCTCTTTCAGTGATTTCTCTGTCGTTATTTCATATCCGACTGCCGACAGGCCCGGCGTTGCGTCCGGCATCAGGCTGACCGAGAGCTCTGAGCCCGCACAACCGAAATGAACGCCATCCCGGCCGCCACCGCCCAGTAAAGACATGCCGAGCACATCAAGGTAGTGCGCACGCGCATCATCGATGCGGCTGCTGTTCAGGCCGATAAATCCAAGTTTTGTAACGCGCATGGTCCACTCATTTGACAGGCGACGCATAAGGCGTCAGATATAGTAACGAACTTCTGTTCATATTTACCGAACATTTGTTCGCTAAAGATTACGAACCATTTTCGAGACTGTCAAGCCGTGTCATTATACAAAGGCAAGAAGCTCTGGAATGGGCCATGTCTGCGGGAAATTCGGTCTCGCGATATAGGGTGTGCGTGATATCCGGATGGAAGATGGGTAAGGAGATTGGGATGGCCAAAAAGCAATCGCAACACGCGAGCGACCCCGACGAAGGGGGGCTGGGAACGGCGCCCGAACGGGTAGAAGCCCTGGCGCGCGGTCTTGCGATCGTCAAATGCTTTGGCCGTGGGCGGGAGAAATTGACGTTGTCGGAGATCGCAGAGCTGACATCCATATCGCGCGCCAGCGCCAGGCGGCTGCTGTTTACCCTGCTGGACCTTGGCTATGTGGTGCAACACGGTAGAGATTTCAGCCTGTCCTCGCGGGTGCTGGAACTTGGCTACAGTTACCTGGTGTCGATGCCCTGGTGGGAGATCGCGACCCCGCATATGCGCAGGATTTCGGACGCACTCAATGAAACCTGCGTGGCCAGCGTTCTGCAGGACCACGAAGTGGTGATGGTTGCGCGTGCCTCCGGTTCTCATTTCACAGCCATCAACATGCCGATGGGTACCCGCCTGCCAGCGCATGCGACAGCCATGGGCAGGGTTCTGATCGCTGCATTGCCGGATGAAGCACGACAGGACTATCTGAAGTCGGTGACACTCAAAACCCTGACGGAGCATACGATTATCGACGCGGCCGATCTGGCGAGCCGAATCGAAGATGCGCGCGTCAGTGGCTATGCGATGGTGAACGAAGAGCTCGAACTTGGCTTGCGAACAATTGCGGTGCCGATTCACGCAAGCGATGGCACCGCCATCGCGGGGCTTGCCGTTTCGGTCTATGCGCCACGCGTGTCGGCAGAGAAATTGAAGAAAGATGCTCTGAGCCTGTTACAGCGTGCAGCGGAGGAAATCTCCGGATTGTTGCCACGCCCCGGGTCTATTGATCAACGCCGCCCGCCTTTGCGATAGGCCCGCCCTTTGCTGTCGGCCCTTTTGCCATCATATGACCATGCGAAAGGCCAATTGGCCATCCGGGCATCTGGTTACGTCCCGTTATTCGATTTTCGCGTCAACCAGCAAAGCCTTTGCCAGAATCGTGTCACGACCATAGACGTCACGGCGGTAATGGACGGCGCCATCCTTGTTGACCCAGGCTGTCAGGTAGATGACATGCACCGGTATCTTGTTTTTGAGTTTGACAATCTTTCTCTTGCCCGTGTTGGCGATGGCGTCGATTTCAGACCGTGACATGCCCTGCATCCCAAGCAGCGCTTCAGCCAATCCGAAAGGGTTTTGCACACGAATGCAGCCATGGCTGAAATAGCGCGATTCCCGATCGAATTTTGATTGGGCAGGCGTGTCATGAATATAAATGCTGAACTCGTTGGGGAACATGAATTTTACCCGGCCAAGGGCGTTGCTGGGGCCGGGGTCCTGCCGTAGACGAACCGGAAATTCTCCCTGCGAATAGCTGTGCCAGGGAACCTGGCCCGGATCGAGCACCTTGTCCTTTGCCAGGACGCGAAAGGCCTTCGACTGCAGCGCATAGGGGTTCTTCTTGAGTTTTGGCAAATATTCCTTGGTGGCGATGGAGTAGGGGACATTCCAATAGGGATTGAACTCCAGATATTCCATCTCGTCGGAAAACACCGGTGTCCGGTAATAGGGCCGGCCCACCTGCGTAACCTCGGCATAAATGGTCTTGGCGTTCTTGACGACCTTGATCACCTGATCTGCCAGATTGACGAGAATATGGGGGTCGCCAAAATCGGCCTGCATCCAACGGCGACGTTCGAGGTTGAGTTCAACCTGCGCGATACGCTCCTCGACGGATGTGTTGAGCTGGGCGAGCGTTGCCGGCCCCACAACCCCATCGGCCTCCAGCCCCATGCGAAACTGGAAGTATTTCAACGCATTGACGAGGCTGCCATCATAGAGGTCGCCCTCATGGGCATCCTCAGGCAGGTCCCTTGATTCAATCAGCCTCTGGCGCAGCACGGCGACTCGCGGGTCGCTCATGCCGGGTTTCAGCGATTCGCCTTCGGGCACCTTTGTCCAGCCGCCCTTGGCCCGCCATACGGTCAGGTGCTGCAGATGTTTTTTCATCCGCTCATAGCGTACCGTGCGCGGTGCGAAACTGTGCAATGTTTCAAGCTGGTTATCTGAATCGGCCAATTGTTGCAGCAATCGGTCGGCGCTGATTTCTTTCGGGTAAAGCACCAACTCGCGATTGATCCTGTTGGGATTGACCCTGCCGCTGCGCAGATGCTGGCCATACAACGTGACCGATTGCGACAGGGAAACCTCGAAATCGGCCAGCCCCTCGTCGCCCTCCTGGGACAATTTTGGATACATCACCGCCGCCTGGTATTCGACGGGAACCAGCCCGTCTTCATAGGCTGTCAGCAGCGCAAAAATCACCTCCTGCGCCGATCTGGTCGGTTTGCCGTCCACGATCCAGATGGGCGCATAGTCGCGTTCCTCATACCACAGGGCAATTTCCTCGGTCCGCTGGATGTCGGAAACAAGGCGGTTCTCGATGAGGTTCAGACGGCCCTGCATGGCAAAGTACCAATCGGTCGACTGCGCATCGCTTTCCTCCCCCGGTTGGGCGGAGATGTTTTCCTTGATGATGGTACCGATTGTTTCAGCGTGCAACGTCGTTGAAAGCACTGCAATCGCAAGCGCCAGGCACCCGGATTTCAAAATCTGTCTCACGGCATCCTCCCACTGGTTCGGTTGCACGTGCCTGAAGCAATGCCTCACCGATTCCAATTGCCAACCCTTCAACCTGCTTCAGATCACACTGAATGACCCACAGGTCTTTGCGTGGACAGTATAGTGCGTCCAAATCGCTCCTTAGTAAACATGGATAAAACAGATGGCTCGATACCTCGAAGCCGGGAGATGTCGGATAAAGCATGGTGGGCAGGCCGATGAGGACGACGTCTTGTCATGCCCGCCGGGCAGCCGTAGTCGGCTGCGGCATTGAATGCCGCAGCCCATCGGAGGTCAGGCGGCAGCCTGACTGTCCAGTGTCGGATAATCGACATAGCCTTCGCGGCCGCCGCCGTAGAGCGTGCCGCGATCGAGTTCATTCAACGGTGCGTCCTGCTGCAGGCGCGCCACAAGGTCGGGATTGGCGATGAACGGACGACCGAAGGCGACCAGATCTGCCGCACCACTTTCAACAGCCTCGATCGCCATGGAACGCGTATAGCCATTATTGGCCATATAGACGCCCTCAAAGCGCTTGCGCAGCGCATTGATATCCGTGCCTTCCGGCGTTTCGCGCGGGCCACCGGTCTGTCCCTCGACGAGATGCAGATAGGCAAGCCCATAGGGGTTCAGCTGATCGATGACATAGGAAAACAGCGCCATTGGATCACTATCCGCAATGGCATTGGCGTTCGACAGCGGGCTGAGGCGTATGCCCACCCGATCAGCGCCAATGGCCTGCGTCACTGCATCCATCACCTCAACCAGAAACCGCGTACGATTTTCGATCGAGCCGCCGTAAAGATCATCCCGCAGATTGGAGCCGTCCCGCAGGAACTGATCGATCAGATAGCCATTGGCTGCATGCACCTCGATTCCGTCAAAGCCGGCCTCGATTGCATTGAGCGCAGCCTGACGATAGGCATCGACAATGGCAGCGATCTCGTCGGTTTCAAGCGCCCGCGGCATCGAAGTGTCGACAAAGGCTTTGCCGACAAAGGTCTTTGCTTCAGCAGCAATGGCCGATGGTGCAACCGGTGCCTTGCCGCCGGGCTGCAGGGACGTATGGGAAATCCGTCCGACGTGCCAAAGCTGCACGACGATCTTGCCGCCCTTTGCATGCACTGCATCGGTGACCTTTTTCCAACCGTCGATCTGCGCCTTGCTGTAGATCCCCGGGGTCCAGGCATAGCCCTTGCCTTCGGGCATGATTTGCGTTGCCTCGGTGATGATCAGACCGGCGCTGGCGCGCTGGGCGTAATATTCAACGTGAATATCATAGGGCGCATCATCTTCGGCGCGTGCCCGGTTGCGTGTCAGCGGAGCCATGACAATGCGGTTGGCAAGGTCAAGAGCACCGGCTTTCAAGGGGGTGAAGAGTTTTTCGGTGGTCATGGTATTTTTCCTGTTGGGTTTTGGAACGTTCGGTACAAAATTGGCCGTAAACAATTCAATCCGCGGCCGGTTGGAGAAACCCTGCAGTGAGCCGTTCGGCCTGCTGCAACGTGGCTTCGATCTGTTCGGACGTCTGTCCGGATTTTCGCATGGTCAGCGTGCCAATGGCCAAAGCCAGCAATGCACCGGCTGTCGCCATGGCTGTTTCAGGGTCTTTTGGAGACAGTTTGCGCGCAAGAATCGATTGCAGTTGCGCGATATGGCGCGATCCCAGACGCCGGACCTCCGGATCATGCGGCGCCAGTTCGGTAATGCAATTGACCAGCAGGCAGCCATTGGTGCCCCCGGCAGGATTGGCCAGCGCCGTCAGCAACGCCATCATGGTCTGCTGGCTGGACGGCTCGGCAATGGCTGAGAACCGCTTCAGGGCGCCCTCTGAATAGCTTTTCAAGGCCGCCAGCAGGACACCGTGTTTGGAGCCGAAGCAATTGTAGAAACTCGACCGGTTGATGCCCATGGCTGTGGTCAGAGCCTCCAAAGATGCCGCCTTATAACCCTTTTCCCAGAAAACCCGCAGGGCAATGGCCAGCACCGCGTCTTCGTCAAAGCCGCGCGGCCGGCCAGGACTGGCCGTCGCAATTTCAGATGCATGGGGCGTTGTGTTCATGTCACCTAATTTGGAATGGCCGTTTCACAATTCAAGGGGTGTCAGGGGCAATCCGGGCAATTTGGCGATGGATTTTAGTTCGATTGTTGAGATGGACCTGTCTTGGCGTCTTGGTGTGATGCGTGTGCAAAACCAGAGAAAATGACATGGCAATTCCTAAAAAGTTTAAATCCGCCACTGTGGTGCGCCCTCAATAAAATATAACGAAAATCGACAACAAAGATCAAACAGATTCAGCTTGATCAGAGATTAGAAAATCGGCGGGATTTGATGGTTTGGGATGCCGTAACCGTTTTCAGTGAATACATTGATCAGTCGATATGTGCTGCGTTAGAGGCAGGATCCAGAACAATGATGGCTTCAGCAATGGAAGGATTGAAAAGGCGTTGTGTCACAAATAATTTCGCATAATGGGGTTCGAGCGGTCAGGGGTGGGCCGTTGTAAGCTCTGCGTTGAAATATTGTAGTTTGGGCGGAGCAACAGTTGTATTATGTCGAGCAAATCAGGCGACGCAGCGAAGATACCGTCTGCGGTGAAGTTTGTTCGATCGCCACACATCGGGCAAGCAGGTCCTTAGTACTTTCAACTTGCGCTGCCGTTTCGATCTCGCGAAGCATGTGTTCGAGCGGAGAGGCTCCGAGGAAGGAAGCCGTGCCCAGCAAACGGTGAGCAATCTCAGCGGCAGCACGTCTTTTGCCAGCGGTAACATTTGCGGCAAAATCCACCATTCCCGTTTCCAACTCGCGCGCGAACATATCGATTCTTTCGCTCAATGTTTCCGATGGGAGGATATCGATGAGTTCGCCGAAGATTTCCGTGTCGACAAGGTCGTCTTCAAACCCACCGGTTTTTTCTGCGTTTCCAAGCGGAGCGAGTGCCTGAGCGCCACGACCGGACGCGTACAGTTGCAGGATGTTTACAAGTTGCGACCGCCGAAGAGGCTTGACCAGGCAATCATCAAACCCGGCAGCCGTCTGGACTTCCTTGTCCATAAATCCCGTATGGGCAGTGAGGCCTACAATTGGCGCGCCTGCCGACTTGCCAGACGAGTTTCGTATCGCAGCACATGCTTCCGTACCGTCCATTCCAGGCATGCTCACATCCATCAGGATCAGATCGAAACGTTGTTCGATAGCCAGGTTGACGCTGTCTTCCCCGCTGGCAGATTCGCTCACTCTGCAGCCTTGTGCTGTGAGCATGCGGCTGACAATCAGCCGGTTGGTTTCATTGTCCTCGACGACCAGAACATCAAACGCTCGGCCTTCCATGACAGCGGCTGGCCGTTTCTCGTTGGCCACTGCCGTGAACGGCCCCGGTGCGGCCTCGATGCACAGGGGAAGTTCCACCGTGAAGCGACTTCCATGGCCGGGCGAACTGTTTAGTTTGATGGTGCCGCCCATTGCTTCTGTCAGGCGCCGGGTGATTCCCAGTCCCAGCCCCGTTCCCATGACCGGTCGCCTGAACGAAGAATCCAGGGTGACAAAATCATCGAAAATTCGAAGCTGATTCTCGGGGGCGATGCCGACTCCATCGTCACTGACACAGAATTGGACAAGCGAATGAGTGTCTGATTGCTGCAGCTCCGACGCAGTCACCTCGATCCGGCCCGCTTCGCAAAACTTGATCGCATTGCCGATCAGGTTCAGCAGCACCTGCTTGATCCGCACCGGATCACCGGCGAGCCTTGTTTTTGTGCAGAGATCAAAGCGGGTTTCCAAGGTTGTGCCTTTGCGCGCGGCTTCCGGTGCGTTGAGGTCGACAATCTCCTGAACCATCGCAGGGAGATCGAGTATCTCCTTGGAAAAATGGAGGGTACCGGCTTCGATACGGGCGCTGTCGAGTACGTCATTGACATGCCTCAGCAGGATTTTCCCCGAGTTTTCCGCCAAACTTATCAGGTGTCGCTGATCGGCTGAAAGCTCGGTGTCCTGAAGAATTTGCAGCACACCCATGACCCCGTTGAGCGGCGTGCGCATTTCATGGCTCATGACAGTGAGAAAATCTGATTTGGCCTTGTCGGCGGCGAGTGCCTTGTCGCGAGCGGCAATGATAGCATTGTCGGCCTCAATGCGCTGCGAGATATCGCGGATATAGGCTATGTGGATAGGCCCTATGCCACCGGCGGTCGTCCCCACCGAGATCTCGATCGGGAACCGGGTTCCGTCCGCCTTGACAGCCCGCGTTTCGAAGCGGGCAGCGTCGCCCGCGTCCTCGGCCAAGAGCTGGTCTACGATTGCCCCTCGCTCGCCCGAGGTGAGGTCATCAGCCAATAGAAGGTCCATGAACTTGTTGCTGATCGCCTGCTCGCGTGTCACGCCGAATACGCGGGCCGCAGCCGGATTGTACTCGACGATCCGCAATCTATCGTCGGTAACGATGATAGGATCCAGCGACGCGTCAATGGCATGCTTCAGTCTGTCATTGGCAACAACAATCTCATCTGACTTACGGATGGATATTCTGTACTGTCTGAACAATAGGTAGAAAGATGCTGCCAAAGCGGCAATAAGAATCGCACCTACGATTGCGGTCTGGACAATCAGCAGCGAGAATGCCTTCCTGCTGTTATCCGAAAGCTTCGCAAATAGATTGACACCTTCCAGTGATATCATGCGTACCAGAGGCTGCATGCTACGGTAATCGTCCAGTATCACGGGCAGGCTGGCAATCAAATCTTCGTCTACCCCGTCGATGATGGGAATGGTGTCATCAAGTTTCGTTATGATTTCAGTGACGCTGCCACGAATTTTGCTTTTTTCTGGCAGCGACCGAAGAAAATCGCCGTTCACCAATGTATCGACTCGACTGTAAAACGTGTCGAATCTCTGGCGCAGGCGCGGCAGTGAGACCGCGCCGCGTTTGATGGCCTCATCTCCCTGAGCGATAAAGATCAGCAGATCGACTTCCAACTGCGAAAGTGTCCAGTGAAGGTTGTCACGCGGAGAGCTTTCCAGAGACTTGAGCTCATCGCGAACCTGCAGTGCGAAATATGACAACAACAGCAGGATAACCGCCGCACTGGCGGTCAGAGCCTGAAATCCGGGTCCGCTTACCCAGCGTGACCGGCCGGTCTGAGAATTCTGCGTTGTCGAGCGCGCAGGTGCCATTTATTGCTGCACCTCGATAGAACTCAATTGCCAGATGCTGCGCGAATAGATTGTCTCTGATTGGTACCTGTTATCCAGATCGTAGGGATAAACGATCCAAAGTGGGCCCTTTTTCCGAACCGACATTTCCTTGCCATCGATCTCGTAAGCGAGGATCGGCCCGCCATCGATGGCGTCGGACATGGGTATTTCGATCGTGTAGTCGTTGATGGCGGTTGCCTTGAGCGTGAAACCTTCCGCTGCGACCGCCTTGATCAGGTCACTCAGTTGTACACCGGTGAACTGCCCAACACCCTCGGTCCAGATTGTAGTGGTGGAGAAGGTGGTGGCTGGAAGAGCCTTCAGCATTGCCATGTCGAACACGGCGGCTCCCTCAATATTGGTATTGTGAATGTTGCCGTTGACCGTCAACACAACGGCGCCCGTCGGCGCGGTCATTTGCACAGAGCCAGCGTTTGCGAGTGCTGTAAATGCAACCATCGCCGCGCCGACCGAAAAAGCCATCAGTTTTTTCATCATATCAGACTCCACTTTGCTAGCAAATAGAAGGCGTTTTGCCTTTTCTCCCGTCGCGGGTAGCATACCTGTTCCATTGGATGGTGCACGGGCGCATTGGAGTAATAGATACTCTTTCGTATAGGTGTTGGAGAAATATTAATGATGGCGTCCTATATGTGAATTACTGAGCGGAGCCTGATCGCATGCGAATATTGATTGCCGATGACCATGACCTTGTAAGAGAAATGGTGGGAGAGGTACTTGAGCGTGAGGCACAGTATATCGTCGCGCATGCCTCAAGCATTAATGACGTGCTCGACATCTTGGCAAAATCGGACCCATTTGATTTGATCTTGCTCGACTATCAGATGCCAGGAATGAATGAACTCGCCGGACTTGCCACTATTCTGCGTACCGTGCCTGAGACGCCGGTTGCGCTTTTGTCCGGGGTGGCGAACAGGACCATTGCGCAAAAGGCACTTGATGCGGGCGCCAAAGGGTTTGTTCCCAAGACCATGAAAGCGCGTTCGCTCGTTAACGCCGTCCGCTTTATGCTGGCTGGCGAGACATTCCTTCCCGCCGACTTCATGACCGCGACCAATGAGGTGCCGGAAACGGCAAAGGCGCTGGGGTTGACCAAGCGGGAACTCGAAGTTCTCGGTGGGCTTTGCGACGGACTATCCAATAAGGAAATCGGTCTCCGGTTCAATCTTCAGGAAGTCACGGTCAAGCTGCATGTCAAAACCCTAACCCGTAAGCTCAATGCAAAAAATCGCACCCATGCGGCCATGCTGGCGCGCGACATGGCGCTTCTTGACGGTTGAATTCCGTTGCCTGTCGGAAAAAGCCGGTTTTTCAAGGCAATATATGTAGTGTACTATCCAAAAGGATAGATAATATGGCACCATTGAGCGAAAAATTCTTCGAAAGAAATATAGCTATTCTTGCTAGCTGCAAAATATACCTTTGCGCGCTGCCATTTTTCCTCTGAGCCAGCTTTAACACCTTCATCGAGATCGCGGAACGGCTCCCAGCCTGCTTCCGGCAACGATGAGGGAAAGAAATGTTACAAGCTTATTCAAGCGCCTGTACGGCTGGCAATATTTGCGAGGCCATCGGGCAAAGCCGTGCTGCGAAGTTGGGCCACCTCGCCAAGCCGCTGATGATGGTTGCAGCCCTGGCGCCGGCCTTGGCCGGGTGCCAGACCGCATACTCCGCTTCGTCTCATGTGACGCCGCTGCTCGGTTCTCCGGTTCACACCAACAACACACCTTACACAGCATGTCTGACACGCATGGCCTTGGCCGATACAAAGACGAAGCCATCGCTGACAGTCGGCCATATCAGCGACAAGACCGGTCAGAAGGATTACGCCAAATATCAAGACAGCTCGGAATTGACGCAAGGCGTATCCGAGATGGTCATCAGCGCTTTCTTCAAGACGCGACAAGTCACACTGACCGAACGTCTCGATATTCGCGTGCCGCTTGCCGAACAGCAGTTGGTCCAGTCAAAGGCCATCTCGTCTCGGGTAAGCCGAATGGATGTTGTTCCCGCTAATTTCGTGGTGCTCGGAGCGCTGACGGAACTCAACTACAATATTTCGAGCGGTGGTGCCCGCCTGTTCGTCGCCGGTTCCGGCGCCGGTGTCAGAAAAGCCATCATCAACGTCGGACTTGATCTTCGACTTGTCGATGTTCGAAGTTTCCGCACTCTCTATGTCACAAGCCTCCAGAAGCAAGTCATCGGCTATGAAGTCGAGGCCGGAATATACCGCTTCTTTGGCGACCAACTCATCGAATTCGACGCCGGCGCAGTCAAAAACGAGCCTCTGCAGCTTGGCGTTCGATCGGTCGTGGAACTGGCAACCTACCAGATCCTCACCGAAGGACTCGGTTTTCCAGCAGTCAAGGACAAGCACTGCGAACCGGGAATGGATACTCACAAAACGGCTCAACCCACGGAGAAGAAAAATGACGCGTGAACTCTACAAGAAACTGGCCGCAGGCTGCGGCGCAATCGCTATCGTTGCAACAATGGGCACGACCGCTCTGGCCTTCGATGAAGTCAACTGGGTCTGGAATGCAGATGTCATCACCACTGTCGAGACATCAACCATCGCCATTACTGAACTGGCCCCGACTGGCCTGAACCAGGCAGAAAACGAACAGGAAATGCGTGGAACCATTTCCTCGGGAAGCACCATCAATGAATTTGGGTCCTTGCCTGATCTCGCCCCGCTTGACCCGGTGGCCGTATCGGATACGACCATGGTTGAAAGCGACGCGCAGTCGATGGGCAACAGCGCCAGCATTAACTCATCCGTCCAGATCAACTATGATTCCAACCAGATCTTTGCCGGCTTGGACCCCGATACCGCTGGTTCCATCAACGCTGACTCGTCCGTTGCGAACATCACCAACGCCATGGTTGATACCTCGGCGATGGCGGTAGCCAATAGCCTGACCGTCAATCTTGATTATGTGACCACCGATGACGCGATTGCCATCGGCAACAATGTTCAGTCAGCGCTGGCTGACGTTTCGGCAACCTCTTCAGCGGAAACAATCAGCATCACCGGGCTTTCCGTTCCAACAGACACCGACAACCAGGCGGTTACCTCGGCGGCGACGGCGGTCGGCAACAACTTCAGCGTCAATGTTCAGCAGGCCGCAGCGCCTGTGGTGGATCCACTGGCACCGGTTGCGCCGCTTCTGCCGTGACGCGATACCGATCCGGATGTTTCCGGACCGGTTGAGAGGCGGGGCTAACTCGATAGCCCCCAAGCCCCGCCTCTCTCCATTGATCAACATTCAGCCCATGTGGGCCGAACCAACCGAGGACGAAACGATGAAAATGACAATAAAACACAAATCGGAAACGGTTTTCTGGTTTTCGGCAACGACCGTTCTGGTCCTTGGCGTACTGACCGCCGGTGCGGTCGCGGCAGGGCGTGAACCGCTGCGCGGTCCGCACCCCTGGGACTTCCCTGAGCGAAACAGGGATACGGCATTTGCCTATCAATATGCACGCGACAACCGTGGCGGTGGCAACGGAGCCAATGGTGCTGCTGCTATAGCCGGCGCACTGGGCGGTACAGTGATCATCAACAATTCGACCACTGCAGTTGGCAACTGGCAGCAGATCGAGATGACTCTCGGAGACGGTGCGGAGGGCCTGGTCATGACAGAAAACCATCAGGACAACTCTGGCGATTCGACAGCAGGGACAAGCATACTTGATAACGCCTTCGATGTGGCGGGACGAAACGACAGCAGTTCTTCGCATGGAAATGCCGGCGCGGGCAGATCCGGCTCCGGCGGTGGCAGTGGACACGGACATGCCAGCCATGGAAAGTCCGGCTCTCACAGTAGCAGCGGGCATGGAAATGCCGACGCGGGCAAGTCCGGCTCCGACAGCGAAAGCGTGCACGGAGATACCAACGAGGGCAGGTCCGGTTCCCGTGGCCGCGGTGGAAAAGATGCCCACGGAAGTCGCGATCACCAGTCCCATAGTGGCGGTAATAGCGGCAGGCATGACAATCATGCGGGCGGTCACAAGACCAGTTCCGGTTATGGCGGGAAGGATCGGGAGGCATCGCGGCAGGTTCCGCAAGAACATTTCAACCCCTGCGGTCGCAACGGCGCGCTCTGTTGGGGAGCCGTCAACCCAAGCCATGGAAACTAGCGGGATGCTCCGTATTGTCCAACTGAAAGAGCCTGTGTTCGTCTTGGGAAGGGGCCGCGCGCAAGGGCCTGCGACCAGCGTTCTGATTGTGGTAACATGCCGCGGATTCATGTAGGGTAGGGGCATAGACCACTTTCGGAATCGCATATGACATCAGCATCGCCGCCCGAGCCTTTCAGGCGCAAACTCTTTGACGTGCTTGAACGCGGTCGTCGTGGAGACAGGCTTTCCCGTTTTGTCGATCTGGCGCTTATTTTTCTCATTTTGACCAATGTTGCCGGTTCCGTGGCTGAAACGGTGCCGCATGTGCGCGCCACATACGGGCCGGCGCTGGCCTGGTTTGACGGGTTTTGTGTCAGCATATTCATCGTCGAATATGCGGCGCGTCTGTGGACTGCACCGGAGCATCCGGCCTTGCGGGACAAGCCGCCATGGCGGGCCAGACTGGCGCATGTCTTCAGCCCGATGATCATCCTTGATCTGGTGGCCATCTCGCCATTCTTCATAGAAATGCTTGTCGGCGCCGATATCGCCGTGGTGCGGATCCTGCGTATTGTCCGTTTCTATCGGCTTGCGCGCTATTCTCCGGTGCTTGCCACGATTGTCGGCGTCATCGCAGCCGAATGGCGTGCACTGGCCGGCAGTGGCCTGCTGTTTGCAGCGCTGCTTCTGTTCTCCGGTGTGGCCATGTTCCTTGCCGAAGGCGCGGTGCAGCCGGAACAGCTTGGGGACGTGCCAAGCGCCATGTGGTGGGCCGTGGTGACCCTGTCGACGGTCGGCTATGGTGATGTTGTTCCGATTACGCTGGCCGGCAAGATGATTGCCGGGCTGACGATGATTTTCGGCATCATCTTCTTTGCCTTGCCGGTGGGCATCATTGCCACCAGCTTTCAGGAGCAGATCCGCCGTCGCGACTTCGTCGTCAGCTTTGCCATGGTTGCGCGGGTCCCGCTGTTTGCAAGCCTTGACGCCGTCGCCATTGCCCGGCTGATCGGCCTGCTGACAGCGCGCCGTGTGGCGGCAGGCGAGGTGATCATGACCAAGGGTGAGGAGGCTGACGCCATGTATTTCCTCACCTCCGGGCAGGCGGAAATTGAATTGCCTACCGGCACGGTCTCATTGTCAGAAGGTGACTTTTTTGGTGAAATCGCATTGATCAGGGAGGGACAGCTGCGCACGGCCACCGTTGTGGCGGCCCGCACCTGTGACCTGCTGGTGCTCGGTGCCCGCGATTTCCAGCACCTCTTGCTGACCAACCCCGAAATCGCCGACGCAGTCCACGAAATCGCCAACCAGCGGGCCAGGACAATGGAAGCGACCGACAGTTCGATGTGACGTTTCCATTTGATCATGAAACGCTTCAGGTTGCGCCACTGCATCGCGTGAAATATGAACCCGGATAGAGCTTGGCTGACATCTCTTCTGCGCTTGTAAAAACACGCAAAATCAAAAACCGGAAAGTCGTTCTGATTGACGAGAACCCTGGCCGCTACAATGATCTATGAAATGTGGGACGATGATGAAGTGCTATCTGATCAATCTCGACGCCTCAACCGACAGGCTAAGCCGGTTCAATGCTGCCAATGGAATTGCCGGATTCGAGGTCGTGCGCATTTCTGGTGTGGATGGAAGAACCATGTCGCCTGAAAGCCAGCAGGCATACAGGGCAAACACCAAAGGTCCCTTTCACCTTGGCGGGGGAATGATCGGGTGTTTTTTAAGTCATCGCAAGGCATGGCAATATGTGGTCGACGGGGCAGAACCTTGGGCCTTTGTTTGCGAGGACGACGCCGTTTTTACGCCAAATTGCGAGGCACTTTTCCGGGATGCAGACTGGCTGACCGGTCAGATGGATATTGTGAAGGCCGAGACCGTTCTGCAAAAAGTCGAGGTCGGCTGTAAGCCCATTGCGCAGGTCGGCCCATTCGCTGTGCGGAAGCTCAAATCGCATCATAGAGGTGGTGCCGGATATTTCATCAATACCGACAGCGCCAAGCGCCTTCTCGAATTGTCAGAGGAATTTTGTGATCCGCCGGATGATGTCCTGTTTGATCCTGCTCTCGGCATTGCCCCCCACTTCAGGATTTTCCAGATAGATCCCGCCATCTGCATTCAGGAATACAAGCTCGGCGGTGAATACGATTCGATGACGTCATCTCCCGTGCCGCTTCCAGGCGAACGCTTGTCGTTCGGGTTTGCCAAGGTGTGCCGCGAGTTTGTGCGGATACTCAGAGGCGTCAGGCACATTGTGCTGTCGGTGCTCGGAATTTCGGACTTCAAAAAAATATCCTACAACCCGGAATGATCATTTACGCATGGGCAAAGAACTTTGGTCGGAACAGCCAGATGGCGATCGATCCGACACCTGCGAGCGCCACCAGCATCACGAAAAGCCATCCAAGCAGCGGAACCAGGGCAATGACAGCAACGACAAGGGCGCCGATTCCCGCCGCCACCGCTCGGGTTACAAAACTGTCGGGCTCAGGCCGCTTGATGAGCAACAACAATCCCACGCCGATCGCATAGGCGCCCACAACATAACCTGCAAACGCGCCGAGCAAAGCCAGTATCAGGGTCGCTGGTGCAATCAGCAGCCCGATACCCGTCATCATCAGAACGATGGTCGATCCAATCACCGCAGACAGTGTAAGAAATCCAATGATCAAACTGCGCGATGGTTGATCAAGGATGTTCCGGCGCAGTTCCGCGAGTTTTGTCGGCACAAATGCAGCGATCAGGGCGGCGATTCCGGCGATCAGCAAGACACCGGTGAAAAAGCTGCTCAATGCCCGGCGCCAGCTCCACATTCTGCTTTTTCGGGCCGCGTCAGACCATTCGGCAATTTCACGGCGCTCAATCCGATCCTCGGCAATAACCGCTGCCGGAACATTCAACGCGCCTTTGTGCGCTTCATAGATCGTCAGCTTTCCTGCAATCCGGGCGCCATTGGCAAATTCCACATCCCGCGCGGTGAGGCTGACGTCACCCTGGATCGTTGATTCAAAACGGACGTCGTCACCAGCAGCCAGAACATATCCGGAGACAGGGCCGGAAATGGTGAGATTTGCACCGGAAATTCTGAGGTCGCCAGCCACTTCCCCAACGTTTACATTATAGCCGCTGACAGTGGCATCACCCGCGACTTTTCCATCCAGTGAGACGTCCATTCCGGCCAGATAAGCATTCTTGCCGATAACACCGGTTGAGATGATCTTGCGTCCGGCCAGATGCGCCGAGCCGGTGATATCCTCTTTGCTGCGAACAGTTTCACCCGCCATGAACAGATCGTCGACACCCTCCGCATCCTGAACCACAGTGGCTCCAGCCATAAAACGATCTTTTTCGAAGTCGTAAAAGGCTTCTTTGTCTTCTGCGGCCAAAGGCTGAATGGCCATGATCAATATGATAGCCGATAGCAGGTATCTGTACATGACGATCCCCAATTCCATTTCTGATTTGACTGAATTCTACCAGCAGTGCTGTTGCCTAGCCTTGACGCAGATCAACAGGAGAAAAACGCACGCTTATGCTCTTGAAGCGCCGGGCATTTTCGGCAAAAAATCAGACAGTTGCCAGCCTGAGTTTACAATAAAATCCTGCGGTGTCTGTCAAATCGGTGGCGGTCAGGTGGTCTAAATCGTGTTATTGCGACTGATCTTTTTCGATCTCTCTTTCAGTAAGCCGCTCAATCAATGTCTCTTTGCCGGAAGGCAAAAACACCCTGGCGGCATGAATCGCAATGGCCACACCCCATCCCACCATGGGCCAGATATACCAATGGTATTGTGCAGAGGTGATCAGATTGATGACAATCAGCAGCGTTACCACAACAAAGTAGATTGTGAAGTGTTTGTAAAAACCAAATTTGGATACCGCTCTTTTGCGGGCCCGTTGATAGGGCGTTTGATCGGTCATCTTGGATCCTCCAAAAGGCAATCTGCCTTGCACCGGCAATCTACAGGACATTGCCTTGTTGGCTATTGAGCAAAGTCAAATATGAGCGATGCCAGGCCAAACCGGTGGCCATCGTCAGGTTCATCGTCTCCGCCATCAGCTGCACCCGACACAGCGCATATGTTTCAGGATGCGTAACCCCTCACAGGCGCAGCCTGGAGGTCCACAGCGGCAAGCCATAGCGGAAATGACCTACGGACTTACGCCGGTTTGTAACAATTGTCTGAGAGGAAAGCGGCAGAAATGTAACGGGAGGAGGGGTGTCCGGGCAGGAGCCTGCCCGGACAGAGATTCATACAGATGTATCAGGCGACCAGGTCGAACCGGTCGGCGTTCATGACTTTTGTCCAGGCGGCCACGAAGTCACGCACGAACTTCTCTTTGTTGTCGTCCTGGGCATAGACTTCAGCATAGGCACGCAGGATCGAGTTGGAGCCAAAGACCAGGTCTGCGCTCGTTGCGGTCCACTTGACCACACCCGATTTACGGTCACGGATCTCGTAGGTGCCGCTATCTCCAACCGGGTGCCAGCTATAGGCCATATCCGTCAGGTTGACGAAAAAGTCGTTGGTCAACTGGCCTTCGTGGTCCGTGAAAACGCCATGTTTGGAACCGCCGTAGTTGGCCCCCAGAACGCGCATCCCGCCCACAAGAACGGTCATCTCTGCTGCGGTCAGACCCAGCAATTGCGCCCTGTCGAGCATCAGTTCTTCAGGTTTGACAGCGTATTTTTCCTTCTGCCAGTTGCGGAAACCATCGGCCAGCGGCTCCAGCACGTCGAAGCTTTCGGCGTCTGTCTGTGCGTCGGTCGCATCGCCGCGACCGGGTGCAAACGGCACCTCCACGGCATGGCCAGAGGCCTTGATCGCCATTTCAAGGCCGACATTGCCTGCCAGCACGATGACGTCGGCCAAAGAAGCTCCTGTCTCGGAAGCGATGGGCGCAAGGATACCAAGCACCTTGGCCAGACGCTCAGGCTCATTGCCCTGCCAGTCCTTTTGCGGGGCCAGGCGAATGCGCGCGCCATTGGCGCCACCGCGCTTGTCTGAGCCGCGGAAGGTACGGGCACTATCCCAGGCCGTTGCGATCATCTCGGCTGCAGACAGTGGGCTGTCTGCAATCTTGGCCTTGACTGCATCGACATTGTAGCTGGTGCTGCCGGCCGGAACCGGATCCTGCCAGATCAGGTCTTCTGCCGGAACGTCGTTGCCGATGTAGTTCGACTTGGGTCCCATGTCGCGGTGGGTCAGCTTGAACCAGGCGCGGGCGAATGTGTCGGCGAAATACTGCGGATCGGCTCTGAATTTCTGGCAGATCGCATTGTAGATCGGATCAACCTTCATCGCCATATCGGCGTCCGTCATGATCGGGTTGTGGTGGATCGAGGGATCGGTCGGATCGACCGGCTTTTGCTCTTCCGGCATGTCCACCGGCTCCCATTGCCATGCACCGGCAGGGGACTTGGCCAGCGCCCACTCATGGTCGAAGAGGTAATCGAAGTAACCCATGTCCCACTGGGTGGGTTTCTGGGTCCAGGCGCCCTCGATGCCCGAAGTGAATGCATTGGTTGCCTTGCCTTCCTGGCCCGGGTTGGCCCAGCCAAAGCCCTGGGATTCGACCGCGCAGGCTTCCGGCTCTGCACCGATACTGTTGACGGCGCCACGGCCATGGGCCTTGCCGACGGTGTGTCCACCACACGTCAGGGCAGCGGTTTCTTCATCGTTCATCGCCATGCGCGCAAAGGTCTCACGCACCTGCAGGGCCGTTTTGGCCGGATCCGGGTTGCCATTCACACCTTCAGGATTGACATAGATGAGGCCCATGTGAACGGCGGCCAACGGGTTATAGAGCGTCGACGGATCATTCAGGTCGCCATAGCGGTTTTCCGATGGTGCCAGCCATTCTGTTTCCAAGCCCCAGTTCACGTCCAGTTCGGGACCCCAGATGTCTTCGCGGCCAAAACCGAAACCAAAGGTCTTGAGACCCATGGATTCATAGGCCCGATTACCGGCCAGAACGATCAGGTCGGCCCAGGACAGGGCGTTGCCATATTTTTTCTTGACCGGCCAGAGCAGGCGGCGTGCCTTGTCCAGGCTGGCATTATCCGGCCAGGAATTCAGCGGGGCAAAACGAATGTTGCCGGAACCGGCACCGCCACGTCCGTCTCCCAGACGGTAGGAACCGGCCGAGTGCCAGGCCAGTCGGATCATCAGGCCACCGTAGTGTCCCCAGTCAGCCGGCCACCATTCCTGGCTGTCGGTCAAGACCGCATCGACGTCAGCCTTCACGGCCTCGAAGTCCAGCGCCTTGACCGCTTCGCGGTGGTTGTAGTCAGGGTCCATGGGGTTGGTGCGGGCACCGCGCTGATGCAGGATGTCCAGATTAAGTGCCTTGGGCCACCAACTGGTGACGGGCTTGTCCATTGATGTATTGCCACCGTGCATGACAGGGCAGCCGCCAGCAGGGTTCACTTTGTTTCCGTCCATAATAGTCTCCATTCGGTCCGACAAAATCAGCCAATCGTTTGATCTGGAATGGTTCTAGCCATGCTGCCCGATAGATTCAAATTGATTATTCAAAAGGCTGCGATAAGCTGCGCTAATGATTGGCCTGACACTAAAGCATCTGCGATACTTCGAAGCACTGGCGCGGCACCGGCATTTTGGCCGTGCTGCCGAGGCCTGCTCCATCTCGCAACCGGCCCTCTCTTTGCAAATCAAGGAGCTGGAGGGCATGTTCGGCGCCACCTTGGTGGAACGCAGTGCGCGACAGGTCCGATTGACGGCGACCGGCGAGGATTTCATTGAAAAAGCACGACAAATCCTGCTTGGCGTGGAGGAACTCGAGGAACTCGTACGCTCCTCCAGAGGCCCACTTGCCGGCAGGCTGCGCCTTGGAATCATACCAACCGTGGCACCCTATCTGTTGCCGGAAATCGTTGCGGCTCTATCAAGGGAGTTTCCGGATCTGGAACTGGAACTGCGGGAATCCGTCACAAAATCCCTGATTGACAACCTGCTGGAGGCGCGGCTTGACCTGGCCATCGTCGCGCTGCCGATTTCAGAGCCGGCCCTCAGGGAATTCGCGTTGTTCGAAGAAGATTTTGTCCTGGTGCGTTCCGCCGATGACGCCGGAAAACCGGTGCCCAGCCCCAAAATGCTGCAATCGATGCGTTTGCTCCTGCTGGAGGAGGGGCACTGTTTTCGCGATCAGGCCCTGTCTTTCTGTCAGTTTGGCAAGGCCCAACCGCGCCAGTTGATGGAAGGCAGTTCTCTGTCGACCCTGGTACAGATGGTCGGCGCAGGCATGGGCGTGACCCTTGTTCCGGAGATGGCGCTTGCCTTGGAAACCTGTTCGGCAAACGTGTCGGTCGCCCGGTTCCCGCCACAGGCCCCATCACGGACAATCGGCATGGTCTGGAGAAAGACCAATCCGCTGTCGGAACAATTGATGCAGATCGGCGCCATCGTCAGCGAACTCGGCCAAAAAAAGCGCGATAATATCGGGATGACGTTTTGAAACGGAACGGCTGGTTTCTCATTTTTGAAGCGTGGGGGCCTTCATGACATGCCTGCTGCAAGGTGCCTTGGCAGTCAGGATGGTAACTGGGAGATACCGCGACCTGAAAAACAAATATACCAATAGGCAAAACTGGAAGTGGTAATTCAACCTAAAAATCATCCAATTTGGCACCGAAAATAATGGCCAAGTGGAAGTGTTGATACGTGCGAAAGCTATACCCAAAATAGAGAATCCTTTCCTCTTAACGGGGAGAGTGTTGCAACTGGAGCAGCTTGCTAACAGACTAAATCGTTCCGGTATTCCCAAGATATCGCTAATAGGATTAGAGTTTGGGACTGGGTAAGGAGGCCGCCCCCTATGATCGCGCCACTTTCCAGTAAACTTCGTCTTCGGATCCTTCTCGCCACATACGGCGGAATTTCGTTCCGTCCTGCTGCCGCGACGATTAATGCTGCCATTGCAGCTGCCATCAACTACTTTGCGGCATTTGGATACGACAGCAATGCAGTTCGAAAAAGCAGCGCTTTATCCGCCCGCAAATACCGCAGTTTACAGCTTTACCTCATTCTCCTGAGTGTCGGCACATTGTGTAAATAGTGAAGTTGGAAGCCAATGTCTTGGTGAAAAGCGGAAAAATTCTCGTGCAACCCAGGATATCCATGCCTGTTGTGGATAACTCCCATAGTTTACGCGGATTGCTGGCACAGCCCACATTTGTCCGGTACCCATTAGATGGGGATATTGAAAATCGGGTGGCGACTGTGATGAATATTCAAAAAGTCATATTGATATTTTTAGTCGTCTCTATTTCAGCATGCACTTCGAGTCCGAATTCCAGAAATCTCTTTCAGGATGCATTGCAGGATATGGAAAAATGGGGTGCCCCGCAGGGTACTCGTGCCGGGGTTGGTCGGGCTGTAATTGATTCTGGCCGCAGGAAATCAGCCTTTACCGGTTCCGTTCAGCAGGGTACCGGTAGCCTGGTTTCCTCAACGGCACCATCTGTAACAACTGCAACAATGAGTTCGGGAAAATCGGGTTACACGCTCAATCTTGCTAATGTTCCGATTGAAGATGCAGCGAAAAATGTATTGGGAGACACACTCGGAATCAATTACGTCGTGGACCCTCAGGTTCGTGGCACCATGACAATACAAACCAGTGCACCTGTATCGCGTGATGCACTGATAGAAATATTTGAAACCGCCCTCTCCATCAATGACGCCGCTATTGTGCAAAAGAGGAACACCTATCAGATCGTGCGCACTGCCGACGCCCTGGGGGCTACACCAGCAATCAGTGTTCCGCGTGTATCACGATCCGGCCCAGGAATTATGGTTCAGGTAATTGAACTGAACCACATTGCTGCTGACGAGATGAATAATATTCTCGCGCCTATTACTCGAGACGGTATGATCCTAAGGGTTGATAACAAGCGTAATCTGCTCATTCTTGCAGGCAATACTACCGATTTGCGTGCCATGAGAGAAGCAATAGCGGTTTTTGATGTTGATTGGATGCGTGGCATGTCAGTCGCGCTACATCCATTGGAAGCATCGCAACCAGTTGCCATTGCAAATGAACTGGACGAAATATTCGGGAACACCGGAAATTCAAAATCCAAAATCATCCGCTTTCTTCCCAACGAACGATTGAATGCCATTCTCGTCATCACGTCTAGGCCAAAATATCTCGGCAGGGCAGCAACCTGGATCAAAAAACTGGATAACCAGGCGCAAAATAACGAAGGCCAATTGTTCGTCTATAACATACAAAACAGACCAGCCAAGGAATTGGCTGAGATCTTGCGGGCTGTGCTGGCTGGGGAGAATACTGATGTTGCGCAGGAATCCAATGTTGTCGCGCCTCAGCTTACTCCTGTCGAGATAACATCCGACGGCGCTCGCGGCGCAGAAGGTGCAGACGTATACGGCGGCAACCAGCAGTCTGAAATATCCATTGTGGCTGATATTGAAAACAATGCATTGCTCATATCTGCATCAGGGCGTGAATATGAACGCATCGAGAAAATATTACGACAGTTGGACATTCTGCCAACACAGGTCCTGCTTGAGGCAGTGATTGCAGAAGTGACTTTGAATGATGAATTGGAATTGGGGATGCGCTGGTTCTTTGAAAATGGTGGGCTTCAATTGGGATTGTCTGATGTTGCATCCGGTTTTGCTGGTGCCGCATTTCCTGGCCTTTCCTGGTCTTACGCCACCAGCAATATTCAGGTGACGATAAATGCGCTTGCAAGCATAACAGACGTCAACATTATTTCCTCTCCGACACTGATGGCCAGAAATAATCAGAAAGCCATTTTGCAGGTCGGGGACGAGGTTCCCATCGTGACACAACAAGCCGTTGATGTTTCGAATACACGCGCCGTTGTAAACACAGTGGAAATGCGTGACACGGGAATTATTTTGACTGTGGTCCCAAGGGTCAATAAATCCGGACGGGTTATGCTCGACATAGAGCAGGAAGTCAGCACCGTGGTCAAGACCACAAGCAGCGGAATAGATTCTCCCACGATCAGACAGAGAAAAATCAACACACAGGTGATTGTACACGATGGTGAAACACTTGCGCTGGGAGGCTTGATCCAGGAAAGCAATACCCTCACACGTTCTCAAGTGCCAATTCTGGGTAATATTCCGTTATTAGGCAATGCGTTCAAGAACAAGTCTGACACCATAAAGCGCACAGAATTGATTATATTTATCAAACCACGTGTTGTTCGTAGTCTTCAGGAAGCGCGCGGAGTGACCGCGGAATTCAGAAATCAACTTAATTTGGAAAACCCCATCAGCAAACGCCGAAAGGGCAATACCAACCGCGAACGTGACATCAACCGGTTGGTCTATTGATGGCTGACCTGAACTGGATTACGCTGATATTCGGGACTTTCTTGTTTGCTGTGCTGCTTGTAATTTCCAAAATTGATTTCAAGGAATTGAAGATACCAGACGGCCTTAACCTAGTGTTGGCCCTAAGTGGTATTGCCTATCAATGGGTCACCAAAATCGAGTTTCCGATTGTCCCTCTTGCGGGCGGAGTTTTATTGTTCTTTTGTTTCTACGCTGTTCGGTCGATCCATCATAGGATGCGTGGGATTGTGGGGCTTGGACTGGGTGATGTAAAAATGGCCGGTGCGGCGGCCGTTTGGCTTCATCCAGCAAACCTGCCTGTCTTTGTTTTCTTATCCAGCGCTGCAGCCCTGATATCGATGCGACTGTTCAATCGCAGGGATTTCAGGTTCCAAACAACCGGACAGACACCTTTTGGTCCGTTTTTGGCGATTGGGCTTTTTGTGAGTTGGTGCTTGGAAACCTTCACGACCATTGGTTTGCTAGCTTAGATTGGGTGAGACTCGATATGACGAACACTGTGAAACAACATAACAATAGAGAGGCTCTGGCGTTTGGATCCCAGGCGGGGTTTACGATGGTAGAACTTCTCGTTGTCCTGGCAATTATCGGTTTGATAACGTCCTTTGCCGTGCCACAGGTGTTGCGCTATCTGGGTTCTGCAAGAGTTGACACTGCTCGTGTTCAAATCAGCAACATCGAAGCCGCGCTGGAGTTGTATTACATAGATAATCTTGGCTATCCTGACACCGATCAGGGTATAGCGTCGCTGTCAGTGAAACCAACGGATGCAATTCGTTGGAATGGCCCCTACTTAAAGCAGGCAGACAAGTTGCAGGATCCCTGGGGCAATCCTTACACCTACCGTTTAGATGATAAAAGCAGCGCTTTTATTATTTCATCGCTGGGAAGGGATGGAAAGGCAGGTGGCGAAGGGCTGGATGCCGATATATCTAATAGCGACTAACTCTATTCGCCGAAATGACTTACCTGGAAGATGTTTGTATTTTTGCAAACCCGTCACTTTTGTAAATGCGGCCATCCCTTTCAACTTCCAGGGAAAATCTTACAGCAACAGGCAATGAACGGTTTTCTGACCAAGTGCTGGCCCAACTGCCATCTGGCACTTTTCCCGGTTTTCCAAGATAGAAAAAACGCAGGTCTGTGACCCCCTCAATAATCGGTACGATAATCGGTGCTCGCTCTCCGTTTTTTGTCTTATCAAATCGCCTCATGCTGATTTCCTGGGCAAGTTGGTTTGCGTGACCTTGTGTTAACAAGTGGATATGTCGGGTGCGTAAAGCTGCCTCGCTGATACCAATTCTTGCTCCGCTCACGAATGTCAGATCAGTCGAATTTCCAATAAAAAATGCTCGGTTTTTGTTTTGAGATATGTCGATTGGCAACGCCAATGCGGCTTCAAATGCGCGCTCCAGATAACGCGTTATGCTGTCTATTTGTTGTTGTGCTGCACGATCCTGGTGGACTTGCACAACTTTACCAAGCTGACCGAGAAAACCAGTCGTCATTGCCGTGATCAAGGCCAGAACCACCAAAGTTACCAATATTTCCGCCAGTGAGAAACCGGCCTCGCCATCATCATTGGGGGTATATTGGGGCCAGGTGATTGATAACACCATCTTATGATGCCTAACCATCACTTCTGCTCTACAAAGCTGATGTAAGTCGTTGATATTAGCGGTGGAACATCATGCGAAATTTGCATCTTTGTTTGACGGATGTTTTGTGTTGATTTCACGTTGATAGGCGCAATGGAAAAACGCCAGGAATAATCGCGTCCCCAATGCCCATCTTGCTCATACTGCCCTGTGGAATGCGAACTGTTTTCCAGAAGGACCGCCCGTGCAATATGGCGCATTTCGGCCTGGATTCTGGAACGTTCTGAATTATGTATGCTGAAACTGACGGTCCGCACAGCCACAGCCAGTGATATAGCAAGAATGACAAACGCGACTAGGGTCTCCAAAAGAGTGAAACCAGATTCATTTGCTTCGCAGGATTTAATCACTGTCATTTCTCACCACCCGCGTAAGACCGGTTAGCCAGCTGGTTTGAACCTTTATCATTGTCCCCTGGGCGTTCAGTATTTTAATCACAATACCCGTCGAGCCACCTTCGCTGAAGAAGATGACAGGGATGCGGCCATCGGATTGGATAAGCTCCTGCCCGACGAGGATCGTTAATTCAAACTCAGGCGGAATGGAGCGATTTTCGTTCCTTTCATCATAGGCAATTGTACTCTTATCCAGATCGATCACGACACGTCTGATCGTGCCTGTCAGTTGTGAGTCCTGTTGTGCCAGAGACAACAATTGCGCCATATGATGGGAAAATTCCACGACGTTCTCGCGTGCCTGACGCCCTGAAAGGGAAAGCCCCAGTATTCCGGTGGTCAATGCCAAAACCAGCAATACGGCCAATAATTCCACTAAGGTGAAACCCTGTGTGCCTTTGGTTGCAGATGTCCTGGTCACGCTTATCCTCAACGTAATGCAAATTCGTTGATACTCAACAAGGCTGTCATGACCGATGTAACAAGAAGACCAATGAGCAGCCCAAGGGAAATTGTTATTGCCGGGGTCAAAAATTTCAATAGCCTTTCAAGCTTGAGTTTTTGACGAACCTCCATTGCTGTCGCGGCCCGACCAAGCATCATCGGTAGATTGTTGGACTCTTCTCCGATGCGAATATGAGCGATCAGTCCGTCGCTAAGGATACCTGTTTTATCAAGTGCATCATGAACGCTGGAACCGGCGGTTACATCATCTTCCGCAGCGCTGAGTCTGGTCATGAGATGCCCTTCAGTGGCTGTATCCATTGCCAGATTCATCGCATATTTCAGCGCAACGCCATTTGATAACAACAGATGCAAAATGCGCAGATACCGAGCAATCGCGTCCTCCTGCATGAATGTGCCGACAATGGGCAAAAACCGTCTAAATGCCAATATCCAGCGCCTGAAACGCAGAGAAAGCAGCGCTGCGGTAATAACCAGAGACATAATTGTCATGATCCATATACCGTATTCTGCAATGATTTGACGGAAAGCCGAAAGCCACGAAACAACGAAGGGCATGCCCGTTTCGCTACCTTCAAAAATCGGTTCTATGGCTGGAACCAGATAGAAGGCCAATATAAATATTGCGGCTATCATCATAATGATAAGAAACACTGGGTAAAGCAGTGCCTCCTGCGCCTCTGCCTTGTATTTTTCCGATTGTTCAAAGCGAGAGGCAATGGCATGAAAAACAGTAGGCAGATTTCCGCTGTTTTCACCCGCAGATATCAATGCGATCACATCCTGTGGAATGCCTTCGAATGTGAAGGCCTGGGCGACTGAGGTCCCTTCCTTCAATCTGCCAAGAATGGTCTCGCAACGAGCCCGCTCGGCACTATTGGCAGCATCGGACGAGATGGCCAAGAGCGCTTGATCTATTGTAAATCCAGATTGCAGCAAAACCGAAATATCAGAAAATATTCTCTTGTTATCGAGCTTGGAGAAAAGTGAAAACTGAAAAGGTTTTTTTTCAGGGCCTCGAGATGACTTGCCTTTTGCGGCAGCCTTTACCTGAAACGGCAACTTGCCCGCACGCGAGAGAGCCTGAAACGCAATTTCCTCACTCTCGCTGTCTATGACGCCGCTATCTATTGATCCATTTTTCAAATAGGCTTTATAGGTAAATAGGGTCATTCAAAAACCCCAAGATTAAGGACGCGCGCAATTTCCTTTTCATCGGTCAGACCGTGGTTCAATTGTGTTTGTGCGTGATCGGCCAATGAAACGAAATTGTTGGTGTTGGCTGCGGCGAGGATTTCAGCCTCTGTTGCGGAATCGTTTATTTCCTGCCGAATTGCCTGCGTGACGTTTAGAATTTCATAGGTAGCAACCCGCCCGCTGTACCCGGTTCCATTGCATGTTTTGCAGATTGCCCGCGTTTCCTCCACACATGCCTGACAGGTCTTTCGCAGGAGCCGCTGGCCAATCACCGCACGCACAGTGTCGGCAAGCAGATATTTTTCTATGCCCATATCCAACAGACGCGAGAACGCACCTACTGCGCTGTTTGTATGTAAGGTGGAAAAGACGAGGTGCCCGGTCAATGCAGCACGAATAGCTATTTGGGCTGTCTCTGAATCGCGGATCTCGCCGATCAGGATGACGTCTGGATCCTGCCGCAATATGGTGCGCAGCGTTTTGGCAAAATCCAGATCAATCGCAGTATTAACCTGAACCTGGGTTATGCCTTTCATCCGGTATTCAACCGGATCCTCAACTGTAAAAACCTTCGTGCCGCTGAAATCGATTTCATTAATCATTGAATAGAGAGTAGTTGTCTTTCCACTCCCTGTTGGCCCGGTAACCAACACGATGCCATTCGTCATGGTAGCGAGTTTCTTGAGACGTGCTGCGTCGGCCTCGGCAAAGCCAAGTGCGTCCAAATGCAGAGGGACAGTATTCCTGTCAAGTATTCTTAAAACAAAGGTTTCGCCAAAAACAGAAGGCATGACGGAAATGCGCATATCGATTTGCAGACCACGCACCGCGAGTCGAAGACGGCCGTCCTGGGGGAGGCGCCTTTCTGCAATGTTGAGCTGAGACAGTATTTTAAGCCGTGTCGAAAGTCCGGCATGCAATTGACTCGATACGGTCTGATCCTGCACCAACACGCCGTCGCAACGAAAACGGATTGCAACCATGTCTTCCGATGGTTCGATATGAATATCCGTTGCTCTTTTATCGACTGCCCGCTGGATAACATCATTGACCAATCGAATTACCGGTGCTTCGTTGGCGACATCCTTCAGTCGATTGACATCTTGAATTTCAAGTTCAACAGAATGATCAAGATTTTGTATTGTCTCCTGTGCCAGACTATGGAGCGAACTCCATTCATGTAGCGTCTCAAGTATATGACTGCGCGGAGCACAGCAAACTTCCAACCGTTGGTCGAGCAGATATGAGATCATGGACGGGTCATCGGACATTAGAGGATCCGCCACAATCAGCTTGACGGATCCATCGTCTTTCGTCGCAGCCACAAGGCCGGCGTTGACAAGATATTCCATACCCAGCCTCTCAACCAAGGCACTGTCAAGTTGAGCGGCAAGAGGTTTGACGTCGTCAATGCCCAGATAATTTGAAAAATGCAGTGACAACTGTTCTTCCGGCACCAGTCCCAATTCAATCAACACGACATCCGTTGGATGGCCTGTAGATTGCGAAGCAGACATCATCCGGGAAAAATCCGTTTGGCTGATGACGGAATTATCTTTGAGGTAATTGCCAAAACCGGACAATTTTTTCTTTTTCCTGATGTCCATGATCTAACCAAAATGCTCCAGAGCATTCGCAAACTCGGAGCCAAAAATTTCGCTGCACAAGGAAACTGGCGGATTCCCATTGGTTTCATGCGGCGCATCATATCTCCAGGATTCAACGATTTGGTTTGAGGCACCATTGGTGGTCTGTATGGCGAATATGCCGTTGAATTGGCCTTTGAACGAGCCACGGCTGATTGTTACCGAAACGGTTACAGGCAGGGACATCAGTGCAGAATTATTCCAATCAGCGCCTCGCAGACTTTGACTTTGCTCGATAGCCTTTTTGAGGTGTTCAGGTGTCGATTGAAGCGCCAGCGTGTTGGATTTTGAATGTACCGTAAATGTCTTGCGCAAATCACGAAAGGCCAACTGGCCCATGCCATCAATGTCGTATAGTTCGGACACAGTCTCAAGAGGTGCTCCTTTGGGGCCTCCAATAATATTTTCGCCCCTGCTTGATTGTGAGCCATTTGAGAATGAGCGATAAGCAATAACCTGCTCTGACAGATATTGCGCATCCTGATTATTTCTGCCTAATGAAAGAAAAGCAGATGCAAGAGACGCTTGGCTAACTGCATTGATATTTAGCAATCCGGCATGATTTTGAAGCTGGTGGGAAATCGTCAGTTTTCCGCTTTTGCAGCGGTGGATTGATGAATTCGCCGCTGCGCCATTGGCATTCCCGCTCGCCATAGTGCTTCTGTATTGTGCAATAAGGACGTTCGCTACTCCCTGAGAGAGAGTATCAAGCCTGTCCACTTGCTGATTTCCTGCAGCATGCGCTGCCTGATTCCGAGCTCTGATTGAAAGTGGAGTCAGGATCGCTGAAATAGCCAATATGGTCCACAAGACGACAACGAGACTGAATCCGGCATCCGTCCGATTGCAATTTGTGGAGTTCCGTGTCGTCGGCAATTCACTGAGGCCTTTCTGCATAGAGAAACAGACTAATTTCGCGTGAGTTTTTCGACAGTCGTACGTTGTTTTGTCCAATTGCCTCTACATTCCATGTTTTCACCTTATCCCCCGTTGAAACCCAGACGTTTTTGCTGCCGGGTTCTGATAGCAAAGCCATGGCCTTGTCGTCGGTTATGCTGACGCCGAGCAGGGTAAAGACGGGATCAGGTTGCTTTTCTTGAACAGGTATAGTGGTCCTCACTTGCGGCTTTACCGAAACAACCGGCTTTCGAAGCGCCGGTTTGGGAGGGGGCGGCTTTACGAATTTTTTCCGATCACGATTGAAAAGTGGGCGTGATATTGTCGCAGAATAATTTATGTCTCTTACGTTTGAATTCTCCAAAGACGCATTTTCCTGACTTCGGTCCAGAGGCATTTCCTGATTTTCCGATGGTTCAATTGCAGACGTAGCCAACGGACTGGACAGCATATGCATCGCGGAAAAGCTGAAACCGGACATACCGATCATCAACAGGATTATCAGGTAAACCATCTTCACTGCAGTGGCTCCGCATTGGCAGCTGCATTCGGACGAAGCGCCCCATAAAGTCTGAGCTGGGCAATCAGAACCGGTTCAGAAATGCTTGCCTGTTGCGATAACCCGCCTGTCGAACGGACGGTCAGCCGGGTGATGAAGAGCAATGGCTGAGCGCTTTCCAATGCCAGAAATGCTCGATGAAGACTTTCTATGGTGCCCGAGACATTTGCTTGCAAGCCAATATAGATCACCTCGCTTTTAATAAACTCTGGCGCATCGCCCACTGAGATCACATTGACCTTTTGGGCGCCGGCAATTTGTTTGAAACGTTGTTGAAGTTCTGCGCGGATGACAGTTTTACTCGAACCCTCGAGAAAATCGCCATCGCTTCTGCTCGCGAGGATAGTCGCTTGCTGCTCTTCGAGAAGAGGCAAACGGTTGATCGTCTTCTGCAATTGCCCGAGCAAAATTCTTTGTTCAATAACAAGATCGTTCTTTTGATAAAGGTCCGAAACGCCAAGCCACAACAACAGGAAGAGGCTACCTGCCACAAACACCATGATGGCAATTGCCAATATCCGCCTGACGGATTGTGAACTGTTCAAAATCCAGATCATGAGCCTGCCTGGACAATTTGTGTTTGCAAAATGAACCGCTCAAAGACCTGACCGGGCACTTTATTGACAGAAGATTTGAATTGAGGATTTTCAAATTGCTGTGTTTTTTCCAGGAGTGGGATTAACGAGGCCGCGGACGTGGAAAATCCTGACAGGGTAACCTTGTTATCAGCGAAATCCAGGTCACTCAGCCAAGTGTTGTCTGGCAGGACGCGTGATAAGTGTTCCCAGATATAGACCGCAGAACTGGTGACATTTTTCTCCCGTCTGAGTGATGACATTTGTTCGTGCAGCAGGTTCTGGCGTTGGAATTTTGTCTTGGCCAGTTTTGCTTCTGCTTGTGCTTCTGAAATGTTCCTGTTGAGAATTTGCTGGGCGGTTTGAAGCCTATGGTCGGCAATCCCGTAAACACCCGTCAGGCCTGCCAGCAATGTGATTGCGCAGGCGACCATCAACCACCCGTTCATCCGCTCCGCAAAACGCATGCCTCTTATTGCCAAAAGACTGCTTTTGTCCAACGATCGATTCTCCCCATCGACCTGAAGCAGAATTGCATCAATGGAACGGCCGCTGTTGCAAAGAGTACTGACTATTTCGTCAAGGCCACTTTTCTTTATGATGTAATAGGAGGTGTCGGAAACGGATACAGAACGGTCCGCAAAGACAATATGAACATCATCAGGAACAAAAGGCGTATTTCTCGTAAGGTCGACCAATGCCATGTGGTATGCACGACTGCGTGGCAGCCGAATATCGGCCAGGCTTCTCATGATGAACTGTCTGCCTGACAAAATAATATGACAGGCTGAACCGGTACTGCGAGACAGGTTATTGATGGCATCGTCAAAAGCATCAATCGATTCTATGAAAATTTGAACGTCTTTGCCGGGTAACAGAATTTCACACGGAAACAGGTTACCCTGTTCGCCGAGAATGATGCAAATCGCAGCAGCAGATCCATTGTTTGACCTGACGCGCGGCCTGAGATCGGCCATCTCATCAGCCAGCCAGATTTGCGCATCGCGTAAAGTTTCAATTGCAGTGTTCATTTCGGCCTGTGCCTTTGATGTTGAACGGTGATGCGCTGCGGCCACTCAATCAGCAGATCTACCAATAAATCAAAACCCGATATGCGCTCTTTCATGACGTTGCCGATCATTGTTGACGCTGTCGAGAACAGGGTGGCGTTCTATGACAGTTTCCACAGGAATTTGGTCGGGCTCTGCAACTTTTGGTAATTTCATATTGCGAATCAGATGTTGCGATGAATAATCGCGATACGTGCATATCATATTGACGGCTGTTTTTCTTGTGTGCAGCCGTCGCGATTTATTTCCCGAGGGGTTGGGTAAAGCAAATATAAACAATGCGTTGAGCGGCATGGAGTTCTCTTTGTCGAGCGATGCTTGATATATATAATATTGGGGGTTGTGTTTCCATGACACCAGTAGTGGTTATTTCCGGTTGTATTGATCGTTCTGTCATTCAGTTCAAATCTATTGCATCGACATTGTTTTTGTTTGCTGCGCGGGCAGCACTGGTCCTCACAATTGCCTGTATCTCACCTCAGATGGCAGGCGCTGTCGAGGATGCGGCGGACGTGGTCAAAGTGCCTGCACCCAAATTGGCGCAGGCAGCCGGGCGCGGCAATGCCAGCTACACATTCGCGCTTGATCTGCCAGCCTATCGCGGGCTGGAGAAGAACATCGAGCTGCAATATGATTCCGGCCGCAAAACCAAACGCAGTGGCCTCTATCAGGGCTGGCTTGGCTATGGCTGGGGCATGGCCGGTTTTGATGTGATTGAACGGGCCAGTGTCGGGCGCGGTCTGCCTGCTTATGACAGTGGTGACGTTTTCCTGCTGAATGGCCAGGATCTGATCGCATGTGTTTCCGGAACCATCAGCCCGTCCTGCGACAATGGCGGTACGCATGCCACGCAGGTGGAGAGCTATCAGCGCATTGTCTTTGATGCTGTCGCCAACACCTGGACAATCACCGGTCGCGACGGGACAATGCGGGTTTTTGCCTCTTCGGGAACTTTCGGTGGAACGGTTGAACATGCCAATTCCGCTGATCAGTATCGCTGGCTGTTGTCTTCGATCATGGACAGGGATGGCAATACGGTCAGCTTTGACTATGCCTGTGATACACAGCCTGCCTGTTATGCTGAAACGATCAGTTACAATGGCGTTGAGGTGCGTTTCTATCTGGAGACCCGGCCGGACATGCTGATCATGGCCAATGGCCAGACACTGACGCGCTATGAGCAGCGGATCAAAACCATCACTGTGACGGTCGGTGGGCTGATGCGTTCAGCCGTTGCCCTTTCCTATGACACAGACGCCCATTCGGGCGCATCCCGTCTGGTTGCCATCACCCGTCATGGCACGGACAGCGTCGTTGATGGTGCCGGCACGATCAGCGCCGGAACGGCCCGTCCAACCGTTGCTCTGGATTATTATGGTTTGAACACCAGCCGAATGCCAAAGAACAAGCCCATTGCGGCCAGTGCAGCACTCCCCACACTTGTCGGTACGGATATGGATAGCGATGGCATTGATGAACTGCATAGTATTGAAACCGGTTCACAATGTTCTGGCTGGGCACAGAATGCCGTCTGTTACACTACGTGGAGGGGGCTTTTATATGTGTTTGATCGCTATGGCGACCCTGACGCAAGTCTGCAAACATTCAACGGCAACTATAGTTCTTTGGGGAATGAGCCAAGCGCGACAACGTTCCAGAGGTCTGGTGCCTTTCAGTCACCTGAACAAACGGCCGTTGTCCTTGGTATGCAGGCAAGTGGCACGGCAACAGCCGGAGAGGGGCCGGCCTTTAGTTACTCGAACACTCGAATTGGAAGCATTCAGACCTATAATCGCACGGATGGGTTTCATTCCTATTGTGGTAGTGGTGGCGATGGGCCTTTTGCCGCAGAATGTGCAAATTGTGGCCCTGGCGGCAGCGGACCTTTTGCTCCGCAATGCTCCAATTCATCTGGCCTTTCAGTCTATACATCGGATCGTGACGGCGACATGATCAGCACGTTGTCAATGGAAGGTGACAGTACCAATCTCATTGGCAGCGCTGATTTCAACGGCAATGGCGAAGAACGCAAATATACAGCTGTGGCCAATTCCCACACCAGTGTTGAAGGTTATTCCGGTTCTGTTCCAGCGAGTTTTGGCTACACCATTTTTGGTCGGGAAATGCATGTCGTCGACCTGAATGGCGATGGCGCTGCAGATATATTCCAGGTGGAAAACAGTGCAATCCGGATTTATCTGAATACCGGCAAGGCCTTTGAGCGTGTCGATGGGGGCACGGTATCGGGTGATCTCAAAGCCCGCAAAGCCCCCGGTATCGCTGATCTGAATGGTGATGGCCTGACAGATTTCCTCGTCTATGTTGGCAATGATGATCAGCGCCGCCATGCGTTCCTGCAATTTCGCACCGATCCATCAGGTCACCAGCTGTTTAAAGACACCTCCATGACCTTTGGATGGAATGGCGAATTCATGATCGGCATGGGTGATTTCAACGGCGATGGCATTTCTGACCCGATCTTCAATTACCATATGAATTACAACGAATCCTGGGTCTGGTATTCCGACTATCCCGATGGCACGCCTGGCCTTTTGAGGTCGGTAACGGATGAACTGGGCGGCACGGTGACGATGAAGTACACACCGTCCTCGCGTTTCGACAATGATTTCATGCCCTTTGTCATGCCTGTTGTAACATCGCTGAGCCATGATGACGGCCGCGGCCAGGTGGCCGAGACAAACTATGCCTATGAGGGTGGCAAATACGACATCGGTGATCGCCGCTTCATGGGTTTCCGAAAGATTACCGAGACAAAACCGCTGGCCCATGGCGAGGCCGGGCGCCCGACGGTTGAGACTTTGCTGCGTCAGGATGTGGCCAGCTATGGCGCACCTGAGCAGGTGACCCACAAGGATGGCGCGGGGGTTGTTCGCAAGCAGGTCACTCATACCTATGCCATCAACGATACGGTCAAGCCCTATACAGCCTTGCGCGTATCCAGCGACACGGCTTTGACTGAGAACGAAGTGGGTGTTGTTCCCGACAGTGTCTACGAGCATCCCGATAATGTGGGTGATGTGGAGGTCTATTATCAGGGTCTGATTGCCGACTATCAAAGCGATGTTGCAGCACTGCAGTCGCAGCTTGATGCGACAAATGCTGGTATTCCCTCTCTTCTGGCTGAAGTCGATACGGCCCAATCATCGATTGGTATACTTGAGGCAGAAATCCTTTCGACGCAGGCTTTGATTGACCAATACACGCAGGAAGAGGCTGACCACCAGTCAAGTGCCAATTTTTGGTCCTGGTGGCCCGCTTTGCGCGATTACTATCTCGACCTGCGCGATGCAGCAGCCGCCAATCGGATCGCCCAGGAAACTATACTGGCTTCTCAGCAGGCAGACCTGGCAGCATTACAGACAACTCTGACAAACGCCCAGGTGGCACTAAGCGATGCACAGGATTTGGTTGCCCTTCTTGAGGCAGATTTGTCTGTGGCGCAGGCCGCTTTGGCCGATGCGCAGGCACGTCTTGCCGACTACCTGCTGCAATCGCCGCTTGGCGGTGGTTATGGCGTTGCCGGTGCGCCGGTCACGCTGACGACCCGCTCGCAGAACAGCTATGACGGCTACGGCAATGTTGTCGAGCTTCGCGATCTGGGCCGTATTGATGTTGCCGGAGACGAGACGACCAGAGCGCAGAGCTTTGTCGCCAATACGGTGGATTACATTGTTTCCCTGCCTTCCAGCGTTTCGGTGTATGAAGGATCGGGAACAGCGGGCGCGCTGCTGTCGCAGGAGCAGATGTCCTATGATGGCGCCGCCCATGGAGTCGCCCCGACAAAGGGCCATGTGACTGGTCGCTCCCTGCTGCGCTCTGCCGATGGCTCATTGCCGGCGATTGTATCGAGTGCCGGCTATGACGTTTATGGCAACACATTGTTTGAAGTGGACGGCGAGGGCAATCGGACCGAATGGGATTACGATACGGTCCATCACATCTATCCGGTGGCAGAGCGCAATGCGTTGTACTTTGCCGGTGATACCCGTCATCAAACCGTGCAGACCTTCAATGCCGTTTGTGATGCACGATCATCAATGACGGATATGAATGGTGTTGTGACCAGCTTCAGCCAGGATGTGTTTTGCCGCGAGGCGGGCCATGTGAATGCGGTGACGGGCGCACAGGAGGTGATCGCCTATTTCGATGAGGGCAATGCGGCGCTGCAGCGAGTGGTACATCAGAAGCTTCTGCCGCTGGCAACACAGGCCTGGAGCAGCACGGAGACCTTCTATGATGGCCGTGGTCGCATCTGGCGTCAGCAAAAGCCGAATGCACTTTCAACCGCCGAGATTGTCGATACGATCTTTGATTCCCGCGGCAACACGCAGGCCGTCAGCCAGCCCTATGCCAGTGGTGATACGCTCTACTGGACAACCAATACATTTGACTGGTCCAATCGCGTTGTCACCACACAGAACCCGGATGCCTCGTCACGGACGATGGACTATCTGCTGGCCGCATCCGTGCCAATTGGCAATGATGCCGGCAATGTGCCGCTGAGCGCCGTGCGGCTAACGGACGAGCTTGGCCGCACCTCCATTGCCGTCACCAGCACACGCGGCAAGGTCATTCATCACAACCGGGAGACGGCCAATGTGAAGGAATGGCATTCCTATGATGCCTTTGGTCGCCTGATCGGTGTGCAGGACAATATCGGCGCCACATGGTCCTATACCTATGATCTTGCCGGCAATCGCCTGTCGGTCAGCGATCCCGATCTTGGTAATTGGTCCTATGTCTACGATCAGGCCAATCGTCTGACCAGTCAGACAGACGCGCGCGGCATGATTACAGCCATGAGCTATGACAATATCGGCCGGGCATTAAGCCGCACCATTGTCAGTCCGGTTGTTGCCGATCCCGTGCTTGCCCAGAACACCTATGATGAGCAGCGCACCGGCACCTATAATATCGGCCAACTGACGACCGCCTCGAACAGCAGCGCCATTCGAACCATTGATTATCATGCCTCGGGCAATGTAGCGAAGAATGAGGTGACGATTGATGGTGCGACCCATACGACCTTCATGGGCGAGGATCAGGGTGAGCTTCCCATCTGGAAACTCTATGATCCGCATCTCATTGCAGTTGGTTCTGCCAGTTCCCCCTGGGTCTATGGCGTTGATGGAAGGTTGCAGAGCGTTCCATCCCTGGTCACATCGATTGCCTATGAGGCGGACGGCCAGACAAGCCAGATCGTCTATGCCAATGGCATAACCACCGACTTCACCTATTCGCCGCAGCGCCGTTGGATGACTGGCATCACCACAACCAGGGCCGATACGACGGTGCTGATGGACAACAGCTACCAGCGCGATGCCATGGGGCGGATCCTGTCCATCACCGGCCAGAGCGCCGCAGAAAGCTGGACCTATAGCTATAATGACCGTGATGAACTGATCACGGCCACCAATCAGGGCGATACCAGCCTGAGCGAAACCTTCGCCTATGATGACGGCGGCAATCTGCTCAGCCGCACGCGTCTTGCAGGAGGCTTTGTCTATCCGGCGGGCACGGGAACACGGCCGCATGCGCCCTTGATGCTGGGGGCCAATACGCTCTCCTATGACAACAATGGCAATATGACGGCTGACGGCACGCGAACGCTTGCCTGGGATGAGGCCAACCGTCTGTCGCAGGTGATCAATGGGGCCGCAGCGACCATCGACTTTGCCTATGGCCCGGAAGGCAAACGGGTCAAGAAGATTGGCGCCGGCACCGAGGCGCTCTACCCGGATGCCGATGCAGAGATCGACGCATCGGGCACGCCGGTCTCGACCGGCGTCTACGCCATGGATGCCTATACGCATTATCCGCATATGGACATCAAGCTGGTCGGCACTGCGCCCACCTTCATACATCGCGATCACCTGTCCTCGGTGCGCATTGTCACCGATGCGTCGGGCAATCTTGTCGAAGAGACGGCCTATGCCGCCTATGGCGAGCCGACCAATGCGGCGATGACCACGCAGAAGGGCTACATCAACGAGCGTCATGATCCCGAAACCGGCCTGATGTATCTCAACGCCCGCTATATGGACCCCTCATTCGGACGCTTCATCTCACCCGATGATTGGGATCCGATCCTGGAGGGCGTCGGGCCGAACCGTTATGCCTATGCCCAGAACGATCCGGTGAATAAAAGTGATCCCAACGGGCATTCCATTGATCCGCAGGAACAGACTGGTGGGAGGGCGCTTGCCTATGGAGAGGCGGGTGAGGGGGGCGATCCGTCTGATCAACAGCAGGACATGGCTTATTCTGTGGACAACATTGCCATGCCCGAAGAACTTGGATCCCGCCAAAAGAACAAAGGCGATGAAAAGAGTCTGGAGATTGCCCAAAGAGCAGGACCGGCGGGACACCCTGGCGGAATGTCTAAAACTGGTTCTGCAGTACTACAAGCTAGAGTAAATGCAGAAAATGCGCGTATATTGAGCAGAAATGCAAGTTCAGTGAAAAGCAAGCCAGATGGGAAAGTTAACAAAAGCGGTCGAGCGGGGAAACAGAGCAAACTTAGATCTCTTGTAAATGACGACAAAATGGCTTCCTCTATCAGAGGTTGGATAAGGCAGGAAATCAATGCTATCCTTCGGGGCAGTCGCAAAAACATCCGAAATCCACCTGGGAAAGATTTGGCGCACCAACGTGGCAGGGAAGCTGCAAAGGGCTATGATTACAGGAGTTCGAATATTCAGGATCGTGGCTTGCATCGAAGTCAGCATAAGTATGATGATTTTGGACGGAAAAATAAGGAGAAACCACTTGATTGACGGAGCGATAACGTAGATCAGTGCAAGTGCCATGAAGATTAATGAGAAGCAAATCGAAGCAGTCATATCTTTGCCCGGACATCAGCGTTACGAGTACTTTATTAAGACTGTCGTGGATTGGGAAAGTGTTTGGGGGTTGTATCAAGATGGTTGGGCGCTAGCCTCCACAAATGATGGGGAGCAAGTTTTCCCCTTGTGGCCCACAGGTGAATATGCGGCACTTTGCGCAAATGAAGTTTGGTCAGGATATGCCCCAGTTTCAATTCCACTAGACGAGATGATGGGCGAACTGCTTCCCAGTTTAAAATCTAATGGGGTCTTGCCCGGGGTTTTTTATACGCCAACAGACATGGGAACGACACCATCTGTAGAACAGCTCACTGAAGACCTCCAAAGTGAGTTAGAAAAATACGAATAGAGCCTTCAGTGCCTGTAATTCGCAAAATTACCAGTTTAGCCGATTGTGCCGAACGTGAACTACGCGAATATCACTGATGGACTGGTTATCCATCTAATCCAGATTTGGAGCCAAAGAAACCTGATTCACCCGAGGATGAGGCGGAAGTTGTATCCGACGGCTGCCATGATCGGATTTATGGAGTCGCCTTGTTCGTGGGCAAGATAGGTCCGATGTAAGCGCTGCGCCGATCCCACATTCCAATAGCTATCCTGATTTGCGAGAACGTCTTTTCCTGCAATTTGGAAGGGAGTTTCTCCATGGGAGTCTCCACGGAGCTACACGGTGGTGTCGATTTCGTTCGTAACCGCTCGATTTGAACCGCCTGCTCGGCGCTGAGTCCGGAT
>TARA_R110001599_G_scaffold353860_1_pt1 | contig 136766 bp, 111 predicted proteins | sample TARA_R110001599 | Tara Oceans TARA_R110001599 (sample SAMEA4398360) | marine metagenome | biome: Polar Biome; feature: [MES] marine water layer (ENVO:01000295) within the mesopelagic zone...; material: water (ENVO:00002006), including particulate matter (ENVO:01000060) such... | reverse complement strand
ACCTTAACCGGGCTGTCAGGCTGTCCGGAAAACCGGGACCACCTCACTTCATCGATGGTAACCTTCATCTCACCGGATTTGATGATGGCAACATCCACAGGGACGGGTTGTTCCCGCATGGCCAGATAGAAACCTGCAGCAACGGCCAGCACCAGGACCAGCAATCCGAGACGTTTGATCCAGATACGCATGTTCTTCACTCCCTCGTTTTCAAGACTCGGATCAGATCAAGCCGGTCGACACGGCCCCTGACAATCAGCGCTGAGACCAGCGCCGCGCCCGTTACAATCAGGCTGGCCAGGGCATAGGTCGCAATCTTGATGATCAGAGGTATTCGGAAAATGTCGTTTTCAAACCCCTGCACCACGCTCCAGGACAGAAGATATCCGATAACCCATCCCAGGGGCTGCGCGAACAGAACAATCAAACCAAGTTCGATCATCAGCACGCTTGAAACCTCGCTTCGGGTGAAGCCGAATACCCTCAGACTGGCAAGCTCGCGGGCGCGTTCGGAAAGTTGAATGCGTGCGGAATTGTAGATGACGCCAAATGTAATGATGATGGCCAGAATCACATAGACCGCTGTCATGGTTGTTATGTTTTCTTCAACGGTCTCACGAAGGCGAACGCGCGAGATACCCTGCAGAGCAATGGAAGCGACCATGGGGGTTTGCTTGATCGTTTCGTATAGATCGTCCATTTCATTGCTATCGATCGAGACGCGCACGCCTGATATGCGACGTCCATCACGCAGCAACTGATCAAGCGCATCATCGCGCATGTAGGCGGTCAGACCGACGTAACTTTGCGCCAGTCCGGTAACGGTCAGAAGCGCTGTGCGTTTGTCTCTTTCCAGAAGTTCCACTTCAACCTGCATACCGGGCTTCAAATGGAGTATCTCGGCGACCCTTTCCGACAATATGACCCCCGATGATGTTGGAGAGACCGGGTTCAGATCCAGGTCCAGAACACGGGACAAATCGGTGTCTTCCGCAAGGCCGACAATTGCCATGCGCTTTTCGCGGTGTGCGTTGCGCAGCGTCACGGCGGTCTGTCGAAAAGGTTCAACCCGCAGAATCCCCGGCATGGAGGCAACCGCAGAAATGGCATCCAGGCCCTGATCGGACACGAAGGTCATGGATGCGTCCTGGCGGTCGGCCCGGAAAAAAATGGCATCGATCATGTAGTCGATGGAATCATAGGAGAACAGCGAGGTTATCAGGAGGGCGACGGAAAGGGATGTACCCAGCGTCGTCAGCAGGGTTCTGACCGGCCAACGGATGAGATGACGAAAGGCCATGATGGACAATTGCGAGAAGATGCCCAACCTTTGCAACTGGCCCACAAAGAAACTGCGATAGGTCGTTGGCGCCGGCGGGCGCATGGCAACGGCTGGCGGCAGTATGACAACAGTCCAGATCGCCTTGGCAGCCCCGGCCAGAGCCGCAGCCACGGTCACGCCGCCTGCCAGCAGGTAGAGATCGATGCTGTGCCGGAAGATGAGAAATGGAAAGGAATAAAAGGTCGCATAGAGTCGCGTCAGCCCCCTGCCGAGCCAGAAACCGGAAAGTGAACCGATGAGCAGTCCGACCAGCGCGATAACCACCACAAGCTTGGCGAAATGTCCGCCGATGGCGACATTGCCGTAACCCAATGCCTTGAGCAGTCCGATCTGCTCGCGCTCAAGGGTGATCAGTCGCGACAGGATCATGTTGACGAGAAAAGCTGCCACAAGAAGAAATATCGGCGGAATGACGGATGACATGGCGCGAAGCTGATCCAGCTCGGAATCAAGAAATGCGTGGGAAACCTGGTCTTTGCGGTCATAGGCACCGCTGCCGCCATAGGGTTTGAGAATATCGTCAACTTCATCGACGATGATTCTGGTGTCAGCGTTTCTCAAGGTTGTCAGGCTGAGGCTGTTGAAGGCGCCTTCCAGGTCGAACAGGCCTGAAAGTTTTTTGAGAGACATGAAGAAAACGCCAAATCGCCGGGGATCGGGTACCATGTCTCCGGGGCCGATTGCATAGATGAATTCAGGAGAGAGAACGATGCCGACAATCAGCAATTTTTGCTTGCGGCCATTCATGATGGCGTCAAATGAATCACCCAGACGAAAGCCATGGGCATTGGCGAATGTTTCGACAACGGCCACTTCGTTTTTGCGGCTCTCTTCGGGCAGCCTGCCATATCGCAGATACAACTGATTGACGGATGCTTCTTCGAAATCCGGAACGGAAACGGCCAGTCCCGATGCCGGTTCACGCATTCCGGCCACATCAATCAGCACAGGCTGCACAATGCGCAAATCGGCGGCGGTGACGCCCGCGATATGCTCTATACGCGATTTCAGGTGCCGGGGAGCGCGAACCGCCGAGGCAAAAACGGTGCCGAACCGGTAGCGTTCATAAAATGCGGATTGGGTTTCTTCAAGCGAGCGATACGCGCCGACAGAAATGATGATGGTGCTGACACCGCAGGCCATGACAAGCGCTATGGCCAGCCCCTGGGCCCATAGTCGGCCCAGGTCTCTCAGCAGCTTCAGGTCGAGCATAGCCATGGTCACCAGACCACTTCAGCTGGCTGGATGCGGGTTGCATTGGCGTGGGTCTGTGAAATGCTGCCATCCATGAAAGACACGACACGGTGCGCGATGGCCTGAATGCCTGCATTGTGGGTGATGATTGCAGTGGTCGTGCCCAGTTCCCTGTTGATCTTGTCCAGTGCCTCCAGAACCAGAATCCCGGTCTTGGAATCCAGTGCACCGGTTGGTTCGTCGCAAAGCAGCACCTCCGGCCGTTTGGCAATGGCACGCGCAATGGCAACCCGTTGCTGTTCACCACCGGACATCTGGGCTGGAAAATGCGTCTGGCGATTTTCCAGACCGACCATGGCCAGCGCCTCATCCGGTGCCATCGGCGCGCGGGCAATCTCGGTTACCATGGCCACATTTTCCCAGGCGGTGAGGCTGGGGATAAGATTGTAGAATTGAAAAACAAAGCCGACATGGTTGCGGCGATATTGGGTCAGTTGACGTTCGCTGCAGGACGTCAATTCCATGTCCTTGAAACGCACTGTGCCGCTGGTTGCCCGATCAAGCCCGCCGACAATGTTCAGGAAGGTCGACTTGCCGCTTCCCGATGGCCCCAGAAGAACAGTCATCTCGCCTTCATAAAGCGTGATATCGACGCCGTTGAGCGCACGAACCTCGACATCGCCGGTGCGGTAAATCTTTGTCAGGTCATGTGTCTGGAAAACCGGTTTGCTCATCAATCGTGCCTTCCGCTTTCACCTGAACATAGGTTGTAGCAAAAATCCCTGCATTGATACGGGTCAAATCACCGATTTGCCTGGATTGTAGAATTGAGCGAGGAAGATTAGCCCTGCCTTGGTCGGCAATGATGCTATCATTTCGAACCAAACATTTTGAGGTGTCACCATGACTGGTATTCTTACAATTGCACTCAACCCCGCAGTTGACGTCTCGTCAGAAACGGACATTGTGCGGCCGACCCGGAAAATCCGTACGCGGGATCAGAAATGCTATCCCGGAGGCGGCGGTATCAATGTTGCCCGTGTCATTGTCGAACTTGGTGGTTCGGTGGAAACGATATTCCTGTCGGGTGGTGCGACCGGTGCCGTGCTTGAGGAGGGCCTGCAGCAGACGTCCATCAAGGGGCACCGGGTGCAGATCGCCGAGCCAACCCGCATTGCCTACATGGTTCACGAACAACAGACCGGCTTTGAATACAGGTTTGTGCCGGAAGGGCCATTGGTCGATGTGGATGAACTCGCCCAGGCGATCGCCCATATCGAAGGATTTGAAGGCGATTATATTGTTGCGAGTGGCAGCCTGCCACGCGGCTTGCCTGATGACACTTATTCAAAAATTGCCCGGATTGCCGCGCGGAAAAACATTCGTCTGATCCTGGACACATCGGGGCCGGCCCTGCAGGAAACGCTTTCAACGTCCCATGTTTTTCTGGTCAAACCCAGCCTTGGAGAGCTGGAAAAGCTTTCGGGAAGCAAATTGGACGAAGATGGCGCCAGGCAGGCGGCACTCGATATTGTAAAGTCGGGCGGTGCAGATCATGTGGCTGTATCGATGGGCGTGGAAGGCGCCTTTCTGGCCAACAAGGACGGTGTCATACGGCTACCGAGCAGGCATGTCAGGGTGCATTCCGCCGTCGGGGCAGGTGACAGTTTTGTCGGGGCCATGGTCTTTTCGCTGGCCACGGGCCACCCCATCAACCATGCATTTCGCTACGGCGTTGCCGCCGGTGCTGCTGCGGTCATGACACCGGGAACCCAATTGTGCCGGCGCAAGGACGTTGAAACCCTGTTTGTCGACGATGGCGGGTGATGATCTGATCATAAAAATAGCGCGCAGCCAGCCGCTTCCTTCCACATTAAAATGTCTGCCATCATGAGGGAACTCTTCCTCGACTTCATCGTTTCGGTTTCAGTTTGATCAATGTCAACGTGATGCTGTTTTTTAGGTGGATACTGAACAGGTTCTGCTTCCATGCTCGGTCAGGAAAAGACCCGACGCATCGCAGCGATACACCAAAAGCAGAATTATAGAGATTACGGAGAGGCGATTTTGCGCCTGTGCGGTGATCCATTTTCAGAATGGAGGTTATTCGATGTCGAAGAGTTCCACAGCAAAACAACCTGTGTTGGATCAGGCGTCTGTTCCGACCAGAGTTGCGAACAATCAAACACTGCGGGTCTTTGCCTGTGTCGACACCTCATCGGTTTCGGCCCGGGTCGTGCCCCATGCGCGCGCAATTGCGCAGGCACTCGGTGGCGCGCTGTCTTTGCTTCACGTCGTTGAGCCCGGCAAATCACATGCACCATTTGATCCCGTGGAATGGGATATTCGCAAAAGGGAAGCGCGTATGTATGTTTCCCGGCTAGCAAAACGGTTTGGCGATGAAGCCGACAAAATTTCCGTCCAATTGCTGGAAGGTCGATCTGCTGATCAGATCGGCGAATGTACCGCTGGCCGGGTGGGCGATATTACGGCGCTGTGCAGCAATGATGATCTGGTTGCGGATCATATCGGAGAAACAGCCCGCCGTGTGTTGGAAAACTCCGGCAGTTCCATCCTGCTTGTTCCTTCGGCCGTTCCCGAGGTGGAAGAGGCAAGTTATCGCCGAATACTGGTTCCTCTGGATGGATCCCCGCGTTCGGAAAGTGCAATTCCCACGGCGGTGCGGATCGCTGTCCATCAGAAAGCCGAACTGATCCTGATCCATGCGACACCAAAGCCGGAATTCCTGCGGACTGCGGCTCTTGAACCTGAGGATGTCGAACTTTACGAGCAATTGTCGCAACGAAATGCTCTGGCTGCGCGGAAATATCTTGATCGGATTCGACAATCCCTGGCCCATTGTGACGTGGTCGTTCGTACCCTAATTGTCAAGAATGGGGATGTTCGGCGTCTTCTGGCCGATGCGATCAGTGTCCAGTCGGCTGATCTGCTTGTGATGTCATCTCATGGTCATAGCGGATATGGCGATGTGCCTGCCGGAGACGTATCGCGTTTCATTCTGAGCCGCTCGAATATTCCTGTTCTGATGGTGCGAACGCCAGTTGTTGCTGGTTCGGATCATATTTACTCAAGCGCTGAATCGAAGGGCGCACGGCGACCACATGGAACTGTCGGATGATCGATGATAGCAGTATTGCACGGGATGCCGAGCTAAAAAGTTCGGCCCGCAGGCTGGCGCAGTCGCTTGAAATCAGGACCGATTTGCGACCGGAACTCGACATTTACACGCATCGTCAGAAATTGCTCGACTGGCTGGATATGCTGCGTGAATACTGCCGGGATCCGGATGCATCACATTCAAGAGCGGCCGATTGGCTTCTGGACAATGACTATCAGGTCATGCGCGCTATCAAACAGGTGACGGAGGGGCTTCCGCCGAATTTTTTTGAACGGCTGTCCGTTGTTGAAAGTGCATCGGGTGGCGCCTGCACACCGCGCGTATTTGAAATCGCCTGTACACTGTCAGCGCGTGAAGGTGCGCCGCTTTCGATGCACAATATCGTGCAATATGTGCTGAGTTTTCAGCAGGTTGCGTTGCTCTCGACATCCGAGCTTTGGGCTCTGCCATCGATGATCCGGTTGGCAAATCTGGAGATGTTGGCGGTGGCCTTTTTACAGCTTGATGAAAAGCTGAAACCACCCTTTGTGCCAAGTTATCAGGATGTGATTGGAGAGCCAGACAATCTTGTCGCCCGCGCCATCACCAATCTGAGTGCTGTTCATGCCATTACCTGGCAGGATTTCTTCGATCAGGTCAGCCCCGTTGAAGAAACATTGAAGAATGATCCGGCTGGGGTCTATGGACGCATGAATTTCAGCACGCGTGACAAATACCGGAAGATTGTCGAGCATCTTGCTGATGGCTCCAGCCTCACGGATGTCGAAATCGCGGAACTGGCCCTGGAGCTGTCGCGGAGCGGTGCACCGAAGGAACCCAAAAATCATGTGGGCTACTGGCTGGTCGGGGAGGGGCGTCCTGAGATTGAAGAGCGTGCATCTTACAAAATGCCGTTTGCTGAATGGCTTGGCCGCCGGTTTCGACCCTATCGACAGATCGGCTATGTTCTGGCTCTTCTATTGGTGGTTCTGCTTGCCCTGGCCGTTCCCATCATCCATCTGGCCTCGATCGATGCACCCGTCTGGACCTGGAGTGTCGGGATATTGCTTTCGCTGCTTCCCGCATCGGTGTTGAGTGTTTCGATCGTCCATTGGCTGATACCGTTTTTCATAGCACCAGCGACACTTCCCGCGCTGGATTTCCGCAAAGCTATTCCCGATAATTGTTCTACCGCCGTCGTTGTTCCGATTATCATTTCGAATGTTTCGGCAATCAACGGCAATGTCGAACTGTTGGAAACCCGCTGGCTGGCAAACCCCGATCCAAATCTGAAATATGTTCTTTTGAGCGATTTGTCGGATGCGAAACAGGAGACACTCCCCAGCGACGCGGACATCGAGAGGGCGCTTGTCGCGGAAATTCGCAATCTCAATGCCCGCCATGGTGGGGCCAGCGGGAACCCGTTCTTTTTGATGCATCGTTCGCGACGTTACAATGCGGCAGAGGGATGCTGGATGGGGTGGGAGCGCAAACGCGGCAAGCTCGAGCAGTTCAACAATTTTGTGCTTGGTGCGCAACCCGATGATTTTTCAATCTGCATCGGGGAGATGGATGCCTTGCGGCAGTGTCGGTATGTCATCACTCTGGATGCCGACACGATGTTGCCGCCAGGCACTGCGGCCCAACTTGTCGGTACTTTGGCGCATCCACTGAATGCAGCGGTTTATGACGAGGATACAGGACGTGTTGTTTCGGGATATTCGATCCTGCAGCCGCGCATAGAAATTCTCCCGTCCGTCAGTTCGGAAACGCCGTTCTCTCATCTTTGTTCGGGCGATACAGCGATTGATATCTATACCAATGCCGTGTCGGATGTTTACCAGGATATGTTCGGGACCGGGATATTCGTCGGCAAAGGTATTTATGATGTCGCAACTGTGCATCGCTGCCTGCAGAACCGCGTGCCCGAAAACGCCATTTTAAGCCACGACCTGTTTGAAGGTCTGTTCTGCCGCACGGCACTTGTGACAAATATCGTCCTGTATGAGAGCTTTCCTTCCAATTATTCCGAATACGCACAACGTCTGCACCGATGGTTGCGCGGTGACTGGCAACTGGTTCCCTGGCTTTCGGCAAAAGTGCCTATGGTCGCAGGTGCGAAAGCAAAGAACCCGCTTTCAGGGCTGGATCGCTGGAAGATCATCGACAATCTGCGGCGCAGCCTTGTTCCCCCTGCTTTGCTCCTGTTTCTTGTTGGCGGATGGATGGTTCTGCCGGGCAATGTGTGGCTGTGGACATTGCTGGCGGTTGCGGCGCCAGGCATCTATCTGCTGGGAGAACTGTTTTCAGGACTCGCAAGAGTGCTTCAGCGGGAGTTCTTTGGTGATCTGGTATACCGACTCAAGGAACGTGGCGGGCGGTGGTTTCTGTCGATTACCTTTCTTGTCAGCGATACACTGATTTCTCTCGATGCAATCTTCCGTACTCTCTGGCGACTGAATGTAAGCCGGCGACACCTGCTTGAATGGCGCTCTGCTGCCGATACGGCTGCAGGTGCTGCCAATCTGAATCCGCGCATGGCCGCCTGGCGCTTCATGTGGCCCTCATCGCTGTTTTCTCTGGCCGTCGCCATTGACCTGATGCTGTATAATCAGGCCGCTTTGCTGCCAGCGGCACCGGTGCTTTTTTTGTGGTTCATCGCACCTGAAGTTGCCGTCTGGTCCGGCAAGCCGCGCCTGTTGCGCAAGGAAATACTGGATGAAGAGCAGTCGCGGTTCCTGCTGCATGTTGCGCGGCGAACCTGGCACTATTTCGAAACCTTTGCGGGCCCCGAGGACAATTGGCTGCCACCAGACAATTATCAGGAAGACCCGAACGGGGTGGTTGCCCATCGTACGTCGCCGACCAATATCGGCCTGTATCTTGTTTCTGCTCTGTCTGCACGGGACTTCGGTTTCATTGGAACAGCTGACTTCGCATCGCGGGCCCAGCATGTTCTTGATACCTTCGGCCGGATGGAAACCTATCGCGGTCATATCCTGAACTGGTATGACACACGCAATCTTCAACCACTTGAGCCGCGCTATGTTTCAACCGTTGACAGCGGCAATTTGGCCATATGTCTGCTGGCACTCAAAAACGGTTGCCTTGAATCCGCTGCCCGTCCTGTCACGGAACACAGGCTTTGGAACGGGCTGGAATGCGCGTTTGATCTCTTGCTTGACGCATTGCGACAATTGTCCAATTCCGATGAGATCGGGAAATCCGAACAGGTTTTCCGCAAGCACCTTTCCGATGCTGCGGATTCGCCAGAGAAATGGCAAGCCATACTTGATCAACTCAGCAATGCCTTCTGGCCGCAGTTCGAGCAGACCATTGGTGAGGCGCTGAAAACGGCTGATGCGCCCGCATCGCAGGCCTTGAGCGACCTCCATGTCTGGCTGGAACGTTTCGAACATCATCTGCGGGCGATGCGCCGGGACTTCGACCTGTTCCTGCCCTGGTTGAAAATACTGAAGGATTCGCCTGCAGGGCAGGAAGACCTGATCGTTGGTCTGCTCGAATGCCTTCATACGGTCGCGCCCACGCAGAACAATCAGAGCCGTTGTGAAGCGATGATTGACGCGGCGCTTCGCCAGGAACCAGCAGGCAGCCCTGTATCGTCCTGGCTGGAGTCATTGAAAATTGCGATCGGGCAGGGGCTGGAAGCGCAACAATCCCTGCAGGCAGACCTTGCCGATATCGCCAGGAGGGCTGACAAGATCGCCTACGGCATGAATTTCGTGTTTTTGTATGATCCTGAGGTCCGTCTGTTTCGGATCGGCTTCAATTTGAGCAGCGGTCATCTGGATACGAGCTGCTACGACCTCCTGGCAACCGAGGCCAGGCTTGCAAGTTTTTTTGCGATTGCCAAGCTCGACGTGCCAATGGAACACTGGTTTTTTCTCGGAAGACCGATAACACGTCTCAACGGCAAACCGTCCATATTGTCGTGGAACGGTTCCATGTTCGAATACCTCATGCCGCCGCTGTTCCTGCCTGGAAAACGTGACACGTTGCTGGGTGAAAGCGAGTCGACGGCTGTCACGTATCAGCGCAGATATGCCAAAGAACGCGGTGTGCCGTGGGGCATTTCCGAATCAGCTTTCGGAGTGACCGATGCCGAGGGCAATTATCAGTATCGCGCCTTTGGCGCGCCAGGCCTGGGTATTCGCCGGGGACTTACCAATGATCTTGTGGTCGCGCCCTACGCCAGCGCCCTTGCCTTATGTGTCTGGCCGGGTGCGGCGGTGGAAAACCTGCAACATCTCAAGGATACAGGCGCTTCAGGTACCTACGGATTTTTTGATGCGCTGGATTTTACGCCTGACCGTGCTCCCAAGCGTGGCGGTTTTGTTCCGGTCAAAACCTACATGGCCCACCATCACGGGATGACAATTGCAGCCATTTCAAATGTGTTGGGCGGGGATGTGCTCATCCGGCGTGTTCTCGAGGAAAAGCGACTGCGCGCAGTCGAATACCTCTTGCAGGAAAGAATACCATGGGGCCTGCCGACCGAAGAAGGTCGCGCGGATGAAGCATGGGATACAGATGCACCTTCCAGACAGCTGCCGCATCTGGCGCCCTGGATACCCTCGTCGGCGGCTACGGTTCCGCAATCCCATCTGATCGGGAATGGCCGGATGTCCATGAGGCTATCCGAAGCCGGTGGCGGAGGGCTGACCTGGAACCAGATGGCGATGACGCGCTGGCTGCCGGACCTCACCCGTGATGCGCACGGCTATTGGATTTATGTTCGTGATGTGCAGAGCAAATTGCTCTGGTCTGTGGGACGGCGCCCAACAAACACTGCGAACGGGACTGAAAATACGATCTTTCACCAGCACAAAGTGGAGATGCTTCGACGAGAACAGGGGCTCACCACACATATGGAAGCAACCGTGGCGCCGGGCGATGATGTTGAAATTCGCCATATAACCGTGACGAATGAGCAGGATGTCGAACGGGTCATCGAGTTTACCTCCTATGCCGAAGTGGTGCTGGCGCCGCCTCTTGATGATGAACGCCACCCTGCATTCAGCAAAATGTTTGTCGGCAGTTCATATCTGCCTGATCAGGATGGACTGTTGTTTGAACGCAGGCCGCGCCGTCCCGAGATGCAGTATCCGGTCCTGTTGCACAAACTTCAGACTGATGATCCGAATGTCGGGATTTCCTCCTATGAAACCGAGCGCGGCAGCTTCATCGGACGCAACGGCACCCTGGACGATCCACGGGGGTTGCGCGAAGGTCTATCACGGTCCACCGGCTGGACACTTGATCCCATTATGGCGCTGCAGGTCCGCGTGCAACTGAAGCCCTTGGAGACCAAACAATTTTCCCTGTTGACCATCGTTGCCAATACGCGCGCTGCGGTCTTCGAGGTGGCGCGCAAATACCAGACACCGGATCTTGAATGGGTTTTCGACGAAGCTTCCCGTGATCAGGCGCGGGAGGTAAGTCGCCTCGAAATTGACCCGAATAGATTGCCTGAACTGCAGGCGCTGTCCTCGCTGCTGGTTCAGCCATCATCCCGGCTGAGGGAGCCGCCGGCGTCGCTGGCGGCCAACAGGTATGGTCAACCGGATCTGTGGCGCTTTGGAATATCGGGAGACTTGCCAATTCTGCTCATGCGGATTGGTGACGAGGAAGGATCGGCATTGCTCGATCTGCTGGTTCGCGCCCAGCAATTGTGGCGCCATGGCGGCCTGCAGGTTGATATTGTCATGTTGCGGACGGGAACTGCAGGTTACGAAGAACCGGTGCGCGATCAAATTCTGTCTATCCTGCGTGATGCACATGCCTATGGATTTCTCGGACGCTCGGGCGGCATCCATCTGCTTTCACAAAACCATATGGATGCCGACAGCATCAAGGCGATTGAGTCCGCCGCCCATGTGGTTCTGCATGAAGGACACGAGGCTCTTGCCGCAACGTTGGATGGGGTGCTGGAACGTCGCACAATGCCACCGCGTTTTGAGCCACCCGTTCCTGCCCGATTTGAAACAACGGCGCCGCTGGCAAGGCCCGAGGGTCTTGAATTCGACAACGGCTACGGCGGTTTTGACACCAACAAAAAGGAATATGTGATCCATCTTGAGCCGGGCATGCACACACCGGCACCCTGGTGCAACGTTCTGGCAAACGATACATTTGGCAGCATCGTAACCGAGGCCGGACTCGGATTTACATGGGCGATCAACAGTGGTGAAAATCGCCTGACACCCTGGTCGAATGATCCGGTAATGGAAACACCTGGTGAAGTTCTCTATCTGCGTGATGAAGCGACAGCTGATGTGTGGACTGTTTCACCAGCGCCGCGGTCGGATGAAACGGCATGTCAGATCAGCCACGGCTTGGGATATACAAGCTGGAAACAGAACAGCCATGCCCTCGAGCAGGAGATGCTGGCTTTTGTGCCGGTTGATGATCCGGTAAAAATCGTTCGTTTGCGCCTGCAAAACACCTCAGAGAAAAGCCGCAGAATAACAGCAACCTACTACGCCGAGTGGTTGCTGGGGGCCCTGAGCAGCACAGCGAAGCCGCACATCCTATGCACATATGATCCCGGCTTGCATGCCATTCTTGCCAACAATGGGTGGAACCCCGAATTTGCAGGGCGCCTGGCCTTTCTGTCAGCATCCGAACCGCCCCATTCCATCGCCGGCAACCGGCAGGATTTTCTCGGTCATGAGGGTGGTCCCGATGACCCTGCTGCCCTGCGTCATTGGGATTTGGGTGGTGAGTTTCCGCCTGGCGGAGATGCCTGTGCGGCCTATCAGGTTCATCTTGACCTGATGGCGGGAGAGACAGGCGAGGTCATTTTTGTTCTTGGTCAGGGGGCGGATCGCGCAGAAACCGAAGCATTGATCCGCCGATGGCAGCAGCCCGACAAAGTCGAGATGGCCTTTGACGCATTGCGCCAGTCCTGGGAAACCAGACTTGACACCGTTCAGGTTTCGACGCCGGATCCCGCCTTCGACCTGATGATCAACCATTGGCTGCCCTACCAGACCCTGTCCTCAAGGGTGATGGCGCGGGCCGGGTTCTATCAGGCCGGCGGTGCTTTCGGCTTTCGCGACCAGTTGCAGGACTCGCTGGCGCTCCTTCACAGTGATCCGGCCCGCGTGCGTGCGCACATTCTGCGGAGTGCCAGCCATCAGTTTGAGGAAGGTGACGCGCTGCATTGGTGGCATCCGCCTTTGGGCCGGGGGGTTCGCACCCACTGTTCCGATGATTATCTCTGGCTGGTCTATGTGACTGGTCGGTATATAGAGGCAACAGGAGACATCTCCATACTTGAGGTGGAGGTTCCGTTTCTCAGCGGGCCTGAATTGCGAGCTGATCAGCAAGACCTCTATGCACATTTTGCAACCGGTGAGACCCAAAGCCTGTTTGAACATTGTGCCCGTGCGCTCGACCGGATGGTTGTCACCGGAAGGCACGGGTTGCCCTTGATCGGCACCGGCGACTGGAATGATGGCATGGACCGGGTCGGCATGAATGGAATGGGCGAAAGTGTCTGGTTGGCCTGGTTTCAGATCGCGATCGTCGGGAAATTCTGCTCGATTGCGGACAAATTCGGTGAAAAAAGCCGAGCAGACGGTTGGCGCCTGCATGCACAAAACCTGAAATCGGCAATCGACAAGAATGCTTGGGATGGCGCCTGGTTCATTCGCGCCTTCGATGACGATGGTGAGGCATGGGGCTCGCAGATGGCGGAAGAATGCCAGATTGATTCCATTGCGCAGTCATGGAGCGTGCTTTCCGGCCTGCCTGTTGAAGATCGCATGAGAACTGGCATGGCATCGGCCGCAGAACGACTTGTCGATGATGACAAACGCCTGATCAAACTGCTGGATCCGCCGTTCCATCACACAATGAGGGATCCAGGATACATCAAAGCCTATCCTCCGGGCATTCGGGAAAATGGCGGCCAATACACGCATGCTGCAGTCTGGCTGGGTCTGGCTTTTGCCGGACTTGGTGATGGAGATACGGCTTGGCGTCTGTTCGACATCATCAATCCGATCAGACGCGCTGCGACAAAGATCGACGCAGAGCGCTATGCGCGTGAGCCCTATGTCCTGACGGGCGATGTAAGCGCACTGGAGTCAAAAGAGGGCCTTGGCGGCTGGTCCTGGTATACAGGAGCTGCTGGCTGGAGCTGGCAATTGGGCGTCGAAGGCATCCTCGGCCTGCAGCTTGTGGCCGGTGCCATTCAGATTGATCCGTGTCTGCCCAAGCAATGGGGCAGCGCGCAACTGACACTCAAGAATGCCCGAGGTTGCATCAATATTACAATTGAAGACCCCGAGCATGTGGGACAGGGCGTCCTGTGGATCACGGCCGATGGCAAGCGCCTGCGCGGAAGCTCAATCCGCTTCCCCGGCAAGAAGCGCTCGCGTGACGTGGTGGTGCGGCTGGGATAGACATGCTCGAGATCAGGCTGCTTTATCGCAAAGGAACCGGACTTTGATGGCAATCAAGCTCTAATCATCGGTCTGACACGGCCAGTCTGCCGGCTGTACCAATCCCTCCGGCAGGACGGTCTCGCTGTTACCGCAACTGATGTCGAGCTGAGACTGCATCAGGCCGGTGGCTTTGCTCAGATCAACGCCCTCAAAGGATGTCCTGTATAGAAACGAATTGTTGAAATCGACGTTGCCGAGTATCTTTGCGCCTTTGAAATCAGCCCGTGCCAGATTGCTGAAGGAAAAGAGTACATCGTCCATTTTTACACCGACAAACCGTGCGCGTCCCAGTTCAGCTTTGGCAAAATCGGTGTGTCGCAAGATGGAATCGGTGAAATCGGCGCGCAACATTTCGGATTTTTCAAATTGCGCATCGGTCAGATCCGTTTTGTCCAGAAGGGCGCGATAGGCGACTGTCTTGGAGAAATCTGCACCTACAAGTGACGATCCGCTCAGGTAGGTTCGTGACAGGTCGGCCTTTGTCAGATTGGCGCCGTCAAGATTTGAATCGCGCAAGTCTGTTGATGTCAGATCTGCGCCTTCGATATTTGCGTTGGTCAGCGTGCTGCCGCTCATGATCAGGTTGCGTTTGCGGCAATCGGACCAATCGACCTCTGCCGCCGCTTTGCTGTTGCAGCCGGCGCTGGCACCCATGGTCAGGCCGAAAAACGCGCTGAGTGCAGCCGCTGTCATCAATGCTGCATGTACGCCCATTTGTAGTCGTGGCATCGGAAATCCTCCCGTTGGATTTGATCGCAACAAATGCTGCTCTATGAGATATAGGGTCTTCACCTGATCAGCTCCAGGGTAAGCAACCTATTGGCCCATTGTTGATCGTATTGTTTCTGAAAAGGCGCTGGTCCACAAGGCATTTACTTTGGAAATTTGGCGAATGCGATTGTCCCCTGGCATGGAATCAAGACCGTATTCATAGCCCGTATTTATGGCCCGGATTTATGGCGATACGCATCGGCGGACTGCCATCGGACTTTTGATGTTTGTCATGCACACTTGCATATGGTGCGCAGATTGGCCGGGATCAATGATGACCTTACGCATTGGCTTCATTGATGGCTGCCACAAAGGTCTTTCCATAATCTTCCAGCTTTTTCGGCCCGACGCCGTTGATTTCTGAGAGCGCTCCGAGCGTTGCTGGTTTTTCAGACGCCATTTCAATCAGCGTATTGTCGGAAAAAACCACATAGGCAGGGACATTGCGGGTTCGCGCCAATTCCAACCGCAGTGCTTTCAGTCTTGTCAGCAACTGATCATCGGCCTCAGACAGATGTTGTGTCTGAGCTGCGGACTTTGCCGTTTTTCTGGATTTTTTGCGTTCCGGACCGACATCCGCCGGAATTTCCCGAAATTCGAACCCATGGGTTCCCTGCAGGATTTCCTGGCCCTGATCTGTTATTTCCAGGCACCCGTATTTCTGGATGTTGATGGAGAGCGAACCGCCGGCAACCATTTGCCGGATGAAGGCTTGCCAATATTGCTTTGAACGATCCTTGCCGACACCAAATGTCGCAAGCTTGTCGTGACCGCGTTCCAGGACCTTCTGATTATTTGCCCCTCTGACCACGTCGATAATATGCGCGGCGCCAAAGTATTGGCCAGTGTGGTGGATGGCTGAGAGAACCAGGCGGGCGTGTTCGGTTCCGTCGACGCGCTTGGGCGGATTGAGACAGGTATCGCAATTGCCGCAGGCGTCTGTCTTCTCATCAAAATAGGAGAGCAATGTCCGGCGCCGGCATTGCGATGCCTCGCAATAGGCCAGAAGACCGTCCAGCCGTTTGTGTTCACGCAATTTGTGCGCGTCGTCCTTGCCATCCTGATCAATGAACATGCGTCGCATGCGGATGTCGTCGAGACCATAAAGCATCAGGGTTTCAGCCGGTGCACCGTCCCGGCCGGCGCGGCCGATCTCCTGGTAATAGGCTTCGACACTGGATGGCAGGTTGAGATGACAGACATAGCGGATATCCGGTTTGTCGATCCCCATGCCGAAGGCAATGGTGGCCACCATGATGACGGCATTCTCGCTCATGAAGCGGTCCTGATTGTGCTTGCGCACCTGAGAATCCTGGCCCGCGTGATAGGCAATGGCGTTGAAACCCTCATCCTTCAGAAAACCAGCGACCTCTTCGGTATATTTGCGCGACAGACAATAGATGATGCCGCAATCGCCTTTCTTGTCTTCAAGGAAATGTGTCAACTGACGCCGCCAGTTTTCCTTGTTGCCGACGGCCAGTTTCAAATTTGGCCGGTCAAAGCCCTGGACGATAATCTCGCCGGAATCGGGAAACAGTTTGCCGGCAATGTCACTGCGGGTCGCTTCGTCCGCTGTTGCGGTAAAGGCGCCAAATGTGCTTTGCGGGAAACGCTCCTTGAGCATCGACAGCATTTCGTATTCCGGCCGGAAATTTGCACCCCACTTGGATATGCAATGGGCTTCGTCAACGATGAACATCCCCACGCTGAGCGACGACAGCGCATTGAGCATGCGCTCTGCCATCAGCCGTTCAGGTGACATGTAGACGATTGTGCTTTGCCCGTCGCGAACAGCCAACCAGGCCTCGACCTGATCGTCTCGCGTCATGCCGGAATGAATACATACGGCGTTGACGTCAATGGCGCGCAGCGCGGCCACCTGATCATCCATCAGGGCGACCAGAGGGGATATGACCACGGTTATGGTTTCGGAAAGAACGGCCGGAATCTGATAGCAAAGCGATTTGCCACCGCCTGTCGGCATGATTGCCAGAACATTATCGCCGTGCAGGAGGTGATTTATGATTTTCTCCTGCCCTTCACGAAACTGGCTGAAGCCAAAAATTTGCTGAAGAACGGTTTTTGCCGTCGGCTGAGCCATCGATTCGTCACTCAAGGCGGGTGTGGTAGACACGGGCATTTGATCCAGACATGGCGCGTTTGGCGCTTTGCTACAAGTTTTTCGGTCTTGTATCAGTTGGTAACGGCAGTGGCGCATGAATTCGTCTGCGCAACAGATATGCAGAATCTATAGGGGAAAGACGACGAGAATGACAGGCACGGCGACAAGCACCACAAGTATTTCCAGAGGCAGACCCATGCGCCAATAGTCACCGAACTTGTAACCGCCCGGTCCCAGGATCAGCGTATTGTTCTTGTGGCCGATCGGTGTGAGGAAGGCGCAGGAAGCGGCAATGGCGACGGCCATCAGGAAACCATCGGGATTGGCGTTCAGCTTGTTGGCGATCTCGACAGCGATTGGCGCGCCAATGACTGCGGTTGCAGTGTTGTTGAGGACATCGGACAATGTCATGATGACCACCATCAGAACCGTCAAGATGACCCAGGATGGCATGCCCTCTGCCAGGGCGACAATCTCGGCGGCGATCAGTTCAGTGCCTCCGATGTTTTCCAGAGCGACACCCAGGGGAATCATGCTGCCAAGCAGCACGATGACCGGCCATTCAATATGGTCATAGACATTGCGGATCGGAACAATGTCGAGCGCAACATAAAGCGCAACAACGATGGCAAGCGCCGTCGCAAGATAAAGAAAACCCAGGCTGGACACGGCAATGGCTGCAGCAAAAATACCAGCGGCCAACCAGGCGCGGCGGTGTTGGGTGATAAACAGACCGCGCTCGGCCAGCGGCAGGACACCAAGCCAACTGGCGACATCCGGCAGCGCATCGGCATTTCCAAGCAGCAGCAGTATGTCTCCGGCGCGAATTTTCTCATAGCGAACGCGTTTGTTGAAGCGTTTGCCCTGCCTGGAGATTCCCAGCAATGTCACGCCGCGACGGGCGCGCAAACGCAAGGAAATTGCAGATCGGCCATCAAGCCGGGAGTCGCGCGGAACCACCACTTCCATCAGGTTGAGATCACCTGCGGCTCTTTCGTCGCTTGTGCGCTCTCCGTAAAACTCCAATCCGAGCGTGCCGCGAAACCTGTCAATGTCTTCCGCCGTGGCTTCGACCACAAGCATGTCACCGGCCCGCAATTCAATGGTCGAGGAAAAGCCGCCCAACCGTTTGCCGTTGCGGATGACGCCAAGGATGGCAACATCTTCCTCGTCGCCCTGAGGGTAGAGTGCACGCACTTCCTGACCAACCGCTTTGGACGTTTCAGGCACAAGAAGTTCCGCCAGATAGCCATCAAGGGTAAGAAGTTTCTTTCCCACTACGGTCTGGCTCTCATCTTTCGGAATCAAACGCCAGCCAATCGTCGCAACATAGGCGATGCCCACGATGGCGACTGCAGCACCCACCGGTGCAAAATCAAACATGCGAAAGGGCTCGCCCAGCGCCTTTTCACGAAAGGAGGCAATGATGATATTGGGAGGCGTACCGATCAGCGTCACCATCCCGCCCAGAATGGTCGCAAAGGACAATGGCATCAAGGTCTGGCTTGCCGGACGACCGGCCTTTCGGGCAGCATGCAGGTCGACTGGAATCAACAACGCCAATGCGGCGACATTGTTCATGAATGCCGAAAGAATGGCGCCGACGCCGCTCATCATCGCGATATGAGAGGCGGTGCTTCTGCCCACGTCGATCAACCGGCGCGTGATCAGATCGATCGCACCGGAATTGAGCAATCCACGGGAGACAACAAGCACCAGGGCAATGATGATGGTCGCCGGGTGACCGAATCCCGAGAATGCCTGACTGGTCGGTACGAGCCCCAGAACCAGGGCAATGATCAGCGCTGAAAAGGCAATCAGATCATAACGCCAGCGGCCCCACAAAAGCATTCCGAACACGCCAGCGAATAATGCAAAAAGCTCGATTTGTTCAGTGGTCATGCGGCTTTCATCGTTGCGTTGCCAACTGCTGTGCGGCAGTGCGTTACCAAGTCAGATGTTAAGATTCCGTTTACCAGGGATTTCAACATAATCGAAGCATTCAATCTCTATTCTGCATTCCTATAGTGTTTCAGAAAAGCAAGAAACGATTTTCTGACGGGACAAAAAGTAATTCAGAAAATCTGCACTTTTCAATCGTTCAATCAGCGACGGCGATACGCTGAACACAGGTGGGGTAATGATCGAGAAAACCGCAGAATCGGGGCAGGCGCTGGACCGTGGTAAGGTTGCTGTGCCGGGTGCACGCGCAAAACATACCAATCATTTCAGCAATGGCAACAATGTGCCTTTCGAGTGTCAACTGACTGACATTGTTGAAAGTATTCCTGCCGGATTTCTGATGTTTGATGCGGCTGATCGCCTTGTCGTATGCAATTCCCGTTATCTTGAATGGTTTTTCCCTGAAAATTCTCATCTTATCGTTCCAGGCATGTCCTATGAAGAACTCTTGATGGTTTTTGCCGAAAGCGAACTGAGTGTTGACGCGTCGGAGGATCCTGCCTGGTTTCAGAAACGTCTTGCTGAGCGCGGAACACCCGATGGTTCTTTCAAACATCGGCTAAAAGGCGGGCGTGTCGTGCATTCGACCGAACAGCTGACCAGTGACGGAAACGTCATCAGTATTCATGTCGACATGACTGCGTTCCACGAGCAGAAGGTTGCCAGCGAACAAAAATCTGAACAGTTCCGCGTGATCATGGAGACCGTCAATCAGGGTATCAGCATGATGGATGCCAATCTTGATTGCGTCGTGGCAAATGACAAATTTCATGAACTTCTGGATTTTCCGGCTGAACTAGGTGCCTCTGGTACCTCCTTCGAAGAGTTACTGAGATACAACGCTGAACGCGGCGAATACGGTGATGGTGATGTGGAGGAACTGGTTTTAGAACGCCTCGAACTTGCCAAAAAACTTGAGCCCCATTGTTTTGAGCGACAGCGGCCGAATGGCCAAGTCATGCAAATTTGCGGCATGCCCGTTCCAAGCGGTGGTTTCGTCACAACCTATACGGATATCACCGAGCGCAGGGCAAATGAAAACACGCTGCGCAAAAGAGAACGGGAGCTGACAGAGCAAAACGAACTTTTCAATACAGCGATTGACAATATGACGCAGGGTCTTGTCATGTTCGACAACGAGCGTCGGCTGGTTGTATGCAACAAGCGCTTCAGCGAAATTTACGATCTGCCGGATCTCCTTTGTATGCCGGGCACACATGGCCAAGAGATCATAATGTTTCTTTTGGCGCGAGGTGACATTGTGGGAGTTGAGCCCGAGGCCTATTTGAACGAATGGCGTAAAAGGACATTGTCGTCGGGGCAAAATACATGGACCCGGGAACTTTCCGGCGGGCGCACAATTACCATAACCCATAAGCGGATGTCCAATGGCGGTTGGGTCGCGACCCATGAGGACCGGACAGAATTACGTCAGATTCAGGTCCGCCTGGAGCACATGGCGCACCATGATGAATTGACGCAGCTTCCAAACAGGGCCGTGATGCGCCAGCGGGTTGAGCAATGTTTGGCGACTTCACAGGAAGGCAAGGAATTTGCAGTCCTGTGCCTTGATCTTGACCGTTTCAAGAGCGTCAATGATACTCTGGGGCATCCCATGGGTGACAAATTGCTGCAATCGGTTGCCAAACGGCTGGAAAGCTGTGTCGAAGATACGGACACGATCGTGCGGCTGGGTGGTGATGAATTTGCGATCATTCAGATGTCGGAGGATCAACCGCGTGCGGCATCTGACCTGGCAGAGCGGGTTTGCACAATTCTTGCCCAGCCCTTTGAACTTGAAACCCATCAGGTTGTCGTTGGCACAAGTATTGGCGTTGCCATCGCGCCGCGGGACGGAACCGATCCTGATCAGCTTTTGAAAAATGCCGACATGGCGCTTTACCGGGCTAAAAATGAAGGCCGGGGAAGTTTTCGCTTCTTTGAATTTGAGATGGATACCTCAATGCGGGCGCGAAGAAGTCTTGAGCTGGATCTGCGCAAGGCCTTCAACCAGGGTGAGTTCGAACTGCATTACCAGCCCTTGGTCAATCTGGCGTCCAATGAGGTAACCGGATTTGAAGCTTTGTTGCGTTGGAATCATGAAGAGCGTGGCAATGTGTCGCCAACTGAATTCATCCCCATAGCAGAGGAAATAGGATTGATTATTCCTTTGGGGGAATGGGTGGTAAACAAGGCCTGCATGGACGCGAAGCAATGGCCGGGCAATACAAAAATCGCCGTCAATCTGTCACCGCTGCAGTTTCGCAATGAGAATTTGATCGAGATGGTGTTCAAGGCGCTGGCCAGATCGCATTTGCCCCCCAGCCGGCTTGAGTTGGAGATTACAGAGAGGGTGCTGCTCGATCATAATGACGAGACACTGGCTACGTTGCATGCTTTGCGAGACCTGGGGGTGCGGATCTCCATGGACGACTTTGGGACAGGCTATTCATCGCTGAGCTATTTGAGAAGTTTCCCATTCGACAAGATCAAGATCGACCGTTCGTTTATCAATGATTTGTCCAAACGCGACGAGACAGCCGTCATTGTCAGTGCGGTTGCCAGTCTGAGTCAGAACCTCGGCATGGTAGCGACTGCCGAGGGGGTGGAGACACAGAGCCAGCGTGATCAGGTCAGTGCTGCCGGTTATACCGAGATGCAGGGTTTCCTTTTCAGCGCGGCGCGCCCGGCAGAGGAAATCACCCGGATGTATTTTTCCGATGAAGACCTTCAAGTTGCGCTCGTTTGAGCAGATCGCGCATTGGGTTGAGTAGAGCTCCGGTGGTCCATTAAGTCTCTTTATACGCCCGATAAGATAAATTTTCAGATAAAAGTATTATTTTTCAATAGCTTGCAACACTTCAAGCAAGAACGTGACAAATACCACATTCTTCCAACAGGCGATCGACTAGTGTGAACTTGTGTCATGGAAGAGGAGTTTTCTGGTTGAGGATCTTGACGATTTTTTTGTGATTGAGGGACCTTAATGGGAATCACGAAGGAAGCGTGCAGAATCTCTCCGAAAATTGAGGCTGCGTTGAACGTCTGTCGTCCGCCCACGACAGATATGTTTACGTCACTTGTTTGAGCCGGCCTCCAAAATGACCTACCACCCGTGCATTACTCCGATTTTGCACGGGTGGTCCTCCATTTTTCCATCCATCAAAACCTGATTTTGAGCAAACCGCTTTACACGCCCAGCCGGTCGCGCAGCCGATAGGCCAGGACGGAAGGTGCCAGGAACCAGGGATTGCCCGTATAAAGCGGGCGTGTTTGAAACGGCACGGTGTCAAACGCCGTTTTGCCATCTTTTCTTCCTGCTGCCTGCCGGCCCATGCGCATGCCGAGATAGCTGGCCATGCCAACGCCTGATCCGCAGTATCCCATCGCGTAATAAAGGCCGTTGTCCTGACCTTTGTGCATCAAACTATCAAAACTGAAGGCGACAAAACCATTCCACGAGTGGCTGATGCGGGTTCCTTTGAGTTGTGGCAGCAGGCGCAGCAATTCCGCATGAAGTTTTGGCCCGCTTTTGCGCGGGTCTGTCTCGTGAAGTGAAACGCGACCTCCGAACAGAATGCGTTTGCGGTCGGGAGAGGGCCGGTAGTAATAAACCAGCTTCCTCGTATCGGACAGGATCCGGTTCTTCGGCATCAGCCGGTCCATCTGTTCCGGTGCAATTTCCTCAGTCGCAATGATATAGGAACCAATCGGGATCACTCGCCTTTGGTGCCAGGGTGTCAATGGTCCCGTGTAGCCATTGGTTGCCAGTATAACGCGTCCGGCGCGCACCGGCCCTCGGCTGGTTTCAAGCTGGAAGGCATTCCCGGTACGTTGTAATTGGGCCACGCGACAATGGGAGATGACGCAGGCTCCGGCTTCACGGGCGACGCGCAGCAGTCCCTGGTGATATTGGCCCGGGTCAATGCTTGCATGATGCGGGAACACCACGCCGCCATGATAGACGTCGGTGGCAAGTTCCGTGTGCTGGTCGGCCCTGGAGACCATGTAAGCATCGTTCTTGAAAGCCGGATTTTCGTCTTTACATGCGCGCGACAGCGTTTGAAAGAGGCGGGCCGTATGGGCGCCGTGAAACCGGCCAACCTTTTCAAATCCGCAATTGATCTGTTCTTCGCGCACGAAGCGCTCGATATAATCCAGCGAGGCTTGGCCTTCCTTGAGAATATCTGTGGCGTGCTTTTCCCCATAACGCGATGACAGGGCGGCAAAGTCCGGTTTGACGCTGGTTGAAATCTGGCCGCCATTGCGTGTGCTGCACCCAAAGCCGGCGGATTCGGCGTCAAGGACCAGGGTGGACAATCCCTCGCGTGCCGTCTGGATTGCCGCATGGAGGCCCGTATAACCCGAACCGATAATGACCACATCGGCCTCATCCGGCAGGGCCGCGTCTGTTCGCGGCTCGGGCTGTGCATTGTCCCACCAATAGGGTGCGGGTTTGAAGTCGGATGTGAATAATGACGATTGTGACGCCATGCTCAGGTTCCTTGATTGTCTTCCAGAATGAGGTCGGATGCCTTTTCACCCACCATGATGGCGGGTGCATTGGTGTTGCCGGTCGTCAGTGTGGGAAAGATTGATACGTCAACGACACGAAGTCCATCGATCCCGTGAACCCGAAGACGATGATCCACCACATCTGCGCCCGCGTCCGGCCCCATGCGACAGGTGCCGGCGGGGTGAAAAACCGTTCCTGAACGTTGGCGGATATCGGCGAGGAGTTCTTCCGGCGACCGGATGTGGGGCCCGGGTGCCAGTTCAGCCTCGATGACCTCAGCCAGTGCGGGCGCCGCTGCCAGCTTGCGCAGGAAGGCCGCCCCTTCCATCATTTCATCCACATCGTGCCGGGTGGAGAGATAATTGGGATGGATGGCGGGCGCCTCGAAAGGATCGCTGGAGCGTATCTCCAGATGGCCGCGACTGGTTGGCCGTGTTGGTTGCGCGCTGAGCAGGAAACCGGGGAAGGGATCCGGGTTCATCAGCGGTCTTTTGCCGGGTGGGGCCTTGGTGTAGCTCACCGGCGAGAAAAACAATTGCATATTCGCCTGTTCAAGGCCGTCGCGCGAGCGAATGAATGCACCGGCCTGATTGACCCCGAGCGACAGCGGGCCACGGCGCGTCAGGACATAGCGCATTCCGTGCAGCAGTTTCCCCCACCAGGGGGAGAGCTGGTTATTGAGCGTTGGCACGCGGGATCGGTAGAGATAATCGATGCACAGATGATCCTGCAGGTTCTGCCCGACGCCCGGCGCATCGTGGACAATCGGGATATCCAGCGTGCTGAGATGTTTGGCGGGGCCGATGCCGGACAATTGCAGCAATTGCGGCGAATTGACTGCTCCGGCAGAGAGGATCACATCGTTTGAGGCGAACGCCTGAACGCGTTTGCCATGCTGCTGATATTCGATGCCGATGGCTTTTTTGCCTTCAAACAGGATACGCGTTGCATGGGCATGGGTCTCGACCTGCAGGTTCTTGCGTTTGCGGGCAGGACGCAGATAGGCCCGGGCGGCAGACATGCGCAGACCGTCCCTGACGGTGTTCTGATAGAGGCCGAATCCCTCATTTGTCTGACCGTTGAAGTCGGCATTGCGGGGCAGACCGCTTTGCATTCCCGCCTGAATGAACGTGTCACACAGGGGATGCAGGTCGCGTTCCATGGTTGACACATGCAGTGGCCCTTGGCCGCCGCGCAGGGCATCGCCACCCAGGTCATTGGTTTCGGATTTTTTGAAGTATGGCAGGACATCCTGCCAGCCCCATCCCGGATTGCCGAGGTTCTCCCAACCATCAAAATCGCTGGCGTGACCGCGAATATAGACCATGGCATTGATGGCGCTGGAGCCACCCAGCACCTTGCCGCGCGGCCAGTAACTGCGACGACCGTCTGTTCCGGCATCCGGTTCTGTCTGGTACATCCAGTTTACCCGGCTGTTGTAGAAGGTCTTGCCGTAACCGATGGGCATCCAGATCCAGAGATTCAGATCATGGCCACCGGCTTCCAGCAGCAGCACTTTGTGGCGGCCATTTGCCGAGAGACGATTGGCAAGAACACAGCCGGCAGAGCCTGCTCCGACGATGATGAAATCATAGGTAGGCATGGTCGACCCGGCGCTTGCCTTTGGGCATGATGGCCTCAGCCTTTCGACTTGTCGCGCTGGACTGCAATGGTCACAAGAGCGAGCAGGCCCGAGCCCAACATCAGGACGAATGAGACGGCATTGAGCACTGGTGTCGAGCCGACCTTTGCCATCCGGTCATACATGGTGATTGTCAAAGGGGACTCCGAGCCGACCAGAAACAGCGTTGTATTGAAGTTCTCGAATGAAACCAGAAAGGCGACGATGCCGGCAGCGATCATGGCCGGACGCAGAAATGGCAGGGTAATGGTCCAGAGCACACGCGCACGGCTGGCGCCCAGATTAAAGGCTGCCTCTTCCATGGACTCATCGAATTTCTTCAGGCGTGCCGTGATCACCAGAGACGTGATCGTGGTGATGAAGGCAAACTGCCCCAGAACCACCAGCGCAATGCCGGGCCGCAAGGCATCAATCTCGATGTCGAAGCGGTTTTCAAGGCCATTGGCAATGGTGCTTGCCAGAACGAGCATTGAGATACCCAAAATGACACCGGGAATGACCAGCGGCAGAATCATCAGAATATAAAGAGCGTTTTTTGCCGGGAACTGACCTCTTACAAACAGGAAGGCATTGCAGGTGCCGACCGCGACGGAAAGCATGGAGACAATCGATGCAATGACAAAGGAGTAATAGAGGCCACTGAGCAGACGCCGGTCATGAAACATGCCAAGCTTCGGCTCGGTGTCATTGAAAAACCAGTCCAGTGTAAAGCCTCGCCACGGCAGGGAAGGGAAAAGTGAATCATTGAAGGCAAAACTGCCGGCGGCAATCAGTGGCGCGGCCAGGAAGATGAAGAATGCGAGCACATAGAGACGGTATCCCCACAGGAAGGCCGCGTTTTTATTGCGATAGGCCATCGTCAGCTCCTCGCAACCGTGTTGGCAAGCGTCTGGCCTGTTATTTTCAGGCCGAGCCAGACAACAAAAGAGGTGAAGACAAGCAGCAGGAAGCCGAAGGCAGCGCCTGATTCCCAGTTGAAGCGGGTGATGAACTGGTCATAGATCTGTTCGGTGAACCAGCTGGAATTCTTGCCGCCGAGCAATATCGGCGTCAGATAGCTGCCGGCTGTCAGCATGAATACGACAATGCATCCCGACACGATGCCCGGCATGGCGTAGGGAATGATGATGCGCCGCAGAACGGTGGGGCCGCTGCCGCCGAGATTATAGCCTGCCTCGATCATCGCATTGTCCATCCCGTCCAGGGTGGAGACCAGCGGAACGATCATGAACAGGATCACCGTATAGACCAGCCCGATGATGACGGTCACATCATTGTAGAGAAATTCGATCGGCTCGTGGACGAGGCCGCTCCATTGCAGAACAGAGGAGATTACCCCGGTTTCGCGCAATAGGAGAATCCAGCCGAAAGCGCGAATCAGATCACTGACCCACAGGGGCACGAGGCACAGGAGGAACAGCGCGCCGCGTGTCCGATTACCGGCAATTTTGGCGATGTAATAGGCAATGGGGAAGCCGATCAACAGCGCCAGAACCGTCACCAGCAGTGACATCGACCCGGTGCGCAGCAGGGTGTTCCAATAGATTGGCTCGTTGATGAAGTCGATATAATTGCCCAGACCATATTCATAGACCCGTGGCGCCACTTTTTCACGCAATGACAAGACGACCATGCCCATATGGGGGATAATGATCAACAGCAGGATCCACAGCGCAAAGGGCGTGAACAGCAAGATCAGGGAGAGGCGCTTGACGTCTTTTTGCATCAGGCGGGCCTCATGTTCTGAAACACATGGTCTGTTGCGGTGACCAGACCAGACGAACAGCTTCACCCGGACGCAGGTCATCGGTGCCGCCGGTCAGTGTGACATCGGCTTCAATCAGTTGACCGGAGCTGCTGCGCACCAGAACACGGCTGTTGGCGCCGTTGAACAGCAGGCTGTCTACCTTGCCATCCAGCTGATTGACGGGCGCGGGCGCGTCCTCGGCAGGGCCGGTGCCCTGGCGATGTGCCTGAATGAATTCCGGGCGGACGAAAATTTCGACGCTCTGGCCGGCCTCGGGTTTTGTGCCGCCTGCCGGACTGCACAGCAACGTCAGGCCAGCATCGGTTTCAACGGTTGCCGTATCGCCATTGATCGCGGTCATGCGACCGGACCAGCGATTGCTGTCGCCGACAAAGCCTGCGACAAAAGACGTGTTGGGAGCGTGATAGAGTTCCTGCGGTGTCCCGATCTGTTCAAACTTGCCCTGATTCATGATCGCGACGTGATCGGACATGACAAGGGCTTCAGACTGGTCGTGGGTAATGTAAACGAAGGTGGTGTTGAACTGGTGCTGCAACAGCTTGAGTTCAATCTTCATCGCTTCGCGCAGCTTGAGGTCAAGCGCGCCCAGCGGTTCATCCAGCAGCAGCACGTCCGGATCAAGCACCATGCAGCGGGCGATGGCAATGCGCTGTTTCTGGCCACCGGATAATTGATGTATTTCGCGCTCGGCCACATCAGGCAGCGCAATCCTGTCCAGCACGTCGCGCACGCGCCGTTCGATTTCGGCTTTGCTGGCGCCGTTGCATTTCAGTCCGTAGGCGATGTTTTCATAGACATTCATCATCGGGAACAGAGCCAGATGCTGAAAGACCATTTTGACGTTGCGTTTGTTGGGGGCCTTGTCGATGACCGATTTGCCCTTGATCCTGATGTCGCCGGAGGCCGGGTCTTCAAAGCCGGCAATCATCCGCATCAGGGTCGTCTTGCCACAGCCGGAGGGCCCGAGAATGGAGAAAAACGAGCCGCTTGGAATCGTGAAAGAGACATCATCGACAGCACGAACGGGACCAAAATTCTTGGAAACGTTGATGCATTCGAGATCATAGGCCGGAGAAGTGGTCATTCAGTGCCTTTGCAGTGCCCTGGGGTGTCAGACGCTGCAAAGCCTGTTGAGCAATGCAGCGTCCATTGTTGCTACAGATCAGCCGCCTGTTGACGCCTTGATCTTTTCAAGAGCCTTGCCTTCCATGTCCTCAACACCTGGAGGAATGTTTGCGAAGAACTTGAGATTGTCGATATCGGCTGGTGTGAACGATGCATTGACCGCAGCTTTCTTGTCTGCAGGAAGCAGATCAAGACCACCCTTGACCGCTGCAATCGCACCGGTGCTGCCGGACATGATCGTGACATTTTCCGGCTGAAGGACAAAGTTGATCCACTTGTAGGCTGCATCGTCAGCCTTGCCCTTGCGTGGTATCGCAAAGGTGTCGATCCAGGCCAGCGCACCCGTTGAAGGGGGTACGAAAACGATATTGGGGTTCTCTGCGTAGAGTTTGTAGGCCGTCGAATCCCATGTTTCGGAACCGACAATTTCGCCTGACAGCATCATTGCAGACAGGTCATCGCCACCTTTCCAGTAGGCCTTGATGTTGTCCTTGCAGACGATCAGCTTGTCGACGACTTCGTCGAGGATCGACTGGTATTTGTCCAGATCGCTATAGGCTGCGAACGGGTCGTGGCCCATGGCAAAGGCTGTGCCCAGCAGAATGGTCCGCTTGAGGCGCATGGAGGTCTTGCCCTTGTACTTCGGATCGCAAAGGTCGGACCAGCTCTTGAGATCAGGCGCCTTTGACTTGTCGGCCATCAGGCCGGATGTTCCCCACTGATGCGGCACTGCATAGACATCGCCATCAATCGTGGTGTTGGCCTTGACGCCATCCAGAAGGCTTTTTTCCATGGCATCAGTATTGATTTTGGAAAGATCAAGCGCCTTGTAGATATCGTATTCAAGCTGGGCTGCATAAATGCGGTCGTGGCTCGGCTGGGCCAGGTCAAAACCTGCACCACCTGTGGCACGCAGCTTGGCGATCATTTCCTCATTGTTGGAAAATGTCACTTCAACCTTGATATCAGGATTTTCAGCTTCGAATTTCTTGACCAGTTCATCAGGCGCATAGGAGCCCCAGGTCAATAGTCTGAGGGTTTCGGCCTGCGCCATCGATGCCGTACTCAGAATCGTGGCTGCCAGCAGTGTGGCAAGTGTCGCTTTCAATCGCATTGTATTCTCCCTTTGTTGTCACCATTGATTGTAGAGTAACCTTCTGATGATCAGATGGAAGTCTAGAATCACATTGGTCTGTGAAATATATCCATTACCGATATTCAAGCAGACCAATTTTTCCTGTCAGACTCTGCCACCGTTTTCAAGATTGCGACCCCGCGCCTGATCTCATCAGGATTGGTTCCGCCAAACCCCAATACCAGTCCTTTGCGTGAAATTGGTGACAGACAATAACGATTGAGCGGCGCCACAATGATGTTTTCCTCAGCGGCCCTTTTGACCAGCCGGTTTTCGTCGCTGGCGTCATCGAGATAGCCCACTGTGTGGAAGCCGCTTGCGGTGGATTGCACGCGCATGAGATGCTTCATGGTCGAAGCGGCCTCAAGCAAGGCATCGTGGCGCGCCTTGTAGGTGCGGCGCATGAGGCGAATATGCGTTGAAAATTGCCCTTCCTCCATGAACTCCGCGACAATGGCCTGGGTGGCGGTTGGTACGCCGCTCAGCCATGAGGCCGTCACCTTCTCGAAGGTGTCGATCAGTCCCGGCGGTGACAGGATGAAACCCAGACGCAAGGAGGGAAACAGCGATTTGGAGAAGGTGCCGACATAGATGACCCGTCCTTGCGAATCGATGCTCTTGAGCGGCGGTTGAGGCTGATTTCCGTAGTAGAATTCACCATCATAATCATCTTCAACGATCATCGCGTCAGCGTTTTCTGCAGCTTGGAGAAGCTGAAGACGCCGCGACAGGCTCATCACATGACCCAGCGGTTGCTGATGCGATGGCGTGACAAAGGCCAACCGAAAATGCGGCGCCTTTTGCAGCCCATCGGTCACCACAAGGCCATTTTCATCAATATCCACGGGAACCAGATCGGCTCCGCTTGCCACCAGTGCATTGCGGGCTCCGATCGCTCCGGGATTTTCGAACCAGACATGGTCGCCGGGATTGAGAAGAACCGAACTGATCAGGGAAAAGGCCTGCTGTGCCCCGGCCACAATGAAGATCTGCTCGGGATCACATTTGATGCCGCGCCCCGCATTGAGATGGGTCGCAATGGCCCGGCGCAACCCGGCGTGTCCCAACGGATGGCCATAACCCATGATGTCATCGCGGTTGCCGCGCCAATGGCGAGCCGACAGGCGGGCCCAATGGGCCACGGGAAAAGCATCCAGCGCGGGCAGGGCGGTGATAAAGGTTTGCGAGCGGTGGGGCAGCCAGGAGCGGGGTGCGAAATGGCGGGCCGCATGGGTGGTGGCGTGGGACAATCGGGGTTCGATTGCGGGCGCGGGACCACTTTGCGGCGCCATTTGGGTGCGCGGCTGATTGGCCAGCGCCGTGCTGACATAGGTTCCGGATCCGACACGCGACTCCAGCAATCCTTCAGCAATCAGCCTGTCGAGCGCATCAATGACAGTTGTTCTCGATACACCCACTTCCCGGGCCAGGGTCCTGCTGGCCGGCAGCCGGTCGCCGGGTGTGGCGCCGCCCGACAGAATGATATCGCGCAGGCCCATATAAAGCTGGATGCTGATCTTGCGGTCGGAACCCCTGTCGATGCGCAGAGACGACAGCAATGCACCGGCTTCAGTCTTCATGTTGGATCCCCCCGAAGTGAATTGGACCACACAAATAGCTATAATGGACCTTATCGCAAGACCAATTGCGTTTATTCTGCCAGCGGGACGACAGGCTGCGTGAATAGACGAGGACGCCATGAAGATTCAGAAGATCGAGACCTTTACCGATGAATACGTGTGTTTTGTTCGGATAACCCGGGAAGACGGTGCGCAGGGCTGGGGTCAGGTGTCACCCTATTTCGCCGATATCACGGCGCAGGTCCTGCACCGTCAGGTGGCGCCCCACGTGCTGGGCCGGGACGCATTCGATATTGACACACTTGTCGATCTGGTCACGGAACGCGAGCACAAGTTTCCCGGCTCCTATCTGCGCCGCGCCATTTGCGGACTCGATACCGCATTATGGGATATGCGCGGCAAGCTGGAAGGCAAACCGGTCTGTGCGCTGATCGGCGGCACGCCGGGTCAAATCAGGACTTATGGGTCGTCGATGAAACGGGATATTACACCGAACGATGAGGCGGACCGTCTGTCCCGATTGCGCGACGCATTCGGTTTTGACGCCTTCAAGTTTCGCATTGGCGCCGAATGTGGCCATGATATCGACGAGTGGCCCGGACGCACGGAAGAGATCGTGCCGACCATGCGCAAGGCGATGGATGACAATGTTGCATTGCTGGTGGATGCCAATTCGGGCTTTTCGCCAAAGCGGGCCATCGCGGTTGGCCACATGCTGCAGGACAACGGCATCAGCCATTATGAGGAACCGTGTCCCTATTGGGAGTACGCGCAGACCAAGCAGGTAACCGACGCCCTTGAAATCGATGTGACCGGCGGCGAGCAGGATTGCTCGCTAGCGGACTGGCGGCGGATGATCAATGATCGCGTCGTTGACATTATTCAACCGGATATCTGTTATCTCGGCGGTTTGACCCGCACCCTGCGTGTCGCCAAAATGGCGGAAGTCGCAGGAATTCCCTGTACGCCGCATGCGGCCAATCAGTCGATGGTGACGCTTTTCACCATGCATCTGTTGCGCGCCATTCCGAATGCCGGAAAATATCTGGAATTCTCCATCGAGGGCGAAGATTATTATCCGTGGCAGGACGACCTCTTTGTTGAATCGCCCTACGCGATCCGCGACGGCAAGGCTACCGTTACGGATGCACCCGGCTGGGGTGTCGAGGTCAGTCCGCAGTGGCTGGAAAAATCACATTATCAGATCAGTCAACTGAATGGTTGAAATACTGCAAATATACCACCAAGGAGCAATTTTTACATTTTTCTGCACATTTTGACTGGTAAACAGGACCGCAGGGCCCTTCCTGTGTATAAAGAAACTTGAAAATACAGGCTTCACGGGCCATGTAAGTTTGGGGCAAATGGTGCGTGCTGGCGTGCCTTTTAACGCGCCGACATTGTCCAGCTCAGGGAGAGGAGAATTTCCCATGTCTATTTTGAAACGCGGCCTCAAAGGCGCACCGGTCAAACGTCTTCAGGAAAAACTTGGCATTGGCGCAGACAGGGATTTTGGCCCGGGCACCCAGAAAGCTGTCAAGGAATTCCAGAAAGCCAATGGGCTTGCTGTTGATGGCATCGCCGGACCGGATACATTCACGGCCATGGGCTTGCATGAGCTTGTTCTCTTGCGCGTTGGCTCTCGCGGCGATGCCGTGAAGAAAATGCAGCAGGAACTGGGCATAGATGCCGATGGACAATTTGGTTCAGGCACGAAGAAGGCCGTGATGGAATTTCAGAAAGCCAATGGGCTTGTCGCTGATGGCATGGCTGGCCCCGCAACGCTTTCCAAGATGGAATCCTTTGCCGCGACCCATGATGCCAGCATCGTCAAGAAAGCCGGCATTCAGCCGGATGAAGAACATTTTGGTGGTGAGCCATTGCCCGAGATCAAGGGTTCCGAAGCTGTGAAAGGTGATGCCGCAGCCGCGCCCGAGAAATCGCTTTGGGGCAAGGTGACGGGCTGGTTCTCCTGATCGGACATTTCCCGGCCAACTGGCGGTTGAAATGACCATTTGAATTGAAGCCCGTGGCCCTTGGTTGCGGGCTTTTCTGTTGCTGAATGTGCTGCGGGAACGGCAGTCGAGCAAGATTGGACAGGCACCTTGATGAATGAAACCAATTTCCTGCGTCAATTGTTCGATGCTGCCGTTGCTGCTGCCGATCCGATGCTGACGGTTCCCGTCGCATTGCCGGAAAAGCCGGAAGGCCGGGTCGTCGTCATCGGCGCAGGCAAGGCCTCGGCCCGCATGGCCGAAGCCGTTGAAAGTGTCTGGGGGCCGTGTGAAGGCCTTGTCATCACCCGTTATGGCTACGCGCGCCCATGCAAGGGCATCGAGATCGTCGAAGCGGCGCATCCGGTTCCCGATGAGGCAGGCCGGATGGCGACGGAGAGGATGCTGGACCTGCTGAACGGTCTTGGTGAAGATGATTTTGTTCTGGCGCTGATTTCCGGAGGCGGGTCAGCGTTGCTGGTCGCTCCGGCAGGGCGGATCACGCTGGCGGAAAAACAGCAACTCAACGCCGACCTTCTGGCGTCGGGTGCACCCATCGATCGGATGAATGCAGTGCGCAAGCATCTTTCGCGGGTCAAGGGCGGGCAGCTTGCTGCCGCTGCCTATCCGGCACGGCTGTTGTCGCTGATGATCTCCGACGTGCCCGGCGATGATCCGGCGTTCATTGCCTCGGGTCCGACAGTGGGTGAAAAAACGCAGCCTGCAGAAGCGGCGCAGATTCTCGGTCAATATGGCATTTCCATACCGGCTTCCATTGCCGCGGTGCTGAATGGCCCGAACAGGGTCCTTTCACCGGACGATGCGCGGCTTTCGCGAACGGAAAACCGTATCATTTCGGCGCCGTCCCAATCACTGGCAGCGGCGGCAAAAATTGCGCGGACGCAGGGTATTCTTGTGCGGGATCTGGGAGATGCCCTGGAGGGTGAGGCCAGCGCGTTGGGGGCGGCGCAGGCGCGCCAGGCGCAGACAATCCAGCGCCAGCTTGCACCGGGGGATGCGCCTGTTCTGCTGCTTTCGGGCGGCGAATGCACCGTATCGGGTCGCGGTGGCGGCATTGGCGGGCCCAATGCGGAATTCGCGCTTGCCGCGGCCATTCAACTGGCCGGACATGCCGGCATATATGCACTTGCCGGTGATACGGACGGTGTGGACGGAAGGGCAGAGATTGCCGGTGCCATCATCGGCCCGGAAACACTGAACAAGACCAAGGCCCTCGGGCTGGACGCCGGGACCTATCTGGCAAATAATGACAGCCACAGCTTTTTTGCAGCGATCGACGGTCAACTCATCACCGGTCCGACACTGACCAATGTCAATGATTTCAGGGCTTTTCTGATTCAGCCAACAAAGGCCTGATTCAGCCAACAAGGGTTTGAACAATGCTCCGGCACTGCGTATTTTTGAATTTCGATGCCGCTCACTCGGGCGAGGCGCGGATGAAGATATTGGCTGAACTCGGTGCGCTGGTGAAGGAGGTCGATGGCATGGTCGGCTTCGAATATGGACCCAACCTGGATTTCGAGCAGAAATCGCTGAATTACCGCGAGGGGTTCATCGCAAGTTTTCGCGATCATGCTGCACTATCAGCCTATGCAGAGCATCCGGTTCACCAGGCGCTGGGTGCCCGGTTGGCAGAAATGTGCGTTGGCGGCTTTGAGGGGATCATTGTATTCGATCTGGACGTGGCTGACTGAAATTTACAGCGCACTGGCGGCTGCAGTCACCAGCGCGTGGTGCAGGGAACCGGCGGACGAGCGGGCACCCAATATCGTGTAGCGGCTGCCTGCGTCCCGGCAGATCACAAAGACCCCCAGATGTTCCATCACCGTGCGCACGGCGGAACCCGTCGGCATCTTTTCGATATCCACCATGCAAAGCCGTTCAAGCAGTTTCAAGGCACCGCTGCCATTCAGCTCAATACAAGCCCAGGCACCGGATTGCTCGGTAATCGAGGCCGTGTCGGCGAAGGTCGCTTTGAGGATCGCGGCAATGTCCTCGTATTTGTCCAGCCTTGTTTCAACAAACCATTGGTCCGGCCCGGTCCAGAACAGTGAGAATTCCTTGCCCTCCACAAGTCCCGATGGGCCGGGGAGCGCGGAGCCAAACAGTTCTTTGGCCGCGGCGGCAAAGGCTTTCTCTTGCCCTCTGCGGCAGGCCAGAGAGGCCATATGGGGCGTATCGTTCAAGGCGATTGTCAATCCATCGAACTGGCTGTCGCCGATGGATCCATCAGGCAATGATGGTGTCGGGGTCAATCCATGTTCAGCCACGAAGACGCTCCCCTTGCGGATCAATGAAATGCGGACTGACAACCTCTACGGCGACCGAATCACCGCCAAGTGGATTGACCGCACGCAGGGTTTCGCCGAGGCGATTGCCGCCGTCTTTGAGGAAGCCAAGACCGATGGCATGGCCCAGATTGGGTGAATAGGCGACCGATGTCATATAGCCCTCGTCAAGGGTGGCGGCCTCGGGGTTGGTTCCTGCAATGAAATGCGCACCGGCTTTCAGGGGATCCTGATTGTTCAGCGGGCGAAAACCCACCAGTCGCAAGGCGTCTTCACGCATCAGGCCCTCACGACGCGACAGGACGGCGCCGATGGAATCCTTGGTCTGGGATACCATGCGGCCCATGCCCAGATTGTGCGCCGTTGTGGTGCCGTTCAATTCGTTGCCGGCGGCATGTCCCTTTTCTATGCGCATCACCCCCAATGCCTCTGTGCCATAGGGCGTGACATCAAACTCTTTGCCCGCCTCCATCAACTGGCGGATCAGTGCATCGCCGTAGCGTGTCGGCACGGCAATCTCGAAAGCCAGTTCGCCGGAAAAGGAGATCCGGAACAGCCGGGCGCGCAATCCTCCGCAGATCGTAATCTCGCCGCAACCCATGAAGGGAAAGGCGTCGTTTGAAATGTCGAAGGCGGGATCAACCAGTTTTTGCAACAGCTTGCGGGCATTGGGCCCGGCAACGGCATATTGCGCCCAGGCTTCCGTCGTGGAGATGAGTTGCACATCCAGATCCGGCCAGAGGCACTGACGGCAAAATTCAAGATGGCGGTAGACGGCAACGGCGTTGACGGTGGTTGTGGTCATCACGAAATGTGTTTCGGCAAGTCGAGCAGTCGTGCCGTCATCCATCACCATGCCGTCCTCGCGCAGCATCAACCCGTAACGGGCCTTGCCAACGGCAAGTTTGGCAAATCCGTTGCAGTAGACCCGATTGATGAATGTGGCGGCATCGTTTCCCTGGATATCGATTTTACCCAATGTCGTGACATCGCATAGGCCGACAGATCCTCGGGTGGCCAGGACTTCGCGGTCGACGCTTTCACGCCAATGGGTCTCGCCGGGCCGGGGAAACCATTGCGCCCGCAACCACATGCCGGTTTCGACAAAACTTGCGCCCTGTTCCTGAGCCCATTTGTGCGAGGGTGTCAGGCGGGTCGGGCGAAAATGCCCATCAGTGGACCTGCCGGCCATGACGCCGATGGAGACCGGTGTATAGGGCGGACGATAAATCGTCGTGCCTGTTTGCGGTATTGATTGCCCACTCAGTTCGGCCATGATGGCCAGGGCCGATATATTCGATGTTTTGCCCTGATCGGTCGCCATCCCCATCGTCGTGTAACGTTTGAGGTGTTCGACGGAACGAAAATTTTCCTGATGGGCCTGTTTGACATCCTTGACCGTCACGTCGTTCTGCAAGTCCAGCCAGGCACGCGCCTTGCCCGAGGGGACGTGCCAGAATGGCGACAGGCGAAACTCGGCGTCCTCGGCCTGTGGCAGTTCGGGTCTGCTGGCTGCGAAGCCCAGGTCATTCAACAGGGTCAGTGCCTGTTGTGCGCCACCCTCCAGAGCGGCTGCGGTGCTCATCTGGCCGTTTGCAGCACCGGCGACCGTCAAGCCGGGCGGGCATGCGCCCGGCACAAAGGAAGCTATGGCATCGTTCCAGACGGGGCGGCCACGCTGGTGACCGGTCAGATGCACATTGGGATTCCAGCCGCCGGACACGCCCAAGGTCGTGCAGGCAATTGTCTGCATCTGCCCGTCGGACTGCCTGACAACTATGCTTTCCAGGCCCAGCCGTCCCTTGGTGTCGACAACCCGGGCGCCGAACATATGGTTGGTGCCCTCAATTCTTGTGCCTTGCGACCGCGTGTCGATGATGGCTGCAACAGCAACGCCCTTTGCCATGAGGTCGGATGCGGTGCGCAATCCGTCATCATTGTTGGTGAAGATCGCCGCTGTTTTTCCGGGCGTGACTGCCCAGCGATTGACATAGGCCCGCAGCGCCCCCGCCAGAAGGATGCCGGGCCGGTCATTGTTGCCAAAGGCAATGGGGCGTTCCGTGGCCCCGGCGCACAGGAGGGTGCGTTTGGCATAGATCCGCCAGAGTATCTGCCGGGGCTTGCCGGGCAGGGGGGCGAGCAGATGGTCCGAAACCCGCTCGACAGCGCCACATATGCCGTGGTCAAAGGCGCCGATAATGGTGGTGCGGGGCATGATGCGCACATTGGGCATGGCCTCGAGTTCAGCCAGGGTCGCCGCCACCCAATGCGGGCCGTCGCTGTCTCCAAGGCTGAATGTTTCAGCGTTGAGACGGCCCCCGAGCGCAAAATCCTCGTCTGCCAGGATAATCCGTGCGCCTGCCCGTCCGGCTGTCAGTGCGGCGGCAAGACCGGCCGGGCCGGAGCCGACAATCAGCAGATCACAATGCAAAAAGCCCTTGTCATAGGCGTCCGGGTCGGGCTGCATCGACAGGCGGCCCAGACCGGCTGCACGCCGGATGATCGGCTCGTAGACTTTTTCCCAGAAGGCTTTCGGCCACATGAAGGTCTTGTAGTAGAAACCGGCGGTCAGAAAGGGCGCGAACAGATCATTGATGCCCATGGCGTCAAAGGCCAGCGAGGGCCAGCGATTCTGGCTCTGCGCCTCAAGCCCGTCAAACAATTCGGCAATGGTGGCACGCGTATTGGGCTCCCGGCGCGCGTCGCTGCGCAGTTCAACCAGAGCGTTGGGCTCCTCCGAACCGGCTGTGAATGCGCCGCGTGGACGGTGGTATTTGAAACTGCGCCCCATCAGACGCACATTGTTGGCAAGCAGAGCAGATGCCAGCGTGTCGCCCTGGTGTCCCGCGTAAGTCTTGCCGTCGAAGCGGAAGGTCAGCTGTTTCGAGCGGTCGATCTGGCCACCTGCCAGGCGGTTTGGCTGGTTCATCGGCTGTGTCCTGCCAATCGCGCCACATCGCTGGCAAGTTCAACCCGGGTAATCTCATGGGTCAGCGTGTTGCGGGTTACCACCAGCCAGGACCGGTCGCCCTGTTCGTGGAACCAGAGTTCGCGGTGCAGGCCCGCAGGATTGTCGCGCAGATAGGCATAGGCGTAATATTGCTCATTGGCATCCTCGGCGCTCCAGTCCGGGCGTTCGATCAGGCTTGCATCGCCGAGGTAGGTGAATTCCTGTGCATCGCGGGGGCCGAGCAGCGGATGATTGATGATCATGTGCGGACCTTTATCAATGCAGGTTGGGCTGCGCGCCCACACCTTTTTCATCGATCATCAGTCCCTTGCGGAACCGGTCGAAACGATAGGCTGTGGCGGTTTCATGCGGCGTGTCGGTTGCCAGGAGATGGGCAAAGCACCAGCCGCTCGCCGGGGTAGCCTTGAAGCCGCCGTAACACCAGCCACCGTTGAAATAGAGACCCTCGATATCGGTCTTGTCGATGATCGGAGAGCCGTCCATCGACATGTCCATAATGCCGCCCCACATGCGCAAAAGCCGGGCGCGCCCGATCATCGGCATCAGCGCCATGCCGCTTTCGCAGACATCTTCGACTGTCGGCAGATTGCCGCGCTGCGCATAGGAATTGTATCCATCGATATCGCCGCCAAAGACCAGACCGCCCTTGTCCGACTGGCTGACATAAAAATGGCCCGCACCGAAAGTGATGACGCCCTTGATGGTCGGTTTCAATCCCTCGGATACGAAGGCCTGCAGGACGTGACTTTCGATCGGCAGCCTCTGGTCGGCTTTTGCCATCAGGGCACCGGAGGACCCGGCCACTGCGCAGCCAATTTTGTTGGCGCCGATATAGCCGCGCGTCGTCTCCACTCCCTGGACCTTGCCATTGACCAAGCGAAAGCCGGTGACTTCGCAATTCTGGATAATATCGACCCCGCGTGTATCGGCGCCGCGGGCATAGCCCCAGGCCACCGCATCATGGCGCACCGTGCCGCCGCGGCGCTGCAGCAGGCCGCCCTTGATGGGAAACCGGGCATTGTCGAAATTGAGAAAGGGCGCCATCTCGCGCACCTGTGCAGCGTCCAGCAATTGCGCATCGGCGCCGCTCAGGTGCATGGCATTACCGCGCCGTGTGAAGGCGTCACGCTGTGCGTCGGAATGCATCAGGTTGAGAACACCGCGCTGACTGACCATGGCATTGTAGTTGAAATCCTGTTCAAGACCTTCCCACAGCTTCAGCGAGAATTCATAGAAGGGTTCATTGCCATCAAGCAGGTAATTGGAGCGGATGATCGTGGTGTTGCGGCCCACATTGCCGCCGCCGATCCAGCCCTTTTCCAGCACTGCGATGCGGCTTTTGCCGAATTCCCGCGCCAGGTAATAGGCGGTCGCAAGCCCATGACCACCACCACCGATGATGACGAAATCATAGTGGGATTTGGGCTCGGGGTTGCGCCAGGCCGGCTGCCAGCCGCGGTTGCCGGTGAGCGCCTCTTTGATGATCCTGAAGCCGGAATAGCGCATCGTGTTTCCTATTGCATCACAGTGATCAGTATATGGACGCGTTCAGATGTCCAGCGTGTTCTCACGTTCCCAGTGGGAGAAATGCGAGACGTAGGAATTCCATTCCTGCGTTTTCAGTTTCAGAAAGGCTGCGGAGAATTCCGAGCCCATGGCCGCCTTGAGTGACAGGTCCTTGTCGTACTCCCGCAAGGCGTCGAGCAGGTTCAGCGGCAATCGGGGTGCATCGGTCACCGTGTGGCCTTCCTGATACATGTCGATATCATAACGCTTGCCGGGGTCTGCGCTGGTGCGCACACCATCAAGACCGGCGGCGATGATGACGGCTTGCAGCAGATAGGGATTGGCCGCGCCGTCGGGAAGCCTCAGCTCAAAGCGTCCAGGACCTGGGACACGGACCATGTGGGTGCGGTTGTTGCCGGTCCAGGTCACGGTATTGGGCGCCCATGTGGCGCCCGATATCGTGCGCGGCGCATTGATACGCTTGTAGGAATTGACCGTCGGATTGGTAATGGCAGCCAGCGCCGAGGCGTGTTTCATGATGCCACCCAGAAAATTTCGGCCCTTTTCGGACAGTCCCAGCTCCATTTTGCTGTCGGCGAAAACATTTGTCTTGCCTGCCTTGTCCCAGACCGAAATATGGGCATGACAACCATTGCCGGTCAGCCCTTCAATGGGTTTGGGCATGAAGGTTGCGCGCAGGCCGTGTTTTTCAGCCACGGATTTGACCATGAATTTGAAGAATGAATGTTTGTCCGCTGTCTGGAGGGCGCCGTCGTATTCCCAGTTCATTTCAAACTGGCCGTTTGCGTCTTCATGATCGTTCTGATAGGGACCCCAGCCAAGTTCCAGCATGCAATCACAGATTTCGGCAATCACGTCATAGCGGCGCATGATGGCCTGTTGATCATAACAGGGCTTGGACGCGGTATCATATTCGTCGGAAATACGTGTTCCGTCCGGTGCCAGCAGGAAGAATTCGGCCTCGATGCCGGTTTTGACATGCATTCCTTCACCGGCTGCCTCCGCGATGAGCCGGTTGAGAACATTGCGCGGAGCCTGTTGAACAGGTTCATCCTCCATGACGCAATTGCTTGCAACCCATGCCACATCCGGTTTCCATGGCAGTTGCATCACCGAAGAAGGATCAGGCACCGCCAGCATGTCGGGATGGGCGGGTGTCATGTCCAGCCAGGTGGCGAATCCGGCAAAACCCGCGCCGTCTTTTTGCATGTCGGCAATGGCCTGGGCAGGCACAAGCTTTGCCCTTTGTCCGCCAAAAAGGTCGGTAAAGGTGATCATGAAATATTTGACACCTTTCTCCTTGGCGAAAGCTGCAAGATCCTGTGTCATTTTATTGTTCCCTTCTTTTCAGCCTCCCAGCCAAACCTGTCTATTGATTGCGTCGATTGCCGCGCCCGGTCAAGTTTCGTCCTTTTCGGCGCGCTAGAAACCCTTTGCTCCCGGCACCCAATCCGTTCCGGCCAGAGGCACCCCGGCCATTGCGGCGGCCTCGATGGTCAGAGCGCACAGATCTTCCGGCTCAAGATTATGCAGATGGTTCTTGCCGCAGGCGCGGGCAATTGTCTGCGCCTCAAGTGTCATCACATTAAGATAATTTCTCAGGCGTCGTCCCGCGGCAATCGGATCAAGTCGTGCCATGAGTTCGGGATCCTGAGTGGTAATTCCAGCCGGATCACGACCCTCTTGCCAATCATCATAGGCGCCGGCCGTGGTTCCGAGGCTGTTGTATTCGGCCTCCCAGCGGGGATCATTGTCCCCCAATGCGATCAGTGCAGCCGTTCCAATGGACACGGCGTCGGCGCCCAGAGCCAGGGCCTTGGCGACGTCTGCGCCGGTTCGAATGCCGCCGGAAATGACCAGTTGGACTTCGCGGTGCATCCCCATATCCTGCAGGGCCTGCACGGCTGGACGTATGCAGGCGAGAGTCGGCTGGCCGACGTTTTCAATGAAGACATCCTGGGTGGCTGCCGTTCCACCCTGCATCCCGTCGAGTACGATGACGTCGGCACCGGCCTTGATGGCAAGGGTCGTGTCAAAATAGGGCCTTGCACCGCCAATCTTGATGTAGATCGGCTTTTCCCAATTGGTGATTTCACGCAACTCAAGGATCTTGATTTCCAGATCGTCCGGTCCGGTCCAGTCGGGGTGACGACAGGCAGAGCGCTGGTCGATGCCCTTGGGAAGATTGCGCATCTCCGCCACACGATCTGAAATCTTCTGTCCGAGCAGCATGCCGCCGCCGCCGGGTTTCGCACCTTGACCCACCACGATTTCGATCGCGTCGCAGCGGCGCAGGTCATCGGGGTTCATGCCATACCGCGAGGGCAGATACTGATAGACGAGCTTTTTGGAATGACCGCGTTCCTCTTCGGTCATGCCGCCATCGCCGGTGGTGGTCGATGTGCCTGCAGCGGTTGCGCCGCGGCCAAGGGCTTCCTTGGCGGGGCCGGAAAGCGCGCCGAAACTCATTCCGGCAATGGTGATCGGGATATCAAGCTCGATCGGGTTTTTGGCAAACCGTGTGCCAAGCGTCACGCGGGTGTCGCATTTTTCCCGGTATCCCTCCAGCGGATAGCGTGAAATGGACGCGCCCAGAAACAAAAGGTCATCAAAATGCGGCACGCGGCGCTTGGCCCCGCCGCCACGAATGTCATAGATACCTGTGGCCGCCGCCCGCCGGATGTCCGAATTGACATCGTCGCTGAACGTCCATGATTTGCGCGGCGTGGTTGGCGGTGGCGCCTTGGTTGAAAAATCGTCCATGAAGCAGACCTTAGTAACTTGACGCGTTGTCAATGTGGAAATTGTAGAGCTGCCGTGCAGAACCGTAGCGTTTGAATTCTTCCGGTTTCGCATCCGCGCCGGAGCGCGCCAGCAGGTCTTTGAGAATGGCGATATGTTCGGGCCGCATTTCCTTTTCCACGCAGTCTGCACCCAGGCTTTTGACTTTGCCGCGCACAAACAGACGGGCTTCATAGAGCGAGTCGCCCAGCGCATCACCGGCATCGCCCAGCACGACAAGATTGCCCGATTGTGCCATGAAGGCCGACATATGGCCGATATTGCCATGGACGACGATGTCGATCCCCTTCATGGAGATTCCGCAGCGCGATGAAGCGTTTCCCTTGATCACCAGCAATCCGCCGTGTCCGGTCGCGCCGGCGTACTGGCTTGCATCGCCGTCGATGATCACCGTTCCAGACATCATGTTTTCAGCAACGCCAGGCCCGGCTGAGCCTTTCACACGAATGGTGGCCTGTTTGTTCATCCCGGCACAATAATACCCGGTTGACCCTTTGATCGTGACATCGATGGGGGCATCCAGGCCAACAGCAATCGCATGGCTGCCTTTGGAGTTGATGACTTCCCAATTTGTCGCCTCTGATGCGTCTTCCGGTTTTTGCAGTGTCGTATTCAGTTCGCGCAGTGTCGTATTCAGTTCGCGCAGGCTCACATGGGCCATATCGATGGTCTGCAGGTTCATCTGTATCAATGCTCCCAGAAATAGACGGTTGCAGGTTCCGGTTCCCAGACGCGCGCGGCATCAATGCCTGGCAGATTGACCAGGGCGCGGTATTCCGAACCAAAGGCGACATATTGCGCAGTCTCGGCCATGACCGCCGGCTTGCAGGCAATCGGATCCCGCAGAACGCCAAAGCCCGCCTTCGTGCCAATGACAAAGGTGAAAAATCCGTCCAAGTCCTGCAAGCTGGCTTCCATGGCTTCACCCAGATTGCAGCCCTGGCGCATCTTGTCGGTCAGGTAGGCGGCGGCGACCTCGGAATCATTGTCGGTTTCGAAAACCATGCCGTTGCGGATCAGTTTGCGGCGCAGGCTGTTGTGATTGGACAGGGAGCCATTGTGTACCAGACATTGATCCGGTCCGGTCGAAAAAGGATGGGCGCCCATGGTCGTCACGGCGGATTCTGTGGCCATGCGGGTGTGGCCGATCCCGTGGCTGCCGCTCATTTGGGACAAGTGAAAACGGGCAGCCACGTCTTTTGGCAGGCCAACTTCCTTGTATATCTCGATAATGTCACCGGCACTCATGATGCGCAGAGATGGTCTGATTTCCGCCAGCGCTTCGCGTGTCGCTGCAGCGATGTCATCGCGCATTTCGAGGACAGCATGGGTGTCCTTGATGCGCATGGAAACCGGGCCACCGATGGCGTTTCCCAAATCGCTGTCCAGCCCGGCAAATTCGACTTCGGGGGCATTTGACTGAACGGTGATTTTTGTCCTGTTGTCCGTGTCGACACCGTAGATCGCGATCCCGGCACTGTCGGGGCCACGGTCAGACATGGTGATCAGCATATCGGTCAGCATGGAGCCGAGTTCAGGTCGAAGCGAAGGGTCTTTGATAAACAATCCAACAATGCCGCACATATGCCTGGTTCCTTTGTCAGTCGCAAAGTCAGGATATCACTGGTAAGAAACAATTTCAACTGGTATGAAAATAATTTCATGCATTTCGTGGGGCGTTGTCTGTTCGAATTTGCTGTCAGCTGTTCTCCCAAAAGAGTTCAATCACCCGGGAGATAGGAAATGATCGACAAATAGCGCGCCGGCAGTTTCACCAGGTTTTCCGGACCGTGGGGCGCGTCGGCATCGAAGAAAAAACTGTCGCCGGGCTGGAGCAGATAGACGGTATCGCCGTGGCGGTATTCCACTTCGCCCTCAAGCATGTAGAGAAATTCCATTCCTTCATGCTGAAAGGTTGGAAAAACATCCGAAGCTTCCGACAGGGTGATGAGATAGGGTTCGACGATCACGCCGCTCGAATTGGATCCAATATGCCCCAGCAGATTGTATTGATGCCCGGCGCGGGTTCCCCTGCGTTCCATTTCGACACCGGTACCAGCCTTGGTGTGCACCGCTGAACGGCGCTCTTCAAAACCGCGAAAAAATGACGTCAAAGGCACGCTCAGGGCATTGGACAGGGTCTGGAGCGTCGTCAGGGATGGCGAGGTGATGCCGTTTTCGATTTTCGAAAGCATGCCGATGGACAGGCCGGTCATCTTCGCCAGTTCCGCAACCGTGACGCCCTGCTGTATGCGAAAGGCCCGTACTTCCCGACCGATAGCAACTTCCAGAACCTTTTCCGTGTGACCGGATACCTTGTGGGGATCCTGACTGAGAGCCGCTTTTGTTTCTGTCGCTACAGTCGGTGAACCGGTTCGGGATTTGCTGTGCATGCAGATTTTCCTCTGATGGTGTCATTGTGCCAATTGACGGGGTGAAGTCCACCCCTGTCGCATGGCTGCGCCCAAGTGGGAAAGGCGATCAGACACTCATGCGAAGGTCAGTTGAACCTTGACCGCGCGGGAGCGATCTCCTGCTTCCTCAAAAGCATCCCTTGCCTGTGCAAGCGGATAGGATGCGGTGACAATGGGCTTCACATCGATTTGTCCAGTATTGAGCAGATCGGCCGCTTCGGCAAATTCTGCGTGGAACCTGTGGGTTCCCTTGAGTGTGATTTCCTTGCCCACCAGAAGATTGAGAGGAATGGCAATATCACCGGTGACGCCCACCTGCACGATCGTGCCCTGGGGACGGATGGCTGAAATGGCCGTTTTCAATGCTACGGGCGCCGCCGAACATTCAAAAGCGACATCGAATGTGCCGCGATCTTCAAAAAAGGCTTCCAGCGCAACGCTGTTGTCAGCGACATTGATTGATTGCGTCGCACCCATCTGCATGGCCGCCTCCAGGGTTCTGTCCTGCAGGTCGGTCACAACAATCTGCGCAGCGCCGGCCTGGCGCGCGGCTGCAACGCAGAGCGAACCGATGGGGCCGGCCCCGGTGACGAGAACGCGTTTGCCTTTGAGTGATCCGGCGCGATTGCGGGCATGCAGGCAGACTGCAAGTGGTTCACAGCAGGCCGCTTCCGCAAGAGAAACATCCGGGTTGATGGCTTCGCACTGGCTTGCCTGCGCAACAATCAGATCGCGAAACGCACCCTGCTCATGGGGAAAGCGCATGGCCGAGCCATAAAAGCGCATGTTGAGGCAATGCTGAAAGATGCCTTCCGCGCAGCGTTTGCAATTGTGGCAGGGCTGGCTGGGATTGAGCGCAACCTGATCGCCAGGTGCGATATGATCAACATTCGCGCCGACCTTTTCAACCGTTCCGGCGACCTCATGGCCCAAAATGATGGGCTCGCGGACACGGATGGGTCCGAAGCCGCCGTCCTGATAGTAGTGCAGGTCAGAGCCGCATATACCGCCGGCAGCAATGCGCACAAGAACCTGTCCGGGGCCGGGGGCCTCGACATCTTGCGTTTCCACGCGAATATCGTTGACGCCATATAATCTGCAGACACGCGTTTTCATTTTTCAACATCCTGGGTCTGGCACCGCAAAGGGAGCCGGTTTGCAAAGATTGATCAGCCAGGCCAAAGGTCGCATCGGCACTCACTTTCACAATCATCTTCCTGTTACTTCTCCCGATAGAGACAATGCATTTTTACCTGTTCTATTCGGCCCTTTGATTGTTCATTCCGGCACCTCAAAAAATTCCGGTTGCGCTGCTGCGATGTCCGGCAGTGTCGACAGAATTTCGCGAAGGTGATCGCGCATGGCCCTGTCGGCAATTTGCGGGTCGCCGGCGGCAATGGCATTGACCACTGTTTCGTGTTGGGCGATCAATTTGCGCATGGGAAAGCGGATGAATGACAGGTAGCGCACCCGGTCCATCTGCGCCTTGATGTCTTCGATGACCCCCCATGCATAGGTCTTTCCGGCGGCTTCCGCGAGAGTGCGGTGGAAGCGTTCGTCCAGTTCCATGAAGCCGGAGCCGTCCTTTTCCTCTGTGTTCTGCTGCAACAGAATCTGTTTCTTCAGTTCCGCCACCACTGCCGGGTCTGCCTTGGTCGCGACCATCTTGACAATATCCGCCTCGATCGCTTCGCGCACAAAGCGCGCATCCATGACGGCTGCCATGGATATTTTCCGAACCAATGTGCCGCGCTGAGGGCGTACTTGCACCAGGCCCTGCTCGGTCAGCTTGATGAAGGCTTCTCGAACCGGTTGACGGCTCAGCGTGTAGGTGCGGGCAATTTCCGCCTCTGATATCAGGGTTCCGGGCCTGATGTCCGCTCGGATGATCCGCTCACGCAAAATGCGAAAGAGTTGTGGCCCTATCGGCGTTCGCGGGTCTATTTTCCATGCGGGGTTCGTCTGAATGGCCAAGAATTATCCTCCAATTAAGTCTATATGCCATGCTACCATACTAGTTAACATCAAATTTTGATGTTAACGAACAGCTATTGCTTGGCCGGTCCGGAAGACTTGCCGGTCTGGACGTCTTGCCGGTCTGGACGATTTGCCGGTCTGGGTGATTTGCCGGTCTGGGTGATTTGGATGTCGTGTTGACGAGCGATGACAATGCATGGTCATCGGTCAGGGAAACTGTTGGAGGGGTGATGAAACAGACTTGGCGTTGGTTTGGTCCCGGTGACCTCGTGTCCATTGACGACATTTCGCAGGCGGGAGCCGAAGGGATTGTGTCAGCATTGCACCACATTCCCAGTGGGGCCCTCTGGACGGCAGATGAGATTGCAAGACGCCAGGCGGACATCAGCCACTTCAAGGACGGTTCTGCCTCGGGCCTTGCCTGGGAGGTGGTGGAAAGCCTTCCCGTTTCTGAAGACATCAAGAAACAGAAGGGCGACTGGCGCGAACATATTGCCCATTACAAGCAGAGTCTGCGCAATATTGCCGCCGCCGGTATTGAGGTCCTGTGCTATAATTTCATGCCTGTTCTTGACTGGACACGCACGGATCTTGCCTGGCGGCTGCCCCATGGCGGCACCTGCATGCGCTTCGACTATGTGGATTTTGCCGTTTTCGACATTCACATTCTCAAACGACCGGGCGCCGAAGCGGATTTCCCTGCTGACGTGGTGGCTGAGGCAAAACAGCGCTTCGCGGCCATGAGCGATGAAACCTGCGACAGGCTTGCCAAAAACGTTGCTTTTGGTCTTCCCGGTGCAGCAGAAAAACTGACGCTGGATGATGTTTGCCTGCATTTGAGCGAGTATGATGCAATCAGCGAGGCACAATTGCGTTCGCATTACATTGCTTTCCTCGAGGAAGTTATTCCCGTTGCCGAGTCTCTCGGTATTCGTATGTGTTGCCACCCGGATGATCCGCCTTTCGGACTTCTCGGTCTGCCGCGCGTCATGTCAACCGAGAGTGACTACCGAACGATTCTCGACGCTGTCGATTCGCCGTCCAATGGCATCACGCTTTGTTCCGGTTCTCTTGGGGTGCGACCGGACAATGACCTGCCTGGCATGATGCGGCGACTGGGTGACCGGGTTCATTTCCTTCATCTGCGCAACGTCAAGCGCGAGAGTGCGGCGATTCAAGGCTCCTTTTACGAAGCCGAGCATCTGGGCGGTGACACCGATATGGTGGCGCTGATCGCCGAAGTTCTGCGCGAAGAGGCGCGCCGCCAAACGGCCGGGCGCAAGGACCATCAGATTCCCATGCGGCCGGACCACGGACAGGATATTCTCGATGATCTGACGCGGCGCACCCAACCGGGTTACCCGTCCATCGGCCGGTTGAAGGGCCTTGCCGAATTGCGCGGGGTCGCCGCCGCACTTTCCCATTCGACAGCAGGATTGAATTCATGACTCGTGTTCCTCGTCTTCACGCATTGAAGGATGTTGCCGCCGGGGTGCAATTGCCCGGTTTTGCGCCGCAAACCCATGGCGCCGGTATCGTGCATCTGGGCATCGGCGCATTTCATCGCGCCCATCAGGCTGTCTATACGGATGATGCGCTTGCAGATGGCGGCGGCGATTGGCGGATCATCGGCGTCAGCCTGCGCGGAACCGACGTTGCCGATGCGCTCAACGCACAAAACGGGCTATACACGCTGCTTGAGCGCAGTGAAGCGGGAACCCATGCGCGGATTATCGCCAGCGTTGCGCGTGTGATTGCCGCAACACGAGACAGGGCCGGTGTCATGAAGGCATTGACCGATCCTGCGACGCGTATTGTCAGCCTGACCGTTACGGAAAAAGCCTATGGCATTCAGCGCGACACCGGCCGCGTTGATTTGGCCCATCCGGCGATTTCCCATGACCTTGCCGATCCGCAAAACCCGATTGGTGTGATCGGTTTTCTGTGTGAAGGCCTGCGGTTGCGACGCGCCGAAGGCTTGCCTCCTTTTACTGTTCTTTGTTGTGACAATCTGCCGGAGAACGGCAAGATGGTGCGCGCCTGCGTGGTGGATTTCGCCAAACGTGTGGATACGGATCTGGGAGACTGGATCGCCTCACAGGTTGCATTTCCCAGCACCATGGTCGATCGCATTACACCGGCGTCGACGGAAAAAACCTTGCTGGATGTGGCGCGCATGGTCGGGGCTGAAGATCAGGCGGCCATTGAGACAGAACCTTTTATCCAATGGGTGATCGAAGATCATTTCCCGCAGGGGCGCCCTGCCTGGGAGGCCGGTGGTGCGATCTTCGTCGACGATGTGGCTCCTTACGAGCAGATGAAGCTGAGCATGCTCAATGGCGCCCATTCAATGATTGCCTATGCGGGGTTTCTGGCCGGTTGCACCTATGTGCGCGATGCCATGGGCAATCGGGGTCTTTCGCAATTGGTGGCGCGGCACTTAAGCGCGGCGGCAGCGACGCTTGAGCCGCTTTCAGGCATTGATCTGGGCGCCTATGGGCAGGCGCTTGAAGCGCGTTTCTGCAATCCGGAAATAGCCCATGAGACCTATCAGATCGCCATGGATGGAACGGAAAAACTGCCGCAGAGATTGCTCGAGCCGGCCCTCAAGGCGCTGCACAACGGGCAGGACCTTCGCCCCTTTGCTTTCGCCGTTGCCGCATGGATGCGCTATTGTCTGGGCAAGCGGGAAGATGGCACAGGATATGCCTTGCGCGATCCGCGCGAAGCTCGCATCGCTGCCGCGCTGGCAGAAGCAACAACGGATGCCGGGTCGATATCCGACGCGCTGCATGGGTTGTTGGATGTCTTTCCGGCAGAGTTGCGCGATCATGCGCCCTGGCGGGAAATGGTCGAGGCGATCCTCTCAGTCATTCTCGAAGGGGGCATGCAATCGGCCATTGACCTTGAAGCCGGACAGTTTCAGCGGTGACGGATGTTTGAAACTCCAGGAGTGGTGTCCTCCGAGATCGACTGAATCATGGAGAGATGCGCCATTGGATAGAGCGAATGGTGCTGTCATTCGCTTGGCAGGTTTTCCCGAAAGACAATCTGTAGCCGAGGCGGCACCATGCGATAGGGAACGCCTCTGACGTCATGGACCAGGGTTGTCAGTGCTTCGCGGACTTCCAAACGTGCGTTCTGATCAATCAGTGCGTCCAGCGTGCCATGCAGCAAAAGGCTCTTGTTTCCATCGGTCAGATCATGGGCGATAAAGATGATTTCGCGGGCGCGCCCTGTCCGTTCAAGCACGGTGGCGATCCCGGCCGTCCCTCCACCGGCATTGTAGACAGCGTCCAGGTCGGGGTGTTGTTCGAGAATTTCAGCCATTGCAATCTCGGCAAGCGCACGGCGGTCCTGCACCTCGCGATGGGCCACGACCTCAAGGTCGGGGAATTCCTCGCGCAGGATCTGGCGAAAGCCCATTTCGCGTTCCTGATGCCCCCTGTAGGAAAGTGATCCGGCAAAAAACGCGACCTTGCCAGGTCGGGCACGGGTCAGGCGACCAATCAGGTATCCGGCCATGCGACCGGCCTGCATATCGTCGATCCCGATATAACCAAGATGGTCAACTGTTCTGACATCAGAGCCAATGGTGGCAACGGCCATGCCTGCCGACACGAGACCCCTGAGGGCTTCGCGGACAATGGGATGATCGACGGCCAGCATGGCAATACCATCGACGCGATGGCGAAGGGATGTGAATTTTTCGACCAGTGCGACGGGATCGAACCCGCGCACCAGTTCCACGGTCGCGCTGACCTGCTGCATCAGCGCGGCCTGCTCTTCGACATGTCGGGCAAGTTCATGCACGAACGTATTGGTGCCCTCTGGCAGGATGAAGGCCAGGCGAACAGCTCTTGGCAGATCCGCCTTTATTTCAAGGTAGCCGATCTGCGAGGCTGCTTTGAAAACCCGCCGCTTCATGCGTTCGCTGACGCCCGGCCGATCATTCATAACACGATCCACGGTCGCCAGAGACACATCTGCATGCACTGCAACGTCGGCGAGGGTGGGATTGGACATGGCGTTCACAATCAAGGATTGAGGTAAAATGAGGTATTCCAGATCAGAAAGACAAAGTCAATTATAGAATCGACTGCAGAATTTGGTTTAAAAGAACCGGCAACACATCAAAAAGCGTCTGAAAATGATTGACTCATGATGGGTTTGGCTCCAAGCCTAATTCGGGAGCAGCGCTGGGACGAAGAGGGAGGATGGCGATGGCGACACTATACGGCGGATCTCATTCGCCCAATTCACGGGTCGAATGGCCCAGAAATTCTTTGCAAATTGGCGTTGTTGGACTGCCGGCACTGGACGATGGTTCGGGTCGTTTGATGCGCCTGTTGGATTTCAATTCAGCCATCGGTTGTCATTCAGCGATCTGTCCCTGGCAACTGGCACGCAATAATCAACCTGAAGGCAACGGACCTGGCGGGAGCCTATTTTCTGGCGGCTTTCTGGCGACCTTTGGCGCTGGTCATATTCCGGCCCCCGAACAGGTGACCCCTCTTGATCACGAAGAGCCTGGGTTTGCAGGGGGCGGTGCATGATCGTAGGGCTGACGGACAAGGTCATCCTGGTGACAGGCGCGGCCAGTGGGATTGGCGCAGCCATTGCCGAGGCGGCCGCAGAGGCTGGCGCCATGGGCTTGCTGCTGGCAGACAAGGATGCTGCGGGCCTGGCGCGCATGCGTGAAAGGCTTCCTGCTGAAATCGTGCACACCTGTGTCGCCGATCTGGCTGATCGGGCGGCGCCAAAGCGCATTGCGGAGGCAGCCATTGCGGCGTTTGGACGGATAGATGGCCTGGTGAATGCGGCGGGTTTGACGACCCGTGGCGGCGTTCGCGATGGATCGGTCGAAGACTGGGACGACATCTTCGCCGTCAATGCAAGGGCCGCTTTCTTTTTGATGCAGGCGAGTGTGCAGGACATGTTGGCCCGCAAATCGCCGGGCACAATCGTCAATATTCTGTCGATGAATGCGCATTGTGGTACGCCGGAGCTTGCAATTTACGCGGCAAGCAAAGGGGCATTGTCGACATTGACCAAAAATGCCGCCCATGCCCATTTGTCAGATCGCATCCGCGTCAACGGAATCAACCTTGGTTGGGTCAACACACCCCATGAGCATCAGATGCAATCAGTGACGATGGCGCGTGGTGAGGCCTGGGCCGAAGAAGCAGCGGCGCGTCTGCCACTTGGTCATCTGATCACGGCCGAGGACGCGGCGCGGCTTGCCACTTATCTTCTCAGTGACGCATCTGCACCCATGACAGGTTTGGCACTTGATCTGGAACAACATGTAACGGGGGCACCTACCTGATGTTTGATTTCGCGGATAAACACGTGCTTGTAGTCGGAGCCAGCAAGGCCGGGATCGGTGCGGCGATCGCAAGGGCTTTCAAACAGGCGGGCGCCAAGGTTGCCATCACCGGAGTGGAGGATCAGCCTGCGCCCGAGGATCGGGATGCCTTCATCTACCACCAGCTTGATGTCACCGATGCGGCGGCTGTCGTTGCATTGGCAGCAAAGACATCAAGACTCGATATTCTGATCAATGGAGCCGCGATCACTGCCCGTGGTGAGGAAATGGACCCGGCTTTTTTTGAAAAGGTTGTGGACGTCAACCTGCACGGCACTTTTCGCGTGGCAGAGGCATTTCACCGGCTTCTTTCCAGGCAGGGCGGCAGTCTGATCAATATTGCGTCCATGTATGCCCAGTTCGGAAGCCCCAAAAATCCGGCCTACGGCGCAAGCAAGGCTGCTGTAACGCAACTGACCAAATCGCTGGCGATTGCCTGGGCGCCGGACAAAATCCGGGTCAATGCCATCGCGCCGGGATTCATTGTCACGGCCCAATCGGCAAGAAGCCGGACCGATCCGGTGCATGTGGCCAATGTCAATGCGCGTACGCCACTAGGGCGCTGGGGACAGCCGGAGGATATTGCCGGAGCGACACTGTTTCTGGCATCAGACTCTGCACAATTCATAACAGGTGCGTGCATCCCGGTTGACGGAGGCTATTCTGTTGCGTGATGCTGTGACGAGGGGAAGCCTTGGAAAATGACTGAATTCAGAACTATGGGTGCTGCCATCATCGGCACGGGTTTTATCGGCACTGTCCACACCTGGGCTTTGCGCCGTCTCGGCGCAGACGTGCGCGGCGTTCTGGGATCAAGCCCGCAGCGGGGCGCAGACGGCGCTGCCACGATGGGGGTTGGTCATGCCTATGCCAGCCTCGATGAACTTCTGGCCGATGAAAGTGTCGATGTGGTGCATGTCACCTCGCCCAATCATCTGCACTACCCTCAGGTCAAGGCAATCCTGGCGGCTGGCAAACACGTGATTTGTGAAAAACCGCTGGCGATGACTGCGGCGCAATCGGCGGAGATGGTTGAACTTGCAAAGGCCAGTGGCCGGGTCTGCGCCGTCTGCTACAACATAAGGTTCTATCCGCTGAACCAGCACGCACAGGGCATGGTCCGGGACGGCGATCTTGGTGATATACGGTTCATCACCGGTCACTATCACCAGGACTGGCTTGCCAAATCGACAGACTGGAATTGGCGACTGGAAACGGATGAGGGCGGCGCGCTACGCTCGGTCGGGGATATTGGTACCCATTGGATTGACCTGACCAGTTTTGTCGCGGGACAGAAGGTCAGTTCCGTTCTTGCTGATCTGACGACGTTCATTCCGACGCGTGAAAAACCGGTCGGCCCTGTTGCGACCTTTTCCCAGGCCACCGGCGACACGGAAACCCGCACCATAGAAACCGATGATGCGGCAATCATCATGCTGCGTTTTGATGGCGGGGCCAAGGGTGTGATGTCCACCAGCCAGATCAATATGGGCCGCAAGAATTCGCTGCAATGGGATATCGCCGGGTCTCGGGCCTCTGCCGCGTGGGACAGTGAGACCCCCGATCATCTGTTCATCGGGCATCGTGATGCACCCAACCAGATCCTGCAGCGCGATGCGGCTTTGATGAATGCCACCGGTGCCGCCGCCGCCAGCCTGCCGGGCGGGCATGTGGAAGGTTTTGCCGATAGTTTCTTTGCACTGTTTCGGCAGGTCTATGCGGATGCGGCTGCGGGGCAGCGCTCCGCATCCGCGACCTATGCGAGCTTTGATGATGGACACTATGAAATGCGTGTCTGTGATGCCGTTTTGACCAGCGCCAAAAAGGGTGGCTGGGTCGATGTTTAGGAGACAAATCAGATGAAACTGGGATTGCTGACCGCACCTTTTGAGGACACAGATCTGATGGACGTGGCCGACTGGACTGCCGCAAATGGCATGTCGGCGCTTGAGGTCGCCTGCTGGCCTGCGTCCGGCGGGGAGAAACGCCGCTATGCCGGAACAAGCCATATCAACGTCGAGGGTCTGACGCGCACGCAGGGCAGCGAGATCATCGGTGCATTGGCAGACAAGGGCATCAGTATTTCCGCTCTGGGCTATTACCCCAACCCGCTGCATGCGGAGGCAGATCACCGTGATGCGGTGATCGCGCATCTGAAAAAAGTGATTACGGCGGCCGGTGTGATGGGTGTGACGGTGGTCAACACCTTTGTCGGCGGGGATCGGGCTTTGACCGTTGATGACAACTGGACCCGTGCCACGGCTATTTTTCCCGATATCGTCAAACATGCGGCCGACAGCGGTGTGACGCTGGCCTTTGAAAACTGCCCGATGATCTTTTCAAACGATGAATGGCCAGGCGGGCATAACATCGCCTATAGTCCGCTCATCTGGCGGCGTATTCTGGAGACCTGGGATGGGGTCGGCATGAATTTTGATCCCTCGCATCTGGTGCTTCAGATGATCGATCAGGGGCGGTTTATTCGCGAATTCGGTGCCCGTTTCGCTCACGTTCACGCCAAAGATCTGATGATCGATCGTGATGGACTTTATGAGCGGGGCATATTGTCGGCAGGTATGGGGTGGCAGGTGCCGCGCCTTTGTGGTTTGGGTGATGTCGATTGGAGCGATTTCTTTGGTCAGCTTTACCGCGTTGGTTATGACGGCCCGATCATCATTGAACACGAAGACCGCGATTTTGAAGGGACTGATGAAAAAATCAAACGGGGCTTCTGCCTCGCCCGCGACATTCTGAGCCCCTACATCAAATAGGGGCAGAATAAACTGCAAGACTAACCCAAACGGAGGAAGAACCATGAGGAAATTACTAACACAGGTTGCAGCGGTCGCGTTGTTGGCCGGCGGCTTTGTCGGTTCGGCAATGGCTGCTGATGGCTTTACAATCGGGATTTCCAATACAGTCCAGGGCAATGGATGGCGCGAGGAAATGGTCTGCGCAATGAAAGCGCAGGCGCTGGTATCGGGCAAGGTCGACAGCCTGAATATTGCGCACCGCAATACCGATGCGACCGGCCAGTTGGAAGATATGCGCAACCTGATCCAGGCGGGTGTGGATGCCATCGTTCTCAACCCGTCCAACTCTGACGGCGTGAACGCCGCCATTGAAGAAGCCATCGCTGCAGGCATTGTTGTTGTGGCAGTCGATCAGGCGGTTTCTGCTGAAGGGGCCTATGTGCTTTCCAACAATCAGGAAGAATATGCCTACCTTGGCGCCAAATGGCTGTTCGAGCAGCTCGGCGGTTCGGGCAGTGTGGTCTACATGCGCGGGGCTGCCGGTGCAGGGGCGGACAATGACCGCGATACCGGTTTCAAACGCGCAATGGAAGAATACCCCGACATCAAGATCGTGCATGAAGTCTTTACCGGCTGGCAGCAGGATCAGGGCAAGCAGCAGATCCTTGATTACCTGTCGACCGGTTTGCCGGTGGATGGTGTCTGGACCAGCGGGATCGACAATGTGATCGTCGATGCATTCGTCGAATCCGATGTGCCGCTTGTTCCCATTGTTGGCGCTGATAACGCCGGTTTTGTCGGGCAATTGGCCACAGTGGAAGGCTTCACCGGCGCTGCTGTCACCAACCCCGGTTCCATCGGTGGTGCGGGCGTGACATTGGCGCTGCAGATCCTTGATGGCAAAATGCCGGAGAGCAATACCGTGCTTGTTGACCCGTCGATCTGGGCCAACAATGATCCCGAAGGCAAGGCGTTGATCGCCGCTGCACAAAACCCCAACCTTGATCCTGAATGGCCCGTTTCGGTGCAGATTCCCGGTTGGACAGACTATTCGATGGATGAAATTATCGCCTGCAAAGGTCCAGGCGAATAAGACAGTCTGGGCCCCGGCATTGGTCGGGGCCCATTCCTACCGGGCAGAGGCATGTATGACGGATCAGCAGGCACAAACGCCGCTTTTGGATGCGAAGGGCGTTTCAAAACGTTTTGGCGCAGTTGTGGCACTCGAGGACGCGTCGCTGACCATTTCGGCGGGGCAGATCGTTGCCTTGATGGGGGCAAACGGGGCTGGCAAATCGACCTTTGTCAAGATCCTGACCGGCGCCCTGAAGCCGGACACCGGACACGTGCGTATCCGCGGTACTGAACGCCGGGTGGGATCACCGGCTGAGGCGCGGCGTTCCGGCCTTGTGCCGGTCTACCAGGAACCATCGCTGATTCCTGATCTGAGCATTGCGGATAATCTGCGCCTTGGGGACACGCCCGTGGCCGATTTCCAGCACTGGGTCCATGAACTTGGCGTTGATGGTCTGCACCTGGACGACATGATAAGCGCACTGCCTCTTGCGACCCTGCGCATTCTTGATCTGGCACGTGCGCTGGCCGTCAAACCGGACGTTCTACTGCTTGATGAAATGACCGCGGCGCTGCCCACTGACCTTGTGGAAAAGGTGCTGGACACCGTGCGCAAACAGGCGGATGCAGGCCAGTCGGTCATCTATATTTCACACCGTTTTTCCGAAATCGCCGAGATTTGCGACAGGGCCACTGTGCTGCGGGATGGTGCAACGGTCGGTGATCTGCCGATCACGCCCGGTGTTGAGGAAAAAGTCGTTGAGTTGATGCTGGGGGCGGTTCTGGACAAGGATCCGACACGCACCAGCACTGCCGCGCACCGCCCCGAAGGCATGCCGCGGGTCACGGTTCGCAATCTGGCCGCAGGGACAAAACTGCAGGATGTTTCGCTCGATCTTTACAGGGGTGAAGTGCTGGGTGTCGTGGCACTGGAGGGGCAGGGACAGGATCAGCTGTTTGACGTTCTTGCCGGCATGGACAGTCCCACCGCCGGCACGATCGCGCTGGACGGCAAGACCGTCAGTTTCAACCATCCTGCAGATGCAATTGCGGCTGGTCTGTCCTTTGTGCCGGGAGACCGGGCAGACGGACTTTTGATGGAACGATCCGTGCATGAAAACATCGCACTCCCGCAACTCGCTCGTTTTGCCAAATGGGGGGCAATCGGCATGAAGAAAGAGGCTGCGACGGTCAAAAAAGCCATCGATCGGCTACAAATTGATACCCGCGCCCAGGGCGAAGTGCAGCGCCTGTCAGGCGGCAACCAGCAAAAGGTGACCATCGGACGCTGGATCGCTGCAGGCGTGGATACGCTTTTGCTGTTTGATCCGACCCGTGGCATCGACGTGCGGACAAAACGCCAGATCTATCTGCTGGTGCGCGAACTGGCCGAGCAGGGCGCCGCGGTCCTCTATTATACCTCAGAGCTGGCTGAAGTGCCTGCGGCCTGCGACCGGGCGGTGGTGATTTTCAATGGCAAGGTCGTCGACGTCATCGAAGCGGCAGATGCTGATGAACAGACTTTGATGCGTGCGGCCTACGGCCTGACCGCGACAGCGGCGGTGCCCGCATGACCCGGCAGTTATTACGGCACGGATGGACCGCTGGGCTGCTGGCCATTCTTGCGCTGTTGTTCGTCTTTACCAAGATCATCCAGCCCGATTTTGGTACGTCCGGGCTTGATTCATTGTCGCGCGCAATGTTGCCCTTTGCCTTTGCCACAGCGGCGATGGCCGTCGTTGTTATTGCCGGCGGTATTGATCTGTCGGTGGCCTCCATGATGGCTGTTGCAGGGGTCACGGCCGCTGTCCTGATGGATGGCGCCGGTGACGGCATGACGGTTGTTGCTGTTGTCATTGTGCTCTTGGTTGGTTTGACGATGGGTGCAATCAACGGTGCGCTGATCGTCGTCACGCGGGTGCCGGATATCGTTGTAACCCTGGCCATGCTCTATGTATGGGAAGGGGTGGCGCTATTGATACTCCATGCGCCGGGTGGCTCTGCCACACCCTGGCTGCGCGAGCTGATCGTCGGCCCGTTTATTTTTCCCTGGCTGCCGCGCTCGCTGGTGTTCCTTGCGGTCTGTCTGGTGGTTGTCTGGGTTCCCTTGAAGCGGTCGAAACTCGGTCTGTCGATCTATGCCATTGGCAGCAATGATCTTGCCGCCTATCGATCGGGTGTTTCTGTCGGGCGGACGCGCATTGCAGCCTATGCGGTTTGCGGTCTCTTCGCAGCGATTGGCGGCCTGACGCTGACCATGAGCACCGGCAATGGAGAGCCGATTCCAGGTCCCTACCTGATGGCAAGCGTTGCAGCTGTTGTTTTGGGCGGGGTCGTGTTGGGCGGCGGCAAGGGCGCGCTGCTGGGGCCGATCATTGCCGTGATCATTCTGCGACTGGTGCGGATGGACCTTACCCTGATGTCGGTTGATCCCAATGTGACAACCATCGTGGAAGGCACCATCATGGTGGTCGTGGTGATGTTCGGCGGCGTGCTCGCCTATCGTGGGAGACATAAATGACGTCTGAGACCACTATGCTCAAGTCAGTCGGGCGGTTCATCGGCAACAATCCGCTGATCCCGTTGTTGATCCTGCTGCTGGTGCTTGTCGGCGTGCTCGAATTCATGCGTCCGGGTATCGTGAATGAACGGTGGATTGGAAACACCATCAAATTTGCCATCCCGCTGGCGATGCTTGCAGCCTGCCAGACGTTGACGATGCTGACCGGCGGGATTGATTTGTCGGCAGCCGTTGCGGCCACGATCAGTGCCTTTGTGATGGCAACGCAAGTTCCCATTGTTGGTGTCCCATTGGCCATCTGCATCGGTCTCGTGCCGGCGATCATGATCGGTATGGTCAATGGTTTCGGTGTGGCCGTGTGCCGGGTCCATCCGCTGATCATGACGCTGGGCACCGGGTTGATTGCCACCGGATGTCTGCAAGTCTACCAGCGCTTCGTGATTGCCAGCGGCTCGGTCATTCCTGACGGGCTGGCATGGCTGGGCACCGGGCGCACATGGGGTTTGCCCAACGCGCTGATACTTTTTGTGCCGATTGCGATCCTGATCATCTGGGCGCAACGACGCACCGGCTTCGGGCGGCTGCTTTACGCCCTGGGGTCAAATGAGACCGCATCACGGATTTCAGGCGTACGCTCGTGGCAGGTTTTTCTGGCGCTCTACATGTTGTCCGGACTGATCGCCGGCGTCACCGGCCTGCTTTATGTCGGTCTGATCAAGGCACCGTCTCTCAGCCTGGTAAACCCGCTTTTGTTGCCTTCGGTCGCCGCTGCGGTGATTGGCGGCACTTCCATTTTCGGCGGGCGCGGCGGCTATTCCGGGACGATCCTTGGCGCATTGATATTGACGGTGCTCGGCACCTTGCTGACGCTGCTGCAAATGCCAGAAGGGCTGCGGCGGATTTTGTTCGGCCTGATCATCCTGACCGTCACAACGATCTACATCCGACTGACAGAACAAAGTCGTTAGGAAATGAAATGGCGAAATACAGGGTTGTCGGTATCAGCTTTGACCATATGCATATGGGTGATCTGCTGCGCATGGTCCATGACCATCCCGAGGCTGAAATTGCCGGAATTTATGATCCGGACCCAAAACAAATGGCCAGCGCGATTGAAAATTTCGCCATCCCGGCAGACCGTGTGTTTACCGATTTTGATGCCTGCATGTCAGCCACGCAGCCGGATCTGGCTATCCTTTGTGCTGCGACTGCAGATCACGCCGATTACACGGAACGTCTGGCCGCTTACAACACAAATGTCTTCGTCGAAAAACCCTTTGCCGGGTCCATTGCGGATGCACGGCGGATGTTGGCCGCCATGGACGGCACCGGCAAGCTGATGGCGATCAATTGGCCATTGGCCTGGGTGGAAAGCCATCTGACAGCCAAACGGCTGATTGATGAAGGCGTGATTGGCGACCTGATCGAGGTACACTTCTACGACGGCAACCGCGGACCGCTTTATCATCTGGCCGACAAGGTTGAGGTGAGCGCTGACGAAGTCGAGCGGCAAAAGCCGGATAGCTGGTGGTACAAAAAGGCATCGGGTGGCGGCAGTCTGCTGGATTACCTTGGCTATGGTGCCACGCTGGGCACCTGGTACATGGATGGTGCGGCGCCTCTGGAGGTTACATCCGTCATAGATGAGGTGCCGGGGATTGAAGTCGATCAGCACTCCATCACCATATGCCGTTACGCCCGGGGACTTTCAAAAATGGAAACCCGCTGGGGCACCTTCACAGATCCATGGATGATCCAGCCACAGCCGACCTGCGGATTTGCCTTTGTCGGCACCCAGGGCACCATTGCCAGTCCCGACTACGCCGATCATGTGACGGTTCAGACGCGGACAGAACCGACACCAAGGCCGGTGCCTGTCGACCGGCTGCCGCAAGGGCGGCGCAATGCAATCGAATACGTCCTGCATTGCATAGGAACCGGCGCGCCTGTCACTGGCCCTCTGGATCCCGCGATCAGTCTTGTCGGCCAGCGAATTGTGGACACGGCAGCACGTTCCGCCATGGAGAAACGCACCCTGGCCCTGCTTCCATAAGGCCAGACAAGGCCGGGGGCTCTAAGATCAAATCGCATCATTTGACCGAAGCTGAAAGAGTTCGTCAGCGAGAATTTTTCCATGGGTGGATCGGCGGCCATATGGCGCAGCAGGCCGCATGATCCTATCATGGTGATTGTTGATTCTGCCATCTGCCAAACGGTGTTTGGGAAGACTCAACCTGTGCCTCAAGGAGCCTACAATGCATTGTCTTACTGTCCTCTATACAACGCCTGACGATCCGGATGCCTTTCGCTCCTACTATGTCGATCAGCACCTTCCACTGGCGCGAACGTTGCCGGGTCTGATCAAGGCAACCTATGCATTCCCCGAGCCTATGGGGCCTGGTGATACGCCGTTCTGCATCTTTCAGGCTTATTTTGAAGATGCCGCCGCCATGGGCGCTGCGCTGCAATCGGAGATCGGTGCCAAAGTAGCGGCAGATGTGCCCAATTATGCACCCAAAGGGGCGGTTTTATGCAATTTCCCGGTGATCGAGGCCTGACGCATTGTCGAGGCGCATCGTCGCGACGCATTATCCGGGCGAGGAGATCTTTCTTGCCTGAAAAGTTTGCTGTCGGATGACCTGCCCAAAAGCATGGACCATCACCATGGCAGTTCAGTCGGGCATCGGTGTTGAGTTCGGCGAAGAGGGCCTCGCCGAATACACCGATATCCAGACCGTTCTGATGTGACGATTTCTTAAAGCACTGCCCCGATGCGCCAGGGCACAAATTCATTGTCGCCATAGCCGAACAATTCGCTTTTGCTCTGCGCGCCGGAGGCAACATCCAGCAGCGTGTTGTAAATCTCTTCGCCAACCTCGTCGATGGAGGCGGTTCCATCGACGATCGTGCCGGCGTTGACGTCCATGTCCTCTTCCATCTGCCGGTAGAGATCAGAACTGCTGGAGATCTTGATTGATGGCGTCGGCCGGCAGCCGAAGCAGGAGCCACGGCCAGTGGTAAAGGCAATCATGTTGGCGCCGGCTGCCACCTGTCCGGTGGCAGAAACGGGATCATAGCCGGGGCTGTCCATGAATATCAGGCCATTGGTCTTTGCCGGTTCGGCGTAGCCGGTCACCGCCGACAGGGGTGCGCTGCCGCCCTTGGCAACAGCGCCAAGGGATTTTTCAAGTATTGTCGTCAGGCCGCCGCGCTTGTTGCCGGGTGAGGGATTGTTGTCCAGCGATGCATTGTTGTTTGCTGTGTAATTCTCCCACCAGGCGATCAGCTCATTGAGCTGCCGGGCAACGGGCTCGCTGGCGCGGGCGGTCAACAGGTGTTCCGCACCGTATATTTCCGGAGTCTCGGAAAGCAGCGCGGTTCCTCCGGCGCGTACCAGCCGATCAACGGCGCGGCCAAGAGCCGGGTTGGCAGTGATGCCGGAAAAGCCGTCGGATCCGCCGCATTGCAAACCCACGGTCATATTCTCGACGGAAACCTGTGTCCGGACAGCCTGATTGGCTTTGGCTGCGACCTCTTTAAGCTGTTCCAGTGCCAGACGCACGGCGGAGCGCGAACCGCCCGCATCCTGAATGTTGAAGGACTTGATGGTCGCGCCATGGCTGGCAGCTGCATAAAGGGAAATCTGATTGACTTCGCAACCAAGCCCGATCAGCAAGACACCGCCAAAATTGGCGTGGCGGCAAAACCCGCCAATCGTGCGGCGCAGCAGGTTAAATCCCTCGCCCGCATTGTTGATGCCGCAGCCCTGATCATGAATGATGGCAACAAACCCGTCGACATTGGGAAAGCGCGGCAAGAGCAGTCGGTTGGCCTCACTGGCGATCATGCTGCAGACCGTGGTCGAGCAATTCACGCTGGCAATGATGCCGATATAATTGCGCGTTCCCACGGCGCCGCCTGCGCGCTGATACCCATCGAAATGCCGACGTTCGGGCATCGCTGGAGGCTGCGTGACGATCTCTGCGGATTCGCGGCGAAGCCCTTCCATGGCGAGATTGTGACTGTGGATCAGGGAGCCGGCGGCAATGGGTTTTGTCGCGCAGCCGATGATCTGTCCAAATTTGATCACCGGTTCGCCTGTCGCAATTGCCCTGAGCGCTATCTTGTGGCCACGACCGATATCTTCAGTGGTGGGGCTGCCGTCTGCAACGGGTGTAGACGCCGCAATATCGGCAAGGGCGACGGCAATATTGTCGGCAGCATCCAGCTTGAGGGTCGAGGCTTGGGTCATGTCAGCTTTCCGTGTTGGTGTGGCATACCGATAGCCTAGAATATACCTCGCCTGCAATATCTCTCGCCTGCATTATCGCCTGCATTATCGCCTGCACGGATAAACTCCGGACGCCAAAGCGCACGGCCCCGCCTCCACGAATGCGCCGAGGAGCCGGGGCCTGTTTTTGAAGGTCCTGTCTATTGCTGGCTGGTGCGATCAAGAAAAGTGATCATCCGGCCGGCAATCTCATTGCCGTATTCCTCAAGTGCAAAATGGCCGGTGTCCAGAAGGTGAAATTCGACATCGTCCAGATCCCGCTTGTAGGGATGAGCGCCATCTGCCGGGAAAATATGGTCGTTCTTTCCCCACATCAGCAAGGTCGGTGTCTGGTGCTGACGAAAAAGTGCCTGCCATTTGGGATATTCGCCGACATTGGTGCCATAATCGAGAAACATTTTCAGCTGGATTTCCTGGTTTCCCGGACGATCAAGCAGATATTGTACGTGCCAGAAATTGTCGGGATTAATCTGTTCGGGCTGCTGTGTGCCGTGGGTGAATTGCCATTTTGTGGCATCCAGCGTCAGGAAACCGCGCAATTTGTCACCATTTTCCGTCGATGGATCGGCCCAATAGGCTTTGATGGGATCCCAGAATTCACCCAGGCCCTCTTCATAGGCGTTGCCATTCTGGATAATGAAACCGGTTACCCGTTCGGGATGCTCGGCAAACATCCGAAAGCCCACCGGCGCGCCGTAGTCCATCAGATAGACCGCATATTCGCTGATGCCTTTGCGATCGAGAAGCTGGGTCATCATTTCGGCGATATGGGCGAAGGAATAATTGAATTCCTTTGGTGAGGGCATTTGTGAGGCACCGAAACCGGGGTAGTCGGGCGCAATAACGTGATATTTTTCTGCCAGCGCGGGGATCAGTTGACGGAACATATGTGACGAGGTCGGGAAACCGTGCAAAAGCAGAACGGTCGGCTTCAAAGGGTCTCCGGATTCGCGATAGGCGATCTCGACATTGTCGATGGTTTCAAAATGATGAGACACTTTGTGCAACGGTGCGAGGGGGGCGTTCACGTGCGCCAGGGAGGCGCCGTCAATTGCATGGGCTGGCGTTGGCAGGGTGACGGGCAGGGCAAGCGCCAGAGCAAAAAGGCCAGCGCCCAGTGTGGATTTTGAAAGATGTTTCATGTCGTGTTCTCCGTTTTGATGAATGCACCGGGTCAGAGGTCGGAACCAGTTGATGCTCTCAATTGTCTGTTTTCGGCTTTCAGCCGTTCGACCTCATTGTGCAACGCATCAAGATGCGGCTGCATTTCCTGCAAAGTCAGGCGTTGGGGAATATGGGCAGGACAGTTCCAGTCCAGCGCCTCGATGGTGATGACCACTGCGCGCTCTACCAGGCCGCGATAGGCCGGATCACGTAGCTTTTGTGTCAGAGTGTCTTGCGGCTCGACGATACGTGCACGGCCCCAGATCTTCAGGCGTCGGCGGTTGGGATAATCGACCAGAATGAGAGATATGCGATCATCGCCTGTCAGATTTCCGACGCTGAGATATTGCCGATTGCCGCGAAAGTCGGCATAGGCGACCGTGCGGTTGTCAAGGACTTTGAGAAAGCCCTTCGGGCCACCACGAAATTGCACATAGGGCCATCCGGATTGCGAGATCGTTGCCTGAAAGAAGCCATCCATCCGGGCGATGAATTCCATTTCGCCCGGTCCAAGATGATCCTCGCGATCAACATCGGGTTGCAGAAAGTCTGCATAGGAAGAGGCGGATCCATGTTGTTTCTGTATGGCCTGCACGTTTGGTGTGAAGGCGACTTCGGCAAAGGCGCGTGACATGGTGATTTCCTTTCTTGCTCTAAAGGCCCAGCTCGGTCAGGCCGGGATGGTCCAGAGGGCGCGCACCGGCAGGCCAGTGAAACATCCGTTGTGCATTGCTGATGGGCAGATCATTGATACTGGCGATGCGGGTTTTCATCAGGCCGTCCGTCTCGAATTCCCAGTTCTCGTTGCCATAGGAACGGAACCAGTTTCCGTCATGACTGCGCCACTCATAGGCAAAGCGAACGGCAATACGGTTTTCGCTGAAAGCCCATAATTCCTTGATCAGCCGGTAATCGTTCTCGCTGCGCCACTTGTCGGTGAGAAAGGCCTCGATGGCGGCACGGCCGATCAGAAACTCATGGCGATTTCGCCACTGGCTGTCAGGTGTATAGGCAAGAGCAACCTGGGCCGGATTGCGGGAATTCCATCCGTCCTCGGCGGCACGCACTTTCAGGTGGGCAGCATCCAGATTGAATGGGGGCAGTGGTGGGCGGCTCATCGCGATCTCCTTTAAAGAATACCGATCGGTACAGTTTGCTGACGAACAAATGTACTGATCTGTAAATAAAGTCAAGCGATGATATTCAAAATTCGCGGGGTGCTCGCAAAAATACGGATAAAGCAGCTTGAAAAAGCGGCGAAAAAGAGCCATTTTGGGGAATATTATGTCATTTATAAAAATACAGATCAGTCAGGAATAAGCTGCAATGCGACCGAGTAAACGGGATGAGTTGGTTCAAAAGGCACTGAAAGTCTTTTACCGGAACGGCTTTCACGCAACCGGCATGGACATGCTGGTGACGGAAACAGGCGTTTCCAAAACCTCGATGTATAACCATTTCAGAACCAAGGAAGACCTTATTCTGGCTGTCCTGCGACTGCGCGATGAGCATTTTCGCAATTGGCTCTACAGGCGGATGGAAGAACGGGCCGATACACCGCGCGATCAACTGATTGCGATGTTTGATGCGCTCGAGGAATGGTTTGAAGAGCCGGGTTTTCGCGGATGCATGTTCATCAAGGCTTCAGCAGAATACCAGAATGCGGATCACGCGATTCATATTCAATCAGCCGAGCACAAACGCATGTTGCAGGTGCATGTGGGTGAGCTGGCCCGCAAGGCCGGCCTCAAAAATCCGGACGCATTGGCCCGCCAATTGCTGTTGTTGAAAGAAGGGGCGATTGTGACGGCCCATCTGCAGCACACACAGGCTCCGGCGCAAGATGCAAAGGCGGCGGCTATTGCCCTGATCGAACTTGCCGAATGAAAGCAAGACATGCTCTGTCGGGTCGTTTGTCGTTACCGACGGATGAATGTCTTGTAAATATAGCCCTGCTGTCCGTCATAGACGACGTTGCACCAATGTTCGCAATTGGCCTGCGCCATGATCACCGCATCGGTGGGAATGACGGTGAGCACATCTGCATGGTTGTGCGGCCTGGCGCGCAGGTTGACGGCGCTGGCTATGCGGCTTTCGCGCAGCCCGGTTTCATCGGGTGCTTCCTGAGACAATTCCTCAGATGGTTCCGGGGATGTTTCCATGACTGGTTGTGACTGTTCCTTTGTCACCTCAACGGGGGCGGAATTCTGTGCAGCTACAGTTGACCGCGGGGCGACTGATGCAGCGTTCTTGTTGCTGGTTTCAACATGGGCCAACCGGGTCGTCTCTGTTGGCACATTCCTGCTGCTTCCGTTAAGTGGAGCCGTTGTTTCACGCACATAGGGAGAGGCCACGACAACGCGGACAATCGGCGCCGGAGGCAGATTGTCGTTCTGGTTTGCCTGCCCATTGGATTTCTGCTCGTTTGGGGTTTTTTCGGTCTCTGCCGACGCAGTCGGGTCAGTCTGAAGACTGCTGGCTGTTTTCTGCAGTGGCGGTCGGTTGAAATCATAAAGGGAAACGACAAGCGTTACAGCCACGGCTGCGCTGGCGGTGACAGCCAGGCCAGTCGCTATGATGCGGAGCGGGCGTCTGAAGGATTCCAGCGTTTTGGCCGGGTCAGAAATGCCGCCGCTGATGCGGCTGATTGCTTGTTCTATCCATTGACGCATAAGCGCTCACTTTGGTTTGGCAACGATATGTTGTCTGGTTTTTTAAACTGCGCACTTGCTGTGCACAAAGCATAAATGACACACACTCTGTCAAAAATCAGGCAAGGCGGCCTCTATTCATCACTTTCAATGACAAATAGTAATTTGCTGTGTTTCCAAGCCGAATATTTCCGCATGCCGGGACTACACCCAACGGCACTGAACAATCGCAGACCAGCGGCCGGTTTTCCGTGGTGTATAAGACGTTGGACCAATGCAAACGCATCGCTCTTCAACAACTTCACGGTTAATCGGCGCGCTGGATCACGACCAGAATGGATCAACGGGATCCGGATCGGCTGTCATACAAGCGGTCAGACGGGCTTCTTCGTGTAAGCGCGCTTGTGACGGGCGGACAATCTTTTCACACGCGGCGGTGTTTTCACCCGAGTGGGTGCTTTGGTCGCGGCGGTGGCTGCTTTCGCAACAGTTGGTTCCGGCGTTGCAGTTGGTTTTTCCGCTGCAGGCGTTGCCGGGTCAAGGGAGACCGGCGCAGCCGATGCAGCTGACTTGGTCTCCGCAGATGCACCAATTGCTGGGGATTTTTCCACCGCAGCAGGGGGTTTAGCCTGCGTGGTTGTTTTTGCGGGCTCATCTGCAGCCACTTTCGCCGGCGCCTTTGGTGCTGTCTCAGCCGCCTTTGGCGCTGCCGACGCCTGCACTGGCGCAGCCGGTTTTTCGGCCACGGATGTCTTGGTAGCGCCAGGAGCGTCAACTGCGGCGTCAACTGCGGCTTTCGCATTCGCAGGTGCGACTGTTGCAGGCGCGACTGTCTTTTTCACAGTGGCAGGTGCTGCTGGTGCTGCGGACGTCTTTTGTGTGATGGAGGCTTTGCCAGGGGGCTTGCCAGATCCCTTTACAGCGGCTTTGGCAGGTTCAACCTTTTGCACTTCAGCCGAAGCCTTGGCTGGCGCTGGGGCTTTTGCCACAGCAGGTGCTTTTGGCTTGGGGGACGCTTTTTTCACCTTGGGTGCTTTGGGTGCGGCTTCAACACTCTTTTTGGCCACTGGCGCCTTGGCTGGAACAGCTGCTTTGACGGGTGCAGCGGTCTTTTCGGCAGCGGGCGTCTTGGTCAGAACGGATGCGGCTTCCATTGCCGTTTCAAGGGGAGCGCCGGCCTTGCGGGCAGCCTCCGTGTAAATTTCGCGCATGGTGCCCGTCTGGGCGAGAAAACCTTCATAGGCCGACTTTGCATAGGCAGTTTGAATCTCGATGGCCTTTTCAATGGAACCGGCGTTGCTCAATTGCTGCATGGCGGTCATGCAATCCGTCTGCGCCTTCTTGGACAGGACGGCGGCTTCTTTCGTCATCATCTGCATGCCTTTTGCAAATTCGGCATTGCTCTTGATAATATTTTCCATGGCGTCGAGGCCAATCTTGCGGGCATCATCAAAGGAGTACATTCTAAAATCCTGTCAAAACGAGTGGTTTCACGGGTGCAAGCCAGATTCCGTCCATTGGACAAACCTGCAGCTCTGGCACCTTTTGTGTGCGCTGCAACATAATACCAATATTTATGCTGCTTTGCAACATCGGTGTTGATTGCGTCCGTTTTCACGAAAACAAACGCCTGAACGCCCGAAAAAGCCCAAGGAAAGAAAGCCCAAGCCGGCTTGCCACGCTGTTGAGGCAAGAGACCAACTGAGATGGCATTGAAGTGTTCAGCGAGATCACCGGCGCGTTGCGTGTCTGTGTAAAAAGCAGAATTGCACCGTTCAGACATGCTCTATTTTGCAGCCTGCTGACGTGCCGCATAATTGATCGGTGCCGGAAGCACACAATTGCGTCCGGCCCGGGCCCACCGGAGGCGTCACCGCTGTCGCGTGAGGCCTTCTGGATGGTCTTTGCCGCCAGCAGCGGTCCACCGCCGATGAATGCAAGCAGGGCTTGCGGGGCGATCTGACTGATAAATCAAGCCATGTTCGCCAAGCCATGTTCACAAGACAGGGTGCCCACACAATGTGAGCCGTCCTCAGACCTTTTGGAGTATTTCGTCAACCCTTTTCGACAACCTAAAATTCATCATTCCATGGGAGGTTATCGATATGACCGCTTCGCTTTTTTGCCGGAATTCACCACGATGGGCATGCAGGCGCGTTTACAGGCTGGGCTATCTTTGTGCTGAACCACAATGGCGCCTTCCGCTCTTCAATGGCGATGGACCATCGCAACACATCAAACAGGGAACTGAACGCACTGTTCCCCCGTTCCGAACATGGAAAGAATAGAATGAAAACTCTGCTGCTGGGTGGTCTTTTGATCACGTCGACCCTCTTTTCCGGTGCGACTTTCGCAATGGACACGATCACGGCTGTTCATGCCTTTCCCAAGACACTGATTTATTCACAGAGCTTTTTGGAGTTTGTCGACAGGGTCAATGCGCAAGGCAAGGGGATTGTCGAAATAGAAGTACGCGGCGGTCCCGAAGAAATCGGCATGTTCGAGCAGGCTGATGCAGTGCGTCATGGTGTGGTCGACATGGCCTATTCTGCGGGCAGTTTCTATGGCGATGCTCTGCCGGAAAAAGACGCGATGGTCGCCTCCAATCTGACGGCGATTGAAGCACGGCAAAATGGTGGCATCGACCTGATCAACGAAATTCATCAGGAAAAAATGGGCGTCTATTATCTCGGCTGGTTTGACAGTGGCGTTACCTACAATTTGTGGACCAAAAACAAACCCGCGTTCGACGATGAGGGCAATCTGAAGGTTGATGGGCTGAAGCTTCGCAGCAATGCTGTCTACAATGCATTCTTCAGCAATTACCTGAAGGAGGAGATCATTGATTTGCCAGCGACGGACGTTTTTTCAGCGCTTGAAACCGGCGTTATTGATGCAACCGGCTGGACCCAGATTGGCCTGCTTGACTTCAATTGGCACAAGTTCCTGAACTATCGGATCGAGCCAAACTTCTTTTCAACCGATCTCGGCGTCATCGTCAATCTGGAGAAGTGGAATTCCCTGAGCGATGAGGCAAGGAATATTCTTCAGCAGGTTGCAATCGAGCACGAAATTTCCAGCGTTGAAAAAATGCGTAGCAAGCGTGATGAAGATTTTGCCGCACTGGAAAAGGAAGGCATGCAAGTGGTTTTTCTGGAGGGGCAGGCCAAAGAGAATTTTCTGGGCGCCGCGCGCGAAATCACATGGGATCGTATGAAGAAACTGATGGCTGAACAGCCGGGCGGCACAACAAACTACGACCGGTTGATCGCACTTTTCAACGGGCCTGAATAAAATCAAATGGTGCCGCCCGATTGGCGGCACCGCTGTCAGATATTTGACTTCGGTCTTCTGAGACCTGACATGAGAGGCCCTGGTCTGGCCATTGACTGGCTCGACCCAGGTGGATGAGCCAGTCTGATCGGTTCTATTGATCAACGGGACCGATCGGGCCATCATATTGCGGGATCTCATTGTCGGCGGATCCCTTTGCTTCCAGCTTGTTCCAATTGACCGTGGCTGTCGAGATATTGCCGGGAATATCTTCTTCCCAGAAGGTGACGACGTTTTTGGTGATGTTGAGGAACAATTTATCGTCGACTATGCGCCACAGGTTGGGATTGGCCGGCACCTTGCCGCCCTGGGCAACACCATAGGCGCAGTGACCGTCGAACTGCGGGGCATATTTTTCCGGGTCTGCAGCAAATTTGTCGCGATTTTCTGCCGTGGAAAATGCCCATTTGGCGCCATTGTATTCCGCCGTATAGGCAGACTTGCCGCGAATGGCGGTTTTTTGTGGTGTGCCGATCTGTGTCTGATCGATATCGAAATAGGCAACAACGTCGAAGCCGGATACCGCGTAACCTGAACTGTCGACATATTGTTCGCCTGCAAAGGCGGAAAAAGCGCTGCCTGCCAGCAAGGCCAGGGCAAGTGCAGTTGAGCGAATGGACATGGTTGTTCTCCCGAATTGGCTGTCTCCGGTTGAAGCTAAGGCGCAAATTGACGGAATGCCATTCACGGCTAAACACAGTGTCGTTAGTGCTTTGTGTAGTGCCTTCGTGCGCCTGCCAGAGGTGCATGGACCGATGTGCGAAACGCAAATGAAAAGCGACAGGTTTGATCGCAGACGTTTTTGCCGCCCGCCTGATGCTTGACATCGGCCCTCTTTCAGCCGATTTTTACCCCAGTCCTTCCAGCCTCCTGTGCACCGCAACTGACGTTGCTCTTCAAAACCGTTTTTCGGATTGGGAAAAATGAGAGATTTATCACGTCCTGGCCGCTCGCCGGTCCATGCCACCCATGGCATGGCATCGACATCTCACCCGCTGTCCACACAGGTTGCCATCACGATATTGCAAAAAGGCGGCAATGCCGTGGATGCGGCCATTGCGGCCTGCGCAGTGCAATGTGTGGTGGAACCAAGTGCAACCGGCATAGGCGGCGATTGTTTTTGCCTTTATGCGCCAGAAGGCTCCAGCGATATTGTCGCCTATAATGGTTCGGGCCGGGCGCCTGCCGCGGCACAATTGTCCACCTACTCGCAATTGGGCATTTCAACAATTGAGCGCCATTCGCCCCATGCTGTAACCATTCCGGGGGCGGTCGATGCCTGGGATCGGCTGCTGAAGGATCACGGACGGATGGATCTGGGCGAAGTTCTGTTGCCCGCCATTGATTTTGCGCAAAACGGCTTTCCGATATCATCGCGTGTTCATGCCGATTATGCGGCCAATGTGGATTTCCTGCGCAAAGATGCGACAAGCGCGTCGCATTTTCTGGCCGATGGAAACTGCCCGCCGGTCGGCTCCGTGCATCGCCTGCCGCAATTGGCCGAAGCGCTGAAGTCCATTGCCAGAAACGGCCGGGATGAATTCTACAGCGGCTGGATTGCACAGGATATGGTTGAATATCTGCAGGGCCTTGGCGGACTGCACAGGGCTGAAGATTTTTCCACCGCAGCCGGTGAATATGTCAAACCCATATCAACCGGGTTTCGTGGCAAAACGGTCTTTGAGTGCCCTCCAAACGGGCAGGGCGCCATAGCCCTGCTGCTGCTGAACATGATGCAGCAGATGGATATAGATCCGTCAGGTCCGCTGACCGTTGATCGGATACATTGCGAGATCGAAGCTTGCCGCCTGGCCTATGCGGCACGCAATCACCTGTTGGGTGACCCGGCCTTTGCCAATGTGCCGATCGATGTGCTGCTTTCTGACGCATACGCAAGGAACCTGTGTAATGCGATCGATCCGGAAAGGGCAAATCTGCCGACGGAAGCATCCATCCTGCCGCCGCACAGTGACACGGTCTATATCACCGTGGTTGACAAGGATCGCAATGCCTGCAGTTTCATCAATTCCATATTCAATCCTTTCGGCAGTGGACTGACGGCACCCAAATCCGGCGTTCTCCTGCAAAATCGCGGACAGGCCTTTTCACTGGAGGAGGGCCATCCCAATTGCATCGCTCCCGGCAAGCGTCCGATGCACACAATCATTCCATCCATGGTCACCCGCAATGGCCGGGCTGCCCTTTCGTTTGGCGTGATGGGTGGGCAATATCAGGCGTTCGGGCAGATGCAATTCCTGACACGCCACCTTGATTTTGGGCTGGACCTGCAGGAAACCATGGATCTGCCGCGCTTCATGGCCGATCCCTTCAGCGGTGAAGTGGAAATGGAAAGTGCTCTTGGTGATGATATCAGACAAGAACTGATGCGCCGGGGACATCAGATCAAGACGCCGATGATGCCGATAGGCGGTTCACAAGCCATTGCCATTGATTGGAGCAACAATGTTCTGACCGGCGCATCCGATCACCGCAAGGATGGCTGCGCCATTGGCTACTAACGATCCTGTTTCATCTCCAGCCAGCACCTTGGGTGAACTCCTTTCAAGCCTGAGCAGCATTGGATTGTGTGTGGCAGCCATTGTTGCGACACTTGCGGACAGCGAAGGGACGCGTGTCGCGTCAGCCATCCTGTTTCTGGTTTTCCTGATCTTCAACCGGAGGTATTTTGGCCTGCGCGAAGGCCTGCTGGTGGCTCTCAGTCTTTTGATCACGGGTATAGCAGTCTGGGTGCTGGGAGAGGATGTATTGCAGCCGGTGATATTTGATCTCAATCGGGCGACCTATCTGTGTGCATTCATCATGCTGATGACCAGCCTGCGTTATGGTGCCATGAGCTCTGCTGCGGTTCTGGCAATTGGCCGTTACATGACAGGCCAGACAACGGGCAGGCGTTATTTTTCGCTGCATGTCGGTGGACACTTCATGGGTGTTCTGCTCAATTTCGGCGCGATCGGTCTTTTGGGGCCGCTGATCAAGCGGGGCGTTGATTCAAAGGCGCATGAAGTATCGCCTCTGTTGTCTGCTTTACGCTTGCGACGCCAGATCTCTGCGCTCTGTCGTGGTTTCTCCTGGTTCAATCTGTGGGCGCCGACATCCATTGCGCTGGCCGTCGTCCTGACCACCGTGCCCGGTTCACGGCCTGGAATCATAGCGCTGAGCGGCATGATCATCGCTTTGATCATGCTGCTGGTCGGTTGGACGGAAGATCGCTATTTTGGTGCGCGCATTCGCAGACGTATGGAAAGTGAGGGAACGCTTCCCGAACGAACGCCTGTTCCAGACTTTCCGCTGTTTGAACTTTTGCGATTTTTGGGCGTGGCTTTCAGTCTTCTTGCGCTGGCGTGGATCATTCATATCGCATGTGATGTTTCTCTTGCAGCCGGAATCATGATGGCAGCCGTTCCCACCAGCATCCTGTGGATTTACGTCCAGTGGATTTTGCGTGGCGACCACAGCGCCACAAAACTGACCAGCCGTATTGGGTGGCTGTTTCGGCGAACCTTGCCCGAGGGCAGCCCCGAAGCCGCGACACTGGGGCTGGCCGGCTATATGGGGCTGTTGGGTGCCAAGCTTGTTGATCGTGATTGGATCGTCGGGGTGGCCAACCTTGATGGCTCGAACCCGGCGATCATATGCATTGCTGTCACGGCGATTATCCCGCTGGCATCATGCCTGGGTCTGCCGCCCATGATGACCGTCACTTTTCTCGGTGGTTTGCTGGCCTCCATCCCGGAACTGTCCATCAATCCCACGGTTCTGGGCTTGTCGCTGCTGGTTGGCTGGTCCCTGAATCTGACCGGTTCGCCCTTTGCAGCGACATCGCTCATTCTGTCACGTGTGATCGGCGTTTCAACAATTGATTACGCCTGGAGGTGGAACGGTGTTTTCACCTTGCTGTCATGGGCGGTTGTGGCATTGGCGATTTATGTCCTGACAGGATTGCTCAACTGAACCGGTAGAGGTCCAGCTTTCCCGCCATATCAACAATGCAATATCCTTTTGTGTTTTAGCTGCGGCATGGTTGCGCGGTCATGCTGATATCGTTTACGCATCGGTTTGGCATCGGCTATAAAGGTACAGGCTGAAAGGCCGTCCAGGAAGCAAGCCAATGTCTGGTGCTGGAGCATTGTTGAACCGGGATTTGCATAATGATTGATCTGACCGATGCGATTGTACTGGCCCGTTTGCAATTTGCCTTTACGGTTTCCTTTCATATCATATTCCCGGCGACTTCCATCGGGCTTGCCAGTTTTCTGGCCTTTGTCCATTGGCGTTGGCTGAGAACCGGCGAAGAGATTTTCCTCACCTTGTTTGATTACTGGATCAAACCCTTCGCCGTGGTGTTCGGCATGGGTGTCGTGTCCGGCCTGATGATGAGCTATGAGTTTGGAACCAACTGGAGCGTGTTCAGCGACAAGGCGGGCCCGGTCATCGGCCCGCTGATGGGCTATGAGGTCATGACGGCCTTTTTTGTCGAGGCCGGGTTTCTGGGCGTGATGCTCTTCGGCAGGGACCGGGTAGGGCCGCGGCTGCATTTTTTCGCGTCATTCATGGTTGCTGCCGGAACGCTGGCCTCGGCCTTCTGGATCCTGAGCGTCAACAGCTGGATGCAGACACCTGCCGGTTACAGCATCAATGAAGCCGGGCAATTTGTGCCGGAAGACTGGTTTGAAATCGTCTTCAACCCGTCCTTTCCCTATCGGCTGGTACACATGGTTTTCGCTGCCTACCTGACGACGGCTCTGGTGATCGCCGGCACTGGCGCCTTCCATCTGCTGCGCAACAATGAAAATCAACCGGTGCGCAAGATGTTCTCCATGGCCCTGTGGTTCATTGCCGTGATTGCGCCTTTGCAGATTTTGGCAGGTGATCAGCACGGGCTGAACACCTATGAGCATCAGCCGGCAAAGGTTGCAGCCCTGGAAGGGCACTTCAAGACGCGTTCTGCTGCGCCGGAATATCTCTTCGGCTGGCCGAATATGGAGACCGGGGAAATCGACTACGCCGTTTCCATTCCCTATCTTGGCTCATGGATCCTGACCCATGATTTCCATGCGGAGATTATCGGGCTTGATCAATTTGATCGTCAGGACTGGCCAAACGTACCGATCCTGTTCTGGTCGTTCAGGATCATGGTCGGGCTCGGTCTGTTGTTCTTCTGCCTTGGCCTGATGGGGCTGGTCCAACGGTTTCGCGGCCGATTGTTTGACAGTCGCCTGCTGGCAATCAGCGCCCTTGCACTCGGGCCGACCGGCTATGTCGCTGTCCTGTGCGGCTGGATAACGACGGAGGTTGGACGCCAGCCCTATACGATCTACGGATTGCTGAGAACGGTGGATTCGGTCTCGCCTGTGGCGGCTCCTGCGGTCGCGACATCACTGATCGCCATTGTGCTGGTCTATCTGTTCATCTTTGGGCTGGGAACCGTCTATGTTCTGCGCCTTCTGGCGCAAATGCCGCCGAACAGTCCGGCGCAGCTATCGCGCGGCTTGCTGGATCAGGGCGGACGCCGTGCCGTCAAAATCCTCAAGTTGCTTAAAATTGGTCGGGGAGCGCGATAATGGATTTTGCACTGATCTGGGCCTTTATCCTGGCTGTCGCGGTTTTTGTCTATGTGGCTTTGGACGGATTTGATCTTGGCGTGGGCATCCTGTTTCCTTTGCTGCGCGATGAGGAAGAGCGCGACACGGCGATCAGCGCCATTGCGCCGGTGTGGGATGGCAACGAAACCTGGCTGGTTCTGGGCGGCGGTGGATTGCTGGCGGCATTTCCATTGGCCTATTCCGTTATTTTTCCGGCGCTTTATGTGCCTTTGATCGTGATGCTTCTGGCGCTGATTTTTCGCGGCGTCGCCTTCGAGTATCGGGTGCATTCCAGAAAGCGCAAGTGGTTCTGGGACCGGGCCTTTTTTGGCGGGTCGCTGATGGCCGCATTCTCGCAGGGCATTGCTCTGGGGGCCTGGCTTCAGGGGATCGAGGTCACTGGACGGGCCTATGCCGGCGGATGGTGGGACTGGGTGTCACCGTTCAGTGTGGCAACGGGTCTGGCGGTGATCTGTGGCTACGCCTTGCTGGGCGCTGCATGGATCAATCTGAAGACAGAAGGCCCATTGCAGAAAAGGGTCGAAACCCTGATCCGGCCACTGGCCGCAGGAACGGTGGGCTTCATTGTTGCCGTCAGTGCATGGACGCCATTGCTTGACGGGCGGTATTCCCTGCGCTGGTTTGCCTGGCCAACCATGCTTTATGCGGTGCCCGTGCCGATCCTTGTGGGCCTGACCGTGCTGGCGCTCTGGCGTTCCATCGAGACGGGTCGTGCCATGCGCGCCTTCCTGTGCGCCGAAGCGCTGTTTCTCCTGTGTTACATTGGTCTGGGCATCAGCGTCTGGCCGGATATCGTTCCGACCAATATATCGATTCATGAGGCTGCTGCGCCGGACAAGAGCCTTGGCTTCCTGTTGGTCGGGGCCGTTGTCATGGTGCCTGCCATCCTGATCTATACAGCAGCCGCCTACTGGATTTTCCGGGGCAAGGTCAGGCATGGTGGCTATCATCACTGAATGGCAGAGACGATGAAACCATCAAAGGACATTGCCAAAGCCGGCACATTGGGTCGCCGTCTCTTGTGGTTTGTTGGATTGTGGGGTGCCGGGGTGCTGACAATCACAATTGTCGGCTACACGTTGAGAATTCTGTTTTTTTCCGCGTAGCCCAAGCTTTGGCGAAGGTATCGGAAAGATGCGTGGTGGGAAAATCGACCTTTGTCGCCAATGAAGCAAAGCGCAAGACGGGGTAGAGAACAAATGCATTCAAGCGCCGGGCTGGCATCCTGCATTGCAGTCGAAAGATTAATACAGTACCTATGAATGAATCATTCTGGATGGGGACTATAGTAATGAAATTACCGAATCTAACCGTTTTTTCGATGGCTTTTCTGGTTATCTTCGCAAGTCTTGAAACGGTGCAATCCTTTGCTGCACAACCGGTTCAATATGCTCAGGCGAATACCAAAAAGGCAGCCAAGGGGAGCCAGCCGGCTGCAGAGGCCAAAAAACCTGATGGCAGCAACTGGGTTGTGACCTGCACCGGAACCGGTTCTTCCGATGCCATGCGGTGCGAACTGATTCAGCAGATATTCCTGAAGGATTCCAATCAGCGCCTGCTTCGATTCGCGCTGATACCTCAGCCGAAGGCCGGCAAGGATGTTCTCAGCCTTGCTTTGCCGCACGGCCTCAACCTGCGCCAGGGTGTGCGCATGCAAATCGACGATTCCGCACCTATCACCGTTCCTTATGCCCAGAGTGACAATCAGGGTGTCTACGCTGTCTCCCTGATGGAAGACAACCTGCTGGCAGCCTTGAAAAGAGGCAATTCGCTGAAGGTGATGTTTGATACGGTGGAAGGCAAGACAGTGACGGTGACGATTTCATTGATAGGGTTTTCTGCCGCTCACGCAAAATATTCTGCGGGTTAAAACGGCCCACGGCCCAATGCAGGCATTGGGCCGTGAACTGCTCTTGGGGGACATGCTGATGCCGCTTGCAGAGCGAAAGCTCACGCGGCATCAGTGGTTAAAAAGGGCGCGTTTTGGCAGGCGCCGCAAAGGCGCACACGACGGTGCCCTTTGAAATAAGGGCGTTCAGCCCTTGTTGCGTGGTTAAGGACTGGTCCTTTTGACGCAAGCGATGGGGTTGGAAAGCGGCAAAATTATCATATATTGTAATAACAATATATATTGGTAATCTGAATTTCGATCTTCACGGAGGATTGTTGCATGTCGCTACCATTTACCCCGAATCTGGCGCTTCAGCCGGAGGTCGTCGCGTTTCTAGATGACGATTCCAACACGATTTCCTACATTGTGCATGACCCACAATCCAAATCCTGTGCCGTCATAGATGCAGTGATGGAGATTGATTATGCCGCCGGTCGTCTGGCCTTTGATGGTGCCGATGCCATCATTGCACGGATCAACAAGGAAGGCTGGTCGCTTGAATGGTTGATCGAGACCCATATCCATGCCGATCATCTGTCGGCAGCGCCCTATATTCAAAACAAGCTGGGCGGCAAGATTGGTATCGGTGACCGGGTCACGATCGTTCAGGATACATTCGGAAAGATTTTCAATGAGGGAACTGAGTTCCAGCGGGATGGGTCGCAGTTCGATCGTCTGTTTGCGGATGGTGACAGCTATCAAATTGGCAATATGACGGCCCACGTCATGCATACGCCTGGTCATACACCGGCCTGCATGACGCATGTCATCGGCAATGCTGCCTTTGTCGGAGATACGCTGTTCATGCCTGATGGCGGCTCCGCACGCGCCGATTTCCCCGGCGGGGATGCGCGAGTGCTTTACCGGTCCGTGCGCCGGGTATTGGAAATGCCCGGAGAAATGCGGCTCTTCATGTGCCATGACTACGGTCCCAACGGTCGCGATATTTCCTGGGAAACATCAGTGGCCGATGAGCGGGCGCACAATATCCATGTTCATGATGGCATTGACGAAGACAGTTTTGTCGCCATGCGGGAAGCGCGGGACCATACGCTGGATATGCCCAGGCTGATCATTCCGTCGCTGCAGGTCAACATGCGGGCCGGAAGATTGCCGCCTGCGGATGATCAGGGTGATGTCTTCTTGAAAGTGCCCATCAATAAACTCTGATCCGGCACGGGGCTGTCGAAGGGTTTTATCAGAACCTGTCACGCAGGGAGAAATACAGCATGGCAAGGGCCAGCAAAGGTGCCTGAAATGCTGCGCCGCCCGGAAAGCGCGGTGAGGGGATCGAGGCCATCAGGTCAAAGCGCGAGGCGGTTCCGGCGATCGCCTCGGATGCAAGCTTGCCGCATAATGTTGCCATGCCGATACCGTGACCGGAGTAGCCCGAGGCGGACAGGATGTTGGGCGCAAGCCGAGCAAGATGCGGCATTCGGTTCATGGTAATGCCCAGCGTTCCTCCCCATCCGTACTCAATATCGACATCGCTCAGTTGCGGGTAGATCTGAAGCATGTGTTTTCGCACAAAGGATTTGATGTCGTTGGGGAAGCGGTAGCCATAATTTTCACCGCCGCCGAAGAGAAGACGATTGTCCTTTGACAGCCTGAAGTAATTGACCACGAATTTTGAATCGGCAATGGCAGCGCGGTTTCTGATCAGGCTTTGCGCACGTTCCTGGGGCATCGGGCTGGTTGCGATGACAAAATTGTTGATCGGCATGACACGCCGGGCAACGGCCTGATCCAACTGGCCGAGATATCCATTGCAGGCCAGCAGGACAAAGCGCGCATTGACGCAGCTGCGCTGCGTGCTGACGCGAACAATATTTCCAGCCTCAAGGCCGGTCACTTTGGTGTTTTCAAAGATCCGCACGCCTGCCTTGAGGGCTGCACGGCCCAGTCCAAGCGCCAGATCGAGAGGGTGGAGATGACCGGCTCCCATATCCAGCGTGCCACCAAAATAGGCGTCTGTTTCCATTAACGAGCGGACTTCCGGCTGGTCGAGGAAACGGATCTTGTCATAGCCGTAGTCCTTTTGAAGCTTGGCCGCATAGGTCTTGCTGCCTTCGACAAAGCGCCGTCGGTGATCGACATGCATGATACCGGCCTGAAAGTCGCATTCGATTGCATGGCGTTTGATCAGACCGTGCACCAGATGTTTGGATTCCTCAGCCAGGTCCCACAGGCTGTGCGCTTTCGCTTGGCCGAGCATGCTCTCAAGCTGTTCCTGATCCAGTCTCTGGCCAGAGCCAAGTTGTCCGCCATTGCGTCCCGATGCGCCCCAGCCGATCCGGTGCGCATCCAGCAATAGGACATTCATGCCTGAATCGGCCAGATGGAGGGCCGCGGAAAGGCCTGTATAGCCAGCGCCAATGATACAGACGTCACAGTCCGTATCCTCCTCCAGCGAGGGTTGCACCTCCAGCATTTGGGTGGTTGCCTGATAGTAGCTGGCCGGGTAGGTGCCCTGTGTGTCGTTGGCGGTGAGCAGGTCCAAGGTAAACCTCAAAATGGGAGCATGTTGATGACAAGGATTGAGCCCTTATCGCATTTGCCGGGGCATTGGTAAAATGGTTCTGCAACGCACTTCCAGGTTCCAGTCACGTCTTTGGTCCGGTCCCTGTATTGCAGCCGACTTGACCGGCCTGCGTTCGAAGAAGAATTTTGCCGTTAGCTTCGTTATGTGGGGGCTTTACAATCATTCAGCAATTGGAACATACTACTGAGTATGTTGCAGGAGGAAATCTTGTTCGCCCCATGCGAATGAGATGAGGAGGATCAAATGGGATATCTGGACAATCTGTTTTCGGTTGAAGGCAAGGTCGCGCTGGTCACCGGTGGCGCAACCGGCATTGGCCGGATGGTTGCGACGGGCCTGGTCATGGGCGGTGCAACGGTGCTTCTGGCGTCACGCAAGGGTGAAGCCTGTGAAAGCGTTGCCGAAGAACTCAACGCACTGGGCGCGACAGGCCAGGCCATTGGCTTTGCCGGCGATGTTGGCAGCGACGAGGGCGTGAAGGCGCTGGTTGCAGCGGTCAATGCCCGTACCGACAAGCTGCATATTCTGGTCAACAATGCCGGTATAACCTGGGGTGAGCCGCTGGAAACCTTCCCGCATGCCGCCTGGCAGAAAGTCATGAATGTGAATGTCGGCGGGTTGTTTACCCTGACCAGAGACCTTCTGCCGCTGATGGACGCTGCCTCCAGTGATGGCGATCCGGGACGCGTTATCAATCTTGGTTCGGTGATGGGCACTGTACCGGTTGCGGAAGGGGCCTATTCCTATTCGGCATCAAAGGCTGCCGTGCATCACCTGACTCGTATTCTGGCCAATGAATTTGCCAAACGGCGCATTACGGTCAATGCCTTTGCTCCCGGACCGTTCCAGAGCAAGATGACGGCATTTGCCACGGGATCAGAGGAAAAGGCGTTGAAGGTCGGGCAGGGCGTTCCGCTCGGGCGCATCGGTTCTCCCGATGATGTGGCCGCCGCAACGCTTTATCTTTGCGGTCGGGGTGGATCCTATATCACCGGCGCCATTCTGCCGCTTGATGGCGGCCTGTCGGCGCACAGTTCCGTTGGCCTTTTTGCATCCAGTCTGGAATAGTCGGCTGCAACCTGCAAAGGCGCAGGTGTGATGCGTGTGATCTGCAGTGGGAGGAACGACTGAAATGGCAGATGCTGGTGATCTTGATATCGGTCCATTGGGGGCGGAGCTGGAAGCTGCCATTGATGGTTTTTCCGATTTGCAGCAGGTCTCGAAGTTCAACACGGGCCAATCGAACCCAACCTATCTTCTGACGGCAAAGAGCGGTCAATACGTGTTGCGGGCAAAGCCGCCTGGAGAATTGCTGAAATCGGCCCACCAGGTGGACCGCGAGTTTCGGGTCATGCAGGCGCTGGCTGGCAGCGACGTGCCGGTTCCGGCGATGCTGTATCTGTCGGGCGAAGATACCTGCCTTGGGCGGATGTATTTTGTCATGGAATATCTGCAGGGGCGCATTTTCTGGAAACCGGAACTGCCCGAATGTGAACTGGCTGAAAGAGCGCCCGTCTATGACGCCATGAATGCCACGCTGGCAGCGCTTCATGATGTGGATCCGGATGCCGTAGGCCTTGCAGATTTCGGTCGGCCCGGAAACTATTTTGAAAGACAACTCAGCCGTTGGACGAAACAGTATAAAGCCAGTGAAATTGATCCGATCAGTGACATGGATGCCTTGATCCGCTGGCTTGAAAAAACATTGCCGGCCGATGATGGTCAGGTGTCTCTGGTACACGGGGATTATCGTATCGACAACATGATCTTCGCGCCACAAAAGCCCACCATCCTGGCTGTGCTCGACTGGGAGCTATCAACGCTTGGTCACCCATTGGCGGATCTGGCCTATCAATGCATGCAATGGCGTCTGCCGCATGACAGCGGCTTTCGCGGGCTGGGCGGTCTGGACCGCGCGGCGATCGGCCTGCCATCGGAAGAAGACTATGTCGCGGCCTATTGCCGACGCAGGAAGATCGACTCGATCGAGCATTGGCCCTTCTATCTGGCCTTTTCCTTTTTCCGACTGGCGGCAATTTTGCAAGGCGTGGTCAAACGGGCCGTGGACGGCAATGCGTCCAATCCGCAGCGTGCCAGGGAAATGAGCAGCGCCGTTCCCATCATGGCGGCCATGGCGATGGAAATTACCAGAGGGAGAAGCTGAATTGGCAGGTCTGTTTGAGGGAATGAGTGTACTGATCACTGGCGCAGCTGGCGGCTTTGGCAGTGCGGCATCGCGTCGATATGCGCGCGAAGGTGCCCGGCTTGTGCTGTCCGATTACAGCGAAGAGCGGCTTGAAGCGATCGCCGAAGACATCCGCAAGGAATACGGCAGCGACGTGGCTACGCTGGCAGGCGATATTGCCGATGAGGACCTGTCCGCAGGCCTAGTTGCCCTGACGGTTGAACGATTTGGCCGGCTCGATATAGCGATCAATAATGCCGGCATTGCCCAGGAGGCGTTCGAGCGTTTGCCCAAAACCGCTTCGGATGAGGCGCGCCGCATATTTGATGTGGATTTGCTCGGCATGTTCTTTGCCCTCAAATACCAATTGCCGGCCATGGAAAAACAATATCGTGAAACGCAAACCGGCGGAGCAATCGTCAATGTTGCTTCGGTTGCCGGCGTGACAGGGGCGTCAGGCCTTGCCGTCTATGCTGCAGCCAAACATGGCGTCGTCGGACTGACGCGCTCGGTCGCACAGGAATATGCCCGGCTGGGCGTGCGGGTCAATGCGGTCTGCCCGTCCTTCGCACGCACACCAATGGCAACCGAATTGCTGGATGTCGAGGTGCACGGCAAGGTGGTCACCGAACGCGATCTCGTCCGAGGCATTCCGATGGCCCGGCTTGCCGAAGTCGAAGAGGTCATCGAAGTCTTCGTCTTCGCCTCATCACCGCACAACAGCTTCATGACCGGGCAGACGTTGCATGTGGATGGCGGGCTGACGGCCTATTAATAGAGAACCGTTTCAGTCGGGGTGATTTCGCTGGCAATTGTGCTGTAATAATGTGCCGCAAACAGGCCCGGATCAATGTCGAGCAAGGCAAGGTGCTGGGGACGTTCCCCCCACATGGTGCTGACAGCCAATTGTCCGGTTGGCTGAAAGATCGTCTGGCCGATGCCCGGGCCTTCGGTCACCACCGCTATGGCGCCGCGCTTTTGCATGTAGACGCCGGGAATGGTCAGATAGGCGAGGGCCATCACATCGTGCGGTATGCAGCCATTGATGCCTGAATGGCTGCGATAGAACTTGGTGTAATATCGCGCCATGTCGGCCAGCAGCTTGCCCGTGCGGGGATTGGCTGCTTGCAGATCGAGGAAGAATTCCGGCGACAGAACCACCTGCGTGGTGACATCCATGGGGGCCAGAACCAATGGCCAGCTTGCAGCAAAGACCGCCTCGGCCGCGTGCGGGTCATTCCATATATTGGCCTCAGCAACCGGGGACACATTACCGGTGCGGTAGATCGAGCCACCCATCACCACGACGGATTTTACACGCTCAACGATTGTCGGGTCGATTTCGAGTGCCCTTGCCAGATTGGTCAGCGGGCCGACAGCACAAATGTCAATTTCGCCGGGCATCTCGCGCGTCTTGGAGACGAGATATTCTGCGGCGCTTTGGATTGTCGCGGTTCTGGAAGAGGCTGGCAATTCGATGCCACCCAGACCATTGGGCCCGTGGACAAAATAGCTGTGCGGATTTGGGGCGATGGTCAAAGGCCGTTCCTCGCCTCTGGCAACCTCCGCCGGATGTCCGAAAAACTGCAGCAGTTTGAGCGCATTGTCTGTGGCGTCTGAAACCGAAACATTTCCGAAAATGGTCGTCAGCGCAACGAGTTCAATATCAGGATGGGCAATGGCGTAGGCGATGGCCATTGTATCATCAATGCCCGGGTCCGTATCGACAATGATCTTGTGCTTCATTATTTTGCTTTCTGATTTCGGTTCGAAGCGCGCATCGGCATGCTTGGTCCGCAATAGATCTTGTAGAGCGTTTCCAGCACTGCCCTGACCTCTGCGGAGGCTATGGAATAATATATTGTTTGCGCATCGCGCCTGGTTTTGACCATCCGAAGCGCGCGCAATTTTGCCAGATGCTGCGACAGGGCCGATTGGCTCAAATCCACAGTTTCCGCCAGAGCGCCGACAGCCATTTCACCATCAACAAGATTGCAAAGGATAAGCAGACGCTTTGGATTTGCCATGGCAGACAGCAGTTCGGCTGCCTGCGCGGCATTGCCTGACAAGTCCGTCTGTTCTTGGGAATTTTCGGCGGGGTGGGACATTTTGCTCTGTCGATTGGAGGATTAACAAACTGAAAACCATTCACACTTACTTATATAAGCACCTTGGCGGATAATCTATCCCTTAGCGCCACGCAATGTCGTGGCCAGGGCTGACAGTGTCGATGCCAACTGTCTGGCGTCCTCCATCGGGGTATCGAAATCAATTCTCCCGATCTGGTCACCCCGTGCCAATTCGAAGCCGGCTGCATCGATCGTGCAGATGCGCCATGGCCCGGATTTTGCACCTGTCATCAGTCCCGCATAGAGTGTAACTGCCTCTGCATGATCCGTGTTCATATGATCAATCGCGCTGTCCTCCAACTCGGCCAGTGCCTCATTGGCTGGCGAAGCAATCAGGATATCTGCGGGCTTGAGGTGATAGGCTTTGCCGAAACCGCCATTCAGGCTGGCGGACGCCGGGTTGAGCCGGAAAAAGGAAAAATCACCGAAATCGGCATAGAGGGCCGACTTGGGATGGCGCCGCAGGAACCGTGCGCGGATGCGGTGATGGCGTTTGTCGTCGCGGGCAATGCGTTCCGCCCGGCATTGCAACGTGATGCGCGGATGGGCCAGCGGATCGCCCTTGCCCGGTTCGCCCAGCAGCAGGGAAACGCGGGGATCATTGAGCAGCCCGGATGTGTGTTCGGAAAGCCCGGAAACCAGAATGACGGGTGTGCGGTCGATGTCGGTTGCGACCGCGGTGCGGCTGGCGAAAGGGTGTCCATCCGGTGGCAACAGGACCGCCAGTGAGCCGAAACGGGCCGTGCTGACAAGCCGTCCGGCAAGCTTACGTGCCTCGTCATCGGTTTCGCGGATGGTCTTGTTTTTTTCAGCCATGGTTCCACCGGATCCGTTTCATTTGCCGGAGGAATATTTCGGTGCAATGCCCGGCATCTGATGTCCTGCCACTGTGTCAAAGCTTTGACGCGCGACATTGTGGGGATGTATGGCGGCTTCCTGAGGTGTCAGCACCGGTGTGACGCAAGCATCGCTTTGGCTGAAGATATCGGCCCAGTCATCGCGGTTCCTGGTGCGAAAAATATCCGTCAGGCATTTGCGCAGCTCATCCCAACTGCCCCTGTCATATTGCCTGGCTGCCCAGCCTGCATCAAGACCCAACCCATCCAGCAGAGCCGCAAAAAACTGGGGCTCCAAGGGGGCGATGGCCACATGGCGGCCATCGGCGGTTTCATAGGTGTCGTAAAAGGGGCAACCGCTGTCGAGCAGGTTCTCGCCACGTTTGGCGCCATCCCACATGCCCGATGCCATGAATGAAAAGATGGGCGTTGCCAGCATTGCCGACCCTTCGACCATGGATGCGTCGATCACCTGTCCCCGGTTGCTCTGCTGTCGGGCAAAAAGCGCCGAAAGGATGCCCATGATGAGAACCATGGAGCCACCGCTATAGTCACCGACAAGATTGAGTGGTGGCACTGGCGCACCGTCCTTGCGGCCAATCATCGAGAGTACGCCGGACATGGCAATGTAATTGAGATCATGTCCGGCGCGATTGGCCATCGGCCCATCCTGGCCGTAACCGGTCATGCGCGCATAGATCAGCCTCGGATTGTGCTGCAACATGTCCTGCGGTCCAAGCCCCAGCCGCTCCATGACGCCGGGCCGAAATCCTTCAACCAGAATATCAGCCTGAGCAATCAGGCTGATGGCTTCACGCTTGTCTTCCTGCGTTTTCAGATCAAGCTGTCGCAGGGTGCGAAGCTGCACATCGGGATTGGTCTCGGGAGCAAGCGGCAGAAAAATTGCGGAACGGCCCTTCGCCTCGATACGCGTTACCTGCGCACCGAGACTTGCCAGCAGATAGCAGGCGAAAGGGGCGGGCCCAAGCCCGGCCATTTCGACAACTTTCAAGCCAATGAGCGGTTGGTTCATTGTGTTTTATTTCGGCGCCAGACGGATAGCGCCATCAAGCCGGATTGTTTCACCGTTCAGCATGGTGTTGTCGAGAATGTGCATGACGAGCGATGCGTAATCCTCAGGGGTGCCAAGGCGCGATGGAAAGGGCACAGATGCTGCCAGGCTGTCCTGAACTTCCTGTGGCATGCCCATGAGCATCGGCGTTCCGAATATTCCCGGTGCAATGGTCATGATGCGAATGCCGAAACGGGCGAGTTCGCGCGCGGCGGGCAAGGTCATGGAATGAATGCCACCCTTTGATGCCGAATAGGCCGCCTGGCCGATCTGGCCGTCAAATGCGGCGACCGATGCGGTCGAGATGATGACCGCACGTTCGTTGTCGTCCATCGGTTCCAGTTTCGATGCGCGGTCTGCGACCAGCCGCATCAGGTTGAAGGAGCCGACCAGATTGACATTGATGACCCGGGAAAACATTTCCAGATCGTGCGGACCTTCGCGTCCGACAATACGACCGGCATTGGCAATACCGGCGCAATTGATCAGGATTCTGGCTTCGCCATGGGCTTCCGCAGCCTTGGCGACGGCATCCTCTGCGGCTGCGGCACTGGCAACATCGCAGACAATTGCAAGGCCGCCGATTTCGTCAGCGACGGCTTTGGCCTGTGCCTCGTTGATATCCAGGACTGCAACCTTTGCGCCTGCTGCAGCCAATGCGCGGGCGGTGCCGGCTCCCAGGCCTGATCCACCGCCGGTCACGATTGCGGCCTGTCCATTCGTCTTCATGGGTATCTCCTGTCTTGTTATATTCTGCCTGTGTACACATGGGTCTGATCCGCACTTGCGCAAGCCCGTCAGAACCTGTCCTGTGCCTCAAGGGCGAGGGCAATCTCGGATCGGATGGTGGATTATGGGGTGGCAGACTGCCTGTGACTGGTCAAGCCCTCGACGATATCCTGGGCCGTGATTGTCCCGACCAGCACACCATTGTCCACAACCCCGACGGCCCCCGGTCGTTTGGCTATGGCATCCAGAATTTCCACCAGCGGTGTGTCGCGGGTTGCAGTTGCCGAAAAATCACCATTTGTTGCAACATCATCCGCTTTGCCGCCGGTCATGACATCTTCGGCCACCAGCAGGGAGAGCGGGTTCATGTTGGCGACAAAGTCGGTGACATATTCATTCGCCGGATTCTTGACGATCTCCTGCGGTGTGCCACATTGCACGATCCGACCACCTTCCATGATGGCAATCCGGTTGCCGATCCTGAAGGCCTCATCGAGGTCATGGCTGACAAAGATGATGGTCTTCTGCAGCTGTTGCTGCAGTTGCAGCAGTTCGTCCTGCAGGCGGGTCCTGATGAGCGGATCAAGGGCCGAAAAGGGTTCATCCATCAACAACAACGGGGCGCCGGTGGCAAAGGCCCGCGCAAGTCCAACGCGTTGTTGCATGCCGCCTGAGAGTTCATTGACACGGCGATCGGCCCATTGGGTCAATCCGACGAGTTCAAGCTGTTCGCTGACTCTGGCGCGTCGTTTCGCTGCGGCAAGTCCGGAGAGCTCCAGGCCAAAGCCGACATTGTCGGCAACAGATCGCCAGGGAAGCAATCCGAATTGCTGAAACACCATGGCAACGCGTTCCATGCGCAGGCGTCGCAAATCGCCCGCCGAACAGCGTTGAGGGTCGATGAAACTGTCCCCGTTGTCGACCAGAGTTTCACCGCGAATGACCGGATTGAGGCCATTGACGGCACGCAGCAACGTTGATTTCCCGGAACCGGAGAGCCCCATCAATACGATGATTTCGCCTTCCATGACTTGCAGATTGGCACCTGCAACACCGAGGACCTGGCCGGTTTCTTCCTGGATCTCTTCGCGGCTTTTCCCCGCGTCAATCAGTGCGAGGGCAGATTGCGGATTGTCGCCGAAAACAATGTCGACATCCTTGAAAGTGACTACAGGTTTGCTCATCAGTCTGCTCCCCCGACCCGGAACATCCGGTCCAGCACGATCGCCACCACCACAATGACAAAGCCCGCTTCAAAACCAAGCGCGGTATTGACGGAATTCAATGCACGCACAACCGGGACGCCAAGTCCGTCAGCCCCGACCAGCGCCGCTATGACGACCATCGATAGTGACAGCATGATGGTCTGGGTCAGTCCGGCCATGATCTGCGGCATGGCGTAGGGCAATTCGACTTTCCACAGCAACTGACTTTTCGTTGCGCCAAAGGCCTGTCCGGCCTCCAGCAGGGATTGCGGTGTTGAGGAGATGCCCAGATGGGTCAGGCGAATGGGGGCGGGAATCACAAAGATCGCCGTCGCAATCAGTCCCGGAACCATGCCGATGCCAAAGAAGACAATCGCCGGAATGAGATAGACGAATGTCGGCAATGTCTGCATCAGGTCAAGAACGGGACGGACGGATGTGTAGAGTTTGGGCCGATGGGCAACCGCGATGCCAATGGGCACACCCACAGCCATGCAGACAATGCAGGCCGACAGGACAAGCGTCAGTGTCTCCGTGGTGCGTTCCCAATAGCCCTGATTGACAATGAACAGGAAGCTGAGGGCGACAAACAGTGCCGTGTAGAAAGAGCGTCGCAACAGATAGGCCAGCGCCACAAAGACAGCAATGACCGCCAGCGGCGGCGGTGTCTGCAGAACCCACAAAATGGCTTCAATAGCCGCTTCCATGCCCTCGGCGAGGCCATCGAAGAACCAGCCGCCATTGTCGGTCAGCCAGTCAACGACTGCTTTTGACCATTTGCCAATGGGAATTTTATAATCTGTCAGCCAATTCATGCCGGTCCCCCGTATCATGCAGCCCATCATAGATCAGTTTGGCTTTTAAGGGTGCAAATTCTGGTCGCTGGATGCTGGTCGTTGATGTCTGGCGCAGGTCCTGACATGGGGCCTGAGCAGAGCACGTGCCGATCCAAGAAAAAACCGCCCGGTTTGACGCGGGCGGTTCATATCGTTCGGAAAGTCTAAAGGCCCAGGCTTGATTTGACAGCCGCCAGACCATCCTTGCCATCGACTGTGGTCACACCTGCCAGCCAGCCGTCAAGAACCTCCGGATGTCCTTTCAGCCAAGCTTTTGCAGCAGCTGAAGGGTCTTCGCCATCATCAAGGATGGCACCCATGATTTCATTTTCCAGAGCCAGGGAGAACTTGAGGTTTTTCAGCAACGCGCCAACATTGCTGCATTCCTCGACATAACCCTTGCGCACATTTGTGTAGACCGTTGCGCCACCGAAATCCGGACCGAAGTGATCATCACCGCCGGCCAGATAGGTCAATTCATGGTTGGCATTCATCGGGTGCGGTGCCCAGCCGAGGAAAACGATCGGTTCGTCGCGTTTGTCGTTGCGGGAAACCTGCGCCAGCATGCCCTGTTCGGAGGATTCAACAACTTCAAAGTCCTTCAGGCCGAAGGCGTCGGAAGAGATCATTTCGAGAATGATGCGGTTGCCGTCATTGCCCGGCTCGATTCCGTAAATCTTGCCTTCAAGAGCTTCTTTCTGGCCGGCAATCTTGCTGAAATCATCAATGCCGAGTTTTGCACCCGCCGCATTGGTTGCCAATGTATATTTGGCGCCTTCAAGATTTTCGCGGACTGTTTCAACCGAACCATCTTCGCGGTAAGGTGCAATATCGGCTTCCATTGTGGGCATCCAGTTGCCGAGGAAAACGTCGATGTCGCCTTTTTTCAAGGACGTATAGGTTACAGGAACCGAAAGAAGCTTGATGTCGGTTTCATAGCCGAGCGCATCCAGGACGGTGGTCGTTGTCGCGGTCGTGGCTGTGATATCCGTCCAACCCACATCAGAGAAATTGACTGTCTTGCAGCTGTCGGGCTCGGCGGCCATCGCCTGTCCGGCGAGTGCAGCACTCAAAGCCAGAGCGCATATTGAGGTTTTGGTGAATGTCATGTCGTGACCCCCTTTTAGAGATTTTGTTTCAGTTCAGGTTGTTGCTATCGCGCCATAAACTAGGTGATTTTGCAAGCTTTTATTGAATGATGGTTCAAAATAAATTGGTTTTTGAATCATATTTGCGCATAGTACAGGCAATCATCGAAGCTGGCCATGATAGAAGAGAGGGCGTGTTCATGCCGAAAGTTGGGATGGAGCCGATCCGCCGGCGCTCGCTGGTTGAAGCGGCGATTTCGGCCATTCATGCACGCGGCTCGCTGGACATCACCATCCGCGATATTGCCACGCGCGCAGGTGTTTCGCAGGGATTGGCGCATCACTATTTCGGTAGCAAGGACGCCCTCATCGTCTCTGCGATGCGATACCTTTTAACCGAATATGGCAAGCAGACCCGCAGTGAGATGAAAAAGGCGAGGAGCCCCAGGCAGCGGGTTTCGGCAATCATCAGGGCGAGCCTGGGCCGTGAACAGTTCAAACCGGAAATTGTTTCGGTCTGGCTGGTCTTCTACGTTCATGCGCAGGAATCCAAGGATGCACACGCATTGCTTTCGATCTATGCGCGGCGCCTCAATTCCAATCTGATTTACAATCTGACGCCCTTGGCCGGTGCGCGTGCCCCGGTGATTGCCGAGGGAATCGCATCATTGATTGATGGTCTCTACATCCGGCAGGCGCTGGGCAGTTTCAAGGGGGAATTGTCTGCCGAACAACTTGTTGAAGACTATCTGGACCGGCAGTTGGATTAGTCCGTGGATAAAGCCGGCACCCGGTTTTTATAAAGGCAGGCGGGCTGTAGTGTCAGGCGGATATCAACAGGCAGGTGAGCCGGGTTTTGGCAAAATTATATTTCTCCTATTCGGCGATGAATGCCGGAAAATCGACTCTGCTGCTTCAGGCATCCTACAATTACCGGGAACGCGGCATGCATACGCTGCTGTTCATTGCCGCCCTGGATGACCGGGCTGGCAATGGCAAAATCGGGTCCCGGATCGGCCTGGATTGCGAGGCAATTCCCTTTTCTGCGGATGAAGATCTTTTTGCCCGGGTGTCTCAGGAACAGGCTGAGGAAAAGATTGCCTGCGTTTTTGTTGATGAAGCCCAGTTCATGACAACCGAGCAGGTCTGGCAATTGGCGCGGGTCGCCGACCGACTGGGCATTCCCGTCATGACCTATGGCTTGCGAACCGATTTTCAGGGGGAATTGTTTCCCGGCTCGAAAGCCCTGCTGGCCATTGCCGATACATTGCGTGAAATCCGCACGATCTGTGACTGTGGCAGCAAGGCGACCATGGTTGTGCGCTTCGGCCCGGACGGCAAGCCGCTTCAGGACGGTGCGCAGATCGAAGTGGGTGGCAATGACAAATATGTTTCGCTTTGCCGACGTCATTGGGAGGACGCCATGGGGCGGGTTTGATCCCGCAAGGACCAAGCACGTGGTGTGACATATTGCCAATCGGGCTGATATCCGGGTGCCTGCCATTGCCAATGAAACGCCTGCAGCGCTATTGGTAAGATCAAATCGCAATGGAGGTTTCCATGACTATTCGTATCTTGAGTGCCCTTGGAATGACGCTGAGCCTGCTGGCGACGCCAGCTTTTGCCGACGGCGATGCCGTAAAGGGTGCAAAGGTTTTCAAGAAATGCAAAGCCTGCCACACGGCAAGCGACGAGAAAAACAAGGTTGGCCCGCATCTGGTGTCGATCATTGATCGTCCGGTTGCGACGGTTGACGGGTTCAAATATTCCAAGGCGATGACCGAATTTGGCGCCGATGGCAAAGTCTGGGATGTGGAAACACTGTCCATTTACCTGAAGAAGCCGAAAGCGCTCGTCAAGAAGACATCAATGTCCTTTTCAGGTCTGAAAAAAGAAAAGGATATCGAAAATCTTCTCGCCTATCTTCAGGACCCGTCAGCTGTGAAGTGATGCCAGTCAGGCTGGCGTGCCTTTGTTGCATAGGCAGCCAGTCGGGTCACTTCGAGACTTTCGGAAACATCAATGCCTGATACTTTGTGAATTCCTAGCCTGCACCATGATGCAGGGCGTTTTCCCTTGGCCGATTGCTTTCAAATTTGGCGATAAGCGATTGCCATACTTGTAGTTGTGCCGCTAAATACCAACATATCAAGTGACGATCCTGAGGCAATCATCCGGTTGCACAGGTTTGCGTGCCTTTGAAACGGGCCTGCCATAGAGCCGTGGCGTGCCTGTTCCGCGACCACAGCCGCGTGCCGCATGCATGGGCGGATACGACCAACAAGGGGAAATTCATGGCGACTCTGCAAAATCTGGATGCCGAAATCGAGAAAACGCGCGGCATTGTCAATGACATGCGTGCAAAAATTGAGAAATCCGGCGTTGTTCTGGAGGAGTTTTCGAAAGCCGAAACGAAGCTTGGTGACGCAGAGTTTGATATTGAAAATGCCCGCATTGAAGATGTGCTTCGCCAGCAAAATGTCATGGAATCCAACATAGCCGACCTGATCATCGGGCTGGAAGACGCGACAAATGTATTCGGCAGCGAATTTGAAAGCATGAAGAACTACTCCGGCTGGGAAAAATTGATCGGCATATTTTCCAAGCAAAGGATGCAGCGTCTGCGCACCGACCGCGTGCGCAACATGTCGCTTGCCGGAAACCTTCAGGAACTGCTCTCCAAATCCGATACAATCGTTGGTATCCTGAAGGAGCAGAAGAGTGTTCTTGACGAGCGTTACAAGACGTCCGAGGCCAGCCTCATCACGGTGATCGAGCGGCGCAAGAACACGGTTGCAGAAATTGAAGCCGTTCAGATGCGCATTGAAGAACTCAATCCCATGCTGATGGATATTGAAAATCGTATTGCAGCCTCCACCGATCAAAAATTTCGCACGGAGCTGGAAGGCGAACGGACCGCTCTGGCCAATGAATACAATACGGCGCAGGCCAAGGAGCAGGAGCTGCTGGCGGAAAGCCAGACACTCGAGCGCTATACGTCAATGTTTCAGACCTTTGTGGATTCACTGAACAACCAGATTGCGGCGCAAAACACCTTGATCAACAAGCTGACGATCGACACCGAACAGCGCATCGTGCTGTACAAGGCGCTGGAAGATTCGCTGAAAACGGCGGCGCAGCAGGATGTTGCCCACAAGATCAATACGCTGGGCAGCCAGGTCGATATTGCAGCGGAAGAAACGATGGCAGGCATTGGCTCGGCTGCACAGCGCCACATTGGCGACCTTCTGGAAATGCATGAGAAAAACATGCTGTCGACACAGGATATCCAGCGACGCAAGAAACTTGCAGATGATGCCTTTTCGCGGCGATTTTCCGCGGTTCTGGAAAAACACAATGCTGCCGATTATGTGCAGTCATAGCGGTTTGCCTGCGGTATCGTGATGAATCATGAAAACGGCCAGGTCAAAGGCTATTTCAGTGCGGTCAATGCCGCGCTGACCGGTCTCGACACATTTCTCGCCGATGAGAATTCACCGCTCTACAAACATGCCCTGATAGGGCAGGTGGTGACGCCCTATATCGAACGGCTGATGCAGACCTTTTCCTGTTGGGAAAATCGCATCGGCTTTGTCGATACGTTTCGCATATCCAGAGCCGAGAGCGGGTTTCCGGCCTTTCAAAACGTGCTTGAACTTGACAACGACCGGCAGGCTGCCGGCAAGCGGCTCAATGCGCTGCCGTCGGCGGACGAATTGCGCAACGAGATGGTTGATTTCATTTTGCGTCACAAGGCCTTTCCATCTGCCTTGCAGTCCAGAATGGCAGAGCGATCCTATCTGGAGGCCATTCAGAAAGGTGATGTGTTTTCGCCGTTCATACTGCCCGAGACGGTCAAAGTGTCGGTCAATCCGAAGACAGGACGGCCTTACTACGTTGTTCACTGGGGCGTTTTTGACGGCAGCCAATCCCTGCCGATGGTCTATATGGCGGTGATCGAGGATTCCAGCGAGGAGGTCGGCAGGCTGCTTGTAACCTCCAAGGGTGAGCTCAATTCCAACATCAAGATACCCTTGCCGGTCGAGGGACTGTTGAACCCGGATCTTGCACATCGTTTTGATGATTTTGCCGAGAAAAACAGTGCCTATTCGCTGACACCTGCCACGATCATCGGCAATCTTGACAAGGATTTCGAGGTGTTGCATCCGAAACAGCTTCGGCGCTTTGTGCTCGGGCCGTTCTATTCGGCGGGTGTGACGGAACACAACAGCCGGGTCAGCGATATCCTTGCAAAAGTGCGCAAACCTGAAAACGCCTGGATGCTCACCTGGACCATCCAGGAGATTGTGGCGACGGTGGAACGGCCGGCGCGGCGTGGCCTGTGGAGTTCGACACCTGCTGTGCAGGAATTTCATATTGATACCAACGATCTGGAAGCTGCCCGTCAGGGCGTGAGTTTCTATGAAAAACACGCCCTTGTGCCGCATGACGCCTATCAGGCACTTTATGCCAGCGGCGATGCCGATACGGTGTTCAAGGGTTTCAAGGTGCATGTCATTTCCGGCAACCAGATAATCAGCGGGGTCTAGTCAATGAGCCAGAATGCAGGACTGACCACAGTGCATGAAGATGATATTGCCAAACACCTGCCTGTCGCACAGGGCATGATAACGCGGATGATCATCCTGCAACGCGATGCACCCGGCGCAAAGACAAGTCTGGCGGGCAGCGGTCGCCGGTTTGTCTCGACGGTTTCGACCGGTGCGGTCCGACGCACCCGGGAAGTTGAACTGACCAAAAGGGTGGCGCAGGTTCATCCCGATGATCCGATGATGTCGATAGCCCAGCACAGCGTTCTGTTTCGCGCAAGGCGCGGACTGGCCGTTGCGCTTGCACTGTCTGACACATTTGCAAAACAGAGCAATCTGGAAACATTGCAGGCGCAGAATTCCGCCTCGCCGCTTTCAGGTGAAGCGGCGAGCCAGTTCAAGTCTCTCCTGTCTGCCTCCGCCTATGTCGCGGCCTTTTCCTTTGCCGCCTATCTTCTTCAGTTGATGGGTCAGGAAGGTGAGCCGGTCAATGACATGGACGAGCCTGACTTTGTCTTTGATACGCCTCAGGATGCGCTGAAATCGATGGTGGCCGGACTGGATGGTGCGATCACCAATAGTTCGGATGATGCGACACTTACCGCCAGAACAAGAGCCTTTGCCCGCACCGCGCTGGAAGGATTGTTGCAGCGTCGCTCGCGGTTTACCGGTCTTGCCGATTTTGCCGAAGCGCATATCCGCATAGAGCAGGATGATTTCACCCTGGATGGTTTTGATGTTGCGCCGGGTGAACGGCGCAAGCCCCTGTCGATGAGCTTCAAGAAACCCAATGAGATCATTGGCAATCACATCGCGAAATACCAGGCCATGAAACTGGCAAAGATGCTGATGGCCTATGATTTTGACCGGCAGATGAATCCCTTTGTCGAACTGGGCGGGTTTCTCTTCACCTTTATCGGTGACGGCATGCCGGGAACAGGCAAAACCATTTTGATCCAGATGATCGCCGGTCTGATCAATGATTATTGCAAGGTCGCATCCTATCCGTTCCATTACGAGAATTTCGGCGTTGACCAGATTTCCTCCTATCAGGGAAAATCCGGCCAGAACTGCAAGAGCTTTGTCGATAATGTCATCAATCCGCGGGCCATCGGTTTTGGCACGGTGGACGACATTGATCAGGTTGCTGCGCGTCGCTCGGATGACCGGGCATCCTCCGGGCAACACGAGGTGACGGCGGTTCTGATGGAAAGTTTTGCCGGTGCATCCACAGTGGTGCGCGGCAATTGTGCCTTTGGCATGTTTTCCAATTATCCGGAAAATGTTGATGACGCGCTTCGACAGCGTGCCGGTGCCAGGTGGCTGGTAGAGGGGCCGCAAAGTCGCGATGACTATGTGGATATTTTTGTGCTGTTGGCCGGCAAAAATCACCAGATACCCCTGGGCAGCCATGCGCTTTTTGCCGGGCAGGAGATCAAAGGGGCTGTTGCGGCCTCCTATGAGGGCCATGATCTGCCGCAGGAAGAGGATCTGCTGGCTGTCTGGGAGGACTGCAGAAAAGACAATGGCGAGATCACCACGATGGCAGATGTCGGCGATTACCTCTACCGGATCAAAAAGGCCGAACCGCGGTTTACCGGTCGGGCGATCAAGAACATTACCGATGCCATCAAGATGCGTGCCATGGATATCGAACTGCCCGATGGCTGGTTCGAGACACCGGAGGTGTTCATGCACAAATCCTATGATGAGAAGAAGGCCATGATCGAGGAACTGCGTGGCCCGTTTTCCATCCAAATGGTGCTGCAGGAAATCAACCGCTATGCGGATTCCGAGTTCCGTTACACCGACCGTTCCGACGATGCCGCCGTTGAGGAAATCATCAGGCGGGAGCGTCAGCGTGAAAAGGCGATCCGCGAAATGGAGAAGCTGAAGCGCGATGGTCTTTGGAAGGCATGACAGGAACCTGATGGAACGCCTTGTTGAAAATGACCTGATATTCGGCCGCCTGCTTGAGGTAAGCGAACCGCATTTGATCGAGCGCTATAACAAGGCGCTGCGCGCCTTTGGCGTTGCCGAAACGCGTCTGGAAAAATTTCGTATCGATATGACGGGCTTTTCGCCAGAGGTGGCCGAGGAACTGGGTGATCCGCAATATCTTGATCCCAATGCGGTCAATCGGCGTTTTATCCTGTTGTCGCCTGCGCAGGAATCCTTGCCGGTTGTTCATACGAGTTTCTCCAATACGGCATCACTGATGCATGCCTTCTTTGATGAGAACAAACGCGCCATTCATGCGGTGACGATCCGGGACGTGCTCTATGGCGAGATTGAAGAAAACGTCTCGCGTGTCGAAGATATCGAAGATCTGCTGTCCATTCAGGAGGTCAATTTTCGTGTTCTGACAGCCGATGATATTCTTGGGAAATCCGACGAATTGCGGCGGCTGGCCGACCGGCTGATTGCTGCGCCCAATGCCTGGCGCAATGATGAAATGCTCAATCGCATGGTCGAACTTGCCCAGCAGACGGGTGATATAAGGCAGAACTCCCTGGTGCCCGACAAGCTGGTCTTCAGGCATGATGCCTATTGGACCGGCCATTTCGGCGGAACATTCGTGTTTGTCGATGACAAGCGCATAACGGTGATCTGTGATCCTGCTGCGCCGGGTTTCCGTCGATCAAGACCGTGGCAGGTCAGCTATATTTCGATCCATGATCACAAACATATTTTTGCCTTTCTGACAAAAACCGGCCGGGTTGAATTGCCACGCGCCTCCTGGGTGGAGCGGTCGGGATACCTGCAGCACCGCTCGGATATGGCCCTCTTGTCGCTTGTCCGCAGGCATGATGGTCAAGCCGATCTTGATCGCGCCGATGCCATCTGGTTTCAGACCTGGGTCCACCGCAATGCAAAGGCCGTCGCAGAGGATGGGACCTATCCGTTCCTGCAGGCCGCCAGCCGCCAGATATCGGCAGATGGCGAGATTGCTATGGACGATGTTGCCCCCAAACAGCGTATGCTGCTTGTCAGGGCAAAACCCGAACATCCGGATTTCTGGCTGACAAGCCGGCTGATCAGTGTTCTGGTGCCTTTTGATTTCGTATCCCGTTTTGTTTTTGACAAACAGGGCTTTTACGAAGACTACCAGAGCTACAGTGACAGCTTTCGCGCCCATGTTGTGAAAACGCTTTCTGCCACCTATCTGCGAGACAAGAAGGCTTTTCGCAGACGCCTTTATGGATTTGGAGAGGACAGCAGCCATGCTTGACCCGATTATCGCTTTTTTTGAACGCCTATTCACCTATATCGGGCGCGGGATCGGCATGCTGATTGCCTGGATTTTGTGGCCGTTTCTGGCTGCCGGTCGCTGGTATCGCCGCAAGGGCTTTATCCTGAGGGCTGTTGTCGGCGGTTTGGTGCTGCTGTTTGTGGTGCTCTATGCGATTTTCATATGGCGGGTCTTGTGGATCAGGGATCTCGATCCGGATTATGTCACGGCCTATAATATGAAGGGACTGGGCATCAATGCCAATGATCAGACTGCAGTCGAGGAAAGCACATCAACCACAAAAACCTGCAAACGTTCCGCCATTGTTGATGTCACAGCCGATCTGATCGACCTGAATGTCAACAAGAACTCCTGGATTTCGTCGACACTTCTCTACAAGGCGGGCTTTTTTGGATTGTCGTGGGATGCAACGCCGTTTCTCGACAACAAGGCATCCTTTCAGCGCGGCGTGCAGCAGGCCATCCAGCGCACATCACAGGAACTGGTCGATACGCTTGGCCGGGTGAGGGGCACCTCTGCTGCCGATACCGACCTTGATCGCGCGCGCGGCCGCATCCAGTATGACCAATATACCTGGTACTTCAGTCTTTCCCCCTTCGGGCCGCTCACGCCGACACCCAGTGCCTATCGTGAAGGCATGGACAGGCTGAGGGCCTTTAACGACCGGCTGGAATCCTGTGAGGCGGTCTTTGATGCACGATCGGACAATCTGATTCGCTTTGTCGACAGGATTGCCAGTGATATCGGGTCCACGTCGGCCGCATTGCGCGACCGCTCCGATCTGAGCAACGCCGGCTGGTTCGATACCAGAGCAGACAACCAATTCTGGTTCACCTATGGTCAGCTCTATGCCTATTACGGCATCCTGAAAGCCGCCCGCGGGGACTTTGCCGACGTCATCAAAAGCCGCCAGGTCGAGGATGTCTGGGAAACCATGGAAGAACAGCTTCGCACCACTCTGGAACTCGATCCCGTCATCGTATCCAATGGCAAGGAAGATGGCTGGATCATGCCGACGCATCTGACCACAATCGGGTTCTATCTGCTGCGTGTGCGCTCCAATCTGGTGGAGATCCGGTCCATTCTGGATCGTTAGACCTCGCAGGGCAGATGGGCTTGCGGTCCAGTGGCAAGCGGCAACATGCGTCGGTCGCGCATGAGCCCGTGCATGCCCTTGCAGAATTGTCTTGAGGCCATATTGCGTGTCACCGTCGGACCGTTCAGGATGCCCGTGTCGTATTTGACGCAATTTACGGCATAAACTGAACTGTGGGGAGGCCTGTATTTCCGTTTAAGTTGCGGGCGCAACAGTTCTGTTTGCGGGGATGCCAGAGGAGGAGTTTAAACGATATGGCCGAGGTCAAATCCGACATTGAAATTGCACGTGCTGCAAACAAATTGCCGATCATGGAGATTGGCGCGAAGCTGGGCATTCCGAGTGAAAGCCTGCTGCCCTACGGGCATGACAAGGCCAAACTTTCGGCTGAATTCATCGCCGCGCAAAAAGACAGGCCCGATGGAAAACTCATTCTGGTGACAGCCATCAACCCGACCCCTGCAGGGGAAGGCAAGACAACGACAACGGTCGGCCTTGGCGATGGTCTGAACCGCATCGGCAAAAAGGCCGTCATCTGCATTCGCGAGGCATCTCTCGGTCCCTGTTTCGGCGTCAAGGGCGGCGCGGCAGGCGGCGGCTATGCGCAGGTGATTCCGATGGAGGACATGAACCTGCACTTCACCGGTGACTTTCACGCCATTACGTCCGCACACAACTTGCTGTCCGCGATGATCGATAATCACATCTATTGGGGCAATGATATCGGCATCGACATCCGGCGGGTGGCCTGGCGCCGGGTGATGGACATGAATGATCGCGCCTTGCGCGAAATCGTCTGTTCGCTGGGCGGTGTTGCCAATGGCTTTCCGCGCGAATCCGGCTTTGACATCACCGTGGCTTCCGAAGTGATGGCGATTCTTTGTCTGGCGAAAAACCTGAAGGATCTGGAAAAACGTCTGGGCGACATCATTATCGGCTATCGCCGCGACAAGACACCGGTCTATTGCCGTGACATCAAGGCTGATGGCGCGATGGCGGTCCTGCTGAAGGATGCCATGCAGCCCAATCTGGTGCAGACGCTTGAAAACAATCCGGCATTTGTGCATGGCGGGCCATTCGCCAATATTGCCCATGGCTGCAACTCGGTTGTTGCAACGACCACGGCGCTCAAACTGGGCGACTATGTTGTCACTGAGGCCGGTTTCGGCGCGGATCTGGGCGCGGAGAAGTTCTTCAACATCAAATGCCGCAAGGCCGGTCTCAAGCCGAATGCGGCCGTCATCGTGGCGACGGTGCGCGCCATGAAAATGAATGGCGGCGTCAAGAAGGACGACCTTGGCAGCGAAAATGTCAAAGCGGTCGTGGATGGCTGCGCCAATCTCGGACGGCACATTCAGAATGTGAAAAAATTCGGCGTTCCGGTCGTCGTGGCCATCAACCATTTCATTTCCGACACGGATGCGGAAATGCAGGCGGTGCAGGATTATGTCAAGACATTGGGCACAGAGGCCATTGTCTGCAGACACTGGGCCCATGGTTCGGCTGGCATTGAGGATCTGGCACACAAGGTGGTTGAAATGGCCGAATCCGGTGCGTCGCAGTTCGCGCCGCTCTATGCCGATGACCTGCCGTTGTTTGAAAAGATCGAAACGGTGGCAAAGAGCATCTATCACGCTTCGGAAGTGATTGCCGACAAGTCGGTTCGTGAACAGTTGCGCCAATGGGAACAGCAGGGCTACGGCCATCTGCCGGTCTGCATGGCAAAAACACAATATTCGTTTTCCACCGATCCCAATCTGCGCGGCGCCCCCACCGGGCACACGGTTCCTGTGCGTGAGGTCAGGCTTTCTGCCGGGGCAGGGTTCATTGTGGTGATCACCGGAGCGATCATGACGATGCCTGGCCTGCCCAGCGTGCCCTCGTCGGAAAAAATCCACCTGAATGATCAGGGGTATATTGAAGGCCTGTTTTAGGTTTCTCACAGGTTTTGATGCCGAAGCGGAGAATGGCCCGGCTGGGCCATTTTCATCGGTATTGGGCACAAAGCAGGGTAATATTTATGGGTCCAGGACATTTTTGGTCCGACGCAAATTCGGGCAAATGCCAAAGATATCTTGCGCTGGGCAGCATTGGGCGCTAACACAGGAGCATGAACAACGCACGCAACAACATGAACTGGTGGTGGGCTCGCTGATAGCGGCCGCGACCATTTGTGTATACACACTTGCAAAGCCGCTGAGGAACCTTTCCGGCGGTTTTTTTATGCCGGGACTTCAGAGATTGAGGATCGGAGAAGATGACGACCACCCAGAACAACAACCCGGATATTTTTGTGACGCGCGGTGGTGTGGAGATCAGCCGCAGCCGATCTGAAACGCCCTATGCCGGTGCAATTGACGCCTATGTGGATGGGCTTGATACCCGCCGTGGCGCTGTTTTCTCTTCCAATTATGAGTATCCTGGCCGTTACACGCGCTGGGACACGGCCATTATCGACCCGCCGATTTCGATCATCGCCAAGGGCCGTGATATGCGCCTCGAAGCGTACAATGAGCGTGGTGAGGCGCTGCTGGCGATCATCGCCCGGCGTCTTGACCGATTGAGCGAGATCACAATCGGAACGCGTGACGCCGTCACAATCACTTTGACCGTCGACACGCCGTCGCGCGCCATTACCGAAGAAGAACGTTCACGGGTGCCCACCGTGTTTTCCGTCTTGCGGGCCATTACGGATCTCTTCTATACGACCGAAGACAGCAATCTCGGCCTCTATGGGGCTTTTGGTTATGATCTGGCCTTTCAGTTCGACAATGTGCCCGAGCATATGGACCGGCCTGATGATCAACGCGATCTGGTGCTTTTCCTGCCCGACGAAATTCTTGTCGTTGACCATTATTCGGCCCAGGCATGGATTGATCACTACGAATTTTCACGCCGTGACCAAAGCACGATCGGCAAGGCCCGTGACAGTGAATCGGCGCCATTCACACCATCCGAGGAAACGCCACCGCGCTCTGACCACAGGCCCGGCGAATATGCAGCGCTGGTGAGCAAGGCCCGTGAAAGTTTCAAGCGCGGCGACCTGTTTGAAGTGGTCCCCGGTCAAATGTTCATGGAACAATGCACGGGCCAGCCGTCTGCCATTGCCCGGCGCTTGAAAACAACCAACCCGTCACCCTATTCGTTCTTCATCAATCTGGGAGAACGGGAATATCTGATCGGCGCATCGCCTGAAATGTTCGTGCGGGTCAATGGCCGCCGGGTGGAAACCTGCCCGATCTCCGGGACGATCAAACGCGGTGATGACGCGATTTCGGATTCGGAACAGATCCTCAAATTGCTGAATTCCAAAAAGGACGAATCCGAACTGACCATGTGTTCGGATGTCGACCGCAATGACAAGAGCCGGGTCTGTGTTCCCGGTTCCGTGCGGGTGATCGGTCGCAGGCAGATCGAGATGTATTCCCGGTTGATCCATACGGTCGACCATATCGAGGGACGGTTGCGCGATGGCATGGATGCCTTTGACGCCTTCCTCAGTCATGCCTGGGCGGTCACTGTCACCGGTGCGCCGAAATTATGGGCCATGCGCTTTATTGAAGAAAATGAGAAAAGCCCGCGTGCCTGGTATGGCGGGGCGATCGGCATGGTCAATTTCAACGGTGACATGAACACCGGGCTGACATTGCGCACCATCCGCATCAAGGACGGGATTGCGCAGGTTCGCGCCGGTGCGACATTGCTCTATGATTCGGTTCCTGAAGAAGAGGAAGCGGAGACTGAACTCAAGGCCTCGGCCATGCTGATGGCCATTCGCGAGGCGGGCAAAAGCAATGCAGCGGCTGCTGGCCGCGACGCTGCCTCCGTCGGTCAGGGGGTGCGCATATTGCTGGTGGATCACGAGGATTCCTTCGTCCATACGCTGGCAAATTATTTCCGCCAGACCGGTGCCACAGTGACGACCATGCGCTCACCGATCTCGGACGAAGTCTTTGACAAGGTGGATCCAGATCTTGTGGTCCTGTCTCCGGGACCCGGCAGGCCGAAGGACTTTGAGTGCAAGGCGACGATCAGGAAGGTGCGGGCGCGCGGCTTGCCGCTGTTTGGCGTGTGTCTTGGCCTGCAGGCCATCACCGAGGCTTTTGGTGGCGAGTTGCGCACCTTGGCAGTGCCGATGCATGGCAAGCCGTCGCGCATCAGGATCAATGATCCGGGACAGGTTTTCTCCGGGCTTGGCAAGGAAGCAACCGTCGGGCGCTATCATTCGATTTTTGCCGATCCCTCGACCCTTTCACAAGATTTCATCATTACCGCTGAAAGCGAAGATGGTGTCATCATGGGAATTGAGCACCAATCCGAGCCTATTGCGGCGGTCCAGTTCCATCCCGAATCCATCATGACGCTGGGGCAGGATGCGGGCATGAGAATGATCGAGAATGTCGTTGCTCATCTGGCGCGCCGCGAGGCTTCTGGCTGAGCATCTGTTGTCTGAGCGCTGGGTGCGATTGATCATGGCAGGCAAAACATTGTTGCCGTATCGGAAAGTCGGGTCTATAACGGGACCATGAACAAGAACGTGATCGCCAGTTTTGAAGACACTCAGGACAGCTGCGCCCCGGTGCAGTCGGTGTTTTTGTGCGATCTATTGCTCCTTCTCAGCCTTACTGGCGATCGTCGGGCTCGATAGAGGAGCGTCCGGCGGTCGAAACGCTGAAGGCACGAGCTCCTTTTTTCACATTATCGCAAGACAACGCGTCCTTGGAATATTCAATCCAAAGCGCAAATGCCGGTCCGGATTGCCCATTGGCAGGCGGACAAGGCTGAAAGACCAGTGAGAGAAATCATGAACGTCACCTCATCATCCCCGGCGCCACAAGGCAAACGTATCGGCATGGCCGATGCCGCACGCAAATATCCGCACTATCCACCCTTGGGACTTGAAGACCGCACATGGCCGTCCAAGCGCATCGAAAAGGCACCCATCTGGTGTTCGGTCGATCTGCGCGATGGCAATCAGGCGCTGGTCAATCCGATGGGCCATGACCGCAAGTTGCGCATGTTTGAACTGCTGCTGTCGATGGGCTTCAAGGAGATCGAAATCGGCTTTCCTTCTGCCTCCCAGACGGATTTCGATTTTACCCGCTGGTGTGTCGAGCAGCAGAACATGCCTGAAGATGTGTCTCTGCAGGCCCTGGTACAATGTCGGCCCGAGCTGATCGCCCGCACCTTTGAAGCGCTGGAAGGCGCCCACAATCCGATCATCCATTTCTACAATTCGACCAGTGAATTGCAGCGCCGGGTGGTTTTTGCCAAGGACGTGGCAGGTATCAAGCAGATCGCAGTCGATGCGGCCAAGCTGATCAGAGACACTGCTGAAAAGGCCGGTGGCGGCTATCGGTTCCAGTATTCGCCGGAAAGTTTCACCGGAACGGAACTGGAGGTCGCACTGGAAATCTGCAATGCGGTCACCGAAGTGATACAACCGACTGCAGAAAACAAGCTGATTATCAATCTGCCCTCGACAGTCGAAATGTCGACGCCGAATATCTATGCCGATCAGATCGAATGGATGTGCCGGAATCTCGACAATCGCGAAAATCTGATCATTTCCCTGCATCCGCACAATGACCGCGGGACCGGGATTGCGGCAACCGAACTGGGTCTGATGGCCGGGGCGGACCGGGTCGAAGGCACGCTGTTTGGCAATGGGGAGCGGACCGGCAATGTGGATATCGTCACGCTGGCCCTGAACATGTACACGCAGGGGATCGATCCGCAGCTGGATTGTTCGGACATTCAGCGCATCAAGAACGTCTATGAATATTCAAACCAGATGACGATTCCAGAGCGGCATCCCTATGTCGGTGAACTGGTCTACACGGCCTTTTCCGGCTCGCATCAGGACGCCATCAACAAGGGTATCAAGGCCATCAGGCAGGCCAATACGGAAACCTGGGAAGTGCCCTATCTGCCCATTGATCCGCAGGATGTCGGGCGCACCTATGAAGCGATCATCCGTATCAACTCCCAGTCGGGAAAGGGCGGTATTGCCTATGTTCTGGCCGAGGATTACGGGCTTCAACTGCCACGGGGCCTGCAGGTGGAATTTCAGGGCGATATTCAGCGCATCACCGAAGAACAGGGAACGGAACTGACACCGCAAAAAATCCACGAGCGTTTCCTGAAACTCTATGTGAACCAGCCGGGCGGCCGGTTCGCCTATCTGGATCACCACACATTCCCGGATCTGGATAAGAAGGGTGTCCGCGAGATCGAGGCCGAAATAACCGATCATGGCAAAAAGCTGAAAATCACCGGGCATGGCACCGGCCCCATCGACGGGTTTGTCCATGCGCTTTCAAAGCATATCGGCATAGAGATCGTGGTGGCGGATTATTCCGAACATTCCATGAAGCACGGCACGGATGCGGCGGCGGTGTGCTACATGGAGGTGGAACATCCCGGCGGCAGGCTTTTCGGCGTTGGCATCAGCACCAATATCGTCGCAGCCTCTCTGGAGGCGGTCGTCTCGGCAGTCAACCGGTTGCTTGACGAGAAATGACCGCTCAAGCGCCAGACAATGCGCTTTTTGCAGTGGAAGCGGGCAGGGGCAGCGATGCCCCGCTCGTGTTTCTCCACGGATTTGGCGGCGCAGGGCACGTCTGGTCTGATATGCAGGAAGTCTTTGCCAGTGAGGCAGGGTCACTGGCCTACGACCTGCCCGGCCACGGCGGCTCTCTCAATGCCGATGGACTGGGCGGCGCCGGTCGGATGGCCAAGGCCATTGCGGCTGATCTGGCGGCGCGGGGCATCAGGCGTGCGCATCTGGTGGGCCATTCGATGGGTGGAGCCGTTGCCACAATGCTTGGCCTGCGCAACCCCAAACTGGCCGCATCCATGACATTGCTTGCCCCGGGCGGGTTTGGACATGAGATCAACCACCGTCTGCTGAAACGTTTTGCCCTTGCCCGAACCTCTGGCGAAATGGAGCTGGTGCTGGAAAACATGTTCGGCTGGAACAAGCCGATACCCGCGCCGATGGTGGATGGCCTGGTGCAGGCACGCAATGCGCCGGGCGCGCAGGATCGATTGCTGGTGATTCTGGAGTCCATACTGCGTGAAAAAGGCGGCGAACTCACCCAGGGTCTCATCATGCGTGACGATTTTTCCAGACTTTCGATGCCTGTAAAGGTTCTGTGGGGAACGCAGGACCGGGTCCTGCCAACCCGTCAATCGCACCGCTTGCCATCGATATTCGCAGCCCATGTCTTTGAAAATACAGGACATATGCTGATCGAAGAGTGCACCGATGATGTGATCGTGCTCATTCGCCAGAACATGCGCGCCGGAACCTTGTAAACTCCTATAAAAAAATCGGAATTTTGCCACAACATCCTTTATATTAAGGTCTGATTAACCAGTTGGCAGGCGAACGATCCGATGAGCAACACTTCAGTTTCCGGTGATACGGGGAGACGACTTTCCGAAGTTGTGCGCGAGGCAAAAATTGCCGCCGCAGAACGGGAAGACGTTGTCGTCGACATGAAGGAAGCGGATCGGGGCCGGCTGGAACTGCTGGCTGAGGAACTGGCGCCGATCTTTGATGAGGTGCCTGAAGACGACGAGCAGTTCGATTTTTTTCTTTCTTCCGGCCTGCAACCCAGATTGTGGATAGACGCCATTGCCCATGTGCAGATGGGGCCTGACCGGCGCACCTATCGTTTTGTGCGCGACACGCGCTACGGACGTGTGGTGATGGCCGAAAGCGGCAGTCTGATTACCATTGCCGACAGCGTGACCCATTATGTGGCCGAGCGCATTGTCCAGAGGCAGAAGTTTCTCGCCTCCGATGCACCGGCGGGCCAAAGCAGAACATCTGCGCAACAGGATCGACGGGATGATCTGCAGCGTACCCATGGCGAAGCAAAAACGCTCAGGCCCGCTGAAGGTCAGACATCCAAAGACAAGACCCAGGCAAAGGCAGCATCGCCAGCCGCCAGCGGGCATACAAGAGACAGAAGTGTTGCCAGAGTGATCACTGCCATTCTCTGGTTTGGCCTTGGTGTGCTGGTGACCGTTGCAATCATCGCCTTCATTTTTCTGGAAGATATCGCCACAGCTTTTGGTTGGACGTAAAAGCCGTAAAGCGGCAAATGCTCAGGGATGCCTTGCCACAAAGGTGACTGCGATCACGTTTTGTATTGCCTGCAAAGAGCAAAATTCCTGAATCCTCTATTGACCTGTCCCTTGGGGCCGCGCCGATAGGGATAGCGGTCAGCAAACATCGAGGTGATTCATGAGCCAATCCGCACAGTTCCTCCCCCCTTCCGAGGCCGCCAGACGGCTCGGCGTGTCTCCAAAAGCCCTTCGCCTCTACGAACAGCGCGGTCTGATCAGTCCTGTTCGCACCGCAGCAGGCTGGCGCATCTATGGCCCGGTTGAGATGACCCGGGCCGCAGAGATCGTTGCTCTGCGGTCGCTGGGTCTCAGTCTTGCAGATGTGGCAGGCGTTCTGAATGGTGATCCTGACGGTCTGGCGCCGGCGCTGGCGACCCATGAAACAGCCCTTGAAGGTCAAATCCGTGGACTGGCCGAAAGGGTCGAAAGGGTTCGCACCATCCGCGCTGGTCTGGACAATGGCCAAATTTCGACAGGACACCAGTCTTCGGGCCACCAGTCTACGAGCCCCCATTCTGTGGCCCCCGATTCCGCGAGCAGAGCGCAAATGCGCGCAGTCGGTGATGTTTCCTTTGATCTCCCCTGGCCCTGGGGCGGCGAAACATTCCAATTGCGTGACATTCGCGCGCTCAACTACATTATCGGCCCGTTGGGCAGCGGCAAGACACGGTTTGCTCAAATGGTTGCCCGGTCCGTGCCGGAGGCGCGCTTTTTGGATCTGCAACGCACTTTCGGCGCCGGTGCAACGATGCATGCACTCCTGGATGCGGATTCGGATCTGAAGTCGCGGGTGGACCGCATCATCTGTCTGCTGGTCGACCAGGGCGCTGGAATCACGCCTGCTTTGACCGCACTGGTCACGGCGCTGGCGTCGGAAGATTCATCCGTCCTTGTCGTTGATATGGTGGAGCAGGGCCTGGATCATGCCACGCAGGTTGCTCTGACGGACTATCTGCGCCAGCATGCAGCAGAGGCCCCGCCACTTTTCCTGATGACACGCTCGAGTGCCATCCTCGATTTGAGACATGTGGGTTCCAACGAGACCATAACCTTTTGCCCCGCCAACCATAGTCCGCCAATCCGCGTTGCACCTTTTCCCGGCGCACCGGGTTATGAGGCCGTGGCCACCTGTCTTGCTACGCCCGAAGTTCGGGCGCGCACCGAAGGTGTGATTGCCTGGCGTCCTGATGCGAAACAATACGCCTGAGGTTTCAGATAAGCCTTTCTGATTTGACGCGATCAAACGTCCGGCCGTTCTGGCCCAGACCAAAGCGCTCCAGTTGGCATTGCCATTTGTCCTGCTCTCCCTCGATGGTCAGCAGGTTGTAGCCCGAAGCCGGTTTGGTGCCGCCAGGGCCTTCGCTGGCTGAAGGGACGCCAACCACCGGGATTGATCCATGCATGCCGTCCAGGTGGTACAGCGTGTCCAGATGCGTGTGGCCGTGCAGGATGAGTTCAGCGCCATGGTCCTGCATGACCCGGGCAAAACGACCGATTCCCAGCAATCTCTTGTGCGAGGCAGCGGCGCCGCGCACCGGTGGATGGTGGATCATGATGGTGCGGAAAAGTCCGGCCTTGCGGGTTTCATCGAGCAACTGCCCCAGTTCTCTTGCCTGACGACGACCAAAAAGGCCGCTGGCCAGCAATGGCGGGGTGGCGTAAGCGGTGGATACGCCAATCAGCGCCATTTGATCGCGCACCCGAAGATAGGGGAAATGGCTGTCGTCCACCTGCCGGTGCTGATGGTCGTCACCCAGCATATTGGGTCGCCAGGCCTGGTAGATCTTCTTGTAGGCGCCCGGAACATAGGCATCATGATTGCCCGGCACATAGGAGACGGAAAGCGGGTCGCCGACGGCCTTCAACCAGGCGGTCGCCACCTCGATTTCAGCGTTTGCTGCAAGATTGACCAGATCGCCTGTGATCGCCAGATGATCGGGGGCTGTTGATTTGATTTCTTCCAGCAATGATTCAAGAATATTGCCAAACAGACGCTTGCGCCGATTGCGCTGCCAGTTCACATAACCCGTGATGCGTTTTGACGCGAGTTCACGCAGGGTAATACGAGGCAGCGGACCGAGATGGATGTCGGAGATATGAGCAAGACGGAACATGGGATCGGACATAGCGGTCATTGCTCATGTGGGCAAGGTGGTTGTGAAAAGTCGGGCAACGGCAGGTGGTATCATCGCGGCTTCTTTGGCCGCATCATTCCCTGGCTCCTGCACAGGCTTTTGTTTTTCAAGCGACCCATGACACTTGGCGTCCGTGCTGCCGCTTTTGACGCAAAAGGCAGAATTTTCCTGGTGCGCCATACCTATGTTCCGGGCTGGCATTTGCCGGGAGGTGGGGTGGAGAAAGGCCAGACCGTTTTTGACACTCTCGAGCAGGAACTGGCGGAAGAAGGCAATCTGCAACTGTCAGGCCCGGCTCAGTTGTTCAATGTCTATCTGAACCCCACCAGCCACCGCGACCACATCGTGCTTTTTATCTGCCGCGACGTGGTTCAGGTAAGGCCGCATGTGCCTGACTGGGAAATTGCCGCGACAGGTTTTTTTGCGCCAGATGCCTTGCCTGCCTGCACGACGCCTGCAACGAAAAGGCGCCTGGCTGAGCTGTCCAGCCAGGCGGAACCGGCGCGGCGATGGTAGGGCTGTCTAAAGCTTGTCCCGGCCATGCGGTGCCAGCAGATCCAGCTTTGGGCCTTTGGGAACAATGCGCGTCGGATTGACGGTCTCATGGCTGCGGTAATAGTGCAGCTTTATATGCTGCATGTTGACCGTCTCGGCAATGCCCGGCATCTGGTAGAGTTCACGCAGATAGCCGGACAGGGCCGGGTAATCGGCAATGCGTTGCCTGTTGCATTTGAAGTGCCCGACATAGACCGGATCAAAGCGGACCAGGGTGGTGAACAGGCGCCAGTCGGCCTCCGTCAATCGGCTTCCCACCAGATAGCGCTGTTTTGACAGGCGTTCTTCGAGCGCGTCGAGCTGCGAGAACAGGGCGTCAAAGGCTTCTTCATAGGCCGCCTGTTTCGTTGCGAAACCACATTTGTAAACGCCATTGTTTACATGATCGTAGACCGGGCCATTGATGGCATCGATGGCCTCGCGCAGGTCCGCCGGGTAGTAATCGAGGTCGGCGTTCACGCCATCCAGGGCGTCGAATGCGCTGTTGAACATGCGGATGATTTCGGATGATTCATTCGAGACAATGGTTTTGGTCTTCTTGTCCCACAGGACGGGCACCGTCACGCGGCCACTGTAGGTCGGGTCAGCCGCCGTATAGACCTGCCACATCTTGTCTGATCCATTGACATCATCCATGGTCCCACCATCACGGCCAAGGAACTCCCATCCATCGCTGCCCATGAAATGGTCAACGACGGAAAGCGTAATCAGCGGTTCCAGCCCCTTCAGCTTGCGAAAGATCAGCGTGCGGTGGGCCCAGGGGCAGGCATAGGACACATAGAGATGATAGCGTCCGGCCTCAGCCTTGAAGCCGCCGCTTCCACTCGGGCCGGCATTGCCGTCTGCGGTGACCCAATTGCGGAACTGCGATTCGGATCGCTTGAATTGTCCCTTGTTTTCCTTGGTGTCGTACCAGACATCATGCCAGACGCCGTCAACCAATAAACCCATGTCCTGTCTCCTGTTTTGGACATTTCCAGCAATCGTGCCGCGTGACGTCCATGTGACACGTTAAGTAGTGCTTTGGCGCCGCCATGCGAAGCCTGTTTGGTTGAACAGTGTGTTTTCGATTGCAAAGGCAAACTGTTTCATGCTATCCGCGCTGAACCAAATAAGGGTCAGATCATGGAATACACTGGACAATTGCGACGACGTTGATGCTTGAACGCCCTCCCGGGCGTGTTTCCTGTCGTATTGCCTGCCAGTCACTTTCCGGATGATTCCATGTCTGACATCAAGCCTGTCTACCTGAACGAAAACCCCACCCATCATGACGCCATCGAAGCGATCAATGCCGAAGCCTTTGGTCCGGGCCGTTTTGCCCGTGCAGCCGAGCGCGTGCGCGAACAGGGACCGCATGATACGGCTCTGTGTTTTGTCGCACTGGTCGAGGGTCAGGTCATCGGCTCCGTTCGCCTGACGCCTGTCATGGCAGGTCAGGTCGCCGGGCATATGCTTGGCCCGCTCGCCGTGCGCCCATCCTACAAGAATCTCGGTATTGGCAAGCAATTGGTCCGCATATCGGTGGAAGCCGCGTTGCAAGCAGGCAGCGAAGGCGTGATCCTGGTCGGTGATCCACCCTATTATGCGCCGCTGGGTTTCGAGCCGGTCAAGGCCCGGCTCGATTTTCCGGGACCGGTTGATCGTTCACGGGTGCTTGTCGCACCCAAAAGCGAAGAGATTCACCAGCGGCTGGCCGGGCGGATTGCTTGGCGGGCCTGTAGAATTCGCGAAAAAGCGTAAAAGCCTTTTCGCCGGAGTTGGGTCGGCTTGGGGGCATCGCGTTCAGGTCGGGGCAATGGCTGGTTGGAACCCGTTCGAGTCCTTCGGATTATGTGCTGGTATCGACATTTTCGGCCCAAAGCAGACCTTTGGCCGAGGCTCGTGACACGGTCGCGGCGCCCCAGAGTAGTCGTTGAAAACGCCTTAAAACTGATGTTCAACCGTATCCGCACAATAACAAGACAACGCGCCTTAGAGCTTTGACGTCAGGAAGGTGCGAATGGTCTCGGGGGCTCGTTGCAGTATTCTGGCCAGCGTAGGATCGACCACTTCAAATTCTCCAGCACGCGCTGCCCGATAATATCCCAGCATCACAGCGATGGAACCTTCTGGCACCCCTGCAGCGCGCGCCTTCGCCTCCATGTTTTCTTCGCTCACCATGACCCGCGCGATCGGTCTGCCCAAAATCTCTCCTGCCAGTTCCGCGAGATCGGCAAGGTCTAAAGCCTCGCAGCCCGTCAGGGGCGGTGTCGGGCCGTCGATCACCTCGACACCGGCCAGCAACGCGGCGTCGGCCGCCGCGAGATCATCGTGGGTCGCCCAGGCGACCTTGCCGTCTTCGGGACCCTCCAGCCTACCAGCGTCAAAACCGCGCGCGTTCAGCATCAACGCACTCTCAGCGTAAAAACCGTGGCGCATAGAAGTCCAGGCTAGCCCCGATTCTGCCAACATCTTCTCCGTAGCAGCGTGGTCTTGACCGGGAGGGAAATGAGAGGCCTCTGCGCTCGACACTTGGCTGGTGTAGAAAATGCGCTCCACGCCGACTTCACCCGCAACACGTATGGCGGTGGCATGTTGCCTCAGTGGATCGCCGCCTATGGCGGCGGCGTTCGATGAGATCATCAAAAGGCGCTTGGCACCGGCCCAGGCGTGGCGCAGGCTCTCAGCATCACTGTAATCCCCTTGACGCAAGCGCACCCCGCGTGTCGAAATGTCAATTACTTTTGCTGGGTCACGGACGCTGACGCCGATGCTTGCGGCGGGCACATGCAGCAGAAGGTTTTCGATGATCTTGCGACCGAGTTTGCCGGACGCACCTGTAACGATGAACATGGTTTATCTCCTGAGTTTGCTTCGCGCCAAGCGCTGTGATCGGAGACAACCTAATTAATATCGAATTCTTTGATAATCGGCTGAAATTCGAATAGCCTGTTCTGTATGAAGAACAATATGTCGCCGAACGATCTCGTGGTGTTTCTCACCGTCCTGAATGAAGGCGGCTTCCGGGCCGCGGCGAAAAGGCTGAACGTTGCGCCCTCCAAGATCAGCACGACGGTCTCGCGGCTTGAGGCACAGCTCGGCGTGCCGCTTCTCCTGCGCACGACCCGAAGCGTCCGGGCCACAGAACAAGGTTGTGCGCTGGCAGACCGCATTCAGCCGCTCCTGGCGGAAATGGAGGCGGCCTGTCTGGAAACGGCAAGTTCAACTGACCGTGTACAGGGACGTTTGAAGCTCAACGTACCAGGTGCTGTCATGCCGGACATCCTGCCACCCCTCCTCGTGGAGTTTCAGCGCAGACACTCGCAAGTGGAAGTCGAAATCGTGGTGGAGAACAATCTTGTCGACATCATCGCTGCCGAATGTGACGCTGGCATCCGTTATGGCGCGTCTATAGAGAAAGACATGATTTCCATTCCAGTCGGTCCTCGCGTCCAGGAGATCGCGCTTGCTGCGTCGCCCGCTTACATGAAGGAGCACGGCCTACCTCGGAATGCTGTTGAACTCACAGACCATTATGCGATCCGCTACAAGTTGCCTGGGGGGCCTCTAATACCCTGGAATTTGCGAAACGGGGACGAAACAGTCCAGGTGAGGCCCATGACGCGACTGGTTCTAAGCGTAAATGCCTTGAACACTGGCTTGAGCTACGCGCGAGCTGGACTGGGCATTCTCGCCACCTTCCGCAACTGGCTTGATGATGATTTTCGCGCCGGGAACCTGGTCCCTGTACTGCCGGACTGGTGGGCTGAGCAAGAAGGCCCGAGGCTCTACTATCCGAGCCGCTTTACGTCGACGCCGTTACGCGCATTCATCGACATCTGCCGCGGCCCAGCCTCAACCGGGTGAAGGTTTGTGTGCGTCTGCTTAGGGTATTCCCCATCATTCATTCCCCATGCAGCGAGGTCAGGTTCCCGCCCATTTTACCGTCGACCAAGACCGATGTTTTGGTCACTTTGTCCGCACTGCAGTCAATGGGTAAAAAACGCTGCATGAGAGAAACAAAGCTGCGTCGCCCACGAATGGTGGCTTTGCGGTAGGACACAATTTAACCGGAATGGCCAGATTGGGTCCTGACCGAGGCCCCTGATATCGCTCCACCCTTCCAGAGCGCTACGCTGCCGCATGTCGGTTTGACGCCCAATGCTGTTGTTCTTTATCTTGCCAACCAGGCTTGATTTATGGCGTGGGCCGTATCCATGGGTGCGGCTGTATTTTGAACCTCAAAGTCGTAGTGACAAAAATTGTGGGTGCGCAAATGGAACTCCGCCTCGCCGATTGCACGGTCACCGCGTTGTATTTCCCTTTCTTGAAGGATCCCCAATGGCGCATGAATTCCGACCCAGAAGACATCGAAAGGGCCAAGCAAATTTCGCAGCTCTACTGACCAGGATTTTTCTTCAATGATGTGTTCGACAATCATGTCGTTGCCTGCAAAGGCAAAGGCTGCAATAGACTTGTGAAACCCGTCAAAAATTTATTGCGTTCATAGGGCGTTGTTCTGACCGCCCTGAAACCGGTTGAGGCAAGTTGATCCGATGCGAAATAGCAGAATATGTCGGGCAACAGCTTTCTGAGTTCACCAGCGACACGTGTCTTTCCGGAACTTGAAGTCCCGTTCAGAATGATGATTCTGGCGATTGCTTCATTTTGTTTGGCCAAAGCTCACAACCTCGCAGTTGGCAGCAGCTTCCTCTAAAAGACGGTGCCATTCAACAACGGCGCCCTTGAACGCGGTTCAATGATGCGGCGAGCGAACGGCTTGCGCCAACCGTAATTGCATTATCTCCTGCATGCAGACCATCCGGACCAGCGATCAGCAATGCCCGTCAAACGGCCTGTGGTTCACCGACCCGTCCTCGCCACTGATCGGCCATTGCGTGATACCGATCAGTATCTCTCAATCTCTCACGAAAACCGGCAAATTCATAAAGCAAACGATTCACGATTAAATGGAAGCAATTCGTTTGCGGCGTTTTGCCCTTGAGCCGAGCGGGCGCGTGAGCAGGGGGCCCATAAAAATGCTTGGTCTGCTGGCGGTTCGGCCATTCTAATGAAATCTCGGTATTGGCGATCAATTGGTCTGCATATCGGTGGAAGCTGCGCTGGAAGCGGGCAGCGAAGGCGTGATCTTCGCCCTATTACGCGCCGCTTGGTTTCGAGCCTGTCAAAGCCCGGCTCGACTTTCCGGGACCGGTTGATCGTTCACGGGTGCTGGTTGCGCCCAAAGGCGAAGAAATCCACCAGCGGCTGGCCGGGCAGATTGCCTGGCGGGCCTATGGCGCCAGCGAAAAAGCGTAAAAGGCCATTGCATGTCGCGCACGGGGGCACCGGGTTCAGGTTGGGGCAATGTCCGGCTGGAGCCCGAGTTGACCGCCTTGGCTATTGCGGGCAAGGTCCGCTTCTTTCAATTTGGAGACCGGTGTGACGCTACCGAAAAAAATGCAGGGTGTTATTCTTACGGGCCATGGCGGACCGGAAATGCTGGAATGGCGCGACGACATTGCGGTTCCCGTGCCGGGCAAAGGCGATGTTGTCATCCGGGTTGCGGCTGCAGGCGTGAACAACACCGACATCAATACCCGCACCGCTTGGTATTCCAAGGGCGATGCGGACGCTGATGACGCGGCATGGTCCGGAACGCCTCTGGTTTTTCCGCGTATTCAAGGCGCTGATGTCAGCGGCAAAATTGTTGCCGTTGGCGAGGGTGTGGAAGACTCCCGCATTGGTGAACGGGTCCTGATCGAGCCCTGCCTGCGCGAGGCAGAAGGCAAAATGCTGGAGACACCATGGTACTTTGGCTCGGAGTGTAATGGTGGCTTTGCGCAATATACGCGTGTCGCCGCGCGACACGCCCATGCGATCAAGAGCGACCTGACCGACGTTGAACTGGCGTCGTTTCCCTGTTCCTATTCCACGGCTGAAAACATGCTGACACGTGCCGGTGTTCGGGCGGATGAGACGGTGTTTGTCACGGGAGCGTCGGGCGGTGTGGGGTCAGCCACCGTGCAATTGGCCCGCGCGCGCGGCGCGCATGTCATTGCAGTGACCAGCCCGTCAAAGGCAAAAACGCTGTTGGACCTCGGCGCAGTGCGAACACTGAACCGCGATGAAGATTATGTTTCCGAGATCGGCGCAAATAATGTCGATGTTGTCATTGATCTGGTTGCGGGGCCAAAGTGGCCATCCTTGCTGGATCTCCTCCGACCGGGTGGGCGCTACGCTGTTGCTGGTGCAATCGGTGGCCCCATGGTGGAACTGGACATTCGGACGCTTTACCTGAAGGATCTCAGTTTCTTCGGTTGCACGGTACTGGAGCCGGACGTCTTCGGCAATCTTGTCGGACGGATCGAACGGAAGGAAATCTTACCTCTGGTGGCGGAGACCTATCCGCTCCGTGAAATCAAAGACGCTCAGGATGCCTTTGGTAAAAAGGGCCATGTCGGTAAAATCGTGCTTGAAGTAAGCTGAGTGAATTTGCCGTATTACCCAGAAGTGGAGATACGCGACTTCGCACGGATGGCGACATTGTCCGCACTGCAGTCATTGGGTGAAAACAAAGCTGCGCCGCGCTACCGCATGTCGGTTTGGAGCCCAATGCTTTCAGCTTTGCAGTTGGCAGCAGACGCCCATGGAGGGCGACGCCCTTCAACAACGGCACCGTTGAACGCGGTTCACTGATGCGGCGCGCGCAGGGCTCGCAACAACCTTGTGTGCGATGTCTCCTGCATTCAGACCGTCCGTACCGGCGATAGCAAATGCGCGGATGACTTCCAGTGCTGTCTGGCGTGAATATTTACCAGACAATCGGGCGCCCAAACTGATGGCCTCGCGGGTCGCTAATACATCGTCTTTTTATATTCGACCTCAAGGTCAGCGTCGATCTTCTTCATCTCCTCCGGGTCGTCAGGGGCGCCTGAGGATTGATCGAGTATTATTTTGGCCAATGACGGCATTTCGTTGCGATCCTGGCGGTGGTCCGGATCCCAAAGCCTGGAGCGTCGAAATGCCTTGGCGCAATGAAGGAACACTTCCTCGACGGCAACAACGATGGCGATCGTCGGCACCCGGTCCTTCACCGCCAGCATTGCAAGCAATTCCGGGTCGCGGGTGATTTGCGCTTTGCCGTTGACGCGCAAGGTTTCATCAAATCCGGGAACCATGAACAGCAAACCGACAACCGGATTGGCCACAATGTTTGATTGGGTGTCCAGGCGATTGTTGCCAGGGCGGTCCGGGATCAGGAGTGTTCTGTCATCCAGAACTTTGACAAAACCGGATGGATCACCGCGCGGGCTGACATCCGCCGAGCCGTCGGGCGATTGTGTTCCGATGCACAGGAACGGTGAACGCGCCACAAAGTCCCTGGCATGTTTATCGAGACGATCCAGGCATTTTGCGATGGCCAGGGGATGCTTTGCAGGAAACAGCGATCTCAGCTCTTCCTCGTTCCTGATCAAAAACTCCGGCTTCAGTTTTGTCTCGTCAGCCATATTCTGTTCCTCCAATGCCTGGACCCAAGTTTTCGTTGAAGCGGAATTCCAGGCCGCCAAAATCATCCAGGCAGGCTACAGTTTAATTTGGGTTAGACAAGCGCCTGTGCCTCTGCAATCGCGGAAAACTGAAGGAACCGCAGGGCGCTTTTGTAAAGGTTAACTGCAATTGAATGGGATGCATGGGCTGGCAGTTGCCTGTTGGCGGGACCAGGAAAACATTGGTCCATGCATTTTAAACTTTGCCAGGCTGCTTGCGTCTGGTTCTATGTGCTTGCGCAGTAAACCCGGGTGAGTGAACAAGTGATCCAGACCTCAAACAGAGCAATTCCCGCTCTTCTTGTCTTTCTGCAAGCGATGGTTTCCGCCTCCAGTCTGGTGGTCGAAATCGTCGCTGGAAGAATGCTGGCGCCCTATGTGGGCATGTCCCTTTACACCTGGACGTCTGTCATTGCGGTCGTTCTGGCCGGATTTTCCGCCGGCCATTGGTGGGGTGGCCGGATTGCCGAAAAGGAGATGAGGCCGGCCCTTGTGCATACCGCATGGCTTCTTCTTGCTGCAGCTCTGACAACCAGTGTCGCACTGCTGGTCCTGCGCACCATTTCCGGGCCCATTTTAAATGCCAGCGACGATTATCTTGTTGCCATAACTTTGCTGTCGGCAGGTGCTTTCTTTCTGCCCTCGCTTTTTGCCGGCGTTCCGGCACCGGTTCTGGCGCAGATCGCGGTGACCATCGCCGGCGAAAAGTCGGGCCGCGCCCTCGGCGCCATGTTTGCAGCGGGTGCACTGGGCGCCATCGGTGGCACATTGCTGGCTGGCTTTCTGTTCATCCCCTGGCTCGGCACGGCCCTGACGCTGGCAATTGTCTGCGTGTCCTATGTGGCCGTTGCGGCAACCCTGTTCATTCTTGCCGGCAGCAGCCTGCGATCCCTGCCGCCGATGGCATTGGCGGTGATCGCTCTTGGTTTGGGGTTCTATTCAGCCGGCCGCTTGTCGCCCTGTACAAAGGAAAGCAATTACTACTGCATCCGGGTGATTGACGTTTCTGCCGATCCGCAAAAGCCGGTTCGCCGCATGGTTCTGGACCACCTGTCCCATGGCACCAGTTCACGTGATTTTCCACAAATCATGTTCAGCGAATTTACAGCGATGCTGGATGGCATCGCCCGAAACCGGATGGAGGGTGGCGGCTTTTCATCCTTCTTTATTGGCGGTGGAACCTATTCAGTACCCCGCGCATGGATCAACCGCGATACGGGGCCGATTACCGTTGCGGAGATTGACCCGGACGTCACGCAGATTGCCATCAGTGACTTCTGGCTGGATCCGACCGGTCTGCGGATTCTGCATGAGGATGCCCGGCGGGCCCTGCTGATGCGACCGGAGGAAAAATACGACGTTGTCATTGGTGATGCATTTGGAGATATCGCCGTCCCCAGCCATCTGATCACCAGCGAGTTTTTCCATCTGGTGCGCAGCCGCCTTGCGCCCGATGGCGTCTATCTGATGAATGTCGTGGATTTCCCCGGGCAGTTGAATGCCCTGTCAGCCATCTATGCAACCCTGCGCTCTGTTTTCCCGTCTGTCGAAATCTGGACACGCGCCGCGCCGCCTATACCCGATGAACAGACGGTCTTTGTGCTGGTTGCTGCAGACCAGCCCAGCGGAATTTCAACGCTGGAAACCCTGGCCCCGGACCCCACGCGCTTTGCCGCCTTTGCCGACAGTTTTTACGATGACGTGCTGGATTTTCGCAGCACCCGTATACTGACCGACGATTACGCACCGATTGACCGCCTGTTGCGCCAGGTCCATTGAATGTGAACCCTATATGTCAAAGCTTTCTGTGCCGTGGCCAAACTCGGCTATTTGGGTATGAACTCTAACCAACCTGCTGATCCAGCTGCTGCCAGAAATCCGAAAAACAACCCCAGCGCGATGACCCAATGAATGATCGTTTTACGGCGCTTGCCCTCTTTGGGGAACCAATTGAATTTGCGAAGCCAACCGATGATTACGTCCATGAACATAAACACAAAAAGAAAATGTCGGAAAAAGAGATAGAAAAACAAGACTGTAAGGACAATCCCCGTCAGGGTGTTGATTGGTACAATCTCCCAACTTTTTCCATTGGTTGAGGTGGTCATGGCACTGTTCATTTGCAATTCCCCTGTCGCCGGAATTACCGGCAGCCTCCAGAACCATCAATAAAGCAGAATTGAATTGGCCTTCAAAGCGGTCATTGGTTGTTCCAATCCTGTTTCGGAAAACGGGGGGGCCGAGTGAACTGGTTTTACGCCATCAAAAGGTTGTATTTTCAGACACTGCGTTGGGGTTGCAGATCAAGCGCCTGTCATTCGAATTCCATGACCTCGAATACGCGTCCGGCGTTTCGTGTAGCGAGTTCCTCGAATGTATCAAGGTGCTTCCAGCGCGACTGGTCCACATAATAGGCATCTTCCAGTCCGCCACCCTTTTCGATGTGCTCGGCAATCCTGGCCCGCAGGTCTTGCAAATAAAACAAAGTGTAGCGGCGCACCTGATCCATGTTGGTCGGGTGTCCATGCCCGGGAATGACATAGAGTGCGTTCAGCTGTTCAAATGCGTTTTCCCAGGTTTCCACCCAACCGGCCGTGTCGGTGTCTTCGAATATCGGCAACATGCGTTCGTGAAAGGCGATGTCGCCGGCAATCACCAGCCTTTGTTGCGGCAGCCAGACCTGTGTGTCACCGGGAGAGTGGGCCGGACCCAGCATCAGCACCTCGATGGTGACGTCACCCATCTGCAGAACCCGGCGGTCAGGGAATGTCTCGTCGGGAAGCCTCACCTCTGTGCCGGCGGCCCTGTCCTTGAGACGCGATCTGGCTGATTCCAGGATGTTGTGTCCACGTTCTTCGAAGTTCGAGGCAGCATCCTCATGCGCCAGGATCTTTACCCCCTGTTCGCCCCAGTAGGCATTGCCCAGCATGGCGTGGCCCTGACCGTTTTCGTTTATTACCAGACGCACCGGCTGGTCGGTGATTGATTTGATCTCCTGATGCAATGCCTGGGCAAGCAGATAGCTGCCCCCTCCATTGACGACAACGACGCCCTCTTGCGTCACAATGAAGCTCAAATTGTTGTTGTGCCCGGCGTTTTCATAGGTGGACGGCCCGGTCTGGCCAATCGCACTCCAGACATTGGGAATGACTTCGACGGGTTTTGAATAGAGCAGGGATGCGGGATATTGATCCGCAATTGCCTGAGACGCAGACCCGTTTGACGTCCATGAGACCACCACGAAAACACTCAGGGCAAGGGCGCCAAATGAGGGCAAAAAGCGCCAGGCTGAAAACAGCTTCCTCCAAACAATTCGGTCTTTAAGCAAAATGTCGCCTCCTCACTTGAGAAAATATGTTGCCCTCAGACTACAGGAATATTGGTTTGAAAAAACAACGATTTTTCTCGGCCGATGTCCCCGGGGCAAAGCAAGGCCGAGACGCTGTTTTCAGATTGGCCGCTTTGGGGAATATTGACAGGCCATTGTCATGAGGCCCAGAATGATTGCACGACTTTGGGAGGCTGAAAGTGAAGAGTGAACTGACCAGACTTCTGGATATTGAAATTCCAATTCTATCAGCTCCGATGGGCGGCGCAGCGGGGCCTGACCTCGTCGCGGCGGTGTCCAACGCAGGTGGTTTTGGTGTCATTCCCCTGTGGGGAAAGCCGGTTGATCAGGTGCGCGACGGTATCGCCCAGGTGCGCGCCCTGACGGATCGGAACTTTGCGGTGAATCTCAATCTGTCGTTTCCCTATGAAGAACAGCTCAAGGCCTGCATTGACGCGCAGGTGTTTGCCGTTTCACTTTTCTGGGGAATGGAGCCTTCCGCCATCGAGATCGCCAAAGCGGCGGGCCTGGTCGTGATGGTCAGTGTTGGAACGGCGGCGGAGGCAAAACTGGCGGACGACGCTGGTGCCGACATCATCATCGCGCAGGGGTGGGAAGCTGGAGGACACGTTTGGGGACAGGTTGCGACCATGGCGCTTGTCCCCGCTGTCGTCGATGCGGTTAACGTTCCAGTTGTCGCTGCCGGCGGGATTGCCGATGGGCGCGGACTTGCGGCAGCGCTCATGCTTGGTGCGTCAGGCGTATGGATCGGTACCCGTTTTCTGGCCAGCACAGAAGCGACCATTCACGAGACATATCAGCAAACTGTCCTTGGCGCTTCGGAAAACCAGACGGAATGGTATCGCGATCTCTATGATGTGGCCTGGCCCGACGCGCCGCATCGGGCCTTGTCGAACGCAACCTCTCGAAAATGGCATATGGCTGGAACACCGGCGCCAGGCAACCGTCCAGGTGAGGAAGAGGTGATCGGGCAGAGCCCAAATGGGAAAGCGGTTGTTCGCTATCAAAGCTACACGCCACTTCCAGGCACGACAGGCGATGTTGAGGCCATGTCGCTTTGGGCCGGACAGGGTGTCTCTCTTGTCCGCGATATCTTGCCGGCTGCCGAGATAGTCCGCGCGATATATCGGGACGCAAAGACGGCGATGCAAAGGGGGCAAGCGAAACTTCAGGACAGCGACAGCCGATTGTCTTCAACTGGAAACAATTGAGGGCGGGAAGCTGCATCGACCATATGAATCCATTGAACACAAATGGCTGAAGACATGACTTCTGTCGCATTAGCCTGAAATCTGAGGCCAAGGGACACATTGTAAATGGACGTCAACAAGGACGCATTCGGAAAATTCAGCTTCGGGACCCAGGTCCGAAAATCACCCTATTCAGATGCGGCGCTGCGTTGGGGCGCAAAGGGATTCTCCGTTTACAACCACATGTATATCCCGCGCGATTTTGGCGATCCGATACAGAATTTCTGGAATCTCGTGAACGACGCCATCCTGTGCGACGTGGCCGTCGAGCGCCAGGTGGAGATCACCGGCCCGGATGCGGCAAAATTCACGCAATATATGAGTTGCCGGGACCTGTCCAAAATGCAGGTGGGCCAATGCAAATATGTACTGATCACCGATCAGAACGGCGGGATCATCAATGACCCGATCCTGTTGAAGTTGGGCGCCAATCATTTCTGGCTGTCGATCGCCGACAGCGACGTTCTGCTCTGGGCCAAAGGTCTGGCGGTGAATTCCGGTATGGATGTCCATATTACAGAGCCAGACGTGTCTCCGCTGCAGCTCCAGGGACCAAAATCCCGCGAGGTGCTGGGCGCGGCGTTTGGCGATGCGCCGACAGAACTCAAATACTATCGCTTCATGGAATATGATTGGGACGGCATTCCCCTGGTCATCTCCAGAACCGGCTGGTCAAGCGAGCTCGGCTACGAGATTTTCCTGCGCGACGGATCGGCTGGCGATCAATTGTGGGAACATCTGATGTCGGTCGGCCAGCCGCTGGGCCTGAAGCCCGGTCACACCTCCAGCATTCGCCGGATCGAGGCAGGGATGCTGTCCTACCACGCGGACATGACGCTGGAGAACAATCCGTTCGAATTTCGACTGGATCGTTTGGTCGATCTGGACATGGCGGCCGATTTCGTCAGCAAAGCGGCGCTGAACAGGATCAAGGAGCAGGGGGTGTGCCGGTATTTTGTTGGTCTGCGGATCTCCGGCGCACCGCTGATTGGTTCGAACGACACCCACTGGCCGGTCCTCGATGATGGGCGCAAGGTCGGTTATGTGACCTCTTCGGTACATTCGCCGCGGCTCAGGCAGAACATCGCCCTTGCAATGGTCGCAACGCAGGTTTCCGCCATCGGCAGGCAGCTCGAAGTGGAGCTGGCGAGCGGGCGCCGCACCTGCGAAGTCGTCCCAACGCCCTTCTTCGATCCCCAAAAGGTATTGGCTGCAAAGGGGTAAGACAGAAATCCTGGTCGGGATCGCAGGCGCGTCGTGTTGCCTGAGCAGGGAGGGATGACCCGACGCAAGCGCAAAATGTCCAGATGCATTGCGGAAAGTCCGGTTCTCATTGCCCCGGTCCGCTATGGTTCGTGTTACGTGTCACACGGCTATACCAAAGATCGATGATTATGACCCATCTGACCGGTTCGCTCAAAAATACGGTCTGAACAAACAGACGATCCTTTGCGCCTGTCAACCGATCGCTGGCGTGACCGGGTTTTGATCTTCCCCCGAAGTTGGCGCATACAGATATTCAAAGAAAAGCGGGCAATTGCCCACGGAATGCAAAGAGGGAATACATCATGCCAGACAAAGCCAACTTCTCGGTCGACACTTCGGCCCCTGTCATGGTCACTGGCGCCACCGGCTTTGTTGCCGGTTGGGTGGTGAAAGGGCTGCTGGAAGCAGGTGTCACCGTTCATGCCCCGGTTCGCGATCCTTCCAACGCTGAAAAGCTCAAGCACCTCAACGCCATCGCGGCGGCATCGCCTGGTGAAATCAGGTTCTTCAAGGCAGACCTGATGGACAGGGGATCTTATGTTGAGGCGATGAAGGGTTGCGCAATTGTGTTCCACACAGCCTCGCCCTTCACCATCGATGTGAAGGACGCTCAAAAAGAGCTGGTCGACCCCGCGTTGGACGGAACCACGAATGTACTTGAGACCGCCAACCAGACCGGGAGTGTCTCGCGCGTTGTCGTCACCTCGTCCTGTGCCGCGATATACACTGATGCCATTGACACCCAACACGCCCCTGATGGAAGGATCAACGAAAAGGTCTGGAACACCACTGCGTCACTCGACTATCAGCCTTACTCCTATTCCAAGACAATTGCAGAACGCGCCGCCTGGGAGATCGCCGAAAAACAGGATCAGTGGAAACTTGTCTGCGTGAATCCGGCGATGGTGATGGGGCCGGCGATTGGTGGCAAACCCACCTCGGAAAGCTTCAACATGATCCGTCAGGTTGGCGACGGCACGCTCAAGTGGGGCGCACCACGCTTTGGTCTGGGTGTGGTCGATGTGCGAGATCTGGCGCAGGCCCACCTGGCAGCCGGTTTCAGTGACAAGGCGAATGGACGCAACATCATTTTCGGATATGAAAGCAGTGTTTTTGACTTTGCGCAAACCCTGCAGGACCGTTTTGGCGCTGCATATCCGTTGCCTAAAAGCGTCATGCCGAAATGGCTGCTCTGGCTGACTGGTCCATTCGTCGGCATTCCACGCCGGACCGTCAGCGGCTCTGTCAACGTGCAGTGGAAAGGTGACAATTCCAAGGGCAAGCGCGAGTTGGGCATGACTTACCGTCCGCTGAAGCAGACCATGGAGGACATGTTCCAATATATGATCGACCAGGGCTATTTCGCCAAAGTCTGAATGAAGCGCACTGCAATGGACAATCTACTTGAAATGGCAGGACTTTGATTGATGACCGGGTCAGCTTCGTCACTGGCGCGAACCGGCTGAACCTCAGCACGACCCCGGCGTTCTGACGGCTGCCTCATCAGGCGACCCTATCATGCAGCCCCATCATGCGGCACTGGGCATGTATTTGACGATGGCGTCTTTGTAACTGTCACGATCTTTCCATCGCGCGACCCAGGCCATGAAATTCGGGAACGTCTCGAAGGGAAAACTGTTGCGTTGGAACAGGGAATATTGCGGGATCCATGCAATATCAGCCAGAGTCATCTGATCGCCCAGAATCCATTCGTTTTCTGCCAGCCTGGCATCGAGATCGGAAAAAGTGTCCATCAGCGTTTTTTCTGCAGCCTGTATTTTTTCTTCAGCAATAAAGTTCTCGCTCAGGGTTTCAGTGTGAAAATCGATGAGTGTCTGGTCCTGTTGAAGCTTCAGATATTGTTCCATGCTTTCGGGTGTTTTTGTGGGTTTCTTGTTGTTGCCGTAAACCCAGGTCTTGATCACCGATACGTGGTTCTTGCGGGTGAATTCCAAAAGTCTGTTCATCTCTGCGAGCAACTCTGCGTCTTGCGGAACCATTGAGGGGCTGGGAAATTTTTCTTCCAGATATTCCAGGATATCCGCCGATTCATAAACGATGACGCCATCATGTATTATCGCTGGCACGAGCCCCTGAGGATGGATATCGAAATAGTTCCGGGTCAGGTTTTCCTGGTTGCGGATATCGACATATCGATCATTCCACGGGATGTTTTTTTCTTCCAGAAACAATCGTATGCGCATCGAGCAATTGGACGTCGAAAAGTGGAAGAGGTTAAGGCCTTTCATACCCAGAATTTCAGGCTTGTCAGTTGTCCGTATGGGCATGATTTTCCTCCAGTGGATCCACATTATTATATGATTTGTCATATATGTAATGTCATGTTTAATATAGGTCAAGCAATGAAAGGAGGGCATGAGCAGGTGAAATTTGATGATTTTGACAGCGAGGCGACGCCAATCGGGTCAAGTTTTGTGGTGAAATCAATTCATCGCATGGCCACGATGCTGACACGCAGCACGGTGGCCGAACTGGCCGGAACCGGCCGGTTCAATCTTCCTGAATGGCGGGTTGTCGTCTGGTTGAATGCCCTGGGAACATCAAGCCAACGCAGGCTGGTGGATCTGACCGGCGGTGAGCAGGCCCAGATCAGCCGTGTATTGTCAGACCTGGAACGTCGTGGTCTGGTGCAATCGGGGCAAAGCGCGCAGGACAAAAGGGCGCGCGTGTTTTCCCTGACTGCGCAGGGTGCCGATTCTTTTGCGGATGTCTGCCCTGATGTATCGCAATTGTATGGCCGCATAGATGCGGTGTTGAGTGAGGCCGAACTGGCGCAGTTCATCAGCATGCTGAACCGCCTGGCTGATGCATTGCCCGGGGAGGAAAGCGGCCCAAGGCCAGCGAGATAGAAAGCGGGCTGTGGGCCTGCGTTGCCCACCATCGAGCGGCCTGATCAGTATCCGGGTGGAGCCCCCCCGATGCCGCAAGATCAGCCGCAGCAGGATTTCAGCTGTGGGTTCTCGTTGCAGCAATCATCCATGAGGAACGTCAACAATGCGCCGATGCGCGCGAAATCAACCGTGTAACGCAGGCTGCGCGATTGTCTTTCGCTGTGAACGATCCCCGCATCCGATAGTGCAGCCAGATGAAATGAGGCGCGCGATGGGCTCGCGCCGACCTTTCGTGCGATGTCTCCGGCGCTCAGACCGTCCGGACCTGCGATCACCAGGGCCCGAATGACTTTCAGCCGGTCTGCATTGGACAGGGCCTGAAAGAGCGAAGCGGCTTCTTCCTCGTGCATAATTCAAGACCTCTTGAAATGACATTCAAACTGTGTCACTTATATTTCAAGAAATATTGAAATGAAAGGGAAAACGCACATGACTTTCGCCACATTGCTCTCCAGCCTCAAACCATTTGATGGCGCTGCCGCCCTGATCTTCGAAGTCGACGACCAGATAATCGGTGCCGGTTATCACGTCACGGAACTTCGCCATTCCGCGTCAACCGGCATCGACTGCGGCGGCAACGTCGAGACATGGCAGGAAGCCCGCCTGCAACTGCTTGACGGTCCCGGTGAAACGCATATGAGTCTGGGCAAATTCAGGGCCATTGTGGAAAAGAGCCTCGACAGACTGCCTGAACTGGCTGATGCACCCCTGTTGGTCGAGTTTTCACCGGAGAATATGGGGCTCAAACTGATGGCTCTGGACGCACCCTTGATGAAGGATGGTCGGATCTGTTTAAGACTTCGAGACTCAAGGGCTCTGTGTAAACCTGCGCAGAAAAACCGGTCCCTCGACGTTTCGACAAATGCCTGTTGTGGCGTTGCAAGCGCCTGCTGTGGTGCGGAATCATCCGCTGCTGCCGCCTCTGTCTGCTGTGCATGATTGCTGTTCGACAGAATTGAAAACATGGAACGGTCAGGTCGATTGCTTGCTGCAGCGCTCATCTATGAAGGCGGCACTCCTCGAGCGACGCATCTCTGCCGGACACAAGCCCAACACGCCGTTGTGTGGACACTTTGCAATCCCAAATGTTCACATGTCCTAACGCCCTTCGCGATACCAGGTGCTGCCCAGCATCAGGAACAGCAGGGCCAGCCCGAAGAAACCGGCAAACAGGGGCAGGCGGTTTACGCCTGTCAGTTCTGTCTCGGAGGTCATCTTCAAAAACAGGCGGTCGGCGGATGCGCGGGGCACACCCTTGATGGGCACGATGGTGGGGATGGACAGATTGCCGTCGCCTGACGAAAGGCGTTTGACCAGGCCGCCTGTCTCGGCGGCGAGGGGGGCGAGCAATTTGGTGCTTGAAACGGTTGCGGCAAATTCCGGTGCATTGAGCGCGCCGACATGCACAAGTGTACGCCTGTCGCCATTCTCCACGTCGAACAGACCGTTTTCCTCCACCGCCAGTTCGGCCTCGAACAGGCCATCGGCTGTCTGCGTCAAAGGCAGAGAGATACGTTCGCCGGAGGGCGTGGTGACGATGGCCTGGGGTACTTCGTCGGACATGGTCTGCCGGGAGACGGTCAGCAGGTTTCCTCTGGAATTGGCGCGCAGGGATTCTTCCTCGAGAGCCGGTTCCTTCATCAGCCAATGGGCGATGCGCCGATAAAGCGCCACATGCGGTCCGCCGCCCTCAAAGCCGCGCGCCCACAGCCAGCCGTGGTCGGACATCAACATGGCGACGCGCCCCTCGCCAACGCGGTTGAGGATCAGCAATGGCTTGCCATCGGGGCCATCAAGCACCGTGCTTTCCTCCGGCGCGTTGACATCGACCGCACGAAACCATCGTCCCCATTGCGGCGGCTCCAGGGCGGAACCCGGCAGGTCCCGGGTAACGGGATGTTTGCGCCCGGTGTCACTGAGGCGCGGATAGAAACCCGTTTCGGTGATGTCCCCGGTCGGAATGGCCGGCAGGACCGGCGCCAGCGGTGTATTGGCAATGGAATCGCGGCCGGCATGTTCCGGCCCGGCGGCAATCAGCAGGGCGCCGCCATCTTCGACATATTGGGCGATATAATCATAATAGAGAACCGGCAGAACACCGCGCCGCTGATAGCGGTCAAAGACGATCAGATCAAACTGGCTGATTTTTTCGACAAACAATTCACGTGTCGGAAAGGCAATGAGTGACAATTCGTCAATCGGCGTGCCGTCCTGCTTTTCGGGAGGGCGCAGAATGGTGAAATGCACCAGATCCACCGATGTGTCGGATTTCAACAGGTTGCGCCAGGCGCGCTCGCCGCTATGGGGCTCGCCGGAAACCAGCAGCACCCGCAGATTCTCTCGAATGCCGTCCAGCACGGTGACGGCGCGGTTGTTGGTCAGGGAGACTTCCCCCTCCACCGGCTCGACCTGCAATTCAACAATATTGTCCCCGGCATTTTCGACATCGATAAAAAGCTGCACAATCGTGCCGACCGGCGCCAGTTCGCGGCTGTAGAATGCACCGTTAAGGCGAACGGTCACTTCCGTCACCGGTGACCCATCCCTGCCGTCATCATCCACCCGGTAGCTGATTTCCTGTTGCTCGCCGACAATGCCGAAGCGTGGCGCATTGACCAGCGATATCCGCCGGTCGATTTCCTCCGGTGAACCGGTGATCAGCCCGTGCACTGGGGCATTGAAGCCGAGCTCCGCTGCGTTTTGCGGGATGTCATGGATCTGGCCATCGGTGATCATGATTGATCCGGCGATGCGTGACGTCGGCACGTCTTCCAAAGCCGCCGACAGGGCGGTGAACAATTGGGTCGACGGGTTTTGGCTATAGGCGTCATTGCCAACCTCGATCACCCGGACGTCGAGCCGGGGCAGACGGTCAAGCTGCACCTTCAGGCGGGCCAGCGCGGCATCGCTCATCGCCGTGCGATCGGGCGCCGACTGGCTTTGGCTGCGGTCGACGACGACGGCGACGACACTGTCCAGAGGCCGGCGCTCCATCTGCAGCACAACGGGATTGAGCAGTGCCAGACACAGGGCGCCGAGCGCCAGCGTGCGCAGAACCGCGCCGCGCACGCGTTGCCACAGGCCAAGAGCGGCAAGCAGAGCGCTGGCGGCAGCCAGCAACGCGATATAGAGCGGCGGTATGAGGGGTGAAAATTCTATCGACATGCCGCCCCCTATTGCCCAAGCCGCTCAAGCAGCGCCGGAATGTGGACCTGGTCGGCCTTGTAGTTGCCGGTCAGCATATACATCATGATGTTGACGCCGGCCCGGAAGGCGTGCTCACGCTGCACCGGATCGGGTGGCACGGTGGGAAAGACGGGTATGTTGTCTTCGTCTATGGCCCAGGCGCCGGCCAGATCATTGCCGGTGATGATGATGGATGAAACGCCGTCACCGGCGCGGGCCGGCCGATTGTCCGGACTGTCCGTTTCCGCTGCGGCCTCAACCCAAAGGGGGCTGCCGTTGTAGCGTCCGGGAAAATTGCTCAGAATGTAGAAGGCCTTGGTCAGCACATGATCGGAGGGAACGGGTTCGAGGGCTGGAATATCCAGTTCGGCGAGGATGGCGCGCAGGCGCGCTGTTTCCGGTGAAACCGCACCATTGGCATTGAGACCGGCCAGGGCATCGCGGGTATCAAACAGCACCGTACCGCCGTTTTTCATGAATGTATCGACGCGCGCAATGGCTTCGGTGGATGGCGCATCGGCATCAGCCGATATCGGCCAGTAGAGCATCGAATAGAGCGACAGATTGTCAGCCTCCAGATCGACGGCGATGGGGTCACCGGGCTCCAGCGAGGTGCGATAGGTCAGGAAACGGGTCAGCCCGCTCATGCCAAGGCTGCTGGTGCGGTCCACCCGCGCGTCGCCGGTCAGCACATAGGCCAGATGGGTGCGATCAAGGGCGGCAAGAATATCCGCATCACCGGGCTTTGCATCGGAAGCCACTGCGGGCTGGAAGGTCTGCGCAGCAAAGGCCAGACACAGCAGCAGCATCGCGGCGCCGGCAGCAAGCCCGTGTCTTTTGCGCCCGGGCAGTGAGAAGGCGCCGGCCATGAACAGCACAATGAGGGTGTCGAGGATCAGCAGGGCCAGGGCAGCGGCCAGCAGATAGGGCGCCAGGTCGAGACTGCTGTCACCGGCATAATCCGAGCGGTAGACGGAGCCTTCATAGGCGGGAAGTTCGAAAGCAGACAAAGTGTCGTTCGCTCCCATCAGATTGAGCGCCAGAAACCCGCTCTCCGTGCCATAGAGACCGGGGGGATTGTCAAAGCTGGCCTGCGGCACAGTGGATGCCTGTAACTTCAGGGGTTGCGCAGCGCCTGCCGGCAGGGTGATGGCGCCATTGGCGGCCAGCAGACGGTAGGGTGGCAGAATGGTTTCTTCGCCGGTTGCCTGTTGTCCACCGCTTGTGCGCGACAAAAGCACGGCGCGGCGCAGCATTTCGACAAATTGGCCCGATATCGGCAGGTCTGACCAGGTTGCCTCAGCCGTCACATGAAAGAGTATGATGCGGCCCTCGCCAAAGGCGCGGCTGGTCACCAGCGGGGTTCCGTCGGCAAGGCTCGCCCAGGTTCTCGACGCCAGATCGGGGGAGGGCTCGGCCAGAACCTGCCGGTTGACCGTCACGTCGTCCGGCCGTTTCATCCCGGCGAAAGCGCCGTCTTCGGAAAAAGCTGCCAGCGGCTGCGGCTCGCTCCACGAAAGCGCGCCGCCAAGTGAGCGCTCACCGCGGCGCAATTCAACCGGTATGAACGGATCATCCCGGCTGCCACCGGCAAGTCTGGGGCCGGAGAATCGCAGCAGCAGGCCGCCGCGGTTGATCCATTCAAGCAATTCTTCGCTGGCCTCTTCGGGCACCGTGCCGATATCGGCCATGACCAGCACCGAGGGTCTTTGCTCGATCAATTCCCGGATACTGTCGGCAAGGTTTTCCGACTGCGGGACAATCAGATTGGCAAAGGGCTCCAGCGCGCGGGTCAGGTAGTAGAGTGGCGACAGCAAAGGTTGCGAAAGATCCAGCGGTTCAGCAGACAAAAGCCCGACACGCCGTCGCCGCGAACTTTCATCCAGCAGGTATCGCGTGCCGGCATTGGCCAGGCCGTCGACGGTGATGCTGGCAAAATCATTGCGCAATTCGAAGGGGGCAGTCAGCAGTGCCTTGCCATCCAATGAACCTGCTTCAAAGAACAGTTCACCCTTGGCAATGGGGCGGCCCTGGCTGTCATTGGCGGCAATGGGGCGGGTTTCATTGCCGCGATCGTGCAGCCGCGTTGCGCGGATGGCAAAGCCGTTTGCCTCGTTCTCTGCGGCATTGAGTGCAATGGTGTTGGTGGCGGTGTTTTCAAAAAGGTAGATGTCAGCCGGATCCATGGCCACAAGGCCCTGCCAGTCCGCATCGCTATCGCCCTGTGCAAGACCGGAAGACAGAATGGCAAGCGTGCCCACTTTCTGCCCGGCAAGCGCGGTACGGATCGAGGCCAGAGCTTTTTTCGGGGTGCTGTTGAGCGGACGTGGCGCAGCCGCCTGCAGGCGTTCGCGCGCTTTTCCGGGCGTGTCCGGCGTTGCGTTGTGGGCATTTTCTGCCGTGAAAACGATCGACACCGGAATGTTTTCCGCTTCCGCATCATCAATCAGCCCATTGGCAACGGCAATACGCTTTTGCCAGTCTTTGGCTGTCGACCAGCCATTGTCCATGACGAGGACCAATGGGCCCGATGCATTGGCCTGGGTGCTGCGCGGGTTGAGCACTGGTTGCGCAAGCGCAATGACAATGAGAGCGGCGATCAACAGCCGCAAGGCTGTCAGCCACCAGGGGCTTTTTGAAGGCGTTTCCTGCTTCTTCAACACCCTGGCCAGGATGCGCAGTGGCGGAAAGATCTCGGATTTCGGGCGCGGCGGGGTCAGCCGCAAAAGCCACCATATGATTGGCAGGGCGATCAGTCCGAAAAGCAGGGCAGGTGCCCCGAACAGGATGGGCAAAACACTCATGGTGATGCCGTCCCGGATCCCGTCCTGAAACCGTCATTGGGAACACCCGAAAGATGGGTATGCAGGGCGACAAGGGCCGTGGAGGCCGGTTGATCGGTGTGATGGGTGATGAAATTCCAGCCAAGGTGACGCAGGCTCTGGGCAATGCCTTCGCGGCGGGCCAGATAGGCGCGGCGGTAGTCCTCGTGAATGGATTGTGCCCGCCCGGCGATCAGCGTATTGCCATTTTCCGGATCAATGAACTGCGTGCGTCCGCGATAGGGGAAAACCTCTTCAATCGGGTCACAGATTTCCAGCACATGGCCGCGAATGCCGCGTTTGGCGATGGGCGCCAGCTTTGCGATCACCTCTTCGGCCGGATCAAGAAAATCAGAAATGAGCACCAGATCGCTGTGGCGGCCGATCAGCGATACATCGGGAAATGTCATTTCGCCCTTTTGCAGATCAATCGCGGTCGCCAGCCGTTGCGAGGCATTGCGGGCGGCGACCGGATCCATCACACCGGGCGATGCGATGCGCTCGCCCGAGCGCGATAATATTTCGGCCAGGGCAAGAAGAATCACCATGGCGCGGCTCTGCTTTGATACCGGCGCCAGATGGGACTGGAACAGCATGGAGGGCGATGAATCGGCCCACAGCCAGATCGTGTGGGCAGCCTCCCATTCGCGATCGCGCACATAGGTGGCGTCGTCGCGCGCCGAGCGCCGCCAGTCGATGGCCGAAAGGCTCTCGCCCTCTACATAGGGCCGGAATTGCCAGAAGTTTTCGCCAATGCCGCGTTTGCGCCTGCCGTGCCAGCCGGCGATCACCGTATTGGCAACCCGCTGCGCCTCGACCAGAATATCCGGAATATGGGCCGCGCGCTGGCGGCCCCGCGCCAGGGCAGAACGTGTTGCGACCGCTTCGGTCGCTTGTCCAAGTGCGGCCACGGGCTGCTATTCTCCCTGTGCGTTTTTGACGAGTCCACCGATCACGTCGCGGATATGCATGCCTTCGGCCCGGGCAGCAAAGGTCAAGGCCATGCGGTGCTGCAGGACCGGTTCGGCAAGAGCGTGAATATCATCGACGGAGGGCGCCAGCCGGCCATCATACAGGGCTCTGGCCCGGGCGCACAGCATCATCGCCTGTCCGGCACGCGGCCCCGGACCCCAGGCCACATGGCGGTCGGTGTCTGCGTTGCCGTTGCCGGGGCGAGCCGAACGCACCAGTGACAAAATGGCGTCGATCACCTTCTCGCTGACCGGCATGCGGCGCACCAGCGCCTGAATTTCCAGCAAACGGTCAGATGTCAGCACGGCTTTGGCCCGCACCTCTTCGACGCCCGTTGTTTCCAGCAGAACCTGTCGTTCGGCTGCCAGTTCGGGGTAACCCACATCCACCTGCATCAGGAAGCGATCCAACTGCGCTTCGGGCAGGGGATAGGTTCCTTCCTGTTCCAGCGGATTTTGGGTGGCCAGCACATGAAAGGGCGCCGGCAGGTCATGACGGGCACCGGCTATGGTGACGTGATATTCCTGCATGGCCTGCAAAAGGGCAGACTGGGTTCGCGGCGAGGCGCGGTTGATTTCATCGGCCATCAGCAACTGGGTGAAGATGGGGCCGGGCACGAAGCGGAAGCTGCGTTTGCCCGCATCGTCCTGATCCATGACTTCCGAACCCAGAATATCCGAAGGCATCAGGTCGGGTGTGAACTGAATGCGGTTTTCATTGAGGCCCAGCACGATGCCGAGCGTTGCGACCAGCTTGGTCTTGGCAAGCCCCGGCACACCCACAAGCAGCGCATGTCCGCCCGACAGCACGGCAAGAATGGTCTGTTCCACCACCTTTTGCTGGCCGAAAATGACCGTGCCGATTTCCTGCCGAATGGCGGCAATATCACTCAGGGCTGCTTCTGCAGCCGCAAGGACTGCTGTTTCATCCATGGAGGGATCGGTGTTTTCAACGAGACCCATAGTGCTTTCTCCGCCTTTTGAACGTCAGCATGCATTGTGCAATATACCGCACTATTGACTATTTGGTGTCATGCCTGAAACCGTCAATGGAAAATAGTTGCGGTTATCCTTATGAATTGCATAAACCGGGCGCTATCCTAAGTGATATTGTTGTGAATAGACAGAAAGCTGGACCAGACAATGGCTAAAAGTGAAATCACTGGGGCAAAGAGCGAAATCACCGGCGCGAAGGATACGACAAGCCTGGAGGCGCTCATTTCGCGTTCGGCCTCACCGGGCAAGGGATTGCCGCCGGTGGACAAATGGAACCCCGATTTCTGCGGCGATCTGGATATGGAAATCCGCGCCGATGGCACCTGGTTCTATATGGGCACACCGATTGGCCGTGCGCCCTTGGTGCGGCTGTTTTCCACCGTCCTGCGCAAGGATGCCGACGGCAAGACCTATCTGGTCACGCCGGTCGAAAAGGTCGGTATCCGGGTTGAGGATGCGCCTTTCATTGCCGTTGAAATGAGCGTGACGGATCGCGACGGTACGCAGGTGCTGACCTTTCGCACCAATGTCGGCGATATCGTTGAAGCGGGCCCGGATCATGCCTTGCGTTTTGAGATTGCCGGTGAAAACAGCGCGTTGAAACCCTATCTGCATGTGCGTGGGCGTCTGGAGGCCTTGGTAAGCCGGGCGCTGATGTATGATCTGGTCGAGTTGGGGCGCGCGGAAACTGTCGATGGGGTGGAGATGTTCAGTGTCCATTCGGCCGGGACAACCTTCCCCGTCATGCCCATGGACCAGCTTGAGGCCCAGTCCAAATGAGATCAGCCATGGATGACGAGTATAGCGCCGGGATCTTTCGGGAAAGGGCGGCGCGCGAGAAAGGCACGGATGACGGGCGGGTGCATGGCGATCACGTGTTGAACCCGGACATCATTGCCCGCCTTTCGACAGAAAAACTGCGTGATGCGGCTGTGCTGGTGCCTGTGGTTGATTATGGCGATCGCAGCCAGGTGATCCTGACCCAGCGCACGGCCAATATGCGTACCCATTCCGGTCAGGTCGCCTTTCCCGGCGGCGCCGTTGATCCCGGCGATCGTTCAATCGAAGCGGCCGCCATGCGCGAGGCACAGGAGGAAATCGGACTTGATCCGTCCTTTGTCGAACCGATTGGCCGCCTGCCGCAATATCTGACGACGACGGGTTTTCGCATCACTCCCGTTCTGGCCATCGTCGGCAGGGATTATACGATGACGATAAACCCGCAGGAGGTGGAGGACGCATTCGAGGTGCCCTTTGCCTTTTTGATGGATCCGGCCAATCACAAGCGCGAAAGCCGCGTGTGGCAGGGCAAGGAGAGACATTTTTACACCATGCCCTACGGCAAACGCTATATATGGGGCGTGACCGCAGGTATTTTGCGCACCCTCTACGAAAGGCTCTATGCATGAATTCCGGCACTCCGGTTGCCAATATCGCCGATGCCGCATGGTTCGGTTCGGCTGACCTGCAATCCATTCTGACGCTGCTCAATGCCGATGGTGCACAAGCCCGCATTGCCGGCGGCGCCGTGCGCGACACGCTGATGGGCAAAAGCGTCGGGGATATCGATATAGCAACAACCCTGTCACCACAGGAGGTGATGGACCGCGCCGAAGGTGCCGGCATCAAATCCGTTCCGACGGGCATCGAACATGGCACCATAACGCTGGTGGTGAATGGAAAATCCTACGAGGTCACCACGCTGCGCGTTGATGTCGTCTCGCATGGACGCCATGCACAGGTGGCCTTCGGTGCGGATTGGGCCATGGATGCAGCGCGCCGCGACCTGACGATGAACGGACTTTATGCGGATGCCGAGGGCAATGTCATTGACCTGGTGGACGGACTTGCCGATATCAACAGCAAGACCGTGCGCTTTATCGGTGATGCCGCCAGCCGCATTGAAGAGGATTACCTGCGCATTCTGCGGTTTTTTCGGTTTTTTGCCTGGTATGGTGCGGGGCGGCCCGATCCCGATGGTTTACGGGCCTCGGCCCGGCTGAAAGCGGGCATTGCCCAATTGTCGGCCGAACGTATCTGGTCGGAACTCAAGAAATTGCTGAGTGCGCCGGACCCATCGCGCGCCCTTCTTTGGATGCGCCAGTCCGGTGTCCTGTCGACCGTTTTGCCGGAAACGGAAAAATGGGGCATTGATTCCATCTTCGGCCTGGTTCAGGCGCAGGCGGATCTCCAATGGGGCGATGACGCGCTTTTGCGTCTGATGGCCATCGTACCCAATGATCCGGCACGCATGGACACAATGGCCAAACGGCTCAGATTGTCCAACGGTGAGCGCAAGCGCTTGGTTCAATGGGCCTTGCAGGAGCGGATTTCCGAAGATCTGTCCGACATCGCGCTGCGGCGGCTGCTCTATCGCGGCGATCCGCAGGCAATCATCGACAAATTACGGTTGCAGTTGTCAGCCAGCCGCACAGCAGCGCAGAGCGATGACAAGGCGTTGCATGTGGCGGCAAAATTCTCCCGCCTGCTCAAGGTGGCCGTCCAGTGGAAAAGGCCATCGTTTCCGCTCTCGGGAAAAGATCTGCAGGCGCTGGGAATTGCGCCGGGGCCCGCCATGGGCGCGGCGCTCAACAGCCTCGAAGAGGCATGGGTCGAGAGCAATTTTGCCCTGACGCGGACGCAATTGCTTGAAAAGGCCAGCGAACAGGTCGTCTAGCGCTTGTCACTAAGTAATGAATTCATATCCGCATGCTTTGAA